>Ga0137423_1000011_pt1:5000-206428 | contig 206428 bp, 158 predicted proteins | sample EasRivERMZT600_2_FD_102326 | JGI IMG/M metagenome (GOLD analysis project Ga0137423, IMG submission 102326) | Soil microbial communities from meander-bound floodplain in the East River, Colorado, USA - East River MetaG ERMZT600_2 | ecosystem: Environmental > Terrestrial > Soil >...
CTGCTCATCGCCGAGGCGAGCTTTCTCGCGCTCGGCTCGGTGTTGCAGTCGAGGCTGCGATCGCGCGCGCTGTCGACCTTGCGCAGCGTCGGTGCCGTGCTGCGATTCGGGATGGCGCTCGGCCTGGTGCTTTGGTTCCACCGCGACCTCCGATGGCTTCTTATCGGCACCGCGCTGGGCCGCGGAATCGTTGCTGTCGCGACCCTGATCATGGTCGCGCGGGACGCGAGCGGTTGGGCGGTGCCCAAGCTCGACCGTGCCGTCGTGGCGCGTTTCGTCGCCTACGGCGTACCCATGCTCGGTTGGACCCTGTCGAGCCGCGTCCTCGGGCTATCGGATCGATTCGTGATCGAGGCCTATCACGGAAGCGCGGCGGTGGGCGTGTATTCCGCGAACTACGCCCTCGTCACGATGGGTTTCGGACTGCTGAGTGGGCCTCTGCTCATCGCCGCGCACCCTCTCATCGTCGCGGCCTGGAAGGATCACGGCGCGGAGCGCGCGCCGGAGACGATCGCATCGTTCTCACGCTTGTACGTGCTCGGATTGATGCCCGTGGTCGCCATTCTCGCCCTGTGCAGCCGGGAAGTCGCCGCCATCTTGCTGGGCCATACCTTCCGCGAGGGACACGAGATCATCCCGATCCTGGTGCTGGGAATCTTCGTTTGGGGGTTCTCGATGTACGGGCACAAGGGACTGGAGTTGGCAGAGCGCACCAACATCATGTTCGTCTTCGCCGCCATCACGGCGGCGGTAAACGTGATTCTCAATTTCATCTTCGTTCCCGCGTACGGGTACAAGGCCGCGGCCGTGACCACGCTCGCGAGTGCGTTCGTGTATCCGATCTTGGTGCACTGGGTCTCGAAGCGCTACATCCCCTGGAGAATTCCGTGGGCTACGGTGGTGCAAGCCGCCGGTGCATCCGCGGCTGCGTTCATGCTGGGCGCGCTGGTCAAGCGCGCGCTCGCGTCGAACCCGCCGCTGGTGGTGGCGTCAGTGACGAGTGTCGCAATGATCTCGGTCTACGCCGCGATTCTCTGGTGGTTGCACCGTCGCGGCCGGAATCGAAAGGGCAACGCGTGAGCGCACACGGTCCCGATGTCAGCATCGTGATTCCGTGCTATCGCGGCGAGAAGTTCATCCGCGACGCGATCGCAAGCGTCCTGTCTCAAGAAGGCGGGCGCGTGGAAGTGGTGGTGGTGGACGACGGATCGCCCGACCACTCGGCCGCGGTGATCGAAGCCATCGCCGACTCGCGCGTGCGCTTGGTTCGACACCAACGCAACCATGGGATCGCGACCGCGCGCAACACGGGCCTCGAGGCGTCGCGCGCGGGATTGGTGGCGTTTCTCGACCAAGACGACCTGTGGCTGCCGGGGCGCCTGGGCGACCAGCTGCGCGCCTTCGAAGCCGATGCATCCGGCGACGTCGCTCTCGTTTTCGGCATCACGATCGTCATCGATCGGCTGGGTCGCACGAAGTCGTCGCCGCACCGCGTCCCGCACGATCTACCCACCCTCCGCGGCAAGCAATTGCTCGAGCGACTCATCGTCGACAACCCCATTCCGCTCGGCGCGGCGATGATACGCCGGCGTTACCTCGATGCGGTTGGTCCCTTCGACGAATCCATACGCGGCGGGTCGGACGACTTCGACATGATCGTGCGGCTCGCGGAGCACGGACGCTTCGGGTTTCTCGAGCGCCAATGTTTCGCGCGCCGTCTCCACGACGACAACTACACGCGCGCCGATCGCATGACCGAGGAATCGCTGGGTGTCATCGATCGCGTGGAGCGCCGGTATCCCGATCTCGCGCATGCAGCGCGCGTGGGGCGAAGCCGCAAGCTGTATCGACGCGCGCGCTATATGCAACTCGCCGGCGACGCCAAGCGCGCGGTGCCCGACTACCACGCGGCGATCGCGGCTTGGCCGTGGCAAGCGCGCGCCTGGATCGGGCTCGCGCTGTGCCACTTGGGACCCGTCGGCCAGATGTTCTCGGACTGGTGGAATCGCGGCAGAAACGCAACGTAAATACCCGCAACATATTGTATCTAAATGATATACTATGCCGACCCGGTGCCCGTTGCCGGACCCAAAACCACCCATCCGGCGCCCTTGACACGATGTCGCCGACCTGTTTATACTCCGCACGAGTTTTGAAAAGAATTTCGGTGGCCATAGCGTGGGGGTCACACCCGTTCCCATTCCGAACACGGAAGTTAAGCCCCATAGCGCCGATGGTACTGCCGGGGCGACCCGGTGGGAGAGTAGGACGCCGCCGAGCTTGTCGAGCCTGCCGGTCAACACCGGCAGGCTCGCTTTTTTTTGCCTACCCGCCGCCGCGTTGCTCCTTCGCGCCGCGCATATCGTTCCGTATACTCGCGTGTCATGTCGACCATCACGTGCGAGCTCGAATCGCACTCCAACCTGACCCACCTGCAGCAAATCTACACCGGATTCCTGATGCTCCACCGAGCGGGCAGCGTTCGCCTGCGCCAACGAATCGTGCGCGAAGATCGCGCTACCCCGGGCCCCCAGCACCTCCGCGACGCATCCGCCTGCCAACTGCGCGTGGTCGTGAACGGCAGCATCGTTCTCAACTACGACACACACGACAGTTGGGAGATCGATGATGACCGCCTCGCGGGCGCCGATGTGTACTTCAAACGAAGCTTCGCACCCCAGCTCCTGACGTCGATGGGTGCCGCCCAACGGGCGAAGATCCGGCCGCTGGGCCTCAACTACGGCGTGTTTCCCGACGGGGTGGATCCATTCGGGCTCGCGCGCAGCTTGCGCTTGGAGCGGGGGAGGAAACGCATCGAAGAAGCCGCACGCTCCCTGGCACTCACCGATTGGCTCGCGTTCACCGCCCGCGTGTCCCACATGTCGGCGCCCCCCGATCCATCGACGCCGGCCAAGGTGCTGTTCATGACGCGCGCGTTCGATCCGCACGATCGAGCCGGGCGTTCTGCCGAGAAGGTCGACGAGCGCAATGCGATCAACGAGGATCGCGCCCGCCTCATTCGCGAGTTGCGTTCCGAGCTAGGCGGTCGCTTTTGCGGCGGCTTCGCGCACACGCCGCACGCGATCCAGCGCTATCCCGATCTGTTGGTGGCGGACAAGTCACGCGGGACCAAGGGCGGCTACATCCGTCAATTGCGCTCGTTCCCGATTTGCGTCGCGACCGCCGGCATCCACGGTTCGACGGGGTGGAAATTCGCCGAGTACGTCGCGTTTTCGAAGGCCATCGTGGCGGAGCCGATGCGCGATCAAGCGACGGGCGACCTCGCCACCGGGCGTCACTACCTCGAATTCAACGGGGCCGACGTGTGCGTGAACGGCGTCGTTCGTCTCATGGAAGACGTGGCACTCCGGCGCAACATGATGACCCGCAACGCTGCCTACTACCAACGTTACCTGCGCCCCGACCGCCTGGTGATGAACACGCTCGAAGCCGCACTGGCGGCGTGACGGCGCGCGGCACTCCACGGGCAGGCCTTGCGGCGAGGCGTGCGCGGGTGCCATACTCGATATAACCGACCGCGACGATGACAAACGAATCCGACCATCCCGGCGCCGATTCGTCGGCGATCGACCGCATTTTGCCGACCGTCTACGAGGCCTTGCGGGAGCTCGCCCACCACCGCCTCCGCTCCGAGCGAAAAGGGTACACGCTGCAAACCACCGAGCTCGTACACGAAGCCTATCTGCGCCTGCAGGCGGGCGGCACCGCGCCGTGGAACAGCGACGCGCACTTTTATTGCGCGGCGGCCGAGGCGATGCGCCGCATCCTCATCGAGCGAGCGCGCCGGCGCAAGCGCCTTCGGCACGGCGGCGGACTCGTGCGGCTCAGCATCGAAGACCAGGACGTCGCCGTCGACGCGGCCAGCGACGACATCCTCGCCATCAGCGATGCGCTCGACGAGCTCGAGAAGCACGACCGTCGTGTCGCCGACGTGGTTCGGCTGCGTTTCTTCGTCGGTTTCACGGTCGAGGAGACGGCGGAAAAACTCGGCGTGTCGCCGGCAACGGTGAAGCTCGATTGGGCGTTTGCGCGCGCGTGGCTCCAGCGCGCGATCGCCGAGGGACGACGCGGAGAAGAGAAATGAACGTCGACCGCTTCCGTCGGGTCCAAGAAGTGTTCCACGCCGCACTCGACGCCCCGGTGCGCGACCGAGAGCGTTTCGTGTTCGAATCGTGCCGCGAGGATTGGTCGCTCTATCAAGAAGTGATGTCGCTCCTCGACCACCACGCCAAAGACGAGTGGACGCCCGGAGACGATCCACGCCTCGCCGGGCGACCCGCACAGCTACCGCGCGTCGAATCCGCGCGCAGCCTCTCCAACGGAAACGAGCGCTACGAGCTGATCGATGTGCTGGGCGAAGGCGGAATGGGCATCGTGTACCTCGCGGAGCAAACCCACCCCATTCGTCGCCGCGTGGCACTCAAGGTGATCAAGCTCGGCGTCGATTCGCGACGTGCGACGGCGCGCTTCGAGTCGGAGCGGCAGGCGCTGGCGCTCATGGACCATCCCAACATCGCGCGCGTGTTCGAGGCGGGTGCGACCGAGGACGGACGCCTGTACTTTGCGATGGAGCACGTCTCCGGGCGTCCCATCGGAGAATTCTGCGATCAAGCGAAGCTATCGGTGGCGGGCCGCGCACGCTTGCTCGCCACCGTGTGCGACGCCGTCCAGCACGCGCACCAGAAGGGCATCATCCATCGTGACTTGAAGCCGTCCAACATCCTCGTGACGACGCAGGGCGCCGAGCCGATCCCGAAGGTGATCGACTTCGGTGTCGCGCGTGCCATGAACCAGCGACTGACCGAGCACACCATGTTCACGCAGCTCGGCGTCGTGGTGGGGAGCTTCCGCTACATGAGCCCCGAGCAGGCCGACTGTCGGCTGCTCGAGATCGACACGCGGACCGACATTTACGCGCTGGGCGCGGTGCTCTACGAGTTGCTGACGGGTGAAACGCCCATCGATGCGCCCACCATCGAACAAACCGGCTACGCCGAAGTGCAGCGCCGCATCCGCGAGGAAGAGCCCGTGAAAATGAGCGAGCGCGTGCGCCGCATGGTCGGCTCGGCGGCCGCGACGGTCGCCGCACAGCGCGCCGCCGACCTCGCGTCACTCGCGAGGCAGCTGAAGGGTGACCTGGACTGGATCGCGCTCAAGGCGCTCGAGAAGGAGCGCACGCGTCGCTACGCGACGGCCGCCGAGCTGGCCGACGACTTGCGTCGTTTCCTCGCCAACGAACCCGTTCTGGCGGGACCGCCCACGCGCGCGTATCGCTTGCGAAAATTCGTGCGACGCAACCGCGTGCCGGTGGTGGCGGGGGCCGCGGTCGCACTCGCGGTGGTGTCGGGGCTGGTGGCGAGCACCACGCTTTTCTTCCAGAACCGCGCGTCGCGGCGAGTAGCGGAAGCGCAGCGCGACCAAATTCTTCGCCTGTCCGACGCCAACGTGCTCGCGCGACTGGTGGCCGAAGTGGAAGACCTGCGTCCACCGCACCCCGAAAGCGCCGCCGCGATGGAGTCGTGGCTGCGCGACGCGGAGTCGCTGGCGTCGCGCGTCCCCACGCACCGCGCAACGCTTGCTACGCTGCGCGCCAGCGCGATTGAGCCCGCGTCCGTGTCGAGCTCGGATGCCCAACCCCCCTCGTTCGCGAGCCAGGAAGACCAATTCCACTACGACCATCTTTCGACTTTGGTCAAAGACCTCGAGCGTTTCGTCGACCCCGACCCGCACGTCGGCGCCATCGCGTGCGTGCGCGAGCGTCTCGCGTTCGCCAGGTCGGTGGCCAACGAGACCATGACCTCCAAGCGCGGCGAATGGAACGACGCCATTCGCTCGATCGCCGACGTGAAGGAATGCCCGCGCTACGGCGGGCTCGTGATCGCGCCGCAGATGGGCCTCTCTCCGTTGGGCCGGGATCCCGTCTCCGGCTTGTGGGAATTCCTGCACGTGCGCACCGGCACCGCGCCCGCCCGCGGTCCCGACCGACGCTGGATCATGGCCGAGGAAACCGGCATCGTGCTGGTTCTGTTGCCGGGCAGTTGTTACTGGATGGGAATGTCGAAGGAGCGCCTTTCGAACCCCGAGATGCCAAGCGGCAATCCGCTGGCGCGCTTCGATGAAGTTCCGGTCCACCGCGTCTGTTTGGATCCGTTCTTCATTTCCAAATACGAAGTGACGCAAGCGCAGTACGTGCGCATGATGGGACAGAACCCGAGCCGCATACGCCCCTACGTTGACTACGGCATGTACGTGACGTCGTTGCGGCATCCGGTCGAAAACCTAGACTGGGCGCTGGCGGATGGCTTTGTTCGCGACGTCGGACTGGTGCTGCCGACGGAGGCCCAGTGGGAGTACGCGGCGCGCGCCGGATCGACCGCACGATTCCCGTGCGGGTGGGATCCGAAGTGCCTCGAGCAAACTGAGAACATCCAGGATGCTTCCGCGAAGGTGCCGGGGCGACCGGGCGGCTGGGTATACGCGCCGTGGCACGACGGGTTCGTCGACTCGTCTCCGGCAGGTTTCTTCGATCCCAATGCCTTCGCCCTCCACGACGTGATGGGCAACGTCCTCGAGTGGACCCACGATTGGTACGGCTCCTACCAGCTGCCCGTGGCCCCCGGCGACGGCGAGCGGCTCGGAGGTCCGCAAACGGAACGGGTGGTGCGGGGTGGAGGGTTCTTCTTCTGGCTGGAACGAATCAACTGCGCGCTACGGCTCAACTTACAGCCGCACATCAACGACCGAATCGGGGTGCGCCCGGCGCGGCCGCTCGATCGGGCCGACGGTGTGGAAGCCGCGTCGGCGGACCCGGCGCGTTAATCTCGAAAAATAGCTCGGATTTTTTTAGCCCCCGCGAGCCGAAACGGCGCACTAGCTATTCGAGTCAGGTTGCGGTGAGTTTCGGCTCGCCGAATCCAGGGCAAAACAACCTTATACGGTCGGCGGTTTTCGCCGCGGACCGGCGAGCCGACCCGCTTTCCTGCTCACACCGCTTGTTTTCAAACCGCTAAGAATCTTCGGTGCTTGCTTCCAGCGCGAAGGCGTGTTGCTCCAGATCGACAGGCTGGTCGTTGAGGACGCGGAACTCGCAGCATCCGTCGCCGTTTTGAAAGCGGCGATGGCGATAGACGCGGAACCCTAGCAGGCGCGAGAGCGCGTTGACGGTGATGCTGCAGAGTGCTGGACGCTGCATCGCAACGTTTAGATAGGGGCAGTTGTGCTCCACGAGTGCGACGTGGCCGTTGCGCTCGACGGTCAGGAATGGATCGCCGGGGATATAGTAGTCCTTGAGAAGCGTCAGGCGCTCATCGAGCGACTTGCCGCGCAGCCGCGGCTCCCATGTATCCACCCACGCATCGCTGATGCGCTCGAGCGCACCCTCCAGGGCACCCCGCCCGTGCGACGCGACCAGGATGTCGGCGAGGGCGACCGAAAGCTCGTCGTAGCGCTTGGGAAAAAACGATTCTCCAGCATTGCTGATTTCGTAGACCGCCGCGGGTCGCCCGGCCCGCCCCGCCGTCGGGCGGGTTTCGCGGCGTCGGATCCAACCCTTGCGCTCCATGCGCAGCAAGTGCTGGCGAGCCCCCTCGTCGGAAATACCGATGCGGCCGGCGAGCTCGGCGATGGTCGCTCCACCGCTCTCCTTCATATGCAGCAGCATGCTGCGACAGGTATCGGACAATGCATCGATAGGACTACGCAATCATCCTCCGGGATAACCGCCGCCGGCATCCGCGTGTCGCAGGGTTCGGGACCGCCTCAAGCCTAGGCCTTTCGCGGGCGCAGGTCAACGATTCGCTTGAATCTAAAACGAGGGTCGAGGCCCCGGTTTCGCAACCGCCGGGCGGGTTGTATACTCCCCGCCCATGCGGATTGCGCTCGTCCAATCGAATCCCACCGTCGGTGACATCGAAGGCAACGTCGCGCGCGTGCTGCGCAGTGTGGAGGAAGCGCGCGCGCGGGGTGCCAAGCTGGTCGTCTTCCACGAGCTGGTGGTGAGCGGCTACCCGCCGCAAGACCTCCTCGAGCGCGCCGATTTCATCTCCCAGTGCGAAGCCGGACTGGAGCGTCTGCGCCAGGCGTCGACGAGCTTCGCAGGTACCGGGATGGTAGTCGGGGTGCCGCTTCCTTCGCGCACGCCGGTGGGGAAGCGTGTCACCAACTCCGCAGCGCTGATCGAAGGCGGCAAGATCCTGCATCGACACGACAAGCTCTTGCTTCCGACCTACGACGTGTTCGATGAGGCGCGCCACTTCGAGCCCGGCAAGACCGCGGTGCCGGTCGCATTCGCGGGGGAGATGCTCGGTATCTCGATCTGCGAAGACGCCTGGAACGATCCCGTGTTGTGCCAGCCGCCCCTCTACGGTGTGGACCCCATCGCGATGCTGGCACAGTCCGGGGCCACCATTATGATCAACATTTCGGCGTCTCCCTTCGCGACCGGCAAGGAGGCATTTCGCGCCGAGCTGGTGCGAAGCCACGCGCGCCGACATCGCGTTCCCTTCGTGATGGTGAATCAGATCGGGGGCAACGACGAGCTCGTGTTCGACGGGTGCAGTCTCTTCGTCGACGGACAAGGGACGATGCGCGCGGCACTACCCGCGTTCCAAGAAGCGATGGACGTCGTCGACACCAAGACGCCGGCCGGCACCGTCGATCATCGTCCGCTGGTCGAGCTCGAAAGCATCCACGGCGCGTTGGTGCTGGGTATTCGCGACTACTTCGCAAAGTGCGGGTTCACGCAAGCGGTGGTGGGTGTTTCGGGCGGGATCGATTCCGCGCTCGTGCTGTGCCTCGCGGCCGAAGCACTCGGTGCTCCCAACGTGCTCGCGGTCGCGATGCCGTCGCCCTTCTCGTCGGCCCAAAGCTTGGCGGACGCGAAGTCGCTGGCGTTGAACCTGGGCGTGCGGTTCGACGTGATTCCGATTCGCGACCCCATGGATGCGTACCACCGCGTGCTGGCGCCATCGTTCGAAGGACGCGCTCGCGACGTGACCGAGGAGAACATTCAGGCGCGCATCCGCGGCAACGTACTGATGGCGATCTCGAACAAATTCGGTCACATGGTGCTGTCGACCGGCAACAAGAGCGAGCTCGCAGTGGGATACTGCACGCTGTACGGCGACATGAGCGGCGGTCTCGCAGTCATCTCGGATGTGCCCAAGACCACCGTGTACGCGCTCGCGCGGCGCATCAACCAGGAGCGACTCGTCATTCCGGAATCCACCATTGCGCGCGCGCCCACGGCCGAGCTTCGCCCCGACCAGAAAGACACCGACACGCTTCCGCCCTACCCTGTCTTGGACCCGATTCTGGACGCCTACATCGAGGACCGCGTGTCGGTCGACGAGATCGTCGCACGCGGCTTCGATCGTCGGGTGGTCGAGTGGGTGGTTTCGGCGGTTCACCGCAACGAATACAAGCGCACGCAGGCAGCGCCCGGAATCAAAGTCACGTCGAAGGCGTTCGGGGTCGGGCGGCGCTTTCCGGTGGCCGCGCGCTATCGGGTTTGAGATGGCGAGCGAGCACGTCGCGCTGCACGCGTGGGTTAGCGGCCGTGTCCAAGGCGTTTTCTTCCGCGACGCCACGCGACAGAAAGCACAGGCGCTGGGGCTCGCGGGATGGGTGCGAAATCTTGGCGACGGGCGCGTGGAAGCGATCGTGATCGGTCCGCGCGCCGCGTGCGAAGAAGTACTCGCGTTCCTGCGCGTCGGCCCGCCTCACGCGAGCGTCACCCGAGTCGAAGTCTCGTGGGAGACTCACCCGCCCGACGCACCGCCGACCTTCGAGATTCGGTAGCACGTTGCGCGGCGTTTCAGTCGCGCGCGGTCAAGAAGGGGGCGATCGCCTGCAGCAACTCTTCGGGGAAGCGGCGGGCGCGGCGCGTTGTGTCCATGCACGCGTGGCGCGTGAATCCGTCGGCGATGATGTCGGCGCCGAGCCGCACGTGATAATCGAAGGTGACCACCCGACTCCGGATCTCGCGCACGGTGGTTTCGATGGCCAGGCGGTCGTCGTAGTCGGCGGCTTTCATGAAGCGCGCGCCGTATTCGATCACCGCGAGCAGGACGCCGCGCGACTCCAGGTCGCGATAGGGGTGGCCTGCTTCGCGCAACAGGCCCGTGCGACCGATCTCGAACCACAACAAATAGCTCGAATGATGGGCGACTCCCATACGATCCGTCTCTGCATAACGGACCGAAATCGGCTCGACGTGCGCGCGCATGGCGCTCCACGGTATCAGAAAGCCCGTTTACAGCGCCAGGGCCGTTGCATATAGTAGAGGGCGCCGCATTCGACTCGACCGACCGACACCATCCATTGCGAGGAGTTTCGATGCCCACGCCATTCGTGAACGAGCCGTTTTCCAACTTCGGCGACGCCGCCGTTGCGGCCAAGATGCAGCAGGCGCTGGATCGCGTCCGCGCGGAATTGGGTCGCGACTACCCGCTCGTCATCGACGGCCAGACGGTGAAAACTTCGGCCACCATCGTCTCGCGCGACCCGTCGAATCCCGACCAGGTAGTGGGCCGGGTCGCAGAAGGAACGCGCGAGCACGCCGAGCGCGCGCTGCAAGCGGCACTCGAGCGCTTCAAGACTTGGCAGCGCGTAGCACCCGAAGAACGCGCGTCGTATCTGTTCAAGGCCGCGAAGCTGATTCGCGAGCGCAAGTTCGACTACGCGGCGTGGCTCGTGTTCGAAGTCGGAAAGAGTTGGGCGGAAGCCGACGGCGACGTGGCCGAGACCATCGACTTTCTCGAGTTCTACGGACGCGAGGCGCTGCGATACGCGAGCGAGCAGCCCGTCACCAAGATCGCGGGCGAGGACAACGCGCTGGTGTACATCCCGCTCGGCGTGGGGGTCGTGATTCCACCCTGGAATTTCCCCATGGCCATCATGGCGGGCATGACGTCGGCCGCCATCGTGGCCGGCAACACCGTGGTGTTGAAGCCCTCCAGCGACTCGCCGGTGATCGCGGCCAAGTTCGTGCAAGTGCTGGATGAGGTCGGGCTCCCGGCCGGGGTAGTCAACTTCGTCCCCGGCGGCGGGAGAGAAGTGGGCGGTTATCTGGTCGAGCATCCCAAGATTCGTTTCATCGCGTTCACCGGGTCCAAAGAGGTCGGGCTGCACATCAACCAAGAAGCGGCCACACCGCGCAAGGGCCAGCTGTGGATCAAGCGCGCGGTGCTCGAGATGGGGGGCAAGGACTCCATCATCGTCGACGACGAGGTCGATCTGGACGATGCCGTCAAGGGTGTGCTCGCCTCCGCGTTCGGTTTTCAGGGGCAAAAGTGCTCGGCGTGCTCGCGCGCCATCATCCATGAGAAGGTCTACGACGCGTTCGTTTCGCGCCTGCTCCCGCAAGTCAGCGCGATCAAGCAGGGCGCTCCCTACGAATCGAAGGACAACTACATGGGGCCGGTCGTGAACGAAAAGGCGGCCAACGATATCTTGGGCTACATCGAAACCGGAAAGTCGGAAGGGAAGCTCTTGGCGGGCGGGATGCGCGCGGCCGGGAACGGCTACTTCATCCAGCCCACGGTCTTCGGCGATGTTCCGCCCGAGTCAACCATCTCGCAGGAAGAGATCTTCGGCCCCGTGCTGGCGTTGATTCGAGCCAAGGACTTCGACCATGCGTTGAAGATTGCCAACAACACCGAGTTCGGTCTGACAGGAGCGGTGTACTCCAACCATCGCGAGCACCTCGAGCGCGCGCGACGCGAGTTCCACGTCGGCAATCTGTACTTCAACCGCAAGTGCACCGGTGCCTTGGTCGGTGTGCACCCGTTCGGCGGATTCAACATGTCGGGCACCGACAGCAAGGCCGGCGGCCGGGACTACCTGCTCCTGTTCATGCAGGCGAAAGCGATGTCGGAAAAGATCTCGTGAGCGACTTTGCGGGGCGTCGCCGTCGCGCGATGTGGGCCGCGATCCTGACCGCGGCCGCGTTGGCGCGCCTCGTGTTCGCCGGCGCCGTGGTCGGCTTCGACACGCCGCCCAAGGCCGACGAAGCCGACTATCACGCCATCGCCGTCAACTTGACCGAGGGCAACGGCTTCGCGGGCGCCGAGGAAAAACCGACCGCGCGTCGCCCGCCCCTGTATCCCGCCTTTCTGGCCGCGCTCTACTCCGTCGCGGGCGAAAGCCCGCGCGCGGGGCGCATCGCGCAAGCGTTGCTCGGCGTCGCGGTGGTGGCACTCACCGGATTACTCGCGCGCCGTCACTTCGGTGAAACGACGGCGGTGGTGGCGGGCGCGTTGTGTGGGCTGAATCCATTCCTGATTTTCATTTCCGGTTATCTTTTGACGGAGAATCTGTACTTGGTTCTCTTGCTCGCCGCGCTGATAGTCGCCGGAGATCCGCAACGACTCGCCGCCTCGCGGCGGCGTTCGTGCGCGACCGGCGCGCTCCTCGGGCTCGCAACGCTCGCGCGTCCCTCGGGGCTTCCCATGTTCGAGTGGATTCTCGCCGCACTGTTGCTCCTCTCGGCGGCGCCCTGGCGCGCGCGCGTCGTGCGCGGAGCGGTGGCGGCGATTGCGTTCGCACTGGTCGTGCTGCCGTGGTACGCGCGCAACGCTTCCGTCGTGGGCGGTTGGGTGCTGACGACGCACGGCGGCGTCACGTTTCTGCAGGGCAACAACGAAAAGGTGGCGAGCGTCCCGCAATGGCGCGGGGGAGCGGCTCCGCTGGAGGTGCTGCCGCGCTTCGACGAGCTGTCGCGTCTCGACGAGCTGTCGCGCGATCGCCTGGCGTGGGACCTGGGGTACCATTACCTGCGAAGCCACGCGCGCGACGTGCCGCGCGTCGTGTGGTGGAAGATGGTGCGCTTCTGGCGCTTGAAAAGCGACATGGGCTTGAGCGGTATTCGCAGCGGCTGGTGGTTCAGCAAGGACTCCACACTCGGGCGATGGGCCGCCAACGTCGACGTCGGCTTCATCTACGCGGTGGTGGTAATTCCGTTCTTCATACTGGGCCTGGTGGCGACGCGCCGACGCTGGCGCGACCTCTCGCTGCTCTACGGCGTCATTGTAGTCCACACCGCGATCGGCGCGGTGTTCTTCGGGTCGCTGCGGACGCGCATTCCGGTGGAGCCCGTCATGTGCGTGCTGGCCGCGGTCGCCGCCGTGTCGATGCTCGGCCGGGTCTCGAGTCGAAGGCGCGCACACTAGATGCGAAACGCGAGCGAGGCGCGGTGGGTGATCCCGAATGCCTCTTCTTCGTCGATGCTGGCACCGTAGTGAAGTGCAAGGCGATTCGAAAGTGCCTGCACGCTCACGCCGAAGGAAGGAATCGCGCGCAATTCGTCCGAAGTGAGCCACGCGAGCCCGCCCCGGAGTGCCACGTAGGAATAGAAGTAGTGCGTCTCGGCGCCGAACGCCAGGCGGGTCCACCCCCCGTAGCTTCGCGTAACGTCGACCTCCACCGCGAGGTGGCTCTCGCGCTGCCACGCCACCCCCAAAATGTAGTTGGGCTCCTTCTTGAAATCGTGCCCGTCGTCGTAGCTGTAGCGCGAGAAGGCGTCGCGCACGACCACCGCGGTCGACCACGCGCGCGACAGCGAAAGCTTGCCGGTGACATCGAAGCTGGTTCCCCACGCGTCGAAGCCGTCCACACCGCTGCTGGAGAGGAAACCGCTCGCGGCCAGGCCGAACGACACCAGCGGTTCGGGCGTGAACGCGTACGCCAGCCGCAAGTGGTTCTCCGAATACGACTCACCGCCGATGATGTCGGCCGAGAAGTGGGTCAGCATCGCGCCCGCGACGTGGCGCGCCGAATTCAGCTCGTCGCGCGCCGTCGACAGCGGCATCGTGAACACGAGCTGCGACTGCCCCGCCGACACACCTTCGACCAATTGCAAGTACGACGCGCCCACAGTGCGCGGTGCGGTCGCCATGCCGGCCGGGTTCCAGTCGACCGCGCTCTCGTCGTCGGCGCGCACCACGAACGCGCCCGCCATTCCCCAGCCGCGCGCGCCGTACGCGGGCAGGAGAAAGGCGCCGCCCTGCGACGACTCCGCCCGCACGCCGGCCGGCGCGACGGCGGACACGATAGCTGCGAAGATCAGCGCGCGCGTCTTCATGGTGCGTTGGGATCGAAGAGGAAGACTTCGCGGAACACGTCGCGCGATCCATCGGCGTATTCAAGCGCCACGACGACCACCAAAGGACCCTTGCGGACATCGACCCCGCTCCCGTTGATTCCGTCCCACTTGAGCGAGTAGAACTGGCTCGCGGTGCCGTCCTGCAACGACACCACGGCCACGCCCGTCATGTCGAAGACGCGCACCGTGCAGCGGGTGGCGATACTGTTGGCGCTCACGTCGAAAGCGTCCCCCGGTCCGAACGGGGCCGGCGCGAACACGCCCGCTCCGGTGTCGAACGTCACCGTCACCGTGTTGCTGGGAGGGCTCAAGTTGAAGGCGCCGTCGCGCAGCACCGCGACCAAGTCGTTGCGCCCGGGAACCAGCGCCACGTCGAGTTCGAAATCGTCGCTCAAGAAGGTGGACACCGAATCCATCAGCGCGCCGTTTCGGTACACGCGCACGAACGCTCCCGCGTCGCCGCCGTCGTTGGCACGGCCGGTGAGCGGGTAGCGGCTGCCGTTCCACGTTGCCGACGGGGCTGGATCCAGCACCGGCGCGGGGGGTGCGGTGGCATCGCTTCGGAAGTTGAACGGGTAGTCGGTGGCGCGGCCGAACCCATCGACGGCACGAAAATCGACTCGGTGCGATCCTTCCGCGGGCAGCATGCCGGCCAGCGGAACCACGAAGCGCAGCGAGTCGTCCACCAGCGACACCGACGCGACCGGGGCATACGACTGCGTGGTCGCGTAACGAACCAGCAGCGAATCCACGCCGCGCTTGTCGAAGGCGTAGCCGCGCAAGCTGTCCGGAATGGTGCTCACCGACGAATTCTCCGCCAGGCTGGTCGCCTTGACGTCGGGCGCGCGCGTGTCGACCTCGAACAGATACGACGAGGTCGCTGTGAAGACGGCCACGTCGGTCATGGTCAACGTGACGCGGTACTCGGCGTCCGGCGGCGTGGTGTCTTCGAACGTGCCGTGCCACCGCAACACGTAGGACCCGTTTTGGCCCGTGTACTCCGGTGTGGTGGTGAGCGAATCCGGAGTGAACGGAGTGAACGCGTCGTCGCTAAAGCTCGCGAAGGCGCTCTTCAACTCGTCGGCGACGCGGCCGGGAAACAGCGGCGACGCGTTGGCGACGGTGAACACGATGCCTACTGCCGAAGTGGAGCTCGGAGCGCCCGGCGCGTACGGATTCGGAAGCACGCTCACGACCTGCACCGTGGGCGGCGTCGTATCCAGGAAAACGGGGAGCGATTTCAACGAATCCGGGTTCGAGGCACCCCGCGCGTAGAGTGTGACGACGTAGGCGCCGTCCGGCGCCGGCGTGCCGTCCCAGCGCCGGCCGTACCAGCCCCGGGTCTGCGTCGTTGACGACGTCTCCTGGTACGGCGCGCGCAGGGTATCGACCGGTGTGACGGAATCCGCTTCGAACACGATCAGAGACACCGTGGCCGGAGTGGTGGAAAGGCGGTAGCGGACGCGCGTCGAGTCGACGTGGGGTCCGCCGCCGTCGGGCGAGACCACGCTCTGCACGTCGAACAGGGCGACGATGGTTTGCGCGCGTGCAATTGAGACACCCCACGCGCACGCGAGAACGGCGGTCAGAAAGAACGGGCGCAATATGGAGACGATTCGAAAAGCCGTCAACGTGGGCAACCTTGAAACAGGAGGGGTGTGCGCATAATGAGTATCACGGACCTGCGATCGGGTCAACGGTTTTGGTCGCCAGCACGGGCAAGATCGACTTCGCGCCCCCGGCGATGAAAACATCCGCGATCTCCGACGCCGGCGTCGCTTCCGGATTGATCTCGATCACGAGCGCACCGTTCGCCTTCGCAGTCGCGGCGAAGCCCGCCGCCGGATACACCACACCCGAGGTTCCCACGATCAAGAGCACGTTGCAGCGCTCGAGCGCGTCGTACGCGGCGCAAAGGTGGTCGGCGTCCAGCGACTCGCCGAACCACACCACGGCCGGCCGAACCCACGACCCGCACGCGCATCGCGGCGGTTCCCCGGCGCCGGCCAACGGCTCCGCGACCGGATGGTCGTGGTCGAAGCACTTGTAGCGAAAAATATTCCCATGCAGCTCGACGACGTCCTTGGACCCGGCCGCGACGTGGAGTCCGTCGATGTTCTGGGTGAGGATGGTGAAGGCGTCGAAGCGCTGTTCCCAGCGCGCCAGCGCGAGGTGGCCCTCGTGCGGCTTCGCACCCGCGATCATCGCACGGCGCTCCGCGTACCATCGCCACACCAGGGCCGGGTCGCGGCGAAATCCGGCGCGGGTGGCGAGGTCCTCCGGGTTGTAGTTCGCCCACAGCGCGTTGGGTGCGTCGCGAAAGGTCGGAATGCCGCTCTCCTTCGACATCCCGGCGCCGGTCGTTACGACCACACGCCGCGACGCGCGCAAGATGTCGACCGCGTCGTCGATCGAACGGGTCATGATTGGGACGACACCGTCCGCCGCGCGCGCGGTCCCGACCAAAAGGTCGCGAGCGCGATACCGGCCAGGATCAAGGCGGCGCCCGCGGCGACCCGCGGCGACACCGTCTCTCCCAGAAACGCGAAGCCGATCAGCACGGCGATGATGGGGATGATGAAGGTTTGATACGACACCACCGTCACGTCGAGGTGTTGGATCACATAGAAGAACAATCCGAAGGCAACCACCGATCCCGCCACCGCCAAGTAGACGATCGACGACCACGTGTCGGCGTCGAAACGCAGCGGATTGGCCTCTTCGAACGCGAGCGCGCCGCACGCGGACACGACGGCGCCGGTGGCAAAGGGAATCAAGAGCGACGCCACCGGATGGTATCCGCCGCTCCATCGTTTGGTCGCGACCGATCCCACCGACGACGCGAACACGCTGCCCAGCACGCACACGATTCCCGCCGCCTGGTGGGCCGACGCGTGCCTCGCGTCGCCGCGCAAGCTGTCGGAGAAGATGACGCCCACGCCCACGATGCCGGTGGCGATGCCGAAGAGCTTGCGCGCGGTCAACGGGTCGCCCAGCACGACGCGCGCCAAGAGCGCCACCATGAGGGGAAGGGTTGCGTACAGCACAGCCGCCTGGCCGGAGGGGATCCGCTGTTCTCCGTAGTACACCAGCGAGTAGGGAAACACGATGTGGAACAGCCCGAGGAACAAGCCCAGTCGAACGAAGCGTGCGTCGCGCGGGACAGGAATGCGACGCAGGCGAAGGATCGCGAACACGACCGAGGTCGCGATCACCATCCGAATGGCGATGCTAGTGAGCGGCGGCGCGCCGCGCAGACCGATCTTGATCACCATCCAGGTCGATCCCCAGATGACGCACATGGTGGCGTAGGCGAGGATGATTCGAGTGGTGGATGATCGCACGAAATTGGGCTCCCGGACCGAGTCGATGATCGCGAGACCATATCGCAGGTGCGACCCGTGTCGGAAGCGGCCACTCTAACACGCTGCGAGCGGGCGTGTTAGCGCCTCGCGCAACTCCTTCGGTTGACAACTCGCAAGTCGCGGGGGTAGCATAAGGAGCGATAAATCAATGTTTTGGACCGAGAGGTAACGATTAGAAACCATTGGTAACGGCTCCTCCCCTTGAAGCGAATCAACCCCGGCCTCTTCGTCGTGCTTGCGGCGGCGGCGGCGGTCCACTTGGCCGTCGCGGTGCAGGATTTCGGCACGCTCGCGCGTAACGGATTCCTGTACGACGACAGCTTTTACGCTTTTCAAATCGCTCGTAACATCGCCCATGGTGTGGGTGCGACCTTCGACGGCGTTCACGCCACCAACGGCTTTCAGCCCTTGTACGTCCTGCTACTGGTGCCGCTGTACTGGATCGCGGGGGACAACGCCACCCTCCCCATCCATTTCGCGCTCGTTCTATCGGCCCTTTTCACGGTGGCGACGGGGTTCCTCCTGCACCGGATCGTGGTGCGTCGCGCCAGCGAGACCGCGGCACTGATCGTGGTCGGGGCGTGGGCTTTCTCTCCCATCGTCATCCGGCAAGCGGCCAACGGTCTCGAAACCGCGCTCGCGCTGTTCTGCTTCACGCTCTCGGTCGCGTACTACCTCGTGCGTGTGCGACCGGCGCGCAATCCGTCGCGCCGCGTCTTCTTGACCCTGGGAGTATTGCTCGGTCTCGCGATGCTCGCGCGCGTCGACCTCGGATTTTTGGCCCTCGCGATGGCACTCGATTATTTGCTCGTGGTCCGCGCGCGGGTTCGTGCCGGAGAGGGACCCGCGCCGTGGCGAGGCTTCGCGCTGGCCGCTTCGGCGTGCGTGCTGGTGTGCGCGCCCTGGTTCGCATACGGAATCGCGTCGGTGGGGTCGCCGGTGGCCGAGAGCGGGCGCGCGACGCGGTACCTCGGAATTGCGTACGCGCCGTTCTTCAACCTGGCACCGCCCTCCGGTCTCCAGCACGGGCCGGACGCGGGATTCATGGCTCGCCACGTCGAACGGTCGATCAAGACCCTCAAAGTGACGCCCGTCGTGCACCCGGCCTTCCGCGGTGTTCGCAAGCTCTCTGCGCGAGTGGGCCGCGGAGAGGGAATCGCAAACGCGCTCGGCATTGTCGTGCTGCTCGGGTTCGCGGCCTGGTGGTATCGTCGCCGTCGCGCGACTCCCCACAATCGCGATCTCGATTTTCTGTTGTTGTTCTCGGTCATGATGATCGCCGTGTATTCGACGTACATCTTCGGCGTGTTCTTCTTCCTCCGATACTATTACCCGCTCTACTTCGTGGGCATGATCTTCGCCGGTCTCGCCGTCGACGATGTGGTGGGGTGGGTCCGCGCCCGCTCCATCGCGGTTCGCCGCGGCGCATTGGTTGCGAGCGGCGTCTACGCCGCCGCGCTCTTGTTCATGGGCTACACGAGCGGGTTTCGCACCTTGCCGGTGTACGGTTTCTACGACATCGCCATGTGGGTGTCGACCCACACCGACCCGGCCGAGACCATCGGCGTGTTCCAGGGCGGGGCCATCGGTTATCTGTCGCAGCGGCGGGTGGTCAACTTGGACGGCAAGGTGAACGCGGAGGCGTACGAAGCGCTGCGCGCGGGCCGGCTGCTCGACTACGTGCGCGACGCGCGCATCGACATCGTGCTCGACAGCAAGCGCGTGATCGACCTGCTGTTGGTTTCGCGATCGAGCGGGGATCGAATCGGCAGCGAACCCATCTTCTTGGGGGCGGAGCACGGTGTCCACGGCTGGATCGGCTATCGAATGACGCCCCCGCGGCCCTTCGCGGGCGCTGCGGCTTCGCCGGGACGAGTCCAGCCCGGCCACGGCCGCTAGCATCGCGCTAGCGGATGATCCTCTCCATCGGGTGAACGTGTCGCGCGGATCCTCCCGCGCGCGAGAGCACCGGCAAACAGCGCGGGATCACGGTTATCTCGAGCGGCTCGCTTCGCCTCCCCAAGTATTCCCCGTCGATGTGCAAGGGAAACGGTTGCTGGGCCGATACCCGCAGGCGCGCCCCCGTGTGCACGGCGACGCCGCGCTTGCCGACGTGCCGACCGCGGATGGTGCTGGGCAACAGTGCCAGCATGCGCGCGCGCGGCATCTTTTCCGCGGTACACACGTCCAAGCGCCCGTCGTCCGGAAACGCGCCCGGATTGATATAGAAACCGCCACCCGCGCGAACCCCGTTTCCGATCGACACCAGTAGAAACTCTCCCTCGACACGGCGCTCTCCATCGAACACGAGCGTGTAGCGGCTGGACTCGTATTGCGCGAGCGCCTTGATCACGGCCAGCAAGTAGAGGGGAAGCCCGCGCAGCCGCCGAATCGACAAGCTGTGGTAGGTCACCAAGGCCTCGAACCCGATGCCGATGCTGTTCGCGCAATAGCGGTCGCCGCAGTCGAAGACATCGAGCCGAATCCCGACCCCTTGCTCGATCACGCGCGCGAGCTCGGCGGGGGAGCGGGGACAAGCGACCAACGAAGCGAAGTCGTTGCCCGACCCGGTGGGTACCACGGCCATCGGGACCGGCCGGGGCATGAGACCGTTCACCACTTCGCTAACGGTACCGTCGCCGCCGAACACGCAGACCGCGTCGGAATCGCGCGCGGCGGCGCGCGCGAGCTCGCGGGCGTGGCCCGGTCCTTGCGTCCAAAGGAAGCGGGACTCGCCGCGGACCGCGCGGGCATATCGCTCGACGGCGCCCCGCGTCCTCCCGCGCCCCGCCGTTGGATTGGCAATGAAGCTTACGCGCATATTGTGCAAGGGCGACGCGTGCACGTCGCAACTCGGAGCACCGAGGCTAGCCGAGGCGCGTCGCGATCGAAAGCGGAATCGGAGCCGGAGCTTCGATAGCGCTCGCGCGCAAGCGCTGCTCGCGGGCGCGGTGGTCGCGATGGCTTCGAACGCAGCCGCCGCGACACCGATCGACGTCTATCATGTCGGCCCCACGCCCGACGTGCGCGCGATCTGTCACACCGGAAACGTGCTGTGGGTCGGCACTGCGGCCGGCCTGTTCATGGTCGACATACGAAACGGCAACACACTCGCGCACGTGACCGCGGGACCCCAGCTACCGTCCAGCTCGGTGCGCGCCATCGTCGCCCGCGGCGACAGCGTGTTCGTGGGAACCGAGGGAGGCTTGGCGCTCTTTCGCCGCGGCAACGCCGCCGGCGGGTTCGAAGCGACTATTTTCACACCCGCATCACCCGGACGTCTCCGCGCAGTACCGCTCTCGCGCATCGCCGGTCTCGGCGTGGGCGTCAACGGCGACGTCGTGCTGGCGACGTCCGGACGCGGAGCCGGCGTGATCACCAAGACCGGCGGCTACACCATCACGCGCCGCGACTCGCTCCTCGAAGACAACGTGTTCGCGATCGCCGATCGCGCGGATGGGACCCGCTATTTCGCGACCTCGGTGGGACTGTGCGCGCAAGTGAACGACACCAGTTTCGTCTCCTTCCAAGCGGGCGCGGGCATTCCGCGCGGCGAAGTGCGGGCACTGGTTCCCGCCGAACGAAACCTGTTCTACTTGCTGGTCGCGAACCACGGCGTCTTTCGTTTCGACGGCGCGCGCGCGGTCCAAGTCGAATCGCCACCCGGGGTGGAGCTGCGCAACGCGTCGGCGATCTCGGTCGGCAGCGACGGAACGCTGTGGGCGGTCGGGGACGGGTGGGTCTTCGCGCGTCGTAAGGGCAAGTGGTCGCGGGCGTCCGTTCCTGACGCCGATACCAACGCGCGCTGGCGCGTCGTCGTCGCCGACGGCGTGGGCGCATTCGTCGGCTCGAGCGATGGCCGGGTGGTGGCGTTGGGCCGGGGCGGGGCGTTTCGCATCGCACTCCCGGAAGGATTGCCGGCCCCGCGCGTGCAGTCGCTCGCTCCCGATGGGAGTGGTGGTGCGTGGTTCGTTTGCGACGGACGGCTCGCGCGCGCCGACGCCACGGCGCGCAAGTTCACCGTCGAAGACGCGGCGCGCGGGGTGCGCGCGATCGCGGTGTCGCCGCGCGGAGAAGTGTGGACGGCCGGGCGCTGGACCGTGAGTCGTCGCGTTGCAGATGCGTGGGAGGATGCGCGACCGGATGTGGTCGAATCGGACCCGGCGTACACCGCACTGGTCGTCGACCAGACGGGAACGTGGGTCGGCACGCGATCGGGTGCCGTGTATCGTTACGACGGTAGCGTGTGGCTCCGGCTCGCGCGCTCGACCCATGCCACCACGGGTGCCATCGCTGAAATTCGCGCGGCCGACGATGCGGCCTGGGCGATCGCGAACGGGCGCGCGCTCTGCAGCCACGACGGGCGTTGGCGTCGTTACGCCGGCATCGACAGCGGCGCCACAGTGGTCGATTTGGTGCGCGATCCGACCGGGACCTGGGTCGCCGCCACCGAAAAGCGGCTGTTTACCTTCGACCCAGTCAAGGCGGCGTGGGTGCCGGCGCGCGCGTGGAATGGATCGGGCCCCGGCGCTCTGGGCGCCTTGCGGGGCGATATCCGTGCGCTGGCATTCGATACCAGCGGACGTCTGGTGGTGGGGACGACGGAGGGCATCGCGCTGTGCGGCTCCAAGGGTGTGCGCTGGCTCACATCGGCGGACGGGATCGGCGGAGGGGCGGTGGCCGACCTCGTCGCCGACGGCGAGCGGCTGTGGATCGGGTTCGCGGAAGATGGTGTTTCGGTTATTAGCACGCGTGGGTTATGGTGAGGTCGCGAGTGCTGCCCGGGGGCGGGGTGCCCACGAAATCGCGTTGGTGGCGTCGAACGGCCTGTGGTACTATCAAATCAGCCTTTCAACCTTAGAAGAGGTCAGCGAAGAGCCTTTGATATCGACTCCATGAGTCGCGCCGCGGCGGATTGCCCCCGCACCGACGCGAAGCTTGCATCCAAGGTGTCCCGTCCGAGGGAGTTGAGTATCGATGTGGCAGTCGCTGTTCTGGGCTAGCCTCGCCCTTCTCCTCTACATTTACGCGGGTTATCCGGCCATCCTGGCCCTCTTGGGTCGCGTGCGGCGACGCCCCCCATCCGACACCGACAGCACGTCGCTTCCGTCCGCGTGCCTCGTCATTTCGGCGCACAATGAAGAGGCGGTCATCCGGCAAAAGGTCGAAAACAGCTTGGCGCTCGAGTACCAGGGCCGGTTGTCGATCGTGGTCGCCTCCGACGGTTCCACCGATCACACCGACGACATCGCGCGCGAGTACCACGACCATGGCGTCGAACTGTTTACCGCGCGAGTGCGTCGCGGCAAGAGCGCGCTCTTGAACGACGTCTTGCGCTCGCGACGCGAAGACGTGATCGTGTTCACCGACGCGAATTCCTTGTTCAAGCCCGACGCGGTCGCGCGACTCGCGGTCCGCTTTCGCTCGCCGTCGGTGGGGTGCGCGGTGGGCGAGCTTACCTACGCACGCGATGCGAGCACCGTGGGACAGGGCGAAAGCCTGTATTGGCGTTACGAGTCCATGGTGAAGGTGCTCGAGAGCCGCCTCGAGAGCGTGCTGGTCGCGAACGGTTCCATTTTTGCCGCCCGTCGCACGCTCGTGCGCGAGTTGTTCCTCGACGTCGCGAACGACTTTCAGATTCCCTTCGACGTGGCGAATCAAGGCGCCGGTTTGGTATACGAGCCGTCGGCGGTGGCGGTGGAGCGGTCGGCCGCTTTGTGGGAGGAAGAATTCGGCCGCAAGGTTCGCATCGTCCTGCGCGGGATCACCGGTTTCGCGCGTTTGAACCGGCGCATCCGAGGGCTGCGCGCGTGGCAGTTCGTCAGTCACAAGCTGCTGCGATGGAGCGTGGGAGCGATCCTGTTGGTGTTGTTGGCGTCGAGTGCCGTCCTCGCCGGTCGCTCGCCGGGGTACGCCGCGTTCCTCGGACTCCAGCTCGCCTGCTATGCGGCCGCCGCGATTGGGTGGTGCGTGCGACGGCGCGAGAACGTACCCCGCGTTTTTTACGTCCCGTTTTATTTTACGATGGTGAATTGGGCCGCGCTGGCGGCACTGTGGCTCTTCGCCGCCGGACGCCGCCAAGCGACCTGGGAAAAGGCGGCCAGCACGCGCACAGCGCCGGCGCGCGGATTCGAGGGCGGCGGTGTGGGAGCGATGCCGGTTGCGGCGGGGGAGCGCGGCGCCCGGCGCCGGCTGGTCGAGAAGTAGCCCCACTTTCTTCATGCTGTTTTTTTTCCAAGCGCTGATTCGCTGGCGGAGGTTCATCCTCGGGGCTGCGATCGTTTCCGGCGCGATCGTGGGAGCCGCGAGCTTTGTGCTGCCGAGTTGGTACACCGCGAAGACCTCGATCTTCCCGCCCGAGCCCACCGTCACCCTGCCCATGTACACGGAGTTGGTTCAGCATCTCTCGGCGCCGCTGTTGGGGCCGGTCGCGTCCGGCGCGGCACCCGAGACGATTTATATCGAAATGTTGAAGAGCCGCAGCGTCGGCGAGAGGGTGGTCAAGGAATTTGGCCTCATGCAACTCTACGGCGCCGGGCGCATCGAAGACGCCCTGGGCGAGATGCACTCGCACATGGGCTTCACCCTGCTCGAAAACGGGCTCTTGTTTCTCACCTTCGAGGATCGCGATCCCGTGCGTGCCGCCGACATCGCGAATCGAATGATCGAGCTCATCGACGAGACCACGCGTGGATTGAAGATCTCCCGGGCCGGCCGCACGCGCGAGTTCATCGAGCGGCAATTGGGCGAACGCCAGACGCTCTTGGCGGAAGCCGAGACCGACCTCAGAGACTTTCAGCAGAAGTTCGACGCGGTCGACCTGGACGAGCAGATGCGCTCGGCGATGGACATCGTCACGTCGCTGTCGGCGCGCGCGATCGCGTTGGAAACCGAGCTGCGAATCATGTCGCATTACACGTCGAAGACCTCGGAAGAGTACTTGCGCAAGCAAACCGAGTACAACGAAGTCGTCAGGCAGCTCGGCAAGCTGAAAGCCAACAACAAGGACGACGACCGCGACCTGGTGCGGTCGTTCATTCCCGCGCTGGCCGACATTCCCGACGTCGCCTTGCAGTACATCCGCTTGAAGCGAACGGTCGAGGTTCAAACCACGGTCTACACCATGCTGGTGAGCGAGTACGAGAAGGCGCGCATCGAAGAGGCGCGCGACACGCCGGTGGTACAAGTGCTCGACCCCGCGGCTCCTCCCAGTCTGCGTAGCCGGCCCAAGCGCAAGATGCTGGTCCTGGCCGGGGTCCTGATCGGCTTTGCGTGGAGCTCGCTCTTGGCCCTGTTCACGGCCGCGTGGCGCGAGAATCGGGGCAACACGGCGATGATCCGCCGTGTGGTCGAGCCGCTGGCGGCGGATTTCTCCCGCTTTCGACGACGGGCGAAGGCGCCGTGAGCATCCCGGCCGCCCGCGTCGCCGCGCGCGAGCGCGGTCTGTTGTTCACGCTCGCCCTCTCGCCCATCGTCGCGTTCCTCGCCATCTACCTCCTCGGCTACTTGAAGTTCGCGCGACTCGGTGCCCTGGGACTGGCGGCCGTAACGGCCTCGGCCGTTGTTTTTCTCCGCCCGCGATGGGGTCTCTACTTCATCGTTTTCTACGTTTATTCCGGCATGGGACTTTTCATGCCGTTCAATCTAGCGGCACCCGTGCTGGCAGTCATCGTCGTGGCGATGCTGCTCGATTGGGTTCGTCTCGGCGATTTCGCCCTGCCGGGTGCGTTTTTCTGGATATCGGTGGGGCTGTTCACGTTGGTAGCACTGCTGTCGATGCTCGTTGCCCACGACATTGGCGCGTCGCTCCACGAGATGATGACCTTCGGCAAGGTACTGCTCGTGGTCGTGCTCGTGGTCCACTTCGTCCGCACCCCCGACCACCTGCGCGGCCTTTGCTACATCGTGTTCGCGGGTGCGGTGGGGACAGTCGTGTTGGGGGTGGCCGCGATCGTGCTGGGGCTCCAAGGCACGGGCGAAAACGCCCTCGGCGGCGGGTTTGGCCTCATGCGCTTTACCGGCGCGCACGAGAATCCGAACAAGGCGGCGGCGTACATGTGCGCCGCCCTTCCACTCGGGATCTTTGCCGTGCGGCACTGCGCCTCCCGCGTGCTGCGCGTCGCGTTCCTGCTCGGCATCGTGGTGCTCATCGCCGGTATCTTCGCGACCTTTTCGCGCAGCGTCATCATCGCTCTGGTGGTCGTTCTGATCGGCGTCGGAGCGCACGAGATGCGAAGCCGGCGCTCGTTCGTCGTGCTGGGGGTCGTTCTCGCCCTCGGAATCCTGCTGGCGCCGCGGTACTACTGGGAGCGGGTCATGAACCTGCCCGATGCGATCCGCGATACCAGCCTCGACTGGTCGGTCTATACGCGCATGATGGCGCTGCGAACCGCGTGGGAGATGTTCTTGGACCATCCCCTCACCGGCGTGGGGATCGGCAACTTCTTGGGCGCGTCGGCGTACCAGCTTTTTGTGCGCATTGTGGTGCACAACACGTATCTCGAGATCCTGGTGGGGACGGGGATCGTGGGGTTGTGCCTCTTTCTCGCCATGCTTTGGTCCGGCATCCGCGAAGCGGTGGCGGGCGCACGGCGGCGGTGGCTTTCCCACCCCGCGTGGATGCGATCGTTGTCCTTCTACCTCGTGCTCTCCGCGATCTCGATCTGTATCAGCGGCTTTTTCGCCACGCTCTTGTTCCGTTACCCGCTTTGGCTTCCCGTGGCGGCCGGCCTGGTGGTGCGCAACTTGATGCGGGAGGACCGAAGCAGCCACGAGCCCGCTCTATCGTAAGGCCGGGAACCCGGCCGGGGTTCCTTGCGTACAAGATCCACGAATGGGCCGTGCACGACGGCCCGGCAAAGATTCCCCACTATCCATGGGAGGCATGAACATGATGCACATTGGACGCATGGCCGTGACGGCCGGGGCCCTCGCCGCGATGCTCGCGGTGGGTGTTGCCGCCGACGCGATGGCCAAGACGAAGAAGGATACCAAGACCACCAAGGAAAAGAGCGAATCGGGCTACATCGGCGTGTACATGCAGGAGCTCACCGACGACGTCCGCAAGGGACTCGACCTGGACGTCGCCAAGGGAGTCCTCATCAGCGGTGTCGCCGACGACAGCCCGGCACAAGAAGCGGGTCTGGAGGAAGGCGACGTCGTGGTCTCCTTCGCGGGCAAGGACGTCGCGACGGCGGACGATCTGCGCGACGCCGTGCGCGACTTCGAGCCCGGTGCGCAAGCCAAGCTCGACGTCGTTCGCGACGGTGAGTCGAAGTCGTTCACAGTCACGATCGGTGAGCGACCGGAGAGCGGGTCATTCTCGTTCACCACACCGGATGTGGATGTGCGCGGCCTGGGCGACATGCACCGTGCGTTCGCCGTGTTCGGCGGGCCGCGGCTCGGAATCGACGCGCACGAGCTCGAGAACGAGGAGCTGGGCTCCTATTTCGGCGCCAAGGAAGGCATCCTCGTGCTCGGTGTGGCCGACGAATCGGTGGCCGAAAAGGCCGGCGTCAAGGCGGGCGACGTCATCCAGACCATCGACGACGAGAAGGTGACCGATGTCGGCGATCTGCGCGATGCGGTGCGCGATTTCGACCCAGGCGACGAGTTCACGATCGGCGTCTTGCGCAAGGGAAAGGCGCAGTCGCTCAAGGCCACCATGGATGAACAGGAGTTTTCGTTCAACTACAGCGACGGGCCGACGTGGAACCAGTTCCGCACCCCGCGCACCCCGCGCGCGCCGCGCGTGCACGTCGATCGCGAATCGTTGCGCGATGAGATCGACGATCTCAAGAAAGAGATTCGGGAGATGAAGGAGCAGCTCGAGCGCGAGGACAGCTGAAGTCCTCTTCGAGCAGGAGCGTAAACGCGAAACCCAAGAGACGCATTCCTATTCTCCAAGGACGGGCGTCGTCGCTTCCAAAGCGGCGGCGCCCGTTCGCTTGCTGAGGCGTTGGTAGAGCGGGAGCAGCACCGCCAGCGCCGCCTGGACGGAGTAGCGTTCGCGCACCAGGCGCGGACCCTCGTCCTGTGCGCGCCGACGCAGCGCGCGGTCGGTTAGCGCGCGCACGATTCCGGCGGCGAGAATCTCGGGCGAGGCGGCGCCGACGACCACACCCGTCGACCCGTCCACGACGATCGACGGAAGATCACCTACCGGTACTGCGACCACGGGCACGCCGCGCGCGATCGATTCCAGCGCGGCGTTGGGGAGCCCCTCGAACTCGGAGGCGAACACGACGCACGCCATCGCTGCCATACGCGTGGTCGCGTCATCGACTGCACCCGTGAAATCGACCCACTGCTCGACATCGAGTTCGCGTGCGAGCGCGCGCAACGCGCCCAGCTCGGGCCCGTCGCCGACCATTTCCAAGCGCGCGCCCGGGACCGCGGCTCGCACCCGTGGGAACGCGCGCAGCACCGCGTCGAAGCGCTTGAGTCCGACCAAGCGACCCACGCACCCCACCACCGGCGCGGTGTCGTCTCGCGGCGGGGCAGCGCTCGCGGGTGCGACGATATTGGGAAGCAGAACAACCCGATCCGCTTGGACCCTCACGCGTTCCACCAGGAATGCGCGGCCCGCTTCCGAGTTCACGGTCACCGCATCCGCACGACGCAGCAGCGCGCGCAGCACCCGTCCGCGCACTCCCCGCAGGGTAAGCAGCTGGCTTCGTAGCGACAGCACGACGGGCTTGCGAAGCGCGCGCGCGGCGAGAAACGCGTACACGTTGGACGCGTCCAAGAACCCGTGCACGACGTCGACTCGATCCGCCCCCATGGCGCGCGTCAAGCGCACGAGCCGCGTCGGGTCCATGTTGGAGCGCCGCCTCATAGTCGTCACTGGAACACCGCGCGCACGAAGCGAACGCCCGTGCGGCGCCTCGATGGTCGAGAGTACGTAGACGCGCGTGCCCGTTGTGAGCACGAGCGCGGACGCGACCAGCATCAATTGCTTCTGCGCACCCCCGATGCCGAGGTCGTCGATGACGAAGCCAACCGTGGGAATCTCTGACGGCATGCGGTGATTCTAGGGGAACGCGACGCGCGCCGGCCACATATGTGTTGGGCGGTTCTCCGGCCCGTGATAGTGTGCGCCCCGAAGGACACGACGGCCCATGGACGTGGTTTGGTTCGCGGAGATCAAGTGGGAGTACCTGCGGACGCGCAAGCAACAACTCGTGCTGCGTCGTCCGAGTGGCGTGGAGGTCGTGTTCTTCGAGCCGTACGTGCGCGGACGCGAGAATCGGTACCACTTGCGCTCCGTCGACGGGATCCGCGTGGCGACGATCCCGTTCGTCAAGTCGGTCCCCGGGGGCGGTGTGGCCCGCAAGCTCCTCGACCGGGCCTCGATTCGCCGCGGGGTCGATGCCGTCGCTCGTCGTCGCGTCCGCGCGCACCTCGACGCCGCCGGTGTCATCGCCGCCGAGAGCGTCTTCGTGGTGTCCAACATCTATGCGCTGCACGTCGCGCGCGCCTTCGAGCCCGGTCGATTGGTCTACGACTGCAACGACGCGCACGGCGATTTCCCGGGCGCTCCGGAGTGGGCCCGGGCGTATCGCGACGAGTCGTTTCGCGTAGCCGACGCGGTGGTGGTAAGCGCGGAGCGCCTGCGCGACGACGCGGTGCGCGCGCGCGGATCGAAGTCGGGCGTGCACGTGGTCGGCAACGGCGTGGACTTCGCCATGTTTCGTCGCGCCGCCCAGGAACGTTCGCAGGCACCGGGTGCGGACGACACGGTTCGCATCGGCTACCTCGGTGCCATCGCTCCCTGGCTCGACTTCGAATTGATCGCAGCGGCGGCACGCGCGCGTCCGCGGTGGAGCTTCGACCTGGTGGGCCCGGTGTTGGGTGGCGTCGAGGTCAATCTCGCCTCGCTGCTCGCACTTGGTAATATTCGACATCGTCCCGCGGTCCCGCACGAACAGGTGCCCGCAGTTCTTTTGGACTTCACCGTGGGCATGATTCCATTTCGACGAACGGCACTCACGGCCGCCGTCAATCCAAACAAACTCTACGAGTACCTGGCGGTCGGTTTGCCGACCGTCGCGACGGCGTTTTCTCCGGAAGTCGAGCGCTACGCCGGCCGGCCCGGCGACCCGCACGCGGTGGTCGCGGCCGAGACCGATCTCAACGAATTCGTGAAGGCGTGCGAGGTGTTCGCACAGATGCGACGCGACCCGGCGTCGCGCGCGCGCGTGCGGGAGCGGGCGGTCGCGATCGCGGCCGCACACGACTGGGGCACCATCGCGACGCAGTTCTGGAGTGTGATCGGCAACGTGTAGCCACGTCGATTGCTACCTGCTAGACTGCCGCGAGCCGCGCTCGCGGCTGCAAGAAAAGGAGGCGTCATGGATTTCTTGAAGCGCCTGGTCTGGATCTTCGTATCACCCAATCGCGTGTTCGACGACATTCGCGAACGCCGCGTGAGTTGGTGGCAACCATGGTTCGTCGTGTCGCTGTTTTACATGGTCATCACATGGATGTCGTTGCCGATTCAAACCGCGTTGGCCGAGCTGAATCCCGAACTGACTACCGAGCAGATTGATCAGCAGGTACAGTTCACGGAGCAATTCGGTCTCATATTCGTCGCCTTGTCGCCGGTCGGCGCACTGTTGTTCACGCTCCTGGTCGCCGGTCTGTCCTACATCGCGGTCACGATCGCTTCGCGCGCGGCCACCTTCAAGCAGTACCTGACCCTAATCTTCTTTGCGGGCATCGTGGGCGTGATTGGTTCCCTGGTTTCGACCGTCATGGTGCGCGCCCGCGGCCTGGAAAACATAACCGGGCCCGTCGACGCGCAGATGACGCTGAGCTTGCGGACACTCGCGCCCGACAATGCGGTCCTGCGTGGAGTGCTGGGAAGCTTCGAGTTCTTCGCGATTTGGAGCTTGGTGCTCGTCGTCATGGGTTTGATGCGCATCTTCGGGATGTCGCGGGCGCAGTCGATCATGGTGGCCGTGGTTTTGTGGATCATCTCGGCCATTGGGCTCGTTCTCAACGAAGTGTTCACCGGCATGAGTTAGTGGCGCGCGGGCGGGCGCGTCTGCCCCGCCGATTTGACATCGGGCGCGCCTCTTTGCTAGAATGCAAACCCCAACCCCAAGTCTAGCTTGGGGTTGCAGCCATTCTCTCGAAACGGCTCGGAACACCAGGAGGCTCATCGTGAAGCAGTTTCCGCCGGCCCAGATTCGCAACGTCGCACTGGTGGGACACCAGGAATCCGGCAAGACCATGCTCGCCGAATCCCTGCTCTACACCGCGGGTGCGATCCCGCGACTGGGTCGTGTCGAAGACAAGAACACCGCGATGGATTACGACTCGGAAGAGATCGCGCGCGGCATTTCCATCCACTCGGGCGTGGCACACCTCGAGCACGCCGGCGCCAAGGTGAATATCATCGACACGCCGGGCTACGAGGACTTCGTGGGCGACGTGCTCCTCGGTCTCGACGTGGTCGAAGGCGCCATCGTCGCGTTGCGCGCCGACGCCGGCGTGGAAGTCGGCACCGACCGAGTGTGGGGGTTCCTTCAGGACCGCGGGATGCCCGCACTCTTCCTGGCCAACCGGATGGACAAGGAGCACGCGAACTACGACAAATGCCTCGCCCTCTTGCACGAGCATTTCGGCGCCGGTGTCCACGCATTGCAAGTCCCCATCGGGAGCGGCGAGAAGTTCCGCGGCGTGGTCGACCTGGTCGACATGAAAGCCTACGAATTCGAGAGGGACGGCAAGACGACGAAGCCGATCGACATCCCCGACGACTTGAAGGAAAAAGCCACCGCGCTTCGGAAGGAACTGATGGAATCGGCGGCCGAGTCCGACGAAGCGTTGATGGAGAAATACCTCGAAACCGAATCCCTTTCCGAAGATGAGTTTCGCACCGGCCTCGCGGCCGGTGTGAGAAGTGCCCAGATATTTCCCGTTCTTTGCGCGTCGGCCGCGCACAACATGGGCGCGTCGCTCGTGCTTGACGCCATCGTGAGATTGTTGCCCGGCGCCGACACCGGCAAGTGCGTTACCGCCGACGGCAAAGTCATCAAGACTGAGGCCAACGGCACGCCCCTCGCGTACGTGTTCAAGAACATCTCCGACCCGCACGTCGGCGACATGCTGTGCGTGCGCGTGTTTCACGGCGTATTGACGCCGGCCCTCGACGTGCACAACACGACGCGCAGCACGGCGGAGCGTCTGGGTGGTCTGTTCGTCCTGGAAGGGAAGAATCGGCAAGACGCCGACCGGCTCCAAGCGGGCGACATCGGTGCCTTGGTGAAGCTCAAGGTGACCAAAGTACGCGACACGCTCGGAGACAAGGCAAGCGGTGCCGTCGTCAAGCCGACCGATTTGCCGAAGCCATCCATCAACTCGGCCATCTTGCCGGTCGCGAAGGGCGACGACGAGAAAATGGGCACCGGGCTGCACCGCATCATGGATGAAGACCCGACCTTCGAAGTGACGCCCACCGCGGAGACGCATCAGACCATTATTGCGGGCCAGGGCGAGTTGCACCTCGAAATCATCGTGCATCGCTTGAAGGAACGCTTCGGCGTGAACGTGACGCTCGAGAAGCCGCGCATTCCGTACCGGGAATCCATCCGACGTCCGGCCGAAGCGCAGGGGCGCCACAAGAAGCAGACCGGCGGGCGCGGGCAATTCGGCGACGTGTGGCTCAAGATCGAGCCGCTCACGCGCGGCAAGCATTTCGAATTCGTCGACGGTGTCGTTGGGGGTGTCGTGCCGCACAAGTTCATCCCGGCGGTCGAAAAAGGTGTCATCGCGACCATGGAAATGGGTGTCATCGCCGGCTATCCGATGGTCGACGTCAAAGCGACCCTCTATGACGGGAGCTATCACACCGTCGATTCGTCCGAGCAAGCGTTCAAGACCGCGGGCTCGCTCGCGTTCAAGGCCGCGGTGGAGAAGGCGAACCCGGTCCTGCTGGAGCCCATCGTGGTGCTCAAAGTGAAAGTGCCCGACGAGTACATGGGCGACGTCATGGGCGACTTGAGCGGACGCCGCGGCAAGATCTCCGGGACCGAGAACCAGGGGCGCTTCGCGCTCATCAGCGCGCACGTGCCGATGGCCGAGCTCTACAAGTATTCGACCCATCTGCGTTCGATGACGCAGGGGCGCGGCTCGCACACGCGCGAGTTCTCGCACTACGAAGAAGTGCCGCGCGAAATCGCGGAAAAGATCATCGCCGATCACAAGGCGCACGTGGCAGCAGAGCACAAGTAGTAGGAGTACGCATGGCAGGCCACTCCAAGTGGAAACAGATCAAGCACAAGAAGGCGAAGACCGACGCCCAGCGGAGCAAGGTCTACACCAAGGTGATTCGCGAGATCACCATCGCGTCGCGCCAGGGCGGCAGTGATCCCAACGGCAACCCGCGCTTGCGCCTCGCCATTCAAACGGCGAAAGAGAACAACATGCCCAGCGACACCATCCAGCGCGCCGCGAAGAAGGGCGCCGGTGAGTTGGAGGGGCAGGCGCTGGAGGAATTCTGGTACGAAGGCTACGGCCCCGCGGGTGTGGCACTCATCATCGACGTGGTCAGCGACAACCGCCACCGCACCGCCGGCGAAGTGCGCCACGCGCTCACCAAGCACAACGGCAGCTTGGGTGAAAACGGCAGTGTGTCGTGGAATTTCGAGACCCTCGGCGTGATTACCATCGACAAGACGCGCGTCGATGAGGAAACTGTCATGGCGGCGGCGCTGGACGCGGGTGCCACCGATGTGAGCGACGAAGGCGAGGTGTTCGAAGTCTACACCGACCCCACCGAGCTCTTCCAAGTCATGGACGCGTTGAAGAAGGCGAACCTGCCCGCGGAATCGGGCGAGATTCAGAAGGTGCCGAAGACGTACGTCAAGTTGAGCGCCGACGACGCGCGCAAAGTGCTGACGCTGGTCGAGGCGCTGGAAGACCTGGACGACGTCCAGCGCGTGAGTGCCAACTTCGACATTCCGGACGAGATTCTGCAGCAAGGATAACGGGCGCTGCCCAAGTGCGCCGCCGGAGGGCGATGTACCGGATACTCGGCGTGGATCCCGGAAGCAACTGCACCGGCTACGGCCTCGTGAGCGGCAACGGCGACCACGTCGCCTACGTCTCCTCGGGTACCATCGCGCCGCCCAAATCGCAATCGCGCTACGAGCGACTGCGCGAGATCTACGCCGGCATCGAGCGCGTCATCAAAGAGCTCGAGCCCACCCACTTCGCCATCGAGGACGTGTTCTACAGCAAGAATCCGCGTAGTACCCTGGTGCTGGGCGAAGCGCGCGGGGCCGCCATCCTCGCCGCCACCCTGGCCGGCATTCCGGTGTTCGAATACTCGGCGCGCGAAGTGAAGCAGTCGGTGACCGGCAACGGAGCCGCCGACAAGTCGCAAGTGAGCTATATGCTGGTCAAGATTCTCGGGCTCAACACCACACCGAAGCGCGCGGACGAATCCGACGCGCTCGCGATCGCAATGTGCCACGCCTTCAAGCGGCGCGACTGGGGCGGCGCGTGATCTCTCGCGTTCGCGGCCGCGTCGTGAGCGCCCACCCGCGTTGTGTGGTGGAAGTGGGCGGGATGGGCTTCGAGGTCGCCATCCCCGAGAAGGACCGCGAGGCGCTGGCACCCACCGACGCCGAGGTCGTGTTCCACACCCACTTGGTCGTGCGCGAGGATCGTTTGAGTCTGTTCGGTTTCTTGCAACGCGACGACCGCGAGCTGTTCCTTCGATTGATCGATGTTTCCGGCGTGGGGCCCAAACTGGCGCTGGCCGTGTTGTCGCTCCACCCGGCCGCGCGTGTGGTCACCGCCATCAAGAAGGGCGACTCCGTGTTTCTCTCCAAGATTCCCGGCATCGGCAAGAAAACCGCGGAGCGCATCTCGATCGAATTGGGCGACAAGCTCGACGACCTCACGAGCACCCACGAACCCGAAGCCACCAGACCCAGCGGCATCCGCGAGGAAGTCGTGTTGGCGCTGACGTCGCTGGGAATGACACGCGCGGCGGCGGAAGCGGTGCTCGATCGCATGGAGTGGCGGCCGGAAGCGGAGGCGACGGTCGCGGACGTGGTGCGCGAAGCTCTCAGGTACGCGAGCAGGGGATAACATGACCGAACGACTCACCAACCCCGTCTTCTCCACCGACGATGCCAAGAGCGACGCGCTCTTGCGGCCGCGCAAGCTCGAGGAGTTCGTCGGGCAGACGGAGTTGAAGGAGAATCTGCGCGTGTTCATCGACGCCGCGCGGCAGCGCGGCGAGGCGCTGGATCATGTACTCCTTTATGGCCCTCCGGGACTGGGAAAAACGACTCTCGCTCACATCATTGCCAACGAGCTGGAAGTTCCGATCAAGACCACCTCAGGCCCCGCCTTCCAGAACGCCGCCGAATTGCTCGGTGTCTTGAGCCACATCGAGACCAACCAGGTTGTCTTCATCGACGAAATCCATCGTCTCCCGCGCATCCTCGAGGAGCACCTATATCAAGCCATGGACGCGCTCAAGTGCGAGCTCATCGTCGACAAGGGACCGAATGCTCGACATTACACCCTTAATATCGAGCCCTTCACGCTGATCGGTGCCACCACGCGCGCGGGCATGATCACGGCCCCGCTGCGCGATCGCTTCGGGGTCGTGATGCGCCTGGACTTCTATACGCCGGCGGAGCTGTGCACCATCATCAAGCGCTCGGCGGGAATTCTGGAGATCGAGATTTCCGGCGACGGTGCCGACGAGATCGCGCGCCGCTCGCGCGGGACGCCGCGCATCGCGAACCGACTCCTCAAGCGCACGCGCGACTTTGCGCAGGTGCAAGGCAAGAAGTCGATCGATCGCGCGGCGGCCGATTTCGCGTTGGGGCGCCTGCGCGTCGACGAGCGCGGACTGGATGAGATGGACCGTCGCATCCTGACCTCGATCGTGCAGAAGTTCGGCGGCGGGCCGGTTGGCATCCAGTCGCTCGCGGTCGCGGTGAGCGAGGAGCAGGAGACGCTCGAAGACGTGTACGAGCCGTTCTTGATCCAGCAGGGATTTCTGCAGCGCACGCCGCGCGGCCGCGTGGCGACACCGCTCGCGCTCGCGCATCTGGGCCTCACCGCTTCTTCTGGAAAACCCGACGCGGAGACGCGCTTGTTGTAATCGGACGTGTTGGCGTTGCGCCTCGACCAGTTCTCCTACCATCTTCCCGAATCGCTGATCGCCCAACAGCCCGCGCGCGAACGAACCGCGAGCCGGCTGATGGTGGTCTCGCGGCGCGATAGCGCCGCACCGGCTCGTCATGAAACGTTCGCGTCGCTTCCGGCGTTCCTTCGCCCCGGCGACGTTTTGGTGGTCAATCGAACGCGCGTGGTGCCGGCCCGCATGCTCGCGCGCCGCGACGACGACCTCGAGGTGGAGGTGTTCTTCGTGCGCGCGATCGACGACACGCATTTCGTCGCGTGGGCAAGACCGTTGCGCAAGCTCCACGAAGGCGACCTACTACGCGTCGGCACATCGAACATTCGCTACCGCGGCCGCGAGAGCGAGCGCGAGGCGCGCTTCGAGGTGGCTTCGGGTGCCAAGACGGTCGACGCACTGCTCGATGCGGCCGGCCACGTCCCGCTCCCGCCCTACATCCGCCGCGGCGACGAAGCCGAAGACCGCGAGCGCTACCAAACCGTTTTTGCGCGCGAGCGCGGCTCGGTCGCCGCACCCACCGCCGGGCTCCATTTCGACGACGCGCTGCTCGCGGCGCTCGAGCAACGCGGGGTCGATGTGCGCGAGCTTGTGCTCCACGTCGGCCCCGGCACCTTCCAGCCGCTCCAGCACGACCAAGTGGAAGAGAATCGTCTGCCAAGCGAAGCCTTCGCGATCGACGCGGCCACGCTCCAAGCGGTCGTGCAGGCGAAGCGCGAGAAGCGCCGCGTGGTCGCGGTCGGCACTACCACTACCCGCGTTCTCGAGACCGCCTCACAGAGAGGCTGGCTCGAGCCGCCATTCGAAGACCGGCGCGGCGAAACCGACCTCTTCATTTACCCTGGCTTCGAATTCCGCGCCATCGACGGCCTTGTGACCAATTTCCACCTCCCTCGATCGTCGCTCCTCATCCTGGTGTGCGCCTTCCTGGGAACCGAACGGACCCTGTCATTTTATAATGAGGCGGTCGCGTGTCATTACCGTTACTACAGCTACGGCGACGCCATGCTTATCCTTTTATGAGGGGCCACTCGACGCGCGACGACATCCCTGTTAACGTCTCCACGTCATTGCCCCGGGAGTTGAAATGAAGAAGAAAATCCTCATCGCGCTCGGAATCGTCGTCGTGCTGGTGGTCGTCGTCATCGGCATCGTGGCCGCCAACCTGGACAAGATCATCAACAGCCGCAAGGGCGAGCTGCTCGCGCAAGCCAAGCAAGCCACCGGTCGCGACATTTCGATCGGCGACGTGGGCGTGTCGCTGTGGCCGCCGATCGGCGCGCGCGTGTCCGACGTTGTCGTGGGCGAGGATCCCGCGGTGGGCACGGAGCCGTTCGTCACCGCCAAGGACGTCACTGTCAACGTGAAGCTCATCCCGCTCTTCAAGAAGCAGGTCGAGATCAAGCGCTTCGTGTTGAACGAGGCGGTCATCACGGTGGTCAAGCTGGACTCGACGCGCTTCAACTTCACGAGCCTGATCGAAAAGACCAGCGCGACAGCACCTCCGGCGGAAGGGGGCGTGCGTCCGGGTGGCAACAAGCAGGCGGCCTTCGTGCTCGCAGTGGCGGACATCAAGGACGGCACCGTCCATTATGTCGATCGCGTGACCGGATTGGACCGCACCATCCGCGATATCGATTTCGAAGGCCGCGACATGAGCCTCACGTCGGAGATGAAGGCGAAAGTCGCCGCGGCGATGTTCTCCGACCAGCAAGACGTCCACGTGGACGCGAAGATCGGGCCCATCGGCGCCGACGCGTCGCCGGAGAACATCGCCGCCGCGCCGCTTTCGGTCACCTTCGAGATGGAACCGACGTCGTTCGCGGAACTCGCAGCTTTCAAGCCCGCGCCCAAGTCCGGAAAAGCGCCGGCCCCGCCGCAGCCCGGCACGGTGGCCGCGAAGGCAAGGCTCCAGGGCACGGTGGGCGCGGCAACACTCGAAGCGCTCGACGTCGACGTCGCCGCCTTCGGCGCCGAAGAGGCAAACGTCAAGATCACCGCCGCGGGCGGACCGTTCAATTTGGTGGGGGATTCGACCGCGGTGTATCGCGACGCGCGCGTCAAAGGGAGTTTGACGGCGGAATCGGTGCCGCTCTCGGGTGTCAAGATGGCGCCCAAGGATCCGTCCAAGCCGGCGCCGATCTTCGGCGGCGACGCCACTGCGCGCGCCAACTTCGAAGGCGTGATGTCGGCGCTCGCGTTCGACGGCGAGATCGACGCCACCAACGCCACCTACGAAGTTCCCGCGTCGTTGAAAAAGGAAGCGGGCATTCCCGCCAAGGCCACCTTCCGCGGCACGTTTCGCCCGCAAGGCACGCAGCACGAAGGCGTCGAGCTGTCCGACATCGACATCGTGCTGCACGGGCTGCGCGCGAAGGGCTCCGGCACCATCGTGCCGTTCAAGGGCCGCGAGGCGATGAACCTCACCATCGACGGGTCGACGCCGCTGGCACCGCTCAAGGATCTCATGCCGGCGCTCGCGGAGACGTCACCCACGGGGGACGCGAAGTTCAACGTGCGCGTGACCGGGGCACCCAAGCCCGGCACACCGCCCGACGTGCGCGGCACCGCGACCTTGTCGAAATTCGGCGCCAGCGTGCCCGCGCTGCCCAAGCCGATCAGCAACGGGAGTGCCACCATCGAGTTCACCGCCAAGACGGCGCGCATTCCCAACGCGAGCTTTTCGATCGGCTCCAGCGAATTCAAGGTGGTGGCCGACGTGCCGTCGTTGACGCCGATGAAGGCGAACTACACCGTGACCTCCCCTTCGGTCGCGCGCGCCGACGTGCAAAAGCCGGCCGAAGGCGCCAAGCCTCTGCCGCGCCCCGAAGTCTTCCGCGACGTGGTGGTGAAAGGCGAGACGACGCAGTTGTCGCCCAAGGTGATGCAAAGCGACGTGACGATTACATCGAAAGACGGTGTCGCGGCCAACATCGACTACACCAACTTGCAGGCGACCGTGAGCGCAACGCCGGACAAGGCGATCATCAAAGGCTTTTCGGCCAACGCGATGGGAGGCACGGTCAGCGGATCCGGTACCATGGAGCCCAAGATCTCCAAATTCGATCTCGCGGCCAAGGTGGACAAGGTGAACCTGGGTGAGTACTTCCGCTTCAAGGCGCCCGCGCTGGCCGATGTGCTGGTGGGGCGCATCAGCGCCGCCTTCGATATCAAGGGAGAAGGAAAGACCTGGGAGGCGTTGCAGAAAACGTTGGCGGGTAACGGCGACGCGGTCGTGATCGAGGGTGCCCTCTTGAACACCAACCTGACCCAGCAATTGTTCGCCGGCGTGCAGGCGATACCATTGGTACCAGCGGGTGCGGTCGAGCGCATCAAGGCCAAGAATCCGAAGCTCTTCGGCGCCAACAATACTTTGTTCGAAAACCTATCCGGCAAAGTGAGCATCAGCGATGGGAAAGTGAACACGAACGATCTCAAGTTCCTGTCGGACGACTTCACGCTGGGAGGGACGGGCTGGTTCTCGTTTGCGAAGACCTTGGACCTCAATTCGACGCTCACGCTGTCGCAGAAACTTACCAATGATCTGGTCGCGGAAGTCCCCGCCGCGAAGTACCTGCTCAACTCGAACGGTCGCTTCGAGCTGCCGATCAAGTTGAGCGGCGCGGTCATGAAACCCAACGTTGGTGTCGACGCCAACGCGATTCAGGCCCGCTTGCAACAGGGCCTGGTCCAGAAGGGAAAGGAAGATGTGAAGGAGGAAGTGACCAAAGGCCTGAAGGGCGTCCTCGACGGACTCACGAAAAAGAAGCAGCCCGCACCGCCGCCGCCCGCGCCGGCGAAGACCGATACCACGAAGCAGCAAACACCACCTCCGACGCCGGCCAAGACCGACAGCACCAAGCAACAATCTCCTTAGCTGGCGGCATCGCTCGCGCGCGTGCTAAAGTAGCGCCATGTCGTTCGCCTTTCGAGTGGACGCGCGGTCGGATGCTGCGCGCGCCGGGACCCTCACCACCGATCACGGGACCATCGAAACACCGGTGTTCATGCCGGTCGGAACCCAGGGAACCGTCAAGGGCGTGACGTCTCGCGACGTATGGGAAACCGGCTCGCGCCTCATTCTCGGGAACGCGTATCATTTGTACCTTCGCCCCGGCGTGGATCTAATCGAGCGAGCGCGCGGCTTGCATCGCTTCATCGGGTGGGACGGATCGCTTCTCACCGACAGCGGCGGCTACCAGGTGTTCAGCCTCGCGTCACTCATGCGCGTGGGCGACGAGGGCGTCACATTTCGCTCCCACATCGACGGGTCGTTGCACGAATTCACACCCGAAGCGGTGATGGAGTATCAAGCGCGTATCGGTGCCGACATCGTGATGAGCTTCGACTATTTCGGCGGTATACCGTGCGAGCGCAAAGAAGCGGAGCGCTCGGTAGCGCTCACCACCGCGTGGGCGCGGCGCGGATTGAAGGCGACCGGCGCGCGTTTCGATCGCCACGGCTATGAGCAGGTCGTGTTCGGGATCGTGCAGGGCGCGGAATATCCGGATCTGCGCGCGCGATCGGCGAACGAGATGGTCGCACTCGACTTTCCCGGTTACGCAATTGGCGGCTTGTCGGTGGGCGAAACCAAGGCGGCGACGTGGGACATCGCGGAGGCGACCGCGTCGCTCCTGCCGGCCGATCGGCCGCGCTATTTGATGGGCATGGGGACGCCGCTCGATCTCATTGACGCGGTTGTGCGTGGCATCGATATGATGGATTGTGTCCTCCCCACGCGAAACGCGCGCAACGGCACCGTCTTTACGCGCGACGGAAAAGTGGTGCTGCGAAACGCCGTGCACGCGGACGACTTGGCACCGCTCGACTCCGAGTGCGCGTGCATCGCTTGCCGTCGTCATTCGCGCGCGTACCTGCGACATTTGTTCATGTCCGGCGAGATGCTGGGCCCCATGCTGGCCACGTCTCACAACTTGTTCTTCTACGCCGACACGATGCGCGCCGCGCGCGGTGCCATCGTGCGCGGCGAATTCGACGCTTGGCGGCGCGCCTTCGTCGACCGGTTCACGCGCGGCGACAACGAGTCCGCGGCGCACGAGGAGATCGAAACCCAAAGGAGGCCCTCTTGAATCATTCGTTGTTCGCGATGATGCCCGGCGACCCCAGCGGTGCCGGTGCCAGCCCGTTCTCGATGTTGCTCCCGCTGGTCGGCATGCTGGCCATTTTTTATTTTCTACTGATCCGCCCGCAGCAGAAGCGCCAGAAGGAAATGCAGAAGATGATCGGCGCGTTGAAAAAGGGCGACCGCGTGGTCACGGCCAGCGGGCTGTACGGAACCGTCGCGGGGCTGCGCGACGACATCGTGGTGGTCGAGATCGCCGACGACGTCAAGGTCGAGATGCTGAAGAACGCCGTGACCGGCGTGGTCGCACGCGAGGGCCAGTAAGTCGACCCAGCACTTGCCATGAGACTCCAGCTCCGTTACTACGGCGACCCCGTGTTGCGCAAGCGCGCCTCCGAGGTGCGCGAGTTCGACGAGGCACTGCGCGAGGAAGCGGAGGCGATGATCGAGACCATGCATCGCGAGAGCGGCGTGGGGCTTGCCGCACCACAAGTAGGAATCGACAAGCGAATACTGGTGGCACTTCAGATGGACAATCCCGACGACAGCGACGCCGAACCGATCGTCATGATCAACCCCGACATCGTCGACCGCTCGAAGGAGACGTGGGAATTCGAAGAGGGGTGCTTGAGCATTCCCGGCATTCGCGGCCACGTGACGCGACCGGAGCGCGTCACGGTTCGTTACCAGGACCTCTTCGGTAAATCACACATGATCGACATCGACGACATGTTCGCGCGCGTGGTGCAACACGAGATCGACCACCTCGACGGCAAGCTGTTCATCGACTACCTCTCGACTGGTGAGAAGACACTCCTCAAGCCGCGTCTGAAGAAGATCGCCGAGCGCTACGCCTCGTGAGCAATGGGAAAACCCCGCGCCACACTGTGGTTGATTCCGCTCTTGGGCGCGGTCGCGGTGTGGTACGGGACCCACTCGGGCGCCGGCATCTCGCGCGACTCGCTCTATTACATTCGAGGTGCTGAAAACATCGCGCACGGTAACGGGTACGCGGTGATGTCGGAGACGGGCGAGCTCGACAGCGTCAATCACTGGCCGCCGTTGTACAGCATCGTGATCGCAGCACCGATCGGCGCAGGACTGTCGGCCACGCAATCGGTGCGACTCGTCAACGCGATTTCATTTCTCCTTACTCTGTGGCTCTCTGGGATGTTGGTCCTACGACTCTCGGGAAGGTCGCACACCGCGGCGCTCATCGCGATGGCATTCATCGCCGCCTCACCCGCGATCGTCCACAACCACCTCATGACCTGGAGCGAAACCATCTTCATCCCGCTGGTCCTCGCAGGCTTTCTGAAGATGCAGGATTACTTCGAGCGCGGCCGCGCGCTCGACTTGATCGTCGCTGCCGCGTGGTTTGGTCTCGCGACCGTCGATCGTTACGCGGGCGCGGCCTTCGTCCTCGCCGTCGGGGTCCTGCTCATGCTGCGCGACTGGAAGACCATGTCGGCGTCGAGGCTCGCCCACGTGGCGGTATTCGGAGCGATCGCGTGCATTCCCACCCTGCTGTGGTTCGCGCGCAACTATTTCACGACCAGTCGCGCCCACGACCGTCCGTTCGTGCCCCATTTGCTGGGCATCGATCACATTCGCGCGGCGGTCGACGCCGTCACCCTGTGGCTGCTGCCCAATTGGGTTTCGTTACGCATGCGCGCGCTGTGGCTGGCGATCGTTGTAATGCTGGTTGTGTTCGCGATCCGGTCAATCCCGAAGCCAGAGCGCTCTCGCATCGCCGCCGAGCTCGCATCGACCGGCCGCTTCTGGGGGTTGATGGGTCTCTCGGTGGCGGCGTACCTGGGCTTCGTGTTCGTCACGATCCTGTTCTTCGATTTCGACGTCAACTTCGACGTCCGCATGATGTCGCCCCTCTATGTGCTGATCGTGATTGCCGCCGCGGTGGCGGGGCAGAAGCTATTGAGCCTCCCATGGAAACGACCCGCTTACGCGCTCGCCCTCGCGCTCATCGTGTCGTTCCTCCTGCTCGCAGCCTACTCCGTGAATCATATTGGGTCGTCGCATCGCGATGCCGCACAATTCGGGAGCGCGCGCTGGACGCAGGCAAGCGCGTGGAATGCACTTCGCTCCGCGCCCGAAGGCGCGCGCATCTACTCGACCTGGCCGGACGTGGGAATGTACTTCGCCAATCGCGGCGTTCGCGAGTTTCCCAGCAACTCGGATGACGCGTATCAGGCAAAGATCGATGCGGTGGCCGGGGAACTGAATGGCCGTCCCGCGTTCCTGCTGTGTTACCCCGGGCTCGACGACTCCAACGTCGCCATGGACGCGAACGCCCGCCACGCACTCGCTCCGCGCATGGTGGATTCAACGGAGACGGTGGTGTTGTATGAGTTGGGTGCTCGTTAGGTCAAGTGGGAAAACGTCGACGGCGCGAGTCGCTAACGAAGCACAATAAGTTTGAGCGCTTGTTGAGCGGGGCCTACTTCGAGGCGACAAAAGTACACGCCGGATGGGAGCTCTCGACCCCACTGATCACGGCCACTCCAAGCGTACTCTACTGTCGCGTGATGAAACGACAGGTCGCTGACGTGCAAGACACGCTGCCCACGCACGTTGAAGATCGAAAGCGCTCCATGACCACCATTCGGAGCCGTGAGTTGGAAAACGGTCGAGGCACCAAACGGGTTGGGATAGGCGCGAATGGCGAGATGATTCGCTGCCGGCGACGCCGCCGTGGTCATTGGGAAGCCAGGGAACACATGCACCTTCCCAGCGCGCGTGCGCCCTGGTGCATTAGCAAATGGTGCACCCATCAATGCTTCGCCGAGTCCGTCGCCATCGAGATCGAAAACCGCTAGGCCGGTGCCCAAATCGTCCCCAGGCTGCTCGGCGAGCACTCGAGTAACTGCAGGGTCGGTGTTCAAGAAGACCGTGTCGGGACGCATGACGGACCCGTAGGCGATCACGACACTTCGTCGATCCATAGGCACAAAGTCATCGGGTTCGCGCTTCAGGACAAGATCAGCGCAGAGATCCGCGTTGATCCTTCCCGCTTCCATGCTCACGCCATAGTGTAGCGAGTGTCCCGCTCCCAGAAAACGGGTGATGGGAACCGCGCTCGTACCCATATGCAGCGAGTCAGGGAGTGATGCGCCCGAATAAACCACATACACTTCGCCGCAATCGTCGCAGCCAAGCGGATCGGCGACGAGGGCGCCCATTACGGCGTCGCGGCGTCCGTCACCATCCATGTCTGCCAGCGTTACGGTCCACCCCAATCCTCCGTTCTCGTACTCGTCATAGAATCGGGTGACGCCAGGAGTCGACGACGACAAGAAAACCGTTCCAGGTAGAACCGGAGCACCTAGTATTAACGAAACTACTCCGCTCGAGTTCGCGAGCCCATCCCCTGGTGATCCGATCAGGATGTCGTCGAAACCGTCCGCGTCGAAGTCAGCGCAATCAAGGCCGATTCCACATGCTTGGTTAACCCCAGTCTCGCTGATTCTCGAGACGTTCGGCGCGGTTGCTAGTTGAATCGTGGGCGCGAAACTTGGTTGTCCTGGAACAATGTAGACACGCCCCCCCGGTGAATGGAATGGGGCGGAGATGATCAGCTCGTCATATCCATTATTGTTGACATCCCCTGCGGCCATCGCCATACCAAGCCAACCGCCACTCCCGGTTGCTGGGAACAAAGTTGTCGTCGGAACGGTGGGGCTTTGGAGAAGAACGGTCACTCCCACGAGCGACGGGCTTCCGAATACCATGTATACCTTGCCATCGTAGTTCGTGGCCTGCGTGTTGTTGGGAATGGCGAGGGCAAGGTCATCGATTTGTCCGGCATCAAAGTCTCCGGCGACAATCGTTGCCCATGTCCCCGCGTCGCCTGGAATAGCCTTGATGATCGCAACGGGGCCGGCGTAGCCCGCTAAATCAACGAGTCCGTCGAGAGAGCTACAGCCGAAAAGAATAACAACAAACGGTGGAAGCGTATCAACCGCTGTTGTGCTTGATGCCAAGATGGCCAAGTCGAGTTCGCCGTCGCCGTCGAAATCGCCATATGCAAAGGCGCTCCCTAGTCTGTTGCCGCCGTTCGGGCCGATAAGAGTCGTCGGGGCAGGAGTAATCGCGAGATCTACAAGGGAACCGGGTTCAATCTGCGCGAGACCGTCGTTGGCTGCGACGAGTAACCCCCACAACGCGATGGTGCTCAATTTCTTCATGGCTTGACCAAAGACGACTCGTAGCTCAATATCCCGTCCCTAATCAGTTTACGCCCGTCCTGAGAGCGTGTCCATGCATCCCGCGTCACACAGACTCGTATTCATGGGGAGCCCCGATTTTGCGGTGGCGTCGTTGGACGCGCTGGTTGAATCGAAGCGGTTCGCGCCGCTCTTGGTCGTAAGCCAGCCCGACCGTCCGCGGGGCCGGGGGAGGGAAGTGTCGCCGACGCCGGTGCGGCAGCGGGCGATCGACCTCGGCATCGCTTCCATCACGATGTCGAAGCCGACCTATGCCGAAGGCGTTCGCGTCATCACGGAGGCGAAGCCGGACATCGTGGTCGTGGTCGCATTTGGTCTCATTCTTCGTCGCGATCTTCTGGATCTCCCGAAGTACGGATGCATCAACGTGCACGCGTCGCTGCTTCCGAAACACCGCGGCGTCTCGCCGATCCAAGCCGCGATCCTCGCCGGCGACAAGAAGACCGGGTGCACGACCATGCACATCGACGCGGGCGTCGACACCGGCGACATGCTACTCCAAGAAGAGATCCCGATCGAAGACTCCGACACCGCGGGAACATTGTCCGATCGGCTGTCGCAGCTCGGCGCGAATCTACTCATCAAGACTCTCGACGGCTTGATCGATGGAAACGTCCAGCCGCGCGAACAGGACCACGAAAAGGCCACGCACACCAAGAAGATCAAGAAAGAGCACGGCGCCATCGAGTGGTCGCGCGACGCGGCGTATCTCTCGCGCCAGGTGCGCGCGATGTCGCCGTGGCCGACGGCGTTCACCTACTACTCGGCCGTGCGCTTGATCGTGGTCGAAGCGCTCGCGATCGCGTCCAAGCCGGGCGCCAATCCGGGCACCATCGTCTCTGTCGACCCGCTGGTCGTCGCCACCGGGGACGGCGCCCTCGAGCTTCGAGCCGTCCAACCGGAGGGGAGACGCGCCATGACGGCGCGCGAGTTCGTGGCGGGGCACAGGTTGCGAGTCGGCGGCGTGTTTACCCAACATTGACGAAAACGCGGGCCAGCGGATAGAGTCGCGCCGTGGACGCCCGCCGCGTCATCAAACGCATATTGATCCTCGCCGGCTTGTTCGCCGCCGGCGTACTCGTTTTCAATTTCATCGCCATGCCGATGCTGGTGCACCAGCGCGACGCCGTCATCGTCCCCGATCTGCGCAACATGACGGAGTCGCAAGCGACCCAAATCCTCAAGCGCCTGGGCCTCAACGTCAAGGTGGGGCGCAGCGAATACGACCCGCAGGTGCCGAAGGAGTTCGTGGTTTCGCATTCGCCGCGCCCGAATGACACCCTGAAAACCGGGCGCACGGTGACGCTGATCACGAGCCTGGGGCCTCGCACGGAGCGCGTCCCCGACGTGGTTAAGCAGCCGCTGCGGTCGGCGCGCGGTGTGATCGAGCACGCGGGGCTCGCGGTGGGGCGCGTCTCGCGCGTCAAGCGCGCGGGCGAAGAACGCGAATCCGTCATTGCCACCAACCCGCCCGCGGGCGAAGTGTTGCGCATGGGCGAAGTGGTCGATCTGGTGGTCGCGGTCTCGGGCGGCGGAGTGGCGTATCTCATGCCGGACCTCACCAAGCAGGACCTGTTCATCGTGCGTGATCGACTGGAGAAGCTGGGCTTTCGCGTGGCGTCGGTGCGCTACGAGGCACAAGAGGGCGTGTTTCCCAACACCATCATCGAGCAGCGGCCCGCGGCGGGCGCACGTATAAGAGAAGGGGAATCGGTTGAGCTGGTCGCATCTAGTTCGAACTGAGCAACCGCACGCGAAAACCACTTCGCCCGCCGTAGCACCCAGCTTGCTCGCGTGCGATTTTTCCCGCCTCGCAGAAGAAATCGTCGCCGTCGAGAAGGCGGGCGCCGATTTCCTGCACCTCGACGTGATGGACGGCCACTTCGTCGACAACATCACCTTCGGTCCCGTGTTGGTGAAGGCGATCGACAAGCTGGCGAAGGTCCCGCTCGACACGCACTTGATGATCGATCACCCCGACCGCTACATCGGCGCGTTCCTGGACGCCGGGGCGGACATTTTGACGATCCACGTCGAGGCGAGCGGCAACCCGGAGCGCGATCTGCGCGCGATCCGCGCGCGCGGCAAAAAGGCCGGCCTGTCGTTCAACCCGGACACCCCGTTCTCCGACGTCGAGCCCTTCCTGGAAGAGCTCGACCTCCTGCTCGTCATGAGCGTGGTGCCCGGGTTCGGCGGCCAGTCGTTCATCGACACCGCCCTCCCGGACCTCGCCAAGGCGGCCAAGCTCCGCGAGCGACTTGGACTTACCTTCGCGATCGAGATCGACGGCGGCATCAATCCCGAGACGGCAGCGCGCGCACGCGCGGCGGGAGCGGACATCCTCGTCGCCGGGACTGCGATCTTCCGGACCCCCGATTATGGCGCCGCCATGGCTTCCATTCGGGGCCCGAAAACGGGCTAACCCGCCCCTGATTTAGCACTTGCCCGCCATCGAAGCGGTTTGCTAATCTCCCATACCCGCTTCCCGACCGGCCGGCATCCAATGTTCACGAGCCTGACCGAGAAGTTCGAGCGCGTATTCGCGTCGATCCGTTCGCGCGGAAAGCTCAGCGAAAACGACGTGCGCGAAACGGTGCGCGAAGTGCGCCGCGCGCTCCTCGAAGCGGACGTCAACTTCCGCGTGGTCAAGGACTTCGTGACGCGCGTGGAAGCGCGGCTCGTCGGCGATGAAGTCCACAAGAGCTTCACCCCCGAGCAGCAGATCATTCGGGTGGTGAACGAGGAGCTGACCCAGCTCCTCGGTGGGACGGCGGTGCCGTTCCATTTGAAGCAGCCGACCAGTGTGGTGATGGTGGTCGGGTTGCAGGGCTCGGGCAAGACAACGTTTTGCGCCAAGCTCGCAGCGACGTTACGAAAACGCGGCCGCAAGCCCTTGCTGGTCGGACTCGATGTGTACCGGCCCGCGGCCATGGATCAGCTCGAGATCCTGGCCAAACAGATCGCGGTGCCGGTGTCGCGCGGTCAAGCCGGCGAAACCGACGTGATCGCACTCATGCAGCGCGGGCGCGACGTCGCGCGCGACAAGTTGTGCGACACGCTGGTCCTCGACACCGCGGGCAGACTGCACGTCGACGACGAGATGATGGAGGAGCTTTCGCGACTCCGCGAAGTCGCGAAGCCGGAAGAGATCTTGCTGGTCGTGGACAGCATGACGGGGCAGGAAGCGGTCAACGTCGCCACCGCGTTCCACGAGCGATTGCAGCTCACGGGTATCGTGCTCTCGAAGCTCGACGGCGATGCGCGCGGCGGTGCGGCGCTTTCCGTTAGATCGGTGGTCGGGGTTCCGATCAAGTTTGCGAGCATCGGTGAGAAGCTCTCGGACTTGGAGCCCTTCCATCCCGACCGGATGGCGGGGCGCATTCTCGGCATGGGCGACGTGCTGTCGCTGATCGAGAAGACCCAGGAGTCGATCGACCTCGACCAGGCGGCCGCCCTCGAGAAGCGGGTTCGGTCGCAAGCGTTCGACCTGTCGGATTTTCTTGGAGAGCTGCGGCGCTTCAAGAAGATGGGACCGCTCGAGGACATCATGAAGATGATCCCGGGTGCGAGTCGCGCGCTGCCCGCGGGGGCGATCGACCCCAAGCAGATGGGACGCGTGGAAGCGATCATCTGCTCGATGACACCCGAGGAGCGCGCGCGGCCCCAGCTCTTGAACGGGAGCCGCAGGAAGCGAATTGCGCGCGGCAGCGGCACCACGGTGCAGGATGTGAATCAGCTGCTGCGACAATTCGAGCAGATGAAGAAGATGATGAAGACCATGGGGCGCATGCAGAAGATGAAACGCAAGCGGCTACCATTTTGAGCGAGTGAACACGTCGGAGGTTAGAGAGTGTCTGTCAAAATTAGATTGAAGCGCATGGGGACCAAGAAGCGCCCGTTCTACCGCATCGTAGCGACGGATTCGCGCAATCGCCGCGACGGCCGTTTCATCGAGGAGCTCGGGTACTACGATCCGTTGACCAGCCCGCCCAACATCAAGGTCGAGGAAGAGCTGATCATGAAGTGGATGAGCAACGGTGCCATTCCATCGGAGAACGTGGAAGGCTTGCTGCGCCGCACCGGAACCTTGAAAAAGTGGGTGCTGGTGAAGCAGGGCGTTCCCGCGGACCAGATCGACGCGAAGCTCGCCACCATGAAGGACGCGGAAACCAAGGGGCTCTCGCACGACGAGCGCCGCGCGAAGTTCAAGCGCAAGAAGACGTCCAAGAAGGTGGCCGCGAAGGCCAAGGCCGACAGCGCCGCTGCCGAGAGCGCGTAGCCGGTTTCGAGGTATGACGTGGCGGGTGCGAGCAAAGAATCGATTCGCGCGCTGGTCGAATACGTCGCGGCCTCGCTGGTCGACGACCCCAAGTCGGTGAAGGTCGTACCGGCGGCGAAGGAGAACTACGTCGTCATGGAGCTCACCGTCGACGCGGAGGACCTGGGCAAGGTGATCGGTAAGAACGGCCAGACCGCGCGCGCGCTTCGCACCCTGGTCAACGCCGCCGCCAGCCACGCGGGCGAGAAAGTGATCTTCGAGATCAAGGAATGACGGACCGGATCCATCTGGGGCGCTTCGTCAAGGCGTTCGGCATCAAGGGTGAATTGAAACTGTACGCCGCCGACGATTTCTGGCCCGAGGCGTTCGACTCGCAAGTGCTGTTCATCGCGCGCGAGTCCGATCCGGAAAACGAGCGCTCGGTCGTGGTCGAGTACGGAAAGCCGCACGGCGGCCAGTACATCGTGAAGATCGAAAACGTCGACGATCGCAACGACGCGGAAGAAATCGTGGGCGAGGATTTGTTCCTGGACGCGACCCAGCTCGACATCCCGCTGCCCGAGCGCGAGCTCCCGCACCAGGTGATCGGAATGACGGTGCGGACCGAAGAGGGGCGCGTCATCGGCCAGGTGACGAATGTCCTGTCCAGCGCCGCCCAGAGCGTGTACGAAGTGACCGGCGACGACGGCCGCATGGCGATGATTCCGGCCGTGCCCGCGTTCATCGTCTCGCGCGACGACGAGAAACAAGAGATCGTCGTGCGCGTGATCCCGGGTTTGATCGACGCCTGACGCGATGCGCATCAACGTCGTGACCATATTCCCGGAGACGATGGAGACCATCTTCGGGACGGGAATGCTGGGCATCGCGAAGAAGAAAGGGCTGGTCGCCTTTCGCACCGTGAGCCCGCGCGAGTTCACGAGCGACGCGCACCGCACCGTGGACGATTCGCCCTTCGGGGGCGGGGCCGGCATGGTGATGATGGCGCCGCCCATCGTGGACGCGGTGGAGAGCCTGAATCGCGCCCCCGGGAGTCCCGTGGTTCTGATGAGCCCGGCCGGGAAGCGCTTCGAGCAGAAGGACGCCGAGCGGCTTTCGAGAGAGAAAGAGCTCACGTTCATCTGCGGGCGCTACAAAGGTGTCGACCAGCGCGTGCGCGAGTTGGTCGTCACCGAAGAAATCTCGCTCGGCGATTTCGTGTTGAGCGGCGGGGAGTTGGCGGCGGCGGCGGTGATCGAAGCGGCGGTGCGCCTGGTGGACGACGTCCTGGGCGACGACGAATCCGCGAACACCGATTCGTTCGCGGCCGGGCGCGAAGGATTGCTGGACTGCGCGTGGTACACACGCCCCGCGGAGTTCCGCGGGCTCAAAGTTCCCGACGTCTTGATGTCGGGACACCACGCGGAGATCGAAAAATGGCGGCGCCAATCGTCGCTGGAAAGAACCCGGCGCTTGCGACCGGATTTGCTCGAGAATGGAAACAAGGAGGAAGTGACATGAACATCATCGACCGGATCGATCAGCGGAGTCTCTCCAAGAAGGAGCACGATTTCCGCGTGGGTGACACCGTGAAGGTCATGGTGCGCGTCGTCGAGGGAAACAAGGAGCGCGAACAGGCGTTTCAGGGAGTCGTCATCAAGCAGAGCGGTGGTGGCATCGCCGAGACGTTCACGGTGCGCAAAGTCAGCTCGGGCGTCGGCGTCGAGCGCGTGTTCCCCATCCACTCGCCCAACGTCAAGTCGATCCAAGTGCTTCGTCGCGGCCGCGTGCGCCGCGCGAAGCTCTACTACTTGAGGGAGCGCGTTGGCAAGGCGGCCCGTATCCAAGAAAAGCAAGACAAGGCCGACTAGTAAGCGGCCCGAGCGCATCGGCGCTGCGTCGACGAAGACGCGTTCGCTCAAGAAAGCGAACGACGGTGTTGACGCCGAGGCCGCTATCCGCGCGCGCTTTCGGTCTCTCTTAGAATTCGACCGCGAGCTTTCGTCGCGCGGGTACGCCTGCATCGCGGGCGTCGACGAAGCCGGCCGCGGCGCGCTGGCGGGTCCGGTGGTGGCGGCGGCGGTGGTGCTGCGCGACGACTGCGACCTCATTCGCATCTACGACAGCAAGGCGGTATGCGAAGTCGACCGCGAGTCGCTGTTCAAAGACATCGTCGCCTCCGCGATCTCGGTCGGGATCGCGTTCAGTCATCCTCCCATCATCGATCGCGACAATATCCTGCGCGCCACCCTGGCCTCGATGCACCGCGCCGTGTTGGCACTCCGGCTCCACCCCGACATCGTGCTCATCGACGGCCGCGAATCGATCCAGTGGCCGGGGCGTGTGGTGCCCGTCATCAAGGGCGACGCCAAGAGCCTGGCGGTGGCGGCCGCTTCGATCATCGCCAAGGTCGCGCGCGATCGCTTCATGCGACGCCTGCACCGCTCGTTTCCCGGCTACCACTTCGATCAAAACAAGGGTTACGGAACACGCGAACACCTGGCCGCTATCGCGACCCAGGGCGCGGCATCGGTGCACCGCCGGTCGTTCCTGGGAAAAGTGGTTGCAAACGAACCGTCGATGTTCTAATTATTTCATAGGGTTGCGTGTGGTTTTGGGCTCCTGGGAAGGGTGGAGGTGGAGGATGCATACGAGAGCCAGCGGGGAGTTGGGCGAGCGGATCGCGGCCGCGTTCCTGACCTTGAAAGGGTATCGAGTGCTCAACGCGAACGTTCGCTTCGCGCGTCGCGAGATCGACCTGGTCGCGACCGCCGGGTGCGCAATCGTCGCGGTGGAAGTGAAGCTGCGCTGGGGACGCCGATTCGGCGCGGCGGTGGAGGCGATCGACCAACGCAAGCTGGCGAGGATTCGAACCGCGTTGTCCGGCATCGCGCGCGAGATGGGCGAAACCGGATCGCCCCGCATCGACGTGGTCACCATCGATATCGACGAATCCGGCGAACGCATGTCGGTCGAGCACTACGTCGGCGTTACATAGTCTAGAGCAGCAATGACGCCCCACATAGATCGCATCAAGGAGTAGGGAATGAGAAAGCTAGTGCTTGCCGGGTTGGTCTTGACCGCCGCGGCGTGCTCTTCGGTGAAGGATGTCGTCAACAAGGACGTCCCGCTCGAAGTGCAGCAGCAGATCGACGAAGAGTACAAGGACCGTTACGTGTGGACGCGCGTACAGCTCCAAGACCTGGGCGAGGGCGGTACTATCCCGCGCGACGAAAAGGTCAGGATCGTCGACGTCGGCACGCACAAAGCGGGCGACGTGACGGTCGAGACCCTGAAGAAGAAGAACCGGGTGGTGCAGGGCCTGAACCTCACCAAGCCGGTCACCAAGGCAAAGGTCGATTCTGCGCTCACGGAGTTCTTCTGGTTCGACGATCCCACGCTGCGCCACGTCGAGTTCATTCGGAAGTACGGAAAGGACACGGCGAAAGCGATCATGAACCACGACGTGTTCGCGGGCATGACGCCCGATGCGGCCCTCGAATCGTGGGGCAAGCCGGCCATGACAGAGCGCTCCGAACGCAACGGCGTGGTCCAGGAACGCTGGCGGTACCCGACCAACGTCGCGGGCCGCACCAAGGACATTTTGTTCGAGAACGGAAAGGTGAAGAGCTGGGATCAGTAGCGCGTCGCGCCGATCACAGTCTCGCGTTTGAAGGCGCCCGTTTCGACGGGCGCCTTTTTTTTACCAAGCGGCGGGAATCACGCGCAGGATTTCGTCGGGGGTGGTGCGGCCGGCGAGGAGCTTGCGAATCGCGTTCGACATCAGCGGCTCCGCGCCGTCTTTTCGCGCCGTGCGAACGATGTCACCTTCGTCGGCCCCGTCGCGGATCATCACGCGAATTCGGTCGGTGACCTCGATCACCTCGAAGGCGGCGGCGCGCCCGAAATAGCCCGTCTTCCGACACTTCTCGCAGCCCGCGCCGCGACGAGCCTTCGACACGTCGAGGTCGGCCCCGTCGACCCCTAGCGCGCCCAAGGTTTCGGGCGAGATCGCGGACAGTTCCGCGCACGCCGGGCATATCAATCGAACCAATCGCTGGGCGACCAGGCCGATCACGGTCGATGCGATCAAGAAGCGCTCGATGCCCAAGTCCACCAGGCGCGTAATGGCGCCCACGGCGGTGTTGGTGTGGAGGGTCGAGAACACCAGGTGGCCGGTGAGGGCGGCCTGCACCGCGTACTGCGCGGTTTCGGCATCGCGAATCTCGCCCACCATGATGACGTCGGGGTCCTGGCGCAAGACGCTGCGCAGCGCGTTCGCGAACGATATCCCCACCGATTCTTGCACCGCGATCTGATTGAACGGTTCGTGCACCATCTCGATCGGATCCTCGATCGTGATGACGTTGACTTCCGACGACGCGATGCATTGCAGCGACGAATACAGGGTCGTGGTCTTGCCGCTCCCGGTGGGGCCGGTGACCAGAATGATGCCGTGCGGTCGTTTGAGTAGTCGCTGGTACGAGGTTCGCTGCTCGGGTGTCAGTCCCAGCGACTGGATGTCCTGCAGGAGGATGGTCGGATCGAAGATTCGAATGACGACCTTCTCGCCGAATGCGGTGGGCACGGTGGAGACGCGCAATTCGACTTCGCTCTCTTGGTGCGCGACCTTGATGCGCCCGTCCTGCGGCCGCCGCTTCTCGGCGATGTCGAGCCTGGCCATGATCTTGATGCGCGACACGAAGCCCGTATACACCTGTTTCGGGATCGTGTGCGTGTCGTGCAAGCGCCCGTCGATGCGCAGGCGCACTACCGAGCGCTCGCGCTTGGGCTCGATGTGGATGTCGCTCGCGCGCTGATCGAAGGCGTACTGCATCAACAAGTCGACGGCGCGCACCACGTGCTGGTCCGAGCTCTCCGCGTCACCCGCGATATCGACCAGCTGTTCGAGGTTACCCAAGTCGAGCGCCGCCGAGCGCTGCTTCTCGGCTTTTTGCAGGCTGCGCTCGAAGGCGAAGATCTCGTTGATGGTCTTGAGTATTTCGCTCCGCAACCCTAGAACCGGCTCCACCGCGTAACCCGTCGCGTGCTCCAGGTTGTGGATGGCTCGCTTGTCGAAGGGGTTCGCCATCGCGACCGACAGACGACGCCCGTCGAGCTTGATCGGCACCACCAGGTGTTTTTGCGCAAAGGGCTTGGAAATGATCGACGCCAGCGTGCGGGCGTCCAACTTGAGGGGGTCGATACGCGAGAATGCGATGCCGGCAAAGTCGGAGAAGGTGCGGCACAACTCCTCCTCGTCGAGCCATTCGCGCTTCGGGTCCCGGCTGGGTAGGCGAAAGTCGGCGATTACCTCGAGCGGCGAAACGAACGACGAGGCGTCGTCGCCGCGGGTGCGAATCGCGGCCACAATCGCGTCGCGGCGGACGGCGAAGCCGGCCCGCACGGCGGCGGTCTCTTCGGCGGCGAGAAGCTTTCGCTCCGCGAGGGCGGCCAGCACCATCGCAAACGCGAAGCCGTCGTCGGGACGCGGTGCCGTCGCGCCGGGCGCAGAGGGGGCCATCGGTTGCACGGGGTTGCTCATTTTCGTGGCGCTGCGGCGCGAACTTGGATACAAACCGGCCAGCGCGCGAGTGCCACTGGATACGTTGCAATGTCCGTACCGCGACGCATACAAACAAACATTGCACACACATCCGTTCCAGAAATCTCGCGCGCGCACCGCGTTAAATTAACTTCGCAATTGACACTCCTTCGCACGCGCCGAATACTTGTTGTTGGAACAGGGGCAAAGGGCTGTGAGTTGCGCGCGTCGCTTCGTGCGGCGTCCCGCGAGTCGTAGTTCCTTCCTAACGGCACGAATCCCACCGCTCGTGCCCAAGCCGACCAACTTGCCGACCAACCGTCGTGACCTGCGGCAACCCGACACTCGTTGCGGGCGACATTGACGGTAACGCAGTACCAAATTTTCCGATGGTGACACCGGAGGTGATCTCTCTTTGCCTCGGGAAACGCACGCGTATCTTTTTCCAGCCTCTGCTCCCGTAAATGAAACAGGCGGCCATTCGGCGCGTATGTCGAAGTGAGCCGTTGATTGCATTCAGCAACATCGGGAGATAAAACGATCATGAAAAAACTCGTTGTGACCGCACTTGTGGCGTGTATGGCGACCGCGTGGGTGGTATCCGCGGCGTACGCGCGCAAGGTGCCTAACGAACCGGTCCGCATGGAGAAGCAGACGGCGCTCAAGTCGTCGGCTTCGATCGACGGCGGTATGGCGCCCGCGCGCCATGCGACGGCGGCCGCGAACACAACCGTGCTCGCGTCGTACACGTGGAACACCGGTGCCAGCTGCGTCGCGCAAGGATGGGTGACGCAGGATCTGACCGTGCAAACCGGCGACTACGTCCACGTGGACAACTTCGCCGGATTGGCGGGAGGGAATTTCGGACTGCTGGTGCCGCTGGCGGGCACCAAGTCGTTGTGGATCGGCGCGCGCGCAAACGCCGGCGATCCCATCCTGTGCGGCTACGCGGCGCTGCCGGGCTACGGCAACTCGTGGCAGCAGATCTTGTGTTCGAGGTGCTTCAACTTCACTGGAAACGCGACTGTTTCCTATCTCGCGTCGTGGGATTCGGAGCCCGGCTACGATTTCACCTTCGCGGAATACGATGCGGGTTGCTCGGGCCAGTGGACAGCGGTGGGCACCATCAACGGCGGCCAAGGCTCTTACGACAATCAGCAGGGCGCGACGGCGGAGTCGTACGTGGTTCCGGCCGCGACCATCGGTGCTAGCGGCCGCTTCCGCTTCAACTTCGCCGCGGACGGCAGCTACTCGGACCAGGACGGGCTGTGGAACACCGACGGTGCTTTCATCGTCGACAACATCGTGGTGCAAAACGGCGTCACGACGTTGAGCAATAGCACGTTCGAAGCGGATCCGGTCGGCGCCCACGGCACCGCCAACGGCGATTGGAACAGCTGCAACCTGCCGGGCTACGGCAACTTTGCGGGTCTGTTGCCGGGCGCCGGAATCCTGCAGCAGGATCCGTGCGCGCGGGATCTCAGTTGCCAATGGGCATTCTTCAACGGATCGAGCGCGTTCTACAGCTGCGGCGGTTTCCCCGCCCAGCGCGCGATCCCGTACGGGAACGCGGCGAGCCAGTACCTGACCAACGAAGTTTGGTCGCCGCAGATTGCCTGGGCGGGAGTCGGCACGGAAGCCATTCTGCAGTTCTCCGTGTACCGCGACCTGCCGCTCGACAACCTCGTGTTCTATATCTGGCACGTGCGCTCGACCGTCGCCGGCTGCCCGCAGGGGTGGCGAGACGACAACACGGTGTACTACGGCGACGACCTCGATTGGCTGGAAGCCATTTACGGCTTCGGCCAGTACGTCGAGACCGGTGCCACACACGTCCAGATTGCCATCGGCGCGTGGGACATGTGCGGCATTTGGTGCGGCACCGTCGGCAGCGGCTCGTGCCATAGCCACTCGCCCATGATCGACAACCTCACCATCAAGCGCGTCGATGTAGCCGGCCCGCAGTGGACCATCAACGGCTGGGAGTTGTTGCAAGACAACTTCGCCGCCAATGGAACCGTCACCGGTGCGGTGCGCGTCGACGTGGCCAACGACATCCTGCCGGCGGCCAACCCGACCATTCTGCCGGGCGACTCGGCGTCGGCGACGGTGGTGGACCCGGCGGTGGGTATTGCCGTCGATCCGATCACGGGCATCGGTCCCGCGATCTACGCCTACGTCGCCCTGCACCCGCAAGGGCAGCCCACCAAGACGGGCGCGGCACTCTCCGGCGGCTCGCGCTGGCCGTTCGTAGGTTCGGTGGTTGGACCCGGTGGCGTCACCTGGTTCAAGTACCGCTTCGACAACGCGCGCACGCAGAACAACACCACCATCGTGCCGGACGTGTACTGCGTCGACCTGAACGACAATCTGCTCCAGCCCGGCGACCGCGTCGACTACTTCTACGAAGGAATGTCGGTGGGGGGCGCCAAGTCGTACTTCTTCGGGGGCTACCACGTGTTGGAGAACTTCGACGCGTCGGGTGCCATCGTGACCACGACGGACATCAACGTCGCTTACGCGAACCCGATGGAGATGACGTGTTTGCCGGACCTCGCACTCTTGAGCCCGGCGAACGACATCCTGTACGTCGACGACGGCGACGGCCGCGCGGTACAGCCGTACTTCGACCAAGCGTTCCAGCAGATGGGCATCCTCGACGAGGTCGATCGTTACGACGTTCGCGCCCCGTCGTCCGGGTTGGGTAACGGGCCGGGATCGCGCGTGGTCGACGTGCTGACGCAAATCACGCCGTACTACAAGAAGATCCTGTGGAACTCGGAAGAGCTCGAGGACGGCACCATCGGCGACGGTACCGGGCAACCGGACAAGGCCGACGATTTCGCGCTGCTGTTCTCGTTCCTCAACAACTCGACCAAGGGTCCAGGGCTGTACATCAGCGGCGACGGCATCGCCGACGACTGGGCGAACTCGGTTGCTCCTTCCGCGGTCAACTTGCGGTCGGTGTATTTGAACTTCAACCTCCTTACCGCCGATCACAAGGACGTCGGACTCGGCGTCAACCCGAAGGTCGTCGGCGTGGCAGGCGGCGCGTTCAATCACGTCACCGGCCCCGACACCCTGATTGCGTACGGCGGCTGCTTGGGCATCAACGAGTTCGACGTACTCACGCCGACCGGGACCGCGGTTTCGCAGATGCGGTACAACAGCAATCCTTCCTTCAGTGCGGTCATCTCGCAAACGACGCCCAATGCGTCGAGTGCGACCGCCCGCGTCTTGATGGAAGGTTTCTCGTTCGACCTGATCCGCGACGATCGCCCGGGTGACAACGGGGGTATCATGGACCGCGTGCATCACCTCCACGACGTGATCACGTTCCTCCAAAACACCGTCGACGCACCCACCGGAACCAAGCCGGTTGAGCATCGCAACACGCTGACCCAGAACTACCCGAATCCCTTCAACCCGTCCACGTCCATCGAGTTCACCGTGCGCACTCGCACGCGCGTGAGCTTGAAGGTCTACGACGTGTCCGGAGGGCTCGTGCGAACGCTGCTCGAGGGCGATCGCGTGGCGGGCGAAGTGCATCGGGTCAGTTGGGACGGTCGCAACGACGCGGGTGAGGCCGTGTCGAGCGGCGTCTATTTCTATCGCTTGGTCGCAAGCGACTTCGCACAGACGAAGAAGATGGTTCTTCTGAAGTAGGAGTCGTCACGACCCAACGCGCCGAGAGGCGGGGTCGCACCGCAAGGTGCGGCCCCGTCGCGGCGCGAACGTAGAAGGGCACTCTGTCATGAAGCCAAGCATCGCGTTCGTTCTCGCGTGCGCAGCTTTTCTCGGCGCGTGTGCATCCGATGAGATTGGAGGCACCGCGAGCGAGAACCAAGCCCCGAACATATGGATATCCGCAGCACCCCCCGAGGGGTCGACCAGCAGCTACAGCGTGCAACTATTCTGGGGCGGCTGGGATCCCGACGGCGAAATCTCGTTCTACGAATACTTGATCACCGACAACGTAAAAGGGACCTTCAATCCGGCCGACACGGTCGGCGCCGCCTGGAGCTCGGTAGTCGCCAACGATTCCACCTTCACGTTCTCCGCCGACTCGCTCTCGGAAATCGTTCCGGGACAGCTGTCGGCGGTGTTCACCCGGTCGCACACGTTCTTCATCCGGGCGGTCGACCTCGGAGGGTTGCGCTCGGTCGAACCGGCGTATCGGTCCTTCACCGCGCGCACCCTTTCTCCCGACATCACCATCACCACGCCGCGCCAGGCGCTCGGTCTCACGCCCTCCGAGGTGCCGCCCATCGCCACCTACGAGTGGACGGCAGTCGATTATGTGGACGACTTGGTGACGAGGCAACCGCCCGACTCGGTCCACTGGGCGCTCGTGAGCACGCGCAATCACAACGAGAGCTATCTCGAGACCATCGACTACCTGCGAACCGCTGCCTCCGCGCACGACTGGTACCCGTGGGTTTACTACTCCGCGCCCCACGACAGCGGAAAGATGTGGACCACGCCGCCCATGGAATTCGGCGACTACGTATTCGCTATGCGCGCCAAGGACGAGGCGGGTGCGGTCACGCCGGTGCTCGATGAGCACAGGAACGTGCGGCGCATCAAGGTGTCCCGGCGCACGACCGGGCCCAGGCTCATTGTCAGCAATCAGTATGTGGGCAGCGTGGTTGCTTCAACCTGCAACTATCCGCTGACCATCCTCGACATGGCGGCCGGCGTAGGCATGGCGTTCACATTGAGCGCGTGCGCAGACGACTACGGCGGCACCGTGTCGGGGTATCGATACGGTTGGGACATTCTCGATCTGAACGACCCCGATCAGTGGGAAGTCGACTACACGCCCTTCCTGGGGTCGTTCGCCAACGTTCCGCCGCGCTCGTTCAACTTCGGGACCCACACCTTTACCGCCGAAGTGATCGACAACTCCGGTTTCTGCTCGCGCGTCGAAGTGAAGGTCAACATCGTGCGCTTCAGCGGTCAGCGCAATCTGCTCGTCGTCGACGACTACAGTGCTGACGAAAACCCCGGCTTCTCGGGGTTTCAGCTGACCAACGGCAGCGTTCCCAACGACACCGAGCACGACGCGTTCTGGTTCGACATGGTGTCGAACGTCGACGGGTTCGATCCATTGCGCGATGCGATCGCGGTCAGCACCGAGCGCGAGATCCCGCTGACCACGTTTGCGTTGTACAAAGCGATCGTTTGGAGCGTTTTCAGCGACGTGACCACCACCGCCGCCACCCGGCTCCCGTTGCTGTACCAGTACATTCAGTTTCGATCGACCCAAACCGGAAACACGACCTCGGCCTGCAGCGCGGTGGCGGGTGTTTCGGGGAAAGTCGTTCCCAACTCAATCGCGCTCGCGATGCAGGCCGGCGTACACGTCTTGATCGCCGGGCAGCAACCGGTGCAAAACGTGCTGCCGCGTCGCCCCGATCTTCTCGTGCGGTGGCCCATGATTCCCCTCTACGAGACGGAGGATCCTCAGACCGGATCACCCGACGTCTCCGACCCGCCGGGCGAGAACGGCTTCGCGTACCAGGACCTTTGCTTGGAAGCGATCGACTTCGGCTATTTGCCGACCTCGCGCGCACGCATTCCCGGGGGCGGAAGCAATCGTCGCTACTGCCCGGTGTCGCCGACTTATCGGCAGCCGGGCTCGGCGTCGCCGCGCGACGACACCATGCGCGGCGCACTGCCGCTCGACCCGAGTTTTCCGCCCTTGTCGCTTCGTCCCGAAGTCGCGGCAGCGGGTCGCGCGTACGCGCCGGAAGCGCAGGGCATCGACGTGGAGGTTTACAACCCGACCTACTTCCGCACCGGGGAAGCGTGTCAGTTCGTGCCGGATCCGCGTCCGTGTTTCGAGCCGATCTACGGTCTCGATAGCCGCGACACCACAGAGAGAACCTACCTGCAGCCGGTTGCGTTTTGGACCAGTGCGTACGCGGACGTCGTCGCACAGGACATTCCGGGTGCAGTAGGAGCGCGCAGTGCCGTGTTCGGATTTCCGCCGGTGTACTTCAACCCGAGCGAGGTCAAGCCGGCGATCGAATTCATTCTGTTCGATGAATGGCAGCTCCCGCGCGCGACACCGGTTGGGTCGAGTTCACCCTAGACACCACGCGGGCGTGGTATACTCCGGCTCCAACGTAGACTCCGACATGAAATAGGGCCCTGCTTGTCTTCCGCCTGTTGCCCCTGTTCCAAACTCAAGCGACAGCCGGCGAGCGGGCCCTACTTTTTTTCTCCCGTCTTCGATCCCCGCTCCGCGCCCCCTAATTGAGTGTCTACCAGTCGCTTAAGACGCGGCCTTCCGGGTCCGGAAAGCACGCGCCACGACCCGCCGCGATGGGTCCCATCTTGCCCTCACACGCCTGCATGTGATACAATAAGTACCGATCGTAAACTCCAAGCAACACTAGCGTTAGCATCTTTGAAGGAGTGGGTATGAGAAAGTTCGTGTGGACGTTCGCCCTGTCGGTGCTGATCGCAGCGCCGGCCTTCGCGGACGCCATCTACTACGCGCCCCAGGTGACGGGGAAGAAGGAACGAAAGTACGTCCGTCACTTCTTGTACATCAAGAACTTGGACGCCGACAAAAAGGCCGTCTACGACGAGTACGGATACACGCCTCACCGCGTGCGTGTGAACGGATACGGACTCGTCAAAGAGCAGTGGACGTACCTCGAGCACGGGCTGATCTTCGTGTTCGACCAGCGCAACGAGCTGGTCGAGACGCACGAGACCGGCACCGAGTATCGACGCCGGTGGGCCTACCAACGCGACGTCGAGGGCTACGACGAGAACGTGTACAACGACGACTGATCGACTGACTCGCGTGCGGCGATGACTGCCCGTTCGGTCCGCCACTGGACGGGTCGGGACAAGGGGGCCTCCTCCAAATCGGCCCCCTTGTTTTTTTTGCTAGAATGCCGGCATGTCGACGCTCGTCATTTCGGGAGCGCGTGTCTGGACCGACGACGGCGCGGGAGCGATTCGGTTCGAGCCGCGTACGATCTGGATTCGCGACGGGCGCATCGTTGAAGTGCTGCCGGGTGTAGTCACGCCGTCGCCCGGTGCCCGCCCGGATATTCTTGTGTTCGACGGCACGGGGAAGTTCGTATGCCCCGCCTTCGTCGACGCCCACTTCCACCTCATCGCGCTTGCCAACAAATCACTCCGGGTTGACCTGAGCTCCGCGACTAGCGCTGACGACGTTATCTCGACGTTGGCATCGCGTCCGCGGGTCCTGTCGTCTCGCCACCCCGTGTCCGAGGACACGGGGGCCCCGTCTCAACGCCACCCGCGTCCGCTCGAGGAAGACGCGATCGTCGGCGTCGACTTCGATGAGAGCGATTGGAAGGATGGCGCGCTGCCCACGCGCGCCCAACTGAACGCCGTCAGCGATACACGCCCGGTGTACGCGCGACGCGTGTGCTGTCACGTCGGGGTTGCGAATGACGCCTTGCTGCAATACCTCGCGCCGCGCGTGGACACGCGCTTCGTCGATCGCGAGACGGGCCGCATCACCGAAGACGCCGTGTTCGAAGCCAACCGTCTCACCCGCCCGGCGGACGAGGCGGTTGCGGGGGCCATGGACGGTGCCATCGCCCACTTGCACGCCCTCGGCATCACCGCGATCCACGACATCGTCGACCCCGACACCATCGAGGTGTACGGCGCCGGCCTTCGCCAGGCGCGGCGACCGCTCCGCATCGACGGCTACTTGCATCTGCGAGCGAGCGAGTTCGATGCGGCGTGCGCGCGTTTCGACGCCATCGACCCCGTTCGCGTGCGAGCGGTGGGCATCAAGATCTTCTCCGATGGATCGCTGGGGGCGCGCACCGCCGCGCTCCACGAACCGTACGCCGACGCGGACACGCGCGGAGACTTGCTCGTGGAGACTCGCGCGTTGGTTGCCGAGATCGCATCGTGCGCGGAACAGGGGATCGCTTGCGCGATTCACGCCATCGGTGATCGTGCCCTGTCGACGGTCTTGGATGCCATCGAGATGACGCGCGCTACGCGCGCGCGGGTGCGCATCGAGCACGCGGAAGTGATCGCGGAGCCGGACCTGGAGAGAATCGTGCGCACCGAGGTTCCGCTCGTGATGCAGCCCAATTTCGTTCGCAACTGGGGAGGAGAGGGGGGACTCTACGAGCGCCGTCTCGGACGCGCGCGCTGGGAGCGCAACAATCCTTTCGCGACCCTCGTGCGCGCAGGGGCTCGCGTCGTGTTCAGCTCGGATGGCATGCCGGCCGGCCCGTTGTTCGGGTTGAAGGGGGCCACCCACCACGCGGTCGAGTGCCAGCGCATTGGCGCCGTCGACGCGTTTCGTCGCTACACGACGTTTGCGAGTGAGACGTGGGGTGCCCCCGAGAACGCCCGCGCGGTGCACGCCGGCGCACCCGCCGACCTCGTCCTCCTGTCGGGGAATCCACTCTTTGCCGACAGCGATCGAGTTCGCGTCGAGGCCACATTTGCCGAGGGACGCGAGGTGTTTCGCGCGCCCGCCACGGACCCGCGACGCCACTCGAAGAGTGGTCTGTAACTTACTGTCGAAATGGGAATTCGACGCGCGCCCGAGTGCCTCCCTGCGTCCTTGACACCCCCTCGTTGAATCCCTTAGCGTAGGGCCAACAGCGGGTTACTGCGGTGGGTGCGGGGAAGGGCCGCGCGCAGACCGAAGTCGCCACTTCCATCATCGTAAAAGAGGAGTCTCCCATGGCGCACGCGACCGGGGCCGGAATGGACATCCACGTCGAACCCGATAAGGTGCTGGAAACCATCGGCCGCCACATGTTGGTCGACGGATTTCCCATCGTCGTCGACCTCGAACAGAGCGAGGGCATTCGCCTCCGCGACAAAGCGGACGGCCGCACCTACCTCGATTTCTTCCAATTCTTCGCGTCGCTCCCGATCGGCATCAATCACCCGAAGCTCACCGACCCGAGCTTTCGCGAACGCTTGGGCCACATCGCCGTCAACAAGCCGTCGAACTCGGACTTCTACAGCCAGCAGATGGCGGACTTCGTCGACGCCATGGACCGCTTCGCGATTCCGAGCGAGCTGCCGCACATGTTCCTGATCGAAGGGGGTGCCCTCGGCATCGAGAACGCGCTCAAGGCCGCGTTCGACTGGAAAGTACAGAAGAACTACCAACGTGGGGCTACCAAAGACGTCGGCCAGCAGGTGATCCATTTCCGCGAGGCATTCCACGGCCGCACCGGCTACACGATGTCGCTCACCAACACCGACCCCGTCAAGATCAGGCACTATCCCAAGTTCAACTGGCCGCGCATCGTCAACCCCAAGCTGACGTTCCCGCTGGAGAGAAACCTCGAGCAGGTGATCGCGGTCGAAGAACAGGCCAAGCAAGAGATCAAGGAAGCGATCCGCGTCCACGGCGACGACATCGCGGCACTCATCATCGAGGCGGTGCAGGGAGAAGGCGGCGACAACCACTTCCGCCCCGAGTTCTTCCAGTTCCTCCGCGAAATCACGCTCGAGCACGACCTCATGTTCATCGTCGACGAAGTGCAGTCGGGAGTGGGAATCACCGGCAAGTTCTGGGGCTTCCAGCACCATGGTATCGTCCCCGACATGATCGCATTCGGGAAGAAACTCCAGGTGTGCGGGTTTCTGTGTTCCACGCGCGTCGACGAAGTGGAGAGCGTTTTCAAAGTTCCCTCGCGCATCAACTCGACCTGGGGCGGCAACCTGGTCGACATGGTGCGCGCCACGCGCTACCTGCAAGTGATCGACGAAGAGGGCCTGGTGGAGAACTCGCGCGTGGTCGGCGACTACCTGCTGGGCAGGCTCCACGAGCTGCGCGACAAGTACCCCGGCCAGGTGACGAACACGCGCGGGAAGGGCGTCATGAACGCTTTCGACTTACCCGACCCGGAGACGCGTTCCAAGTTCCTCGCCAAGGCCAAGGAGAACGGTGTGCTCATCGTCGGCTGCGGGACGCGGTCGGTGCGCTTCCGCCCGCCCTTGAATCTCAGGAAGTCCGAAGTCGACGAGGGGCTCGCGATCCTCGACAAGTCCCTGGGACTGGTTCTGTAGACGAGTGCTGTGAGCGTCCCGCCGCGGGTGTCGCTCGTGGGGCCCCCGCGGCGTCCCCGGTAAAACCGCGGGTGACGAGTGACAGGACCCGCGGCGCAGCGTTAAGCTCTCAGTCTCATGTCTGACCTCATCTTCACCCATGTGCGCAAGGTGTTCGACGGCGGCGTTGTCGCCGTGGAGGACTTCTCGCTCGTAGTACCGAATCCGCGCATGGTGGTGTTGGTGGGGCCGTCGGGTTGCGGTAAGACGACGCTCCTGCGCATGATCGCCGGTCTCGAAACACCGACCAGCGGAACCATTCACCTCGGCGAGCGCCGTCTCGATACCGTGGCACCGCGCGACCGCGACATCGCGATGGTGTTCCAGAGCTACGCGCTCTATCCCCACATGACGGTGGCGGAGAATCTCGGCTTCGGTCTCAAAATAAGAAAGACGCCGCGCGCGGAGATCGAGCGCCGTGTGCGCGACGCCGCGAAGACGCTCGAGCTGGATTCGCTCCTCGATCGCAAGCCCGCGCAGTTGTCGGGCGGCCAGCGCCAGCGCGTCGCCCTGGGGCGCGCCATCGTTCGCGAGCCGCGCGTGTTCCTCTACGACGAGCCCCTTTCCAACTTGGACGCGCGCCTTCGTACCGAGATGCGCGCCACCATTCGGCGTCTGTATGATCGATTGCGCACGACTTCGATCTACGTGACGCACGACCAGGTGGAAGCGATGACGATCGGCGACGTGTTGGTGGTCATGAATCGCGGTCGCGTCCACCAGGTGGGGTCGCCCGAGTCGTGCTACCGCGAGCCCGCGGACACCTTCGTGGCCTCGTTCCTGGGCAGCCCCGCGATGAACTTCGCCGACGGGAGGGTAGACGGCGGCGTGATTGCAATCGGCGACGGCGTTCAAGTCCCGGTGCCGCCGTCTCTGAAACCCGCGGTCAGAGAGGGGGCCGAGGTGCGGGTGGGGTTCCGCCCGGAAGATCTTCATCCCTCCGCCACCGCGGTCGCGAACCCCGCGCTTGTTCGCGCGGGTATCACGTTGCGCGAGCCGTTGGGGCACGAGACGTTGACACACCTCCGCATGGGAAGCGCCGAGTGGGTGGCGCGCGGGACGCGCGAGTTCGCCCAAGAAGGGGCGGACCCGACTCCGGTGTTTCTCGACCTCGACCGAATGCATATCTTCTGGAAGGACTCGGGCCGTCGCGTGGGCTCGGCCGACGAGACCGAGCCGGCGCACGGCACCACCGAAGCGCCCGCATGACGCCCATCATTCTGTGGCTCAACCGCGTCTTTCGCCCTCCCAACGTCGCGGGGCGAGAATCGCCCGAGTCGTATTCGCGTTGGGAGCACCACTGGGGGCGCGAGTTTGCACGGCGTTTCATGGAACCGGCCGGCGATCTGGCGGGTAAGCGGGTACTGGATGTCGGCTGCGGGCTCGGCGGGAAAACGGTGGCCTATTCCGAGGCGGGCGCGCGCGCGATAGGGACCGACATCTTGGAGGACAACGCGGTGCAGTCGCGCGGATACGCGGCGGCGGAAGGGAAGTCGATCGAATTCTTCGTCGCCGACGCCGCCCAGCTGCCGGTTCGCGACGCCGTCTTCGACACCGTAGTCGCCAACGACGCCATGGAGCACTTCGCCGAACCGGGGCGGGCGCTCTCGGAAATGAGTCGCGTGTTGCGCCCCGGAGGTGCGATCTGGGTGTTCTTCACACCCCACTATTCGCCGCTGGGCTCGCACCTGTATGACTACGTGTACACCCCCTGGTGCCATTTGTTGTTCACACGCGCGCAGCTCGAGCGCGCGATTCGAGCCGTGCTGCAAGAGCGCACGCGCGGCAATGGAAGAGACGTGGACGCGCGGGTGAAGACGATCATGGAGTCGTACCAACGCGATCTCAATCACATGAGCATTCGCCGTTTCTTGGCACTGGTGGAGAAAACTCCGGGACTTCGCGTGTCGCGCCTGGAGTTGAAGCCCGCGAAGTTTCGGGTACTCGCGCCGATGACGCGCGTGCCCGGGCTTCGTGAATTGGTGACGGGCTTCGTGACGTGCCGGCTGGAGCGGGTGGCATGAGCGGCGTCGCTTCGCTCTTGACCGCGATGCGCGTCCCCGAACAGCGCGATCGGACGCTCACCTGGGCCGTCATTATATCCATCGCGATCCACGCCTCGCTCTTGGGGTTCGGATTGTACAAGCGCCAGCAGGCGCTCGCGGTCGACCTGACGCGCGTGCAAGAAGAGCAGGACATGCCGGTCGAAGTGGCACTGGTCGAGCCGCCGCTCTCTCCGATCCCCACCGAGCGCACGAGCAGCAACCTGTCGACGGTATCCTCGGAAGCAAGCGACCTCGACCCGCGCGACACGCAATCCGACATCCCGGCCGGCCTCAAGAACATACGCCCAACCCCGCCGCCCAGCCCCGCTTCCGAATCGGGCGCGCAAGCGAGCGACGACGAACGCAACGACGCGCGCAACGACAAGCTTCCCGAAGAGCAGGAAGAAGGGCTGACCGACGCGATGAGACAGTCGCGCCCCGCACCCGAGAACACGACCACCCTCGACCCGCCCCACGACTTTGCACTCCCCGCCGAGGAGCCCTCCTTCGGCGAGGACGGTTCGGCCAGCATGACCATCGGAAACATCACGCTCAACACGACGGCGTGGGACTTCGCACCCTATCTGTTCGATTTGAAGCGGCGCATTCGCCAGAAGTGGCTTCCGCCGGTGGCGTTCGCACAGCTGGGCGCGATCCACGGCTACACCTGGGTGACCTTCCGGATCCACCCGGACGGTCGTATGGATGAGCTGGGCATCGTCGAGACCGAAGGACACGACTCGCTGCACCGCTCGAGTGTGAACGCGATCAAGGGCGCAGCACCCTTCCGTCCGCTGCCGGAACATTTCCCCGAGGACTTCCTCGAGATCACCTTCGGCTTCTATTATTTGCTCCCCGGCGACGAGCTGCGTTATTTCCGCAACGGCCGCCCGGTGCGCAAAGACGAGCGCGAGCACGACGACGAGAAGGGCTCGCCTTGATTCTTCCCCGGTCGTGTGCTAAAAGGTGCCGATGATCCCGCTCCAGAGTCGTATTCCCGCGCTGCGCACGCGCCGCGCCGGCGTCTTCGTGTGCGCGCTCGCATGGTTCGTGGCGGCGTCGTGTTCGTCCGATCCGCGCTCGATGCTGGGCTCCGACGACGACCTCATCTCGAGCAAGCCGGGCGACATCTCCGAAGACACGCTCGACGCGTTCGGGGACACCGTGCTGGTGTACGGGACGCCGCTCGCCTCCGACAGCGTGCTGGAGCTGGGGCGCGTGTCGGGCTACGAGCGGACCATGGTGATGCAGGTTGCTTTCGACGGCGCGGCCGGCGACGCCGCCAAGACGGTGCAGACCGCGTTCCTGCGCCTGACGGCCAGCGACGTCGACGGCGTGTTTCCCGCGCGCTTCTATAGTTTGACGGAGCCGTACGCGCAGGGCGACTCGATTCCGAGCCTCGACACGCTGGCGGTGATCGTCGATCCCACCAGCGGCAGCCCTAATCGAAACATGCAAACCGTTCCGCGGGATTACGCGCTCCCGCCTGCGCTCGTGCAAGGTTGGATTCGCGACCAGATCGCGCGCACGGCCATCGCCGTGGTATACAACGACGCCGCCACCGACCGCATCGCGACCTTCAAGTCCTTCGAAAACCCGGGAGCGTCGCCGCAGTTGGTGGTCAATTTCGTCGGCGGAACGACTTCCTTTTACGACGTGGAGGACGACGCCACCGTGTTCCGTCCTACCACGACCACGCCCAATCTGGTCGCGTCCGACGGATTCGTGCGGCGTGTTTACTTTCGCATTCCGTTGGACCAGCTCGAAGACGAGGCGGCGATTCACAACGCCCGCGTCCGGCTCCATATCGTGCCCGGCTCCGTGTTGGGCGGCAACGGGAACTTGATCGTGTTCATACCGGTTTCCCCCGATGTAACCAGCGAGGAGTTCCTTTCCGGCCAGCTCGTTACCGCACCGTCGTTCCAAGCCAGCAGCGAATTCATCGAGTTCGGGATGACGAACGCGATCGCGCTCATCCTGGTTGGCACGCTGGAGAACAACGGGGTCACGGTTCGCTTCGACGCCGAGAACTCGGAGTTGCGCCAAGTGGAGTTCTATGGTTCGAGCGCGCCCGACAGCCTGCGGCCGCGCATTTTCATCACGTCGTCGACCCCGGCGGACTTCGATCCGTGAGTGCGGTGATTGCAAGATTCTTGCGAGCGACGGCGGCGGCCGCTTGTTTGGTCGCGTTGCTTCCCGCGCGCGCGTTGCGCGCGGAGTCGATCTTCGGCATGAATCTGCTGGGGGAGCGCGTCGAAGCGGTCGATGCGCGGGTGGCGGCTTTGGGCGGCTTCGTGCAAGTAGTCGACGATTCGCTGGGCTTGCTCCAATACAACCCCGCGATGCTCGCGTTCTCGAAGCGCGTGTCCTTCGGTGCTGCCGGCTACGTGACGCGCGACGACAACCAGTCCCAGGACCTCGAGCGCGTCGTCGTGGGCACCAAGTTTTCCGCCTTCGCCTTTGCGTTTCCGCTCTTCAAGCGAACGCTCACCGCGTCGGTGGGGTATCGCGGGCGCTACGACCCCGACTTCGACTTCGGCATTGCGGGCGAGACGTCGACCGGAGAGGACTACACCGACATCTACGAGCGCAGCGGCGGAACGTGGGGGGTGCCGATCAGCATCGCGGCCGACCTGGGGCGCTACGCGAAGGTGGGCGGTACCATTTCGCTCGAGCGCGGGACCATCGAGGATCGCTGGCTGGTCGACTTCCAGGGTGGCAACACGGCCGATGCATCGAGCACACAGATTCGCGAGGTGAGTGCTACCGGCTTCGGCGGCGGCCTCGTCGTGCGGCCGGTGGCGGGCGTTTCCGTCGGTGTGGCGTACGAGGGCGAAATCGACTATGACGTCGCGGTGACCGAGAGTTTCACCAACGCGAGCGCGGACACGAGCTACAGCGAAACCATGCTGCAGCCCGCGCGCTGGACCGTTTCGGCGTCGTGGCGCGTGGCGCGCGGGTTCACGCTGTATGGCGGCGCGTCGATGAGCGACTTCACCAAGTTCGAAGGGCTCGATTTTCCGAGCGATCGTCTGACCGAAGAGCGCGTGGCGTCGTTCGGACTCGAGTACCGCATCCGGGGAGCGCGCCTTCCGATTCGCGCGTCGGCGCGCTACGAGAAACTTCCGTACACCTTGCCCGCGGGAGAAGAAATCACGCGCGTGTCCTTTGCACTCGGCAGCGGACTGTTGTTCCGCACCGGCCGCGGTAAGCTCGACGCCGCCCTCCAATTCGGCAAGATGGGATCGGTCGGCACCAATACCTACGAGGATCGTCAAGTCCGCTTCTACGTCAGCATCACCGGCTCCGAGAATTGGGCCACCAAGCGGGAGGGCCGGTACTAGCCATGAAACGCGCGCTGTGGATATCGCTCCTGCCGCTGCTCCTCGCGGGTTGTCGCGAGGGCGACCAGCCGGCCCCGGAATCCAAGCCGGCTCCCACCCTCGCGCAAGAGCTCAACGCGATGAGCCCGGAAGACCAGCTCGACTTCTTGCGCAAGCTGGACCAGGAGAGACCCAACGACGCCGTGGTCGCGTTTCACTTCGGGAACGCGTATTATTCCATCGGCAGTGCGTATCCGGCGGAAGAGAACGACCGCGCCTTCGCGTACTACGACAGTGCGGTGGCCGCGTACACGCGCGCGGTCGAGATCGATACCACGTACTCGAAGGCCTACGTCAACATGGGGATCGCGTACGAAGCGTGGGCCAAGAAACCGGACGCGCGTCGCGCGCTGCGCAAGGCGGTCGAGGTCAATCCGGACGACGTGCTGGCGCACTGTCACCTGGGCCAGCTCGAGCAGAGTTACGGCGACTACGCGGAGGCCGTGCGCCTCTACCGGCGCGCGCTGGTCCTCGACCCCAACAGCGCGCAGGCGCACTACAACCTGGGCCTCGCGTTCGCAGAACAGAAAGTGTTCCGAGAAGCGATGGTCGAATGGGAGAAAGTGATAGCACTCGACCCCGACGGAGAGTTGGGGAAGACGGCGGCGGAAAACGTCCGCATCATCCGCCAGTATCTCGAAGCGAGCCCGTGAATCATGAAGGGTGAATTCGTTGCTATCAATGCGGCGCGCGACAACGCGCGCGTCCTGCTCGCGATGAGCGGCGGGGTGGACTCCGCCGTTTCCGCGTTGACTTTGGTGGAAGCGGGCTACCGCGTGGTCGGCATGACGATGAAGAACTACTGCTACGGCGACTTCGGGACCTCGGCCGCGCCCGAGCGGAGCTGCTGCTCGACGGAAGCGATCGACGACGCGCGCGCCGTGTGCCAGCGCATCGGCATTCGCCACCTGGTCGTGAGCACGGAGGAGATCTTCGGCCGCGAGGTGTATCACAACTTCCTCGACGAGTACCGTCGCGGGCGCACGCCCAACCCGTGCGTGCGCTGCAACTCCATCGTTCGTTTCGAAACGCTGGTGGAGTGGGCGGACCGCATGGGTTTCGATTGCGTCGCGACCGGCCACTACGCGCGCGTGTTCCGCTCGGCGGCCGGGCGCACCTACGTCGCGCGCTCGACCTCGCGCGCCAAGGATCAGTCGTATTTTCTCTCCGCGCTCGAGCCCGGTGTCCTCGACCGCGTGCTGTTTCCGCTCGGCGACCGCGAGAAAGACGAGGTGCGCGCGCACGCGCGCGACGGCGGTCTTCGCGTCGCCGACAAGCCCGACAGCCAGGAAGTGTGCTTCATCTCGACCCGCACGCTGCGCGAGTTCTTGGACGGCAAGGTCGAGATGGCGCCCGGCCAAGTGATGACCAGCGCCGGCGAGGTGGTCGGCCATCACGACGGCCTTGCGTCGTACACCATCGGGCAGCGTCGCGGCTTGGGCATCGCAGCCAGCCGTCCGCAGTACGTGGTGAAGCTCGACGCCGCGACCAACACGGTCGTCCTGGGCGACGACGAAGACCTCTTTCGCCGCGAGCTTTCTTGCGATCTGGCATGGATCGACGCATTGGGCGCGCGATCGGCGGAGCCGCTGACCGCTCAAATCCGCTCGCGACACGGCGCCGAACGCGTCTCGTCGCTCACGATCGACAACACAACCGCGCGTATCGCGTTCGAGACTCCCCAGCGCGCGATGGCCCCCGGGCAGACGATCGCGCTCTACGACGGCGACGTCGTCGTGGGCTCCGGCGTCATTGCAGCCGCCGGATCGGCGTAGGCGGCCGTCGTGTTGCGGCGCGCCCGCGCGCTTCTCCTCTCGCTCGTGCTCGCGAGCGCCGCGCTCGCACCTGCGTTCGCGGACGAGACCCGCACCCGCGTCCTCGATCCGTTTCCCGTCACCATTCGATACCAGCCGCGCCACAGCCGGGTGGCCGAGCGAGTCGACCAGATCGCGCGCGAAGAATTGCCGCGTCTGTTGAGCGAAGTCGGCTTGTCCGAATTGCGCCCGATCGAGATCGTCGTCACCGACGACGCGCGCGAATACGATGCGTCGTTGACGCGCCAACTCCCGAATTGGGGCGTCGCCTTCGCCATCCTGGAAGAGCAGCGCATCCTGGTCGACGTTCAGAAGGCGACGCGCGCGTATAACTCGCTCGACGAAGTGGTGCCGCACGAGTTGTCGCATCTCCTGGTTCGCCAGCGCGTGCCGGACGCCCAGCTCCCGATTTGGTTCGCGGAGGGACTGGCACAGTGGCAGGCGCGCGAGTGGTCGTTGTTCGATTCGTGGCAGCTCATGCAGGGGGTGTGGTCGGGGAGCGCGCCGCGGGTCTCGGAATTGGGCCGGCAGTATCCGGCCGACGAAGCGCGCGCGCAGGACGCCTATCGCATCTCGTACGCGGCGTTCACGGAGCTCTTCGCCGAGGTCGGATTCGCGAAGTTGCCGGAGTTTCTGGGAGTAATCGAAGAGAAGCAGAGCTTCTCGGAAGGCTTCGCCGCGTATTGGGGGTTCACGACCGCCGATTATGCGGCCTACTTCCAAGACGATATGGAGCGCCGCTACAAGAGCAAGGCACTCGCACTCCAGAGCGGGCCCCTTTTTGGCTTCGCCGCGCTCATCTTTGTCGCCGCCATCATCCGCCAGACCATGAAGCGGCGGCGAAAGTTCGAGCAGTTGGAGGAGTAGAGGGTGCTCGTCTTGACCCTCCTTTAATCGGGTGCTATAGTGCCCAATCCGGTCGACGGAGGGCTAGCCTAACTGGTAAGGCAACGGTCTTGAAAACCGTCGGGCTTAATCGCCCTTGGGGGTTCGAGTCCCTCGCCCTCCGCCAGTTTACGGTCGCGCGCGACGCGATCCGGTTCGAGAATAGATTCTTAGGAGAGGTGGCCGAGTCGGTCTAAGGCGACGGTTTGCTAAACCGTTGTACGGGCTTAAACCTGTACCGAGGGTTCGAATCCCTCCCTCTCCGCCATTTTCTGCGCCGCGTGTTGCAAGCGCGCGTCGCGTGGAGGCGCCCCCATGCAGATGAAGTCCGCCGTGCTCAAGAAAGTCGACCTGTGGTCGCTGTTCAAGATGGCCTTCGTGCTGTACGCGACGCTGGGCTTCATCGCCGGCCTCTTCTATGCAATGTTGATCGGGCTGATCGGCAGCTTGGGTGCCATGTGGGGAGAAGACCTCCCGGGGATGGGCCACCTCACGGGTGCCATCGGCATCGTTGCCGTCCCCATCCTGGCCATGGTCTACGGATGCTTGGGCTCGATCGTCGTCACCATCGGCGGCGCGCTTTATAACATCGCGGCTCGCTTCGTCGGCGGGCTCAAGATCGTCGTCGACGTGACCGATGCGAGCGGTGCTGCCTCCGCCACCAGCCCGCCTTCGATGTAGCTTCCGGCAAAAATGGGCGCCCGTAGCTCAACTGGATAGAGCGTGTGGCTACGGACCACAAGGTTAGGGGTTCAAGTCCTCTCGGGCGCGCCATCTTTTTCGTTTCCAACAAAACCCGCGAAAGCTGAAACCTCGCCTGCTCGCGCGCGGTCTTAGAGGCATGCGCAGGCGGCCGTCCTGCAACATCCGTGTGGCCGTCCGCGTAGTTTCGCTAGCACTCCGCCCCACTTCGGGCGGCCGTTGCTAACCCCAACGACGGAGCCATGGACGTGAAGATCCCCACCCGAAAGACTATTGTCATCTCGGTCATCGCCTTCGTCGTCATCCTGGGCGGGCTCGCGTTCATGAAGTTCACGCGCATGGGGGTCAAGAACAGCGCCAGCGCCGACTCCACGATCTCCGACAGCACCCAGGTCGCGGACACGGACGACGACAAGAAGAACAACAAGAAGAAAAAGAAGGGCGAGAAAAAGGAAGACGCGCCGGTCCCCATCGAAGTGACGACGGTGGTGCCCCGCTCGATCTCGACCTACTACCAAACCACGGCCACCCTGGAGCCCGAGAAGCGCGTGGACATCCTGACCAAGATCGCTGGCGAAGTGCGCGAGATCGTGGTCGAAGAGGGCGACTTCGTGAAGGAGGGAGCGATGCTGTGCCGCTTGAACGACGCCGAGCTGCGCGTCGCCCTCGACGAAGCGCGCATCAATCGCGACCAGCAGAAGCTCGAACTGGAGCGCATCGAGACCATGCGCTCGCAAAGCCTCATTTCGGATAAGGAATACCAACAGGTCAAGTACAGCTTCGAGCTGGCCGAGAACCGCTACGAGTCGGCGCGCGTGAAGTACGAGTACACGAAGATCAAAGCTCCGTTCAGCGGTGTGGTGACGCAGCGCCTGGTCGACCCCGGGGAGAACATCCCCATGGGTGCCAAGCTCTTCATGATGGCGGACACGCAGCCGCTCTTGCTGTCGATGTACCTGCCCGAATCGGAAGCCAACACGGTGCGACGCGGACAGCGCGTCGATATTCGCCCCGACACCGGCGCGGAAGTGCACTTCGAAGGCGAAGTGCTGCGCATCGCGCCCGAAGTCGACGCGCGCACCGGGACCGTCAAGGTCACCGCGCAGACCCAGGCGGGCGGCGTCCCCGGCAGCTTCGTGCGCGTGCGCATCTTGATGGACACGCACGACAACGTGCTCGCGATTCCGCGCCGTAGCATCGTCGCGGACGCGGGCGACCGCTTCGTCTTCATCGCTGCCGCCGATACCGTGCGCAAGGTGCAAGTCGGCATCGGCTACGAGGACGAGACCCACGCCGAAGTGACCCACGGACTCTCGGGCGGCGATATCGTGGTGACCGCCGGTGTGGGCGGCATTCGCGACGGCACCAAGGTCAAGGTGGTGCGACCCGACGACGTGGCGCGGGCGCCGGAGAAACCCGCCGCCAAAGAGAAGAAATAGCGCGCGGCGTCGATCCCCACGACCATGCGCATCGTCGACTTCTCCATCCAGCGACCCGTCACCGTGACGATGATCTTCGTCGCGGTCATCATCTTCGGCTTCGTGGCACTCTCGCGTCTCGACCTGCGCCTGCTCCCCGACATCTCGTATCCGTCGCTCACCATCCAAACCGAGTACGCCGACGCGGCACCCGCGGAAGTGGAGAACTTCGTCACGCGCCCGCTGGAAGAGGCGGTCGGCGTCATTAGCGGTTTGCGCACCATTCGCTCGGTGTCGAAGCCGGGCATGTCGGAGATCACACTCGAGTTTTCGTGGAAGACGCACATGCAGTACGCCGCACTCGACGTGCGGGACAAGATCGATCTTATCCAGCTCCCGCGCGAAGCCAAGCCACCCGTCATCCTCCGCTACGATCCGTCTCTCGACCCCGTCATGCGGGTCGGGATCTCGGGCACCGACAATCTGGTGCGCCTGCGCAACCTCGCCGACTACACCATCAAGAAGGACCTGGAAGCGCTGGACGGTGTGGCGAGTGCCAAGGTTCTGGGCGGCCTGGAAGAAGAGATTCAAGTCGAGATCGACGAGCGGCGCCTCGCGAGCTACGGCATCCCCATCTCTCTGGTCGCGACCCGCCTCGCGCAAGACAACGTCAACCAGTCCGGCGGCCGCCTGCGCGACAAGGGCGCGGAGTTCTTGCTCCGCACCGAGAACGAGTTCCAGAGCGTCGACGATATCGCCAACACCATCATACGCGAGGAAGCGGGCCGCCGCGTGGTGCTCGCGGACCTGGGATCGGTGACGCGCGGGCACGTGGAGCGCGACGTCATCACGCGCTTGAACGGCGAAGAAGTGGTCGAGATCGCCATCTATAAGGAGGGAGATGCCAATGCCGTCGCCGTCGCGGACGCCGTGAAGCGCCGGCTGGAAGCGGTCCAAAAGCAGCTCCCGGACGGCGTCACGATCGAGACCCTCTTCGACCAGTCGCGGTTCATCAAGAGTGCGATCGACGGGGTCAAGTCGAACGCATTGCAGGGCGCGCTGCTTGCGATCCTTATCATCTACATGTTTCTCCGCGACTTCCGGAGCACGTTGATCATCGGGCTCTCAATACCGATTTCCGTCATGTTCACGTTCGTGATCATGCAGCAACTCGGGGTATCGCTGAATCTGATGTCGCTGGGAGGGTTGGCGCTCGGCGTCGGTATGTTGGTCGACAGTTCCATCGTCGTGCTGGAAAGCATTTCCAGGCATCGCGCGACGGAGCCGGACCGAAAACTTGCGACCTCTCGCGGGGCGAAGGAGGTCGCGGGTGCGGTGACGGGTACGACACTCACCACCATCGCCGTGTTCTTGCCCATCGTGTTCGTCGAAGGCATCGCGGGACAAATATTCCGGGATCAGGCCCTCACCGTGTCGATCTCGTTGACGGCCTCGTGGATCGTTTCTCTGATGTTGATTCCGATCGCGTCCGCCGTGGAATTCAAGCCGCGCCACGCGCTGGCGCCCGCGGTAGCGCCCGCCGTCGGAGGTCGGCGCATCGTCCGCGGGGTACGAGCGGTGCGGCGCTTCATCACAACGGTGGTACCCGTGTTCGTGATTCGCGTCGTGCGCCGTGTGTTCGCGTTCTTCGGCCGCTGCCTTTCGCTGGTGGCGCGGCCATTCAACGCGCTTTATGACGCCTTCTATCCGCGCCTGGAGCGCGGATACGCGCGCCAGCTGGACCGAGCGCTGGGCGCTCGAGGACGATTCCTTGGCGCCATGTTCCTTTTGTTCGCCGCGTCCATCGCCGCGGCACCGTTTCTCGGCCGCGAAGTGATCCCGACCTTTTCGCAGGGAGAATTCAGCTTCGCAGTCCAGCTTCCCGAAGGGACGCCGCTCGAAACCACCGACGTCCGTATCGCGCAGATGGAGGAGATCGTGGACGGGTCGCCCGGCGTCGAATCGTACTACACGAGTATCGGCACCGCGACGCGGCTGGGCAGCAACGTGAAGAGCAAGGACGAGAACATCGGGCAGATCAACGTCGTGATGGAGGACAAGAACGACCGGGATGGGGAGGAAGAGCTGGTCGCATCGCTGCGCCGCCAATTCGCGCGGGTCGAGAGTGTGACGAGCAAGTTCGCGCGGCCGTCGTACTTCGATTTCCAAACGCCGCTCGAAGTCCACGTGTTCGGTTACAACCTCGAAGAGATCAAGGCCTTCGCCGACGAACTGGCGGCGCGCATGGCCGAGATCCCCGGCGTCAAGGACGCCAAGTCGTCGCTCGAGTTCGGGAACCCCGAACTCAACGTCGAATTCGACCGTGTGCGCATGTCTTCGATGGACCTCGCGGTCGAAGATGTCGCCAACACCGTGCGCACGAAGATCAAGGGCGACGTTCCAACCATGTTCAAGGAGCGCGACAAGCAGGTGGGGATTCGCGTGCGCACCAGCGCGTGGCGCGCCGAAGACATCAATGCCATGCGGTCGCTGGTGGTCGCGGAGCGCGACGGCGCTCCCATCTTGCTCGGTAGTGTAGCCGACGTCCGCGTTGCGAGCGGGGTCAACCAGATCTCGCGGGTATCGCAACAGCGCGCGGCCATCATAACGGGAAACATCGCCGGCCGCGACCTGGGCAGCGTATCGAAAGACATCGAGCGACTGGTGGCATCGATGTCGATACCGGAAGGCGTCACGGTCGAACTCGGCGGCGAAAACGAGGAGATGCAGCGCTCGTATCGAAGCCTCATTCTGGCATTGGTGCTCGCGGTGTTCCTCGTTTACCTGGTGATGGCGGCACAGTTCGAGTCCTTCTTGCACCCCTTCATCATCATGTTCACTTGTCCGCTGGCCGCGATCGGCGTCGTGGTGACGTTGCTCGCTACCGGTAAGCCGGTGAGCGTTCTCGTGTTCATCGGCGTCATTCTCTTGGCCGGCATCGTGGTCGACAACGGAATCGTCATGATCGACTACATCAACACGCTGCGCCGCGCAGGTGCGCCGAAAGACGAAGCGATCCGGTCGGCGAGCCTGATTCGCCTGCGCCCGGTTCTCATGACCACGCTTACTACCGTGCTCGGTCTCTTGCCGATGGCATTCGGGCTCGGCGCCGGCGCCGAATTGCAAGCGCCGATGGCGCTGACGGTGATCGGCGGGCTCGTGATCGGCACGGTCCTGACGTTGTTCGTCGTTCCGCTGCTGTACGGAGCCTTCGAGCGGGGCAAGTAGGGACGACCCGTGAAGCTCCACGAGCTGTCGGTCAGAAAGCCCGTTCTCGTGATGATCGGCCTCATCACGCTGGTTGCGATGGGCGGCATCGCGGCCATGCGGCTGCCGATCGAGTTCCTGCCCCACGTCGAGTTCCCGTTCATCGGCGTATTCATTCCATACTCCAACTCGCACCCCGACTACATCGAGCGGCACATCATCAAGCCGGTCGAGGAAGTGTTCGCCACGCTCGGCAACGTGCGCCGCATCGAATCGAACACACAGCCCGACGGCGCGTTCATCGGCGTCGAGTTCCAGTGGGGACGCGACGTGGGCGTGCTGCGCATGGAAGTGAAGGAGAAGCTCGACCAGATCAAGAGCGAACTTCCGGCCGACGTTGAGCACATGCAGGTGTTTACTTTCGACACCGCCGACATCCCGATTCTCGAAGGTAGAATTTCTGCGCGTGGGCGCGACCTGTCGGGGAGCTACGATTTGCTCGAACGCTCCATCGTCAATCCGCTCAAGCGTATCGAAGGCGTGGGAAACGTTTTTATCCACGGGATCGAGCCGCGCGAGATCGCCATCTACTTGTCGCTCGACAAGGTCAAGGCGCACCGTGTCGACGTCGGAAACGTGTTTCGTTTGCTGCAGAGTGCGAATGCGAGCGTTTCGGGCGGAGAGCTGACCGCCCACGGGCGTCGTTTCACCATTCGATCGCTTGGAAGCTTCAACAGCATCGACGACATCGAGAACCTGGTCGTGAGCCCGGAAGGACTCCGCCTCAAGGATATCGCCGAAGTTCACTACGGCTCGCCCGAGGTAACGTACGGCCGGCGCTTGAACGGCGAACAGGCGGTCGCGTTCTGGATTCAGAAGGCGAGCAACGCCAATACGGTCGACGTCGCGAGTCGCGTCCACAAGGCGATGCAGAAGATCAAGGCCGACCCCGCCCTGCAGGGGATCGACGTGCTGCTCTTTTTCGACCAATCGGAGGAGATCCTGGGCGGCATCCACGGGCTCCGCAAAGCCGGCCTGGAAGGCGGATTGCTCGCTATCGCCATCCTGTGGTTCTTTCTACGCCGTATCTCCACGACGCTGATCATCGGGATTTCGATCCCGTTCTCGATCGTATGCACGCTCGCCTTCATGTACTTCGCCGGCTATTCGCTCAACATGCTGACGATGATGGGACTGATGCTCGGGATCGGAATGCTGGTCGACAACGCGGTCGTGGTGCTCGAGTCGATCTACCAGCACCAGCTCAAGCGGGAAGACGCCGCCCACGCCGCCATCACCGGCACGGCTTCCGTGTCGACGGCCGTAACGGCGTCCACGCTCACGTCGGTCATCGTGTTCGCGCCCATTGTGTTCGGGTCGAAGACCGACGAGTTGTTCGTATGGCTGTCGTCGGTCGGTGTGACCCTGTCCGTGGCGCACATTTTCTCGTTGCTGGTCTCGTTGACTCTGATCCCGTTTCTGGCGGCTCGCATGCGCAAACCCACGGAGATCCGCCGCTCACGCTTTCTTCTCCATCTCGAACAGCGCTACGTGAAAGCACTCCGTTGGACCACATTTAAGCACCCCAAGTGGACGCTCGGCATCGTCACGGCCTCGCTGCTGCTGACCGCCGTCGCCGCGAAGGTGATCGGCATGAAGGGACCGCAGAACGACGACGCCCTCCTGATCGAGCGCATCGCCATGGAGTACGACTTCGCCTCCAATGTCGACTATCGAGAATCGGATCGATACGTGAAACGCGTCGAAGGGATCCTGGAGAGCAAGCGCAAGGAACTCGAGATCGAGACCATCTACAGCTACTACGCCGATAACGAAGCCACCACCACGGTGTATTTCAAGGACCAGTATCTCGGCAAAGAGAAGCTCAAGGAAAAGCGCAAGCTGCTGCGGGAGGCGATCCCCGACATCGCCGGCATCAAGCTCCGGCTCGGCGACGAGAGCGGGGAGGACAGCGGGGGCGCCACGCTCCTGCAAGTGAACCTCTTCGGCGAGGACAAGCAGGTGTTGGAAGAAATCTCGAACGAGGTCAAGCGGCGCCTCGGGTACGTGAAGGAACTCGCCGACGTCAAGACCAGCATCGAAATGGGGCGCGAAGAGATCAACATCGCGATCGATCCCGATTTGGTCGCGCGCTATCAAATGACGGCGGATGATGTGGCGTCGGTAATGGGGTTGACGTTCCGCGGCTTCGAACTCAACCGTTTCCAAGGCGAGGACCGCGAGATTCCCATGTCGATCAGCTTGGACCCCGAGGATCAGGTCGGGATCTACAACCTGCAGAATCTGATGGTCGGCATGACCGACGACAAAGAGATCACGCTGGGCTCGGTGGCGACCTTCCAGGAGACGCGCGGACCCACGCAGATCGAGCGCGACAACCAGCGGACAATCGTGTCGGTGCGCGGCCTCTACGAAGGCGATCGTTTCGACGAGCTGCTCGAGGAAACGAAAGCGATCATGAACAGCGTGACGCTACCGCCCGGCTACGCGTGGTCGTTCAGCCGGCGCATCGAAGAGAAGAATCAGCAGGCGCAGCAGATGCTGATCAACGCGCTGCTGGCGATCCTGTGCGTGTACTTGGTCATGGCCGCCTTGTTCGAATCGCTCCTGCACCCCCTCGTCATCATGGTGTGCCTGCCGCTCGCCGCCGTGGGGGTGATCTGGATGCTGCTATTGACGGGTACTTCCTTCGGCCTCATGGCGATGATCGGAGTCGTGATCTTGATCGGCGTTGTGGTCTGCAACGGCATCGTTCTCATTGACCACATCAACAACCTCCGCAAGGAGGGCATGCCGATGAACGAAGCCGTCATCGAGGGAGGGCGCGAACGTTTGCGCCCGATTATCATGACTGCGCTCACCACCATCCTAGGGTTGATGCCGATGGCGCTCGGTAACTCGCACATCGGCGATGCGCAGTACTACCCGCTCGCGCGGGCTTTGATGGGGGGCATGATCAGTTCGACGTTCCTCACCCTCCTGGTGCTCCCCGCCTACTACATCTTGGGCGAACGCGCCAAGGCGTGGTGGGTGAACACGTTAGCGATGTCGAAGTCCGCCGTCGGGGAGGGGTGATGGGGGCTTCGGCGCGGTCCCCAAAACATTGGTTGCATCGTGAGGCACATTATGGTTTTTTCCACGGGTTGATCGCCCCGAACCCCCCACCCCCCGCCGGGCCGCCGGCCAGGGTGGTTACGTCTCCTCGGTAACTCGGTCTCCTTTAATTTCTAAATAGCGCGTCACGCGTCGCTCGGCGCCCCCAGAGTCGTGCGCTCGCGCCTGGGAGTATTACATGCGATCCCACGTCGTCTGTGCGATCGGTTTCGGCCTCGTTGCGCTCGTGTGCAGCTGCTCGCGGCAAATGGATCCGTCGACCGACCAAAACGCGTCCGCCGTCGCGCACACCTACTGCGCGACCGATTTCTCGTGTGCCTTCGATCAAGAGTGCGTGGATGGAAGCTGCCGTCCCAGCCGCCCCGCGCTCCGTCCGCATATCCAGACCGCGTCCATCTTGCTGCGCGCACCGCTCGACCTCGGCGAGACCGCATGGCGCGCGACGCATTTCGATCTCTTGTTGGGCGGGCTCGAGCCCGACGAGATTCGGGCCTACAATCCGAACGCGCGGCTGTTCGAGTACACGCTCACGCGCTTCCACACCTTCGACACCGAGCCCAAGCCCGCGGCCGAATGGGCGGCGGCACACGGCTATGACCCCGAGGACTTCTATCTCCACTATCGCGAGAACGTCAACGTCCCCACCTGGGAAGGACGGGTGATCGTGCCGGGATATCCGGCCGGGATGGTGCCGGGATGGAATCCGGGCGGTCCCAACGCGTCTGCGACCCAGCGCGCGCAGTCGCGCGTGATCGCTTACTACCGGGGAAGCCCGCAACCCACGTACTTCGCCAACATCACCCACCCGGGCTATCGGCAATTTTTCACGGAGCGCTGCGCGGGATTGATCGACGGCACGTGGTACTACAACCAGCCGTTGGCGACGGGGCCCATCGACGGGGTGTGGTTCGACGAGGCGATTTGGTATCCGCTCTTCGGTGAGGGGCTTCTCAACAAGTCGACCGAGTACTACGGCATTCCCATCACCGACACGCACCCGTACGCCCTCGCTTACCGCGACCTGTATCCCTTCATGTCCGAAACGCTCCTGGTAGTGATCGGTGTCACCGTCGACGTGATGCCGAATTACGGGCACGTGATGTTCCTGAATTATCCCAACCCGACTGCGATGGCGATCCAGACCACGACGCCGTGGATTCTAGGCGAGGTGTGGGTGACCCACACCGGCACGTCGTCGCCCACCAGCGGCAGCAATCGCTGCATCACCTATGACAAGGACTACGTGAACGCGGTGCGCGAGATCATCGACCAGACGCGCCTGGGCGGTCGTCGCATACTCGGAGCACTCGACAAATCGAACGGGACCTCGGGCTCCGACCGGGGGAAGATGTTCACACTCGGACTCTACTACCTGCTTGGCAACAAGCACACGTTCTACGAGTACGAAACCGTCGATCAGTCACCCAGCCACCTCTCGACCTGGGGTTGGAACGCGGCCGTCGACTTCAACGTCGGCCAGCCGATCGCGATCCCGGGCGGCATGCTCGACTTCGAAGGCCTCCCGAACACGAAAGAGCACTGGGTGTTTGCAACCGGTCAGGATCCCTACGCGCCCGCGCTCACGTATCGCGTGCTCGCACGGCGCTTCAGCAACGCGCTGGTCCTGGTGAAGATGCTCCCGCTGGGGTCGGTGGTCGATTTTGGAAGCACGACCGTGCACCAGCTCGACCGCGCCTATCGCGTGCTGCAAGCGGACGGGACGCTCGGCATGTCCCTCACGCAAGTGAGCATTCGCAACAACGAAGCGCTCATCCTCATCCCCGAGACCATGACGGGGATCGAGGACTAGTTGTTCGCGAGCCCGGGAATCGAAATCTCGGGCAGTCCCGTGACGCCGGCGTCGGAGATTCGTTTCGCGATGGCGGTGTACTCGCGCACGCGGGCTTCGGTCGCGGCGACGTCCAAACCGGCCGCGCGCGCGACGGTTTCGATCTGCGAGCCTTCGTCGCGAATGGCCTGGTCGGCGAGGTAGCCGAATTCCAGCAGGAACCGGAAGTCCGAGCCTTCTTTCGTGGTCACGAAGCCGGATCCGTCCGCGTCCGCGAATGGTTTCAGTTTCTCCACCAGCGATGCGCTTTCGTCGGTCTTGGTTTGCTTCCAACGCGTGAGCTCGGGCGGATCGGCGGTGGGGTTGGGACAGGTGGCGCTCATGTAGCTCCCCCAGTACTGGCCGCTCTCCGGGTCCTTCCGGTAGCTCAGAATCGTCGCGCCGGATGCAATGTAGGCGACCGAGCTGATCATGGATTTTCCCATCTCAGACATTCCGGATGCTCGGATGGATTCGATGTAGGCGGTGAGGTCGGCACCATCGCCGGCTTGGACACGCTCCGCATGGCTGGCAACAGCGAACAATGCGCACAACAGGGTGAGTCGAGTCATGGCTCCTCTCCTCTCGTGTGGGGTGCTGGATGGTACCACGAGCAGGGTCTCGGGTTCCCAGCCGACGCTAGCCACTCCCTCGTCCGTCCTCTATAATCCCGCGCGTGGCCAACCCCATTATCGTCACCGGCGGGGCCGGTTTCATCGGCAGCAACCTCGTGGACGCGCTCAATCAGCGCGGGCACCAGACCGTCGTCGTCGATCATATCGACGACGACCTGAAGCGCCGGAATCTTGAACGGCTTCGCGTTCGCGATTACCTCGACAAGTCCGAATTCCGCGAGCGCCTAAAGTCCGGAAAGGCGCCCAAGACGAACGTCGTGTTCCACCTCGGTGCCTGCAGCTCGACCACCGAGACCAACGAAGCGTATCTTCGCGACAACAACACCGAGTACACGCGCGAGCTGTGCGAGTGGTCATTGCGAACGGGCGCGCGCTTCATTTACGCGTCGAGTGCGGCCACCTACGGCGACGGATCGAAGGGCTACTCCGACCACGACTCCGTAACGCCCACCTTGGAGCCGCTCAATCTCTACGGCGCGTCGAAGCAATGGTTCGACGTGTGGGCGTTGGAGACGGGTGCGCTGGGGCGGGTCGCAGGCATCAAGTACTTCAACGTCTACGGCCCCTGGGAAGATCACAAAGGCGACATGCGATCGCTGGTCAACAAGGCCTACGCGCAGATCCTCCGCGAGGGCGAGATCGCGCTTTTCAAGTCGCACCGGCCGGAGTTTCGCGACGGCGAGCAGCGCCGCGACTTCATTCACGTGGACGATGCCGTCGCGGTGACGCTATTCTTCCTCGATCACCCGGGTGTTTCCGGACTCTACAACTGCGGTACCGGTGTGGCGCGCACGTGGATCGATCTCGCGCAGGCACTGTTCGCGGCCATGGGCGTCCCGCCTCGCATCCGATTCATCGATATGCCGCCGGCGATTCGCGACAAGTACCAGTACCACACGCAGGCGGACATGACGAAGCTCCGCGCGGCCGGCTATTCGGCGCCCTTCTTGCAAATCGAGGAAGGTGTGCGGCGATACGTCCAGGAGTACCTCCAACCGCAATCGGCTCGATAATCCCGATCAATGAGTAGTCCCATTGCGCCCAAAGTTCGCGTCGGCTTGATCGGCGCCGGATACGTCGCCACCCACCACCTGCGCGCGCTGAACGCGCTCTCGTTCGTGGAGGTGGTGGGCATTTGCGACCGCGACCGCGCGCGTGCGGAAGCACTCGCGAAGAAGTTCCGCGCCGGCGCGGTCTATTCCGACTTGGCGTCGATGGCGGCCGCGAAACCCGACGTCATCCACATTCTCACCCCGCCCGAGTTCCACTGCGCGCTGGCACTGCAGGCGATGGACATGGGCTGTCACGTGTTGGTCGAAAAACCGATGGCGGATTCGGTGGAGGAGTGCGACCGCATGATCGCGCACGCGCGCGAAAAGGGCGTCGTGCTGTCGGTCAACCATTCGGACCGCTTCGATCCCGTGGTATTGAAAGCCATCGAGGTCGCGCGCTCCGGCGCGTGCGGGGATATAATGGCCGTGCATTCCATTCGAAGCTCGGACTACCCGACCTACGCGGGCGGTCCGCTGCCGCAGCCGTACCGACAGGGGTCGTATCCGTTTCGGGACCTCGGCGTCCACAGCCTCTATTTGATCGAAAGCTTCGTCGGACCCGTGCAAGCCCTCTCGGTGAAGTTCTACGAATCGGGGCGCAACCCCATGATCTCCTTCGACGAGTGGCGCGGTTACGCGGAATGCGAGCACGGCACCGGTTACATGTACCTTTCGTGGAACACGCGGCCCATCCAAAGCGAGTTGGAGATTCACGGCACGCGCGGAGTCATCAAGGTCGATCGCTTCCTGCAAGTGTGCGACGTGCATCGCGTGCTGCCGGGACCCAAGCAGATCGGGAACATCTTGAACGGTTTCCGCAACGCGTTGCGCCGTTCATTCGTGGTTCCGTTCAATTTGCTGCGCTTCATGACGGGGTCGTTGAAACCTTCACCCGGCATCTATCGCTGCGTGCAGGATTTTCACAAGGCGTTGCACAACAAGACCCCGGTGCCGGTGTCGCCCGAGGAAGGGCGTCGCATCGCGAAGTGGATCGACGTCGCGAGCGCCGAGGCCGACCATCGCAAGGCGCTGCGCCTCGCGCACGAGCTCGAGAAGCCGCTCCCGCCCGCCCGCGTGCTGGTCACCGGGGGGGGCGGCTTTCTGGGTCGCGCGCTGGTCGAACGGTTGCGCGCCAACCGCGAATCGATCCGCTTGCTGTTGCGACGCGCCCCCGCCGATGGCAGCGAAGGCGTCGTGATCGGCAGCCTCGGCCAGCCGGAAGTCGTCGACCGCGCGGTGCAAGGTGTCGGCGTGGTGTATCACGTGGGTGCCGCGATGAAGGGCGGCAAAGAGGAATTCGAGCAGGGGACTATTTGGGGAACGCGCAACGTCATCGACGCGTGCTTGCGCCACGGAGCGAAGCTGGTCTACGTGAGCTCGATGAGTGTGGCGGACCACGCGGGTCACCAAAACGGCGCGCCCGTCACGGAGCAGTCGCCGTACGAGCCGTACCCGGACCGGCGCGGCGTCTACACCCAGACCAAGTTTCGCGCCGAGCACATGGTGCTCGAAGCGATGCGCGAAAAGGGCCTGCGGGCGGTGATCGTGCGCCCCGGTCAGATATTCGGTCCGGGCGCCGAGCACGTGACGCCCAACGGCGTCATCGGCATCGCGGGCCGTTGGATCGTGGCGGGAAACGGGAGCTGCGCACTGCCGCTCGTTTACCGCGACGACGTGGTGGACGCGTTGCTCCTCGCGGAGCAATCCGACCGGGCCCTCGGGCAGATCGTCAATGTTGTCGATCCGGTTAGCGTCACGCAAAACGACTATTTGGAGCACGCCGGGCGCACGCAGGCGCTGCGCGTGACGCGCATGCCGGTGTGGGTGCTGACCGTTCTCGCGTTCAAGATCGAGATCCTGGGGATGGTTCTAAAACGAGACGTCCCGCTCTCGCGCTACAAGATCCGTTCGTTGCGACCGCTGGGACCGTTCGACGTCAGCAAGGCGCGCGACGTGCTCGCGTGGTGGCCGAAGGTGGGGACGACGGAAGGGTTGAAGCGGACGTTCGGTGGAGGTTAGCGCCGCGCCAAGCGCGGTCCACGCGGCACATCGTCGCTACGTGGGTACCCGGGTCAGACCGGAAGCATTGTTCCGGCCCCGCGCCGGCGCGGCCATACAATTATAAAGCGCTCATCGTCGCCGTTCCAGCCCTAGAAGCCGAACGAGGCTTGGATGGCGGGGATCAGGTCCCAATCACCTCGGTAGCTCGTCATCTGCGCGACACCCTTGACCACCAAGTCGCGCGAGACGTGGTACCCGACCCCGGACTCCACGCGGTACACGTTCTCGTCCCACGTCATCGCGTTGCCCGCGCTGTCTTCAACTTCCCCGAAAATGAGCGCGTCGTAGCGAAGGCAAAGGTCCCATCCCGGCACCATCGAATACACCGATTGCACGTAGAACGATTGATTGCTCAAACCGTCCTGGCGAATCGGCGTGTCGTATTGGTTGTAGAAGTACTCGCCCATGAACCACAGCTTCCAAATCTTCCAGTCGACGCTCAAGCCGTAGAGATCCTGGTTGTAATCGTTGACGGTCGCGCCCACGGGCAGATACGGTGCTACCGCGCGATCCAAGTACGCGCCACGCGCGAACGATGCCCACACCTTGAGCCCGGGCGTGAATGCGTACCCGAGCTTCGCGTGCGGAGACAGGCTTTCGTTGATGTCGGCGCCTTGGACGGTCGCGGAGGGGGGGCCGAGCGTGATGCCGAGCGAGAATTCCAAGCGACCCAGTGTGCCCAGCGCGAACGCGCCGTAGTTCCAGCAGTTGTCGTACATCACGGGCATGCCGGCGTAGCGGTAACCGCGCGTCCCGTTCGAATCGGCGTAGGTGACGCCGTCCACCTGGGATTGGCCGCGCTTCGACAGGAGGTCGTCGAGGTTGTTCGGCATCATGGTGTACGGCAACGACGACTTCCAGTACTGCTGGAGAGGAATTCCAATCAGCGGGTTCTTGTTCGAGTAGGTATGGCTGGCCCAGATGCCGTCGTGCACGGGAATGAGCCCGGCCTCGATGAAGATGTTACGGTCCTCGTGGATGCGCTGCATGATGTAGCCGCCGAAGAAACGAAACTCGCTGTAGCTTTCGGGGCTCACGAGAAACTGGATGTAGACCGACGTGTTGCCGCGCTTCCCATCGACGAACAAGCGCGCGCGCAAGGCGTCGAAGTTGCCGTCGTTGGTGTTGGTGGTGTTGAGATAGCGATAGTCGCCGACGTCGGTGGCCACCAAGTCGACCAAGCCGCGCACTTGGATGGCGCCGCCGGAGTCCCCGCGCGCGCTAACGGCGACGCCGAGTAACGCGAGCGCGAGCAAGGTCGCGATTGCGATCGGGCGTCCCGCCGCCGATGGAACCAAATGGATCGAGTGCATCGAGCGTCTCATACCAAGACTCCTTCTTCCTTGTGCGGCATAGGCGCCGGTGCTGCGTCCGCGGGGCCGCCCCGGGGCAGAGACATCGCGAACGTGCTGCCCCGACCGGGCGTGCTGGAAACCGTGATCCGGCCCCCGTGCTTGTCGACGATCGCCTTGCACAGTGCCAGACCGAGACCGAATCCCTTGGAACCGAAACCGTAGGTACCCGACGAGTGGTGCATGACGTCGCCCACTTCGTAGATCTTTTCGAATATCCATTTGAGCTCGTGCTGGGGAATTCCGACTCCCGTGTCCTCGACCGTGATGTTGACGTCCTTCTCGTCTTGGCGCGTCGCGATGCGAACCGAGCCGCCGTCGGCGGTGAAGCGGATCGAGTTGTCGAGCAGCGCCAGGAACGCGTCGGTCAAGCGGCGCGGATCGACCACCGCGAACAACGGCTCCTCGCCCAGCTCGAGCGTCAAGCGGAGCTTCCGGCTCTCGGCCACCGTGCGCCGCCCCATCGCTGCTTCGCGCACGAGGTCGCGTATGTCGCGACGAGCGAGCTGCAGCGTCTGCAATCCCTGCTCGTAGTAGGTCAGGTCCAACATGGATTGCACGAGCTTGTTCAAACCGGTGAGCTGCTCGGTGATCAGGGTGGTGGTTTCTTTGACCTTGTCGGGCAGTTGTCCCATGGCACCGCTCGCGATCATCTCGTTGAAACCGGTGATGATGGTCAACGGAGTGCGCAGCTCGTGGCCGGCGAGTGCGATGAAGTTGCTCTTGGCCTGGTCCAGGTGTTTCAGGTTCTGCACGTAGGTGGCGAGCGACTCGCGCATGAGGGCGAAGTTTTTGCCCAAGAGGGCGAGCTCGTCGCGCCCGCGCATGTCGATGGGATAGTTGTACTGGCCCTTCTGGAGTGCGACCGACGCCGCGACGATGCGCGAGAGCGGCCCGGTGATGCTGTTCGCGACCATGAAGCCGACCACCAGTGTCACGGCGACGGCGGCCAGACCGCCCAGGGCGAGGCGTCGCTCGAGGATCAGCATCGGCGTCATCTCCGCCATGAGCTCGCGGCCGATGAGTGCGTCGAAGCCGTCTTCGGGCGCCACACCGCCCACGCCGACGTGGATGGTCAGGTACTCGCGGCCGTCGTGTTCGCGACTGAACGCTTCCGAGAGGGTTACGGAACCGCGCGAGATGGTGGTCGCCACTTCGGCGCGCGGTCTCCAGTCGACCGTCTTGCTCGGTGTGGTGACGTACGTGGAGGCGTACGCGACGCCGTTGCGCGCGAGACACACGTCCGCGCCGGTGAGGCGTTTGACTTCGCCCACGAAATCGTCGGTAAGAAAGCTCCCGAGTCGAATCACCGCTTCCAGCCGGTGGAGGACGTAAACGGGGGCCACCGCCGCCACCACGATGCGGTCGTCGTATTCGTAGAAGTCGGCCACCGCCGAGCCGCGCATGGCGAGGTCGAGTCCGGCCGCACCAGCCTTCGCTTCTTCGCGCAGCGGTGCGCGGCCCCGCGAGAGGCGGTCGTTGCTACCGCCGCGCGTGACGCGCGTGACGAAGCGGCCGTCCGCGTCGAACATTTCCATGAAGTCGGCGTCGGTGATGCGCAGGAAATCGTTGGCGATGCCTTCCAGCGTGGGAACGAACTCGTCGCCGCGCTCCTCGCGCGGAATCGAGAAGGGCGCGAAGAAGCGCGGGTCGCGCACGGTGACCTGCGCCATGCTGACCAGTTCGTTCCGCCGCGACGTCACCATCTGCACGAAAACCGAGCCGGCTTCCGTGAGGCTCTCGTTGACGCGACGGCGCACGGTCCCGTTGGCGGTGTTCATGGCCGAGAGCAGGATCGTGACCAGGATCGCGATCAGCGGCACCGTCGTCAGGACGACGATACGCGTTCGCAGTGATCCAAATCGCAGCATGAAAACTCCGTTTGGTGTCGCGTCGTCAGATGTTGACGTCGAGGCGCGTCACACCGTCGCCGACCGCGGCCTTGATCGATCGGTCGCCCAAGTCCGGGTGCCAGACCTTCAGCGTGTAATTCCCGTTGGGAACGTCGGGGAGCACGTACTCTCCGTTTTCGTCGGGCTGGGTGACGAAGCGCGAGTCGACCACGAGTACATAGGCCGACATCGTGGAGTGGATGTCGCAAAACACCTGCACGATGCCCGCCTTGTCGAAGGTGACGCTCTTCGACTTTCCCTTGCCGTAGTACCCGAGGTCGAACTTCTTCGGCTTCGAGTACGAGAACACGTTGTGATAAACGAGGTCGCCGTTGGGGAAGTCGATGGTGGCGCCGACCGGCACTCCCAACACGTGCGGCTCGAACGACTGATTGATTTGCCACAGCTCGGGGCGGTCGCCGTGCCCGCGCGCGGCTTCGCGGGTCCCCGGCCCTTCGAGATAGACCACCACGTCTTTGGGCGTGCTCGAGCGGCGGGCGCGCGAGTCGGCACCGAGCGAGTTCAATGTGCCCGCGTACGGATCGAGACCGGCCGACATGGGGGCGGCGACGTCGGTGACGATTCGAACCGTGCCGCGGATCTCGCCGGCGTGCACGATGGTGGCGAAAAGCATCCACAGGGCCGGCACCAAAAACAGCCACCAGCGCGGGCGTCCGCGCCGCTTCGATGGGCGTCGAAAACGAGGCATGGAGTGCGTCATAACGCTATCACTTCCAATGGCTTATGGTCGGCGTTCGGGCCCCGCGTGGAAGCCCTGCCGCACGCCGAACGCGTCCGGTTTTGTAGGCTCCCCGCAGGAGCCGGATACACGATTCGGGAGTCCCGCGAAGTCCCGTGCAACGCGCGTGCCGTCCAGGAAGTCGGGCGGGAAAGTAAGGTTGAGCCGGAAGTCCGCGGCGCCTACAATGCGACCCTCGCGCACCAACTCCGATGAAACTTTCAATCGAACGGGTCGGCAAAAGTTACCGAGGCGGAGTCCGCGGGCTCGACGACTTCTCGCTCGAGCTGGGCCCGGGAGTCTTGGGACTCCTCGGTCCCAACGGCGCCGGCAAGTCGACGTTGATGCGCATCCTCGCCACCATCACGCGGCCCACCGACGGGCGCGTGACGTGGAACGGAATCGACATCGTCGCCAAGCCCAACTCGCTGCGAGCGGAGCTCGGCTATCTACCGCAAGACTTCGGCATCTATCCCAATCTCAACGCGCAGGAGTTCCTGGAGTACATCGCGGCGGCGAAAGGGATCGAGGCGCGCGCGGCGCGGCGCCGCATCGACGAGCTGCTCGCGTTGGTAAACCTCGCGGATGCTAGGCGGCGTCCGCTGGGCGGATTCTCCGGCGGGATGCGACAGCGCGTCGGCATCGCGCAGGCCCTGTTGAACGATCCCAAGCTCCTCATCGTCGACGAGCCCACCGCCGGCCTCGACCCCGAGGAGCGGGTGCGGTTTCGAAATCTCCTCTCGGAATTGTCGGGGGAGCGCATCGTCGTTCTCTCGACCCACATCGTCTCCGACGTGGAAGCGACCGCGACCCACATCGTGCTCATCAATAAAGGACGCATGGTGGCGTCGGCCGCTCCGGAGGATCTCTTGCGCACGGTGGAAGGGCGGGTGTGGGAGTGGATGGTGCCGAGCGCCGAGCTCACGGAAGCGAAGCGGCGCTATCGCATCTCGTCGACCATTCGCCGTAGCGACGGTGTCCGGGTGCGCGCGGTTTCTGATGCGGCGCCGGCCGCGGGCGCGCAGCGCGTTTCTCCCTCTCTCGAAGACGCCTACCTCTTCCACATCGCACCCACGGCGGCCGGCGCGCCCGCGTGAGCGCCCATCGCCTCTATCACCTGGCGCGCGCCGATTTCCTCGAGCGCGTGCGGCGCCACGGATTCTTGGTGGCGCTACTGTTCTGCGTCTACGCGGGCTACGCGTTTCTGCCGCCGAATCCGAGCAGCTACGCCACCCTTCGCTTGGAAGAGTATCGCGGTGTGTACAACTCGGCCTGGATCGGGACCGCGGTGGCCATGTTGTGCGCGGTGTTCATCTCGATGATCGGCTTCTTCGTGGTGAAAAACGCCGTCGAGCGCGACCGGAGCACGCGCGTGGGACAGATTCTCGCGACGACTCCGATTTCGCGCGTGCAATACGTGCTGGGGAAGACGATCAGTAACTTTGCCGTGCTGGCCGCGATGACGCTGGTGGTGGCGGTCGCGTGCGTCGGGATGCAATACCTGCGCGCGGAAGATCGTTCGGTCGATTTTGTGAAGCTGTTCGCACCCTTCGTCCTACTCACGCTGCCGATGTTGTTCCTCACCGCGGCCATCGCGGTTCTGTTCGAAGTATTGCCCGTGCTGCGCGGCGGTGTCGGCAACATCGCCTTTTTCATCCTGTGGTCGGCGCTCCTCGCGGGCAACTTCGAGGGCGACCCCAAAACCCCGCACAACGACCCGGCCGGCATCGGCATCGCACTCCCCAGCATGATCGAGTCCGCGCGCGCGACCTTTCCCACCTTCGACCCCGACAGCGCGCAGATCTCGATGGGTGTGAATATTCGCGGGTCGGGCCAGTGGAACCTGGAGACGTTTCGTTGGGAGGGAATCGATTGGACGGCGAAGCATCTGGGGTGGCGGTTGTCGTGGGTGGTGTTGGGGTTGGTGGTGGCGAGTGCTGCCGCGATTCCGTTCGATCGCTTCGATCCGGCGCGCGGGCACGCGCGCGAAGCGCGCGCTAAGACACGACGGTGGGGACGCCGCCGTAACGACGCGCATGACGAACTCGAAGCGATCACAGAGAGCGTGGCACCCCACGCGGACGTGCATCTCACCCCGTTACCTGCGGACGCCCGCGGCGTTCGTCTCGGTGCGATGGTGTGGGCCGAATGGAAGCTCGTCGTGCGCGGATTACGATGGTGGTACGCGGGACCGATCGCGGTCGCGATCGCGTGCATTGCAGCACCCCTTGGCGGCGTGCAATCCATCGTACTGCCGCTGGGGTGGTTCTGGCCCGTGCTCCTGTGGTCGAAGCTCGGCACGCGCGAGAGACAATACGGAACCGATGCGCTGTTGTTCTCCTCGCCGCATCCGCTCGCGCGCCAGCTCGCGGCGACCTGGATCGCGGGCGTCTTGCTCGCGGTTCTCGCTGCGGGCCCGGTCGCGATTCGATTCGCAATCGCGGGGGAGTTCGCAGCACTCGGCGCGTGGTGCGTGGGCGCGATGTTCATCCCATCACTCGCGCTCGCACTCGGTGTGTGGACCGGTTCGGGGAAGTTCTTCGAGGCGCTCTACACCGGCCTTTGCTACGCGGTCCTTCAGAAAGCGACGCCGATCGATTTCATGGGCGCGATTCCCGAGGCGACGGAGCGTGGGTATCCCGCGATTTACGGCGCACTGACGGTCGCGCTGCTAGCATTGGCCTTTCTGGGGAGAAGGCGCCAGATTCGGCGCTAGCGCGTTTCCACGCCGAGAACTAGCACTAGAAAACCGCCGCCCGTCGTGGTATAAACGCAGTCTTCCGTTTACCCGAACTCATACGCCTTTCGGAGCTGGTGTAGCTCAGCCGGTAGAGCAGCGCATTCGTAATGCGCAGGTCAGCGGTTCGATTCCGCTCACCAGCTCCAGTTTCTTCAAACGGTTACGTCCTTCAATCATCGCCCGTTGCAGGCCGCGGGGTTAGTGCGGGGTTACTTTCGTTGAACACGGCCAATTCCTCGGCCGCGCCGGCGAGACCTTCGCCGGGATTCTGTCCGGAAACGCAGCGCTGCGCAGGCCGGCGCGCGCGACATCCCCCGCTCATTAGCCGTGACTTGACGATCAGCCGCCCAGGGGGTTAATGTTCTTTTTCTCGGGAGACTAAGGAAGAATTCACAGCCTGCCTCACGGACCGGTCTCCATCGACTGTCACGTTCTAGTCTCCTGGCGTACGCACGGGCATGTCGGGCTCGATACTCCCGGGAAGTACGAGCTTGGCTTCAGAAGCCTCGCGAGCATCATGAGGACTTCTATGAAGAAGGCACTTTTCGTTGCGCGACTCCTTCCGGCCCTAGCGCTCCTAACGATTGGTGGTTGTCGAGAAAAGGAACCGGAACCCCCGCCTGAGCCCTTCATCGTTCTTGAATCACCAGCCGAGCGTCCCGACGAAGCACCGCTTCCGCCGGTTGCGCCTCTGACCGGCGTGAATGCGGGTCCGCGGTATGTGGATGACGCGGAGACTATTCGAATCGCCAGTGACGAGTACACTGACCTCGGCGTGACCGGCGTACGCACACATGATTTCAACAGGCCGTTCGATGTATCGCGCATCTTCCCGAACTTCGATGCGGACCCCTCGGATCCCGCAAGCTACAACTTCACAGAGAGCGACGAGGCCTACCAGGCAATCATAGCTTCAGGCTGCGACGTGTATCTGCGCATTGGAGAGTCGTGGTGCAATCCCATCGGGTGTGTGCGGCTGCCGACGGATACCCAGTGGGAGAACTGGCTTAGCGCCGTCATGCACATCGTACGGCACTACAACAACGACTTTAACAACGCTGTGCCGATTGCGAGGGCTCCAGCATACGTCGAGCTGTGGAATGAGGCCGATTCTGAGCGGTTCTGGGACCTGGGGATCGGCCGTTTCGTCGATTTCTTTGTGCTCACAGTCCAAGCCATCAACGCGGAGTATCCAGGCCTCAAGGTTGGCGGTCCCGGATTCACCTCTGGTGCTCTAGACCACCCGTCCGAGTGGGTCGAGCCGTTCTTCAACATGGTTGTCGCCTATCCCGGCGTGGCCGAGGACAAGGTATTCGACTTCGTGTCGTGGCACGTGTACGACCATGACCCAGTCCGATTCGGGAACGCGGCCGACTATTATACGACTACCGCAAGTAGACTCATTGGGGCGTTGCCTACACAGTCGTTTGAACAACATATCACCGAGTGGAATACGCAGACCGACACAGATACTCTGCGCTCACGCGGTCGCGGAGCCGCCGAGATGACCGCAGCATGGATCGTGCTCCAAGAACACGGGGTGGACCGTTCGTTCTTCTATCGGGGCATTGACACGCACGAAAGTGACGGGGGCGTTCCATCCGCGTATGGCCTACTGACCATTCTGGATGCGGCTGCCGATGAATATGAAAAGAAGGCCATCGGAAGCGCATTCAAATTGTGGAGTGAGTTTGCCGCCGGAGGTCGAGATCGGCTTCATGTTACCACGGGTGTTGACGAGGAAGGCGGCTTCTATGCACTCGCGCGATATGCGGATTCGGGATATCTGGTGATACTTGCCAACCTCACGGCGGCGGATCAGGAGTGGCAAATCGAATTGCCAGAGGGCGATAGGTTGGCCGAGGCAGGTGACCTCACGGTGAAGGGGATCGATCCTGATGGAAACTATGAAGAACCAACGGTGTCACTTCCGATGACAATCAAGGCTAACAGCGTGCAGTTGGTGGCAATTGGCAAGTAGCAGAGCTCGCCCGTCTCACTTCTCTTCGATTCCCGCCAGCGGTTCGCGGAAGTTGGTGCGTTCCCGCGATTCCGAGGCACTGGCCGGATTTCCAGCTAGATACTGTGTAACCGCGCGAACGTTAGCCCAAGAAAGCCATACAGGTCGACATCGCCGTTCAGCGGGTTGCCGCTGAACGCCTGCTGGGCCAGTTCGACATGCTTCAGGTCGACGAATTGGCTGTTACCAGGTGGAAGCACGCTCGCAATGTGCCTCGAAAACGGAGTGTTCTTCTCAATCTGATTACCAAATCGTAGCCACCCGCGAGCCCGGTCGATTTCTTCAGGCGTGATCTTCTGCTGTTCCGTTTCGTCCTCCGCTCGCTGAGGATCAACGATGGCCCATTGTGTCACCAGGCCGGGATGTGCGCTCATCAATTGCAGTACGCCGAGACCTCCACGGCTGAATCCAACGGCAAGAATCCGGCGGTCGCCATACGCGGTCTTCATGAAAGTTCCAATCGCCTGAACGTATTCGCGCCAGTTCCAGCCGTCGTCCCGATCGCGTGGCGCTTGTGGTGCCACGACAGTCACATTCCTTAACTCGCCGGCGAGGGCCCGGAATGGAGGCGAGAGGTGAAAGAGGACTTTGGGGAGTTCGTTCGTGTCCTGGCTGGATTCGCCTTTTCCGTGAAGAAAGAGGAGAACTGGACGGGTTGAACTATCGGGTGATGGCTCAACAATAAGAGCCCGCATTGATTTGCTGGCGGCGACGATATCGCTAACCGAAAGTATCATGACTTAGAAACCTCCGAGGCGAAACGGACCGGTTCAGTGCGGCGCGAATGGACGAATTATCCACTGAAAGGTCGCGCACAGCAAGCTAGCCCCTTCTGGATCCACAAATGCATTAACACGGTGTTGAAGTAGGATTGCTGCGGGCGATTCTCGCCTTCCCTCCATGCCTCCACCGAATGACGGCGTCGGAATCCTCGATGTGGAAGTGTGCCTTTTGCGCGCTAGCAACAGTCCTATTGACATTGCGCGCGGTGCCGTGCTAAAGTGCCGCCTCAAGAGGGAGACATCCGAGGGGAGAACCTCGCTGCTCCCTGCGAGGATTCGATGACATCGCGCGGACGTACCCGAACACGTTCGCTGCACCTACGATTTCGCCCGCCCTTGTCACTCGGCCTTCGTCCAGCGTGCGTCGGGAGATCGCACCGCATCAAGGTCACGCTGCCGCCCGACCATAGCAGTACCTGATCTCGAATCCGGCTAGACGCGCTGCGTGCGTGCGGCACGCAGCGATCGGCTGCCAATTCCCTGGCCAGTTCGCGCAGGGTGGATAGGTCTGGGTGGCAAGGTGATCGAGCGGCCTCCGTCCGATAAGACTGCGGATCGAACTGAAGGCGAGTGGAAGCAATCCGCGCCGACGATCTCACTGCCCAAGGGCGGCGGCGCGATCCGTGGCATCGGCGAGAAATTTGCGGCGAACGCGGTCACCGGCAGCGGTTCGTTGACCGTTCCGATTGCCACCAGCCCCGGTCGTTCCGGCTTCGGCCCCGCACTCTCTCTTAGCTACGACTCTGGATCGGGCAACGGACCCTTCGGGTTCGGATGGAGTCTCTCGATTCCTTCGATCACGCGTAAGACGGATAAGGGGCTGCCGCAGTATCAGGATGCGGAAGAGTCCGACGTCTACATTCTTTCTGGCGCGGAGGATCTCGTGCCGGCTCTCCGGACCGACGGCGAGAGACACAGGGACGACGCGACCGCACCCGGCTATGTCATTCATCGCTACCGGCCGCGGATCGAGGGTCTGTTCGCGCGCGTCGAGCGTTGGACCAACGTTGGCTCCGGTGAGATTCACTGGCGATCGATCACCCGCGACAACGTCACGACATGGTACGGCAAGACCAACAATTCACGCATCTTTGACCCGTCGGACGCGTCAAGGGGTGGTCCGGCCCGCATCTTCAGCTGGCTGATCTGTGAAAGCTACGACGACAAGGGCAATGCTATCGTCTACGAGTACGCCGAGGAGAACGACGACAACGTTGACTATGGACTCGTCAGCGAGCGTAATCGCGTGCACACGGCCGGTCGCTACCTGAAGAGAATCAAATACGGCAATCGCGTATCGCGGCTGATTGAAGCGAATCTGAGCCAAGCGTCATGGTTGCTCGAAGTCGTCTTCGATTACGACGAGGGCCACTACGACCTCCTTGATCTTGATCCGATGCGATCCGAAGACCAGCAGCATCGCTTCGCGCGAGCCTCCGCGTCAATCGGACACCCCTGGGCTGTTCGTCCCGACCCCTTCTCGACGCGTCGCGCGGGATTCGAGGTGCGAAGTTATCGACGTTGCCGTCGCGTGCTGATGTTCCACCACATCCCGGATCTTCCCACCGGAGGGACGGGCTACGAGGGTCTGGTGCGGTCGACGGAATTCGATTACGCCGACCTCGACTATGGCGCGCCGTTCACTATCGATGACGAGCTCGCCCACCCTGGCAGCACACGCTTCGCCTCGTTCATTCGTACGATCACGCAGTCGGGATATGTGCGCGACGAGTCCCGGGACACGGTCGTGCTTAACGGTGTCGAGTACGCCACGTATCTAAGGAAATCGTTGCCGCCGCTCGAGTTCGACTACAGCAGGGCGGTCATTCAAGATCGCGTTTGCGAACTGGACGCTGGGAGCCTCGAGAACCTGCCCGTCGGGCTCGATGGCACCACATACCAATGGATCGACCTCCACGGCGAAGGCGTTGCTGGGATACTCACGGAGCAGGCTGGCGCGTGGTTCTACAAGCGAAACCTAAGTCCGCTGCCGATTCGTGAAAACGGCTCGGAGTCCGTGCGAGTGCGTTTGGCCCCTGTTGAGTTGGTCGATTCAAAGCCGAATCTCTCCATGTCCGGTGGACAAGCGCAAATCATGGATCTTGGCGGTGACGGCCAGCCCGATGTTGTGGCCTTAGACGGACCCATCCCTGGTCTCTATGAGCACGACGGCGAGGAAAACTGGCAACCCTTCCGTCCCTTCACGTCTCGGCTCAATCGCGACACCCGAGATCCCAACCTGAAGTTCGTGGACTTGGACGGCGACGGTCACGCTGACGTGCTGATTACTGCAGACGAAGTCTTCGTCTGGCATCGCTCGTTGGCCGAAGAAGGCTTCGGCCCGGCGCAACGAATCGCCCAGGCGCTGAATGAGGACGAGGGGCCGCGTCTAGTCTTCGCCGATGGCACCCAATCAATCTACCTCGCCGACATGTGCGGCGACGGTCTTACGGACATCGTGCGCATTCGAAACGGCGAGGTCTGCTACTGGCCGAACCTCGGCTATGCCCGCTTCGGCGCCAGGATAAACATGGACAATGCTCCCTGGTTCGACCACCCCGACCAATTCGATCAGCGCCGCATCCGTCTAGCCGACATCGACGGCACGGGCACCAACGACATCATCTACCTAGCTCGTGACGGCGTGAGGATCTATTTCAATCAATCGGGGAACCGCTTGAGCGAAATGCGTCGCCTGCATCAGTTCCCGCACATCGACAACGTATCGTCGGTCATGCCTGTGGATCTGTTGGGTAACGGCACCGCCTGCCTGGTGTGGTCATCCCCCTTACCGGGCGACGCAGGCCGGCAAATGCGCTACATTAACTTGATGGGCGGGACCAAGCCGCACCTCTTGATCAAGTCAGTCAACAACCTAGGCGCAGAGACCGAGGTGCACTACGCGTCTTCGACCAAGTTCTACCTCGCGGATAAGCAAGACGGCAGACCGTGGGTGACCCGATTGCCATTCCCCGTGCATGTCGTCGAGCGCGTCGTCACCCGCGATCGCATCAGCGGCAATCAGTTCGTCACCCGCCATGCCTACCACCACGGTTACTTCGATGGCGCGGAGCGGGAGTTCCGCGGCTTCGGAATGGTGGAGCAGCAGGACACCGAGGAGTTCGCCGCGCTCACAGCCAGCGGCCAGGTGGCCAACGGAACCAATATCGAAGCGTCCTCCCATCTGCCGCCGGTTCTCACGAAGACCTGGTTCCACACGGGCATATACCTTGGCCGCGGCCACGTCTCAGACTTCTTCGCCGGCATGCTCGACGCCAATGATGCCGGGGAGTACTACCGCGAACCAGGCTTGACCGACCCTCAAGCGCGCACTCGCTTACTTAATGACACTGTGCTGCCTGACGGCCTGACCGTGGATGAGGAACGCGAAGCCTGCCGCGCGCTCAAAGGCTCCATGCTGCGCCAGGAGGTCTACGCCCTGGACGGCTCCGACAAGCAGCAACACCCCTACACGGTCACCGAACATGACTTCGCGATCCGCATGTTGCAGCCGCGCAGAGGCAACCCGCATGCGGTGTTCTTCACGCTTGCACATGAATCGATCAGCTACCACTACGAACGCAGCCCTGCTGATCCGCGCATCGGCCACGCACTCACCCTGGAGGTGGACAGCTTCGGCAACGTACTCAAGTCCGCCGCGATCGGCTACGGGCGGCGTCTGCCAGACTTGTCCCTCTCCCCGGCGGATCGGGACAAGCAGAGCCAGATCCTCGTCACCTACACAGAGAACGTTTTCACCAATGCGGTCGATACTGGCGACGATCACCGCACGCCGCTGCCCTGCGAGTCGCGCACCTACGAGGTGACCGGGTTGACCCTCCCCGTAGGCCGCGGCCGCTTTACGTTCAATCAAATCGCCGACGCCGGAGCGACGGCGATCGCGCTCGTCTACGAGAAGGTCCCGACCTCCGGACGAATCGAGAAGCGTCTGATCGAGCACGTGCGCACCTACTACCGCCGCGATGACCTTGCGGGCCCATTGCCGCACAAAAGCGTGCAGTCGCTGGCGTTACCGTTCGAAAGCTACAAGCTCGCCTTCACGCCTGGACTGATCGCCGAAGTGTACGGCGGCCGAGCAAGTGACGCGATGCTCGAGAACGAGGGTCGCTACGTTCACACCGAAGGCGACGCCAGCTGGTGGATTCCGTCCGGGCAGATCTTCTACTCCCAGGACCCGGCTCACACGACGGGCCAAGAATTCGCGTACGCCCGCCAGCACTTTTACCTGCCGCACCGCTACCGCGATCCGTTCCACACCAGTGCGGTTAGCACCGACACCTTCGTCACATACGACCGCTACGACCTCTTGGTGCACGAGACGCGCGACGCGCTGGAAAACCGTGTCACCGTCGGAGAACGCAACGTGGACTCGACGCAACCGCCCGTGGTTCTCCGCCAAGACTATCGGGTGCTGCAGCCGTCGCGCGTCATGGACCCTAACCGCAATCGGTCGGAGGTCGCCTTCGACGCCCTTGGAATGGTTGTCGGCACGGCGGTGATGGGAAAACCGGCGCCGGACCCCGTCGAAGGCGACTCGCTCAACGGATTCCGCGCAGATCTGACCCAAGCCGAGATCGACCAGTTCATATCGGACCCACAGGGGGCGATTGCGGGGGTGCTGCTCGGCGACGCCACCACACGAGTTGCTTACGACCTGACCACCTATTGGCGCGGGCCCGATCCAGCGAAGAGGCCACCCGCTATCGCAGCGACCGTCGCACGAGAGACTCACGTCAGTAACTTGAAGCTGAACGAAAAGAGCAAGCTGCAAGTCAGTCTGTCCTACTCTGATGGCTTCGGCCGCGAGATCCAGAAGAGGATCCAGGCCGAGCCCGGACCGGTGCCCAAGCGCGACGGCAACGGGAAGGTCATCGTGGGCGCGAATGGCCAGCCCGTGACGACACCAGATGATGTGAGTTCACGCTGGGTCGGCAGCGGATGGACGGTCTTCAACAATAAGGGCAAGCCGGTCCGCAAGTACGAGCCGTTCTTTACCGACACGCACCGTTTCGAGTTCGACGTCAGGATCGGCGTCAGCCCGGTGCTCTTCTACGACCCCGTCGAACGGATGGTGGCGACGCTGCATCCCAACCACACGTGGGAGAAGGTGGTCTTCGACCCGTGGCGGCAGGAGACCTGGGACGTCAACGACACGGTCTTGATCGCCGATCCGAAAACGGACGCCGACGTGGGCGACTTCTTCGGCCGCCTGCCCAACGCCGACTACCTACCCACATGGCACGCCTTACGCACTGAAGCGGCCCACGCAGCCGTGTTCGCCGCTCGGTATCCGGATCCAACCGATCGCACGAACGAGACGCGCGCCGCTGAGAAGACCCGCGTCCATGCCGCGACCTCCACCATCGCCCACGCCGACTCGCTCGGCCGCACGTTTCTGACCATCGCCCACAACAAGTTCAAGTACAGCGACTCGTCTGCGGCCGCTCCACCCGTCCAGGAATTGCACTCGACGCGAATCGTCCTCGACATCGAAGGAAACCAGCGCGAGGTCATCGACTCCAAGGACCGTGTCGTCATGCGCTACGACTACGACATGCTTGGCAACCGCGTCCATCAGGCCAGCATGGAGGCCGGTGAGCGCTGGATGCTCAACGACGTCGCGGGTAAGCCGCGCTACGCCTGGGACAGTCGCGACCACCGGTTCCGCACCGCCTACGATGGGCTTCGGCGGCCGACGGCTTCCTTCATGAGTAGAGGTGGGGGCGCCGAGTTGGTCGTCGGGCGCAGCATCTACGGCGAAAGTCATACCGATCCTGAGGGTAACAATCTTCGTGGAAAGGTCGTCGAACTCCGCGACCAAAGTGGCATCGTTACCAGCGACCGGCACGACTTTAAGGGCAACCTGTTGGAAAGCCGCCGCCGCCTGGCGCAGGCGTACAAGACCACGCTGGACTGGTCTGGCGCGATGCCGCTCGAACCCGAGACATACACCAGCCGCACCCGCTACGACGCCCTCAACCGGCCGACGCGGTTGATTTCGCCGCACAGCGACCAGTCTGGTGTAAAGTTCAATGTCATTCAGCCGATCTACAACGAGGCCAACCTGCTGGAACAGGTGCACGTTTGGCTGAACTGCGATGCCGAACCCGCGGGGTGGCTCGATCCGGCCACCGCGAACCTTCATGCGGTTACCGGCATTGACTACGACGCCAAAGGTCAGCGCCTGCTGATCGACTATGGCAACGGCGTCAGAACCACTTACACTTACGACCCACTGACCTTCCGTCTAACACATCTGCTCGCCCATCGCAATGCCGCTGCCTTCGTGGGCGACTGTCCCCAGCCGCCTCCTGCCGGCTGGCCCGGCTGCGGGGTGCAGAACCTTCACTACACCTACGACCCGGCGGGTAACGTCGCCCAGATTCGTGACGACGCCCAGCAGACTATCTTCTTCCGCAACCAGCGCGTCGAGCCGAGTGCCGAGTACACCTACGACGCTATCTACCGGCTGATCGAGGCTACTGGTCGCGAACACCTGGGGCAGACGAGTGGCTTCTCCAACGCGCCAATCTCGCATTCCTACAATGACACGCTGCGTATCGGTCACCTGCATCCAAGTGACGGTAACGCCCTGGGGCGGTATTTAGAACGCTACGGCTATGACGCCGTCGGCAACATCCTGGAGATGCAGCACCGCGGCAGCGATCCGGCCCACCCCGGCTGGACGCGGACCTACGCCTACAACGAGCCCAGCCAGCTCGAACCCGACAAGCAAAGCAACCGCCTGACCACCACGACCATTCGAGGGACAACCGAGATGTACAGTGCCGCCGGGGACGGTTACGACACCCACGGCAACACGCTGCACATGCCGCACCTGCAGGTCATGCAGTGGGACTTTAGGGACCAGCTTCGGATGACTCAACGGCAAAAAGTGGACGACGAGGACACTGACGGTGTGCAGCGTCATGGCGAGCGCACATGGTACGTGTACGACTCCGTCGGGCAGCGCGTGCGCAAGGTCACCGAGTTGGCCACAGGCCAAGTCAAGGACGAGCGCGTCTACTTGGGCCGATTCGAAATCTACCGCAAGAAAGGGATGAATCCGCTGATAAGCGAGATGTTGCACATCGTGGACGACAAGCAGCCGATCGCACTCGTGGAAACCCGCACCCGCAGGAATGATCCCGCGCCATCGCACCTCATCCGCTACCAGTTCGGCACCCATCTCGGCTCGGTCAGTTTGGAGCTGGATGACCAGGCGCAGAATATTTCCTATGAGGAATATGCGCCCTACGGCAGCACTACGTATCAGGCGGTGCACAACCGGACAGAGACGCCGAAGCGCTATCGGTATACGGGCAAAGAGCGGGATGAGGAGAGTGGGTTGCATTACCACGGTGCCAGATACTACGTGTCGTGGTTGGCGAGATGGTCGAATGCGGATCCGGCAGAATTGGTAGATGGCCCGAATCTGTTCCGCTTCGTCGGAGACAATCCGCTGTCCCTTCGCGATCCAACGGGGACGAAAGCCGAAGATCCCAAGGTTGCGCCGAAGTCCAGGCGCCCAAGGGAGACGGACGAGCCCATCGCAAAGAGTTCTGGCTCTGCCGCGAGCGATTCGCGCGAAAGAAAGGCCCCCGCAACTGCTCAACCCGCCGGCACGACCGGATTCTTTGACAGGTTGTCAAGCTGGCTGCAAGGCGCGGCGGATTGGGCGCACACTCATTTGCCCGGGCTCGTGGCTGCACCGGCGGCAGGCATTCTCGAGGTCCTAAGTGGGGTGTCAGGATTCGTTGGAGGCTTGATCGCGGGGAAGACCGATCGGATCTTCGGCGGTGTGAAGACCATCGGTTTGGGTCTGTTGCGCATTGTCGGCCTCCGAGATCTTGTTGAGGGATGGGCGCCCGGCGGAGCAACCGAATATCGATTACCTCGCAGCCTCGCCGAGGCACAGGCAGATGCGCTGCGACGAGCCAAGGAAATTGACGGGGGCAAGAACGGCTGGCACGCGTGGCATGCGGGGTCGCACGCTGCGGTCGCCAACACGCTCGGTCCTTTCACCGTGGTGTTCCAGTGGCTCGCAGGCGTGGCCCACGAAACTCCTCTGGATCCAGGATCCTTCCAGGAAGAGCAAGAGAACCAAGGCACTGTGAATCACATTTTTGACGCCTTGGGCGACATCGTTGCCAATACTCTCGGGATCATTTTGGGCCTGGTATTGCCAAGGGAAGCCGCCATTCGAGCGGGCGTATTTCTTGGAAATCTGATTCCAGGCCCATCCGACCCAGACCGCAAATTTGGTGGGATGGGGAGAGCTTATCAGGGGGATCCAACGGAAGCATGGGGCCCGTACGGTGGCTCCGAGACACCCGCTAAGGGAACGAAGAGGAAGAAGAGAAACGACGCAGGAAGATGACGGATACTCGGAAATGCGGAGATAAATGGGGTCAGCGACCACCCCCAATTCCACGGACACGTCGTCGGGCATTATGTGCCTGTCGGGTGTCCGTATGGAATGAGACGCCTGAGATTCATTGAGGCAGGTCATACAGTGAGCGCCAACGTCTTAGAGGCGCGGCCAAGGGTACCGATAGCTTCATGGTGATGTCCGCGTGGCATAACCGGATTATCAGCGCCACCGTAGAGCGCTCGTCGAAAGGTGCTCATATGGCGATGGACTATGCGGTCGAGATCGGTGGGATACCGGTGCATGCGGGTACGGCTTACGATTGGGTGGCCAAAGGCCTGCTGGACGCAGAGCTGCTAGCAACTGCACGAAAGATCGTCTTCGACTGAGTGCACGATATCGATCCACCTTGATTAGGATCTGGCCCACAGAGAAATGCAGTTGAACGACAAGAGGAAAGGAGAACGTTATGAACGAGTTGAACTGGACCGAGGAACAGAACAACACGGCGCGCGACCTTATCGCGGAGGAGGTCGAGAAAGCCCGACTCACGCACAAGTTCATCCCCGAGTTGAAACTTGCAGAGGACGCGAGGAGCGTTTCCGCAGATGAGTTCGATTCGGGCGCGGGAACGGTCAACGATGTCAAGACCATCGCTCTCGTAGAGCTACATGCGGCGGTAAACCTGACCAAGCTACAGACGGAGGACAGTGATCTCTCGGCGGCCCTTCTGCTGATTCGACGCGCTGCAAACGTGCTCGCGCGGGCCCACGACGCGGTTGTCTTTAGGGGACAGGAAGACGCAGATAAGGGCCCCAAGGGAGGAAAGTTCCCGAGGGGAGTTGCTGTCACTGGGGGATGGAAGAACGCCGGACTACCGGCAGCAGGCAACACCGAAACGGTTACCGCCGATATCGCCAAGGGTGAGACGTACGGCGAGAAGTTGGTACCTGCTGTTGCCAGAGCGTTAATCAAGCTTGAGGACGCCGGTTACATCGGTTCCTACGTTCTCATCCTGGGGATGGATCTGTTCGACGACGCGAACACGCCCTCAAAGGGCTCTCTCGTTCTTCCAAAGGACAGAATCGAGAGTCTGATCGGCGGACCTGTGCATCGTTCGAGTGTTGTCCCTGATGATGAGGGCATTCTTATCTCTTTGGGCGGGGAGCCCGTGGATCGCGCCATTGCCGTCGCCCCGAGGTTTGAGTTCCTAAGGATTGGAGACAAGGAAGTTCGGCAGTGCCGCGTATTCGAGCGGTTTACTCTTCGTCTCAAGGAGAAGGACTGCGTCATCAAGCTCGTACGGAAGTGAGGTAGCTAAATGCCAACCCTCCAGTGCGGCGACTACCGCGTCTGGTTCGGCACCGACGACGCACCTGCCCCGTCCGGAGCCATTCCGCACGCGCGTGAATTAACGGCGCGCGTCGGTGTTCTGCCGGACGATCCGCAGCTGATGGTGCGCATCCGATATCGCCGTCAAGGCGGTGCCTGGATGACCTTGCCGACTCGGGCGCTGCCGAAACAGGGCGACGAGACACCACGCTACTACGACGGCGTGTTTCGCGACCTCGCCCCCGGCGCCGTAATCGAGTACACCGTGCAATGTCAGCGCGCGGGCCGGGTCCTCGAGGCGAGCGCGATGCACACTCTCAAATTCGAGCTCACGTCGCGGGCATCGATTGCGCCTCGCGGTATGACAGCCCGCGGTCGGATCGCTGTCGGAGGTCCACGCGAGGTCACCCCCAAACCGGCAGCAACGCGCGGCGGGCGCGCAGCGGTGGAGAACAAGCCCACGCCTCCGACACCGCCACGCGCGTTCAAGGTTGCGCGGCTCGCCGGCCTCTCCAACGACGTGATCGCCCGAATTGCCGACAAGACCTCCGATGTCCCGCTGCTCGATCATGAGACGGCTATCAACCTTGTTGCAGAAGGTGCCCTGGCCGAGTCAGACGTCGGAAAACTGGCTGTAGCAGCGGTGGCCTTCGATGTCACTGACGGCGACGAAGTTGCGGCGGGGAAGGTAATGGCTGCATTCGAAGGCAAGGGGGTCACGAAACCACAAGACCTCGCGGGTATGACCCGCGAGGAGATGACAACGGTTCTGGAGCACGCGGGTGGAGAAGACCGCAACGTTGCCGCGGAACGAGCGGCAAGTTTGCATGTCGCGATGAGCAAGGCGTTTCCCAGCGAGACGCTTGCGCCCTCCAGGACACCTCTCCCCGCCTCCAACGTGGGCTCGGAAAAGCAACCCGTCGCGGTAAAGCCAGAAGTGATTGCAAGGGTGTGGAAGAACAACGCCGGGCTTGACTTGTTGCGCATGGACATCTCGAAGGACTCGCCCGACCGAAAGAACCTCAACCTGGCTGGGCTCGCGTCGTCAGAGCGAAAGGCCGTCATCCGCGACATCCAGGTACGCAAAGGTGCCGTCAGGGCCACCGGCAATCCGGCGATCGCAGAGAAGTTTCTCAAGTCGGGGATTACGTCGCCGGCGTCCGTCTCGCCCATCGATTTGGCCAAGGAGTCGGGTATCTCATTAGCGCAGGCGAAGAACATCCATGAACGAGATATCAAACACTATGGACGACTCTCTCACGGGCTGTTCACGTTGATAGACGCCCACAGCGGCGGCTTGCAGAACACGGCGGTCGGAAATCTGCGGAGGGCCAAGATTGTTGAGTTCGTCCGACGTTCCGAAACGAATGAGACGTTCGACGGGCTCGATAGTATCCAGGAACTCTTTGGAGACCTGGACTCCTGCAATTGCAAGCATTGTAACTCTATCTTGGGCCCGGCCGCCTACTTCGTCGACCTGATGCACTTCGCCCAGACACACGTGTTGGACGACGACGTCGCGGAGGGTGAAGCTCCGTTCAAGGGCAAGCAGAACCACCGTCTCCATCTCAAGACGCGGCGCCCCGATCTGTGGGTTCTCCCGTTGACCTGCGAGAATACGCACACCGAGATTCCACAGCTGCAGATCTCGAGCGAGATATTCGAGAACTTCATCGCCAGGAAGCGTGGGGTCGCCGTTAAGCCCGACCGCGCCGGAGTCGTGCCCGCCGTCTACGGCAGTATCCTCCCGAGCGGTAGGCACTCCGTGCTCCAGCCGTTCCACCTGCCGATCGAAGAGTTGGAGGTCTACCTAGCCCATTTCAAACTGCGCCGCAGTGACATCGCGCGCTTGCTGGATGAGCCGGAAGAGGATCAACTGCGCGTGGCGCTCGGGATGTCCCGGATCCACGCTGGCCTTATCGCAGTCCCGGAAGCGTCCCCGGTGAATATCCGCAACAAGTTAGGTATCACGATTCCGAGCGACGGGATCCTCACCGTTCGGCAAATGCTCACGGCGACGCAGGTGTGCCGGAGAGACTTGGGCGAGCTCGTAGAGTCGAAGTTTGTCGGCGGCACGCTACCACTGACTATCGTCCCGGAGAAGAAGTCCGCAGAGAGTGTGCAGTTCGACATCGAGCGGGTTCACGGCGTAACGCTCGAGCATCTAGATCGAATCCACCGGCTCCTCAGGTTGCGGAAGCACTTACCGTGGTTGCCGCGCGAATTGGACGGGTTCATCGCCGCGACAGGGGGAGACCTCGACAGCGCTGTGCTGGCTGACGCCGGCCGTGCGGCGCTCCTCAAGATGCGATTCAAGGCGAGCGTACAGGAACTGTGCGCGCTCGGGGGTGCCCTCCCGGAGTTTCCAATCGAACGACCGAAGATGCCGGACGACAAAGAGCGCACACCGTTTGATGCACTCTTCAACGTGCCCGACTTGACGCGGGAGGACGGAAGCTACCCCAATCCATCGATTCGTTTCAGCCTCGCCGAGACATCGAGTGTGCAGCAGGAACGTGCCATGCGCCTGCGTGCGGGGCTTCGAATAGACGAGGGTGAACTCACGACATTAATCGAGGGGTTGGCAGGTGCGTTCGAGGAAGGGCCACCACCCAACGTCGCCAACACATTGATGCGGTTTTTTAGACTTCGCTTACGCACATCGCAGCGAGCGAACCTACCCCCGTCGGCTGCGCCAAAGCTCGTGCGCCCTCTTGTTGCCATTGGCGATGGAACAGGATCATTTCCGCTGAGTCGACGCAATCTTTCGATGCTCTACCGGCACACGGTACTCGCACGCTGGTTGAAGCTCGGAATTACGGATCTACTTACTTTAGTACGACTTACGCCGAACGTCGACCACCATGTTGCCGACCTCAACGACGCGATAGCCGTGGTTCATTTCTACGACTGGTGGAAAGCCACGCCGTTCAGCCTCGAGGATCTTTCATTGCTGCTCGCCCCAGTGGAAGCGGTTCAGGACCAGGTTCAAGACCTGTGGGAAGCGTTGCAGGCGTGGCAGCAAGAGCAGGATCAATCATCGTTCACTGACACTTTCCTCACGCAGGTCGAGGGAGTGAGCGAGGAGTTGTCCCGAGAGCTGGTCGCGCTAAACACCGGGATCTTATTCGAGGCCGATGGCGACTTGTTCCGCATCAAAGCCGGCGCGCGAGTTGCCGACCTCGAGCTTCCGTCCGGGCAAGGCACTGACGTGGACCTGGAGGCCATTCGGTTGCTCGTTCGTGGGTATCACCCGGACGAACGACTTCCACGTGCGCTAACAGAGAGTCTCCAGACGAACATCGAGTTGGCGCGTGCCGTCGTTGCTGTCGCGTTGTCCGGAGAGAACAGCCCGGGGCCAGAGGCCTTCCTGCAAGCTGGTCCCTTGCCGGAAGCGCTGGTACCGGCTCTTGTCGGCATGCTGCGATTGCACCGCGTCGGCGCGGTGTTGCGGCTCGCGCGCGCCAGCCTGATGTTCTTTGCCGGTCACCAGATCGAATTCGGCGTCTCGAGCTGGGCTGAACCAAACCATGATGCCCTTCGGCGACTGGCCGCGACCCAGGCCGTTCTCAAGAAGAGTTTTCGCGACGATCCTGCTCCGGGCCTTGCGCAGCTCGAGCAAGTACTCGCCGACCGCAACCGCCTGGCGGCGGTTGCGACCAGCCTGTTCGGCCTGGATCCCGCGCTCACACGCGACGCCGTGACGAGGCTTCGCATCCCTGAGAACGCTATCGACGCGCTCTTCAAGGTTCAGAGATATGGGGAGACGGCCAACATGCTTAGCGTCGATGCGGCTGCGCTCGCGAACATAGTCAGCGAGGACTATGCGCGCGCTAGCTCGGCGTCCGCCGCCGTGATGGCCGGCTTCCGTGCCAAGTACCCGGACGAATCGACTTGGAAAGAGAAAGCCGAGCTATATCAAGAGCGCGTTCTCGAAAAGAAGCGAGATGCGCTCATCGACTACCTCTTGCGAGGACCCGACGCGGAATTCCCCGATGCGCGCGAGATGTACAAGTACTTCCTCATTGATGGAGAGGTCGACGGGTGCTTTCGAACCTCTCGCGTTGTCGCCGCCAGCTCGAGTCTTCAGCTGTACGTTCATCGGATTCGGATGAACCTCGAGAAGGAGCCTAGTGGTGGAGTCCACGTCAAGCCTTCGCTCATACCCGACGAAGAATGGGAATGGCGTCAGCACTATCGCGTATGGGAGGCCAATCGAAAGATCTTCTTGTGGCCGGAGAATTATCTCGATCCCACCATTCGGGACGACAAGACACCTCTATTCGAGGAACTCGAGTCGGAGTTGTTGCAGCAGGAGATCAGCGAACAGACGGTTGTCGACGCCTACTCGAACTACTTGAAGGGCCTCGAAGAGCTGGCCAACCTTCGATACGCGGGTGCCTACCATCACTACAGCGAGGACGGTGATTCCGGCGACATCACCGACATCCTCTACTTTTTCGGTGCCACCGGCGGTGATGCGCCCACTCACTATTGGCGCGAGATACGGAACCTAGCGCGCAGCCAGGAGGACGAGCTGGTGTCACCGGAACACGGACCGTGGCGCAAGGTCGAGACCCGTATACCGGCCCGACATGTTAGTCCCGTGGTCTACGACGGTCAGCTGCGCGTCTTCTGGAACGAGATCACAACAACCTCGCAAAACGTCGTCAACGAGGGCAAGTCTCGGTTTATCGGGTATTCGCATCGCTATGCATTGAAGTTCACGTCGTTGCGTTTGGATGGGCAATGGACTCCGCCGGAGAGCATCTCTCTGAGGGGAGCAGCACCGGCGTTCGAAGAGACAGATAGTTCGATCGACGACCCGCTTGCGGAGAAGTGGGAGTTGGATGCGTTCAACGCTGCCCTTTTTGCAAAATTCCTACCGTGGTTCGGCGTGTATCGTGATACGGAGCTGAGCTTCGACGAAGCACTGCGAAATGTACTTACCCCGCGGTGGGGCATCGACTCCCACACGAAAGCTCGCGAGGGCTACTCCGTTGGGGGTTTCATGTGGGAGCGGCCCTATTTGTCGGTCGATCCGTCCTACGGACATCGGCTTCTCATCAACTGCGCGGGGCTGATCATCAGGGGAGCGGTCGATCTCTTCGATCGGCAAGCGTTGCTGTCTAACGACACCGCGCACAGGACGTCACCGACATCACTAAGCCCACTGCTTGCGCAGCGGACCGGTGGGTCGAGCGATTTTGCCTTGTTGCGACGCGATGCGAACGCGCTGTATCAAACAACGTGGCCATCGTGCCCCGTGGATTACGCGGTGGCCGCGGCGCTCGCCTTGAACGCTCGCGATCTCACCGTTTTTTGTCGACACTGGAACGGTTTGCCCCCTTGGTCGGCGGCCACACACATGGTGGCGAACGTGCGCGAGGACGCCGGTGTGTGGGCAGTGGCGGGGACACCCGGAGAGACGGTCATCGAGACGGACGACGAGCTGTTCCTGTTGTTGCCAAGCGCGACCGTCGCGAATCACTACGTGTTGCATCGACTCGGCACTACGCTCGTTCGTGACGTGTCCAGGAAGCTCTTCACGAGTGGCGTAGGCGGGCTCTTGGCGACCGCCCACCAGCTCGGGCTGTCGGAACCAACGCCCTCCGTCAGCGGGCCACGTACTCATGATCGCACCGTACGTAATCCCATCGCCAACGACGCTTCATACGGCGTCTACTACCAAGAGATATTCCAACATATCCCTCTGCTGATCGCGCACCATCTGAACGCCCAAGGCAAGTGCGAGCACGCCCAACGTTGGTATCACTACGTATTCGACCCCACATCTCCGGAGCCACCGACTGATGCGAGCGCGCCGGAAACAGATCGCAACTGGAAATACCGGCAATTCCGTGGTCAAGAGCAGGCCAAGCTGCGCGACGTGTTGTCGGATACGGCGGCGATTCAGAAATATCGTGAGGACCCGTTCAACGCTCACGCTATTGCCCGGCTGCGAGTCAGCGCGTATCAGAAGGCAGTCGTCATGCGCTACATCGACAACCTTCTCGACTGGGCTGACGATCGCTTCACGCGTTTTCAGATGGAGAGCGTGAACGAGGCAATGATGCTCTACGTGACCGCCGCCGAGGTTCTGGGGCCGCGGCCGCTCCAGCTTGGCGAGTGCGGTGAGTTGAGCGATAAGACAAGAACCTACGACAAGTTGAAGGACTCAATCTCGAAGGATGGCGAGTTCCTGCTCGAGGTGGAGCAGCTGATTCCGAGTCCGACGCCCGCAGTCCCGCCATCGACAGGCGCCGCGCCGCTCAAGCCCGTCTTCGGGCTGAAGGGGCTGTTAGCGTTTCCGACCGGCAAGATGGTCTCGACTTCGGGATTGACTGACCTTTCGATCATTGGCGCGATAAAGCCTCTCATGAGTGTGTCAGCCGGATTAGCTGCATCGTCGGCTATGGGAAGCGGTGCCGCTAGCACAGGAACGGATGCGATGAAGGCGAGTATCGCCGTCAATACCGTGTCACAGCCGACGACGATATCGATCGCGCTGTCGAGTATGGGCCTGGGCGCTGGAGCTACCAGTGAAGGGACGATCAAGGCCGCAATGAAGAGCTCCATCGCGGCCAAGGAGTCCAAGGGAGCCACCGGTGTGGCCGCCCCTGCAGCCATGTCGGGAACGTCGAAGGCGAGCGGCGTCGGAGCGCTGGCGTCGGCGGGCAAGTTCGCGACGGGTGCGGTGCCCTTCTCCAAGGTGGCGGTCGCCCTACCACTTAGCAACGTGCTCGTTAGTGCCTTCGCCGTGAGACAACAGTTTCAGTTTCTCGGTGGACATTGGAAGCTTAAAGGCGGACGTTTCATTCCTTCCACCCTGGGAGATCGCTTTGGCAGAGCGGTGGTCCGCCAGGTAAGCGCAGCATTCTGCGTCCCCCGCAACGAGATTCTCGAGGACTATTGGGACCGCGTCGAAGACCGGATCCAGAAGATCCGCACATGTCGCGATATCACGGGGCGCAAGCGCAAGCTGTCCTTATTCGCGCCCCCGATAGATCCGGCGCTCCTCGCGCGCGCACGGGCTGCGGGGATCTCCTTGGATGACGCGTTGGGTGCGTTCGACGGGATGATCCCTGCGTCCCGTTTCCCGTACTTACTGCAGAAAGCAAAGGAGTTTGCGGCAACGGTACAGTCATTCGGCGCTGCGCTGCAGTCGGCGTTGGAGCGCAAGGACGCCGAGGAACTCGGGCGTCTCCAAGCCACCCAGCAGCAGCAAGTCCTTGCGCTGACCACAAGAGCCAGGGAATGGGAGTTGGAGAGTGCCGACGCAAATCTGGTAGCGACCGAGCGAAGGAAAACGGCAGTCGAGAACCGGCGTGCATACTATGCCGGACTCCTGGAAGCTGGCCTCAACGGGTGGGAGGTGGCAGAAGCATTCAGCACTCACACAGCCTCCACCATATTGGGCGGGGCGGCAACATTGAACATGATCTCGGCGGTTTTCGGATTGGTTCCTCAGATTGGCTCGCCTTTCTCAATGAAGTATGGTGGCGTTGAGCTCAAGGAGGCCCCCGGGAGAGTGGGCCTTGCACTTGCACACTTAGCAGATCTTGCACAAATCGTAGCAACATCCGCACGCCTGGAAGCGGGCCATGAACGCCGTCGCGAGGACTGGGTCTTTCAGCGAAACCAATCCAAGGACGAACTCAGCCAGATCGAGAAACAGATTGAGGCTGCACAGATCGCGCGCGACCTTGCTGGTTATGCGATCAAGCTTCACGAGAAGAACATCAGGCATAACGAGGAGTTGCTGGAGTATCACGAAGACAAGTTTAGCGGGCTCGGTCTCTACACGTGGCTTGCGTCACAGCTTCAGCGGACGTACCGGGATGCGTACAATATGGCCTACCGGATGGCCCGCTATGCCGAGCAGGCCTACCGGTTCGAGCGGGAGGATTACACCAGCGAGTTGCTTTCGGTTCAGTATTGGGACGCTGCGCGGGCCGGGCTGCTCGCTGGCAACCGCTTGACGCTGGATCTACAGTACCTTGAGCAACGGTACATAGAAACGGACCTTCCGAAACGCGAGCTCGTGGACCATGTGTTTTCGTTGCGGCAATGGGACCCGCAAGCGATGATCGAGTTACGACAGAAGGGCGAGTGCAAGTTCAAGGTACCCGAGCTATTCTTCGACCTTGCCTCTCCGGGCGACTATTGCCGACGGTTGCGATCGGCCCGGTTGACGATTCCTGCGGTTGCGGGCCCCTACGTCAATGTCATGGCCTCCTTGTCGCTCGATCGAAGTCAGATGCGATATGAGCCCAGCCTGGACCTGCAAGACGCTCCTCGCCCGCGCGTGGACTCTATTACCACTAGTAGCGCGCGCAATGACGCGGGTGCCTTCGAGATCAACTTTCGTGGGGAAAAGTACGTGCCGTTCGAGGGGGCGGGAGCGGTGAGCGAGTGGTCGCTCAGTCTTCCCACGGCGGTTAGGATGTTCGACTACAACACGATTGGCGATGTGATCTTGCACCTTGATTATACAGCATCGTTTGATGGGCTGCACCGTGACGTCGTGCAGGGGGTAACCAGTGGGATCGTGGCGTCCGTGCAGGAGCGACTGGCCAGTGATGGCATCGTGCGCGCGTTCGGCCTGAAGGACGAATTCCCGGCTCAATACGCTCGGCTCGTTGACGGTAAGACGGCAGACATTGAGATCACCCTGGAGCACCTGCCATTCTTCCTGCGATCGGCGACGGTGAAAGACGCTACTCTGGCGTTCACCGGTATTCCGGACGATGGGCCAGGTGTTGGAGACGTGGAATTCGATGGTGCATCCGTGGGTGTACCGACGGAAGACGAGCGACTGGGTGGCGTTAGTACTTCGCTCGCCATCAGCGGCGGCGGGCCGTGGAAACACAAGATTCACGTTCCCGGTGTCTCAGGGGACACAATGGCGTGGCTGATCTTACATTTTGTGGCGAATTAAGGGTCGGCACGGCGCACAGAATGTCGCGGCCCGTCATGCGACGTGCTTGACGCTTTACTGCAACCGCGCACCGGGTTAAGCCGTCGCGAACAATGAGCACGAATACGCAGAAGGACAAACCGCTGTGCCGGCACCTAATAGCGTTTTGTCGCCGTGGCGGCGGGAACATAGCCTCGGCCTTAGGGACGACGGGTCGATTGTCGCGTGGGGAAAGAACGCCTTCGGGCAAACTACCGTGCCGGCGCCCATTAGCGGTTTTGTGGCTGTGGCAGCGGGTTCGGAATACAGCCTTGGCCTGAAGGCGGCGGTTACTAGACTGCAGCCAGCTGGGGGCGGCGCTCCGAAGACCAGTGAACCGCGCCCTTGCACGGAGACTTGAGTGCCTCATCACAATCAGCTTGCTCTGCCTAAGGTCCTCAACCGCAATTCCAACCGCACGACAACTTGTGGATCGCGTTTTCTCGAAAATCTCCGCGATACTTGTGTCTGGACTCTAGGAAGCATGGGCACTTGTGGGCCACTTTCGGAGACCCTCGCGTTTTGCCGGGCAGCTACTTCAGAAGGGCGATCCTCCCGGTCTCTGGGAGCTGGTGTCCGCCTGGTCCCGGACTGAAACCATTCTTAGCGTTCATAGCGTTCTTGGCGTATATTGAGTGTGTTCATTAACGGGGAGCTCCCTAATCTTCCTGCCTGCTGTCGACGGAGCTTCCATGCCATCCGCGGAGCGCCGCAGTCCTCTCAATTCGTGTGAGGTTGACCATGCTTGACGACAAAACCATGAAGCTTGTTGGACACTTGAAAACACCCGAGGACTGCGAACAGGTGGCCTTGAATGTGGAAGCGAAGCAGCCTGCTTTCGCCATTGCGGCGCGGCGCAAAGCAATCGAGATCAAGGCTTCCACCCACAAGGCGACCACGGAGGCGGAGGAGCATTCGTTTCAAGCCGTGTACGCCTATGAGCGGCGCATGACTTTGGAGCGTGGAAGAAAGACACGCGCGACGCGCCAATGGAAGATGGTCACCAAGCTCGGCATCATCGTCGCAATGGAGTCGATCGTGAAAAACCCGACCGAGAGTGCTGGCTACGAAGCGCTCGTGAAGATGGGGATGCAGGACATGTCGTTTGAAGCGGTCGTGCTGCGACACCCGGATGTGTTCTCCGCGGAAGCAGTCGAGCAGTCAAAGCAAAGTCTTGATTCACTCATGTCGCCTGCCGCGAGCGCTGTGTCGACGGTTCCGGTCAACTGAGATCGGTATTTGGGCATCGGCAACGACTGGCTTGACGACGCGGTAAGCGCCGATAGTTGTGCTTCGACCAGACTCGGCGCATGTCCGCGGTTCGATTCCGCGCACCAGCTCCAGTTCTTTCCCTAGGCACAACACAGACTTACGACCAATGACCACCGCGGCCATTCTGTAATCGTCTATAATCCTGTCCATGTTCTCTTGTTCGCTCCCACTTCTTCTTGCCAGTGTTGTCACAGCCTCGCCGGTGTCCGCGGCACTGCGGGAACACCTCGCTGACTTCGTTCCCAATCAAGTCATCGTCAAACTGACTCCGACCGCGCAAACGGCTGACGCTCTCGCAATCCGCGCGCGCTTGAACGCGACGGTCATCCGCCGCTTCGCGAGCATCGACGCGGAGCTGTGGGAGATCAGAGGTACGACGGTTGCGGACGCCGTCGATCGTTTTACGAATGACTCGCGGGTCGCGATTATCGAGCCGAACTTCCTTGTACACACGTTCGATCGCGCGGAGAACGGCGCCGGGGTCGACCTCCGGGCGCCCAACGCCGTGACGCCCGCGCTCGACGTGTTTCCGAACGACACCCTGTTCGACTTTCTATGGGGCTTGCACAACACCGGACAGGGCGGTGGGACCGCGGACGCGGACATCGACGCACCCGAAGCGTGGTCGTTGGTAACGGGTGGGAGCGTGGTGGTCGCCGTAATTGCGACCGGCGTCGACTACACCCACGAAGATTTGATCGACAACATTTTCAGCAACCCGAACGAAACCGCCGGTAACGGCGTCGACGATGACGCGAATGGCTACATTGACGACGTGCGCGGGTGGGATTTCCACGACGACGACAACGATCCGTTCGACGATAACGGCACCGGAACGATTTGCGCGGGACCGATCGCGGCCGTCGGCAACAACGGTGCCGGCGTTGTGGGCGTGAGCTGGTCGGCGCGTATTCTTCCGTTGAAGTTCTTGGACGATACCGGCTCGGGATCCACTGCCGATGCGATTCAAGCCCTGGAGTACGCGAGCTTGATGGGGGCGAAGCTCTGCTGTAATCCCTGGGGTTCCGGAACCTATTCCGACATCCTCCGCCTCGCGATTGGGGAAGCAGGGATTCTGTTCGTCGCAGTAGCAGGAAACTCCGGTCTCGACATCGACGTGACCCCGATCTATCCCGCGAGCTACGACCTCGAGAACATCATCGCGGTTGCCGGGACGAACCGAAGCGACGACATGAGCCCGACGTCGAACTACGGGCTCGAGAGCGTCGACATGGGCGCACCCGGCTGGGAGATCGCCAGCACGTACCCCCCGGACTCGTATTCGTACTTCTCGAGCACGTCGATGGCGGCCGCACACGTTTCAGGTGCCGCGTGTCTGCTGTGGTCCTACGCACCCGGCCTGACATCCGCGGGCGTAAAAAACTACATTCTCTCGTCGGTCGACGTCATTCCGTCGTTGCAGGGTCGAACGGTGACGGGCGGACGCCTCAACGTTGCCAACATGCTCTCGCTGATCACGGACGTCGACTCGGATGCGAGTCCCAAGCAGTTCGCGTTGTTCGCCAACCGTCCCAACCCCTTCAACCCCGCCACCACGATCGCGTATGATCTCGCCGAGCCGGTGGACGTTCGTCTGGTCCTTTACGATGTGCGCGGCCGGCAGGTGCGTGAGATGGTTCGCGCGACCCAGGCGGCGGGCCGTTATGCGGTCTCCTGGGACGGCCGCGGCGACGGAGGGGAGTACGTAGCGAGCGGCGTGTATTTCTACCGACTGGCGGCTGGAAGCTTCGTCCAAACCAGAAAGATGGTATTGCTCAAGTAGAGACTTACGGGTTTGGAATGGCAGGGGCCCAGGTGGTCCCACCGACGCCACAACAAATGGTCGGGGCGGGAACCTTCTACTTGGAGCGGTTCGATTCCGCCGCCGCGCAGCGATGCCTTTGTGCATCTAGTCACAAACTTGAGGCGGGACCGAGTTCTTGCGTCTCCCAGAAGTTTGGAGCTACTGGCTAAATAGTTCTTGCTTCTCCCAGAAGTTTGGAGCTACTGGCTGAATATCGATACCTGTTCCGAGCGGGTTCTTGGCCGGGATTCGCGCGGCTGATTCCGGCGTTGTCGACAGTCGCGAACGAATCCAGTCCTGCAGAGCATTTGTTCTTGGAGTGTGCGCCATGACTGATTCCGGGTCGACGATTCGCCCCCACCAGCAAAGAGAAGGGAAGCTTGCAGCGCTCAACGCCCGGCTCCGGCAAGAGATCGCCGCGCGCGAGCGCGCGGAGAACGACCGCATGGAGATGGAGAAGGGTCTCCAGGCGGTGCGCGACCGCTTCGAGAGCGGGTTCGCCAATGCCCCGATTGGCATGGCTCTGGTGGAAGTGAACGGCGGCTGGCTGCAAGTCAATGACGCGCTGTGCCGAATCATTGGGTATCCTGAGGGCGATCTGAAGGCCACCACGCTGGACGCGATCACGCACCCCGAGGATATTGGGCTCGCTGCGGACGACCTCCAACGGCTCCTCGCGGGCAAGATTCCTAGTTACCAAGTCGAGAAGCGGTACCGCCACGCGTGGGGCCACTACGTCTGGGTGTTACTCACCGTTTCGGTCGTCCGCGATGTGCAGGGCCACGCGCTCCATATCATCAAGCAGGTTCAAGATATCACCGAGCGCAAGGACGGCGCACGACAGCTCGAGTATCTCGTCGATCACGATTTCTTGACCGGGCTGTACAACCGGCGGTGGTTCGAGCGGGAGTTGGCGCGTGAAGTTGAACGCGCACAGCGGTACAAAACCCCAGGAGCCGTGCTTGTAATCGATCTCGATCACTTCAAGGACATCAACGATAGTCTCGGCCACAAAGCGGGCGACGATCTACTGAAGGGGGTTGCCGGGTTGCTCAAGCAGCGCGCGCGTCGGGGGGATGTTCTCGCGCGGCTCGGTGGAGACGAGTTTGCGCTCCTCCTTCCGCAGACGCCTGCGGATCATGCAGAGATCGTGGCCGATGAGATTGTCAAGACCCTGAGCCGCCGGATGGCCGCGAGCGCCAGCCAGTCGGTGGTCGTCACGGCAAGTGTCGGCGTCGCCATCTCGGATGGTCTGACGGACACAGAACTGTTGGCGTATGCGGATCTTGCGATGTACGAAGCCAAAGAGGCCGGGCGGAATCGCTTCGCGGTGTACTTGCCCGCCAAGGGTGGTCGGGAACGTGTGTCGGCTCGCCTGGCCGAGGCCGAAAGGATCCGCCGTACACTGGAGGAAGATCGCCTCCTTCTCTACGGTCAGCCGGTCCTTGACCTCAACACCAACGAGATCCACAGCTACGAGATCCTGGTGCGGCTCCCTGGCGACCGGGGCGAGGAGCCGCTCCTGCCCAGCGCGTTCCTATACGTCGCCGAGCGCTTCGGTCTGATCCAGGCGGTGGACGGCTGGGTCGTACGCAACGCGATTCGGTTGATCGCCGAGCACGCACACACTGGGCGTCAGCTCGTTCTGAGCGTCAACCTGTCGGGGAAGTCAATCAGTGATCCCAAGCTCGCGTTGCTCGTCGAAGCAGCGTTGGATGAAACAGGAATCGATCCCGCCAGTCTGATCTTCGAGCTCACCGAGACGGCTGCGATCGCCAGTTTTGACCAAGCGAAGATCTTCGCCACCCGCCTGCGCAATCGCGGTTGCCAGTTTGCCCTGGATGACTTCGGCGCGGGATTCGGCTCTTTCTACTATCTCAAGAACTTCCCATTTGACTACATCAAGATCGACGGTGGGTTCATTCGCGGCATAGTTTCGAACCCCATGGATCAGCTCGTCGTTCAGGCCATCGTCACGATCGCGCAGGGACTTGGGAAAAAGACAGTGGCGGAGTTCGTTGCGGAAATGGAAACAGCCAATTTGCTCCGCACGATTGGTGTCGACTGTGCGCAGGGTTATTACATTGCGGAGCCGCGGCCCATCAGGGAGGCTCTCAGCACCCCCTTCCTGGCGCCGTGAGTCATGCAGCTACCATGCGTAATGCGCAGGTAGTGGTTCGATTCCGCTCACCAGCTCCAGTCTTTAACGACTTCGTCTGACGGCGGACGAAGACTTGCCTCATATCGACGTCGACGTCGCGCCCTCAACGTCAGCTTGCCCCGAAGTCCAGTGCCCAGCGCCACAGCGGGCCGCAGCTGCACGTGTGGCGCTCGGGCAGTCATCAAAGGGACTAGCTCCCGATTCACCCCTTTAGTCGATTCAATCCCATCCCTCGCCTCCGGTATGTTCCTAACGAAACGAAAAGAGCGTTACACCAATCGAATAGTCCCAGCGCGGAAACATCGCGTGCCTACCGGGACTCAGGAGGATCCAATGAATCATCGAACAAATTACTTTTTGGCGTTGCCACTGGCCGTGATGCTGGTCGCGATGGCTGGATGTGGCGACGACGATAACCCCACCGGGCCTCCCGGAGGGAGCAATCAGGCGTCAGTGGCTCTCGGCGGCGCTGGAGCATTCGCGGTTCTGGCCGGTTCGACGGTCACGAGCACGGGTGCAACCGCTCTGACGGGAGATCTGGGCGTAAGCCCCGGAAGCGCAGTGATCGGCTTCCCGCCGGGGACTTTGACCGGTACGCAGCAAGTCGGCAATGCCACGTCAGCGCAGGGCATGGCCGATCTGACCACGGCGTATAACGACGCCGCGGGTCGAACGCAGGCACCCGTCTCCGTCTCCGGGAATATTGGCGGACAGACTCTGGGCCCGGGTCTCTATAAATCCACGTCCTCGCTCTCGATCTCCTCGGGCGATCTCACACTCGACGCCAAGGGCGATGGGAACGCGGTCTTCATCTTTCAGATGGCATCGACGCTCACCACGACATCCGGTCGCAAAGTGATCCTGAGCGGTGGCGCTAAGTCTTCGAATGTTTACTGGCAGGTAGGCAGCTCGGCGACGCTGGGAACGACGTCGGAATTCAAGGGCACCATCATGGCCGATCAGTCGATCACGCTGAATACCGGGGCGAGCCTGAATGGTCGGGCTCTGGCACGGATCGGCGCGGTTACGCTGGCGGGCAACGCCGTCGTAATGCCGTAGTGTTTCTAGGATGCATTCAAGTACGTGTCTAGTTTAACGCGATAGGAAAAAATTATGGCTGGAAAATATGGTCTCACGTTGACCAGTGATGGACGGTTCCTCTTCAATCTCAAGGCGGAGAACGGGGAGAAGATCCTGACTAGCGAGTCCTACGAGGGCAAAGCGAGCGCCCACAAAGGGATCGAGTCCGTACGGACGAACGCGTCGGATAACGCACGGTTCGATCGCAGGACCTCGAAGGACGACAAGTCGTACTTCGTTCTTAAGGCTGCCAATGGAGAAATCATTGGAACAAGCGAACAATACTCGTCGACTGCGGCGATGGAGAACGGAGTCAAATCGGTGAAGGCGAACGCGCCCACGGCGGCTGTGGACGATAGCAGCTAGCGGCCGCTAGAATGTACCACACCAAATCCGCATAGCCGGATTTGGGGTGCAACAACCGCGTTGCTCTCGATGTTTTTCGCGGCGACGGCGTCGGCCCTCGCACACGCGGGGGCCGGCGTTCACCGTCTGTCACTCTCGAACGGCGTTGCTAGTACGATTGCGGTTCGAGCGTCCTCAGTGAGACGAAACAGATTGGGACTTTCTTAAAGAGGCCCTCCACTTGACGATCGCCGAAACAGGCCAGTAACCTACCGCTCAGGAGACTGGGGTTAAACTGCCGCCTGCTTCACAACGAGTAGCCTCCACAAAGCAGTTCACGGAATCGAACGAGAAGGGCTGCGCCAGCAATGACCTTCTATGTGGGCCCGGCGGAACGACGCTGCGTTCTTCGGGCGGCTATGGTCGGGTGCGTGCTCCTATCCAGCACGCCGAGCGCGTCGGCTTTCGCGGCGTCTCCCGACGAGCAACGCGATCCGCCGCGAGTGGGTACCACGGGGATACTCAATGCGGGTGTTGGGTGGCAGGACAACAGCTTCATCGACGATTCCGGCGCCGGGCCGTATTTTTCAATCGGCATCGGCGGGTTCATCCAACCCAAGTGGGCGTTGATGCTCAGAGGCTCGATAAACATTGCCACGCTGACGCGCGGTCCGGGAGATGATTTCTCCTCCGAGGGTGGCTTTGCCGGCATCAGCGGCCAGTGGTGGATCAACGACCGGGCCACGCTTGAAGGCGGCATGGGCTTGGGCTACATACGGACTGGGGAGACGAGTACCCGAGACGAATCGTTTGAGAACGTTGCAGACTTCGACGGCGGGTTCGCATTGCTGTTGGCCGCGGGATACTCGCTATTCCACGGCACAAAGCACAGTCTCCGAGCGGGGCTGGAGTACACTCCGATCTTTGTCGAAGGCAGCCACCACATTTTGAGTTTCGTTATCGGTTACCAACGGCTCTAGGGAAGTAATTCTCATAGACTTCGATTCTGCTCACCAGCTCCAGTTAATTCCCACCTTCTCACGCCATAAATGACCCGGCTTGTGCAGGCCAGGCAAGACTTGCCGGGGCATGGGAAATGCACATTCCCCCTTTGCGCAGTGATGAAAAGACGAGCGATTCCTTCGCGAGTCTCGCAGTTCCAAAGAATGGCCGCAGCGCGCCACTCGCCGCGAAGACGGTGAGTAATTGAGCAGCGCGGAGGCCTGTTGATCGAGACATCTGCGACCTTCTCTCGCTCCCGCGTTTGATTCCGCCCGTCTTTCACCACACATGCGCGGAGGTGTCCGACAATGCGTAAATTCGTGGTCGTGTGCGTGCTGACAATGAGTGCGCTATTTGGGTTTTCTACCTTGTACGCGGTTCCTGTCCATACCTGGAGCACTTGCTACGGAGGGCCGGGCATAAACACAGCCTACGATGTTGCGGTCGATGGATCGGGCAGCATCGTGATCGCCGGCTCATTTGCAGGAACGATGAACCTCGGCGGCGGCGTGCTCACGAGCGCCGGCGGCCAGGACATGTTTCTGGCCCGGTATGATGCACATGGCGCGCACCTGTGGAGCCAGAGGTTCGGTGGCATCGGTAATGATGTCGGCAAGGCGGTCACGGTTGACGGCGCGGGGAACATCATCATGACCGGGCACTTCAGAGGACCCGTGAGTATTGGCGGCGCGCCGCTGGCGGGCCGTGGGCTACAGGATATCTTCGTCGCCAAGTTCGACGCGGCCGGACTCCACCAGTGGAGTCAGTGGTACGGAAGCGCGGGCGGCGACGAGGGCCAGGATATCGTCAGCGATGCGTCGGGCAATGTGATCGTCACGGGTCACTACGCTGGCGCCATCAATTTTGGCGGTGGCGCGGACACTCCCGCATTCGGCAGCCTCGACATGTTCGTTCTGAAGCTGAATGCTGCGGGCGGCTATCAGTGGAGCAAGGGAGTCGGCAACGTAAATCCCGACGCCGGCCTCGGCGTGGCGGTCGACGCGTTCAACAGCGTCTTTGTGGCCGGGATGTTCAGTAACACGGTCAATTTCGGTGGGGGCGGTCTCACGAGCTCCGGTTCGACCGATGTATTTGTCGTGAAGTACGACGCGGACGGTGCGCACCAGTGGAGCACGCGGCTGGGCGGGCCGACCGGCGACATGGGTCAAGGTATCGGTGTCGATGCGAATGGCAATGTTGTCGTCACCGGAACGTACAATGATGCATTCCTCGTCCATTACGACACGAACGGCGTGCAGCAGTGGAGCCGGAGCTTCGACAGCACTGACATGGCGCAGGGCCTGGACCTCGCCATCACCCCCGCCGGCGCGATTGCAATTACCGGCAATCTGCGCGGAACCGCGGACTTCGGCGGCGGGCCGCTTACGAGCGCCGGCAATGCCGATATCTTCTTGGCTATCTATGAATCAACTGGAGATCATCGCTGGAGCCAGCGATTTGGCAATACCGGGGATGACTGGGGTCACGGATGCGCCTTCAATTCCTCGGGCGACCTGATTGCGAGCGGGATATTTGCCGCGACGGTCAACTTTGGCGGCGCACCGCTGGTCAGTGCGGGCCTGTCCGATGTCTATCTGGTGAGGTTTGATGATGAAGACGACGACCCGGTGGACACCGCGCCTCCGGTGATCATCTGTCCCGCAGGTGTTCAGGTCGAACTGACGTCGCCTGACGGAACCCCCGCCACTCACCCGGTCATTGCCGCATTTCTGGCCGGCGCGTCGGCATCGGACAACCTGGACCCGGCTCCGGGGATTACGCACGACGCCCCCGCCATCTTCTCACTCGGAACTACGACGGTGACGTTCCGCGCCACGGACGCGTCGGGTAACTACGCGGAGTGCACGTCATCGGTTACCGTGCTCGACACGACGGTGCCGCAGATCATAGTTGTCCTGGACAAGAATGTGCTGTGGCCGCCCAATCACCAGTTCGTGACGGTGTGTGCGCAGGTGACCGTGTCGGACAACGGACCGTGGGAGCCGATATTCTGGCTGGTTTCCATCACGTCCAATGAGCCCGTGAAGCACGGAACCGGTCAACCAGCCCAAGACATCCGGGGCGCGTCGTTCGGAACTCCCGACCTATGCTTCGACCTGCGCGCCGAACGATCCGGGAGTAGCGACTACCGTGTCTATGAGATTGTCTATGCCGCCCGTGCTGGCACCGGCAACCCGGTCTACGCTACGGCGTTCGTTCGAGTACCGCACGACATGTCACCTGTACTGACGTCGGTGCATCCCAATCCCTTCAACCCGCAGGCGACGCTGGAGTACACCCTGTGGGAAGGCGGTCAAATACAGCTAGCGATCTACGATGCCCGAGGATCGTTGGTACGCCGACTGGTGGATCAGAACATGCCCGCGGGTGAGCATCGCGTGGTGTGGAACGGCGCTGACCAGACCGGCCTGCCGGTCGCTTCCGGAATTTACTTCGTGAGGTTGTCCGCCGGTTCTCAGGTGGATACGCGCAAAATCGTGTTGCTGAAGTAACACGCTCGTTGAGAGTCCAATCAGCCCGACGAGGGCCGGCATCACCGGCCCTCGTCGGCCGTGCTCGCGCGGCAGGCCTCTCTCGTCCCATCTTTCATCCTCAGAGCCCCCCTGTCACCCGAGTGAGGTGGCGCCAATTGGCGCGCCGGCTGGGGGTCTGTTAGTATCTCCCCGCAGCCCCATTTTCAACAGACTCGGAGGAACAACATGCGATTGCAAGTGAGCGCGGCATTGATCGTCATCGCGCTGGGAGCCTCGAATGCTTTCGCCGGACGGCTCTTCGGCGACGTGAAAGTAGACGGCAAGTCCGCACCGGAAGGCATGCTGATCACGGTGCAGGCCGCCGTCAAGTCGGCGGGCACGGAAAAGGCCGCCCCCGCGCCGGTGGATACGGTGAAGACCGACAAGGTGGGGTCCTACAAGGTCATGGTAAAGCACGAAGGGAAGTGCAACCTCACGGTGCACCTCGGAAAGCAGACGGCGGTGCTCGAGGTGTTTTCGTACAAAGAGCCCACGCGCTACGATCTGATCGTCGAGGAGAAGGACGGCAAACTCACCGTGCGGCGTAAGTGAGCCCCGTCCCATGACCGAAGAAGGCAAGAAGGATCACAAGGATCAGTGGGACAAGGTACAGATCATCCTGGCGCCGATGGGCGGGTTGCTGACGGCGCTCGCGATCGCCATGTTCGGGTTCATTACGTCGAGTAAATTGGATCAGCGGCAGGCGCTGGAGACCAACACCCGCTTGTACTCCGAGTTGATGAGCCGGCGCGAGGAGTCGGAGAGCTCGTTGCGCAAGGACATGCTCGCCACCATCATCTCCTCGTTCTTGAACCCCGATCGGACCGATCTCAACAACAACGTCCTGAGCCTGGAGCTGTTGGCCTACAATTTCCACGAGTCCCTCAATCTCAAGCCCCTCTTTTTCGACCTGATGCGGCGGATCAAGCGCGCCGAGGCGACCGCACCGTCCACGGCGAAGGAGGCCGAGTACGCGGAGCACAAGGCTCGGCTGGAGAATGTGGCGCGCGAAATCGCGCGCAAGCAGATGATCGTGCTCGAGGGCGTCGGCAGGCGCTTCGACCGCACCATCGACTTGTCGGAAGATCCCGACGGCACCTCGCTCGAGACCGCGGCCCTGACGCTGGATTCGTTGCAAACCAACATCGATATCGACGTGGTGCAGGTGGATCGCGTCAACCGCGAAATCCTCGTGAGTCTCAGCATCGAAACGCCGGATCCGACCCAGGGGAGCCAAACCAAGGTCGCGACCTTCACGGTCAGCTTCTTCGACTTTCCGATGATCGACAATCTGCGGATCGCGGACGGCCAGCGCTGTGCCTTGGTTCTCAGCAACTTCTCCGATCAGTCGGCGGATCTAACCGGAGTGCTGTTCCCCGGCGCCTATGCCAGCCTGAAGGAGAAGCCATACTATAATGAAGTGATCCAAAGCGTGCTGAACGCGAGTCACGCGCAACGCTGAAGCGCCGATTGGAGGATCCTGTCATGAGATTTCGATCATGCAAACTAGTTGCTGCGACGTTGTCGACTGCGATGCTGCTCACCGGCCGGACCTATGCGGCCAACATCGAGACTTTTGCCGGAAACGGCTCCGCGGGTCCCCCGCTCGAGAACGTTCACTCGACCGATACGCCCATGTATTGGCCGACAGACGTGACGGTGGGTCCCGACGGTCGCCAGTACATTGTCGATTTTAACAATCACAAGATTCGCGTCGTCGACAATGGCGTGATAAGCACGTTGATCGGAGACGGTTTTGGCGATCCCCAACCGGGCTTCGCGGATCAAGTAAACCTAAACCTTCCTATGGACGTCGCATTTGACCCAACCGGCCACTTGTATGTGGCCGCGTGGCACAACTCAAAGGTGCTCCGGATGAACATGGCGACGCAATGGGTCGACATAATCGCGGGCTCCGGCGTGCGAGGGTTCGCAGGCGACGGCGGTCCGGCTGCCAGCGCGGTTCTAAACTACCCCAGTTCAGTCGCGGTCGACTCTCAGGGACAGGTGTACATTGCAGATCAGGTCAACTTTCGAATTCGGCGCATCGCGCTGAACGGCACAATCAATACCGTTGTTGGCTCCGGCGTGAATGGTTACTGCGGCGACTTCGGGCCGGCGATCAGCGCATGTCTCAGCAATCCCTCCGGTGTAAATCCAAATTTTGGCGGAAAAATCGCGTTCGACTCCGTTGGAAATCTCTACATTGCCGACACCAAGAACAACTGCATTCGACGCGTCGACACGAACGGGATCATCAGCACAATCGCGGGAACCACCGTTGCCGGATACAGCGGCGACGGGGGACCGGCGGTGCTGGCTTCGCTCAACGAACCGGTCGACGTAGCGGTGGGCCCAGACGACAATCTCTACATCGCTGACTCAAACAACCATTGCGTCCGCATGGTGGACGGTGCTGGTGTGATTTTCACCGTTGCCGGAACCGGTGGCGTGCCCGGTTACTCCGGCGATGGGGCCAACGCGACGCTGGCGCAATTGAACATGCCAACGGGAATCGGATTGGACGCGCTCGGCAACGTGTTCATAGCGGACACGTTCAACCACAGAATCCGTGTCGTGGTGAACCAGCCAACACCCGTGGGAGCAACGCCGACCGGCGGGGTGAGCTTGTACGCCAATCATCCCAACCCGTTCAGTCCGTCGACGACGATCGAGTACTCGGCGGAGAAGGCCACACCCGTCTCGCTCCGCGTTTACAATGTCGAAGGCAAGCTCGTGAGGACGCTGGTGGACGGCGAGCGTCGCGCGGGTACTCGAGCCGTCTCGTGGGACGGGCGCGACGACAGCGGACGCGCGGTTAGCAGCGGCGTGTACTTCTATCGCATCGACAGCGGGCGAGTGTCGCAGACGCGTAGGATGGTTCTTCTCAAATAGTGCCCTCGGAACGTCAGAGCTCTTCCCGAAGTAGAAACCCATTCCTTTCCGCCTCCGTCCTTCCCGCGCTATTGGGCGGCGGTGGTTTCGACGACCACCGTAAGCGCGCTCACGTCGTCCGCATCGTGGCATCGATATGCTAGAGGGGTGGACAAACGCCCCTATTGCTCATCAGAGGAGGATGCCATGATTTCGAAATCAAGATGGTCTTGTGCCTACCAAGCCGCGCTCGTGCTGGCGGCGCTGTGCCTCATCGGCTCAGGCTGCTCGAAGGAAAAAGAGGTGGCTGACGCGCGCGAGGAAGTCGCCGAGCAACAAGCCGACCTCACGGACGCCCAACAGGATCTAAAGGAAGCGCAGCGAGAAGTTCGGGCCGAATGGCAGCAAGATTGGCAGAACTTCAACCGCGACATGGATGCGCGCGTGGCCGAGAACGAACGAGCCATCCAGGAGCGCCGCACCGAGCTCGCGCGTCTCGCCCAGAGCCGCCAGGATGAATACGACGACCTGTTGGACGACGTGGAAAAGCGCAACAACGATCTGCGCGACCGCATCGACAACGCCAAGGACGAAGGCGACGTCGCGTGGGCGGACTTCAAGCGAACCACGCGAACGGCCTTCGACGACCTGAAGGCCGCGATCGACCGCATCGACATCCCCGACGCCTAACGGCGTCGGGTGTTGCGGTGGGGGGGACGAGTTCGGATGTCGGCGATGCGCGAAGGCTCACTCCACGACGAGCGTCCCGACCATCCCTTTGTCCGCGTGGTCGCCCTTATCGCAGAAGAAGTGGAACTCGCCCGCTTGTTGCGGCGTGAAGCGCACCGTGTCGTTGCCCCAGCCCCACTTGGTCCTGGTCGACGTTCTACCTCCGCAGTAAAAACGTAGCTAGAGGCATCGGCGGGCCGAGTAAGCTAGGTTTCAATTAAGAAAGATTTAACCCCCACAAACACAACGACCACCCTCGCGAACGAGGATGGCCGTTGACGGTCGGTCTTTAAGCCTTTAACAAACTACCGATAGAGCGCCTTCATCCCGCCCCAGGTCTTCGCTTCGGTCGGCAGCGGTGCCGGAATGAGGAACCCGCGGATCTCTCCACCCGGACGAAAACTGCTATGGATGTTGAGATACGCCTTGCCGTCGGCGATGGCCTGGAAAAGCGCCGCCTCGGAGGCCGCGATGGATCCACCGTTGGCCGTAATAAAGGCCGGGTTGTAGCTAGTCGCGAGCGTCATATCGTACGTGTGATCGTACGTTCCGAACATCACACCGAGGGGAAAACCGGTGAACGACGGAGTCGTGGTCATGACACCCGCATTCCCCGTGAACGCTACCGCGGTGGGGCCGTGAATGTGCGACGCCGTGGTGGTACCAATCAAATCTGCAAACGTGGCCCGAACCCGCATGGTGTGCAAGACCGGGTCGACATCGACGATGGTGGTACCGTTTCCGGGTGTCACGACGGGGGGCGACTCGCTGGCGCCGTCGAGAACCGCGGTGTACGACGCTTGTGCGTGCGCGGTGGAGAAACCGAGAACTGCGAACAGAGCGAGCGCGAGAATCGCGCGAGAAGTGTACATACTGGTCTCCTCGTTGGTGCAGAGGTTGAGTACACGACGACTAGATGGACCCGGATTATACCGCAAAAATCCAAGCCGTGGGTTAGGAAATCATAAAGACGGTAACGGCGATCACACATCGACTTTATGTGCTGCGCAAGGGGCCGCCCAAAAAGGGCGGCCTCTCCGCTATTAGGTGTTTCCACTCCCGCCGATTCCATCAATGGGACTAGTCCCTCTTTCGTTCGACGGAACGATGTACTCGCTCTCTCCAGCCGGATATGCTCATTCGGCTCGCTTAGTAAGCGATCGTAAGGTGTTTGGTTCGGAGAGGTGACACGTTGTTCGGCATGCGTCGTCGAGTTTTTGCTCGTGTGGATCTAACGCTCGCGTGCGTCGTTTTCGCGTGCTGGCTGGGGGCCGCGGGCCCACTCCTACCCGCCCCACGCGCCGAGCGCTCCGTCGACGGCGACGAGGAGCTTCTGCCCATTCATGAGACCGAAGCCGAGCGTGCGCTAGCCGCGCTCCAACAGCGGATCAGGCGCATCGCCGATCAGCCGCCGGTCGGGCCGATTCGGAATGTCGCGGAGTTCGAGCCCTGTACCGGAGTGCTCATTCGCTATCCGCTCGGCGTGGGGTACGAAATCATCAATGAAATGGCCGAGGACGTCACCGTCCATGTGATCGTCTCGAGCGAGCACTACAGTGCGGCGGTGACCAACTTCCTCGCGAACAGCGTCGACACGTCGCGCTGTGATTTCATTGTCGAGCCCAACAATTCCATTTGGACGCGCGACTACGGCCCGTGGTTCGTCTTCGATGGCAACGGCGAGCAGGTAATCATCGACCACTTCTACAATCGCACCGCCCGCCCCGACGACAACCTCATCCCGGTCGCACTGGGAGAGGAATGGAGGATTCCGGTTGTCACCCACGACCTCTGGCACTCCGGCGGCAATTACATGACCGAAGGCCGCGGGCTGTCGTTTTCAACCGACATGGTGTGGGATGAGAACTGGGAGATGACCCCGCAGGAGATCGCGCAGTTATTCTTGGACTACTACGGTGTCGAAGTATACAACGTCATCCCGGACATCTCCGAGGGAGGCATTCATCACATCGACACGTGGGGGAAGCTCCTCGACGAAGAGACGGTGCTCATGAAGCAAGTGGACCCGTCGCACCCCGACTACGCTCGCATCGAAGCAAATGCCGCGACGATCGCCAGCCTTGTGAACCAGTATGGCCGTGACTTCCGGGTCGTCCGCGTGTTCTGCCCGACCATTCCCTCGGGCAACGTGGCGCCGTACACCAACTCGCTCATTTTGAACAACAAGGTGCTGGTACCGTTATCCAACTTGCCGGCCGCAGACGCCGCGGCGCTACAGGTGTACCGCGACCACATGCCCGGCTACGAAGTTGTGGGCTTCCCGGGCGGCTGGCTTTCCGACGACGCGCTTCATTGCCGCGTCATGGGCGTCCACGACCGCTACATGTTGCGCGTCGATCACGACCCGCTACAAGGCGCGTCGCCCATGTTGCCCATCCCGGTCATGATGTACGTCGACGACCGCAGCGAGACGGGGATAGACATGTCGGAGACGAAGCTCTATTGGCGGGTCGCCGGCGCACCGACGTTTGCTGAGTCGCCGGCCGTCCTCACCAGCGAACCGGATTGGTATCGTGCGAAGATCCCGGTGCAGCCGCCGGGCACGAGAATCGAGTACTACATGACCGCGCGCGACATGACGGGACGGGTGTCGTCGAGGCCTCGAACCGCGCCGCTCGCGTGGCATAGCTTTTCCGTCGATCAATTGACGGGGGCACACCCCACGGGCGCCGTGCCGAAGCTGACTCTCGCCGTCGCACCCTCGCCGTTCCAGTATCGGAGTGTGGTGCGCTTCAACCTCGCGACGGCCGGACCTGCGCGCGTGGCGGTGTACGACGTTCGCGGTCGCGAAGTCGCCCGTCTAGCCGATCGATCGTTCACGGCCGGAGGCCACGAAGTGGAATGGATGGGTCGCACCGCGAATGGCGAACAGGCGCCGAGCGGCGTCTACTTCGTCGTGTTGAAGAGCGCGGGCGAACGCATCACGAGGCGAGTCGTACTTCTACGCTAGGGTGAGGCACGGGTGTCGGGGCGTCATGCGGTCGCGCGACCGCGCCGCGCCGATGCTTCATCCGGTCGCGGGCTTCGGGCGCCGGGCGTTGTGTGATAAACTAACCCCATGAATCGGCGCATCCCGCCGTTAACGTCGTGGACCCTGGCGGCCTGCTGGCTCGCCATGGGGCTCTTGCCGACTCCCGCCCTTGCCGAGCGCTCCACCGACGGCGACGAGGAGCTCCTTCCCATCTTCGAGACGCGAGCCGAGCGTCTGCTCATGCAGTCGCAGCCGCGCATCATCGTCGTCGACGATCCGCCGCCCGTAGCACCCCTTCGCAACATCGGAGAATACGAGCCGTGCACGGGGGTGTTGATTCGTTATCCGCTCGGGATCGGCTACGGCGTCATTCGCGAGATGACCGAAGACGTCACGGTCCACGTCGTGGTCTCGAGCGCCAACCTCAACGCGGCGATATCCAACTTCACTGCCAACGGCGTCAACTTGAGCAAGGTCGAATGGGTGGTCGCACCGTCCAATTCGATTTGGACCCGCGACTACGGACCGTGGTTCGTCTTTGACGGCAACGGCGACCAGGTGATCATCGATCACCGCTACAATCGCCCGCGTCCCGACGACGATCTGATTCCCGGCGTGCTGGGAGATCTGTGGGGCATCCCCGTCGCGACCCACGGCATGTGGCACGCGGGCGGGAATTACATGACCGAAGGCCACGGCTTGTCGTTCTCATCGAATCTGGTGTGGGACGAGAACTGGCAGTTCACCCACGAACAGATCGCGCAGCACTGGCTCGACTACTACGGCGTCGATCCTTACCACGTAATCACCGACATCTCCGAGACTGGTATCCACCACATCGACACGTGGGCCAAGCTGCTGGACGAAGAGACCGTGCTCATGAAGCAGGTCGACCCGTCGCACATCGACTACACGCGCATCGAGAACAACGTCGCCATCATCTCGGGGCTCACCAACAAGTACGGCCGACCGTTTCGCGTCGTGCGCGTGTTCTGCCCGACCATTCCATCGGGCAACGTGGCCGCGTATACCAACTCGCTCATTCTGAACAACAAAGTGCTGATGCCGACCTTCGGTTTCGCGGCGGCGGATGCCGCCGCGTTGCAAGTCTATCGCGATCACATGCCGGGCTACGAAGTGCTCGGCTTCAGCGGCGGGTGGCTCACGGACGACGCGCTGCACTGCCGCGCGATGGGCATCCACGACCGCTACATGCTGCGCGTCGATCACGATCCGTTGCAAGACGCGCCGGCCGGGCTTCCGATTCTGGTCATGATGTACGCCGACGATCGCAGCGAGACCGGCATCGACACACCGGCGACGAATCTCTATTGGAGAACGGCGGGCTCGCCGAGTTTCTCGGTGGTCCCGTTCCTCGCGGGCCCCGATCCCGATTGGTATCGCGCGCACATTCCTGCGCAGGTGGGGAGCACGGAGGTCGAGTACTACATCACCGCGCGGGATATGACGGGTCGTGTGTCGTCGCGACCGCGCACCGCGCCCGCCGCGTGGCACGAAGTAACCGTGGACGCGGTCACCGGCGCGCACCCGACCACACCGCCGAAGCTCACGCTGGCCGTCTCTCCCTCGCCGTTCCAGTATCGAAGCGTGGCGCGCTTCCACCTCGAGAGCGCAGGAGACGCGCAAATGACCGTCTACGACGTCCGCGGCCGCGAAGTGACGCGCCTCCTCGATCGGTCGCTCGCCGCCGGCGACCACGAGATCGAATGGACCGGCCGCGACGCGAGCGGGGTGTTGGCGCCGAGCGGTGTGTACTTCGTGGTATTGAAGAATGGAAACGAGCGCGTCACACGACGCGTCGTGTTGCTGCGGTAGCGGCCAGCGCTTAGAAGGGCACCATCAGGCCGGCCATAATACTTATGCCGCTGTTCGACAAATTGAGGTTCAGCGGTTCGCCGTTCAGGCCCACGCTCTCGAACACGCGCGAACCCTGCGTATAGCGGCTTTCGAGGAGCACGACATAGGGACCCACGCTCGCGTTCAACTCCGCCCCGATGGTCCCGCTGACCTCCCAGTGCTCGACAACTTCGCCCAGGTCGACGTCGATCTGGTACTCCTGGCCCCCGACCTCCAACGTCGAGGCCTGCTCGGCGTTGATCCACAAGCCGATCACCGGGCCCACGAATCCGCGAATCGAAAAGCGTCCCGGGAGCGAAAAACGGGCCACCAGCAGCGGGGCAAACTCGAGGTAGTCGACTTTGATGGTCGACGTGCTGACCGGTTGGAATTCGAGGAAGTCGATGGGAACGATCAAGCCGTAGCCCGAGCCGCCCTTCATCGTGTAGAGGAAGTCGGTGCGGAACCCGAGGTGTCCGCCGGTGTCGAAGCCGAGGAATGCGCCACCGGTGAAGCCGGTGCGCGACCAGGGTGCCGCTTCGGAATCGTCGCCCACGAATACGGCGCGAATGGCGCCGGCGCGAAAGCCGCCGTAACCCTCCGCGTACGCGGAAGGTGCTGCCAGCGCGAATAGAACCGCGAGGCACGTTGCGATGAATACGAATTTCTTCACGCTATTGCGACTCCGACGCTGAACGTGCTCCGAACGGGAACGAGAATCCGAAGTAGAACGTGAACACGCGATTCGAGAAGTCGGCCACGGTCGTTTCCGTGACCGCTTCGGCGCCCTGGCCCGTGGTGACGACAAAGTCGGCCGACACATAGGGGTCGGTAAAGCTCCGGGTGTATCGGGCCTCCACGAGAAAATTCACCGCGCCGACCGGCACACTCAAGCCGACGCCGAGCGCGAGCCCCAAGTCGGCATCTTCGACGCCGTTGAGCGCCACCACCGTGGTCGAATTCATGACGATCCCCTGGTCGACAAAGTCTTCGATGTCGTAGCCGATGTTCTCTCCCTGCTCGATCTGCCGCTGGAGAGGAATCGCGTACGACACCCCGGCGTAAAACTGGACCGAGGTCTGCGTCTGGGGGCTTGTGTTCCAAACCAAGAGCACGGGGACTTCGAGGAAGTCGAGCTGCCATTCAATCTCGCTTCGTGACACGGCGAGGTGCGCACCCTTTTGCACGTAGTTCGCTTCCACGCGCAGGTCCAGCGAGTGCCACGCATGGCCGGCGACGAATATGCCGCCACCGACGCCGAAGCGCGGGTCGTACTCTTGCAGCGCGCTGACGTCGCTGAGCGAGAACGAATAGCGTGCGCCGCCGTAGAAGCGCGGGTCGCCGGGCGCCGTTTGCGTTTCGGTTTGGGTTGGCGCTTCGGTTTGGGCTGTGGCTGGCATCGCGGTCAATAGACACGCGGCGGCAACACCCAAACACACGAAGACCTGGGCTCCGCGAGCGGCGTTGGCGTGAGTTGTGGGGCGGAAATGGGTCGAGCAAAACCGACTCATGAAGCGGCGAAGCTAGCATAGGCATTGGGGCCCGTCAAGACTCCGACTCAAGGTCGGCATCGAGTGTTTGCCCTGGGCGGCTTCATCATTAACGTAGTCGAAAGTTGCGCGCATTGCGGATAGAAGGGGCACCCCGACAGGGCGATAATGCACTCGCGCATTGGCAACAGCGCTTCGTTTCGACGGCGTTGAACCTCCCGTCGCGCCGGCGGAGCGAACGTGAACACCAGAGGAGCGTACCCAAGCTCGCCAGCCCCCCTTTCGGCGATGCGACGACTGCTGCCGGGGATCTCCCTCGCGGGAATTCCTGGTGCTGCATCCTGGGCTTCGCCGCGCGCACTCGCGGTTGAGGCGTGCAACGCACCCCGGGTACGCTCCTCTGGTCCAAAATCTCCCTCCTCACCGAGCCTTCCGAGTTGCTCCATCGGTCGCCCGCCGGGTGGCCGGGTAGTGTTTCCCTGTGATACCGTCGACGGGTGCGATCCCTTCACTCCAACCTGGCCGCCATCGTTGCGACGGCCATCGTCTACTACATCACCGGTAAGCTCGGGCTCCGAATGGCGTTTCTGCACGCCAGCGCCACCCCCGTTTGGCCGCCGACAGGCATCGCGCTCGCCGCGCTGCTGCTGATCGGCTACCGGGTTTGGCCGGGGGTTTTTCTGGGGGCGTTCCTGGTCAACATCACGACCGTGGGATCCTGGGCATCGACCCTCGGGATTGCGACCGGCAACACGCTGGAAGGTGTGATCGGCGCGAACCTGGTGTGGAGGTTTGCCAACGGTCCACGCGCCTTCGAGCGATCCCAGGACATCCTCAAACTTTGGTTTCTCGCGGGAATGGTGAGCACGACCGTTGCGGCCACGTTGGGTGTCACCAGCCTCTGCCTCACCGGATTCGCCGAGTGGGCGAACTATGGGTCCATTTGGATCACGTGGTGGCTGGGAGACGCGACCGGAAGCTTCATGGTCGGCTCCGTTCTGATTCTCTGGGCCACCCCATATCGGCTGCGATGGAATCCACAGAAGACGCTCGAAGCGTTGCTGCTGCTGGTTGGGTTGGTGGCCATCGGGTTGGTCGTATTTCTGGACTGGTTCCCTCACCCCTACGTGTGCCTGCCGATACTCTTGTGGGCAGCGTTTCGCTTTGGCACTCGTGAAACGGCGAGCGCGGCCTTCATTCTGTCGGGGATCGCGATCTGGGGCACGCTGCGCGGTTCCGGTCCGTTCGCCGGCGACAACACCAACGAGTCTCTGCTCGAGTTGCAAGCGTTCATGGTGGTTTCCGCGGTAACAGCCATGTGCGTCGCCGCTCTGGTGTCGGAGCGCACACGCGCCACGCGGGCGCTGCGGGACGCGCACGATCACTTGGAGCAGCGGGTGGCGGAGCGCACGGAAGCTCTGTCTCGCCTCAACGAAGCCTTACGGGTCGAAATCGACGAGCGCGGCCGGGCGGAGCGCGAGCTGGCCGAGATCGCCAGGCGGAGATCGGAAGACCTGCGCGACTTCGCGGTCTCGGTGCAGCGTGCGCAAGAGGACGAGCGCCGGCGCATCGCGCGCGAGCTCCACGACGATTTGGGCCAGCGATTGAGCGGCTTGAAACTGAGCCTCCAGGTGTTGGAGGATGACGTCGTCGAAGGCGGCATGATGCCCGCGAGCCGCCTCCAGGAGCTCGGTCGCGACCTCGACAAGATGATCGTCGAAGTGCGCCGGCTGTCGTACAATCTGCGCCCCGCCGCGCTCGACGATTTCGGGCCCATCGCCGCTCTGCAGACGCTGTGCAACCAGTTCGAAAAGACCCACAAGGTCAGGACTCGCTTTCAAGCCAACGAGCCCGATGACACGCGCCACGGCGCACACGTGGAGATAGCACTGTATCGGATCGCCCAGGAGGCGCTTTCGAATGTCGCCAAGCACGCACGAGCCACCACGGTATCGGTGCAGCTCACCCGTCACGACAGTGCCATCGCGGTCATCGTCGAGGACGACGGCTGCGGGTTCGACGTGAACGCCATCCGCGCGGAGAGGAAGCAGGGTGCCGGCTTGGGCCTGGTAGGAATGATGGAACGCTCGCAGCTTCTGGGAGGGACGTTTCGAGTCGAGTCGACCCTTCGCGGAGGCACCCGAATCGAAGCGCATCTGCCGCTGGACAATTCGCATCGATGAAGCCGATCAGAATACTGATAGCCGATGACCACAGCGTGGTGCGCAGCGGTTTGCGCGCGCTGTTGCAGAGAACCGCGGGGTTTGCAGTCGTGGCCGAGGCGTCGAGCGGGGAAGAGGCGGTACGACTGGCGCAAGAGCACAAGCCGGACGTTGCCATCCTCGACATTTCCATGCCGGGAATGAACGGTGTGGAAGCCACGCGTCTCATCAAAAAGGACAACCCCGATCTCAAGGTCCTGATTCTCACCATCCACGAGAGCGAGGAGTACGTCTGGCAGGTGATTCGAGCCGGCGCGAACGGCTACGTGCTGAAGAACGCCGACCGCGCCGATCTGCGCACGGCGGTACGGTCGGTCTTCGAAGGTCACCGGTTCTTCAGCCCGAGTGTTTCGGACATGATCGTCAACGAATTCGAAAGGCGGGTTCGTGACGAAGGCGCTTCAAGAAAGTGGCCGGAGGCGCTCACGCAGCGCGAGACCGAAGTGCTTCGCTTCGTTGCGCAAGGGATGACCAACAAAGAAATCGCGGAGAAGCTTCTCTTGAGCGTGCGGACGGTCAATACGCATCGCACCAATATCATGGGAAAGCTCGACATCCACGACACGGCCGGGCTGGTGCGCTACGCCATCCAGGCCGGTCTCGTGGATTTGAACTCGTAGGCGCGCTATCGAACCAGCACGAGCTTGCTCACGCCCTCGCCGTTTTCCGTTCGCACGCGCACAAAGTAAACGCCCGATGCGAGCGCGCGTCCCCCCTCTTCGCGCGCGTCCCAAATCAATCCATGCTCGCCCGCTTCCTGCTCCCCCTGGAAAACCCGCGCGATCAACCGGCCCGCGACGTCGAATACGTCCACGCTGACGCGGCTCTTTTCCGGCAGCTCGTAGTCGATGCGGCCCGGCGCCACGAACGGATTCGTGTGCCGAAGCGGAATGGTGTATCCCGGCACGCGACCGGGAAGATCCGCGATGCCGGACGCGACGTCCCAAGTGAGCGTGGGATCGCCGTCGTGGTCCACACTCGTCGGCCGTGGAAAGAACGGGAATGCACCCGGTTTGACGGGTCCCGCACCCGTGATCATATCCAATCCGGTTTCCAGCCCCAGCACGTCGTCCTTCTCGAGCAGAACGGTCGCGGTCGGAATGTCGACGAAGTACAAGGAGCCATCAACCCCGCCGAATGTGTCGGTCGCCATCACCAGCACGCGGTCGCCCGGGAGCCCGGGCGTCGTTTCGAAGCGAATCCGCGCGGCGTCGCCGCTGGGGCTCTCTTCGGCGAGGCACACGGTCAGTTCGCCTGGCTGCGTCTTGTCGACCACGCCGAGGTCCACGTCCCACTGGAACGGATTCAGTTCCAGGCCGGGAACCGCGGTCTCGAGCGAGTAACCCCCGCCGAGCCCCGGCGCGAAGAACACGCGAACGTCGCCGTCGCTCCCGTCGTCGGTACCGATGGGTACGATCAGCGCAGTAGGTGCGAAGGGCGACACGATGAGCCCGACCGAGCGTCGAAAGCCGAGAAGGCCCGCATCGAAGAGGGAAGAAAGCACGACCCCGTTGGGGCCGAATACGATCAGGCCCGGAACGCCGCCGGAACCCTCGACCGCGGCGACGTGCGCGCCGGGCAACCATCGGACGACGTCGACGCCGATTTCGTATCCCGGGATCTTGAGTCCCGGATTCACCGTGGGGTTCTCCAGATTCCTGAACAAGAGACCGGTCGCGATATCCACGATGAACAGATCCGCGTCGGTCCCGGCCGCGTTTTCGATCGGAACGATGACGCGATCTTCGGGCGCGATCGCCAGGCCGCACATGGTCACCAGGTCGACTCCCGCTTCATACCCGAGGATCGAAGGACCGGCGGGGTTTTCAACTGAGTAGACCCAAAGCGCGTCGCCGTTCTCGTCGATCTTGTAAAGGTCGGCTTCTGCCGGACCTTCGACCGGGATGAGGATGGATCGGTCGTCTTCGCAGAGCAACGGGTCGAGGAGCATGATATCCACGTCGCGTTCGTAGCCGGGAAACGAAAGCGGGAGTGCGCCGCCGGCGTTGATCGCTTTGACACTGGAGTACTCCATGAAACTCGGGGGCAGGTCGCCGGCCACCTCGTCGGACTCGAAGTCGACGAACAGGAGGTCCGATCCCGCCGCGTCGGAAACCGGAACCAGCAGGCGCATGCGATCGTCCATTTGGAAAGCCTCGGGATCGACGCCTTCGGCCAGCTCGGGTAGCCAGTCGATCAATAGGTTGGCGTCGCCGGCGATGCGGCCGTCCGTCGAAAGCAGGAGACTGCTTCCCCAATCGCCGTCGACGTTGCTCACGTCGATGGCGAGGATTCCACGCACCGTACGGTCTTCGGTCTCGAGGAGAAAGAAGGCCATCGAGCCATTGTAGCCGTCCCAGATGCCGTCCACATCCTCGCGAAACCCGAGGTTGCCGAGCGCGATGTCCTTGATGTCGATGACCGCACCATCCGCCATGGTGGAGAGCATGTACAGGTGTGCCTCCGAGCCGTCTTCGGACTCCATCGGCACGAGGATGATGGAATCGAGACCCACTCCCTCGCCGATGATGAACGGATCGACGCCGTTCTCGTAACCGACCAGTCCGTCCTCGATGTACATTTCCGCCACGGGCACGCCGAAGAAGTTGATGCCGATGATGCGCAAGCGGGCGTCGCTCCCGTCCTCCGCTTCCTCGGGGATGACGATGAATGTGTGGGCACACGAGATGATGAAGTCGACGTCGTCCTCGAAGCCGAGGGCGTCGATGAAGATGGTGCCGTGCGCCGGAGTGGCGCTTAGGGTTATCGCGAGTAGAGCTGGGATGGCAAGGGCAGCAAGCAGAGGAGCGCGGAGGGTCCCGCTTCCGCAGAACCGAGCGACCGTTCTCATAATGTCCTCCCCCGTGGGGCGCCCGCTCCCCGCCGGTCCCCAGCGGTATCAGCGTGCGGAAGTATACTCCTTGGCCGACACCCGAAGGCGCTCTATATTCTGCGGGTCCATGTCGCACACGCGCGACGCCGGAATCCGAACCATGTCCTCCCAACTTCTCTTTAGCGTCGCCGGAGCCCGCGGGATCGTCGGCAAGACCATCGACGCCGACGTCGTCACGCGCCTCACGCTCGCGTACTGCTCCGTCATCCCCGACGGGCCCGTGGTGGTCGGACGCGACACGCGCCCGAGCGGGGAATCGTTCGCGAACTCGGTCATCGGTGCGGTGACCTCCACCGGTCGCGACGTGATCGACGTCGACATCGCGACCACGCCCACGGTCGAAATGGTCGCCGAGCGCACCGACGCGGTCGCCGGCATCATCGTTACCGCGAGCCACAATCCCATCGAGTGGAACGCGCTCAAGTTCATCGATCACCGCGGCATCTTCATCACCAAGGAAGTGGGGTCGAAGGTGCACGCCGCGTTCAAGGAAGGCCGCTTCGCGTTCGCGGACGGAACCCGCACGGGGAAGATCAGCGACTACACCACGGCCGCGCAGGAACACATCGATGCCATTCTGGCACTCGATGTGATCGACGTTACGGCGATCCGGCGCAAAACGTTTACCGTTGTGCTCGACTGCATCAACGGGGCCGGAAGCGTCATCGCTCCCCAATTGCTGGAAGCGATGGGTGTGCACGTGATCCCGCTCAATTGCGTCCCGGACGGAAATTTCTATCGCGATCCCGAGCCGCGTCCGGAAAACCTGGGAGATCTCGCCGAGGCGGTGAAGAAATCGAAGGCGCATCTCGGTCTGGCGACCGACCCCGACGCCGATCGCCTGGCGCTGGTCGACGAGAAGGGAATCGCGGTCAGCGAGGAGTACACGCTGGCACTCGCGTCCGAGGTCGTGCTGGAAAAACATCGCGGTCCGGTGGTGGTCAATCTCTCGACCTCGGCGTGGATCGATTTCGTCGCGCACAAACACGGCGTTGCGGTGTTTCGAACCCCGGTCGGCGAAGCCCACGTGGTCGACAAGATGCTCGCGGAGAAGGCGGTCGTGGGGGGCGAAGGCAACGGCGGGGTGATCTATCCCGCGCTCCACGCCGGGCGCGACGCGATGTTAGGGATGGCATTGATATTGCAACTTTTAGCTCAACGGGACGCCACTCTGTCGGAGATCATTCGGGGTTACCCTCCGCTCTTGATCACCAAGGACAAGGTGGCGCTCCGCGGGACCTTCGCGCCGGGCCGGATTTCGGATGCAATCCGGCGCAACAATCCTGTTACACTCGACACCCAAGACGGTGTGAAGGCGACATTTGCGGACGGATGGATTCACCTTCGCGTGTCCAACACGGAAGGCCTCGTGCGCGTGATCGCCGAAGGGCCGGATCCGAAGCGAGCGGCAGCTCTGCAGAAAATCGCGCGCGACGCCCTCGACGCGTCCTGGTGATTATCCCCAACTCGGGGTCCGGGATCGGAGGAAATGACCAATGTGCGGAATCATCGGATACATCGGAAACAACTCGGCGATGCCGATCCTCCTCGAAGGGTTGAAGCGACTCGAGTACCGCGGCTACGACTCCGCGGGGGTGGCCATCATGGAGAACGGCCACCTCACCGTCGAGAAAACCAAGGGCAAGATTTCGCAGCTCGAAGGACTGGTGGGCCTGCGTCCGTGGAAGGGAACCGTCGGCATGGCGCACACGCGCTGGGCCACACACGGCGAGCCCAACACCGAGAACGCGCACCCGCACACCGACTGCACCGGTGACATCGCCATCGCGCACAACGGCATTATCGAGAACTATTCGGCCCTCAAGCAGCGCCTCATCAAAGAGGGCCATCTGTTCACCACCCAAACCGACTCCGAAGTCATCGCGCACCTGGTGGAGAAGTTCTACAAGTCCAGCGGCTCGCTGGAAGAAGCAGTGCGACTCACGGTGTCGCAGCTCGAAGGCACCTACGGGCTCGTCATCATGAGCAAGAAAGAGCCCGACAAGATCATCGGTGTGCGCAACGGCTCGCCGCTCATCATCGGCATCGCGAGCGACGAAAACTTCCTCGCCTCCGACGTGTCGGCCATCTTGAAGCACACCCAGAAGGTCATCTACCTCGACGACCACGAGATGGTCACCGTGCGCCGCGACGGCTTCGTGACCAAGACCATCGATAACGTCACGACCAACAAAGAGATCCACAACGTCGACTGGGATCTCGAACAGATCGAGAAGGGCGGCTTCGATCACTTCATGCTGAAGGAGATCAACGAGCAGCCCGAGACCATTAGTAATGGTATGCGCGGGCGCTTGGTGTACGACGAAGGCATCGCCAAGTTGGGCGGCCTCAACATGAGCGACGACGAACTGCGCGCGACCAAACGTATCATGATCCTCGGTTGCGGAACCAGCTGGCACGCGGGCTTGATCGGCGAGTACATCATCGAAGAGCACGCGCGCATCCCGGTGGAAGTCGAATACGCCTCCGAGTTTCGCTACCGCAATCCCATCATCGAGCCGGGAACGCTCACCCTTGCGATCAGCCAGAGCGGCGAAACCATCGACACCTTGGAAGCGATGCGCGAAGCGCGGCGCCGCGGGTCGCGCATTCTCGGTATCTCCAACGTGGTCGGCTCTACCATCGCGCGCGAGTCGGAAGGCGGCGTGTACATCCACGCCGGCCCGGAGATCGGCGTCGCGTCCACGAAGGCGTTCACCTCGCAAATCACCGTGTTGTCGTTGCTGGCGCTCTTGCTCGGCCGCTTGCGCGTCATGTCCAAGCGCGAAGGCCAGGAGCAGATCGAGCATTTGCAGAGACTCCCGAGCCAGGTGCAGCAGATCCTCGACCAGGACGAGCAGATCAAAGAGATCGCGCAGGCCTACTGCAACGACACCAACTTCCTCTACCTCGGTCGGGGCGCGAATTTCCCGGTCGCACTCGAGGGTGCCTTGAAGCTCAAAGAGATTTCGTACATCCACGCGGAAGGGTATCCGGCCGCCGAGATGAAGCACGGACCCATAGCACTGATCGACAAGAACATGCCGGTGGTCGTCATTTGCCCCAAGGACAACGCGTACCACAAGATCCTCGGAAATATTGCGGAAGTGAAAGCGCGCCGCGGCCGCATCATCGTCATCTGCAACCAAGGCGACGAAGAAGTGGCCGAGATGGCGGATCACGTGATCACGATTCCGCCCACGCTCGATTTCTTGTATCCGATTCTGACCGTGCTGCCGCTGCAGCTGCTCGCGTACCACATCGCGGTGATGCGCGGCTGCGACGTCGATCAGCCGCGAAATCTCGCCAAGAGCGTGACGGTGGAGTAGCGTCGCGCTCGACCACGAGAAAATGGTCGAGAGGAGATCGGCACTGCTCTCCTCTCGACCACAAACTCGGAAGTTATCCTCCAGCCGTTTCCATACTACTTGAGCATCACGATTTTGCGCGTCTCCTCGTAGGAGCCCGCGATCATGCGCACGAAGTAGATCCCCGACGAGGCCGGTCGTCCCGCCGCGTCCACGCCGTTCCACACGACGCTGTGTTCGCCCGCGGGCATCGATTCGTCGGACAGGCGGCGCACCAGTGTCCCGCGCACATCATAGATCGCGATTCGCACGAGCTCGGCGCTTGCCAACGTGAACGCCACGGTGGTCTGCGGGTTGAACGGGTTGGGGTGAATCGATTTCAACCCCGTCTCCCGAACGTCGGGCTCAGCCGTCGGCACTGGGGGCTCGTCGATGGACCAGTCGGGCATGGGAACCGGGGGCCCGAGAGTCAGGATGTCCGCAACCAAGTAGTCCGCTCTGGTCGCCGTTACGAAATGCAAGCCCAGCGGCCCGTGATTGCCCCTCTTTCCGTTGGGGTTAATCGTCAGCGGGGCGTCGGACTCGCCATCTTGCGCACCCAGTATTTCCAACGCTCGCTGGGTCGAGAAGAAAATTCCGAGATCCGGCCGGCCGTCCCCGTTGAACTCCACGATGCGAATTTCCTCGGGTCGCGCCACGCCGGCCGTGTTCCCCAAGTAGATCTGCGAGAGCTCCAGCGAGCCGGCGTCGATCCCATCGACTGATGAAACGATCAGCGCGAAGCGATCCCCCGCCGGAACGAACCCCCTCCCGTCCGCGATGAATCCGCTCGACGACAGCGCGTTCGCACCCTGGTCGTGCGGTACCCGCACGCACACGGTGGCGTCCGTGGTGTTTCCCGACTCGTCGCTCGCCCGATAGAGGATCGTGTACTTGCGGCCGTCCTCGGTGCCCTGGCGCTCGGAGCGCAGGTCAAAGCACACGTCGGGCGTGTCGTAGTCGGCGTCTTGGATGTCGTTCGGGAAGTGGCCGTCTCCGATATCGTCGTCCGGCTCGTCAGAAGTAATGCTCACGAGAACGAACGTCGGTGCATCGTCGCAGATGTCCGTCACCTCGACCGTCGCGCACACCTCGACCATCTTGTGGTTAGGCGGCCACAGCACGTCGCGGTCGAGCACCACTGAAATCTCGGGCGGAGTGGTGTCGACCACCGTGACTTTCGCGGTGCAAGAATTCGCGTTGTTGTCGTGATCGGTTGCCGTGAACGTCACGATCGTCTCGCCGTTGTTCGCATGGGACGGGAAGCACGTCGGTGCATCGTTGGTGATAGTGGGGTCCGGGTCGCACACGTCGGTTGCCAATACACCGGCGAAGAATGCGACGAGCTGCGGATCATCCGCGGGCGTCCCGCAATGATCCGAGCACTCCACCACCACGTCGGCTGGACACGTGATATCGGGCGGCGTGGTGTCGACCACGGTGACGTCCGCCGTGCAGGTGGCGATGAGCCCCAAGTCGTTCTCGGCCGTAAACGTGACCGTGGTGGGGCCGAATCCGAAGCAAGTCGGCGCGTCGTTGGTAACCGTCACGGCGCAGAGGTCGGACGCGGAGACGCCGGCAAAGAACGCGGCCAGCTGCGCATCGCTGGCCGGCGTGCCGCACGGATCGGCGCACTCGACGATGACGTCGCCGGGGCAGGTGATCGAAGGCTGCGGGGTGTCCGCCTCGCGTCCGAACCAGAGGAAGTACGGGTCGACGGAGCCGCCGCCTTGTCCGCCGTTGAGAACGAAGCCGGTGGCGGCCCAGGTCTGGCCATACGGGAGCGCGCGACGACTGGTCAGGTAATCCCCCCAACGGTTGCTCGTCGGACCTGCGTCGCCCTGCGCGATGACGTAGCCTTCCACGGGCGCGATCACGTCCCCGTTGTAGTCATCCGAGATCCACGCCATGAAGCTCGGGTACGGGTACGGGTTTCCCGGCGGGGCGTCGCCGCCGCCCAGGGCCATGGTTCCCGCGATGTTGCCCGCGTCATTGGGGTGAACCGACGGGTACGCGAACGCGTAATCGTCGTTCCAGATCTGTCCCTGATCGGCGAGCCCCAGTCCTCCCTCGTTGAACACGGCGTAACGAACGTTGGGCCAGGGGAACCCGTCGCCCTGGACCGAGTCCCACATGAAGCCGACCTTGCCGTCTGCAATCCAGGCGGCCAGCAGACTTGGGATGCCGAAGTTGAGATAGTCGGTTCCATCCGGGCTCGGCGCTGAGTACGTGCCGCCGAGCCACGCGTCGACCCCGCGGTCGACCGAACTCCCCGGCGACGCGTCGCCTTCCGCCCAGGTGTAGAGGCGCATCTCGCTCATCGACTTGTGCACCCCGACGTACATCGTCCCCCCGGCGCCGTGCGTCGGTCTCTGAAAGGCGTACTCGGAGAAGTAGCCGCTCAGAGAGACCCCGCCGCCATCCGTGGCGTCGTCCAGGTGCATCTTGAGCACCAGCGCATTCTCCGACGCACCGATGATGTCGGTGGAGAAGTAGACGTAGTTGTTGCTGACCGACACCTCTGGGAAATCGAACCACACCCCGTTTCCGTAGCCGTAGTCCGCCTGCGGATTCAGCGTAAAATAGGTCCACACGTTGTTCTGGGTGGCCGCGTTGCTGGTGCTCCACGCGAGTAGGATCGTGTTGTTGCCGTTTCCATCCCTCGCGTACTGCACGTACCAGAACATGAGCCCCCGCGTTTCCTCGAAGTACGCCACCTGGTCGCAGCAGAATCCGCCGGAGAAGGAAGGGAAGGTGGTGGCGGGATTGACGAACGTGAAGTTGCGGCCGCCGTCCGCAGAGACGCTCGCGTACCAGTTCCCGGTGTAGAAGATGGTCTCGCAGTTCATCCCCAGACTGGGCTCGTTGGTGGACGAGGTGCTGTTGTTGGTGAACGCATCCGTGAGGATGGTGCTGCGAAACACCGAGAAATCTCCCGGCGCGGCGTTCACCCGCGGAGCGCCCATCGCCGGCGCCTGGCCCGCGCGGGTGGTAGCACTTCGTAGCGCCGGCGGCGCTCCGGGGCCGGGCGGGATTGCCAGCGCCCGCTGACGGCGGAGCTCCACCAGTTGCTGGAGGGCGGCCTCGCTGCGGGCGATGTCCTCGGGTGTCATCGCGGGCGGTGCGTTGAGCGGAGGCGCGCTGGCCGATTTAACCTGGATAATCTTGGGTGGCACGGGTTGGTCGGCGAAGGCCGACTCGACCCAGCCGCTGACCCCCACAAGCGTCGCCAGGAAGACCAATGCATGGACTGCAAAGGGTCTCATGACGTTTCTCCTTCACGTGGTTGGTTGGTATTCGCCCTGACCGGGCGCACGCAGGAGGTGACGGTTATGGGTGGCGCCGCGTGTCGTAAGGCTTGCCGAACTCCCGCCGAGCATCAGGACGTTCCTGGTGCTCACGCAGTCGCCGGCGCACAAGGCGGGCACAAAGGCGAGTCTATAATTCCGTAATTCCTGTATCCCTGTTACGCAGACGAGAAGCGGCAGGTCGATGAGGCCTGACCTGCCGGGAGCGCGCGAAGGGTAGCACGCGATGTCCGATCACGTCAACAGTTGGCAGCGCGGCGTCTAAAATCTAACGCCGTGATTACATCTCAAGTGGCTTGACGATGCATCTCGGGCTACTTTTCAAATGGCTCGACGGGCAGTCGATGGCTGGAGGAGATGATTTCCATGGTTCGTTTCCGCGTGCTCGCATCCGCGCTCGTGGCTGGTGTCGTGCTTTCGTGCGAGGCCTTGAACGACAGTAGCGCGCCAGCAACTTCGGGACCGGGGGGAGTGACGAGCAACGTTGCCCCGTCCCTCGAAGGAACACTCTGGGAGTTCATAGAGATCGAAGGCGCACCGGTCGTGCATTTCGACAATGAAGAAGTGCCGCAGATTCGCCTGATCACGGCCGACCACACCATCGTGGCCTCGCTGAGCTGTAATCTCTTCAAAGGCACGTACGAGATCGAGGGGGAAAGCCTGCGCTTGCATCCGATACCGGTGAGCTTTCGCGACTGCCTGGCGAGCCACGAACAGGAGGACGCGATCCGGCGCGTCATCCAGGCCGTCACTTCCTACCGGATTAACGGCGACCGGCTCTTCCTCTTCGCCGAGGATCGGGCGGTGGCCGTCCTGGGGCCCATGGAGCAGCTCTAGTCCCGAGGAACGAGTGACAGGCTGCGCCTCCTAGGACGTCGACGAGTGCGCGAGCGTATCATTGTCATTTGTCGTATCATTGTCATTTGTAATGAAGGCGAGGACGAAGCGCTCGTTCCTCTAAGGAGCCCGATCGATGAACCGTCACTCCGGGTCGAACGCTGTTCCTTTGCTTCTGGCCCTATTCGTGGTCGCGCTGCCCGGCCCTGCCGCGGCGTTGCAGGTCGACCCCGCCAGTGTGCCTACCCGAATTCTCTATGATCTCGTGGTTCCGGTCGCGCACGTCGAGCGTTTCGATGGCTCGGCGTCGGCGCCGCCGGCCGACGCCGCCACGCTGCGTCAGGTGGCGCACGAGCTCGCGCGTGCGTCCCTCGACCCCCCCACTTGGTCCGATGCGCGCGCCTTCCGCGACGACGGCGGCACCACGGTGCGCATCGGGATGATCGACGTTCGCTACGACCGCATCCGCACGGGCTCCGATCGCTCGGGTGCGGCCCGCGTCGAAGGCGACCGGCTCGTGCTCGACGCCGACGCGCTGGAAACGGCACGCGCGTTCGTGGCGGCACCGACGCGCGGATACACCTATCGGGGTGGGGAGGTGTCGTTCGTGCTGGATTCGCAGTGGTTCATCGGGAGCGCGCGCCCGGCGCGCGTCGAAGTCGATTTCGGCGACGGGGCCGGCTACCGGTCGCTGCGCTGGGACGAACGCATTGTCGTTCATTTCCCGGCGACCGGCGGGTACCGCGTTCGCCTGCGCGCTATCGATGTGACTGGGGAAGCGCTGAACGCGACCTTTGCGTTCGACGTGCGAAGTCTCGCGACCCCCGCGCCCAACGACACCCTCCCGCTCACCGGCACGCAACCGTACAACGGAGGCACTGCCACCGGTCGGGCGTTTGTGTACCTGTCGGACCAGAACGCGGTCCTTACCAAGCCCGCCGTGGTCGTCGAAGGATTCGACATCGACAATACGATGAACTGGGACGAGCTTTATGCGTTGCTCAACCAGGAAGGCTTGATCGAGGAGCTGCGAACGCGCGGCTACGACGCCGTCGTGCTCGATTTCACCGAGTCGACCGAGTACATCCAGCGCAACGCCTTCGTACTGGTCGATCTCTTGCATGAGGTGCAAGCACTGATCGGCCCGGCGGACACCTATCCGCTGGTCGGCGCTAGCATGGGCGGGCTGGTCGCGCGCTACGCGCTCTCGTGGATGGAAGGCAACGCCGACGCGCATCGCGTGCGCAACTTCATTTCGTTCGACGTGCCGCACGCGGGAGCGAACATCCCCTTGGGCATCCAGTACTGGCTGGATTTTTTCTCCGACCAGTCGCCCGACGCCGCCCACCTGCTCTCGCGCCTCGACACGCCCGCGGCGCGCCAGATGCTGCTGTATCACCACACCACGCCGCCGGGAGCTACGGGTGAGGCGGACGCGCTGCGAGCGGTTTTCGAGAGCGAGCTGGCCGGCCTGGGCGACTACCCGTCGCAACCGCGACGCGTGGCACTCGCGAACGGAAGCGGCACCGGGCTGAATCAGGGATTCGGCGCCGGCGGTCAGATCATTCGCTGGGAGTACGACAGTTTCCTGGTGGACGTGCGGGGGAACGTCTGGGCCGTCCCCAACGGAGCACCGACGCAGATCTTGCAGGGACTGATCGCCATTATCTTTTCTCCGCCCGACGCGATGAACGTCACCGTTTCCGGCACGTTGCCGTGGGACAACGCGCCCGGGGGGTCACGCAACTCGATGGCGCAGATGGATTCGGTGGCAGCCCCCTTCGGCGACATCGTGGCACTGCATCAGCGCCATTGCTTCATCCCCTCCGTGAGTGCGCTCGACATCGCGACCACGGACCCGTTCTATGATATCGACGGAGACCCTGATCTTCTCGCGCACACTCCCTTCGACAATCTCTATGTGTCCGCTGTGAACGAACCGCACGTTACCGTCACGCCGGGCAACGCATTGTGGTTGCTCGAAGAAGTCGATCCGGGCGCAACCGCGGTGCGTAGCGCCGCCGCGCCGCCCGCGTTCTCGCTTTTCGCCGCCGCACCCAATCCCTTCGGCCACGAAACGACGGTGCGCTGGCAACTCGTGCGCGCCGCGCGCTTGCGCGCAGAAGTTTTCGACGTGCGCGGACGACGGGTTGCAACGATCCTGGACGCAGCGCGTCCCGCCGGGCCGGGTGAGGTCCGCTGGCCCGGGCGTGACCACAAGGGGCAAGCGGTGGCGGCGGGTGTGTACTTCGTGCGTGTCCAAGCGTTGGGAGAAACGCAGACGCGCCGCGTGGTGTTGATCCGCTAGTCGAGAGCGATTACTTGCCAGGCGCGTGACTTGGGGAGTACGATGACACAGTTGGCGCGGTGCCGACGCTTGCGCCTCGTGTCCCAATCCTGAGGAGCATCCTAATGAAGTCGCCCCTGCACTCCGTTCATGCCCCCGAGCCCATCGGTCCCTACACGCAAGCGATCCGCGCGGGGGATTTCATCTTCATCTCGGGTCAAATCGGCATCGATCCCACGGTGGGGAAGATCACGGCGAAGGATGCGGTCGGCCAGACCACGCAGGCCTTGAAGAACATCCGCGCGATCCTGACCGCGGCCGGATTGAGCCCCGAGGACGTGGTCAAGACCACCCTCTTTCTCGCCGACATGAACGACTTCGCCGCCGTCAACGAGGCCTACGGCGAGATGTTCCACGACGACCCGCCAGCCCGCTCGACGGTCCAAGTCGCACGACTCCCCATGGACGCCAAGGTCGAGATCGAAGTGATCGCAATGCGGCGTCCTGCTACGAGCGCGTAACCCTATTTGATCATCACCATCTTCTTCGACAACGTCCGCTTGCCGGTCGTGAGCGTATAGAGATAGATGCCGGACGCGACCGACTGGCCGTTGTCGTCGCGCCCCGACCACTCGATCGAATGACGTCCCTGTTCCATCGTTCCGTCGTAGATGGTCGCGACGTGCGTTCCGCGCACGTCGAACACGCGAACCACCACGCGCCCCGCGGCCTCGACCGTGAACGGAATCTTGGTCGAGGGATTGAACGGGTTGGGGTAGTTCTGCCCGAGTGAGAGTGCCAGCGCGGGTGTGGTGACGGACGCAGGGGCCGAAAGCACCTCGTCGCCGTTTTCTTTCACCGCCGCGAGCACGTAGGTGTACTCGGTTGCGGCGCGCGTGCCGGCGTCGACGAAGGAGCTCGCGGTCGCGGGGAGGAGCGGGTCGGTAACGGGCATCTCCGGCGAGCTCGATTCGCTTCGGTACACGCGGTAGCCCAGCACGACTTCGTCCGCCTCCACCCGCCACGCCAACCTCACGCCTTCGTGGGCCGCGGTTGCTTCGAACATCGAGATCAGGACCGCGACCGTCGTGATGGTCACCGAACGCTCCGACGAGTACGCGCTCATCACACCGTCCGCGTTGCGCGCTTGAACGGCGAAGTAGTACGTCTCCGCCGGCAACGCGCATTCGGTGTGGAGCGTGGAGGCACCCACTTCCACCGACTGCTGGTATTGCGATGTCCCACCACCCGCGACCGACTGGGTGCCGAAGGAAACCACGTAGCCGACCACGGTCGGGTCGCCGCTCGGTAGCCAGGCGGCGGTGGCACACCCGGGCGAGTGGGTCTCGAGCGAAGCAAACAGAGGAGGCACCGGGGGTGCCGCGTCCGAGCCAACCAGGTCGATACGGTCGCCGGTGGTGGCGTCGATATTCAAAATCACCGATCCCAAGGACGACGACGTGGCTGTGCTGACTAGGTTCGAGTTCTTGCGCACCTCGAAGGTCGCGTTGGGCTTGGCGCCGAACACGAGCACTTTGGTGGGCGCGCCGAATGCGGCGCTACCCACAATGCTGCAAATTACGACTATGGCGGTGAAGGACGCGCGCCGGTTGCAGCGGCGCATCCTACTTCACCACCAGCATTTTTTTCGACAACGTCTGCTGGTGGGTCGTGAGCGTGTAGAGATACACGCCCGACGCCACCGGCTGCCCGGCGTCGTCGCGCCCCGACCATTCGAACGAATGGCGGCCCAGCCCCAAATTCCCGTCGAACACGGTCGCGACGTGCGCGCCGCGCACGTCGTAGATGCGAAGCAGCACGCGATCGGCGGACTCCAGCGTGAAAGGAATCCGCGTGCTCGGGTTGAAGGGATTGGGGTAGTTCTGATCGAGCGAGAGCGCCGGCACGGTCGGTGTGACCGGCGTGGGCGGATTGGCCGACAGCATGTCGAAGCGATCGTTCGGGTTGGTGCCGACGTCGATGCGGACCCGTCCCAGCGCGGTCGACGTGGTGGTCGCGACAATGACGTTGTTCTTCTTGATTACGAAGCTCGTGTTCGGTTTCGCGCCGAAGGCGAAGATCTTGGTCGCAGAGGCTGGAGTAGCGCCAACAAAGGAGCAGGCAAGCAAGACGGCGAGGGCGAAAAAAGGCCCACGACGTCCGCGAAGGACGACTCGGTGCATGGAATCCTCCCGTGACGCGCAATTGGGGACGCGCGCGGCCACGCACTTGGGTCCAAAGAAAACGGGGGCCCGAATTTAACGGGGCGGTCCGTGCGGTGGGGGTGTGGTCCGCACGAGGGCAGGGGCTATCGGTTCAGAAACTGCGCGCGTACACAAGGAGGGCGGTGTGCGCGCTTGCTAACGGCCGCGATATCATCATGGAGGCAGGGCGCGGCCCAAGCCAATAAACCACAGTAGTGTGATCTATGCAACATGCGATCGGTAGAATCATGGAGGTGGCCAGAAAATTTGCACACAATTGCTGGACGGGACGACCCGCGGGCTGCTAAACCCGGAGTGTCCCCACCGTCACGCGACCGACGATCCCGGGCTCAACCGGGCGTCCGCGCGGGAAGGAACGGTGATCGCATTGTTGGAATGGCTAGGCAGAATTCCGCGCGCGACGCTCCATCGACCGCGGACGTGGCTCCGTCCCCCGGTCGTTTCGACGCGCCCCATCGACTTGTTGATCGTCCCCGGCGGCCGCGCGACCTGGACCGCGTCCGCCGTCAACGAGCGCGCGATGTTCCAGCTGGTGGCCGAATTCACCGTCACGAATCGCAGTGATCACAAGGTCGCGTTCGTGTCGGCCAGGCTTCGAAAGCCCGCCGTGGAAGGATTCGTCCACGTGCTCGATCGCGAAAGCGGCACCCACGGCGCCTATTCGCTGGAGCCGGATGCGCGCACGCGCGCGTGGGCATACTTCTACGTCTTGATGTCGGCGCCCCCGGTCGGGACCAACGTGGTCGGCGATGTCGGATTCGTCGATCAGTACGGCAACACGCACTGGGTCGAGAAAGTACGCTTTCGCGGCGAACCGTCGCGGCCTATCGAAACAGCGCCTTGAAGGTGTGCAATGAAACGATTCCTCACGCTCGCGGCGCTCCTTTCGATCCCCGCGATCTCGAACGCGCAGCTCAAGATCTCCGAACAATGGACCACCTACTGCGACAACGGCGTCGAAAAGGTTCGCGTCGAGTTCACCTATCAGGTGCTCGCGATCGGGTTCGATCCCGTCCACTCGGAATGGATCGGTGAATTCACCGATCCGTGTACGGGAGGGTGTGACGGCCCCGATACCGTCATGGGCGTTCGGAGAGCTCTCGGTCAAGACACCTACACCTGGACGTGGCAGGGTTGGACGCTCGAGTGTCTCGGCACGCTGGTGTGGAGGGATGCGATGATGAGCTACATCGCCGCGGGCGACGAAGGTCCGGAGAACCGCCAATTCTTCGTCACCTGCGACGACGGTCCGCAGACCATCGTCGATGAGTGCAACACGCTGCCGGTCGCGACGTCGACCTGGGGAGCGATCAAAGCGTTGTATCGGTAGGCGATAAACGCGTTTCTCGTCGTGGTATGATCGTTGCGCGATCCATCCATCGCGCACATGAGAATCGCCTTCGCAATATTTCTCTCTACCGCGTTCGTTGCCTCGGTTGCGAATGCCTGCCTGATTCCCGACAACGTCTCCGAAAGCTGGACCACATACTGCGACGGAACCACCGAACGGGTCCGCCTGACCATCGAGTTTCACCTCTCCGATGTGGCCGACTTGTCCGAGAGCGGCAGCGAGTTCTTCGTAGGCGTGTCGTGCGTCGAGCCATTCGAGTGCACCGGCCCGGACGGCCGCAGCGGCGTTATCAGTGATTTGGGCGGAGGGAATTATCGCTTCGTGCTCCAGGGGTGGGACCGCGCGTGTTTCCCCGACCTCCAAGCCGTTCGCGACGGCGCGATCTTTTGGCGCTGCTACTACGCGCCCGGCGAGTCGCAGATGGTGCTGTTTCGTTTCTATTGCGCGGACCGTGCCCGCCCGATCGTCGACGAGTCCACCTGCGTTCCGCTTCCGGTCGCGACCTCGACCTGGGGCGCGATCAAGGCGTTGTATCGCTAGCCGAGACGCTGTATTATTCCGCCTCCTGCGGGGTAGTTGAGTGGCACAACGCCGCGCTGTTAACGCGGATATCGGAGGTTCGAATCCTCCCCCCGCAGCCACCTACCTCACGATCACGACCCGCCGATTCGCTACCATTCGCCCATCGACCGACAACCGAACAAAATAGACGCCGCTGGCGAGCTCGCGCCCGGCGTCGTCGGTTCCGTTCCATGTGGCAACTCCCGCGCGCGCGTCGCGACCGCTGGTCGGAAGCGTGTGCACGCGACGGCCGCGTACGTCGAAGATATCGATTCGCGCCGGTCCTGTGATGGGCGAATCGAAGCGCAGCGAGGTCGTGGTCTGGAACGGATTGGGGTCGATCGTCAGTACGTTCGGCGTCGGCGTATCGCCCACGTCGGTGCCGGTATCGACGAATCGATAGATCTGACCGTACAGAGAAACAAGGTACAGCTCGTCTTCCTCGTCGATTCCGAACGTCGAGTACTGTCGCGGCGGATCGTCGAAGTGGATGAGCTCGTCGTTCCACTCAACCCCGTTGTAAGCGAGCGACCACACCCCGCCGCCGGCGTCCGCGTACAAGTACTTGCCCCACAAGCTGGGGACGGTGTGGCCCCGGTACACGTGGCCGCCGATGATCGCGTTCCCGATGGGGCTCTCGTGCGGATATTGAAATATGGGTAGGACCGCATTGAGGCCCGCGGTGTCGCAAACCGCCGGATTCGGGTAGCAATCGTCGGCCTCCATCTTGATCCAACCGTAGTTGCGACCCTTGAGGACGATATCGATTTCTTCCCACAGCGCCTCGCCCACGTCCGCCAAAAAGATCCGCTCCGTTTCGCCACGATCGATGCTGAAGCGCCACGGATTGCGAAATCCCCACGCGTAGAGCTCTTCGCGCCAACCTTGCGTGTTTCCCGCCAGTGGGTTGTCGGGCGGTATCGCGTACTCCAGGCCGGGCGACACGCCGTCCACGTCGATTCGAACGAGCTTTCCCATCATCGTTGTGAGGTCCTGCGACGGCCAATGGCTGCAATCGTCACCGATCGAAATGTACAAATATCCATCGCTGCCGAAAACCAGCCCGCATCCCTTGTGACACGTGAGTGTTTGCGGGATCTCGAACAAGACGACCTCGCTCAGCAGATCCGCGACGTTGGGGTTGGCACTCACCTGAAACCGAGACCAACGTGACAAGAACGGCGTCGGCGTGTTGTACATCACATAAAAGGTCCCGTTGTCCTCGTAGTCGGGGTGGAACGCGACTGCCAGTAAGCCGCACGAGCCGTCGTTTTTGACTTTCGCGGTGATGTCGAGAAACAAAGTGCGCGTCGATACCGACGGATCGTTGTCGAACACCCAGATTTTACCGTCCTTCTCGACCACGAAGAGTCGATCGCTACCGTCGAAGGGGGCCTGGATGTCGACCGGCCAATTGAACGCGGGCAAATTCGGAAAGGCGTTTTGGATTAACGGTGGTGTTGCGAAAGCCGGGCACGAGGCGAGCACCGGCACGGCGAGCCACACAACCAGAACCATCGAGCGTCTCATGGAGACCTCCTAGTTTGGTCGGCGAACGGGACGAGTCAGTCTAGCACGCGCGCCACGGTCCATCTGTGATCATTCGCACATGAATCCGGCATCGCTGCGGCCGTCATGATGCAAACGAATGGAAAAGAAACCGCAGCTAACGGAGAAGTACCACGCGCTGCGCGTCGATGGTGCGACCGTCGATTTCAAGCCGGACGAAGTAGACCCCCGAGCCGACCCGCGACCCCGCGGCGTCGGTGGCGTTCCAGCGAGCGTCGTGGGTTCCTCGCGCGAAGTCACCGCTCGCGATGCGCCGCACTTCGCGCCCGCGCGCGTCGTAGATGGTGAGGGTTACATGCTGCGGCGCGTCCAGGTCGAATCCAAGTGCAGTATCGTGGGTGGACGGATTGGGCGTTGCGGGGAGCAAGCGGGCGCCCAGCGAGGGGGCTCGATCGCCGATTGCGGTCGGCGCCTCGGTATAATAGATGGTAAGCATGGGACGATTCGCCGGTACCAGATCCTCATCCGAGGCGAAACGCTTCGTCGTTTGGATTTGCCCTTCGTTACCGACCAGGACCCAGCCGAAGTTCGTGGCCGGCGCGTCCAGCCACCCTTGGACGTCGTCGCGCATGCCGCTCGATTGCCAGGTGTAGATTCCGATGCTGTCCACGGAGAGGACCGCGCTCTGCGACGGCACGAATTCGCCGCCCAGAGTCGCCCAGGTATCCGTGTTGTAAAAACGATACGTCCACGTCACATCGCCGGCCATCGCCATCGCCCCACCGCCTTCGTTGCCGATGGCGTCGGACTGTCCCTCGCCCCAATCCGCGAGGACGCGATGAAGCGCGACGGGCTGTGGACCGGCGGCGAGCGGCGTGCGCGACATGCTGAGTTGGAGCACGACACTGTCGACGGTGGCTCCGGCGGGAATCGTACCGGCGACGTCGAACGCGATGAACGCGCGCCGTGCGAATCCGATCGCATTATTGCCGGTGAAGATGTTCTCGCCGATGCCGTTGCTGTTGGTCATGACGTCCTCGTAGATCGAGTTGTCCTTGGCGGCGGAGAGGACTACGGTTTCGGCGTGGGCAAGGGACGCGACTACCATTAGCAGCACACAGATCAGCAAGCGACGCATCGTGTTGGCCTCCTCTTTGGAGGATGTAGTGTAGCGACGGAACCGGCGTCCTCGGATAAAGGCGGAGTGAAACTAGCGCGTTTTTTGGCGGCGATTCACCCTGGCCGCGAGGCTACTCCGTGTTCTGCGTCTCGGATCCGCGCTCGGTGATCATGCCCACGTTGGTGATGCCGGCCGCTTTGATCTCGCCGATCACAGATAGTACCACGCCGTAGGGCACGTCGGTGTCGCCGCGGACGAATACGCGCTCTTCGCCGCTTTCCCGCAGCGACTTGAGGGTCGAACCGATCGCGTCCAACGGCGTCTGGGCGTCATTCACGAACACGACGCCATCCTTCGACACCGTCACCACGATGGCCTCGGTCTCTTTGATCGCGACCGACTTCGCGGTGGGCAACTTCACCTGCACGCCGGTTTGCAAGAGCGGTGCGGTCAGCATGAAAATCACGAGTAGCACCATCATGATGTCGACCAGCGACGTCACGTTGATCTCGGCCACACTGCGAAAATGCCGGCGTCTCATGGCCTACAAAGCGAGGGTCTTGCGCGAGGGACGAATGTTGGTATCCAGGGCCGCTTGTTCTTCGCCGCGCACCGCGACCAAGTACTCGACCACGCGGGACAGAAACAGATCGATCTCGGATTCCTTCTTTTGCACGCGGCGCACGAACATGTTGTAGCCGACCAAGGCGGGAATCGCGGCTCCCAGTCCCGCGATGGTACCCACGAGTGCCTCCGCGATGCCGGGGCCGACCACGTCGATGCTCGCCGCGCCACCGGCCGACATGCTCAAGAAGCTGTTCATGATGCCCCACACGGTGGCCAGCAATCCCAGAAACGGCGAAGCACTCGCCACCGTCGAGAGCAGGATGAGGTAGCGCTCCATCACGGAGAATTGGCTGCTGGCGCGTCCTTCGAGCAAGGCGCGCAGGCGCGCGCGTTCCGCTTCCGCACTCGCGCGGTCGTCGAGTACCAACTGACCGTCCACGCCGCGCGCGGTGAGCACCATGTGTGCCTCGTTCAACACCGCCGCTTCCACCGACGGGAGGTAGCTCTCCGATTCCGCGAGCGCGCTGGACAATCCGCGTGTGCGAATGACGTTTTTCAGATCGCGGACTTTTTTGTCGATCTGACGAAAGAAGCGCGCGCGCTCGATCATGACCCCCCATGACGCAATCGACGCCAAGGTGAGAACGGCGAGGCTGATGAGTCCGAATGTTCCCGTGTCGCCGAGGATTTGGGGGAGCGAATAACCCGCCGCAGCGAGCGGCGGCACGAAGGCTTGCATCGAAACCATCTTTCGTTAGGGGGAGGCTTGGTCTCCTGGGGCCGGCGATGCTTGGCGGGAGGGGCCGCGGCCGGCAGTGTTTCGCTAAAGAAAACCACCCCGCGGAGCGACGCGCAAGCGCTATTCACGCGTTCTTCCGGAAGTGACCGCAACGACTTAGCCCTCGCGGGCCGGCCAAGATCGGGCTTCTCGGGTTCTCCGGCCATCTGCTATATTCTCCCACCGAACATGCCCGCAAGGGCATGTCGTGTTTAATGGGCCGGGACGACCGCCTCGGGAATGGATGGGCCCTGGTGGACCTCGGGGACTTCAAATCCCTTTGTCGGGCGATGCCGTCCGAGGTGGGTTCGATTCCCACACATTCCCGCCATCTGTCCCTCGCGACGGCGGGTCGCGTCCGAAGTCACGTCCCCGAAGTTCGAGCGAAGCCGTTGCATATTCCAAGAATCGTCGCCGTCGTGACCGCAATGCTCGTCACCGCGACGGGCACAGCAATGCCGGCGGCCCTCAGCGCCGCGGCGCAGACCGACTCGATCGCGCCCGCGGATTCTACACCGGCATCGGCGCCCGATTCCGTGCGCGCGATCGTGGTGAAAGATTCGTTGGGAATTCCCGGGACGCTCGAGGGCGAGCCACCGCGGCCCGATCCCGAGCAGGTGAAAGAGACGCTCGAGCGGATGGGGTCGAGCGAAGTCGAAGGCCGCACCGAGTGGGAGCGAAAGAAAAACCCCAAGGTCGCGATGCTGTGCAGCGCGCTTCTCCCCGGACTCGGGCAGACGTACAATGGTCGCCGCATCAAGGTCGGGCTGATGGTGGGGTTTTCGTACTTCTACTTCAGCACGGCGTGGCTCCGGTACAAGGACTACGAGGCGTCGATCGCGCGTCGCGATACGCTCGAACCGGGGTCGATCGCGTACGGCAACGAGAACCAACGCGCGGAGATTTACAAAGAGGACGCGCGCACATACCTGTGGTGGTCGGGAGCGGTGTGGTTGATCGGAATTCTCGATTCGTGGATCGACGCGCACCTGTACGACGTGCGCGAGTACACCCCACCCGAGAGAGCCGCGGTCTCCGCGTTGCCGGCCAGCGGCGAATCGGTGAGCTATTTGACGGTGGGATTCACGCTCGAGCTTCGATGAAGCTCGCACGCAACGGAACGAAATGACTTTTCCGCAAGAACGCATACGCAACTTTTGCATCATCGCCCACATCGACCACGGCAAGTCGACGTTGGCCGATCGCCTGCTCGAGCACACCGGGACTTTGACCAACAAGCAAATGCGCGAGCAGGTGCTCGACACCATGGACCTGGAGCGCGAGCGCGGTATAACGATCAAGAGCCACGCGATCCGCATGATCTATCGCGCCCGGGATGGGCAGGACTATCTCCTGAACCTGATCGACACCCCCGGCCACGTCGACTTCACCTACGAGGTTTCGCGGAGTCTCGCGGCCTGCGAGGGGGCGATTCTCGTCGTCGATGCCGTGCAGGGAATTCAGGCCCAGACGGTGTCGAACATGTATCTCGCGGTCAACAACGGCCTCGAGTTGCTGCCCGTGATCAACAAGATCGACATGCCGGCCGCGCGCGTCGAGGCCGTCGAGCAAGAGATCGACGACCTAATGGGCGCGTCACCCGATGAAATCGTCAAGGTGAGTGCCCGCGAAGGGACCAACATCGAAGGCTTGTTGGAAGCGGTGGTCGCGCGCATCCCGCCCCCGCAAGGGGATCGCGACGGCGCGTTGCAGGGACTGATCTTCGATTCCTTCTACGACACCTACAAGGGCTCGGTCGTCTACGTGCGCTTCAAGCAAGGCCGCGTCAGGAAAGGCGACCGGGTTCGCATGTGGTCGAAGGGGACCGCCTTCGAGGCGATGGAGCTCGGCTACTTCCGCATCGAGATGATCCCCGCCGATCAGTTGGAAGCGGGCGAAGTGGGCTACGTCGTCACCGGCATCAAGGACATCCACGACATCAAAGTGGGTGACACCATCACGCTCGATGCGAGCCCGTGCGACCAGCCGCTACCGGGCTACGTCGACGTGAAGCCGATGGTGTTCAGCGGGCTCTACCCGGTGGAAGCGGAGGAATACGAAGAGTTGCGCGAAGCGCTCGACAAGTTGCGGCTCAACGACTCCTCGTTCATCTACGAGCCCGAGACGTCGGTGGCACTGGGCTTCGGGTTCCGGTGCGGGTTCTTGGGGTTGCTGCACATGGAAGTGATCCAGGAGCGACTCGAGCGCGAATACAATCTGGACCTCATCACCACCATGCCCAACGTGGAGTACATCGTTCGGTCCAAGAATGGCGAGGAGATCGTGGTCGACAACCCGGCGCTGTTTCCGCCCGAGGGGAAGATCGACCACGTGCGCGAGCCCTTCGTCCGGGTCGAGATCGTGACCCCGTCGGAATACGTGGGCGGGATCATGACCCTGAACCAGGAGCGCCGGGGGACGTACATCGAGATGACCTATGTCACCCGGGACCGGGCCGTCCTACGCTACGACATGCCGCTGGCCGAAATCCTGATCGACTACTATGATAAGCTGAAGAGCCTGAGCCGGGGCTACGCGAGCCTGGACTACGACTACATCGGGCACCGCGAGAGCAACGTGGTGCGACTGGACATCGCGCTCAACGGCGACCCGGTGGACGCACTCTCGATGATCGTCCACCACGACACCGCCTTCATCATGGGGCGCGAGATGGCATCGAAGTTGAAGGAAGTGATTCCTCGCCAGCAGTACGAGGTGGCGATCCAGGCCGTCATCGGTGCCAAGGTGATCTCCCGAACCAACGTGAAAGCCCTCCGCAAGAACGTCACCGCCAAGTGCTATGGCGGCGACATCACCCGAAAGCGTAAGCTTTTGGAGAAACAGAAAGAGGGCAAGCGGCGTATGAAGATGGTCGGCAAGGTCGAGATTCCGCAGGAGGCCTTCCTCGCGGTGCTGAAAGTCGAGAGGACGAGTTGACGGTGGCAAAACGCAAGAAACCAATTCTTCGAGAGTATTCCGAGATCATCGTGCTCGCCGTGGCGCTGGCGCTCTTCGTGCGCACCTTCTTCGTGCAGGCGTTCCGCATCCCGTCCGAATCGATGGAAGATACTCTCCTGGTCGGCGATTTCCTCTTCGCCAACAAGCTGGTCTACGGCCCCAAGCTTCCCTTCGTCGACCTGCGGTTGCCCGCCATTCGCGACCCCAAGCCGGGCGACATCATCATCTTCAAGTACCCGAACGACCCCAAGATCGACTACATCAAGCGCTGCGTCGCGGTCGAGGGGCAGACGGTGGAGTTGGTCGACAACAAGCTCTACGTGGACGGGGTCATGCAGGACGAAGAGTTCTCGAAGTATGTGTTCGGCTCGCGGCCCGACCGTCGCTTCGGCCCCTTCAAAGTCCCCGAAGACCATGTCTTCATGATGGGCGACAACCGCGACAACAGTGCCGACAGCCGCGCATGGGGCCCGGTCGACAAGAAGCTGATCTCCGGCAAGGCGATGTTCATCTACTTTTCGTGGAACTCGGGTGAGCACTCGGTACGCTTCTCGCGCATCGGCGATGTGATCCGCTAGAACAACGTCCACGAGGACGTGATGTCTCTTCGCGGCGAGTTCCGCCTCTAATGAAAACACTCTCCCTCTACATCCACGTTCCGTTCTGCACGCGACGGTGCTCGTATTGCTCGTTCTACCACGTGCCGGCCGCGCGCGAGCGTGAGCATGCGTTCGTCGACGCTCTGGTCGACGAGATTGCGGTTGCGTTGGCTGAGATCGGGCGGGTGTCATTGCGGACCGTCTTCGTCGGGGGCGGGACGCCGACGGTGTTGGAGCCGCACGAATGGGAACGCGTACTCGCGGCGATAGCGCCGTTCGTCCCCGCAGGCGGTGTCGAAGAGTTCACGGTCGAGATGAATCCGGAGGACGTCGACCAAGGTCTAGTTCGCTTCCTGCACGGCCTGGGTGTCAACCGCGCGAGTGTGGGCATCCAGTCCATGCACGAGGTGGGGCAGAAGGTGCTCAAGCGATGCACGCCCGACGTCAACGCGAGCGCCATCGACGTCGTTCAGAAGACATGGGACAACGTGAGCTTCGACGTCTTGCTGGGCGTCCCGAAGACCGATCTTGCTGATCTGCGCGAGACGCTGCGGATTCTGTTGGAAAAATCGCCTCGCCACCTGTCGGTGTACGGTCTCGAGCCCGGCGGCGACCTCGGGGAAGAGGTCGAGCGGTTCTTCCGCGCGGTTGACCCGGACCGCGTCGCTGATGAATACTTGGAGACGTGCGGCCTCGTGGCCGCGGCCGGGTTCGGTCATTACGAGGTTTCGAATTTTGCCCGCCCCGGCTTCGACAGCCTGCACAACCGCGTCTACTGGGACGGGGGCGATTACCTAGGGGTCGGCCCTGCCGCCCACTCGTCCATCGGCGGGCGGCGCTTCGCCAATGCGCCGTCGATCGACGCGTATGTCTCGCGGCGCGGACCGGAGCACCTGGCGGCGCGTCTGTTCGACGACGGCGGTGACGCACGCTTGGAGGAGATGATGCTGGCGCTTCGGACCGATCGTGGGATCGCACGCACCGCGTGTGACCCGCGCACCGCCGACGAGCTGGTGGTGGAAGGTCTCGCGACCGTCGACGCGGGTCGCATTCGATTGACCGACCACGGTTACTTGGTTCTGAACGACGTCGTGCTTCGATTACTGGCAGCGACACCATGCTGAACGAAAAGGATCTGCCGATACTCCGCACCGTCATCGACCTCTACGTCGGTGACGCGGTGCCCGTCAGCTCGCAGCGTGTGCGCGACGCGGGTCGCTTTCGCATGAGCACGGCGACCATTCGCAACCGCATGGTGGAGCTGGAGCGCAGCGGTTTCCTCGCCAAGGCGCACGTGTCGTCCGGTCGTATTCCGACCGACGAGGGTTACCGCGTGCACGTCGACGAGCTGCAAGCGGGCGCGGTGCGCTCACGCGGCGACAACTTGGCCGGCGTGCGCGACGACCTCCGCGACGACCTGGACATGAACGGTGTAATGCTGCGCGCCTCGCAATTGCTGGGGGCTCTTTCTCAGCACGTCGCGGTCATCTACGGCGCCATCGTGCAAGAGAGCGCAGTGCGCACCATGCGTCTGTTTCGTCTCGAGGGTGGTAAGATCGTCGTCGTCATGCATTTGGTCCCCGAGTACGAGCGCACCATCACGCTGCGCTTGGACCGTGATGTCTCGCCCGAAGGTGTTAGCGCCGCCGAGCGGCTCGTCAATAGACTGGTGGCCGGCCGCACCCTCGAGGAAGCGCGTGCCCTCCTGGCCGAAACGGTGCGCGACAACGTGACCGACGAGGGGATCGTGGTGGGGGAGATCGTGCTGCGCCGCGACGACGTTTTCTCGGAGCCGGTCACAATCGAGCTGTGCTTCGAAGAGCCGGCCCAGATGTTGTCGCAACCCGAGCTCTCGGACCCGCGAACGCTCCAGCTTTTGCTCCGAATCTTGCACGACCGGGGCTTTTTGACCTCGATCCTAGCCGATCGGTGCGCGAACGACGTCGAGGTCACCATCGGGAGCGAGCACCGCGACGATACCTTGCGACCGTTCAGCCTGGTGACCGCGGGCTACCGAATGGGCGCGGCCCGCGGGGTGCTCGGCATCATCGGTCCGACCCGTATGCGCTACGACCTAGCACTAGGCTTGGTCCAATCGATGTCGCGCGAGTTGTGCGCGATCGGCGACGAACGTTTTTAGAGGGAGACCTGCGAGCTGTGAAAGAGAAGGAAACAGAGCAGCCGATCGACGCCGAACGCGAGATCGCGGACGACCCCGGTAACGAGCGCATCTACGACCTAGACTCCGATTCCGGCGATCCGGTCGACGCCGACGGCGACGTGGTCAGCCCCGGCGATGCACCCTCGGAGACGGGGGAGCCGGAGGATCACAAGAAGCGGGGCCGGCACGCGCTCAAGTTTTCGCGCCGCGACGTGCTCGATCGCTTTGCGGAAAAAAATACCGCCATCGGCAAATTGACTAAAGAAAAGCAGGCACTCGAGAAGCAAATCGCAGCTTTCGAGTCCGAGAAGGCCACTCTCGAAGCGCAAGCGAAGGAACATAAAGACCGTTGGTTGCGCACCGCCGCCGAGTTTGAAAACTACCGCAAGCGTTCCGCGAAGGAATGGGAATTGCTTAAGCAGCAATCAAAGACCGAAGTCATCCTCGAAGTTCTCAGTTCGTTGGATGACTTCGAGCGGGCCTTTGCGACGCTGGAGGCGGCCGACGAGAGCGAGTTCGTTCGTGGCATTCGCCTGATCTATAACAACTTGCTCACATCCCTCCAGAAGCTCGGCGTCAGCGAGATCGACGCCCTCGGGCTCCCCTTCGACCCGAACCGCCACATGGCGATCGGGCAAATCGAAACCGGCGAGGTTGCTTCCGGCCACGTCGCCCAAGTTGCCGAGAAGGGGTACTCCTTGAACGGCACCGTCATCCGGCCCGCCCGCGTCGTCGTCGCTAAGTAGCGACGCCGATCGTCTTCCGACAGAACACAGTTTTGCACGGCGCGTCGCGTGCCGCGGCCTTCATAAAGGACGCCGCACCGGCGCGAACCGTGCGGGGCTACACGGAGAGTTGTAAGGAGCTGCAATGTCGAAGGTCATCGGGATCGACCTCGGAACCACGAACTCGTGCATCGCGTTCATCCAGAACGGCGAGCCGACCGTCGTCACGACGCCCGAGGGCGCGCGCACGACGCCGTCGGTCGTGGCCTTCGCGAAGAATGGTGAGCGACTGGTCGGCCACATCGCCAAGCGCCAGACCATTACCAACCCCACGCAGACCATCTACTCGGTCAAGCGCTTCATGGGAGCGCGCGCCGAAGAAGTGAAGTCGGACGTGGCGATGGTGTCGTACACCGTCGAAGGCGGCCGCAGCGGCGAAGTGCAAATCAAGGTCAAGGACCAGCACTTCCGCCCCGAAGAGATCTCCGCGATGATTCTGCAAACGCTCAAGAAGACGGCCGAGGACTTCCTGGGCGAAGAAGTCGAGAAGGCCGTCATCACGGTTCCGGCTTATTTCAACGACGCGCAGCGCCAGGCGACCAAGGACGCGGGGCGCATCGCCGGCCTCGACGTGCTGCGCATCATCAACGAGCCCACCGCGGCCGCTCTCGCGTACGGGCTCGACAAGACGAAGACGGGCGTGGTGGCGGTGTACGACTTGGGCGGCGGCACCTTCGATATTTCGATCCTGGAGCTGGCCGACGGCGTCTATCAGGTGAAGTCCACCGCGGGCGACACCCACTTGGGCGGCGACGACTTCGACCGCATTATCATGAGCTGGGTCCTAGGCGAGTTCAAGAAGCAGTGCGGCATCGACATTTCGGGCGACAAGATGGCGATGCAGCGCGTGCGCGACTCGGCCGAAAAGGCGAAGTGCGAGCTGTCGACCACGCTCGAGACGACCATCAACCTTCCGTTCCTCGCCGCCGACGACACCGGTCCGAAGCACTTGGAGCTGCAGCTCACGCGCGCGACACTCGAGACGCTGGTCGAGTCGCTAATTCGCAAGACCATCGAGCCGTGCCGCACGGCACTGCACGACGCCGGCATCGCGACCACGCAAATCAACAAGGTTATCCTGGTCGGCGGCTCGACGCGCATGCCCGCGGTGCGCGAAGCGGTGAAGAAGTTCTTCAACCAGGAGCCGCAGAAGGGTGTCGACCCCGACGAGGTGGTGGCCAAGGGTGCGGCCATCCAGGGCGGCGTGCTGACGGGCACGGTCGAAGAAGTGATCTTGCTCGACGTGACACCGCTCTCGCTCGGCATCGAGACGCTGGGCGGTGTGATGACCAAGCTCATCACGCGCAACACCACGGTACCGACGCGCAAGACGCAGATCTTTTCCACCGCGTCGGACAACCAGCCCGCGGTCAGCGTCCATTGCTTGCAGGGCGAGCGCGAGTTGTCGAAAGACAACCGCACGCTGGGTCGCTTCGACTTGGTCGGCATCCCGCCGGCGCCGCGCGGTGTACCTCAGATTGAAGTGACGTTCGACATCGACGCCAACGGCATCGTGAACGTGTCGGCGAAGGACCTCGGCACCGGACGCCAGCAGCAGATCGCGATCAAGGTCGCGAGCGGCATCTCGGAAGCCGAGATCAAGCGCATGGTGGAGGACGCCGTGAAGTACGCCGGCGAGGACAAGAAGAAGCGCGAGTTCCAGGAGACGGTCAACCAGGCCGAGATTCTGATCTACTCGACCGAGCAGACGCTCAAGGACTTCGCCGAGCGCTTCCAGGCCCGCGACCTGGAAGAGATCAAGTCTGCGATCGCGGACGTGCGCAGCGCGCGCGCCAACGAGTCGCGCGACGTCACGGCCCTAAAGCTGGCCACCGGCCAGCTGCAGTCGATCATGCACCGCTTCGCGGAGCTCATGTACAGCGCTCCGGATTCGGGCGAGTTCCGTTAGACGGCGCGACCGCGGCGCGTAGGCGCGCGCCGAGCCTCGCGATGGCGCCCGGACACCATTCGGGCGCTTTCGTTTTCGAGCTCGTTTTGGGACTTCCGGATTCCGCGCTCCCCGCTATATATTGACGCGTGCCCCCATGCTATTGCCCCACACGATGAGCAAACGCGATTACTACCAAGTCTTGGGCGTGGAGCGCGGCGCCACCAAGGACGAGATCAAGAAAGCGTACCGAAAGCTCGCGTTCCAGCATCACCCCGACAAGAACCCCGGTAATAAGGACGCCGAAGACAAGTTCAAAGAGGCGACCGAGGCCTACGAGGTTTTGAGCGACCCTGAGAAGCGGGGCATGTACGACCAGCAGGGGCACGCCGCCTTCGGGCGCGGCGCGGGCGGCGACCCGTTCGCGGGTGCGCGCGGCTTCGGCGGTGGCGGCGGCGGGTTCGAGGGCTTCGACATCTCCGACGCGTTACGCGCGTTCATGCGCGAATTCGGCGGCGGATTCGGTGCGGACTTCGAAAACGGCGGGTCGGGCGCCCCCCGCGTGCGCAAGGGACGCGACCTACAAGCCCGTGTGTCGCTCTCGCTGGCGGAGATCGCGAGCGGCGTCGAGAAACAGATTCGCGTCACCAAGCGGGTCTTGTGCAAGACGTGCAAGGGGGCCGGTACCAAGGACGGCTCAAAGCCGGTGCCGTGCCAAGCGTGCCAGGGCACCGGGCAGATCAAGCAAGTCCAGCGCACCATCCTGGGTCAGTTCATTAATGTGGCCGAGTGCCACGTGTGCGACGGCGCGGGCAGCGTCGTCAAGGATCCGTGCCCCGAGTGCAAGGGCGAGGGTGTGGTGCGCGGAACCGAGACCATCACGGTGAAGATTCCCGCCGGTGTGGCCAGCGGCAATTACATCACCGTGCGCGGCGGCGGCGACGCGGCCGGCCGCGGGGGAGCCAACGGCGACCTCTTCGTCGTCATCGAGGAGGAAGCCGACGACCGCTTCACGCGCCACGGCAACGACGTGCTGATCGACATTCCGTTGACGTATCCACAACTCGCGCTGGGGACCAAGCTCGAAGTTCCCACTCTCGACGGCAAGGTGCTCTTGAAGATTCCGGCTGGAACGCCGTCTCACAAGGTGTTCCGCATCAAGGGCAAGGGCATCCCGCGCCTCAACGGTTACGGTAGCGGCGATCAGCTCGTGCGCGCGGTGGCGTGGGTACCCGACAAGGTTACAAAAAAAGAAGAAGAGCTTCTCAAAGAGCTCGACAAGACGCTCACCACCCGCGCGCCCAAAGTCGACTAGCGCGCGGCGGCGCTGCCGATGTCGGCCCATCGCTTCACGTTCTACCTGCCGTCGCTCTCGACCGATGCGGCGACGTTCGATCTGTCCGACGAAGAGCACCACCACCTGGCGCGCGTGCTGCGACTTTCGGCGGGCGAGGCGATATCGGCCACCAACGGGCGCGGCCTCTTGGTCGAAGCCGAGCTGACGTCGGTCGAGCGCAGCCGAAGCTTCGCGCGCGTCGCGCGCGTCGTGCACGACGGAGCCCCGGCGCGGCGCGTGATGCTGGCACTTTCGCTCCTGCCGCGAGCGCATTTCGAAGTCGCCGTGTCGCAGTGCGTCGAGGTCGGGGTCACGGACGTGATCCCCATTGTCGCCGAGTCGTGTCACGTGAAGACGTGGTCGAAGTCGGCGGCCGTGAGAGTCGAGCGCGTCGCGGTGGCCGCGATGAAACAGTCCGGGCGCGCGTGGTTACCGCCCATCGGCGACGTGCGCACGGTGGCGACACTCGCGAGCGAGATTGCAACCGGTCGCTACGGACGCGCCGTGGTGGGAGACGCGGGTGCACCGGCCTTGGCCGCCACTTTGCGCGCGGGCGGCGCGCTCGCGGTGGTCGGTCCCGAGGCGGGGTTTTCGGAGGCCGAGATCGCGCGACTGGTCGGCGCCGGAGCCGAACGCGCCTCGGTATCGTCGCACCGCTTGCGCGCCGAAACCGCCGCCGTGGTGCTGGTCGCGGCACTCGCTCGCGACGTTTGACACGAATGGATACACGCCATACACTGCGCCGGGAGGATGCAGAACATGATTTGGGAAAAACTCAATCAGGACATGAAAACAGCGCTCAAGGGCGGCGACAAGCTGCGCCTGAGTGTGGTGAGAATGCTGATCTCGGAGCTCAAGAACGAGCGCATCGCGCTGGGCGCGGACTTGGACGATGTCGCGCAGCGCAAGGTGCTGACGAGCTACGCCAGGCGCCGCAAGGAAGCCATCGATGCGGCGCGCGCCGGCGGCCGCGAAGACGTGGCCAGCAAAGAACAAATGGAATACGACATCACGATGTCGTACCTGCCCAAGCAACTTTCCGACGACGAGCTGCGCGGGGTCGTGAAGAAGCACATCGAGACCGTGGGCGCCTCGGGGGGCAACGCCTTCGGCACCGTGATGAAGTCGGTGATGGCGGAGGTCGGCGGCCAGGCGGATGGAAAGGTGATCTCGTCCCTCGTGCGTGAATTGCTCGGCTAGTTTCGGAGTCGTCTCTCTCGCTTTTCGTCTCATCCCATGGACGACACCACCGTTGTAAACATCGTGCTCGTGGGGATCATTGCCATCGGCATGTTCGCGGGCGGCATCAAGGGCTTCGCGCGGCAAATCATCGAGCTGGTGGGACTCGTGGTTTCGTTCTTCGTGGCCGCGGTGGTTGCGAGTTGGGTGGCATCCATCTTGGCCGACCATACCCAAATTCCCCACGCGCCCGCGCTCGTCATGGGATTTCTCGCCGTCTTCGTGGGCGGGCTGATCGCGTTCCACTTCGTCGCCATCGCGACCCAGCGCTTGATTCGGACCACGCTGTTTGGATGGGTCGACCGCGCGTGCGGGGCGATGATCGGATTGTTGGCGGCCATGATCGTTGCCAGCGTTCTCACATCCGTCGCCCTCGAGCTCCCCGTCTCCGACCGCGTGCACTCGAGTGTGGCGCGCTCGTCGGTGGCGGCATTCGTGCAGCCCATCGCGGGCTGGCTAATCCACCGCATGTTCCCGCGCGACCCGGGGCGCCTCGCCACGGAGGCCGCGGCGCGCGCCGACACACCCGACGCGTAGCACCCGCGGTCCATGACTCCCTCCCGACGACTCGACCCCTTCGAGCACGCTGCGCGCGTGCTCTCGCTGGACGCCGTCCTGGAATTGGTGGGCGCGCACTGTGTGAACGAGAGCGCTCGTCGCGCCGTGACGTTGTCGACGCCGACTGCGGACGTGGCCGCCATCCGCGCCTCGTTGGAAGAGATCGCGGAGTACGCCACACTGCGCGAAGAATCCGGCGACATCACCATTCCCGACACGTCGTATCGCAGCGCCGTCGAGGCCATCGCCAACGGCGCGCGCGGCTCCGGCGACGGGCTGCGTCGCATCGCCGACGGCGAGCGCGCGATCGCCGAGCTGCGTCGCGGCGTCGCGAGTGACCCCGCCGCGGTGCCGCGCTTGGCGGCGATCGCGGCCTCGGCTTCGCCGCACCACGAATTCGTGGCCGAAGCCGACCGCGCGCTGGAGGCGGACGGGAGCGTCAAAGACGACGCCACGCCGGAACTGCGCGCGATCCGGCGTGCAATCCGCTCGCTGCGGACGACCTTACGCGAGCGCGTCGAGAAGCTGGTGGGCGAGCTCGGCGCCGACGCCCACGCGACCGTGAGCGGGGGGCGCCACGTGCTCGTGGTTCCGCGCAGCAAGGTCAAGAAGGGAAGCGGCTTCGTGCACGGCACGTCGCACAGCGGCGGATCGCTCTACGTCGAGCCGGTCGCCATCCTCGATCTCAACAACGATCTCGAGACCCGGCTCGCGGACGAAGCCGAGGAAGTCGATCGCATTCTCGAGGCGCTGTCCGCGCACGTGCGCCGTGCCGCACCCGCGATGCTCGCCAACGCCGACGTGGTCGACCGCGTCGACGCGGTGCGCGCGAAGGAAGCCTTCGGCCAGCGTTTTGGTTGTATCGCCCCCGAAATTTCATCGACCGGAAGAATACGACTGGTGCGCGCGCGTCACCCCATGCTCTCGCTGGCACTCGAGCGCGCGGGGCGCTTGGACGAGCAGGTCCCGCTCGACTTGGCGCTCGAGCCGGGCGAGCGCCTCATGATCATCACCGGCCCCAACGCGGGCGGAAAAACGGTGGCGTTGAAATCGGTGGGACTGCTGGTACTGATGCTGCAATGCGGATTGCGAGTGCCGTGCGCGTACGGGAGCGAGCTGCCGGTCTTCGAGCAGATATTCGCGGACATCGGAGACGAGCAATCGCTCGAATCGTCCTTGTCGACGTTTACCTCCCACCTGCGTCACCTGGACGCCATGACGCGCCACGCCGACGCGCACAGCTTGTGCTTGATCGACGAGATCGGAGACGGCACCGACCCCGACGAAGGGGCGGCGATCGCCATCGCGGCCTTGGAGCGCTTGCTCGCGTCGGAAGCGGCCGTGATCGCCACCACGCACTACGGGCGCATCAAGACCTTCGCGCTGGAGACGCGGGGGGTCGCGAACGCGTCCATGTCGTTCGCGGACGAGACCTCGCGACCGCTGTATCGCTTGCTGCAGGGGATTGCGGGTCGCAGCCGCGGCATCGATACCGCGCGCAGAACCGGCTTCGATCCCGACGTGGTCGCGCGCGCGGGAGCGATCTTGGGCGGCGACGCGTTCCGCTTGGAATCCGCGCTGGCGCGACTCGAAGCGAGCCACCAGAAGCTCGTGGCCGAACGCGAAGCACTTGCCCAAGCGCGCGAGCGTCTCGAAGACGCGACCCGGAGCGCGGAGGAGAAGGAGCGCGCGTACGCTCTGACGAAGAAGGAGGCCAGCAAGCGCGCGATGCGTGAAGCGGAAGAGATGCTCACCGACGCGCGGCGCGAGATCGAAGACTTGGTGCGACACATTCGCGCGCGTGCCGCCGACAAGGATGCGATCAAGGACGGCCGCAAGCGCGTCGACGACATGCTCGACGACGTCCGCAAGAAAGCGCAGGCGCTGGATCCCACGTCGTCTCCGCTCGCGCGCGTCGCGACCGGCGACCGCGTGTCGCTCTCCCCCACCGGTCGCCCGCACGGGAGGGTGATCGAAGTCGATCGCAAGGATGTCACGGTCGACATGGGCGGGAAAAAGATCCGCGCCCGCATCGGCAAGTTGTATCCTGCGGCCGTCGAGGCTTCGCCCACGATTCCGAGAGGCGTCGATGTGCAATTCGAGCCCGTCGGTGAGACCGAGATCATGGTGCGCGGCATGGACCGCGAGAGCGCCCTCGAGGAGGTGAGCCGGTTCATCGACCGCGCCGTGCTGACCGGGCTCTCCGAGGTGAAGATCATCCACGGCCTCGGCACCGGTGTACTCGCCAAAGCGGTGCGCGAGGCACTCGCACGCGACCCGCGCGTGGCATCGCATCGCACCGGTGATCCTATGGAGGGCGGCGCCGGCGTCACCTTCGCTCGCCTCAAGTAATCACGATGCCCATTCCGCAGCACGTCATCGAACAGATTCGCGACCGCTCCGACGTGGTCGAGGTGGTGGGCGCGTACGTCGACTTGAAGCGCGCGGGCACCAACTACAAAGGCCTGTGTCCGTTCCACCAGGAGCGCACGCCCAGCTTCATCGTGAGCCCGGACCGGCAGACGTACCACTGCTTCGGGTGCGGCAAGGGCGGCAACGTCTTTCAGTTCCTGATGGAGATGGACGGGGTCAGCTTTCCCGAGGCGGTCCGCGAACTGGGTCAGCGCGCCGGTATCGAGGTGCAATCACGTCCCGACGAAGAGGCGCGCTCTGAAAATGACGCCCTCTTCCAGGCGAACACGTTCGCAGGCCATTTCTATCACGATTCACTGGTCAAGACCGCGGCCGGGGAGAAAGCGCGCAAATATCTCGAGGGCCGCGGTATCCCTCGCGAAGTATGGAGACGTTTCGGCCTGGGATACTCGCCCGGGACGGGCGAAGCGCTGGCCCAGGCCGCCCTCTCTCACCGCGTGCCGCGCGAGGTCCTTCTAAAGCTCAAGCTGGTCATGGCGCGGGACGGCGGTCGCGGCTATTACGACTACTTCCGTGACCGCTTGATGTTCCCCATCATCCAGCCCACCAGCCGTGTGGTGGGGTTCGGAGGCCGCATCCTGGGCGACGGGGAGCCCAAGTACCTCAATTCGGCGGAAAGCCCGCTGTTTCAAAAACGCCGCATGTTCTACGGGCTGGACCGGGCCCACAATGCGATCCGGTCGGGACGCTTCGCCTATCTGGTCGAAGGCTACACCGACCTGATCCGGCTCCACCTAGCGGCGGTCGAAAACTCGCTCGCGACCTGCGGAACCGCCGTCACGCGCGACCACGCGGGGCGGATCCGGCGCCTCACGCGCCGGGTGGTGCTGGTTCCCGACGGGGATGCGGCCGGAGAGAACGCGGCCCTCATCTCGGGAGCGCTCCTCATGGCGGAAGGGGTAGAGGTCGGGGTGGTATCGTTACCTCCCGGCTCGGACCCCGATTCCGCCGGCAAATCGATGCCGGCGAACGAGTTCAAGGAAGTCTTGGGTCGTCACGTGGAATATTTTGCATACCTTGACTATACTATCCAACATCGAAACCCGACCGCGCGCGAACGTGAAGAGCTGATTCGCCGCATCGTCGGCGCGATCTCGTCGGCGGACGACCCCCTTCGCGGGGATGTTTTGATCGGCGAGCTCGCCCGGGTGGTCGGGGTTGAGCCCGCGGGGCTACGGAAGTTGTTACGTCCCTCGGGTGGTTCGGCCGACGGGGATCGGCGTGCGGGGTCTGACGCGGGATCAAACCGGTCCGGAGCAAAACGAGCAGCACTTGAGCGCCTCGTCCTCCGGCTGGTGATGGAGGGCACCCCGTCGGCGCTCGACACCCTCGATTCCCTCGACGTCGAAGATTTCTCGGACGAGGCTAACCGCAAGTTGTACAAAGTGCTTGACTCGATGCGGGAGGCCCATATTGATTTGAGGGGTCGCGACTATCAACGTCGGGTAGAGGAGACTGGGCTCGCGGGTTTTGCCAACGAAATATCCCTCGTCTCCGTCCCACCGGGGAACATCGACACCCTTCTCAAAGACCATTTGCGGGAATTGAAGAAGCGTCGGATCGAAGACGAATTGGAACAGCTTCGTGAACGGCTGCTCGATCTTCCGACCGACAGTCAAGAGTCCATACAGGTAGCCGAGTACTTTAAACGCCTGAGGCAGGCGCTGGAGGAGTTGTGAGGCGAGTGGGTGCGAAAGCAAAGAATAGCAGTGCGACGACTGCGCCCGTCACGGTCCCGGACCGCTTCGAGTTCATCCTCGAAGACATTCGGCGCATCTCGGAAGAGAAGGGATTCGTCCTGAACCACGAGATCGAATCGCTCGTGAGCGAGGACTTCAGCCCCGAAGACATCGTCATTCTCTACGACCGCTTGAGCGAGGAGAAGATCGACTTCTTCGATTCGCCCGAGAAGGCGCGCCTGAAGATCGAAGCGCGCAAGCGTCGGGAAGAGAAGGAAGAAGAGAAAAAGGTCGAAGAGGACGTCAAGGCCGTCATTCGCTACGACGACCCCGTGCGCATGTACTTGCGCGAGATGGGCAAGGTCCCGCTCCTCGATCGCGAAGGTGAAGTCGAAATCGCCAAGCGCATCGAGGCGGGCCAGATCATGATCGCGAAGGCGGTGTTCTCGCTCGATTCTCCCATCCGCGAGCTGCAGCGCTTGGCGCGCGCGGTGGAGAAGGGCGACATGCGCCTCGACGAAGTGGTGCAGGTCGAGACCGGCGGCTTGGCACCGTCGTACACGGGCAAGAAGGAACGCCAGGCGCGCTTCCGTCCCGTGAAGAAAATCGCGGCCCTGCGCAAGGAAGTCGTCGAGCTGCAGAAGAAGGTCAAGCTCAAGAAGAGCGCTGCCAAGCGGCCCGTGATCGAGCGCTCGCTCGAAGTGCGGCAGGCGCGCCTGTTCGACGAGTACATCAAGCTGCAGCTCAATCCCAAGCAGCTCGAGAAGATCGTCGAAAAGATTCGCGGCCAGCGCGATCGCTTGAAGGACTACGAGTCGAAGCTTCTCGAGTACGAAGACTTCGTCGGCCTGTCGTACGACGACATCCTTGGGCACACCAAGAAGCTCAAGAGCAGCCGTCGCAAGAGCGTCAAGGTCGAGAGCAAGGGGACCTGGTCGCTCGAGATGCTGGAAGACTTCGAGCGCAAGATGCGCTCGCTGCGCACCGAGATCAAAGTTATCGAGAAGGAAGAGAACATCTCGATCGCCGATCTCGACAAGATCGCGGAGAGTATCCGCCGCGGCGAGATCCAGGTCCAGCGCGCGAAGAAAGAGATGATCGAGGCCAACGTGCGCTTGGTGATCGCGATCGCGAAGCGCTACACCAACCGCGGCCTCGAATTCCTCGATCTGATTCAGGAAGGGAACAGCGGCCTCATGCGCGCGGTCGACAAGTTCGACTATCGCAAGGGGTACAAGTTCTCGACCTACGCCACGTGGTGGATTCGTCAGGCCATCACGCGCGCGATCGCGGACCAGGCCCGCACCATTCGCGTCCCGGTCCACATGATCGAGGCCATCAATAAAGTTTCGCGCGCGCAGCGCAAGCTGGTGCAGGAGCAAGGTCGCGACCCGACCCCGGAAGAGGTCGCGAAGAAGCTCAACTATCCGCTCGACAAGGTGAAGAGTGTGATGAAGGCGAGCATGGAGCCCATCTCGCTCGATCGCCCGATCGGCGAGGACGAGGACTCCAACCTGTCCGACTTCATCGAGGACACCTCGGCGGCTTCGCCGGCGCAGTCGGCCTCGCACGCGATGCTGCGCGACCAGCTGAACCGCGTGTTGAGCACCCTCACGCGCCGCGAAGAGAAAGTGATCCGGCTCCGCTTCGGGTTGGGCGACGGAACGCCGCGCACGCTCGAGGAAGTCGGCACCATTTTCAACGTGACGCGCGAACGCGTGCGACAGATCGAAGCCAAAGCCCTGAAGAAGCTCCAGCACCCGAGCCGGGCGCGAAAGCTCAAGGGCTACACCGAGATCATCTAGCCTGTCTCACAGGCTCGACTCTAGACGGGCGTCGACTGCAAAGTCGGCGCCCGTTTTCTTCTCTCTCGTTTGACGCCGATGGGCGCATCAACATATGCTGCGATTACGGGCCCATAGCTCAGCGGGTTAGAGCGAGCGGCTCATAACCGCTTGGTCCCAGGTTCAAGTCCTGGTGGGCCCACCACCTTCCCGGAAGAGGCGATCGCACATCGACCACGATATGAAGTCAACAATCGCGTTCACAACAGCAGCGTTCTTGGGAATCGCAGTAACGACCAGTTGGTCCGCGAAACCCGACAGTCCACTGTCGTGGCGCACGGTCAGCGAAACGCCCGCACTGGATGTTTCGGCCGCGCGTGGTCGGGCGGCAACCTACTTGGGTGTACCGGACGCTCAGGCTGTTTCCTATGAGGTCGGTCGGATAACGGATCGCAATGAATTGGGTGATCCAGTGAGTGATCGACTCGCGTACGCGTTTCTCTTTCCATCGGTACCTTGGGAACGCAACTTCGAGGGCCGCGTCGACGCGGGGCAAGTCGATCTCCAGGTCGTCGTGGATGCGCGCACGGGCGAATTGATACTCGCGTTCACACCGGCCAGGAGCGAATGGGTAGAGCGAGACAACTCGCCGTTTCGACCTCTGAATGACGTTGCAGAGGAGAATGGATGGACGTTGTTACCGGCCGCCGTGCCCGATTTGAGGTCAACCATTGCGGACGTGCTCCAGGCTGCATTCGCGCAGTATGCCCCCATGATTGCCGAGGCCGGGCAGATTGTCATACGGCCGCGATGGGTCGAGCAGAAGTTTCCTGCCCGGCTCGACGGGGAAATCCTGGTCCCTTTGCGATCGCCCGGCCTGGGATGGATCGTTCATACGATGGGAAGTGTGGTTGGTCACTCGAGCCCGCCGCCACTTCCATCCAAGGCCTGCGGAGACTCAACCGGAGCCCCTCTTCGCGAGCCGAGCGCATACACGCAAACGCTCATCCTGGTAGCAGACTTGTCATTGCAAATTGAGCGCACGGTGCTGATTCCCTAGGCCGGTTGACTCAATCCTCGCATCGCGATAGAGTTGCCGCTTCACATGACCGATCCTCGTCGCGACATTCATCTCTTCGTCTCGGTGGCCCGCATCGAGGCGTCGCTATACGCGCACAAGATGGCGCTCCAGAAGCTCCCGGCCGACATCGCCACCATCGACAAAGCGCTCGCCGACCTCGAAGCGCGCGACAAGGCGCTGCAAGCCACCCTCGAAGACCTCGCGAAAAAGAAGCGCGACACCGAGAGGTCGCTCCGCGAGCACGAAGAACACCTCAGGAAGTCGAAGGGCCAGCAATCGCTGGTGAAGACCAACGAAGAGTACACGGCGATGTTGAAGGAGGTCTCGAATCTCGAGCGCCAGATCGGCGAGGAAGAGGAGCAACTCCTTATCTTAATGGACCGCATCGAGACGGCACAGAACGAGGCCGCGAGTGCGACCGAGATCGTCAAGATCGAGCGCGCGAAGCGAGCCAGCGAGCGCGCGGCACTCGAAACGCAGCAGGCGAATCTCGAGACCGAAGTCGAGCGCCTCGCGCGCGAGAAGCCGAAGATCCTCTCCGAGGTGAATCCCGCGTTCCTCAAGCGCTACGAGCGCCTCTCCGAGCGGCACCGCGACGTCGCCGTGACGCGCGTCCGCGAGGAACACTGCGGCGCCTGCGGACAGCAACTCCCGCCGCAGCTCGCGGTCGAGGTCCGAAAGGGCGACCAATTCATCATGTGCCCCGCGTGCGGACGAATTCTCATCCACTATGCAGATTGATCCCGCACTCGCGGCCAAGCTCGCCAACGTTCTCAAGAAGGTCGCGCACGGGAAACCGCTCGCGGTGGCCGCGGCCGAGTCCGGCGTGGGCGCGCACGAGATCGAACGCATCGTCAAAGAGCTCGAGAGGGAATTGTGGGCGCGCGCGCGCGACGAGAACCCTCTCATCGACCCTCACACCAAGGCGACAAAGCCGGAGAAGAAGCCCGCGAAGAAGAAGTCCAAGAAGTCCAAGAAGTCGGGAGGACTAAGTCTCGTCGCCTACGCCGACGGCGGCTCACGCGGGAACCCCGGTAAGGCGGCCTGCGCCGCGCTTGTCTGTGACGCGGAGGGCGCGGAACTCTTGCGTCGCGCGCGACTCCTGGGCAAGGCCACCAACAACGTCGCCGAGTACGAAGGCGTGATCCTCGCCCTGGCACTGTGCCGCGAACTCGGCGCTCGTGACGTCACGCTTCGACTGGACAGCGAGCTGGTGGTGCGTCAAATCGAAGGCCGCTACAAAGTGAAGCACGCCGCTCTGGCGAAGCTCCACGGCAAGGTGCGCGCGCAGATCGAGCACTTCGACTCTGTCGAGGTCGAGCACGTCCCCCGCGAGAAGAACAAGACCGCGGACGCCCTGGTCAACGCGGCCCTGGACGGGAAGGAACTCGACTAGGCCCGCCGGGATTCATATAATGCCTACGGTTCGAGCGGGCGAGACGATCGCGGGCGGCTTCGGTCGCACCGAGGAAAGTCCGAGCACCGCGGAGCAGGATGCTGGTTAACGGCCAGCGGAAGCAATTCCAGGGAAAGTGCCACAGAAAAGATACCGCCCAAGCCCGGGCAACCGGGACGGCAAGGGTGAAAAGGTGAGGTAAGAGCTCACCGGGCCGTCGGTGACGACGGCCGTCATGGTAAACCCCATCCGGTGCAAGACCAAATAGGAGAGCAGAGGCGCTCCGACTCGCTACGACTCTCGGGTTGGTTGCTCGAGGTGTCCGGTAACGGGCATCCCAGATAAATGATCGTCCCCTTCGGGGAACAGAACTCGGCTTACGTCCCGCTCGGACCGTTCGATTTTCAACGCATGAACAAGTACCGCTGGGTGGTGAAGGAGGGTGCCGACGACGCGACGACGCGCGAGCTTTCGCGCGCGTTGGGTCTCCCGCCCGCGGCCGCGCGCCTGTTTGCGTCGCGCGCGTTAACCGACCACGCCGCGGTGGCCGCGTTCCTCGAGCCCTGCCGAGAGCACACCCACGACCCGTTTCTCTTCGATCACATGCGCGACGCAGTCGCGTTGGTCGCAACCGCGATGCGCGAGCGTCGCGCGATTCTGGTCCACGGCGACTACGACGTCGACGGCATCTCGGGCGCCGCACTCCTGTTTCGATATCTCAATCGCGGCGACTCGCAGATCCTCCGCTTCGTCCCCGACCGGCGCAAAGACGGCTATGGTGTCGCCGAGCGCGCGATCGAGTGGGCGCTGGAACAGAAAGTCGGCTTGTTCATCGCGGTCGACTGCGGTACTTCCGATGCGGCGCGGCTTCGTCGTTTGGAAGACGCGGGCATTCCCGTCATCGTGTGCGACCATCACCTGCTGCCGGTCGACGGCGACGTCGCGGGTGTTTTGCTCAATCCCGTGCGACCCGGCGAGCACTATCCGTTCGCGTCGTTGTGCGGCACCGGGGTGGCGTTCAAGCTCGTGCAAGCGCTGGAAGCGAGCGGCCTGCGCGGTGCCGAGAGCGCGGAGTCGTTGGTCGATCTGGTGGCACTCGCGACCGTGGCGGACGTCGCACCGCTGGTGGGCGAGAACCGCTACTTCGCGCGCGCCGGCCTCGCGCGCATGAACAAATCGCCGCGCGCGGGTCTGGAAGCGCTGCGTAGTTTCTCGCGACTTTCGGGGAGCGAAATCAGCGCGCGCCACCTCTCGTTCGCGTTCGCTCCGCGACTGAACGCGCCCGGCCGCGTCGCGCGACCGAAGCCCGCCCTCGAGCTCCTGTGTGTCGACGCGAAGGATCGCGCGTTCCAGCTCGCTTCAATATTGGAAGCCGACAACGAGTACCGCCGCGAGCTGACCCAGCGCGTGCAGGATGAAGCCACCGCACTCGTGGAAGCGATGGAGGACCTCGCTGTGCGCGGCGGGTTCGTCTTGGCCAGTGAATCTTGGGACGAAGGTGTCCTCGGCATCGCCGCCGCGCGACTCGCCGAACAATTCGGGCGTCCGACCATCTTGCTGAGCGCGAGCGGCGGCATGTTGAAGGGGTCGGGTCGCAGCGTTTCCGGGGTCGACTTGAAAGCACAGCTCGATCACTTTCGCGAGAGCTTCGTCCGCTACGGCGGACACGCGCAGGCGGTCGGACTCACCATGGAGCCTGATCGATTCCCGCACTTTGCCGCCGGCTTCGACCAGCGTCTGCGCGCTCTGTTGGGACCCGAGCGCGGACTTCCGCTTTCGATCGACGCCACGGTCACCATCGCCGAATGCGACCTGGATCTGCTGGGATTCCTCGCCCGCTGCGAGCCCTTCGGGGCGAGCAACGACGAGCCGGTGTGGCTGCTCCGCGACGTGCAAGTCACGCGCGAAACGTCCCTGGTCGGCGACGGGCACCTGAAGTTGTTCTTCCAGGACGCCGAAGGCGTGCGCGCGTCGGCCATCGCGTTCGGTTGGGATCGCCCGCAGACGCCCGAGGACTTGCACGGGCGCGCGCTCGACCTCGCGGTCCGCATTCGCAAGAACGTCTACCAGGGCACGACCTACCCCGAGTTTCGCCTGGTCGATTTGATGGACGCGGGCACGACGCACGCGCGCACCAGCGACACGCGCGAGCGCGAACGGGTGGAGTAAACGTGCGCGCGGTGGTGCAGCGCGTGGCCGAGGCAAGTGTGCGCGTCGACGGTCGCGACGTGGCGCGCATCGGCCGTGGATTCTTGATTCTCGCGGGCTTCGCGCGCGCGGACACGCCCGCAACCATCGAATGGGCGGCGCGGAAAGTCGCCTCACTGCGTGTTTTCGAAGACGAATCAGGGCGTATGTCACTCTCCCTAGACGCGGTCGGCGGGCAGGTGCTGGTGGTCTCGCAGTTCACGCTCTACGGCGACGTCAACAAGGGCGCGCGCCCCAGCTTCGACGACAGCGCGCCGCCCGACACAGCGCGTGCGTTGTACGAATCGTTCGTCGCCGCGCTGCAAGTTCTGCTCCCGGGGCGCGTCCACACCGGCGAGTTCCAGGCCTCCATGCAAGTGTCGCTCGTGAACGACGGCCCCGTCACCATTTTGGTCGAGAAGAGCGCCGCATGAATCCGTTCCTCGCGCGTGAGCAACAATTGGATTTGGTGCTCGCGTCGTGCTCGCCGCGCCGCCTCGAGATCATGCGCGGCTTGGGCTTCGAGTTCGAAGTCGAGCCCGCGCCCGAGCACGTCGAGGACGACGTGTCGCACGACGATGTGTACGCGGTCCCGCAGCGCCTGGCGGCGCGCAAGTGCGCCTTCGTCGGCGAGCGACGCCCGAAGTCGCTGGTGATCGGCGCCGACACGGTGGTGATCGTGGACGATCGCATTCTTACCAAGCCCGCCAACGACACCCAAGCGCACGAGTTCCTGCGATTGCTCGCGGGGCGGACACACACCGTCGTGACCGGTCTCGCGATTCGCGCCCACGAGCGCGGCGTCAACATGGAGAAGAGCGCGCGCACCTTCGTGACCTTTCGCGAGCTCTCCGACCACGAGATCACGAGCTACGTCGCCACCGGAGAAGGTCGCGACAAAGCGGGCTCGTACGCCGCGCAGGGTGTGGGTGCGGGGTTGATTCGTTCCATCGACGGGTGCTTTTTTAATGTCGTCGGTCTCCCGGTGAGCCTCTTGATCGACATGCTGAACGAGGTGTAGCCGATGCCGTCCATCGTTGCACTCCCGACCGTCCGCTTCGAAGCCGGTCGCCTTCGCATCATCGACCAGACCCTGCTCCCCGGTCGTTACGAGATCATCTCACTCGGTACCGTCGACGAGGTGTGCGAAGCGATTCGGTCGCTGCGCGTGCGCGGCGCGCCGGCCATCGGCGTCGCGGGTGCGTACGGGATTTCGGTCGCGCTGTTGGAAGCACGCACGAAGAGCCTCGACGACCTGCGCGGGTGTCTAGCCGACGCGACACGACGCATCGGCGCGACCCGACCGACAGCCGTCAATCTGGCCTGGGCGCTGGAACGCATGCGCGTGGTCTGGATGTCCGCGCACGACGCCACGTCGCTCACCACCGCCCTCGCGCGCGAAGCCGACGCCATCTTGAACGAAGACCTCGCGATGAGCGACGCCATGACGACGCACGGCGCGACGTTGATCAAAGATGGCGACGCGTTGCTCACGCATTGCAACACCGGCGGGCTGGCCACCGGGGGTGGGGGAACAGCGCTTGGTGCGGTTTTCGCGGCCGCCGCGGCGGGGAAGGCTGTGCGCGTGTTCGCCAACGAGACGCGACCGCTCTTGCAGGGCGCGCGCCTCACGGCGTGGGAGTGCGCGCAGCGCGGGGTGCCGGTCACGGTTCTGGTGGAAGGTGCGGCGGCATCGCTGTTGTCTTCCGGAAAAATCGCGAGCGTGTTCGTGGGCGCGGATCGCGTCGCGGCCAACGGAGATGTCGCCAACAAAGTGGGAACGCTGGGGGTCGCGGTGTTGGCGCGCCGCGCGCGGGTGCCGTTCTACGTCGTCGCCCCTTCGAGCACCATCGACGCCTCGCTGCCCGATGGTGCCTGCATCCCGATCGAGCACCGCGCCCCCGACGAAGTGGTTCGCTTCGCGGGTGTGGCGACGTCGCCCGATGGCGTCGAGGCTTACAATCCCGCTTTCGATGTGACACCCGCCGATTTGATCGACGCCATCGTGACCGAGCGCGGCGTTCATCGCCCGCCGTTCGCATTCGGGCGTGGGTGAGCATGGCGCGCAAGTCTTTCACCGTCGGCCAAGCCAACGCGCTCGTCCCCTCGTTGACGCAAACCTTCCGCGAGATCGACGCGCACAAATATCAAATCCGCGAAGCGGCCAAGAAGATCGAGGTGCTCGAGCTGTTGTGGGGTGATGCGCTCCGCGATCCGTCGCACACCGACCACGCCGATTTCATGACCCACCGCGAGACCGTCGACCGCTGCTTGCGCGGCATCCAGCGTTCGATCCAGGACGGCGTGGTCGCACTCGGACTGCGACTCCCGATGGGCGGCATCGAGGACGGATTGGTCGACATTCCCACCACCTACCAAGGTCGCTGGGTGTACCTGTGCTGGCACATGGGCGAGCGCGAGTTGAAGCACTGGCACGAGACCGACTCCGGCTTCCAAGGCCGGCAAGAAATCACCGCCGCGCAGCGCGAAGAGATGGGGCGCGACGACCCCGCCTCGATCGACGACTCCGAGCTCGACTTCTGACCTCTCCTTTCCGCCTCGGCACGGAACCCGCAAATACAACGCACGACCGCGACAGCGGTCGGAGGCGGGTCGATCCTGGCACTTACTGCCGGGTGCCCGCCATCGCTTGTTCTGTCGATATCACAATGACTTGTTGCGATCGCTTGCAGTAACGATGCAAGCCAGGAGAGGTGCCCGAACCATGGAGAAACTCGTTCGCAAAGTGCTGGGTGCAATCGCCGGCGTGGCGATTTGTATCGCCGTTTGGACCATCCAGGGCAAGCTGACCGGCGGCGGCAACGACGTCGCGAAATCCATTCCGGCCCAAGTCTGGGGCGGCGGAGGCGGCACCGTGACCCTCGAGGTCGAAGCCAGCGAGCCGGCCTACGTGTCGGCGTCCTTCGAGAACGACGCGGACTTCCTGGAGACGTGGCAGAAGGTCGAGGCCGGGACGCACACCTTCGACATCGACGTTCCATCCGACGTTTCGGGTTCGGTGTGGGTGCGCGTCGACAAGCCCAGCGCGGGTGCGAAGGTGAAAGTCGTCATGCGCGCAAACGGGGAGTACGTCGGTGAAGACGCGATGACGCTGGATAAACCCCTCGAGAAGGGCTACGGATTCGCGGCCGGGCTCGAAGTGGACGACTACGCCAAGGGCAAGCTCACCGAGGAAGGCTTTTTCGATTAGCACGCGCGCGTAGCCAGAGCGCGGCGCTTGCGTTACCATCGCTCGCATGAAGGTCGACCTGACCGGACAGCGGGCGCTGGTCACCGGTGCGAGCCGCGGCATCGGGCGCGCGATCGCGGCGGCGCTGTTGGACGCGGGTGCGCGCGTCGCCGCGCATTATCGTAGCGAGCGCGAAAGCGCCGAAGCACTCGTGCGCGGCCGCGACGGGTCGCTCGCACTCGGTGCCGACCTCTCCGACGGCAGCGCCGCGGCGGAATTGCACACGCGCGCGGTGGCTGCACTCGGCGGCCTCGACCTCCTCGTCAACAACGCGGGCATCGCGCTCGAATCTCCCATTGATCTTCCCCTCGACGAATGGCGGCGTGCGTGGGACGCCACCATGGCGGTGAACCTCACCGCGTCGGGGATCCTCGCGCGCGAAGCCGTTCGCCATTTTTCCTCCCACGGCGGCGGGCGCATCGTGTTCGTCGGGTCGCGCGCCGCTTTTCGCGGCGACACCACTGAGTACATCGCCTACGCGGCGTCGAAAGCCGGCATGCACGCGCTGTCGGCCTCGATCGCGCGCGGCTTCGGCAAACAAGGCGTCAAATCGTTCGTGATCGCCCCCGGCTTCACGCGCACCGAGATGGCGGAGGACTTCATCGCGAAATACGGCGAGGACTACGCGATGAAGGACATCGCGCTCGATCGCATGACGGAGCCGAAGGACATCGCACCCCTGGTCGTGTTCCTCGCCAGCGGACTCGCCGACCACTGCACGGGTACATCGATCGACGTCAACGCCGCGAGCTACGTTCGCTAGCGTGTGTTCCATGGAGGCGCAGGCGACGATTCACGTTTCCGACGCGGCGGGCGACGTCTCGGCGTTGGTCGCGAAACCGAAGGACGCGTGGGCGGGATACGTGCTCGCGCACGGCGCCGGGGCCGGCATGCGACATTCTTTTCTCGAAGAGATCGCGTCGTTGTTGTTCGATGCCGGCGTGGCGACGCTTCGCTACCAGTTCCCGTATATGGAGCATCGCAAGGGCCGCCCCGATTCGCCGGCTCGCCTGGAGCAAACCGTCGAAGCCGCGGTGCGGGTTGCGAACGACGAATTCGCGGGCAAGCCTCTGTTTGCGGGCGGCAAGTCGATGGGCGGGCGCATGACGTCGCAAGCGGCCTCGCGTGTGGTACTCCCCGGCGTGCGCGGGCTGGTTTTCCTCGGCTTTCCGTTGCACCCGCCCAAGCGGCCCGCCACCACGCGCGCCGCGCATCTGGCGATGGTCACGGTGCCGATGTTGTTCATTCAAGGGACTCGCGACGACCTTGCGTCAATGGAGTTGATGCGCGAAGTGTGTGCACCCCTGGGGAAGCTTGCGACGCTGCATATGGTAGACGACGGCGACCATTCGTTCAAAGTCTTGAAGCGAACCGGACGCACGCCGGAACAGGTCATGGGAGAGATTCGGGACGCGATCACCGCGTGGATGCGGCGCGTCATAGAAGGAGCGAAATGAAACATTCCAAACGATTCCTGGACATCGTTCGCGCCGTCAAGGCGCGCGTGAAGGAGACCGACGTCCCCACCGTCCGCGCGCGCCAGAAGAAAGGCGACACGTTCTACCTGGTCGACGTACGCGAAGACAACGAGTGGGACCAGGGTCACCTGCCGGGCGCGATTCATCTCGGCAAGGGCGTCATCGAGAGGGACATCGAGGGTGTGATTCCCGAACCCGACGCGGAGATCATTCTGTACTGCGGGGGCGGATATCGCTCCGCGCTGGCCGCGGAAAACCTCGCCCGCATGGGCTACACCAACGTCGTGTCGATGGACGGCGGATTTCGCGGGTGGAACGAAGCAGGCTTTCCGATCGAGCACGATGACTGACGAGCGCGCGCGGCGCTTTTCCGTGCCCGCGCGGGGAGTCCGCGTCGAAGATCGCATCGAAAAGAGCCGCTTCATCGCGAGTGCCGCGCGCGCCGAATCCGCCGAAGCGGCGCGCGCCTTCGTTGACTTGTTGCGTGCCGAGTTGCCGGATGCCACCCATCATTGTTTTGCGTTCGTCGCGGGACCACCGGGCAGCACGATGGACGTGGGCGCGAGTGACGATGGTGAGCCGTCAGGCACCGCGGGCCGACCGATGCTCTCGGTGTTGCTGAATTCCGGCGTGGGTGAAATCGTGGTGGTGGTGACGCGCTACTTCGGCGGCATCAAGTTGGGAAAGGGAGGACTCGTGCGTGCGTACACGGGTGCCGTGCAGCACGTGCTGCGCGAGATGGAGACGACCGAGCGTGTGTCGACGCGCGACGTTCGCATCGTCGTGTCGTACCCGCAGGCGGACGCGGTGCGACGAGCAATCGAGCGCGCGGGAGCTTCCATCGTCGAGGAGGCCTTCACGGCCGAGGTCGCGTTCACCATCCGCGTGCCCGACGACCGTCGCGACGAATTGGAGCGTGGGCTCCTCGACGCGACCGGTGGTAGCGTGCGCATCAGCGCGTCTGATACCATGCCCGAATGACCAACCGCCTCCAGAACAAACGAGTCCTCATCACCGGCGCCAGCGCCGGCTTCGGCCAAGCGATCGCGCGCGCGTTTGCGGCCCAGGGTGCACACCTCGTGCTTTGGGCGCGGCGACTCGATCGATTGCAATCTTTGAAAAAAGACCTGGAGAAGAGCAATGGCGTGGAAGTGCGCGTTCAGCAAGTTGACATCCGCGATCGCACGCAAGTGCACGCCGCCGCGGCCTTGCTCGGCCGCGATGAAGCGGTCGACGTGCTGGTTAACAACGCCGGGCTCGCGTCCGGACTCGATCCCGTCCACGAAGGCCACCTCGAAGATTGGGACGCCATGATCGACACCAACCTGAAAGGTCTCCTCTACGTCACGCGCGAGATTCTGCCCACGATGGTGGCGCGCGATGAAGGGCACGTGATCAATATTGGCAGCGTGGCCGGTTACTGGATCTATCCCAAGGGCAACGTGTACAACGCGACCAAGTTCGCGGTGCGCGCGCTCACCGAGGCCATGAGCGTCGACCTGTTCGGGACGCGCGTGCGCGTCTCCAGTGTCGACCCGGGTGCCGCCGAAACCGAGTTTTCGAAGGTGCGCCTGCACGGCGACGAAGAGCGCGCCAAGAAGTTGTACGAAGGTTACCAGCCGCTTGCGGCCGACGACGTGGCCGACGCGGTGGTGTACGTCGCCAACACGCCGCCGCACGTCATGATCACGCGGCTCGTGATCACGCCTACCGCGCAGCGCAGCCCGACCCTGATCGATCGAAAGACCAAGTGATTCGATGGCCGACGCACGCGAGAACGACGAAATCCGAAAAGCCGCCGAAGCGGTCGGCATCGGCAAGGTTCGCCGCCACATTTTCCTGTGCGCCGACCAGACCGAGCCCAAGTGCTCGAGCAGAGAAGACTCGCTGGAGTCGTGGCACTACTTGAAACGCCGCTTGAAAGAGCTTGGGCTTTCGGAGAACGGCGGTGTTGCGCGCAGCAAGGTGAACTGTCTGCGCGTGTGTCGAGGCGGTCCCACCGCGGTCGTGTATCCGGAAGGGACGTGGTATCGCGGATGCACGCCCGAAGTGCTCGAGCGCATCATCCAGGAACACCTGATCGGCGGCGTGCCGGTCGCCGACTACATCATCGTCGAGAATCCTCTCCCCGGGGGGCGCGTCGAACCCAAATGACGCGCTACGGCGACGGAATCCATCGCGCCGCCAGCGCGGTGAACGACCTCGCCTCCGACTGAATCCACCCCTCGTCCCGGTTCAACTCACGCGCCATCGCGAGCGCCACGTCGTGCGCGATGGCCGTGCACCCGCGCGCGTCGAGAAACAGCGCGCGCGAGCGGCGCGACATCACGTCGTCGACCGTGCGCGCCATGTCGTCGCGCACCGCCGCGCGCACGAAATCCTCCATTTCGATCCGTTCGCCGCCCATCGCGGCGCGCTCCACCGGGTCGTTCGACCACGCGTCCGTTTCACCGCCGCGAATCGCGACCGCGGCGGTCTGCGAACGAGCCGCGCGCAATCCGCCGGCCGCGATCGCGCGATCGACCGCGTCTTCCGCCATCGAACGATAGGTGGTCCACTTGCCGCCGGCGATCGTCACCAGCCCGCGCGGCGAAACGAACACGCGGTGGTCGCGGGAGAGCGACGCGGTGCCGACGCTTCCTTTCACGAGCAGCGGCCGCAAACCCGCGAAGGCGCTTTTCACATCGTCGAGCGACGGTGCGCGCGCGAGCACGCGCTTCGCGTGCGACAACAGGAACGCGACGTCGTCCGGCGTCGCCACCGGATCGTCGACCACGCCGCATGCGGTGTCGGTGGTACCGACCAACACGCGCCCGCGCCACGGAATGAGAAACACGACGCGACCGTCGTCGGTGCGCGGGATCAAAACGGCGGTTTCGCCGGGGAGGAACGCGCGCTCGAGGACGATGTGCGCGCCGCGGCTCGCGCGTATGATCGGCACGCAGTTGGGGTCGTCCATCCGACGGATGCTGTCCGCGCGCACGCCGCTCGCGTTGATTACGACGCGCGCCGGGACTTCGATTCGTCGCTCGGTCTCGCGATCGCACACCACGACGCCGGCGACACGGCCGCCGCGCTCCAACAGAGACTCGACCGCCGCGTAGTTGACCACCACCGCCCCCAACTCGGACGCGGTGCGCGCGAGTCCCAGCGCCAGGCGCGCGTCGTCGAACTGATCGTCCTCGTACAGGACGCCGCCGCGGAGCCCATCCATCGAAAGTCCCGGAACTCGGTCGTGCACGGCGTTGCGAGACAGCACGCGTGTCGCACCCGCGCCGCCCGAGAGCGCGTCGTAAAGTCCCAACCCAACGGCGTAGAACGCGCGGCCGAAGCGGCGCCGCGTGGGAACCAGAAAGTCGATCTCGCGCACCAGCCGGGGCGCATTTCGGCGCAACCGCTCGCGCTCGCGAAGCGACTGCGCGACTAGTCCGATCTGGCCGCCCCGCAGATAGCGAACGCCGCCGTGAATGAGCTTGGTGCTGCGACTGGAAGTTCCAGAGGCGAAGTCGAAACGCTCGAAGAGGGCGACGGAGAGGCCGCGTGACGCGGCGTCCACCGCGCACCCGAGACCGGTCGCACCCCCGCCCACCACGACGACGTCCCACGGCGCGGATGCGGCGTGGAGGCGAGACCACATGACGTCACGATTCACGGCACTCACGGTATCGCACCGCGCGCGCGGAGTTCCACCTTGTTTTGACCCGCTCGAGTGCGCTTTAATGGGGAGACGATGTCGAACGAGATCGAAACCACCCCCGCCGAACGACTCGAGCGCCCGCGGGTCGAGGCGCTGGATCGCATTCTGGGCGAGCCGCTCAAGGTCTTGGACGACGGCTTCGTGCGCGTCGTCGACTACATGGGTGCCGACGAATCGATCGTGCAAGCGGCGCGCGTGTCGTATGGCAAAGGCACCAAGAAGGTGCAGGAAGATCGCGGGCTGATTCGTTATCTCTTGCGCCACCGCCACACCACGCCGTTCGAGATGTGCGAGATCAAGCTGCACGTGCGCGTCCCGATGGATTGCTGGAGGCAGTACGTGCGGCATCGCAGTGCCAGCATCAATGAGTATTCTACTCGCTATTCAATAGCCATCGACGCCGCACAAGCGACCGCGCCCGGCGAGTGGCGCGCGCAAGCCACCAGCAATCGACAAGGAAGCGCGGGCTTTCTCGACCCAAAGATTGGCGATGCCCTGTCGAAAGAAGAAGCCGAGCTCCACAAAGAGTCGCGCCGCATTTACGAGGCGCGCTTGGAGAAAGGCGTCGCGCGCGAGCAGGCGCGCAAGGATCTCCCGCTCTCCACCTACACCGAGGCCTACTGGAAGATCGACCTCCACAACCTGCTCCACTTCCTGGCACTCCGCATGGACGACCACTCGCAGCAGGAGATTCGCGCGTACGCGACGCGCATCGGCGAAGACATCGTCGCCAAGTGGGTGCCGTTCACGTGGGAAGCCTTCATCGACTACCGGATGAACTCGCTGGCACTTTCGTCCATCGAACGCGATGTGGTGCGCGCGGTGGCCAAGGGCGACCTCGCGCTCGCGCGCAAGATGGTCGAGGAGCGCGGCTGGCTCGAGCGCGCGGCGAGCGGAGGATGGAAGCGCAATCGCGAGCGCGAAGAGCTGGAAGGCAAACTGACAGACCTCAACCTGGCCGTTCCCTGGGCGTAGGCGCGCATTCTCCCGTGCAGGGAACGTTTCAGCTGATCGAACCCGCCGCCCTGCGACCGCACGAGGACGTCGATGTCGACCGCGTGCGCTCGCTGGCGGAAGAAATCCGGTTGGCGGGGAGCTTCTACCCTCCGGTGCTGGTCGACGAGAAGACGCGCGTCATACTCGACGGACACCACCGCTGGCACGCGTCGACCTTGCTCGGGTTGACCATGATCCCGTGCTACGCCGTCGATTATCTCCACGACCCCGCCATCCACGTCATATCGCGCCGCACCGAAATCGCCATCGGCAAAGATGACGTGATCGCGATGGGCTCGAGCGGGCGCACGTATCCTTATAAGACCACGCGCCACGTCTACGACCTTCCCGAGGCCATCGAGCCGGTGCCCCTGGACCAACTCTTGCACCCCACCCGCTAGACAGTTGACAATCCGGCGTTGCCGGACGCACTCTTTTCGCGAACCCTGACAACGACATGGTTCCGCGCGCCGCTGTGCGCCGGATCGACAAGGAGGAAGTGGCATGAAGAAGTACGCTCACGTGTTGCTCCTGGCGGCAATCGTGACGGGCAGCTTCGGTTGCTCGGGAGGAAAGCAGGTTACCCGCATCGACCCCGACGAGACGGTCGATCTTTCGGGCCGTTGGAACGACACCGACTCGCGCTTGGTCTCGGAGACGATGATCTCCGACTGCATGTCGCGACCGTGGAAGGCCAACCACATCGACAAGGAAGGGAAGCGTCCCACCATCATCGTCGGGCAGATTCGCAACAAGTCTTCCGAGCACATCGCGGTGGGGACCTTCGTCGGCGACATCGAGCGCGCGTTCATCAACTCCGGCGACGCCGAGATGGTGGCCAGCGCGGAAGAGCGCGAGGAGATTCGCGGCGAACGCGAAGATCAGCAGCAGTACTCGACCGAGGAGTCGATGGCGAAGTGGGGGCGCGAGCACGGCGCCGACTACATGCTGTCGGGAGTCATCAACAGCATCGAGGACTCCGAAGACGGCAAGGCGATCGTGTTCTACCAGGTGGATTTGAATCTGATCGACTTGGAGTCGAACGCCAAGGTCTGGCAGGGCCAGAAGAAGATCAAGAAGTTCATCGGCCGGGGCGACTACAAGCTCTAGCCCCAAGTCGCATGATTATTTTGCGTTCGACTCGAGCGACGGCGTTGCCGGCGTTGATGGCGCTCGCGTTGCTCGCGGGGTGCTCGAACTACGTCTCGCGCTCGGGCGAAATCCGCGACGCGATGGCGGCCGACGACTACGAAAGTGCCATGAAGTCGGTCGAGCAAATCGACCACTCCAACTCGAAGCTGCTCTATTTGTACGAGAAGGGGCTCGTGTCCCACTGTCAGGGCGATTTTGAAACCTCGAGCCGCGTGTTCACCGAGTCCGAGCTGGTGCTCGAGGATCTCTATACCAAGAGCATCACGCGCGAGGCGGCGTCGCTGTTGGTCTCCGAGACCATCAATCAATACCGCGGCGACGCCTTCGAAGCGGTCTACGTCAACTACTACCAGATTCTCAACTATCTGGGACGCGGCGACATCGAAGGTGCCATGGTCGAGTGCCGGCGCGTCAATCGTAAGCTGCAGATGCTGCACGACGGCGGCGAGACCTACTTCACCAACGACCCCTTCATGCAGTATCTCACCGGCCTGGTGTACGAGATAGGCGGCGATCGCAACGAGGCCGGCGTGTCGTACCGAGTCGCGGCCGGCCTCTACGACGAGGGGCACTATGCCCCGGTGGCACCGTTGCCGCCGTCGTTCTTCGTCGACGCGGCCGCCAACGCGTACGCGCGCGGCGACCGCGCAGAGTGCGACGCGTATATTGCCCGCGCGCGCGCGCCCGCCGGCGCCGACACCGGGCACGTGTCGCTCCTGATCGAGTGCGGCCAGATCGTGCGCAAGCGAGAGGCGAGCATCGTGCTGCCGATCTTCGAGAACGACAAGTGGAACGACAACGACAAATTCGCGCACGAGCTTTCGCAGCGCCACGGCGTCCACTACGGATCCAATGTGCGCATCAAGTATTGGCTCAAGGTGGCGCTGCCGGTGCTGGAGATCTTGCCGCCGCGGTTCACGGGTGTCACGGTGCGGGCGCGAGCGATCGATGGCGACCACGCCGGTGAGACGCACGCCATCGTGGCTTCGAATCTCGACGCGCTGGCTGCACAGGCGTTTCAGGAGAAGGAATCGACCCTGTTCGTGCGGGCCATCGTGCGCGCGCTGGTGAAGTACCTGGCGCAGCAGGAGGCGGACAAGAGCGACGAAGGCTTCGGCGCGCTGGTGAACATTTTCAACGTGGTGACCGAAACCGCCGACACGCGCAGTTGGTCTTCACTTCCGGGTTGCGTCTACCTGGCGCGCCTCGATCTCCCCGCCGGGCGCTACCGCATCGAAGCCGAGCTGCGAGGTCCGCACGATCACGGCGCCGGATCGATCGTCTTCGACGAAGTGATCGTGCCTGGCGGCGCGCACGTCATTCGCAACGCCCGCGCGTTTTGAATCGTGCTATCGTCGAGGGCGGCCGCGGTTTCCTGCGGCCGTCCATCATGGTTTCCGTCCTTCGTTTGTCTGCTGTCTTTTGCCTCGCCGCGCTCGCGGCGTGCGGCGGCGATCGGCGCCGTACCGAGGTTCCCATGGGTCACAATCGACTCGCGCTCGAGCAGAGCCCGTATCTTCGTCAACACGCCGACAACCCCGTCGATTGGTATCCGTGGGGAGACGAAGCGTTCGCCAAGGCGCGCTCCGAGAACAAGCCCATCTTTCTCTCCATCGGATACTCGACCTGTCACTGGTGTCACGTCATGGAGCACGAATCGTTCGAGGACGCCGAAGTGGCAGCTCTAATGAATCGCGCCTTCGTGTGCGTGAAAGTCGACCGCGAAGAGCGCCCCGACGTCGACCACATCTACATGACCGTGTGCCAGATGATGACGGGAAGCGGGGGATGGCCGACGACGCTGCTCTTGACGCCGGATCGCCGGCCCTTCTTCGCCGCGACCTACATACCGAAGTCGTCCATGCTCTCGTTCATTCCGCGCGTCGAGGCGGCCTGGCGCGACCACCGCGACTCGGTGCTGACCGATTCGGAGCGCGTCACGCGCGCGCTGGAAAGTGCAACTGCCTCGGAATCGGGCGACGAGTTGGGGCTGGATGCGATTCGCGACGCGTACCGCGGTTTCGCCGCCAGCTTCGATTCGAGCTACGGCGGCTTCGGCTCGCGGCCGAAGTTTCCCACGCCGCACAATCTGATGTTCCTCCTGCGCTATTGGAAGCGCACGGGCGAAGCGCCGGCACTCGCCATGGTCGAGAAGACGCTCGATCGCATGCGGCGCGGCGGCGTGTTCGACCAAGTGGGATTCGGATTCCATCGCTATTCCACCGACGCGCAGTGGCTGCTCCCGCACTTCGAGAAGATGCTGTACGACCAGGCGCTCTTGTTGCTCGCGTACACCGAGGCCTATCACGCCACGCGCAACGAGTCGTATCGCCGCTCCGCGCTCGAGATCGCCGAGTACGTCATGCGCGATCTGTCGTCGCCCGAGGGCGGTTTCTATTCCGCCGAGGACGCGGACAGCGAGGGCGAGGAAGGCAAGTTCTACCTGTGGACCATCGCCGAGCTGCACGACGTCTTGGGCGCGGATGCGGAGCTCGCGGCATCGGTGTTCGGCGCGGACGATGGCGGCAACTTCGCGGAAGAAGCGAGCGGGCATCGTTCGGGCGCCAATGTCCTGCACCTGCCGAGACCGCAAGCGGAAGCGGCGCGCGCAGCCGGACTGTCCGAAGACGCGCTCCGTGAGCGCGTGGAATCCATGCGTCGGAGATTGCTCGACGCGCGCTCGCGGCGCGTGCGGCCCCACCTCGACGACAAAGTGTTGACCGATTGGAACGGGCTCATGATCGCGGCCCTCGCTCGCAGTGGTCGCGTGCTCGACCGACCCGATCACGTCCAGAGAGCGCGCGCGGCCGCGCGCTTCGTCCACGACAAGTTGAGCGAGCGCGGTGCGCTTCTCCACCGCTATCGCGAGGGCGACGCGGCCATCGACGGGATGCTGGACGACTACGCGTACTACGTGTGGGGATTGCTCGAATTGTACGAGGCGACGTTCGACGTCGGATATCTGGAGGACGCGGTGCGGCTCACCGAGCGCATGGACGATCGCTTCGCGGACTCGCGCGGCGGGTACTTCATGGCGGCGAAGGGAAGCGACGATCTGATCGTGCGCGCCAAGGATAGCTACGACGGTGCGACGCCGTCGGGCAACTCGGTGGCCATGTTGAACCTGGCGCGCATCGCGCGCTTCACCGGCGACATGCGCTGGGACAAGAAGGCGCGCGCGACCGGGGCCGCGTTCGCCAGCCAGATCGCGCGCGTGCCGATGGCGCACGCGTTCGCCATGATCGCGGTCGACTTTTTGGTCGGGCCGACGTTCGAGGTGGTGGTCGCCGGCTCGCGGGATGGATCCGATACCCGCGCCATGCTGGCCGCGGTCGACCAGGCGTTCGTCCCCAACAAGGTGGTCGTCTTTCGGCCCAGCGAGGACCCCAAACCGGTGGTCGAAGTCGCACCCTACACGCGCGAGCAGGAGGCAATCCGCGGTGCCGCGACCGCGTACGTGTGCCGCAACTTCGCGTGCGATCTCCCCACCACCGAGCCCAACGAGGTCCTCTTGAAGCTGGGCGCGGACCTCAAGTAGGTGTCAAGGTTCCCCCTTGACAGGCACTTTCCAAAAAAGCTATCGTCCCCTCGGTGCTTTGTGAATTCCCGCACAAAGCCTCCCCGGCGAACGCTAATTACAACTAAATCAAAGGTTTCCGCTGGCGCCCCGGCGAGGGTGGCTTTGGAACTGAGCCCAAAAAAAATCCGTCTGACCTTCTCCCTCTGCGCCGCGCTTTCCCTTGCCGCGACCGCCTTGGTTTCCGCCACCGCAACCGCCGACGACGAGCCCGAACCATTGAAGATCGGCCTGTCGGAGCGACTGGGGGACGGGGTCGCGACCGACCTTCGCTTCCGCACCGAGAACGGCGACACCGTCGTGTTGCGCGACCTGATCGACCGGCCGACCCTGGTTGCCCTGGTCTACTATACCTGCCCGTCGATCTGCCGGCCGCTGCTCGACGAGGTGGCGACCATGCTCGGCAAGTTGCAGTCCATCGACATGCAGCCGAATCGCGACTATCGCATGCTGACCATCAGCTTCGACGAGACCGACCGACCGGCGGACTCGATTCGCCTCAAAGACGAAACCTACAAGGATCTACCGGAGGGTTTTCCGCGCGACGCGTGGACGTTCCTGACCGCCGACTCCGCGACCATCGCCGCGTTCACGCAGTCGGTCGGATTCGGCTTCGAGCGCGCCGAGAAGGATTTCGCGCACCCGACCACACTCGTCGTGTTGTCGCCGGAAGGGAAGATCACGCGCTATCTCACCGGCTCCGAATACCTGCCGCTCGATATCAAGATGGCGCTGATCGAAGCGCGCGAAGGTAGGATCGGCGCCACCATCGTCAAGTTCTACAAGTTCTGCTTCAGCTACGACCCCAGTGGAGAGAAGTTCGTGTTGAAGACCACGCGTCTGGTGGGTTTGAGCACGCTCGCGGGTGTGGCCGGCATCGTGCTGTTCGTGACCGCTGCGAACCGTCGCCGCGAAAAGAAGGTGCATTAGTATGGCTGATCACGCGGGCCACAGCGCACCGGCTCGGCACGGGACGGTGCCGAACGCGGCCGACGTAGATTTCTACCAATTCAAAGGCCGCTGGTCCGGAATCTTCGCGTGGATATTCTCGACCGACCACAAGCGCATCGGGTTGATGTACCTGACCCTGATGACGACGTTCTTCTTCGTCGGGGTGTCGCTCGGATTTCTCATTCGATTGGAGTTGATCGCCCCCGGCAAGACCATCGTCGACGCTGCCACCTACAACGCCATCTTCACGCTCCACGGCGTCATCATGGTGTTCTTGTTCGTGGTCCCGGGATTGTCGGCCTCGCTGGGGAATTTCCTCCTGCCGATCATGATCGGCGCCAAGGACGTGCAGTTCCCGCGCGTCAACTTGTTCTCGTGGTGGCTGTTTCTGTTCGGCGGCATTCTGGCCATTCTGGCCATGTTTACCGGCAACGGCCCGCCCGACACCGGCTGGACCTTCTACGCGCCCTACAGTGTGCGCACCGGCACCAACGTTACCCTGGCTGCGTTCGCGGTGTTCGTGCTGGGCTTCTCCTCGATTCTCACCGGGCTCAATTTCGTGACCACGGTGCACCGCATGCGCGCGCCGGGCATGACCTTCTTCAAGATGCCGCTGTTCATCTGGTCGCTGTACGCGACCGCATGGCTGCAAGTGGTCGCGACTCCGGTGGTCGGGATCACGTTGATTCTGCTGATCGTGGAGCGCTCGTTTGGAATAGGCGTGTTCGATCCTGTAAAGGGCGGCGACCCGATCCTGTTCCAGCACTTGTTCTGGATCTACTCGCACCCCGCGGTCTACATCATGATCCTGCCCGCGCTGGGTGCCATCTCCGACATCATCGCGGTGCACACGCGGCGCACCATCTTCGGCTACGGCTTCATCGCCATGTCGAGTGTCGCGATCGCGGTGTTCGGCTCGGTGGTGTGGGCGCACCACATGTTCATCAGCGGCCAGAGTCTGGTGGCGAACTTCGTGTTCTCGCTCCTGACCATGATCGTCGCCATCCCGAGCGCCATCAAGGTGTTCAACTGGGTCGCTACCTTGTACAAGGGGTCGATCCAGCTCGAGACGCCGATGCTGTACGCGCTCGCGTTCATCTTCCTGTTCATGATCGGCGGATTCACGGGCATGATGATCGGCGTGCTGTCGGTCGACGTGCACGTGCACGACACCTACTTCATCGTCGGTCACTTCCACTACGTCATCTTCGGAGGGCTGGGCTTCTCGCTCTTCGGGGCACTGCACCATTGGTACCCGAAGATGTTCGGGCGCATGTACCACCAGGTGCCGTCGAAGATCGCGTGGTTTTTGGCTTTCGTCGGTTTCAACACGCTCTACCTGCCGATGTTCATCATGGGTTGGCTGGGAATGCCGCGCCGCTATTACGACTATTTGCCCGAGTACCAGAAGTGGCACGTGATCTCCACCATCGGCTCGTGGATCCTGATCAGCGGTCTGCTGTTGATGTTCGGAAACCTGCTGCGGTCGCTCAAGACCGGCAAGGTGTGCAAGGAGATGGATCCGTGGGGCGGCGGCCGCACCTTGGAGTGGACGGTGCCTTCTCCGCCGCCGCTCGAGAACTTCGACACCATCCCGACCATCACGCACGGCCCGTATGATCCCGACGTGCCGGAGCACAAGCACGCATGAGCAGCCACTCGATCGCGCTCCACGCGCACAAGGACTACCGGGGATCCAAGCTCGGTATCTGGCTGTTCCTGATCACCGAAATCACGCTGTTCGGCGGGATGTTCCTGCTGTACTCGATCTATCGCTCGGAGTACCCGCAGGACTTCCACCACGCCGCCGCCGAGCTCAACACGCTGGTCGGGACCGTCAACACGCTCATTCTACTCACCAGTAGCTTGACCATGGCGTTGTCGATCGCCGGCACGCACCACGGCAATCGCAAGCTCGCGCTGTGGATGCTCGCGATCACCATCCTGTGCGGCGCGGCGTTCATGGTGAACAAGTACTTCGAGTGGGGAGCGAAGTTCCAGCACCACCTTTACCCCGGTTCCGAGTATCTGCTCGCGCATCCCAAGGGCGAGATCCTTTTCTACGGACTCTACTTCATAATGACCGGCATCCACGGCATCCACGTGCTGGTCGGCATGGTGCTCTTGACGGTGATGTTCATCAAAGTTTTGAACCAGCCCAACGCCAAGGTGTCGTTTGTCGCGGGGCATGGGCTAGGCGAGATCGAAGGGTGCCGCATGGCCTTCGTCGACGCGAGCGACAAGGTGGTATGGAAGGGCGACGAAGTGGACGGGTCGGTGGAGCGCATCGACGTGAAGACCAAGTTCTGGCCGGTCAAGAAGCGTTTCCACGTGGCCGACTTCAACCAGCTCGAGAATTCCGGTTTGTACTGGCACATCGTCGACATCATTTGGATTTTCCTGTTCCCGCTTTTCTATCTGATCACGTAGGCGGTCGATCACGCCGCGGGGCAAGAATCGGGAGGCTGTCATGAGCGATCACGAGCACGAAGAACACGCGCACGAACCCGCCGGGTACGGGATGTACTTTCTGACGTGGTTTTCGCTCTTGGTTCTCACTGCCATCACGGTGACGGCGGCGGGCATGACCTTCGGCAGCATGAGCGTCGTGGTGGCCCTGCTGATCGCGCTGGTCAAGGCAACCATCGTGTTGATGCTGTTCATGCACCTGAAGTACGAAGACCCGCTGTTCCACAAGCTGCTATGGGTCGTGATCTTCGCCATGGCCGTGTTCATCGGCATGACGTTCACGGACACGCTATTCAGGTAAGGCGATGCTGAGTCGGTTATCGAGCATTGCGGACGCCATCAACGGCCCCATTCTCTTCATCGCCGCCACCTCGCTGGTGATGCTGATCGGGATCACCGCGTTCATGGTGTACTTCGCGTGGCGCTACCACCGGCGACGCAACCCGCACCCCGAGGACATCCACGGCCATAAGGTATTGGAGATCGTGTGGACGGTGGTGCCCACCATCCTGGCCTTCGGCTTTTTCTGGTACGGGTGGGAAGGGTACAAGTACATCAAGACCGTCCCCGAGGGTGCCATGCAGGTGAAAGTCACGGGGCGTATGTGGTCGTGGCTGCACGAATACCAGAACGGCGTGCAGAGCGCCGAGCTGTACGTGCCCGTGAACGTACCGGTGAAGCTGAACCTCGAGTCGCAGGACGTGCTGCACAGCTACTACATTCCCGCCTTCAAGGTGAAACAGGACGCGGTGCCCGGCATTCCCGACTTGTTCTTGTGGTTCTCCGCCTTCGAGACCGGTACCTACCAAGTCTTCTGCGCCGAGTATTGCGGGCTCTCCCACTCGGCGATGTGGACCAAGGTGCACGTCGTGACACAGGAAGAATTCGACGAGTGGCTGCGCGTCGAAGGCGAGAAAGTGGTCCAGATCCAGCAAGCCGCGGAGTCGGGAGAAGGAGAGAATCTCCACATTCTGGGTGAGGCGCTGTCGAAGACCAAGGGCTGCAACGCGTGTCACAGCGTCGATGGCAGCAAGCTGATCGGTCCCACGTACAAAGGCCTCTACGGCAAGACCGAGACCGTGGTGACGGGCGGCCAGGAGCGCGAGGTCGTGGTCAACGACGCTTACATCAAGCATTCGATGCTCAAGCCGACCGACGACATCGTGAAGGGCTTCCAGCCGCTCATGCCGTCGCAAGAAGGTATGGTCAACGAGGCGGAGATCAAGGCGCTCACCGCGTACATCAAGAGTCTCCAATAGTCATGACGACGATGCGGGAACGACTCCGACTGGTGTTCGAGCTGGCCAAGGTGCGCATCGCGGTGTTGTCGACGGCGTCGGCGGCCACCGGGTGGCTCTTGGCTTCGGGCGCGTTCTCGCTCGCGATGGTTCCCGCCATCGCCGGGGTCTTTTTGCTCGCCGGCGGAGCCGGCGCCCTCAATCAGTATCAGGAGCGCGACCTGGACGCGCGCATGCTTCGCACCCAGCGCCGACCGATTCCGTCGGGACGCATGCGGCCGCGCACGGCACTGCTGGTCTCGCTGGCGCTGATTGCGACCGGCACCTTGTGCCTCGCACCCAATGAAGTCGCGATGCTGCTCGGGTTGTTCACGGTGGTTTGGTACAACGGCGTGTACACGCCGCTCAAGCGCGTGACGGCCTTCGCCGCCATACCGGGTGGCGTGGTCGGCTCCGTGCCGCCGGTGATCGGCTGGGTGGCGGCCGGCGGAAGCATCGGCGATCCGCGCATTCTCGCGGTCGCGTTTTTCTTCTTCGTGTGGCAGGTTCCGCACTTCTGGTTGCTGTTGTTGCGCATCGGCGACGACTACGCGCGCGCCGGGCTCCCGACCCTCACCAGTTTGTTCACGCGTCGTCAGCTCGCGCGCATCATCTACGTGTGGATGATCGCGACCATGGTCGCGTGCGTGTCGATGCCGCTCTTCGGCGTGGCGTCGCCGGTGTGGGCTTTTGCCGGCCTGGCGGCCGCGTCGTTGTGGCTCGGTTGGCACGCCACCACCATGGTACGAAGCAACGGCGAGGTGCTCGCGTTTCACCAAATCAACGTGTACGCGTTGGTCGTCATCACCGTGCTGTCCTTGAGCGTGCTCGTCGGCTGAAGTAGAAGAGGCAATCGATGGACTTCTTGAACCAGCACATCATCCCGCCCACCGCGCAGCACCTGGCGCTGCTCGAGTTCCTCGCGGTCGTGACCTACGCGATCCATCTGCCATACATCGCGATGGTGATGGGCTCGACCGCGGTGGCGATGTGGCTCACCTTCTCGGACCACGAGATTCCTAACCCGCGCTTCGCGCGCTTGGCCGGCGACTTGATCGACACCGTTCTGGGAAATCGCTACACGATACTGATCCTCGGGGTGATGCCGCTGTTCGTGCTGCCGTTCATCTACGGGCAGTGGTTCGTGGGAGCGCCGCTCGCTCCTCTCAAGTACATCGTGTTCGTGATACCGGGCGTGATCGCGGCCTTCGTCATCCTCGCCATGTATCGCGGGTCGTTCGCGGAGCGAAAGAACAAGTTCCAGGTCCACATGGGCCTCGGCACGCTGGGCCTGGGCGCGATGATGGGGTCCTATTTCGTGCTGCTGAGCACCATCGGACGCCTGCACGACCCCGAGAAATGGTTCCGGCTCAAGAACCTCGTGGTTCTCTTGCTCAACTGGAACGTGATCTGGAAGTTCCTGTTCTTCGTGCACCTCGCGTTCGCGCTCACGGGAGCGGTGATCCTGTTCTTTCTCTTGCGCTGGTCCCGGGAGCGGTCGCTGGGCGACGCCGAGTACACCGCATTCGCGCGCAAGTTCGGGGCGGGTTTGGGGCTCGCGTTCTGCTTTGCACTCCCCGTGTTCTTCTTGTTCTACGTGTTCACCTCCCCCGATGTGGTGTTCGACAACACCAACTATGTGCTGGCGGCGTCGGTGGTCGGCGTCTCGTTGCTGATCGCGTACGCGTTCTTGGGGGCGCTGCAGTCGCGTCAGCCGCGCTTCGGTGCCACCACGTTCTCGCTCTTCATCTTGATCTTCGTGCTGGCCGGGTCGTTCGACGTGCGCGCGATGGCCAACGCCAACCGCGAGCACGCACGCGTGATCGAGCAGGCGGCCGAAAAGGAAGCGATGGAGCGCGAAGTGGAGCTCGAGACAGCGATGGCGGCCGCGTCGGGGAAGAACCTCGGCGAAGAGACGTTCAACAAGGTGTGCATGCAATGCCACCGCTTCGACGAGAAGTTGGTGGGCCCGCCGCTCGCGACCGTGCTCACCAAGTACAACGTCGAGTCTTTGAAGGCGTACCTATTGAGTCCCGTGAAGGTCGACCCCGCGTATCCGCCCATGCCCAACCCGGGTCTGACGCCGGTGCAGGCGGCGGCG
>Ga0137423_1000049_pt1 | contig 53697 bp, 36 predicted proteins | sample EasRivERMZT600_2_FD_102326 | JGI IMG/M metagenome (GOLD analysis project Ga0137423, IMG submission 102326) | Soil microbial communities from meander-bound floodplain in the East River, Colorado, USA - East River MetaG ERMZT600_2 | ecosystem: Environmental > Terrestrial > Soil > Floodplain ...
GCCGGCAGTCTCGGTGTCACCCGCGTCTTTGTCCGATACTCTCATGTCGGGTACCTCGTCTACTCACGCGCTGACGGTGTTCAACAACGGCGGCAACACGCTCGATCTTCGCATCACCGCCGAGGGTGCACGAGTCCCCGAAGCGCGCGCGCTAACGTCGACCATCGTGAGCGGCGGCGGACCGGATTTCTTCGGCTACCGTTGGGAAGACAGCAATGACCCAGACGGCCCGGCCTTCGAGTGGATCGACGCGAGCGGAGGGAGCAACATCGCGCTCGCGGGCGACGACTTCGTAACCGGAATTCCGCTCGGCTTTGCGTTTCGCTATTACGGTTCCGTTTTTGCGGAGATCGGCGTCGGGTCGAACGGCTGGCTGAGCTTCAACGGCTCCGGCGGCGGGTATCCGACCCAGGTTCCGACTCCCGACTTTTTCGCGGGCGCGATTGCGCCGTACGCGCGAGACCTTGTGCCGCCCGGCGGAAACTACGTTCGCTATCAGACGGTCGGTGTCGCACCCGACCGCCGCTTCGTCGTCGAGTACAACGCGATCCCCGACCTAGAGGGCGGAAATAGCAAGACGTTCGAAGTGATCTTCTACGAGCGCACGAACTCCATCCGGTTCCAGTACCTGGTGGCACCCAACGCACCCGAAGGATTCGGCATCGAGAGTCCGGACGAGTCGCTGGGAATGGGGAACGGCGGGGCGGGTCAAACGTTCATCGACCCCGCGCGGGTCGAGGATGGTTACGCGATCGAATTCCTGGCGCCGCCCTCGTGGTTGACGGTGGAGCCGACCGATGCCTCCGTCCCGCCCGGTGGGAGCGCGGACTTCGTGGTTACGATCCGTGCGGACGAGCTCGAGGGCGGTAATTACGACGCGCGTCTTGCGATTCGCAGCAACGATCCCGTGACTCCGCTGCTCGTGGTCGCGGTTTCGCTCGCGGTGTCCGCGCCCGTATCGATCACGGGAATCGACTCGCGCGTGGTTCCGACCCGCTACCAGCTGCACGCGAACCGGCCCAACCCCTTCAACCCGACCACCACCATCGCGTACGACTTGCCGCGAAGCGGTCACGTTCGACTCGTGATCTACGACGTGCGGGGAAAAGAAGTCGCGCAGCTGGTGAGCGCGAACCAGCCCGCGGGACGCCATGTCGCCACCTGGGACGGTCGCAGCGCGAAGAGCGAACCGGCGGCGAGCGGCGTGTACTTCTACCGCCTCGAAGCGGGCGATTTCGTGCAAACGAAGAAGATGGTTCTCCTCAAATAGCGGTTCCTTGTAAGATGGGGACCATGGACATCAAACACACCCGCCTCCTCGTCAACGGCGAGTGGGTCGACGCTTCGGGTCGCGCGACCACCACACTCGTCAACCCGGCTACCGAAGAGAAACTGTGCGACGTCGCTTCCGCCACACCGAAGGACGTCGAAGTCGCCGTCGCGTCGTCGCGCGCCGCGTTCGACTCCGGCCCGTGGAGCAAGCTCGACGGCGCCGCGCGCGCGAAGCTGCTATGGAAGCTCGCCGATTTGGTCGAGCGCGACGCAGCCGAGATCGCCCGTCTGGAGACGATGAACCAAGGCAAGCCGATCTTCGAATCGTTGAAGATCGAGGTCCCGTTCGTCGCCAGCCTGTTCCGCTACTACGCGGGTTGGGCCGACAAGCTCGAAGGCGAGACGATTCCCGTCGTCCCCGGATTCTTGAACTACACGCTGCGCGAGCCGGTCGGCGTGGTGGGGATGATCATCCCGTGGAATTTTCCGCTGCTCTTGACGGTGTGGAAGTTGGCACCCGCGTTGGCCGCGGGGTGCGTCGCCGTCATCAAACCCTCCGAGCTGACACCGCTCACCGCGCAGAAGCTGGGTGCCTTGGCTCTCGAAGCGGGACTACCGCCGGGTGTGGTCAACATCGTCACGGGCAAGGGGTCGGTTGCGGGGCAAGCACTGTTGGATGCACGCGGCGTCGACAAGATCGCGTTTACCGGCTCCACCGAAGTCGGTCGCACGGTGATGAAGTCGGCGGCCGGCACCATCAAGCGGGTATCGCTGGAGCTGGGAGGAAAGTCGCCCAACATCGTGTTTGCGGACGCGAAGCTCGAGGCGGCCGCGAACGGAGCCTGCAGCGGCATCTTCTACAACAAGGGCGAGGTGTGCGCGGCCGGTTCGCGTCTTTTCGTCGAGAAGAAGGTGCACGACGAGTTCGTCGAGTTGGTGAAAACGAAGATGGCGCGTTACGCGCCGGGCGATCCGCTCGACGACAAGACGCGACTGGGACCGCAGGTATCGAAGGCGCACCGCGACTCGATTCTCAAACGTGTCGAAGACGGCACACGCGAAGGCGCCAAGGTCGCGATCGGTGGCGGTGCTGCCAGCGTCAACGGCCGCGGTTACTACCTGCAGCCGACCGTACTGACCGGGGTAACCAACTCCATGACCGTCGCGCAGGAGGAGATCTTCGGCCCCGTGTTGTGCGTGATTCCGTTCGAAGACGAGAACGAAGCGGTGAAGCTCGCCAATGAAAGCTGCTACGGGCTCGCGTCCGGCGTGTGGACGCAGGATCCGGCGCGCGCGCACCGCGTCGCGGCCGCACTCAAGGCCGGCACGGTGTGGGTCAACACCTACAACGTCTACCACCCGGCCTCACCCTTCGGGGGCTACAAAGAGAGCGGTTTCGGGCGCGAGCTGGGCGCGCAAGCACTCGACATGTACCTCGAGAAAAAGTCGGTGTGGGTGAGCCTGCGCTAGTTCGCGACCGCATCGGGCTAGACGCGGAACAGATACTGGAACTTCACGAAGAACAAGCGCTCGGTTTGCTTGTAGCCCGGCTGCGCGATCTCGACCGGCGTCGTTCCCGGGTCGTCCTCGAAGTTGTCGAATGCGTGCGACGAGCCAACGAAGAACACCGTGAACGGGTTGATCTTGTAGCTCAGTAGCGGGTCGACCGAGTACGATTCGATATCGTCCACGTACTCGCCGATGACGCGAAAGAAAAGCTTGCTCGAGAATTGGTAGGTCAGCTTGGCGCGGCTCACGAATGTGTCGTAGATGCGTGCGCCCGTGTCCAGCTCGTCCAGTCGATAGGAATCGTACGTGATGTCGCAGCGAAGCTGCGATAGCGGCTTGGTGTTGAAGTAAACTCCGTAGCTCCACTCGTCGCCCAGCCGCGGGTTGGCGCGGTCGCGCACCATCGAGTGTCCGAGATTTCCGTACATGCCCGCCGACACGTACTTGCTGAACGCCGTGTCCAAGTCCCACGACCAGCGCGCGATACCCTCGACCAGCGTCCCCGCGAAAACTTCTTCGCTCCAGACGAATCCATTCCAAAGATAGGTCTGGTGCTTGAAACGCAGCCACAGTGCCGGCATCAGCCACGTGTCTTTGAATTCGCCGTCGTGGTTGTACTTGCGGGCCGCTTCCAGCTGGGGCTCGATGCGCTCGAAAATCGGGTTGTTCTCGAGCTGGAACAAGTAGCCGTTCCAGAGCCCTAACAGCCGGTAATCGTTCTGGGTCACGAATCCGCTCTCGGCGCGGAAGGTGGGCGAGTAGTCGTCGTACCACAGCGTCGCGTTGTAGTGGCGACCGCTTCGCACCGCGTCGACTTCCGCGCCGAAGCCCGCAAACTCCTCGCCGTTGAAGAACGAGTCGTACTGGTCCTGGTCGCCGAAGTCGATCTCCGGAAAGTCCGCCGACATGAGGGAGTCGTCAGGCTCGCGGGTGTAGCTGCCCATCACGTTCGCGTTCACGCGGAAGTTGTCGTTGAATCGAATCAGCGCGTCGCCACCGAACGTCGTGTTGGACCCGTCGCCGTCCGCCTCTCTGCGATCGGTTGCCATCAAACCCAGGTACGACTCGGTGAGGACGTCGCGCTTGAGACGAAGAATGTTCGAGTAGGTGTTGGTCCCGGCTGCGGCCAGGCTTTGCTCCTCGAAGGGAACGACGTAGGGCGAGGTCTCGTCCCACGCGCTCATGAACGCGACCGTGTTGGGCCCGTCCTTGCCGGTGAATTTGCCCGCCAGCTCGGGGTCGTTGATCGAGCGCGTGTAGACGATGTCCATGTTGGTGTCGAACATGTCGGCGCCTTCCAGGAAGAACGGGCGCTTCTCCGGATAGAAAAGCGCGAAGGTGCGGTTGGCATCGATCTGGGTCGCGTCCGACTCGATTTGGCTGAAGTCCGGGTTGTAAGTGAAGTCCAGCGTGTGGTTGGGTGTGACGCCGTACTTGACGCCGAAGCCGGCCTCGCCCGCCGGGTCGTCGTTGGCCCAGTCGAAGGTCGCATCCTCGGATCCCACGAGCCCGCTCGATTGACTCGCCAGCACGTACGGCAGCACTTCTAGATTCTTGCCCTGGTTGACACCCGCGATACCCGACATCGTCCCGGCTTGGCAGAAGAAGCAATCGTTGTCGCGCGAAATCGGAGCCCATGACATCTGCTCCCGGCTCTCGCGCGGGCGGTTGCGAAACACGTGCACGCCCCACGACTGCAGGTCTTGGTCGGGGAATCGAATGCTCCGGAACGGGATCGCGATCTCCGCCGTCCAACCGGTCTCGTCGACGCGGCCCCCCGAGTACCACACCGCGTCGTAGCTCGCGTCCTCGGTGTTGCGATTCCGTCGCAGGTCGCCCTGGATGCCGCGCGGGTTGACGAAGAACTCGTAGCCGTTTTGCTGGTCCTTGAAGGTGTCGATCATCACACCCGCGAAGTCGTCGCCGAACATGGCGTCGCGATCGGTGAGGTTGGCGCGGATCGCGGAGGGCTTCTCGTCGTGGCACCGGAAGCCGATGTAGAGATTCTCGTCGTCGTAGGCGAGCATGGCCTCGGTCTCCGCCTTGGGACGGCAGTTGTCGCCGGGGTCGATTTCGACGAACCCGGTCAGCTTGGTGGCCGTTTGCCACATCGGCTCGTCCAAACGTCCGTCGATTCGAATCGCCTGCGCGAGCTTGGGGACGTCGAAGGCGAGAACCGCGTTGGGGCGATACGCAGACGGGTCGACGGGCGGGTTGGACGCCACTTCGCCCGCGCTGCCGCTGGCCGGGGTGAGCAACGCGACGCAAAAGCCGCTCACGACGCCCACATTGAAAACTCTCGTCTGGGATCGCGCTCGAACGGATTGAGCGCGGCTACGTGCCAGGCGCATGGGATCCCTCCTCGAACAGGGGTTATCGGCTTGGGCGCCGACCCGTGGCACGTCGTTGGGGATCCGGGCTCGGGCGCTGGATACGGATTAGACGGTGGAACGTGCAAAATGGTTTCCCGCCATTTGAATCGCACCGCGCAACCCGATGCCTGTGGGGCGCTCCCGGCATTCTAGCATTATCAATAAACAACTTACACTGGCCTTGAAAACCCGGCTTGACGGGGAATGAGTCTTGCACTAGCATCTTGTTTAGCCATGACTAAGAATCTAGAGGCATTGGTGCGGGGCGCTCTCACGCAGTCGATGGAGAACTACCTCAAGGCGATCTTCGAGATTCTCGAACACGACGAGCGCGCGACCACGTCGTCAATCGCGGAGCGCATGGGAATCGCGGCGCCCTCGGTGACCGCGATGGTGAAAAAGCTGGCCGAGCTCAAGCTGGTCTCGCACGAGCCGTATCAAGGGGTCACGTTGACGCGCGTCGGTGAGATGGCGGCCATCGAGGTCGTGCGCCATCACCGCCTGATCGAAAAGTATTTGGCCGATGCGCTCGGCGTGCCCTGGGATCAAGTGCACGACGAAGCGGAGAAGCTCGAGCACGTTATTTCGGAGGACCTGGAGGATCGCATCGACGGTGCCCTTGGCCACCCGACCGTCGATCCACACGGCGCTCCCATTCCCGCCCGCGATGGAACGGTCGTGCGCGTGGTGGCGCGCCCGCTCTCCGACGCGGCCAGCGGCGATCGCGTCGTGGTGGTGGAAGTCGACGACCGCGACCCGAGCTTGCTGCGATATCTCGGCGAGCGACATCTCTATCCGGGGACCGCGATTGAAGTCGTTCGCGTCGAACCCTATGGCGGGCCCACCGTGCTGCGCGTGGGGACGAGCGAGTTTTCGATCGGGCGCGACGCGGTGGCCATGATTCGCGTAACGCCCAGTACCTCCGCCCAGGAGTCACGACCATGAACCCGCTTCTCAACCTGGCGGTGTTTTTCCTGGGCGCGGCGTTGCTGTGCGTCGTCTTTTGGCCGCGGAGCGGATACCTCGCCAGCGGCCGGCGCGGGCGCCGACTCGCGCGCCGCGTGGTCCTCGAAGACGCGCTCAAGCACGTCTTCAAACACGACACGCGCGCGCACACCGCTACGCTCGAAAGCCTCGCGGGCGCGCTCGAGATTTCATCGAGCAGCGCGGTATCGCTGGTCGATCGCATGCAATCGCTCGGCCTCGCCCGCTTCGTCGACGGTCGCATCGTGCTGACCGAGGAAGGGCGACGCTACGCGCTCGAGGTGGTTCGCGCGCACCGCCTGTGGGAGCGTTATCTGGCCGATGAAACCGGCGTCGATCCGCTCGAGTGGCACCAGCGGGCGGAACGAAAAGAGCACAACATCACGCGCGAGCAGGCCGACGCGCTCGCGGAGCGCCTCGGAAACCCGCGCTTCGATCCCCACGGCGACCCCATTCCTACCGCGGACGGCGCCGTGTTCGACGAGGATGTGGTACCGCTGACCGCACTCGCCGCCGGCGAACGAGCCGTGGTCTCGCACGTCGAAGACGAGCCGCACGTGGTGTACGCACAGCTGGTCGCACTCGGCGTGTATCCCGGTATCGAAGTGAGAATCGAATCGAAGGACGAGGCTCGCATCGAGATCGAAACCGACGGTCGCCGCTTCGTACTGGCGCCGTTGGTAGCGCAGAACATTTCGACCCGTCGTATCGATGGAGAGGCGACGACCCCGCGCGCCATGGAAACGCTGGCGTCGTTGCGCCCCGGCGAGTTCGCCGACGTCGTGAGCCTGAGCCCCGGGTGTCGGGGTCTCGAGCGCCGCCGCCTGATGGATCTGGGTGTGGTGCCGGGGACGCGCGTGGGGTTGGAGCGCCGCGGGCTCACGGGCGGCTTATCGGCTTATAAGGTGCGCGGCACGGTGATCGGGCTGCGCGAAGAACAGGCGCGAATGATCGGCGTTGCGCGCCGAGAGGGTGCGGCGGAACCAGTCGCCGCATCGAGCGCGGTCCGCGTCGGCGTTCTGGAAGAGGAAAACGAATGAGCACAATTAGTAACGAAACTCAGCCCAGTACCTGCGCGGGTTGCCAGCACCACGTCGGCAATCTGGTCAAGCTGGGCGTCGACATGGACAAGTTCGATTACGTGGTGGCACTGGCGGGGAATCCCAACACCGGCAAGAGCACGGTGTTCAATTCGATCACGGGGCTTCGCCAGCACACCGGCAACTGGCCGGGCAAGACGGTCGCGCGCGCCGAAGGCGGTTTCGCGCTCGATTCGAAGCGCTACAAGCTGGTCGATCTACCGGGGACGTATTCGCTCTTGTCGACCTCCATGGACGAGGAGATCGCGCGCAACTTCATCCTGTTCGCGCGTCCCGACGTTACCGTGGTCGTGGTCGACGCGTCGCATCTCGAGCGCAACTTGAACCTCGTCCTGCAGGTGCTCTCGATCACCGATCGCGCGGTCGTGTGCTTGAACCTGATCGACGAAGCGGAGCGACACGGGCGCACCATCGACCATCGCCGTCTCGCGCGCGATCTCGGCGTGCCGGTGGTGCCGACGGTGGCGCGCAGCCGCAAGGGAATCGACGAGCTTTTGTCGACCGTGGCGCAGGTGGCCGCCGGCGAGATCGTGTGCAAGCCGCACCGAATCGAGCGGCGTTCGAAGCAGGCGGAGCGCATCGTCTCCCAACTCACGGAGTCGGTGGAGACCGCGTTCCCGGGGCTTTCGAACGCGCGCTGGGTGTCGCTTCGACTGTTGGACGGAGACGCACGCATCGAGGAAGCGCTCCGGACGGGCGAGTTGATCGACTTGGCACCCGCCGGTGCTGCCCGCCCGAGCGCACGCGCGGCCGGCTCCGAAGTTCCGGTTTCCGAAGCCGCGGCGCTCCAGGTGGTCGAGGTCGCGCGTGCGCTGCGCTGGAAGATCGGCCCCGCGTTCCACGATTCGCTCACCGAAGACCTCTACACCGAGGCCGCGCGCCTCGCGGATCGCGCGACCATCGCGGGCGAGGCCCCGTCGTTCGACCTGGATCGCACCATCGACAATCTCGTCACGCACCGCTGGCTCGGTTTTCCCATCATGCTCGCCATCCTGAGCGTGGTGTTTTGGATCACGATCGCGGGGGCCAACGTCCCGTCGGGAATGCTCGCGAGCCTCTTGATCGACAAAGCGCACCCCTGGCTGCACTCGATCGCCAGCGCCATTCACACCCCGGCGTGGCTGTCCGGCTTCCTGCTCGACGGCGTCTATCTCGCCACCGCGTGGGTGGTGGCGGTCATGCTGCCGCCGATGGCGATCTTCTTCCCGCTGTTCACGCTGCTCGAGGATTTCGGTTATCTCGCCCGCGTGTCGTTCAACCTGGACGGGCTGTTCAAGCGCGCGGGAGCGCACGGCAAGCAGGCGCTCTCGATGAGCATGGGATTCGGGTGCAACGCGGCCGGCGTGGTGGCGACCCGCATCATCGACAGCCCGCGCGAGCGCTTGATCGCGATCATCACCAACAATTTTTCGTTGTGCAACGGTCGTTGGCCCACGCAAATCCTGATCGCCACCATCTTCATCGGCGGTCTGGTACCCGCCCACCTGGCGGGGTTGGTATCGGCGGGCGCGGTGGTGACGGTAGCGGTGCTGGGAGTCGTGATGACGTTCGTGGTCTCGTGGCTCCTCTCGCGCACGGTCCTCAAGGGTGAGCCGTCGTCGTTCAGCTTGGAGCTCCCTCCGTATCGCCCGCCGCGGTTCTGGCACACGCTCTACACCTCCATCATCGACCGCACGCTGATCGTGTTGTGGCGCGCGGTGGTGTTCGCAGCACCCGCGGGGGCGGTCATCTGGCTCGCCGGCAACATCCACGTGGGCGGGCAGAGCATCGCGCAGCACGTCGTGCAAGCGCTCAATCCGCTCGGCGTCCTGATCGGTTTGAACGGCGTCATCATGCTCGCGTACATCGTCGCGATTCCCGCCAACGAGATCATCATCCCGACCATCCTCATGCTGACCGTGATGACGGCCGGAATGGCGGGCGTCGGTGCGGGTAACGGCGTCATGTTCGAGCTCGACTCCGTGCCCGACATCTCGAACCTCTTGCGCGCGGGAGGATGGACCGTGCTCACCGGCGTCAACCTGATGCTGTTCAGCTTGCTCCACAATCCGTGCAGCACCACCATCTTCACGATCTACAAGGAGACGCGCTCGCACCGGTGGACCACGGTGGCAACATTGTTGCCGGTCGTGATGGGGTTCGTGGTGTGCTTCCTGGTGGCGCAGGTGTGGCGCATCGTGGCCCGGTAGCCCTGGCACGCGGCACGGAAATCCCGCTGGACGTGTTGGGTCATCTTCTTCTATCTATTGACGAAGGATGGCCAATCGACTCACCCCGGAGCAGCTCGTCACCCGTACGCTGGGCGAGCGTCGCGTTCCGTCGCCGCTCAACTTCTCGACCCACGTCGGCGACGGGCTCGCGCACTACGTCCCCGACGGCACCCGCGTCCTTTATAAAGTATCCGGCGAGCGCGAGGCCGAATTCGACTCCCACCTTTTCCTAGAGCGCGCGGGTCCGCGCGAGTTTCTCTACTTCGAACCCAGCAAGACGCGCGTGGGGGTGGTGACGTGCGGCGGACTTTCTCCCGGCGTCAACAACGTCATCCGCTCGATGGTGCTCGAGCTGACATTCCAGTACGGGGTGCGCGACATCATCGGGTTCCGCTTCGGTTTTCGGGGCATGAATCCCGCGCGCGGCTATGAACCGGTCCCGCTGACGTACGAGCTCATTCGAACCATTCACAACGAGGGCGGTTCGGTCCTGGGCACCTCGCGCGGCGCCGAGGACGTGCCGGTGATCGTCGACCATCTGCAGGAGCTCGGGATCGACATTCTGTTCTGCATCGGCGGCGACGGGACGTTGCGCGCCGCGCACGCGATCTGGGAGGAAGTCGAGAAGCGACACGCGAAGATCGCGATCGTCGGTATCCCCAAGACCATCGACAACGACATTCCGTTCGTTTACAAGACCTTCGGTTTCGATACCGCGGTCGAAGTCGTGCGGCAGGCGATCGACGGTGCCCACGTGGAAGCGATCGGGACCGTCAACGGCGTGGGGCTGGTGAAGGTGATGGGGCGCGATTCGGGCTTCATCGCCGCGTACGGAAGCCTGGCCAGCATGCAGGTCAACTTCTGCTTGGTGCCCGAGGTCCCGTTCGACCTGCACGGCGACGGAGGCTTTCTCGATTGCTTGGAACGACGGCTCTTGATCCATGCTCACGCGGTGATCGTGGTGGCCGAGGGTGCCGGCCAGCAGTTCTTTCCGGACCGATCGCGCGACGCGGATGCTTCGGGCAACGTCATCCCGCGCGACATCGGAATTCTTCTGCGCGAAGAGATCTCGAACTTTCTCCGCAAGCGCGGGCATATGTTCGGCATGAAGTACATCGATCCCAGCTACATGATCCGCAGTGTGAAGGCCAACGCGGGCGACGCGATTTTTTGCGACAATCTCGCGCGCAGCGCGGTGCACGCGGGCCTGGCCGGCAAGACCGACGTCGTCATCGGCCTGTGGCACGGCATCTACACCCACGTTCCGATTCCTTTGACGGTGCGTGGGCGCAAGAAGATCCACCCCGAGAGCTATCTGTGGCGCAGTGTGGTCGCGGCCACGGGGCAGCCGATGGTGATGCGCGTCAGCGCCCCGCGATAGTCGCGGGGAGTTGAAATCCCCGCGACGCCGATGTACCCTCCCGACGTTCTGCTATCGCATTTTCCACTCTCGGAAAGGAGAACCTGTTGCACCCGCATTCCCGAACCCGCGGGCGTCTGGTTTCTCTGGTGATTGTCTTGCTCGCGCTGCCGCTGGCAGCCAGCGCAGAGGACGATGTCCAGGGCCAGATTTCCGTGTACACCGGCGACAACGCGGTCGGTTACTTGCAACCACTTGCCAACGCGATGGGAGCCGCCCTCAACAGCGGCTTCGGCTACTCCGCGTACATTCCGAAAACCAGCTTTCATATGGCACTCGAAGTTCCCGTGATGGGACTGTTCTTCGCGGACGATGATGCCACGTTCACCGCGACTGCCGAGTCCGGTTTTCAACCGAATACGCCCGGCGAGATTTTCGTCGTTCCCACCATCGTCGGTCCGGGAGAGGCCGTCGTGGCCACTGGACAGGGCGGGGCGCAGTTCGCGTTTCCGGGTGGGTTCGATCTGAATTCGTTCGGTCTCGCGGTGCCGCAGTTACGTTTGTCGTCACTCGCGGGAACCGAAGCGGTCATTCGCTGGGCCGCCTTCGAGACCGGTGAGAGCGATCTCGGCAATGTCGACATGTTCGGTATCGGCGGGCGCCACAGCATTTCGCAGTACTTCGGCGAAAATCCAACCTTCGACCTGGCTGCGGGCATCCTCTATCAAACCCTCGATCTGGGCGAGAACGACTTCGGCAATCCGTTCGTCGACACGTCGGCGCTCACGGTGCAACTCCAGGCCAGCCGGCGCATGCCGGTCGGTTTCGCGACCTTCGAGCCCTACGGCGCCGTCGCGTACGAAAGTCTCGACCTCGACGTCGAGTACGCGGACACCAACGACCCCCCCCAGCCGGTGGCGGTTTCGATGGAGGGCGAGAACTCGTTTCGCTTCACCATCGGCGCCGGATTCAATTTCTCCGCCGGCCAAGTGTGGGCCGACTACAATTTCTCCGACACCAGCAACTTCTCATTCGGCCTCGCCCTGGGCAACCTGGGCCGCCCGTAAAGGAGCGTGACGAAACATGAAAACGACCCTTATCGCTTTGATGACCATCGTTCTCGTGACGCTCTCGATGACGAGTTGTATCATGGAGGACACGGTGCTCCAGCTCGTATTCACGGGTGAAAGCTCGGTTGGTTTCTCCGAGAACGAGGACGGAGCCGACAACCCGGAGACCGCGCTCGTCAATATCGCCGACGAGCTTCGCGACATCTTGGAGGAGAACGAGATTTCTCTTTCCGAAATCGATGACGCCTTCGTGACCTCGGTCCACTACGGCATGGTTTCGTTCACCCAGTCGCACGATTGGACGTTGTCGGGTGCCATCAGTGTGCGCCGTGTCGACCTCGGGGGGACATTCACACCACTCGCGAACTACACCTCGGTATCGGTTCAAGGCGCGCTCGGGCAGAAGATTCCCGCAGCCTTGGAAACGGCGGGTGTGGCTATCATCAACACGGCGCTCGACGACTTCTTGGCGGGACAGACTCCGATTCTCGAGTTCCAGGTATTGAGCGACACCATCGTGCCGCTGCCGACCCCCTCGGACCCGATGATCTTCGACTGGAGGGCGTGGCTCGCCATCCAGTTGATCACGACCGAGACGGTCGAGGTTCCGGATCCGTTCTAATCGTACATCTGTTAATTGGGACGCGCCCGCGCATTACTCGCGGGCGCGTCTCGCCTCCATACCAAAAGGACACACCTATGATCACCGAGCTCGAACCGCGCCACGTTTGGAATCATTTCGACAAGATTCGCAGCATTCCGCGCCCTTCCAAACACGAACAGAAGATACGCGAGCACTTGCTCGCGTGGGCGCGGGAGCGCGGTTTCGAGACGCGCGTCGACAAGGTGGGCAACACGGTGGTCTCGGTGCCCGCCACCAAGGGTCATGAGCGCGCGCCGATTCTGGTGCTGCAGGCCCACATGGACATGGTGTGCGAGAAGAACGCGGATGTGAATTTCGACTTCTCGCGTGATCCGATTCAATTGAAAATCGAAGGCGACTGGCTGCACGCGCGCGGCACCACGCTCGGCGCCGACAACGGCATCGGCATGGCGTCCGCGCTCGCCATCGTCGACGACCCCGAGGCGGTGCACGGGCCGCTGGAGATTCTCATCACGGTCGACGAGGAGACGGGGCTCACGGGTGCCATGGAGCTCGATCCTTCGATGGTGAAGGGGCGGCGGCTCTTGAACCTGGACACCGAGGAGTTGAATGCGATCTACATCGGCTGCTCGGGTGGTGGCAACAGCGAGATTCGCATTCCGGTGACGCGCGAGGACGCGCGCCCGGGCGCGAAGTTTCTCGAAGTGCGCGTAACCGGTCTGCGCGGCGGGCACTCGGGCATGGACATCGTGTTGCAGCGCGGGAATGCGATCCAATCGCTGGTGCGCTGTATTGCGAGCGCACCCGAGGGTAGCAATGTGCGCCTGGCAACGATCGAAGGGGGAAGTGCTCACAACGCGATCCCGCGCGAAGCGTTTGCGGTGGTCGCAGTCGACGCACCCGCGGCGGGCGACTTCGAACGCGCAGTGCGTGCCGAAGGGGCGACCATTGCGGCCGAGCTCGGCGCGGCGGATCCCGAACTAACGGTGGGTGTGGCGCCGGCGGATGCAAAGAAGCAGCGCGTGTTGGATGCGGCCTCACAGCGCCGCGTGATCGGGGCGCTGCTCGCGATGCCGCACGGTGTCGCCGCCATGAGTCTCGACGTGCCGGGCCTGGTCGAGACGTCGAACAACTTGGCCGCCGTTCGCTCCGACGACAATTCGATCACCATCCTCGTCAGCGTGCGCAGCTCGATCAAGTCGGCGTTGCTCGCGCTGCGCAACCGCGTGCATTCGATCGCGGCGCTCGCGGGCGGATCGGTCGTGGACAACCCGCCCTACCCGGGTTGGAAGCCGGATCTCAAGTCGGAAGTGCTCGCCGCGACGCAGCGTGTGCACGAGCGCGCACTGGGAGAGAAACCGGAGCTCAAGGCGGTGCACGCGGGGTTGGAGTGCGGGGTGATCGGGGAGAAGCTCCCCGGGATGGACATGGTGTCGATCGGGCCGTGGATCGAGTCGCCGCACTCACCCAGCGAGCGCGTCAACATTCCATCGGTAGCGACGTACTGGAAGTTCCTGAAGGCGTTGGTGAAAGAGCTGGGGTGAGCACTCGTTGGCCGCGGGTCCTGTCGTCCAGCAGCCCACTGCGTCTCGTCGTCCGCGCCTACGCACTAGACTCCTCGCCTTGTGGGCGCCCGCTGGACGCCACCCGCGGCTCCCTTGAAGCGCGCTCCTACTTCAACAACACCATCTTCTTGGTGAGCGTCTTGCCGGCGCTCGCCAGCCGATAGAAGTACACGCCCGAACCGACCGGCTGCCGCGCGTCGTTTCGTCCGTCCCACTTCGCGTCGTGCCGCCCGGCTGGCAGGGCGCCGTCGACGAGGGTGCGGACGCGCGCCCCCGTTACGTCGTACACGACCAACGAGACTCGCGCCGTCGACGGGATGTCGAACGCGATGGTCGTGGTCGGATTGAAAGGGTTTGGATAGTTCTGACCCAGCGAGAAACGCGCGGGGATGTCGCCCCTGACCGCTGTCGCCGTGTCGTGGCCGATGCGGCCATTGCGGTGGACGTTGGCGCGAAACATCGGCCACGGAGCCAGCGTCGCGTCGTACGGTGTCGGCAGGTCCCACACGTACACCGTCTTGTCGTAACCCACCGCTACCACGTCGACGCTTCCGTCGTGGTCGAGGTCGGTAATGGCCGGTGTACCGCGCACCGAATCCTTGACGACCAGCGGAAACCCTTCTAACGGCACACCGGTGGCACTCCAGCCGTTGATGTTCTTTCCCTCGTCGCCCAGCAGCACATCGACCATGCCGTCGCCGCTCACATCGGCCACCACGGGCGACGATTCCGTGTAAGTCGTATTCGAATAGACGACCGGCCATCCCGGGAGCTCCGTGCCGTTGAATTGGAAAGCGTACAAGCGTCCGTTCGACGCGGCGATTATGGCTTCCAGCTTTCCATCGCCGCTCAAATCGGCCAGCGTTGGCGACGGATTGAAGAACAGCCCGATCGACACCCAGCGCTGCCACATGACGGTGTTGTTGTGATGGAGTGCTGTGATCTCGCCCGTGCCGCGCGTCGTGACCACGATCTCGAGGTCGCCGTTGTTGTCGATGTCGCCCACGGCGACGCCGCCGCCGGCGAAGTTCGCCAGCGTGCGCGGCCATCCGGGTTCGTCCGCCGCCATTTCATTCAGCACGTAAAGCTTCTTGTCCTGGGTGGCGATGATCACCTCGTCCTTGCCGTCGCCGTCGATGTCGGCGACGGCGGGACTCTGGTACTGCATTTGGTTGGTGTCGGGAAATCTTCGAAATACGCCGGTCGTCGCCGGGTTGGCGTCGCCGTCGACGACCTCGGTACCATTCCCGTGCCACGCGTAGAGGTATGCCTCTTGATCGACCGCGAGCACTTCGAAGTCGCCGTCTCCGTCGATATCTCCGATCGCCACACTTGCACGAACGAAGTCGATCGTGGGTTGCGGCCACCCGGGAAGCGGTTGGCCGGCGCCGTTGAAAATGAACACCTGTTTCGACGTGTAGGCCGCGGCGACGATCTCGATACCCGGCGCACCGTCGAAGTCCGCCAGCGCCGAAGGCCCGATGAAGTCGTCTCCCAGCGGCGTGAGCACGCCCCACGTGAGCGCTTGATCGTCTCCGTCGACGACCTCCTGGCCGTCGAACTGCCACGCGTACAAGCGGTCGTTTCCGACTACCACGTCGAGATCGTTGTCGCCGTCGATGTCGCCGATGGTGGGCGAGTTCGCCGACGCATCGTTGAGCTCGTTGGGCCACCCGATCAACTGCGGCGGCGTGGTGGACGCGGACGCGACCGGAGAGAACACGCTCTCGTTGCCCGCCTCGTCGATGGTCGTCACGGCGTAGTAGTAGCGCGTGCTCGCGGTCAGGCCGACGTCGGTGAAGAACGTGTTCGCCACCACGTCGCCCGTCGCGCGCACGAACGGCCCGGCAGCGGCCGTCGCGCGGTGCACGTGGTAACCCCGGGTGTCGGGAGACGAGCTGGCGCTCCACGTCAGCGACATCTTGTCGACTCCCAGCGCGGGATTGAAAGTTTGAATGGTGGGCGGTGTGGGCGCACGGAGCTCCAGCGCGTGCGTCAACCCCACGCCGCGCGCGTCGGTGACCAGCATCTCGAGCGCGTTCTCGATCCCGACGTCGGCTTCGCTCAATCGGAACGCGGTCGTGTTCTCGGCCGCGCCCAGTGTCACGACGTCGGCGAAGAGCGTGAGGCTATCGATCACCGTCGCGCCGGTTCCCAACGAGCGCAGCCCCGCGCCGATCCCGCGCGCCGCGCCCGATCCGAAGTTCTTGAGCGTGCAATACAACAAGAACTCCTCGCCAGCGCTGATGATGCCGTCGCCGTTGCCGATGGGGAGCTCATCGCTCTTGCGCAGTCCGGTGACCTCGAGCGCGGGTGCGTGCAGCAACCTCTCCAATGCGTCCATCCACAGGAAGGTGCCGTCCGTGATCGTCACTTGGAACGGAACCACCGCGACGTCGGGCGCCGACGCGGAGACTGCGACGCGCCACGCGTCGGTTGCAATCGAAGCGCCGCCCGCCGGCACATTCGCGACGCTGGCGGACTGATCGAGCACGGTGACGTGCGGCGATGAAGCGCCCAGCACCAACACCAGGTCTGAATGCGGATCGGGACCGAAGTTCTGTAGCGTTGGAAGCAAGTCGACGACCTCGCCGGCATCCAACACACCGTCGCCGTTGCCGGTGGTCCCGCCGATCGCGTCGTCGTCGATCGACACCGCACCGATCTTGAGCACGGGACCGATAGGCCCGCTCACGTCGATCGTTGCCGACGTGCGGACCAGATCGTCGCCCGTGACGACGACGTCGATCGTGCCCGCGGTCCGCGCGGTGAAGGGAATCGTCACCGAACCCGAAGCACCGGTCTCGCCGACACGGTAGTCCTCGCCGCTTTTTCGAAGACAGACCACGGCGTTTCTCACCGCGGCCCCGTCGACCGTCACGAGCACGGGAATCGCGCCGTCACCGGCCGGTACGCTGACGGGCAGCGTCACCAGGGGAGTCCGCGGGCGCTTGGTCCACGTCGGCAGCTCCGGATCGGCGAGAGCGGTGTAGATGTAGTGGGTCCACAGATCCACGTTGTCGCCCAGCATCGCGAACGGCGTGCGCGCGACGCGCGAGGCCGTGAAAGCGTCGCCCACGCGCACCACACCGTCGACATACAACGCGTTTGCATACCAATCCAAGTAGTACGACGCGACGTGCGCAAACGAGCTCCCGACGCATCCCACGATCGACACCGCGCCGCCATTGGGGTTTCGGAGCAGGTGCTCGCCCAGGCAGTCGTAGTCGAACGCAGCCGCGGTGCAATTGAGCATGTAGAGGCTGAAGAACCGATTCGGGTTCTGCATCGCGTCGGCGTCGGGGATGGCGATGTTGTCGTCGGCGCAGTGCATGTTGAAGCGAAAGCCGTGTCCGACGTGGAAAACCTGGCTATATCCCGCCTCCAAAGAATCGATCGCGGTCGCGCGCGACTCCTGCACCGAGCCCGGGAACAGCCACGGTGTTTCGTACAACCGGGAGACGCGGCGCTCGGGAGAGGCGATGCGCAGGATGTAGGAATACTCGGCGACGTCGCCCCCGTTGAGCTGGATCTGGCCCCCGTTCCACGGAGACGGGAACAAGACCTCCGCGAGCATCAACACCTTGTCGGTGTACTCGGTGTCGACGGGCGTCTCATATCCGATGATCTTGCCCACGACGACGTCGGCGTCCTCCGGGTCGGAGACGGGAAGACGCCCCACTACGAGCTCGCCGTACAAATCGGGCTGGTCGACCGGCTGCTCGCCAAACCGTGTGTCACCATCCGCATTGAAGGTCCCGTCCAGACCCGCGAAGTAGATGTCGGCCGGTATCAATGTGCCGCCGTAGTGGTACGCGCTGTACAAGTAGCGCGGAGGGATGTCCTGGCTGTCGCCGGCCAGCAACACGTAGCGCACGCCCCAGTTCACATAGGCGTCCTGCAAGAAGAAGCGGATCGTCTCCGTGAGGTCGGAGCCCTGTCGCGAGTTGGCGTTGATCCAATCGACCGTGCGCACCTGGGTGGCGATTCCTTTCGACGTCTTCCAATCGGCGAGCACCTGAAAGGAAGGTTCCAGCTCGCTGGTCGTGATGATGAGGTAGTCGACCGGACTTCCGTCTTCGGAAGGAGCGCTCGAAGGAGCGAAGGGCCCGCGGTGCGTCGTCGTGCGCGTGGATGGGTATGTAGAGGCGGCTTCGGGGTAATCGACTTGCGCGCGAATGGTCTCTGCGATTCGGGAGACGGTGCGCTCGCTCGCGCGCAACGGGCGCGTCGCCGATTGGGTCTCTTTCGACGGGGCCAGCGCGATGCGGACATCGATGTCGCTGTGGAGTGACACACGATCGCCGCTCACGCGCACGGGAAAGACGGCGAGGCTGGCAATCGAGTATCCGTGCCACGTCCCGGTGCCGAGGTGGCGCACGAGCTCGGCCGGGTACACGTCTCCGCCGTTATCGGGAGCGACCGGCACCTCGGCCGGTGCCGAAGGTGAACGCGCTTCGCCCGGCGGTTCGACGGGCAGTGACGCCAACGCCGGCGTAATGTCGCGCGCGATGACCTCGGAGGCCCGCGCAGTCGCGGTGACACCCACGACGGTCTCGCCGCTGGGTACCACGACCTGAACGATTCGATAAGGGAGCGCGGGCTTCCCCGGGTCCTGCAACTGAACGAGCCGCGACGAAGGTCGCGCGGTTATGGAGGCGCCGGCGGGTGTCTGCGTGAAGACAACGTCGTCAATGGACGTGCGGACGCGAAGGTCGAGCCGGTTTCCATCGGCGTGACCGTCGATCATAAGCGCCGAGAGGACGATCCCGGGCGCCAGAAAAAGCCAGGGGAGTTTGCGCATGGTGAAAAGCACGAGATGCGCGACCAACGGTAAGGGATTGAGAAAGTTGTGTCAACCCAAGGGATTATGTAGGGGGCCGGACCGACGGAGCGAGGTGCTTCGCCGGTCCGGCCCCGTAGAGAATTGCAAATAGGTCAGTTGGCGTATTTGACGCTGCAGCCGTAGGAAGCCGTCGACTTCACATCGAGCGGCTTACCCGCCATCGCTCCGTCCAACGAGGCCGCCACGTAATTGTGCGACCCCGCGATAACGGCCGGATCGGGGTCCTTGTTGTCGTCGATCGCGCCCGCGTAGATCAACACGCCTTTCGGGTCGATGATGAACATATGCGGCGTCGTCTTGGCGCCGTAGAGTTTTCCCACCTTGCCTTCCGGGTCGCGTAGATACGCGGTCGAGGCGAGCTTTCTCTCCGCCGACATGCCCCTCAGTGCGTCGGCGTCGTAGTAACCTTGCTTGCCCTCGGCCGAGGAGCAAATCGTGAACCACGCCACACCCTTGTCGGTGTACTGCTTCTGCAGCGACTGCATCGTGCCGGAGCCGTAAAACTTCTTCACGAACGGGCAGTCGAAGTTGTTCCACTCGAGCACGACGTACTTACCCTTGTAATCGGCGAGCGAATACGCCTTGCCGTCGATGCCGGTCAGCGTGAACGCCGGTGCCGGCTGATCGATGGCGGATTTCTCCTCCATCGTAGCTGCCTTCTCCTTGCCCGGGGCCTGTTGGGTGTCTTGGGCACCGACCGCGAAAGGTGCCGCGGCCAACGCCACCACCCCGAGCCAAGCCAAACCGCGTACGAGTTTCATCAGACCTTCCTCCTTGCCTATGTTGTTTCGTTCCATCGAGCGGGGCCAAATACTCTAACGCTTGCGAAGCGGCACGTCGACCTCGATTGCGCGCGTGCCGGTAGACTCCATTACGAGGATCCCGCGTATGCGATCGGGGATCGTTGTGCTCATGCGCCACAATTCGAGACGCAGCTGATAGGCCGATCGTCCTCGTGGACCCTCCAGCACCGATAGCGGTTGCGCCGCCGCGTGTTCGATAACGCCGGGTTCGTACGGATAGAAGTACGCGCTATTCAAAGTAGCGCCACCTTCCTCCGCGGTCTGTAAGTCGATTAACAAAGTCGCCTGGTCCCCGAGGCTGGCATCGACGCCCCACGCGCCCGCGGGTCCAGGACAACGCGCTCGCCAGGCATCGATTCGCGGCGACACGTCGCTCGCTCGCGCCCGCGACTCCACGGGAATCCTGAACGACAACGACGCCGAACCGGGAATGCACGCCTCTTCGCACGCGAGCCACGTCACCTCCGCGCCCAATTCCACCGGCGTGTCGATCGGCAAGTCCGCCGGCGGTGTCACGTCGGTCACCAAGAAAAGTTCCTTTGCATAACCGTATATCACCATCGGACCGGTCGGGAAGCGACTCGGATAAGGCCAACACATGACGGCGGTCTTGAAGCCCTTCGGGAGTCGCCACTCGACCCCGGGTGCCAAGCCCGCGTCGCCGGGGTTGAGCCAGTTGACGTGCCACCCGTCCTTGATCTCGAGACGCACCGCCAGGCGAAACGGGCGCCCGGGAGCCATCGCGGCCACATCGCTCACCAACTCAGCGCGCACGAGATTCTCGGTGCTCGGTGTCGACGGCACCGCTGGTGCCAGCCCTTGCGCGTGCGCTTTCGCAACGAAAGGCGATGGCGTGCTTGCGAGATGAAGCACGATCGACGCGAGTGCGATCGCGGCGACACGCGTCGCACGACGGTTCGACTCGACCCGACGCGTCTTGTCGGTGCGGATGGTGATCGATGCGCGCATATGCGGTCGCATGATAACGACAAACTCGCTTCGCTTCAACTGAGTGGTCGACGGCGCCTCATTGTGGCGCGAATGCGGGCGACGGCGCACGAAGGACGTCGCGAGCGCATGCGCAGTGCTCGCCCGCGCTGAGCCGCGTCGAAACACATTCGCCGTTTCGCTGCACGAATTTTGCTGCATGGGGACGCTTCAATCCCTGTTTCGCATCCGAACGACAACCTCACACGCGAATTCGTGCGGCCTTGCTTCGCGCGCACTCGCGCCGAAGGAGCACCTCCATGCAGCGCACGGGCCATGCATCCGGATCGACTTGTTTCTCGTCTCTATGGTTCCAACGCGGCGCAGTACTCGTCGCGTTGGTGGTTGCGGCGATCGGCTGCCCGCGGCCGTCGCTCGCGGACACCGCCGCGATATTGGTGTGCGGCATCACGCCCGCCACTTCATACGACATCATTCGGAACGGAGTTCCCACCCTCACGGGCGCGTCGACGGCACTGGGATCGCTGTCATTCGCGATGGACGTCTCCACGGGCACCCTCGTTGCCATCGCGCCCATCGGCGACCTGGCGCCGCCGCCGCCGCCCTTGTTCGCCTCTCTCGTGACCGGCGAACCCGGTTGCGCGGTCGCGTCGTGGCTTCCCAGCGGCGATCCCACCGTGATCGGCTACCTGGTGGGCTACGGGCCCCAGTCGGTGGCCGGGGGAGAGGTCCCGAACTATGAGAATTCGATGGAAGTCGGAGCAACGGGGTCGGCGGATGTCTGCTTCTTGCCCATGGGCACGTACTACTTTGCCGTGCGCGCAAAGAACGTGGCCGGGATGTTGAGCGGGTACTCGGCCGAGCGTTCGGTGACCATCGTTGTCGTCTCGGTGCTGATCACGCGCTTCGACGCGAGAGGGGAGAGCGACGGCGTCCACCTCGCGTGGCGCGTCGAGGCCGACGAGGTCATTCGCGGCTATCGCGTGTATCGGGGTGCGGCGGGCGAGGGCCAGCGCATCCTGAACGATCCGCTCCTTCCGGGCGACGCGAGGTCGTTCGTCGATGCGACTGCGCAACCCGGGGTCGCGTACACCTACCTGCTGGCGGCGGTGAAGGAAAACGGCGATGAGGTTCTTTCCATCCCGGTGGTGGCGACGATGGCGCCGCTAACTCTCGAGCTCGAGCCCAACGTCCCCAATCCTTTCAATCCGAGGACGAGGATCGGATTCACCCTCCCGGAATCGGAGCGCGCGACGCTCCGCGTGTATGACGTGCGCGGAGCGCACGTGGCGACGGTCCTCGACTCGCGTCTTGGCCCCGGCCGCCACCACGTGGATTGGAACGGGGTCGACGATGCGGGCACGTCAGTCGCCTCGGGGACGTACTTCTACACGCTCGCGGCGGGGAAGCAAACCGTGTCTCGCAAGATGGTGCTGGTGAAGTAGAACCGCGCGCGGGCGGATTTTAATCGTGAATTTATGACCTGGGGGCAACTTCTACGGCTCGCCGAAGGTACTACCTATTGAGAATCAACCTGGCGCCACCCGATACTGACGGGCGCCAGGGTTGTTCGATTGGAGGGATTTAGATGACCGTCGAGCGCACAATGATGGCTGGGGTGTGCGTACTCACCCCGAAGCGCAACCTGACCGGCGGCGACGAAACGCGGGCCCTGACCACTGCGGTCGACGATGCGACCAACGACGGCGCGACCAAAGTGGTCGTCGACCTGGGGCGGATATCGTGGGTCAACAGTATGGGGCTTGCCAGTTTACAGCGAGCTCGGTTGACCTGCGTCGACCGCGGAGTTCCGTTCGTGATGGCGTGTGTGGGGGGCCGAATCAAGAATCTCATGCTCACCACACGGCTGGTAATTCTGTTCGACACGTTCGAAACTCTCGAAGAAGCCTTGGCCGCGCACGAGTCCTCGAACGCTTAGCTCACCGTTTCGATAAAAAAAGAAAATCCCGGCACCAAGTCGCCTCGGTGCCGGGATTCTTTATTTTGGTAGCGGGGGGGTGCGTGACGAGCAGCAAGAGATAGCTTTCCCGCCGGTCGACATCGTTGAGATCCCGCTGGTTGCCCGCGGCCGGGTCCTAGTACCCGCTGCCGCGGCGTAACGGGCGGGGTTCTGCTTTCTGGGGCCCGTCGGGCTCTTTCTCTACTTTCTCCCCACACTCGGCAAGCAGCCGCAGCTTCGCGCAAAGGTTTCTAGCATTGCGCCGTGGTTTTTGGCGCCCCTGCGGGTGAAGGCACGTTCTCGGGAAGGGGGAACCTGAATGAGCAGTCAGGATAGCGACGACTGCGCGATCGAGCGGAGCATAGCCAGCGCCCGCGACTTCGCTTTGAAGCACCCCGAGCTCGCCCGCCACGAAGAGCGCGAGCAGGTGCTTGCTGAGCAGGGCATCGACGTTCCGCCGTCCCATTTCAACAGCACCGACATGGGCAATGCGGAGCGGATGGCCGCTCGGCACGGAATGGCGCTTCGTTATTGCGCCGCGTGGGGCGCCTCCCGGCGGGAACGGAGCCTGCAAATCGTCCACCTGGCGATGGTTCAACTGGCGAAGGCGATCGCTGAAGGGGAGGTAAAGATGACACTCGCAGACCTCGACAAACTGATCCGGTTGGAGGCGTTCCTGAGCGACGAACCGGAATCGAGGCATGAACTTGTGCTGAACGATCTGCGTGACAAGTCTGACCGCGAGCTAAGCGAGATGGTCAAGCAGGAGTTGGAGATTCTTGGCCATATCCAAGGCGGAGTGCGAAGACCTGCCCCGACGACGTAGGTTCTGTTGAACCATTGTCAATACATTACTTGACGCTAGTGCGTCGCGCCGATATACTGCCGGATCAAGAGACCCGCGAGAATCCGCACCTTGCCTCACATCTGGGACCTGTCCCTAATGTCCGGATAGCAGTCCAGCCCCTTTGCAGAGCCGCGATGACGCTGCATTTCGCAGTGCCGAGACGAGCAGTGAAATGAATTGGGTTTCGCGTAGTGCACGTTCCTTCTCAGCAACGATGGGGGAATACGTATGAAGAAAGTTTTGTGTAGGTCTCTCGTTCTCGCGCTGGGCATGGCGCTTGTCGCGTCGGCAGCGTTTGCCAAGCGCGGCGGGGGCTACGCCGATTACGATCGCGCGATGCCGACGACCTCTCGCGCGTGGGACACCACCACGAACGGGCTTATGCCTGCGTCGGCAGCGCTCACCACGACGGGTCTGTATTTCCAGACCTTCGACGTGGGCGTAACGTGCACCGAGGCCGGTTGGACCAAGGTGGACGGCACGGCCCAGATCGCTGTGTTCTGGCACGTCGACGACTTCGCCGGCGCAAACGTCAACGCGGGCGACTCACTCGCCGCGCTCGCGGGCGCGAAGTCACTCTGGTGCGGCGCCCGTGCGACGCCCGTCGGACTGGTGTGCGGTTATCTAACTCTTCCTGGCTACGGCAACAACTGGAACCAGTCGTGGCGTACGAAGGCGTGTATCGACGTCGGCCTCGCCGTGGACATCTCGTTCCTAATGGAGATCGACTCCGAGGGCGGCTACGATGCGACGTTCCTCGAGTATACGACGGACTGCACGGGTCCGGCCTATACAGGGTGGAAGGTCCTCGACGGTGGCATCCACGTCTGGTCCGGCATCTTCGGTCCGATAGCAGTCGGCGGTTTTTCGTACCTGGTCGAGGGCAATCCGGTGAAGGTTCGCCTTCGCTTCGCGTCGGACGGCGCCTATTCGGACGAAGACGCCGCCTATGACAGCCATGCCGGTCCGGTTGTCATCGACAACCTCGTCGCCGAGGGCCTGGCTCTCGAAGACTTCGAGGGCGAGGCTGTGAACTCGACGACGTCGAACGACTGGGAAGGTTTTTCCGAGCCGGGTTACGGCCAGCATATGGCCCTGTTCTCGGGCAACTCGCTCGTCCAGCAGGATGTCTGCGCGAAGAACCTTTCGTGCCAATGGGCTGCGATCAGCGGATCGGCCGAGACGTACGCTTGCGGCGGCTTCCCGCTGCAGGCGGCGGTTCCCAAGGGTAACGGCGAAGGCCAGTACCTCAATAACTCGGTGTGGTCGCCGTCGATCGCCCTCTTTGGAACGGGCGCGGTCATCAACCTCCAGTTCACGGCGTACCGCGACATGACGCTCGACGGCCTCGTGTTCTACAGCTGGGACGTCGCGTCGATCAACGCCGTGGGTTGCCAGGGTGCGTGGCGTAACCGCGGCGAGGTGTACTACGGCGATCAGAAGGACTACTTGGTCGACACGTTCCCCGTCGGCGACTTGATCCCGGCTTCGGCCACGTCCATGCGCGTCCGCTTCGGCGTCGTCGACATGTGCGGCGTCTGGTGCGGCGTGCTCGGTGCCGGTGCTTGCCACGCGCACGCGCCGTTGCTGGACAAGGTCCGTGTCTATCGCGTCGACATCTTCGGACCGGCCTGGAGCGCGCGTGACAAAGACATGTTCCAGGACACGTTTCCGTCCGACGGTTCGGACACGGGAATCGGCCGTGCTGACGCGGCGCTTAGCATTACCGCCTCGGCCAGCCCGACGATTCTCCCCGGCGACTCGGCGCGAATCATCTGCAGCGACCCGATCACCGCGGTCCCGGTCACCAACCCCAGTGGCTTGGCGACCGATAACCTCGGTGGCGGGAATGGAAACAAGGCGATCTACCTCTGGGTCCATGTCCTCGACAGCGGCTCCCCTAGTGGCACCAAGACCGGTGCTGCGCTTTCCGGCGGTGCGCTCTATCCGTTCAAGGATACGCAGGTTGCCGACGGCAAGACTTGGACGCGAATCCAGTGCTGGCTCCGTATCGTGTCGACGAGCACGTTCGTCGTGGACCTGAATGACAACCTGTTCGAAGCGGGTGACGTCGTCGAGTTCTTCTTCGGCGCCATCAGCGCTGCGGGCTTCACCAGCTACTGTTCGGGGTCGAACCTTGGCTTCGTGCAGAGCAACGTGAACGTCGCCGCGCTGAACGCGTCGGAGTTCACGATCCTGCCGCTCGTTCCGGGCACTTCCGGAACCGACATTCTCTATGTCGACGGTATGGACGGTCGCGGTGCCCAGGGCTTCTGGGATGTCTCATTTGCGCAAATGAGTGAGAACCCGGATCGCTACGACGTTCGTGGCCCGTTATCGGGCGTTTCGAACCGCCCGGGAACCCGCGTCACAGACGTGTTGACCCAGCTCAACGGCAACTACCGGAAGATTCTCTGGGATACCGGCGACCTCACGATCGGCCTGGGCGACGGAACCGGTTCTCCGGAGAAGTCGAACGACTACTTCATGGTGAACGCGTTCCTCACCGGCATCGGGTCGCTGGGTGGGCTGGGTGGCGTGTACATCTGCGGTGACGACTTCCCGCAGGGCCTCAACGCCGCGACGGGTGCCTCGGCGGTCGCGTTCAAGTCGACGTTCCTCACGTACACGTTGACGAACAGCAACGCCAGGCCGGCCTATGGCCTCGCGCCGATCGGCACGGGTGTCGGCATCCCCGGCTTCTTCGCGGGCGATACGTTCGTCATCTACGGCGGCTGCCCGCTTATTAACGACTTCGACGTGATGACGCCGACGGGTTCCTCCCTGATGCAAACGACGTACGGTGCGGTGGGTGCGACCAACGGAGCTGAGATTTCGAAGACCACCGACCTCGGTGGCGGCGTTATCCCCCGTGTCATCGCGGGTGGGTTCAGCTTCATCTACATTCGTGACGACGAAGAGGATGGTACGTTGGATCGTTCGAAGCACCTCTATGACATCCTGATCGCCCTTGCGAACGCGCCAGATCAGCCAACGGATACCAAGCCGGTGGCTGTCAACAGCCTTGAGCAGAACTATCCGAACCCGTTCAACCCGCAGACCACGATCGCGTTCTCGATGAAGGATCGCGCTCGCGTGAAGATCGACGTGTACAACGTCACGGGCCAACTGGTGAAGACGTTGCTCGACGAAACGCGCGCAGCGGGCTCCTACACGGACGTCCGTTGGGATGGCACGAACGGTGCCAACCAGCCCGTTTCGAGCGGTGTCTACTTCTACAAGCTCGTCGCCGGCTCGTTCACCGACACGAAGAAGATGACGATTCTGAAGTAGCCGAACTCTTGTTTCGCATTCAGGTGGCTGGCGTCACCCCGATGTTGACGCCAGCCACCCATTCTTGCGCTCCCCAACGATCGCCGTAGATGGTGAGTTCCCGACGGTCGCAAGGCCGTTTCAAGGGACGCTCACTCGTGTCACCTCTGCCTTGCACGTCTGCGTTGCGTGTTTCTCGCAAGAGATATGGATGTCGCCGTTGTCGCCATCGTTGTCCTGGCTCGTCGAGAAGTCGATTTCATCATTGGTGGCAAGCCATGCGCTTTCCTTTTTCGGATCCTGAATCAGGAAGTCAATGGTGCCGTACTTTCAGAGCCTCTCGCCTACAAACCGTGAGTTCGTGGATCGAAAACTGGCCGCACTCAAGGTCGAGCTTGACCAAGTGAAAGATCAACTCGGCGAAGTGGACGCCCGCGCCGGCCGGAAGATGAGCCCAGACGCGGTAGTCGCGGAGGCGCTCAAGAGCATTCGTGAGTTCGAGGGGGTATTTGAGGAAGGGACACTGGCAGAAAAGAAAGAGCTTGTGAGCCTGATGGTGGAGAGGGTCGATGTCGACCCCGTGGGAAAGACGGCCCGCTGCTACATACGAGAATTCCCGGCGCCCAGTCTCCTGGACACCGGGAATCTTTTGGGATGGTAGCGGGGGTGCGTGACGAGCAGCAAAAGATAGTTTTTCCGCCTGTCGACATTGTTGAAATCCCGCTGGTTGCCCGCGGCCGGGTCCTAGTACCCGCCGCCGCGGCGTAGCAGCCGGGACTTCCTACTGGGGCCCCCCACGGGGGGCCTTTCTCTTCTTTCCTCCGCTCACAAGGCAAACAGCGGCCCCTGCGACGGGATTTCTAGCATTGCGCAGCGTTTTCTAGCGCCCTCGCCGTAGGGGACTCCTGGGGTCAGACAAAAATGGCTCGGAATCGGCCTTATTAAGTCCATAGCCCGGGCGCGCGAGAAGGGGCAGAGATTCCTCGAAGAGAACGAGGGGCAGGCTTCGGATTCCGTGGCGGTTTGCGGATGAATTGGAGGAGCGCTGTGGACGAGGAACCGATGTCAGAGGGTAGGAAGCGGAGTCGGGTGGATCGGCCCTGTCCGCTGTGCGAGATCCGCGCGCTAGTTCTCGCGGAACCTCCGGGCGCTGAACGAACGGACGAGATGATCCGTCGCATCGAGGCGCTCAAAGCGACCCTCGTACGAGTGGTCGACGAAATGAGTGAGGTGCTGCGTGGGGAAGGATAGCCTGGCATCCGCCGAACGTGCCATTGTCGGTCTTCTACTGGCGGCGAGCGATTGGCGCGACCGGATTGTCGAGAGTCTCAGGCCAAGCGACTTCGACGACGCTTGGCCGCGAGAGATCTTTCTAATCGCGCGTGAGGCGAGCGCCAAGGGGCTCGATGTGGATCGCCGGCTGGTCGCCAGCGAGCTACTGCGCCGCAACATGGGTGTCCGCGAGCCTCTTCGAGAGTTTCTCGATGAGTGCCACATGGCAGGATTCAGTTCGCTTGCCCAGCCAACCGAGTGTGTTCGCATGCTCGTCGACCGTCGGTTCGTTCGGTCGGTGAAGGCCCGGCTTGCTGGTGTGGAGGACGCCGACGAGCTCGAGACCGCGTTAGTCGACGGGTTAGGGGAGCGTTTGGGGAGTGTTGGTGGCGGACCCGTCGCCATTGGCCCGCTGCTCACAGCACTTGCCGAGCGGCAGCACATGATCGTTGCGGGCGAGGTCGTCGTCGGGCACCCCTGGGGCGTCGAGGAACTCGACCAGCGCACCCATCTAACCATGGGTGGCCTGCACACCGTCGCTGCTCTCAAAGGCGCGGGCAAGAGCGCGTTCATACTGCACACACTGCGGACCAATGCGCGAAGCCCGAAGCCGATTCCGTGCGTTGCCTTTTCTCTCGAAATGAAGAAGGAGCATGTGACCCGGCGATACGCGGCGGCCGAGACGGGAATCAATTCACGCCTGCCTGACTCGGTGTACATCGCCGATGACCAGATTGCGATGCTCACGGAAGCCGCGATCGACAACGCGGGGACACCTCTCTTCATCGATGACACGCCGAATCTGAGCGTCGAGCAGATCATTGCGCGAACGCGACTGTGGAAGCGCCGAAACCGAGTCCGTGAAGGCATTGTCGCCATCGATTTCGCTCAGATCGTTGAGCAACACCGGCGACGCGACGAATTGGGTGCGGAAGCGCTCAAGCGCGTGGCCTACAGCCTTCTGACCCTCGCGCGTACCGAAGAGATGGCGGTGATACTGGCCGCGCAGTTCCGAAACGAGGCCGAGCGCGAACCTGCCCCGAGACTCGAGTACATCGAAGGGTCCGGCGGGATCGCGCAGGCGAGCGACGTCGTGCTCGGGCTGCACCTACCCTCGCGTACGGACGGCAAGCTATCCGCGGCAGAAGGCGTCCAGAAGAGCTTCGAGATTCATGTTCTGAAGGCGCGACACGGTGAAACGGGTGTGGTCGTGAAGTGCACGGCCGATCTCGCGCGTAACCGCTTCCTCGACCGGTTGGACGTGCTGCAACCGACGTAACGGAGGACGGTAGTGACCGCGGGGAAACACACAGGTGGATCGTTTATCCGGGTGCCGACCGGAATCATCGGCTGGCTCCCAGAGATCGGCCACGAGGGATTGAGCGTGTACGTATACGTCCTGCACAGAGCCAATGTGAAGAAGGGAACGCCGTGCTTCGAGTGTATCGCGGGAATCGCGTCGGCCTTGAGGATGCGCGAGCGCACCGTGCGCGCAACCCTCCGCATGCTCCTGGAGTGCGGTCTGCTCAAGATGGAGGAGGCGCGCCAATGGTCACCAAACAAGTACTGGCCGGTGATCCCCGTGCCGACGCCAGGGGTGTCCCAAACAAAACCCCTGAGCGTGTCCAGGGGTGGCCAAAAGCGAACCCCTGACGGCTTTAGAGGTGTCCCGAACGTTTCTCAGGGGTGCGGTTTGGGACGGACTAACAAGAGTATTAACAAGAATCCTTCGGAGCGCGCTGTGAATGCGCGCGACATCGCGATCGGCCTCTACGGCACTCTCGAACAGATGAACGGTGAAGCGCCGTCGAGGAACTTCGGTCGGGATGGCAAGCAAGCCAAGTCCAGGCTCACGACGCACAGCCCCGAAGAGATATTGGCAAAGCTCGACGCGTTCCGGGACTACTGGCGCACCTCCTGGATTGCGCGGAAGCGAAACGGGGGACTTGCCACCGCCGCGGACTTTTGGATGCTGTTCGACGAAGTCCCTACCGGCCGGCCGACTGGAGAACTCTTCGCCGGCACGCCGCTCAGCCAGTTGGCCGAAAAGAATCGAGAGAAGATGTGACCCGCTCGGATGGAACTGCGATCGGTGGTGCGTTTCCCCGCGGGCCGATCGGGGACATCCGGGCGGGTCGAACCAGGAGCAAGCTTAGATATGCGCAGAAGACTCGCCGCGCTCCCGCCGTATCAAGGTGGTAAGCGCCGGTTGCTTGGCCAGATCTTCAAGCATCTCCCGCGATCCGCTGAGGCGCCCGTATTCGTTGACGCGTTCCTCGGCGGTGGGAGCGTCTCGCTCTACGCCAAGGCGCGCGGTTATCGAGTCGTCTGCAATGACATCGCCCTTCGGAGCCAGATTGTCGGCGAGGCGCTGATTGCAAATGATCGCGTGACGCTCGCGAGGGAAGATGTGACGAGGCTCTTCGTCGGAAACGGAAACGGCGTGGGATTCGTCGAGCAACACTTCGCCGATCGTGTGGTGACCGCGGAACACGCACGCTTCCTCGACACTGCGTTCGCAAACGCGCGTGCGGTGCCGGGAGCGAAGAAGTGGCTGCTGCTCCTGTTGCTCGTGAAGTACGTGTTCCGGATGCGTCCGATGGGGAATTTCGGCGCGCGAACGATCGTGAAGCAGGCGGCGAATGGCGAGTGGGAGTTGATGAATCCTCACTATGTGCGCGACATGCTTGTTCGCGGAGTCGCCGACCACCCGGCGGCGGTCGCCGAGGTGCTTCGTTGCCAGGTGAACCGGGGCGTCTTTTCGAACGGGCAAACGAACGAGGTCCACCGAAAGGACGTGTTCGAGTTTCTGGACGGCGCCGAGGGCGACATTCTTTATCTCGACCCGCCGTACGCAGGGACGTCGTCGTACGAGACCGCGCTCCGACCTCTCGACTCGATGCTGGAGGGTCGGATTGTGCGTGGGGAACCGAGTCGGTTCAGTCGCGCGGAAGGCCCTGAGATGATGGAACGGCTTCTCGCCAAAGGCGAGCGTTTCCCGGTTTGGGCAATCTCTTACGGAAACGCGGAGGTCGAACTCGAAACTCTCGTCCGGGCGGTCGAGCGCTTTCGTCCCGTTGTCGCGGCCGAAGCGTTTCGATACACGCATCTCACGGGATTGAGCGGCGACACGCATCGCGAACGTAATCGCGAGTTGCTGGTTGTCGCGCGGAGGTTACGGAATGGGTAAGGTTAGTGTCGAAAAGTTGACAGTCGTGGAGATCGGTGTCGAACGACTGACACCGAACCCATGGAATCCGAATCGCATGGCTGAGGCTATGCGAGGGAAACTGAAGGTATACCTCCAACGTGAGGGATTCGTGGAACCGCTAGTCGTCCGACCTTTCGGCGATGGCTACCAGATCGTCGGCGGGTTCCATCGCTGGGAGATTGCGAAGGAGTTGGGATACGACACCGTCCCGTGCGTTGTTGTGAATATTGACGACGCGCGCGCCAAGGTGCTCACAATCAACCTCAACGAGATGAAGGGACAGTCGCTACCGAGCCTGCTCGCGAGCTTGATCCACGATCTCTCGAAAGAGCGAACGCTCGAAGATCTCGAACGACAGTTGCCGTATTCCATCGCCGAGCTGAATGACTCGCTTGATTTGTTGAAGATTCCGGATGGGCTCGAAGAGTTCCTTCGCACCGAAGCTGAGCGCCAAGCCAAGGAGCGGCCTCAGATATTGACCTTCGTGGTTGAAGATGGCGGAGTTGTTGAGCGTGCAATCGAAGTGGCGAAGAAAGTCCATGGGGTTGGAACGCGCGGGGCGGCGTTGGTCACCATCGCCCGGGCCTATATCGAAAGTGACGAAGCATGAACACAGGTGGCACCCGCTTGTTAGCGAAGGAGCAGTCGCATCATCTACGCGCGTTCGAGCACTATTACGGTCTCGGCGAGCAGAGAAACTACGAGCGCGTTGCCGTGGAACTGAGCGTCGCTCCGAGCACCGTGAAGCTCTGGGCTCGATCGTTTGGCTGGAGGGGGCGTCTTCGCGAGCGCGACCTGGAAGTCGCACGCCAAATTGCCGGGCGGACGATGACAGAGGAAGTCTCACGGCGGGAGCGGAGCCTGCAAATCGTCCACCTGGCGATGGTTCAACTCGCGAAGGCGATTGCTGAAGGCGAGGTAAAGATGACGCTAGCAGATCTGGACAAGCTTATTCGGCTGGAGGCGTTTCTGAGTGACGAGCCGGAGTCGCGGCATGAACTTCTGCTCAATGATCTCAGTCTTAAATCAGATGCTGAGTTGCGGGCGATACTAGACGAAGAGATGAGCATGCTTCGTGAAGTCGAGTTGAGGAACGTTTTCACAAGAGGCGCGGGAGTAATAAGTGCAAAACCGTGAACTAAATTATTTTCTCGTTGACACGTTCCACGACTTACGTGCAAACTTGGTCCTCCTCATCAAGGTTTACGCAGCGCATCGCCGACCGAGGGAGTGTAGTTGCGTACTTTTCTGCGAGGGAGCTTCCCGGATTTGCCATCATCGTTGCGCGCGCTGGAGCGTTGCTACGAACTTTTCGGTCTTGTTTTCGCCTCCATACTTCTCCTAACCCTAAGTGCCTGTGATCAGCAAGGTTCAGGTGAGGAAGTCGATGATCGGTATGCAGATGCCGACAATGTTTTCTATGTAGAACTAGACGTTAAGGGTACGTGGGCCTTTCACGATAATCAGTACATTCGCGTTCGGCTTTATGAGTACCCCACTGTTGAAGTTACCGCGTTCATGACTCAGACACTCTCGAGGCCGGACTTCAATTCTGGCACGCCTCACTGTACGGAGCGGTTCATTCCCCCCGCCCCACAAAACAACTCTCATCTGGTTAACGTCGTCGCCGAATTTGAAGAGCCAAACTCAATTTGGGACTTTACCGGATATTGGAGCGATGGCACGTTCAATGTCCAAACGTCATTTGGAACCTGGGTGACGATGGACATTTACACATTCCTGAACACCGTGCGGTATACGCATGCGCCCGACCGGCCGCAAGGTCACTTGATCGTGTCAGACTTTCCATCTGAGAAAGCGTCTCAAGTGAATAGTTGGACAGACCTTGTCGACGGCACCAGCGACAGTTCTTTTTTCCTCGGGGTTTCAAAATGGGCAAAGACCCAATGTTTCTTTGGGGAGGGCCAGGAAAACGGAAACGACGTCTGGATTCCCACTGGGATGTTGTTCTACGACGCAACTGAAACGCTCGCCGATCTCGTCACCAATCGCACCGACTTGTTTAAAGGTATTATGCCGGACCCACTGGAAATCAGAAAAATGGTCGTCGGTCATGAGTTGCTGCACCAGTTGGGTTTGGATCACTTGCCCGACACTAGGGAGGCCGGACGGTGTCATGAGGACAGCGAGCCGCCGGCTCAGCCGGCGTGTGATTGCATCATGAACGAGAAGTGGAGCCTTGAACACGTCCGCGTCCTATGTCACTCCGTAAACAAGGAGAACTGCGAGATATTCTTTAACAAGTACTTCCTATCCAAGTGTGTGTGTGCCAGCCATCGTAAGGCCGCACTCTGCCAGCTTGAAAACCTAGTATGGGACGGGCCATGAGTTTCGTATCTGTATCGCCGGCGTACGGATTATGCACGTTGCTTTTTGTCACCGGGATCTCGCACGCAACATCAGACTTGCGGGTCGAGATTGCGAGTCCCAAGGTTGAATACGTTGTCGGCGAGCCGGTCAAGATCTCCATTACGCTCGCAAACGCGGGAACGAAGCAATTGAGAGTGGCCGAAGCTTCCCTCTTGGGCTTCCAAAGCGAGTATCTGTTCGTTGACGTGGCGTATGAGGGCGAGCCTCTCGAGAGAAGGAAATTCGACTACGTTTGCGAGATCGGCATACCCAACCCGGCATATGAGGGTGAGCCACTCCGGCCCGGCGGAAGACTGGAAACTGCCCTCTACCCAAACCTCACGCGGAATGTGCGCCACGGAAACAGCTGGAGAAGAACCTTCGATCGACCAGGGACGTACGCGCTCACGATTGCTTACGAGGTTCCCGAGATCATGACTGTTCTCGGCTCATCAATCAAGGCGGCGAGATCCAACACAATTCGGCTGACGTTTAGGAGCCCGAGCCCTCAAGAACGTGAGATTCTTGAACCCTTGTGGACGGATGGTGGTGCTTCACTATCATTAGGGGATCGAGAGATCCACTGTCTATGGGATCGGGCGCGGCTCGCAGCTGTCATTGAGCGCTTTCCCGACCACGCCATGACACCATACGCTCGACTGGCGCTTGCAAAAGCACTCCTCGTGACCTACGACCGGACCTACCAAACGGAAGCAATCAGTGTTTTGAAGACTCTCTCTCGATCGTCCCCGGATTTCCGCCCGGAAGAGGTCGGCTTATGGTCCGCGGTTGCTTTGTACTACGCGGGCGATCGAACCGCCGCGAGTGCGCAGTTTGCTAGTCTACTCAGGAGATTTCCCTCGCTCCGAATGACGCCTGCATTCGTTCGATATCGTGTGCTCTCGGACTACGGAAGCATCGAGGAGTTCCGACGTTGGAAAACGGAGCGGCGAGCCGGGATCGACAGGTACGCGCCAAGAGAGGAATGAAGATGGTTGCTAAGCCGTACCTATCATGGATTGCGATCTGCGCGTCTATCGCTCTCGCATGGGTTTCAACCACGCACGCCGATTCGAAGCAAGCCGCACGGGCAACGACGACTGGCCAACACAACAACCCGGTAGATGTCGACCTAGCAATTGCAAAAGCAGTCGGCCTGGTAATGGGTGATTTGCAATCTGGAGACCCCAGCAGGATTGCCGCACACATGGCTCTGATCGGTCAGAGCGAGCCTCGTCGAGGCAGCCTTGCAAACTCTGCCACCGAGTTTTTTTCTCATTTTCGTAAACCCGACGATTTGCCGATGGCTTACATCGGGGACATGGTTACGAGGTCATCCGTCAACGGATACGTTGTCTCATGCACCATGCTCTGGTACCTAGAGGACACGACCGGCGAGCTCTTGGCGTTCAAGACACAAGAGAACTTTTACATAGAACGCGGGCCATCAGAGCTTCGCGTGACGCGCGCAGTGACAACGCCTCTCGTGCTCAAATATTTACATGACAGACCTGTTCTAAACAGAAAGCTCAGAGATGCCGGACTTCAGATCCAGCAGCCATAGTCTTATAGGCGGCGGGTTTTTCCTGCTTCTTACGTTCGGCAGCGCTGGACGTGTGATGGCTACTTTGCATGCACGCCAAATCGTGAGCAGCCCACCCATTTGGGAAATTACGGAAGAGCGAATGAGCCAGCTCAGCTTTGAGGTTTGGGAAAAGCGTCAGCTTCTACTAAGCAACCCCACGGGGTTTTGTACCGTTCGAGACGGGACGAGCGAGGACTTTTTTTTTATCGACGCAAACCTGTACGGGATTTTCTGGTTTCAAACGTTTTATGATCGGGTCAATCCGCGCTATGTGATCGACAAGGGTACGCATCGTCCCGGACCTGGGAGTAGTGTTGGTCAGTACAATGTACCGACGTCAATCACCGTAGATCCTGAAGGCGCTGGGTACATCTACAAGCTGTATGTATTGGACGCCGGAAATAGACGGATCCAGAAGCTACAGGCTAATACGTATGACGGCTCATTTAGCCATCTCGGCTACATTTACGATGCGAATGGGGCAGCCGGTCCGCTAAACAATCCCCAAGACATTACGTTCTGTCATCTCGAAGGCATTGACATTCCAGGCACCGACGACGGCTATATCCTGGTTGCGGATACAGGTAACCACCGCATTCTGGTATTAACCGCAGACGGTCAGGTACGTTGCACAATCGGTTCTGTTCAGGGGGCCGGGCTAAACAAGTTTGCGTTTCCGACTGCTGTGGCGGCAAAACAGGCCGTTCCATACCAGAGTCAATCGGATATTTACGTGGCCGACTGCGCGAATAATAGAGTCGTGCGATACGTGCTGGAAGGAACATGGCAAACCATCTGGGCAGGCGAGTACTCGTTCGGTTCCGAGAATATGAATCCAGAGACTCACTGGGTTCCGAAGCTCGGGCTTCGAGACGTGGCGGTTGACGGCAGCTACAGCCCGTGGATCAACAGCGGCGTGTTCGTTCTCGATTCAAAGCGCGGAGCTCTTGTCCAACTCGACAAGAACCTGGCGGGAATCATCCGCGAGTACCCAGTCGCTGCATCTAACCGAGGCCTGCCAAATGCCGAGATCGAGTTGCAGCGAGGCGAGCTGGGTGTCATGGTGGACTACACGAGAAACACGGGATTGCGGGACTATGAGGTCCGCGCCTCTATTTACGACATGAGGGTTTCCCCGACGACCTTCTCGCCTCCCCTGGAGTGGACTACCGCACAGATGAAGGTAAGCGGAGCAGGGTCGCTGGTCAGCGTTGTGAAGACGGTCTCTGCGCCAATTACCGTCATTAGGAATCTCCCCACCACCTACGTTGAACCTGGTGTACAGTACGTCATCTGGGACGGCAAGAACAACGCCGGTCAAACTGTTGCAAGCGGCGTATCATACAGAATCGAGTGTACTCTCACGGACGCGAGTTGGCCAACAGTCACACATACACAGAGCGTAGTCGTTTCCGTTGGGCCTCGAGATTTTCGCCTTGTCAAGGCTGCATACGAGATTCGTGAATCCCGTTGGGCGCCAAACGGTCAGAGCGTAACGTACGCTAGTCGTTCATCGTCAACAGCGCCTCGCAATCTCAGACGAAATATACTCAGCACTCAACAAGAGTCCACCATTCTCGCAAGCGTGGCTGGTGACGCGCATTCGTGGTCTCCAGATGGAACCAAGATCGCAATTGGTCTGTCGGGAGCAAGCGGAAGCGACATCTACCTAGTCAACCCCGATGGGACAAATCTGACACAACATACACAATCGGTTAGTGGGACCTACCGAACAGACCCACAATGGTTGCCTCATGGGAACGGCATTTCATTTGTGAAGTACGAGTGGAGTGGTGGAGGTCCAAAAGAGCATTTCAAGTTGAACCGAGTCGACATACCAAATACTGGTGAAGCGATCCTAATTGACACCGATGAATGGCCGCTCTACAGCGACATAGCTAAGCACTCGTGGTCGTCAGGCGGGGATCTTCTCGCAATGGCGTTGTTGAACGTGAATACCAACACGCTCGATTTTCTATACCACGATCCGTCATACGCGTACACGTGGTCGAGTGGACAGGGTAACGTGACCACAACGATTGATAATTTGAACTGGTCGCCCAGTCAAAATGTGGTCTTGTTCTCCGCGGGCGATGTGACAAGCAATCCGATCAATCATAAGGTTAAGTTTGCGATGCCGACATCGTCAACTTCCTGGTTGGCGAATGCGGTGACCGACCCCGCCGTGATACTCACGCTGAAGTCGGGAATGGATTGGTCGCCAGATGGCACGAAGATGCTTTTCTCGGTCGAAAGCGGGACATCTCCCACGGCAGACGAGGAATTGCTTATCGTCGATGTTGAACTGAACGAGGACGCCATACCATCTGCGGCAATGATTTCACCCTTGGTTGGGAGTACCATTCGGGGCGGCCATCAAATCGTTGGGACAGTGAGCGACAATATCCGGTCCTACGACACCCACGTCCTAAGTTCGCTCGAGAACTTTTATATCGTGTGGGGGGCAGGTAAGCAACCAACTACATGGTCGGACGCTGGCGTCACGCGTACGTGTGGCGGGCAATGTTCAGTCACGAACGGGGTGTTGGGCACGTGGCAGACCGCCGCCATTGGGAGCGGGGAGTACACGCTTAGATTGATCGCGACTGATGGAGAAGACAGCTCGATCGTGGATCGATCGGTTCAAGTAGTTCACGAAACATATACCGTTGCTTCATCAGGCGCAGATTTCACAAGTATTCAACCCGCGATCAATTCGTCGCAGCCGGGTGATACTGTCGTCGTTGCCCCAGGTGTGTACAGTGGCAATGTAACAATTGGGGATGGGGTATTTGTGATCGCTCCGGAAGGGGCAACAATCGCAGCGATTGGCAACGACAAGGCGGTGCGGTTTCAAGACCACGTGATACCCGCACACCTCGAGGGGTTCACGATAAAGCACCCACCGGGATTTTTTACCGCGGGATCTGGAATCTACATCAGCAACGCCAGTCCGCGGATTCGCAACTGCCGAATCCGCGACAACCAAGCAAACACTGGGGGTGGCCTGTTGGTGGTTGGGAATTCAGCCCCGGTGCTCGAGAGCTGTCGCATTAGCACCAACAAGGCAGTTGATGGTGCCGGCATAGCCGTGTGGGGCATCGGTGCCAACCAACCGACGATCGACGCGGTTAGCTGCGTAGTAGCTGATAACGAGACCGCGCAAAGCCGCGGTGGAGGAGTCTGGATTCAGTACGACACTGCCCCAAGCGCTTCGAGTCCTCCGCCCAAGTTCTCATATTGCCGAATCGACAGCAATGTGGCACAGATCGGCGGCGCGGCATTGTGGTTAAGCAACGCTCGGAGCACAACTCTCCACGGGTGCCTTATCACGTCAAACGAACTGGGTTCGACGTCATACAGCGGTATTATCGATGGTGTAGGCTCAGGAGTGAAAATTACCCAAAGCACCTTGGCTGACAACACCATGTCGGGGACTGGTACATTCTACGTCGTCGGATTGACCGGTTTCCCCGGCGTGCCCGGATCGGTCAATGCCAGTCACGCAATCTTTGCACACAATAATCAAGGGATTGCTTTCGAGAGCCCAGCTTCGGTTCTGGCGACCTATTGCGATTTTTTTGGCAACTTGTCCGGCGACTCACAGTGGTTGACACCACCAAGTAACGGAAACATTAATAGCAATCCTGCTTTTTCGTCCTTGGCGAACGACGATTTCAGACTTTTCTGTTTTTCGCTTTGCGCACCATATTCGTTTGGAGTGCCTGGACTGGGTGCCCTGCCGGTATGCTGTGCGCCAGCGACTGCGATAAACTACAGCACGATTCCAAATGCCGGAGCAGGTCCGGTTACATTGTGCCCGAAGGGCGATGGAGCACACGAGCTTCGCGTAACTGTTGATCTAGCGGACGCGGTTGTCACGCGCACCCTCGATGCGCCCGAGTTTCAGATCGTATTCAACGAGGGGACAGTGTTTCGCTACGGCGAGGGAGTGGGCGCGTTGTCGCCAGCGACGGCGGCTAATTCATACACCGCGATTCTGTCAGTGACCGCGGGGGGCGGGTCAGGAATCGACTCGGCAACAGTGTTCCTAGATGATGTTCTACTTGCAGGCGTCAGGCTTCCACTCGTAAGGTCGCCGGATTTCATACCGGATGGCTGGGTCACACTGAACGAGCTTAGTGCTTTTGGGGCCAGTTACACGTCCCCGCCAAAACCTTACGACCCACGATGTGACTTTAACAACGACGGCCTTGTTACGGTAGCTGACTGGGCTACTTTGGGTGCTCACCATAATCACAAGTATGTTCCGCCTCAACAGCCAGTTTCTCCGGTACCTGCGAGTCCTGGGTTTGGCGTGGAACTCGAGGTGACTGAATTAGCCGGAGAAAAGTTGTATGGGGTTGGGGTGCACCTCAAAGAAATCGCTCCCTTTGAGATCGCGGTAATGGCGATAAGTTTCGATCCATCTCGCCTCGAATACGTGGGTTGGCTACAGAGCTCCTCGTACAACAAGGAAGCGATGGTTGCCGAGACCGACCGCGAGGGGCAACGCGTTGTCTTTATCGGTGTGCTTGAATCCAAGGAATCCTATGACGCCAATATCGATATTGGCGAAATGATGTTCCGTCTCAAGGACGATGAGTTGCCGGTCGTCGCGTCAGACTTCAAGCTCGAAATTGGTGAAGCGCTGCTGAACGGCGGTGCTTTGGCGCTGTCGTCGGCGTTGCAGGTAAACGTCAATGAGCCACAGAGATTCCACAATGCCCTGTATCAGAACTACCCAAATCCGTTCAATCCAAATACGACAATACGTTTCGCCTGCGAGGCTAGCAGTCACGTAACATTGAAAGTCTATTCGGTAACTGGCGCGCTAGTTAGAACGCTCATCGAGGACATGCGAGAGGCTGGACTGCATAAGCTCACATGGAATGGTCGTAACGACAATGGCGAGATGGTAGCAAGCGGCGCTTATTTCTATGAGCTTAGGGTAGGCGGTTTGCGCCTATCACGGAAGATGGTCTTACTAAAATGACACGCACCCGAGTGCAGCAGCGGAAAACAGTATCCACCTGTCTTCTGATTATCGGCTTCTCTGCCACTGTGCTCTTTGTGGTGCACGAGGGGTCGCATGCCGAGAAAGTGATTGCCCTTGATCCCCTTCGAAGCGCCGTGAATGGCGCTGACCTAGTGATTCATGGAACACTAACAAGCGTCCGACGTCACGACGTATTTGTTCGTACGCACTATCCCATGGAAGGCCATCCGCTCATCGAAAGCTACTTCGATACGGGTGAAGTGATGGTGAATGATATTCTTTGGGGGAGGATAGCCTCCAACCCTGTTCCCATTTGCTTTGCGAGTAGTCGTCGGTCTTCATACGATCCCCGGACTCGCCTCCGAAGTGGGAGCGCGGGAAATCAACCAAGCTATTCATCTGGAGACAGTGGTCTGTGGTTTCTAGAGCCCTCCGTGAGTGCACTGCATCACCACGTGTTAGTGACTGATTCATATCACATGATCCGTGATTCAGATCCACAATATGAAAGAGCCATGAAACTGCTATCCGAACGCCGAGATAAAGAGAGCTCCACCCGCTAGCCGGGTGTTGTACTTCTGCAAGATGGTCGCCGGGTCGTTCACGGACACGAAGAAGATGACGATTCTGAAGTAGCGATTGGCACGGGCTTGTCGATTCGAAGGGCCGCTTCTCGGGTGGCCCTTCTAGTTGACCCGTGCCGCGTTGCTTGGAGGCCGAAATGTCAAGGAAGCACAAGAGTGAGCGCCCGGAGATTTTGTCCCGCAACGTCGCGATTTCGTCGTTTTCTGCGTCGGTGCGTCTCCACGCTGTTCACCCCAGAGGCGAAAAGCCGTATGTCGAGAGCCAGCCTTGGCTGGAGTTGCGAGGCGAGGCAACCGAGATGGTGCGCGACGTACGAAGCGTGAAGATCAGCATGTTCCCGCGAGATACGCAAGAGGTTGGCACTGCGACGCCCGCATCGGTTGGGGCCATCATTCAGGTGCGGCCTGAGCTGGACTTTGTTCTCACTTGGCCGCAGGTCGACTTCGATCGGGTTTGGACGCTGGCCATTAGTGACCGATTGACGCACGCCCACCTCATCTTCACCAAACCGTACCGCAACAGTGGACTTGTGGTAAACGCGTCGTTTTCGACCGAGGCGGAAGAGTAGACTAGCCTCGTGGTCCGTAGCCACACGCTCATGTCTTTGTTCAGGAGATTTCGCCTAATACCCTCTATGAGATTGGGAAAACGCTAGCCCGAAGTAGACCGAAAGGGGGACTTTCAGGAAACGGGCTGTTTGCGGTGCTCGTTCACTCCGCTCGTTGGTATCTTTCCCGCGTACGTTGTTCCCTGAAAAGCAGTTAAAACCGCGCTCCAGCGACGACCGAGCGCTGTCCTTCGGGATAGCAAACGGGCCAGAAACGCGGCGTTTTGCTGGACCATTGCAGCTCTCGAGGGGTCCAAAGAGGGGAGGCCCTATGCGCCCACACGGATCAGTGGCCCGTAGTCCCAGTCCAGCACGTCCACGATGGCCTGTCGTACGTCCTTCAGCCCTGGCACGACTTCCGGTACAAAAGCAACCTGGCAAAGTACCCGTGCCTGGCAATCAAGACCTGTTGTATCGAAGAGGACGTCGACCAAAGGGGTATCTTCATACCCGATGCGCGCAAGTCCGATCAGCAGGCTCATGGGTTCGACCTGATTGTACATCGCGAACCTCGCCTTTCGGGTGGCTGCCGCGTCCGGACGCAACGTGCTGCCGAGTACGCTGTCTACATAGTCGTGTGCCTTCAAGAATCGCGCGGTAACGGTCAGGGGGAAACCCCATACTTTTGCGAGGGCTCGGGCGAGAACATCGGCGTTGTCGTGTAGTTGAAGCGCGTTCATGCGAAGGTCCTCATGAACGGCAGCCACGATTCCGTTGGGAACGAGAACTCGATTCAGCTCGTCACGATGTCTTACAGGCGATGTTGAGCGGATCGCACGTGGAGGAGGAGACCGCTCCAATACCACGTAGCTTGTTGGGTCATTAGGATCCTCTTTGGCCGGATCGCGGATAGTGCTTAGCGGCGTCTCGTTATGGGGACAAGTTGTGATCCTGAATCGGGCGCTCGGGCCAATATTGTCGTCGTGAATATAGATGTGTTCAATGAATGCGTCCGGCCATGTTGATCTCGGCTTGCCTTTCGCGACCGGAGCTGCAGGTTCGCGGAAGCCCACGACACACACCGCGTGTCCAGCGGTATCTAGGTTCTTCTGCACGCGGTCACAGGACAAGAGTAGTGGGTAGCCGGACCTAATCATACATGCCAGGACTGCAGAGAACCTCTCCCGTGAGAATCCACGTCTAGACGATAGTGGGGTTCTTGTCTGCCCATCCGCAATCATCGGCTCCAGTCTCGTCGACTTGATTGCCTCGCATATCTGCTGAAAGTAGAGCCCTCCCGATGGGAAGACTCGGGCCCCCGCAGGAAAACCCGCGTTCGCAGCGCGCGTAATGTCTGCAGTGCTGGGTATTGCGTGGTGTTCATCCAGCGCTGATGCATGAAGCATTGTCCAAAGGGCGATAGTTGCGCATGCGCTCACGCCCGTGTCTTGTTGCTGCCAAGCCAGCCCTGTCACGCGAATCGTCATGCCAAGCAGGTGGACCTTGTACTCGCGCGACGGTGTGGTTATACGCGGCGTCTTCGGCACGTAGCGATCCGGATACCACGAAAGTACGGTGCGGCCGAGAGGAGCGTGCCGAACTGGGCGCAAGATGGCAAACCCGAGATAGTTAGTCTCGATGAGCTTTCGGGCTTCAACGGAGCCCGAGGCAGCTGAGAGAAGATGTTTCTTCGTTATGATCTTCTTGAAGAAGTGAAGACGCTTGCATCGATTTTCATAGGCAGCGGAGCTTGTGCAATAGAAGGCCTGGAACTCGGACAAGTAGTCGCGGTCAAAGTAGCCAGATTCCTCGACGACAAGTCCAGCCTCTAGGGCTCCGAGGTACTCCGCTACATATGATGCTTGAACATGTCGCTTGGCGACAGCGATGAGTTCGCAGGCTCGGAATGTGGATATGTGAATCCGCGGCCGTCTCCCACTAGGCACGGACTACACCTTAGTCTAGCTTGACGGCAGGCAGTTCTGAATCCGGCACCGGCTTGAATGTGTCCGACTGGTCCCGCGCGCTACGCTCAACGGCAACGCGGGCATCACTCTTGGTGGCAGCCTTTGGCCTTGGGAAATGCCACTCCGCCTTTGGAATCGTCCAAAGAGAGTACTCTTTCTTCGGGTCTTGCTTGGGCACTGTATGACCTCCTCTGGTACTACCTGATACCATTAGAACCCTTCTACCATTCGAGGCTCGGGAAGTGTCAAGCAACTTCGGCGCCTAACAACGTCGTGGTGCTATTCGATGCGGCGCCAATATCTTAGCAAGTTTGAGCCATCTGGTCAAGTCTCGCTTGCGACCGATGCCATGCAAATCACGCTGCTCTGGCAATTTAGAGCCGCTCTCGACGTGATTCGAAGCGGCGCGTGTTTGACGCGTTGGAGCGACCCGCGTGCGCTCGGCTGCGATTCGCAGCAGCTCGTCCGCCGTTTCATAGGTGACGCTTCATCGTCCCAACAAGTCGTGGAAATTGGGGACGCGGTCAACCGTTGAAGACGTGGTGGAGGAGGGATGCGAAGAGGTGCTCCGCCTGACGCAATGACTCTCGCTGAACCGCACGCAAGCGCTCGACTCGGTCTACCACGGCGGCAAACTTCTGCTGTAGGGAAAGCGGCGGGAGTGGAATCCGAAGGTTCTTAATTATCTCCATGTTCAGCCCGTCCATGATCGCTCCCTTTGTCGCGGAGCGAAGCTGCTGGCGGACAAACGGGTGATGGAGGAACGCGCCGTGGAGGTAGATCGGAAGGCACCGGGTCAGGTTGAGTGTGATGCAGCAAAGGTGCTTCGTGTTAATCGCTGTGGGAATTTTGTCAGGCACGATCGCGCATCGGCCGCACGTGCCCATGATGGTGATGATGACATCGCCTGGAAACACCGTGTAGCGTCTTAGCCGCTCATATGTCTCAGGCGTGATGAAGCGCCGCTGCTCCCACACAAAACGATTATTCACAGCGTTGTCGATACCAAGAACGGCGACGCCGCTGTCGGTGAACTCAGAGTGGAGCAGCTGGCTACCAAATGGTCCTGTGCGAATGGCGTTTGGCCGGTCTGAGGCCAGTTCATCTACCGTTGTTGGGGGGAATCTATCCCCATTTGCGCCGAACAGTTCGATGAACGCGGCGGGGAGGAACGCGTCCGTGAGTTCGAGGGCGTAGCGGCGGGTGCGACGCAGCCGGTCCGCTTGCTGTAACTGCGCCGCGATCCGTCGCTGCTCGAACAAGTCTGGCAGCGGAATGCTTGCCGTTTCTAAGAAGATCTGAGGTACGCGCTTCTGTCCCGCGGAACCGGTCATGTTGACTGCCGCTAGCTTTCGCGTCGGAGGGAACCGCCAGAAGTAGAAGAGCCATTCGGGGATAACGCGTTGGGTCGCGCGTAGAACGTGAAACTCAGTCGAACCAAAGCCGACGCCGCGGCTGAGATTTCGACCGATGGCGCACTTTCCATTTTCCATGCACGGCGTGATCTTTGCCACGATCACATCGTTCTCAGCGAATGGCGTGTAACCCTTTGCGACTTCGCGAAATGGCCTTGCCGCCATTCTCGCGATGCGAGCGTCAACTTCGTCCACAGCATCCATTGGGACGAAACTGCAAACGTCTTCCGGACCGAAATTATGGCGGGTCGCCGGATTGATTTCGCATATTTCGCCAAGTTTTACAGTTGGTGTCTTCACGCTTTGCTCGTCATCGTCTGCAGCGCCGTGGTTTCTGCTGTGGCGATTGCCTCTAGCTCGAGCAGCCGTTTAAGCGTGATGTTCGGGTCTTCGTAGAACTCTTCATCCTGCTCGAGCTGCCGATAGCGGCTGGCGGAAAGGTCGTACTTGTTGACCTTTACCTGATCCTTGGTGACCCAGAACTGGCGGGTGAGCTGGTTGATTTCGGTTTGGAGCGGAGTGATGCGGGATTGGAGTTCAGCAAGCTCCGCCTCTGCGTTCTCGCGGGCGGCGCAGGCCTCGTCAGGCGTCTTGGAGACGACCTCCTCAAATTCAAGCCGGTGAATGATGCCGTGGTGTTCGAGGCGGTCCTTCCTCAGCGGGGCAATCTGCTTCTGAAGCTCAGTAAGGCGCTGGGCGCGTTTCTGCTGGAACTTTGCATCGCGCCGGTGACTCCAGCAGTCCAGTACGTCGGGAATGTCATTCTCGGCGGCCTTCTGGCGTTTGTCGTCCAATGAATAGCCGTCGTGCTCCATATCGTAGAACCAGATGTTCTCCGTCGTGCCGCCCTTGGTGAACAGAAGAACAGCGGTGGACACACCAGCATAAGGGCGGAAGACGCCCGAGGGCATCGAGACGACGCCATCGAGGCGGTTCTCCTCGATGAGTTTCTTGCGGATGTCGACGTGGGCGTTGGAGGAGCCAAAGAGCACTCCGTCCGGTACGATGACGGCGGCGCGTCCACCACTCTCGAGCAGCCGCAGGAAGAGGTGCAGAAAAAGGATCTCGGTCTTTTTGCATCTGATCGGCAGCGTTGGGTTCACATCTGCTGAGTCGATTGCGCCCTTGAAAGGCGGGTTTGCGAGAACCACCTCGTAGGCCCGCTCTTCGGTGAACGCCTTGGATAGAGTATCGGTGTAACGGAAGTTCGGAGCGGCGATACCGTGGAGCATGAGGTTCATGCTGCCGATACGGAGCATGGTCATGCCCGAGTCGGAGTCGAAGCCGGTCAGGGCCTTTGTCTGGCTGAACTCGTATTCTTCCTTGGTGAGTTTGCTGCCCGTCAGGCCGTGGGGGTAGCCCTCCTCGTCGTAGGTGATGTCGCGCGGGTCGGTGTGGGTTTCGAGGAGGTGCTGCCAGGCGTTGACGAGGAAGCCACAGGTTCCGGCGGCAGGATCGCAGATGCGCTCGCCTGGACGCGGATCGCGCATGGTGACCATCATGCGGATGATGTGGCGCGGCGTGCGAAACTGCCCGTTCTGCCCGGCGGTGTTGAGCTTGCCGAGTAGGTATTCGTAGAGGTCGCCCTGCACGTCCTGGTTCTGCGCCGAGATCTGCATGGCGTCGATAGCCTTGCAAGCCTCGATGAGCAGGCTGGGCTTGTTGATCTTAAGCTCGGCGTTTTCCATCTGGGCCGCGAAGGAGCCGTCCGCGCCACCGAGCGTCTTGATGAAGGGAAAGACGGCCTCCTTGACGTGCTTGAGCGCCTTGTCGGCGGGAAGTTGTGTCCAGTGAGACCAGCGGAGATCGGGGCTCGGAAAAATGGGCGTGAACTTCTTGCCGCGGAGCTTGGCGGCACGCTCCGCGTCCTGCTCGCGCTCGTCGAGGCGTTTGAGGAAGAGCAGGAAAGATAGTTGCTCGATGGCGTCGAGAGGGTTGGCCAGACCGCCTGACCAGAGCTTGTCCCAGAGCGCCTCGACATCAGAGCGGAGCGTCGTGTCGGTCAGCATGATTCAAGCAGCCAGCGACTGAGTGAGGTGAAGAAGGTCACCGATCTCCTCCGGTGTGAAGAAGCGTTCGACCGCGTTACGACCAAAGTTGGTTAGCGGGGGCTCGTAGAGGTCGGCCTCGACCAGCGTACCCTTTGCGAGGAAGACCTCCTGGACGGATCGAAGAAATCGTATCTGGTCGGCGTTGTAGTTGCGAGCTTGGATGTGTCGGTCGAAGCCGCGTTGCACCAATTGAGTGTAATCGGGAATCGCATCGAGAGCGAGCAGATGGCGAAGAAAAGCTAGAAAGTTATCCACGCGCAGCCCATAGGCGGTGCGGATACTTCGGCTGGACAACTGAATATCGTCGCGGCCAAGTTCGCGGTGGAGCGTTCGCTCCAGATCGACAAGTTGATCGTCCGTGACCTCTCGGCCTTCGCGGAGGGCTGCGAGCGCGGGGTGCTTCTCTACTATTTCGAGGACGCGGGCATCGACACGGCGTTTGTATTCCTCCAGGAGCACTTGGTGACCGCCTTCGCCGACCGAGATGTAGCCGTGGGTCGCGATGAAATCAGGCAGGTCGATCTTCAAGAAGGCACTCTGGCGCTCACGACGGCTCTTCATTTGCGGCGCAAGATCGCGGATGATCTGCGTGAGTTGTGCTGGCGTGGCGGTCGCGAGGTTAGCGGAGAGAGCGAGTGCGGCACTGGGCGAGGAGCGGACTCGCTCTGCGATGTCGGGGAGCAGACTCACGTCTTCGGCAATAGACTGGAGCAACTGCGGCGACGGTGTGGTTTGGAGAACCTGAAGCTTAAGCCGCTCAACCTTGTGGGTGAAGGTTTCGGCGGCAACGTCGACGTCGGCGGCGAATCGGAGAAGCGGCGCTACGTGGAGACGGAGAAAGTCGAGTTTTGCTGACGTGATGAGCGTCCAGAAGTCGTCTTCCCACGCCGGGGCCACTTGCAGCCACACCTTCTTCACCGGGAAGGAATCGCGCGGGACGCGAGTCATCATGGCGCGAAGGTCTGTGGTCGTCTGGCGAAAAGCCTCGGCGGTGTGGTGAGGAAGATGAAGTTCGAGGATCTTGAGTCGGGTATTAAACACCGAAACGAGCACCGGCATATCGATAGGCGGCTTGTCGTCGGCCTTCTTGTTGAAATCGTTCTGCCAGAAGTCGATGATCTTGAACTCGGTCTTCTTCCCGTCCGGCAAACGGTCCAAGTATTTGCAGGCCTGCTGATTGCGTGTGCCGCGCCCGATCATCTGCCAAAGCTTGATGCGTGACTGTACAGGCTTCATGAACACAAGGTTTACGACCTCCGGAACGTCAATGCCGGTATCGAGCATGTCCACGGAGATTGCGATGCGTGGCAGGTTGTTCTTCTTGAACTTGGTGATGAGACCGTCGCCATAGCTGCCGTCGCGCACACGCTCGGTCGTGGACGTGATGACCTGAGCAACGCCCACATGCTGCGGATACATCTCCTCGAAGACTTCGGCGATGCGGTGGGCATGCTTCTTGGTCATCGCGAAGACAATCGTCTTTCCGGGCTGTTGGCCGGACTGATCCTTGAGGCAGGTCTCCATGATTTCCTCCCACTGCTTGCGGAGGGTGTCCTTGTTGCTGACCTCAACTTCGATCTCCGTGCCCGCGTAGTCGAGGCCGTCGGGGTCGATACCCTGTTCGGCGAGAGCGTTGCGGTCCTCCTCGCTGAGGTCCACTCCCTTGATTCCTTTACGCTGAAAGCTCGTGTGCGCCTGATACAGGCTGAAATCAACCAGGAAACCATCTCTTACGGCCTGCGGATAGTCGTAGAGGAAGGTCGGCACGTTCGCATCGCAACCGAAGAGCCGAAACGTGTCACGATCTATAAAGTTAGCCGGGGTAGCAGTCAGGCCGACCATGCGGGCATCGAAGTACTCGATGACTTCGGTGAACCGCTTGAAGAGCGAGCGGTGGGCTTCATCGAAGATGATGAGGTCGAAGAAACCTGGGCTGAACTTGGCGTAGCAGAGCGCCATCGTTTGCTCGGTGGCGACGAAGAGGCGTTTGGTCTTGTCAATCTGATGCGTGTAAACCCGGTCGCGCGGCTCGTGTGGCAAGTGGGTCTTGAAGCCATCGGTCAATGTCTGATCAACAAGAGCGTCGCGGTCCGCAAGAAAGAGAACGTTCTGTCCCTGCCCGGAGCGCAGGAATACGTCAATTAAGGCCATCGCCACCCGCGTCTTGCCCGTGCCGGTAGCCATGACGAGAAGTGCACGCCGCTTGTGAGCGGCGAAGGCCTCAGCAAGACGGCGAATCGCCTCGTGCTGGTAAGCCCGGTCGACGATTGAGCTACTGATGGATGTCGCTTCGAGCGGTCGTCGATTCAGACGCAGGAATTTCAGCCGCTCCAGATCGGGTGGCGTGAAGAACCCGGCGACGAGACGGGGATTAGCAAGGCCAGCTTCCCAAAACCAAACGTCATGGCCGTTGGCCATGAAGCCAAAAGGAGCAAACGGCTGTCTATTCGCGATCTCCGTGACGTAGTACCGGAGTTGTTCGTCGGCCTCGCGAGCGTTGCGAGAGCATTTTTTGGCTTCAACGACGGCGAGCACGTTGCCGCTTGCGTCGTACAGGCAATAGTCGGTGACGCCATTCCACGGTTCCGCGTCGTAACCATCAACTGGAACCTCTAGTCGGACCTGAGTGTGGTCGTTGAGTTTCCAGTCAGCGCTCCGCAATTGCGGATCGATTTGCAGGGCACGGGTTTGGGCTTCGGTCATGAAGTCAAGGTTGCGCCTACGGACTCGCCGAGACCGCTCCTGGTCGCCCTGCGCGTGCTTGTTTCGTTTGCGCGCTGGCGAGAGTGCAAGTCTGGCGAGAGAACAGTGGCGAGGCCGTCGAGAGCCGCGCCTGCGAGCACTTCGCGTGCTCAGGTCGGCTAACTATATCATATGGGTAGACAGTAGGCGCAAGAACAGCCAGCCGAGTGACGTGCCCACCAATTGAAGACCAATAGCGGAGAACTAGATCCGAGTGACAGCGGTCCGCAGGCCGCGCTCGTCGATCACCGCATATCGCTGTGTTGTTCCGACGCTCGCGTGTCCCAACGCCTCTCGGACGAGGTGAAGGTCCCGGGTCTGTTGATAAAGCCGAGTGGCAAAGGTGTGTCGTAAGCAATGCACCGAGTAGCGACGATCCAATTCTGCTTGGTCACGCCAATGAGCGAATCGCAGCTGCACCTGCCGCGTACCGATTCGCCGATCAGGACCCGAGCGAAGCAGGGCGCCTGCGCCCGTTGGCAGCGTCTTGATTTGATGCACTAATGCTCTCCGAAGCGTCGCGCTGAGGTAAACGGTCTGCTCCACGCCGCCTTTTGCTCGGACCGCAAGTGAGCCCGCTTTCAAGTCGACGTCACCAACGTTCAGCGCCGCCAGCGAACCCAACCGGATTCCTGTCCCGAGCATCAACCGGAACATCAACTCGTCGCGTCGAGCGATCGGTTCGCGATGCCTACGAATCGTTGCGAACAGTTGCTCGACGTCGCATGCCGAGATCGCTCGCGCAGACGGTCGCGGCACGCGCGCGTAGCGAACCAGCCGGGCTGGGTCGCGGGCGAGGTAGTCGGAGTCCACGAGGAACCTGAAGAACATGCGGAGAGCAGTCTTCGACCGGTTGACCGACGCTGGTTTCTTGGGCGCGCCATTCGGTGTGCACGAGAACATCGGCGAGTTGACCAGCGCAGCTAGTCGGTGTGGCGTGATGGATCGGATGGGCGTCCGCGGGCCGAGCGCTGTTGCCAATCGGTTCAGATCCCAGAGGTAACACTCACGGGTCCGAAGGCTCTTGCCGTCCGCCTGGATCTGGGCCTGGAAGCGCTGGATTGCCGTCTGGAGGGTCATGGCTTCGGTCCATGAACGCTTCCTTCCGCCCAGGCAGTCAACCGCGATATGTTGGGGCAGCGGTTGGTTCCGACCCCCTTGCGTTGGGGGTGGGGCTGCGCAATAATTCCCTAAATACCCGGTTCGGCGATTGGATGGGTAAGAAAAAAGTAGGTTGTTCTGTGGATCCAATCAGTCTCACGCTGGACACGAACTGCATCTACGAATTGGAGTCACCCGCCTCCGCCGAGTACCTGCAGCGAATGCGGAAACTGACACAGCGAAAAGTGATCACGCTTCGCTTTCCCGCGATCGCCGCGAGCGAACGCCAACGCACTGCTGGCCGCCTCCCCAACTTCAGGATTTTCCGGGAGAGAATGGAGAATCTCGATCTCGGTGACATCGAACTTCTTCGGCCCCTTGCGTACGTTGGCATGCACTACGTCGGATGGGCGATCATCGTCGGGCCCGAGAACCGAAAAGTCGAACAGCGTATCCACGAGATCCTTTTCCCTCAGATCGCCTTTGAAGCAAGCGAGCACTGTGCGCGCGATGATGTGCGAGGGCGTGTACAGTGGCGCAACGCGAAGTGTGATGTGCTGGCGATGTGGTGTCACGTCAAGTATGCGGGAGACATATTCGTCACTCAAGACAGGAACTTCCTCAAGCAGTCGAAAAAGCCTCGTCTCGAAGCTCTTGGTGCCCGCACAATAGCATCACTCGAGCAGGCGATCAGGATCGTCGGCGGGTGAGTTAAGAAGACCTATGGACAAATCAAGGTGTATTCACTGTCTCGGCGATGCCCAAACCGCAACGGGCGTAGAACACATAGTGTCCGAATGCCTCGGGTATCAGGTTGCGCTGCCCCGCGGGACCGTTTGTGACAACTGCAACAATTACTTTTCACGACTCGACTCGATAGCGCTCGCACACCCGCAGATCGGCGAGGCCGTAGTGCTCAGCGGTGTTCGAGGCAAGACGGGAAAGTCGAGAGATCGGTCGCAGGATGGTCGAATGAGCATTGAGAAACGTACGAACGATGAGACAGTGCTCGCGATCACCCTTCTTGATCCAAAGCTCCACCCCCCGATTCGATTTACGAAGGTGGGTGAAAAGTGGGAGATTCCCGCTCTCGCCGCCCCTCCGCGCTATTTCACAGCGCCGGCGTTCAGCCGGTGGCTTCACAAGACGGCGCTGAATGCCGCGTGCTTGTCGAAGGGGCACGACTTCGCGATGCGAACAGACTGTGACACGGCCCGTAAGTTTGGGCGGGCGCCAAAGAATGCTAATGAGTTCCGTGCCTACGGACAGTACGCCGGCCATGAGAGACCTGCGATGTGGACGTTCACGCCCTATGAGAACAAGAATCGGCCTGACATTCGTTGGGTTCTCGACATGCCCCTTCACGGCCAGGCGTTTGCGGTGTGCATCGACGGAGACCACGAGGAAGCATTGAAGGTCCTCACGGCGCACGCTCGAACGCGCGCAGATCTGCAGATATTTCGCAGTGCAAAGCAGGCGATAGCCGCGTTGCCGTCGCGAAAACCGTCGTGCTACCTGACGACAAAGCCGGATGACGGTAACCCAGATTTTCTAATCAATATCGCCATGTTGAGAATAAGCGTGACCTTCGGGAAGGGCGAGGCTGGTGAGCACATCGAACCAGCATCGGAGTCATAACACGGTTTCAACCACAAGCGCCCGACCGTGTTCTCGCGCAGACCTGAGCAACGCGGTGTTACGGTTACGCGCGCTTCGGCGCGAAGCCGTCCGCCGCGAAATCCTCCGCGGTGGCCGGATCGAACTCCTCGCCTCTCATGTCCTCGGATACGACGTCCGGCCGTTTCACCAGGACCTAATCAATCTCCAAGAAGCTGCGGATACCTGCCTTCAACTGGCGCCCCGTGGTTACGGCAAGTCCACGATCCTCACGATCGCGCGCGCGGTTTACGAGATCGTCAAGAACCCGAACGTTCGTGTTCTCATCGCCGCGAACACGCAGCTCCAGGCTGAGGTGTTTCTTCGTGAGATCAAGGCGCACTTCGAGCGGAACGAGCGCGTCCGCGAGTACTTCGGTAACTTCGTCTCCGAGGACAAGTGGGACACCCGGGAGATCGTCGTGGCCCCGCGTACGTCGACGGCGAAGGAAAGCACGATCACGTGCGTCGGCGTGGGCGGGCCCGTCGCGTCGCGTCACTACGACGTTATAATCGCCGATGACCTAGTCGACGAAGAGAATGCCCGCACCGAGACTCAGCGCGAACGCGTGAAGACCTGGTGGTACCAGACGCTCCTCCCGTGCTGCGAGCCCGACGGCCGCGTCTTCGTTATCGGGACGCGGTATCACCACCTCGATCTCTATGGGCACTTGATCCGGAACGAGTACGCCGAGAAACACCAGATCATCCCGGCGATCGCCGCGGGCGGCACAACGCCCTGGCCGGAGAAGTTCTCGCTCGAATGGCTGGAGGAGCGGAAGCGACAGGCCGGCTCGATCATCTTCAACTGCCAGTACCAAAACGACACGTCGCTGATGAAGGGGCACATTTTCAAGGAGGAGTGGTTTCGCTTCTACGACGTCGAGCCCAATTGGAAAGAGATGCACCATTTCATCGGCTGCGACCCGGCGGCGACCAAGCGAGAGGCACTCGTCTCGCAGAGCAAGGTGGAGACGGATTGGTGGACGATTGTAGTGGGCGCGCGGCTCCGCAAAGACGATGCGTATTCATCTGACGTGCACCTTCGTGAGGTCTGGCGGGGACGCTGCACGAAAGAGGAATACCTGGAGAAGCTCAAACAGCTGAATCAGCGATACAAGCCGCTGAAGGTTATGATCGAGACGGTCGCGGCTCAGGAGTACTTGGCGCAAGACGCGGAGAAGCACATGCCGGTACGACGCCTCGATAGAACCACCGACAAGGTGGCTCGCGCATACTGGCTTCAGGCGTTTCTGGAGAACGGTCAGATTCTGCTGCCCGCGAAACACATTCGTGCGGACCACGCGACCTGGCAAGCGCTCATGGACGAGTTGCTCCTGTTCCCGCAAGGAGACCACGATGACTTGTTCGACGGACTCCAAACAATGATGGAGGGCGCGATGTCGGTCTCGTCATATGGCGGTGGCGGAGCCTACTTCGGATCAATGCGCCCCGATTTGGCTGACGATATTGA
>Ga0137423_1000051_pt1 | contig 50714 bp, 31 predicted proteins | sample EasRivERMZT600_2_FD_102326 | JGI IMG/M metagenome (GOLD analysis project Ga0137423, IMG submission 102326) | Soil microbial communities from meander-bound floodplain in the East River, Colorado, USA - East River MetaG ERMZT600_2 | ecosystem: Environmental > Terrestrial > Soil > Floodplain ...
ATGTTATAACTCATGCATTTACAAGACATGATATATTAGATTTAAAAGTAGTTTTATTTGTTTCAGAATATGTTCACTCTCATGGAACATTTACAGCAGTTGTAATAGAAACTCCTGGAGATCCTAATACTCGAATATTCAATAACGTATATAATAACATATTTGCATAACTATGACAAGTGCACAATTAAAAACGCAGATAGATGCTGCGATAACAAATAAGATAACAGCTAGCTCTATTACTCCTACAGATGTAGGTAATAATTGTAAAGACATAGTTGACTATATAGATCAACAAGATGCTACACTAGCGACAGATTCAACTGTAGTTCATAAAACTACACAAGAAAATATATCTGGTCAAAAGACATTTATAACTCAAGTAGCTGAAGATTCTATTATAGTAAATAACCTTTCTGGAAATAACGGTATATTCGTTCAACAGACTGGTAATGGTAATCCAAATTCTGGTATTAGAGTAGATGCAACTGGAGCTAATGCAACAGGTATTTCTATTAATAATACAGGTACTGATGCTCTTGGATTGATTTTGGCTAATGATGCTAATGGAGGTACTTGTATAAATATTAATAATGCTAGTACTACTTCTTATGGAATAGACTTAACTAATGCTTCTGTATCAACAGGTTTAATTCTTCAAAATACTAATGCAGGAACAGGTATTCTTTTAACTAATTCAGGAGCCGGAACAGGTACTGCTATTGTTAATGATGGTACTGGTGTTGCGTTAAGTATAAATAATAGTTCTGACCTTAACGGTATAGACCTTATTAACAGTGCTGCAGGAGATGCTATCTCTATAAGTAATTCAGGTGCAAGAGCTATCTTTATAGATAATAATGGTTTATCTACAGGTATATTAGTAAATAACGATAGTACAGCTTCTGGATGTGAATTAGCAAATAATTCTACAGGTGTTGCTCTAGCTATTCAAAATAATAGCACAGGAGATGGAATTCTTATGAGCAATATAACTACAGGAAGAGGTTTATATCTTTCAAACCTTGGATTAGGTTTAGGTGTCTTCTTAGAGAATACAGGAGGAGGAACTGGTTTAGATATAGTTTCTAGCGGACTTAATAGTATTGCTGTATCAATAGGTAATACTGGAACTGGAGCTGTAGGTTTATCTATAGTAAATGATGCTAATGGAGGAACATGTGTTCAACTTACTAATGACAATGCTTCACCTTTAGTTAGTGCTTTAGATGTAACAAATAGTTTAGGAGGAAACGGAATCCTTCTTACAAATCTTAGTACTGGTATTGGATTATCAGTAGTAAACTCACTTGCATTAGGAACTGGTATATCTATAGATAATATTGGAGGTGGATTCAACCCAGCAGTAGGTTTATCGATAAACAATCAATCTTCTTTAGGAGCTGGTATTTCAATTTTAAATTCTGTATCTTCAACCGCAATAAGTATTGTTAATAATACATCTTCTGGAAAAGGATTACATATTATTTCTGGAACTACATCTGGACAAGGAATTCTTTTAGATAATTCAAGTACAGGTGATGGAGTTGAATTAAACAATACAAATACTGGAACTGGATTAATATTAACTAATAGTAATATAGGAACAGGTTTCTATCTTAGTAATACTAATACAGGATTAGGTATCAATATAGATAATCAGTTATCTGGTAATGGTATTAATATAAATAATTTAGATATAGGAATTGGTCTTAAAGTATTTAATGGAGCAACTGGTAAAGGTATTGTTATTAATAACGATACTATAGCTACAGGAGAAGCGCTTATAGTACAAGATAATTCAGTAAATAAATTAACTATTACTAAAACAGGAGTTGTTAATGCCACACAATATAATGTAACAGCATTAAATTCAGCTCCAGCATCAGCTGTAGATACAGGTACAACAGGAGAAATAAGATTCCATGGAGATCATATATACGTATGTGTAGCAGCAAATACATGGAAAAGAGTAGCAATAGCAACATGGTAATAAAATATAGATATGGCAACATTTAGCGACATAGCAACAAGTTTAAGAGTAACTACGCAATTACCATTAGACCATAAAAGATTCTCTATAAGTGAGGCAGAATTAGCTGATTTAGGAGATGATAATAATTTAGCGTATACTTACTACGATAATCTTAAAGTATTCTGTTGGGATGAAAAGACTGAATGGGTATGGAGAGAAGTAGAAACTGGAGAAGAAGATACTGGACTACTTGGTTCTGACTTTACATATCCAAACGGAATAGTTTATCCTAATCCTGGGTATGCTAATAAAACATATAACTTCTTTGAAATAGTCCCAGGTGTAGATACTAAAGTAGTAGCTGGAGCAAACACAACAGTTACAGGATTAGGAAGTTCAACAAGTCCTTATGTTATTAATAGCACAGCTACTTATACTCCTCCAGTATCAGATATATCTCCATTAGAAACACTTAATGAAGGTAATGGTAATGGTATAATAAAAAGAGGAAGAACTGCGGCTAATTATGGTAATATAGGATTAAATGCTTTTGATATAAGCACTTCAAGTTCTGCTTCTCCAACAAGAGGAGCTACAGGTTCTAATTCATTTACACAAGGAACTGATGTAGAAGCTAGTCAATCAAATTCAGTTTCAATTGGGAATCTTATAACAAATGCAGGAGCTAATACTACATGTATTGGAAATCTAATAACTTCATTTGCTATTAATTCATTTATAGCTGGTAGATCACAAGAATCTAGTGGTAAAGGTAATACTATATTAGGCATAGCTAATCAAGGTAATGGAGCTGGTTTAACTATATTAGGACAAGCAGCTAACATTATATCAATAGCATCTACTGATTATAATAGTATTTTAACTAAACCAGTATTAGCTGTAGGAAATGGTGTTGTTGATAATACAACAAATACAGCAACTACAAGAAGTGATGCTTTCTTAGTTAGATATAATGGAGCAGTAGAAGCTCCTAGTTTAACCATGGCTGGTATTGATATGGGTGCTGGAAGAACTTTAGTTACTAGAGAGTATTTAACTTTTAAAATAGGTGTATCTGAAGGTAATACTATATCAGAAGTAAATGATACAATTGCTGCTTTAAAGATAGTTCCTCAAAATAGAGGAAAGATAACTGGAATTAATTTAGGTTCAACAACTTTCTTTGATACATTTTCAGGAAATATAACAAATGTTGTATCTGTTTTAAATCAAGGTTTACAAATTACTCTTCAGAATGCAATGCCTTCTTTGAATTATGTAGTAAAAATATATGTAGAAATACCTAGCGGACATACAGTTGTATATTGTCCTTATTTCAAAACAATATCAACAAATCAATTTTATATAAATCAAGTGGAAGATGGTAATGAAACTCAAAATCTAACATGGCACTTTGAGGTATTATCATTAGACTAAAAAATAAATCAACATGGCAGTAATAGAATGTAACGAAATAAATCAAACAATTAATGAATTGCTAGTTGCATTTCAGAATTGTAAAACAATAAAAAATACTGATCTTATTAGATTAGTTGAATTAGTATCTGCTGTTAATGTTTGTGCTAATGGAGGAGCTGATTACAGTACTACTGTAATGGATGTTATCGAACCTACATTAGGTGATGAATTAGTAAGTTATCCAGTAGATACGTTTCACTCAATATCAATAACAGTTATAGAAGGTTCTATACAGAGACAAGTTGGTATAGATATAGTAACGTTTCCTCAAGGATCTAGTTTAAATTTAGAAGTAACTACTTTGAATCAAACAGTGTATGAATTTACAGTGTTAAATGGTTCTAAAGTATTTGTAGAATATATAATAGAAACTGTATAATGGCAAAGGTAATAAATACATTAGGTAGTACCAGTGCAGGAAATAATTCAAATTTATCTTATGCCGCATCTCCTATAGATGGTACTATCGTAAACAGCAATGGAACAGATGCTGTAATTCCATTAGTTGACAGTATTAATGCTGGACTAATGTCTCCTGGAAGTTTTGACTTACTTAATAGTATCACAGACGATTGGGATGAGATTACAACTGACGCTAACCTAGGACTTAGATTAACTCCTAATAGTCCAACAATACAAGGTCTTATTATTGACAAAGCTGTTAATGGATATGTAGGAGCTAACTTTAGAAATACAGATGCTGTAGGAACTAATGCTGTAGCAGCAATGACTGTTGGAATTCAAGGTGCTACATTTAATAATAATGGTACAGGATTATTCCACATAGGTCCAAGTTATATTACTCCCTATTTACAAAATAGTGGAGCATTAATATCTACAGCAAAACTACATTTAATAGCTCTTAATGATAGTGATATCGAATTAAGATCTAGTCCTAATGTAGCTGCTAATGCTGTGAATAAATTTACATTTAGAGCTAATGGACAATTACTTATTGGAGTACCTCCGTTATTAGACAACACCGCTCCTGCATTACTAGGAAGAAAAGCAGATGGAGTTGTTGTAAGTGTAGATCCAGCATTATTTACTTTAGATACAAATGCATTGCATACAACTGGTAATGAAACTAAGGATGGAAATTTAACTTTAAACGATTTATTAATACTTCCTGATTATACTGCTAATCCTTCAGAGTTTAACAACTTAGGAGTAAATGATTTAGGTCAAGTAGTAATAGCTCCTGAACCTGAAAATTTAACTATATCAGTTAGAAATACTACAGGTAGTACTATAAATAAAGGAAGTATTGTTTATATTAGTGGGGCTTCTGGAAATAAAGCTTTAATTACTTTAGCATTAGCTGATTCTAATATTATAACTAGTTCAGCTATAGGAATGGTTGAAGATAATATAAATAATAATAGTAATGGATTTGTAGTAGTAGCAGGTATAATAGAAAAGTTAAATACTGGTTCATTTATAGCTGGAGATAAAGTATATTTATCTCCGTCTATTAGTGGAGCAATAACAACTACAATACCTTCAAGTCCAGATCATGTAGTATTTATAGGAACTGTAACTAATGCACATGTAACACAAGGTTCTATAGTAATAGACATAAATAGGACTCCAAAAATTGATGAATTAATAGATGTTCAAGCTCCATCTCCTGCAAATGGAGATATACTTACATTTAATACTGGTACTGGATTATGGATAAATACTCCTGCAACAGGTAACCTTAAAACATTAGATGGATTACCTTTTACTTCTACATTAAAAATTATAACTGATAATACTAATGTACAGTCAAAATTAAGATTAAGTACAACTTCTGTGACCAATCTTGGAGCAGGAACAGGTATAGACAATACTGCTTTTGGTTCAGATGTTTTAGTACTTAATACTACTGGTACTGAGAATGCTGGTTTTGGATTTCAAGTATTATCAGTTAATACTACTGGTAGTTATAATGCTGGATTTGGCTGGGGCGCTTTAAGACTTAATACTACAGGAACACAAAATACAGCAATGGGTGATGGCGCAGCCCAGGCTAATACATCAGCTAATTATAATGTTGCTATAGGAACAGCTGCTTTACGTTTTAATCAATTTGGCGAACAGAATGTTGCAGTAGGACCTTTTGCATTGTATCAAAATGTTGGAGTTATTGCTTCTAATGTATTTGGACATAGAAGTACGGCTATTGGCTCATCTGCAATGCAGAATAATACAACTGGCAATGGTACTGCCGTAGGAGACCATGCTTTAACAAATCAAACTACTGGAAAATACAATCTTTGCTTTGGTCAACAAGCTGGTGGAGCTATAACAACAGGTGAAAATAATGTTGTAATTGCCACTACAGGATTTGCATCAAATGGAGGTATTACTACTGGTAATAATAATATGATTCTTGCTCCAAATTTAGGTAATACAACAGGATTAACTACTGGTAGTGGAAATATAATTATAGGTAAAGTCACAGGTATATCTGCAACTGCATCTAATACTATTACATTAGCTAATGGTGTAGGAAATATAAGATTATCTTTTGATACAGCAGGACAAATGACTCTTGTTACCGCTCCTACTGCAGGTGCAGGAACTGAACAAGTATTATTAAGAGCTGCATCAGGAGAAGTTAAACAACTTCCTATTTCATCTATGGGAACTCCTACTACAAGAGTATTGAATATAAATGGTAATGATTTAGATTTATCAGCAGATAGAGAATGGAGAGTAGCTCAAGCAGATACAGGATGTTTAACTAATGCAGGTTTATCTGTTGCTAATGCTACACAAATTAATATTGGAGCAGTTACAGGTCTTGTTGTAGACAACGAAACAGATCCTAATAATCCAGTATATACTTATGTTAATTATCCAGGAGAATTAAATAAAACTGTTACTACTATAGGAAGTGGTATTGGTTCATATGTATTATTAAATAGTTCAGGAACAATTGTTTTTCAAAATACATTCCCGACATCAGCACAAAGAAAAACGCACATTTGGTTAGGTAAAGTTGCTCATCCAAATTTAGTATCTATAAATTCTACACCTAATGAACCTGACTATATAACTAGTCCTATGGCATTTTCTAGAGATTTATTTCAAGTATTAGGCCCTTATATTAATGATGGAGTTTTTCCTGGACCTAATGGAGTTAATTTAACATTCAATATAACAGGTGGAAATATTCATGGAGATGGTATTAATTTTGTAAACGATAGAACTAAACCTAATGAAATTGCTTTAGGACCACTTACTCCTGTTACATTTGGACGTAGAACCAGAACAGGTTTAGGAGCAAATGGCGTTACAACTATAGATAACGCAAACTATGATGTAGCAGGTGTTATTACTGCTATACCTGGAGCAGGATCAGTTTCTACTATACAATGGATATTTGCTATACCAGGAGGTCTTACAGGAATTGGGGTTCAATATGGACAAACATTATATGCTACATTAGCAGATGCTACTGCTGCTGTAGGTAAGGAAATGTTTACAGTATATCCAAATTTTGTTGGAAATGCATTATTAATAGGTGTATTAGCTGTAAGAAAAGACGCAACTGATTTATCAAATGCAGCACAAGCATTATTCTTTAGAGCAGATAAACTTGGTCAAACAGGTGGTTCATCTGCTGGTATATCTACAGCTACATTTCAAAATACTTATTTAAATTCATTAACTCCACAACTTACAGTTTCAGATGCTTTAGGGCCTTTAACTAATAGAAGTGGTAGAGCTTCAAATGCTAGTATTATTTCACAATGGCAAAATATAGCAGGAACAATCACTGGATCTATTACAGGTAATGGAGATCTTACAGCTAATAGTTTTATCAAACCTGGAGGAACTGCAACACAACATTTACATGCAGATGGTTCTGTAGGAGAACTTAAAACTATAGGAGGTATAACTCTTGAAGGAACTGGAGATATTCCAGTGCAAATTCAAATAACAACTGCTGTAAATATAACTACCTCTACTCTTGGAACTGGCGGATATATACAACATGGTAAAAATGTTATTATAGATAATGGTGCAAATAATATAATTATAACAATAGATAATTTATTAACAACAGCTTCTTATATGAAACTTGGAACAGGAACAGTTACATTTGCTTTTACAGCTCCTGTAACTTCATTAGTTCAAGTTGATAATACTGCAATAATTAGTGGAGTAGTAGGAAGTACAGCATCATTAATGATAGTAGGAACTGTAGCTTATTTAAGAATTTCAAATGCGTAATATATGAATCCATTAAATCCTTCACTATTATATGAATTAGGAAAACCTAGATTTCCTTTTGAGACAATCTGGAATACAGAAAACTCAGTTGGATCAGCAGGACACAGTTTAACTAAGCAAATAAAGCTTCCATTAGTTAGTACTGGAACTTATAACTTTACAGTTGATTGGGGAGATGGCACTACTAATCAAATTACTGTTTGGAATGCTGCAACTACAACTCATACTTATAGTGTTGCTGGAGTTAAAACTATTAAAATAAAAGGAATTATAATAGGATGGTCGTTTAACGAAACAGGAGATAGAAATAAAATAACATCAGTAGTAAGTTGGGGTCCATTTCGTCTTGGAACTTCAAGCAGTTCTTTTAAAGGTTGTCAAAATTTAAATTTATCAACAGTAAAAGATGTTCTTAATTTTGACACAACAACTAATTTATTATATTTATTTGGTAATTTAAATTCACCAACCACATCTTTGACTTCTATTAATAATCTTACAAAATGGAGGTTTAATCCAAATACTGATTTAACAACTGTATTTAGAAATTTAGATGGTTTTAATCAAGATGTAAATGATTTAGATGTAACTAATGTAAAGATTTTCGACCAGACTTTTGGTAATAATGCTGTTTTTAATTCTCCTTTAGATAAATGGACTCCAATCAATGCTACAGACATGCATGGTATGTTTTTAGATTGTCCTATTTTTAATCAACCATTAGTAAAAAATGGAAATAAATGGAATACAAGTAATGTTGTAGACATGAGTAGCTTATTTAATAATGCTGATGCGTTTAATCAAAATATTAACAGTTGGAATACAACATCTTGTACTGATATGAGTTTTATGTTTCAGAGTGCTGCTGTATATAATCAACAAATGAATCCTTATACAGATGGTGATGGAGAACATTGGAATACTTCTAATGTAACGACTATGGCTTCTATGTTTGGTTCAGCAATTAATTTTAATAATGGATTAGCTACTGGAGTTAGTGGTATAATGCAATGGAATACAGGAAATGTTACTAATATGGGTAGTGTATTTCAAGATGCAACATCGTTTAATCAAGATGTTAGTGGTTGGGATGTATCAAAGGCTACAAATTTTTTAAACATATTTGAGGGAGCTAATAAGTTTAATCAAAATTTATCTTCATGGAATACAGGAGCAGCAACTTCTGTGCAAAATATGTTTTTAAATGCAACTATATTTAATAATGGACAACTTTCGGGTATTGGTGGTTCATTAGATTTTGAAACTGTGAATGTTACTAATATGGCTGGTATGTTTAATACTTGTCCAGCATTTAACCAGTCTTTAAATCCATCAGGTAATATTTGGAATACAGGATCAGTAACTTCAATGACTAGTATGTTTGCTAGTGCAGCTAAATTTAATAATGGATTAGCTTCTGGAGCAGAAGGGACATTATCATGGAATACTAGTAATGTAACTACAATGGTTAATATATTTCAATCTGCAACAGCATTTAATCAAAATGTTAATAGTTGGGATGTAAGAAAAGTTACTTCTTTATCAGGAGCATTTCAAAATTTACCTAATTATAATCAACCATTACAGAATTGGCAAACATTAGCTCTTACTAATATGACTAATACATTCTCAGGAGGTACTATATTTAATCAATCTTTAAATTCAACTCCTGGTAGTTTTTGGGACGCAAGTAAAATAACTACAATGTCTAATACGTTTGCTAACTGTATAGCTTTTAATAATGGTATTACTCCAGCAGGAGATCCGGGTACTTGGACGTTTAACACTTCTACATCATTATTAGATCTTTCTACTACATTTAATGGTTGTACTTCCTTTAATCAAAATATAAATTCATGGATAGTAACTAATGTTACATTATTTTCATCAACATTTCAAAATTGTTCTAAATTCAATCAACCATTAAATTTATGGGACACTAGATCTGCAACTCTATTTAACTCTACATTTAGTGGATGTACTATATTTAATCAAGATATTAGTATGTGGGATACTCGTGCTCTTACTAATATGTTTACAACATTTGGGGGATGTACTGCTTTTAATTCAGCATTAAATCCTTCAGGTTTTATTTGGAATACATCATTAGTTACAACTTTTGCTTCATTATTTAATGGATGTACTAACTTTAATAATGGTCAACTTCCAGGAGTAGGAGGTACATTATCTTGGAATACAGGAAATGTAAATACAATGTTTCAAACATTTTTAAATGCTTCTTCTTTTAATCAAGATATAAGTAGCTGGACTTTCCCTAAAGTAACTACTTTTGCATCTATGTTTTCAAATGCAACTAATTTTAACAATGGATTACCTCCTGGAGTTAGTGGAGTTTGGAATATAGGAACTTTATTGCCAGCAGGAAATATATCTATGGCAAGTATGTTTTCAGGAGCATCAAGTTTTAATCAAGATATTAGTTCTTGGGATATGACAAAAGTCACTAATGTTTCTAGTATGTTTACAAATGCAACAGCTTTTGATCAGAATTTAGGAGCATGGAACATGAGTACAGTTACAACTTTTACTAACTTTATGTCAGGAAAAACTGCTGCAACATTTTCAGCAGCAAATCTTGATGCTATTTATAATGGATGGATAGCTAATGAATTAGGAACTGCCAAATCAATATCTTTTGGAACTGCTAAATATACAGTTGCAGGAGTTGAAGGTAGAGGTTTATTAGCTAGAACTAACACAACTAAAACTGTAACTGGATCTTCTAATAATGGAGGATTAATAAGGTTAACAGTAACAGCTCACGGATTGACTACTAATAACAAAGTATTTAATAAAGGTATCTTAGGAACTACAAATGCTAATGGTTTATGGATAGTTACTGTTGTTGATGTAAATACAATAGAATTACAAGGAAGTGTATTTAATTCAGCTTGGGTAGCAGGTGGTACTCAGACTTGTAGAACAGGTTATGGTTGGACTATAACAGACGGAGGTAATGATATACTTACTGGTATAGTTGCTTCTTATACTTTAAATAATGTAACTACTGATGCAACAGGTTTAAGTCCAACAGGTACTGCTGCAGGTATAACTTATGTAGCTGGTAAAACTGGTAACTGTGCTGTTTTTGATAATTTAAACGATAAGATTGACATAGCTGATACAACTAACTTATCATTTACTGATGGAGTGGATGATATTCCTTTTTCAATAAATATGTGGGTATATTTTACAGGTTTTAGTATTACAGGTAATTTCTTATTTAATAAAAGAGCTAATACATTAGGTAATAATGAATATCAATTTACTTATAGTACTTCATTATCCGCTATAAGATTTGTTAAAATTGATAAATTAGATTCTGGCGCTACTATATATCAAGGTATGCGCTCTCCAACTTCTATTATTTCACTTAATACTTGGTATAATATAACTTGGACAGATGATGGAAGTAAAACATTTGCAGGAATGAAAATGTATATTAATGGAGTAGAACAAACCGTAACAGAATTAAGTGCAGGTTCTTATACAGGAATGCCAAATGGAACATCTATAACAAGAATGGGACAAGCAGCTTTTGGCGTACTTGACGATAATTCAAGACATCAAGGACGCTTAGAAGATGTAAGTGTTTGGAAAGGTAAAGTATTAAGTCAAGCAGAAGTAACTTATTTATATAATGGAGGAGCTGGTAGAACATATCCTTTTTAACAATTAAACTAAAATATAAATGAAAAAATTTTTAATAGATAATTGGAAAACTAATTTACTTGGAGTGTTATGTTTAGGTATATTAGGAGCGTATATTTTTAAACTTATAGATACAGAACAGCTTATTACTATTCAAGGTTTTCTTGTAGCAACTGGATGGTTTTTAGTACAGGAGGCTAAAATGAATAATGATAAGCCTGATGTTCCTCCTGAAGATCAATGAAAGACTTATTAGAATATTTACATAATATGAGAATAAACTCTGAAGCAATAGGTATACAGAAAGATTTATTACTTGCAGCTCTAATAGGAGTTGTATCTAATCTTCCAAAAGAAGTTAAGTCAAGTTTTAAACAAGCTGTTCATATAATAACAGGCACACTACTATCTACTATAATGACACCTATGGTAATAGGTCTTGTAGAAAGTGTCTTCCATACCACATTACCAGCTGCAAGTGGTTATGGTATAGCATCGTTAATAGGTATAGTTGGAATAGGTACAATAAAGAAAATATTAATCAGTAGATTTTCTACTCCAACTGAAAAGAAAGATGAAGACTCCTAGTCTTAATGATACATATGTTATTACAAATGCTTTAGGAAATGAAATAAGATTTTCAGCAGAACTAATGGCTTGGAATAATTTATTATTAATTATACTAACTATAGCATCATTTATGGTTATGGTTAATAGACTTACTAATTGTAATAAGAGAAATGCCTGGACTAAAGTTATGTTCGGAGGTTTAGGCATCGTATCTCTTGCAGGTTTATTATATCCTATAGAACTTGGACTTATAGGAGTAAATATTGTCGTTACTGCAATACTGCTAATCGACTTTTTTAAACACGATAAAAATAAATGTTATGGTAACAGGAACGAAGGGGATTAATTTAATAAAAGAATTTGAATCTCTACATGATGGAGATTTAAGAACAATAGGTTTACAACCTAAAATGTGTCCTGCATATATATGGACAGAAGGATATGGTCGAGCAATGAGAGATGAACGAGGCAACTTTATTAAAGGAGCTCAATTCAAGTCTAAAGCTTATGCTAATATAAGTATACATAATGAAGCTGAAGCAATTAAAGCCCTTCAGGAGGACTTAAAATCTAGAGAGGTAATAGTTGCCCAGAACATAAAAGTTCCTTTAACACAGAACCAATTTGATGCCTTAGTAAGCTACGTATACAATACTGGAGGTTCAGGAACATTATATAGTCTTATAAATAAGAAAGCTTCTCCTGCAGTTATACGTAATTGGATTGAGACACGTTATATAACTGGAGGTGGACGTAAACTTCCTGGTCTTGTAAGAAGACGAAAGGCTGAAGCTGACTTATATTTTACACCATGAGAAAGATAATATTTATATTATTAGTTGGTATTGTATTAGCCTCATGTGGTGCTAGCAAGAAAGTTCGTCAACAGGTTCATGCTGTAGAAGCTGAAAGAGTAGAAATGGTTATTAGAGATACTTCTGCAGTTCATGTTAATACAGATATTAATGTAGTAGTTGCAATAGATGTAGAAGAAGAGGAAATTACTATAACTGCTGCAGATACAACTAAAGCAATGATAGTAGATGGTAAGCCTTATAATAATGTAGTTATTAAAAAGAAGACAAAGAAAGATAAGTCTACTTCTAAAGATACAACTACTATACGAAGAGATAGTACTGGTAGTATTGGAGGTAGAACTCTAAAGGTTAATCTTAAAGAAACTTCTATAGATATAACAGATAAAGAGACTGAAGAACCTTTTCAATTCTACTTATATGCAGGTGGATTCATCTTCTTACTTTTAATATTATACTTCATTTATAGAAGAATTACAAAATAAATTTGGATATATGGAAAATATTCCGTATATTTGTAATTATTTTTAAAAATCAATATATGAAATTAGAAGAAATTAAAGAATTCCTACGTAATAAGCCAGGCTATTTAAAGGAAGGTTCTAAACGATTAAGGAGTCATTTAAGAAATAAAGGATTCAATGCATCTGTATTTAATTGTAAGACTGCTCTTAGAGAAGTTAATGCAGAGTCAAGAAGTACATTACCTACTACTAAAGTAAATCCTAAAGTATTATTCTACGACATCGAGACTTCATACAACATAGTTAAGTCTTGGCGAGTTGGTTATAATATGACTATACAACCAGGAGATATAATTAAAGAGCGTAAAATCATATGCGTATCTTATAAATGGTTAGGAGAAGATGTTGTATATAATTGTCACTGGGATCACATTCATGATGATTTTGAACTATTAGTAAACCTCATAGAAGTACTTAATCAAGCAGATTTAATTGTAGCTCATAATGGAGATGGATACGATCTGCCTTGGATTAGAACTAGAGCATTACAGCATGGAATTCCAATGAGACCAAATTATAAACAGTTCGATACACTTAAAGTAGCTAGACGTAAGTTTAATTTCAATTCAAATAAATTAGATTACATATCTGAATATCTTGGATTTGGAAATAAAATTAAAACAGACATGTCGTTATGGGATGATATTATACTTAGACATTCTGATGAAGCATTGTTACAGATGATAGAATACTGTAATAAAGACGTTGTATTGCTTGAAAAAGTTTATAACAAACTTGTATTCCACGAAGGTCCTATGTATCACTTAGGCGTCCTAAATGGCGGTTTAAAGACTTCTTCTCCTTATAGTACAGGTGGAGAGATTCAATTCTCTCATACAACTACAACTCCTACTGGAGCTATTAAGAGAGTAATGAAAGACTTATCTACTGGTCAATTGTTTGAATGGTCAGATGCAACTTATAAAAAATATCAATTAAATCAATAACATAGGATCCGCTTAGCTTAATATATTAGTTAAGCGGATTTTTAATTTAAATAAATATGACGCTCGATAAAATAATTTACGATGTGCGTGAACAGCTTAGACAATATACTACAGACAGTGAAATTGACGATCGCTACATTATACACCTATTCAATCTAAAACGTGCAAAATACCTACGCCAAGATCTTAACAACTATCAAAGGACTACAGATATTACAGTCACTCAAACAATATGTATGGAGACTGAAGTTGTCTCAGCAAATGAATGCAATCTTGACTACGATTGCGGAACGATTCTTCGTACTAAAGAAAAAGTCCCTAATCCACTTGAACTACATATTAAATCTGCTATTACAAAAGTTAAACCTACTACGCGCTTGTCTGTGCCGTTTAATTTCGTAACTAAAGAAAAAGCCGTATATAGTAATTTTGCTCCTTATAGCCATGGTATATATGCTTTCTTAGATAATGACTTACATATATACCTTGTATCTACTTCTCCTGAAATAAATCTTATAGAATGTATTTCAGTTACTGCCGTGTTTGAAAATCCTCTAGAAATGTTAAATTTTAATACTTGTTGTGGATGTGACGAACCTTTACCTTGCTTTGATATAGAAACAACAAACTATCCTTTACAACCACACTATGTAGACCTTATTAAAGCGGAGGTTCTTAAAGATCTTTCTTTAGGTCTTAGTATTAGAGAGGATAGAGAAAATGATGCAGATGATGAGCAAGAACAAGAGAACAGAAGGTAAGATAATTTCTCATTATGGTATAACAGATTATTATAAGTATTTCAAGAAAGAGAATCCTACCTTAAAAATTACATACCAACAATATACTAAGATAATTAAACAGTTTAATGAGAATCTTATTAATCTTATAATAGATGAAAATGTAACTTATGTACTTCCTTATCTTGGTTCAAGTTTATCTATAAGGAAAACTAAACGTATTCCTCGTATAGTAGATGGTAAACTATATAACCCAACTCCAGTAGATTGGGTAGCAACTAATAAATTATGGGATGAAGATGAAGAAGCTAAAGATAAAAAGTTACTTGTACGGTACAATAATAATCATACGTCTAAGTATGTATTTAGAGTTAGCTTTAGAAAATATATACATCCTTTTATAAATAAGAAATATTACAATTTTCAAACTAGCAGAAAGTTCTCAAGACTTTTAGCTGCTAGAATAAATGATGAAAATAAAGATAAATACGATACATTTTTGCTCTACTAATTATGACAAATGGAAATTTAAAATCGCTAGGTACAATACTATGGAAAGTAATGAAAAATCCCTTGGCGTCAGAACTAACTTATGAAGAAGCTGCTGAATATGCAACTGAGTTCTTAAAACTACTTGGAGCTCCAGCTGCTTATGAGAATAAGTTATTTACTGCAGATTTAATTAATCATAAAGCTGAATTGCCTTGTGATATACTTAAAATAGATGGTGTACGTTATTTAGATTCGTCTGATCCACAAACAGCATCAGCCTCACGATTTATCGCTATGAGAGAAGCTACTAATGCTTATCATGATAGCGCGCAAGAACATGCTAATGAACAAGAGAATGATTTTGACCTCAGAGGTAATCATAGACGCTCTGAGTTTACTTATAAAGTTCAGAAGGGTATAATCTTTACCTCTATGAAAGATGGTTGCGTAGAGATGGCCTATAAAGGTTTGTCTATAGATGAAGATGGATTTCCTCTTATACCAGATAATGAAAAGGTAGCTATTGCAATGGAGTATTATATTCTATCACGCTATCTTGAACCTCTTTGGTTAATGGGTAAGATAACAGATAAAGCTTTTAACTATATAGAACAAAAGAGATATTTTTATATGCCATCAGCATTCACGGCTTTACAAATGCCAAACTACGATGGAATGGAGTCTATGTGCAATGCTATTAATAGATTAGTAGTAAGTCCATCAGCACATGCAAACTTTTACAAAAAACTGGGTGAGAAAGAACGCATCCGTAAATATAGATAACACATGAACAAAGCAGTTACGCACAGTTTTCGAGGGATGAATCAGGACATTCGCAAATCATCCTTCCCAAACGAATTTTATTTTGAAGGTAAAAATATACGTATCATTGCTACTGATTCACAAACGACAGGTGCTGTCACTAATGAAAAAGGCAATAAATTAATATATGCAGTACCTGTACCGGTTATAGATTATGGAATTAAAACTATAAGTTATGACGGTAAAACATTAGATTATACTACTGATGAGATTGCTCAAATGGCATTTCAAACTACTTCTCAACCAGGACTTCAGTATATAATTGGACATACAACAACTAGAAGATATATAGTTTTATTTACTTCTGATGAAGCTGGATTTGATTGCATATGGAGAATAGATCTTGAATCTGCAAATTACGATATAGAGTTATTATATTTACGTAATATGTTATTTAACAGATTAAATCCTATTCAAGCGCTTAATAATTTTGAGAACAAAGTAATTGATAAAGTATATTGGATAGATGGTATTCATCAAATGAGATTCATAAATATAGAACATTCTATTGATAATGAAGATTTAGAAAACCTTATAGACGTATCTTTATCTACGATTGATATGGTAGGACAATTTGATGTATCTCAACCTGTTATAGTAGGTGTACTTTCAGGAGGTATTCATACAGCAGGTATGATACAATATGCTTATAACTTATATAGACTTAATTCATCTCAGACTCGATTATCTCCTCTTAGCCAACTTGTTGCTTTAGATAAAGACTCTCTCGGTGGAGGAGCTCTTAATGAGGTTGTAGGATCAACGCCTGTAATCAATATAAATAATATAGACGAAGATTATACTCATATAAAAGTATATGCAATTAAATACACATCATTTAATGAAGCTCCAACTATATCTATTATAGAGGATAGAGAAATTTCTTCTTCAAGAAGTCTTGAAGTATTTGATGATGGAAGTGTCATCACAGCAATATCTTTAGAAGAATTTCTATTCTTAGGTTCAGATATACTTATACCTAAGCATATTAATTCAAAAGATAATAGACTATTCTTAGCTAATTATGAAGAACGTAATTATAATGTTGAACTAGATGTAAGAGCTTTTGGTTTTAATAGTACACAAGAAGCTACTTATTATAATGATATAGAATTAGATGTAGATTTAGAAACTCTAATTGGAACTCCTACAACAATACATGCTGGAGAATATCCTGACGATCCTGAAGATAAAAATGATTCTATAAATTTATACTATGATATATTTAAATTTCAAGAAGATGGAGTTACTCCTGGAGGTGAAGGTAAGTATTTAAAATATGAACTTCATCAATCAGAGGAATTCAATGCAGATGCTCGTTATTTTAAAGACGAAGAGATTTATAGATTAGGTATAGAGTTTGTAAATAGTTTTGGACAATATTCGTTACCACGATGGATAGGTGATTTTAAAGCCTTAGAAGGAAATCTTAGAGGTCAATTCAATGATCTTATAGTTACGCTTAAACCGGACTTCTTTACATGGCTTAATACCTCTACTAACTTTCAAACTGAATATGATATACCTGTAGGATATAGAGTATTAATAGCTGAACGTAATGTTAATGACAGAACTATTGTAGCTAATGGACTTATATCTCCTATGATGATTAATGATAAGTCTACTAGAGATGTAAGGTATGATAGACCCGCAGATATATCTTATGTAAAGGAGAAAGCTGATGAGATACCTAAACTTCCTAATATGATACTTAGGAATGCAGGTCCAATTACAGATGGCTTTGATAGAGAGTTTGGTAGTAATACCAGGCCGCTAGAACTATCCAAGAATTTACAACAAATGTGTGTACAAAGAGAAAGTCCTGACACAGAATTTCCACGAGCACATTCAGGTAATGATGATACATTTGGTAGATTCTATCAATATAATGCAATGTATCAATTATATTCTCCTGAATTAACTTTTAATCAATCCGTACAATTAAGTCAAGGATATGAATTTAGAATTAAAGGAGGTCTTATAAATGAATATAATTCTATATGGGGCAAGACATTTGCAGAGAATGGAACCGTATCTCATGAAGGAAAAGGATATAATGGAGTGTCTCTTACGTTTGCAGATACTAAAAATAGTATAACTAGTGATGGAGAGAATCCTACAAGTAATGGCATTATATGCCATCCATTAGGAAGTCCTGCTCAAACTGTAGCATTTACTAGTTTCTATAGAGGATATGGAGATGTAAATATAACTGATACATTTTTATCTGCTAGAGATATAGTATCATTTCCTATACCATTTACAGTTAATGCAGGAACAATGCCTGTTACTGTAGAACAAAATGGACAATATCCTTGGGACGCTATAAGGTTTGCTTCTAATAATAGAGATATTATTTTTACAACACTTGATGATTTCAGAAGAATTGAACTATCATATGTTATAACTCCTCAAGCAGGATTTGAAACTGTTGAATATACGGCAAGTATATGTGCAGATTCAGAAGGAAGTAATGTATTATCTACTGTTACTGTTACAGGAAATGGAATAGCGTCTTTTAATATTAATAGACCTGAATTTGCTAACGCATATAAAGAATATCATCATTATTTAAATATAAAAGCTACAGATAATCTTATTGTAAGAATAGATATATTTGCTCAAATAATGGAAATTGATGGATCTCCTGTACAAGTAGGAGTTGTATCTGCAAATAATATTATAGACGTTTCTCCTCAAGGAACAACATCAACAATAAATTTCTTTAAACCTCCTACTAATCAATTAACTTATGGTATATATGGAGCTCCAGAGATTACTGTTAGAGGACAGAATGTCGCTAACTATAATAAAGATACCAACTACAAATATATAAATACTTTCTTAGATATACGTGGAGATAAAGATAGTAGTTGGAAAGATGATGGTAAATTTGGACGAGCAATAATATCAGGTAATAGCGATGTAACAAGATGTATTACATTTGTATTAGATAAGCCAGGAGAAGAAGATAATTCAAATCTTCCTTATTTTGATAGACCTTTACTTGAAACTTTATTTACTGATGCAGCATTTGCAGATAACGTAACTAATCTTGGTCTTATAGGTGAGATAGTTAAACCTAGAACACAAATTTATCTTGGTAATATATATGGAGGTAATACATGGGAAGATAAGAAACGTACTAAATATATAGAGATAGGTGACTTTAAAAGATTTGATGCTTTAATTCCAGCAAACTTTATAGCATCACCTGGAGATACATTTGTAAACTTCTTTAAGTTTCAAAGAGTTATCCCTAAGACTCCTACAGTATTTCAACAAGGTGTTCCTACTTGGCAAGAAATAGTAGAATTCTATACAGAGTCTACTGTCGATATGAAGAATAGAAACGATCTTAGTTTTGATGCATGGGATAGTAAGTTTCATTATACAGAAGCAGAGTATCAACAATATAATAGAGTTTATTCTCAGCAATCTGATTTAGTAACTCAAAGAGATCTTGATTTTAATGTTAAGAAAATAGATAGTTTTGATACTAATATAATATCTACTAAACAGAAATCTGCAGGTGAAATAATAGATTCATGGACTGACTTGTTGCAAAACGAAGTCTTAACATTAGATGGTAAGTTTGGAGCTATTAACTCCCTACCTTCATTTAATGATGAATTATACGCAATACAAGATAAAGCTTTTGCTTTTCTATCTATTAATCCTCGTGTACAAGTACAAGGTAATGATGGTCTTGCTATAGAGTTGGGAACTGGTCAAGTTTTATCCGACTACAAATATATATCTACAGATTCAGGTACTCTTAATAAATGGGGCGTAGTAGTAGCTACTCAAGGTATATATTTCTATGATGCCTTAAGTAATTCGTTTAACGCATTTAGAGGCAATATAACGGGACTTTCTGACTTAAAAGGTATGCATACCTTCCTCGTGAATAATGTGTCCTTAAATGACGTTAAAATCGATAATCCACTTATAAAGAAAGGTATAGCTTCAGGATATGATTATATAAACAATGATGTACTATTTACGTTTCATCAAGATAATTCACCTGACTTTACATTTTCATTTAATGAACTTGTGGATACATTTGTATCTTTCTACGACTATCTTCCTACTATGTATATAAGCAAAGGATTGTTTTTAATAGCTGTAGATCCTACAGATACTAAACTATATAGTCAATATGATGGGAAGTATAATGAATTCTTTGATGTTAAATATAAATCTTCAATTACATTTAATGTAAATCCAGACGCAATGTTAGATTGTGTCTTTGATAATATAAACTTTAAGTCAGAGGTATATGATATGATAGATGGTAAAGATGTTGTTGATAAAACTTTAACACATATACGAGCTTATAATGATTATCAAGATTCTGGTGTTAATCCTATTCCTTTAGTAGTCGGTAGAAATAACAACCTTCGTCGTAAATTTAGAGATTGGAACGCACTTATACCTAGAGAAGGACGTAATAGAATTAGAGCTCCTTGGATTAAGCTGCAATTAGATTTTGATAATACGACAAATAATAAAGACTATAAGTTTGTACTGCATCCAGTTAATATATTCTATACTATATAAAGTATATAATAATTTATTATAAAATAACTCCCAAAAAGTTTGTTTTTCTTATATAAATTCGTTATATTTGCAGAACAACTTACTAGACAACCAATATAGATGGGAGGAGACATAAAAAATCTTCTCCCATTTTTTGTAAAACAACATTACAACATGGCAAGATTCGATTATTTAAATGACTATTTAAATTCAAATATGAATAAATTTAACAAAGGAGGTATGCTTACTCAATATAACGTAGGCGGAACTCATGAACAAAACCCTAATGGAGGTATTCCTTTAGGTGAAGATGCTTCAGTAGAGCAAGGAGAAACTTCTGTTGATGTAAATCAACAAGGAGCTCCTCAAGAAAGACCTACAGGTTCTAAGTATATATTCTCTGATAGACAAGAATGGACTGCTGCAGATGTAAAAGCTGCTGGACTTCCATCAATGGGTAAAGATAAAATGACTGCAGCTGAATATACTACAAAGCTTTTTGAAAAAAGTAAGGGTAGAGAAGGTGATTTAGCATCTAAAGAAACTCTTAAAACATTTACACAAAGAGCTCAAAGACTTGCTGAGTCTAAGAGAATGGCAGAAGAACTTGCTGTTAATCAAGCAATGTTAGCTAATGCACAAGCTAATCCTATTGCTCCAGAAGAACCTATGCCTCAAGAATATGCTGGTATGGAAAACTATACAGAGCAACCTCAAGAACAACAAATGTTTATGGGAGGTAACTTTAGTGCATCTGAAGCTGGCAATCTTACAGGAGGAGCTTCTGGCATAGCATCAACTATGCCTAATGCTAAGCTTAATTTTGCTTGCGGAGGATATATGAAACATAGATATGATGGTGGAGGATATCAAGAATTCTTTAGTAACTTAAATAAAAACTCTGGAAATGCTCCTGATACCGTAGGATATAATTATGGAAACACAGTAGGTAATACTACAGGATTAGGAGGAATGTCTGATACAGCTAAACTTGGATTAGGTTCAGGAAAAGCTGGTTTAACAAGCGATCCTGCAGGCCCAGGAGCTGGTGCTTATATAGGAGCTGCTACAACAGCTTATGATTTATATAATACAGCTAAGACAGGTAAAGGAGCTCCTAGAGATATGGCTACAGGAATTGCTACAGGAGCAGCTAAAGGAGCAATGGCAGGAATGGCATTTGGACCTTGGGGAGCTGCTATTGGAGGAGTAATTGGAGGAGCAGCTGGAGGCATAGCATCTAAAGCAGCAGAGAAGGACTTCTGGAAACAAACTAATACAGCTATTACTCAAGCAAATTCAGGTATGCCTAACTCACAAGCATGGTCAGGAGTAGCATCTGCAAGAGGTGGATATATAACTTCTAAACCTGCAGCTTATGCAGGAGGAGGACTTACAGGTAAAGATAGAGGAACAGGCGATAAAGCATATCCAATGGTTTCATCAGGAGATTTTGCAGGAGGAGATAGATCTTATCCTATACCTACTCGTGGAGATGCAATTGATGCATTGAGATTAGCTGGACTTCATGGAAGATCAGACGTAAGATCAAAAGTATTTGCTAAGTATCCAGATCTTAAAAAAGCATTTGGAGGATATACTTATGCTAACGGAGGGCCTGATGATCCTAATCAGTTTAATTTACTTAAGAATTCAACTGGATATCCATATGAAACTCAATATGGAATGAAACCACTACCTTTAATTAGTAATATAAATGCTCCTGGACAAATGACTATGCCAGCAGGACCATATACTCCTAAGTTACCTAGAACACTTATGAACGCTCCATTAGAAGGACAAGAATCCAATATCGTTAAAAACTTACAAGATATAACAGGAGTGCCTTCTACAGCACAAGGATATGGAACTGCATGGGGAGCTAAAAGTGATAAAGCTATGCATGAATATAGAATGAAAAATGACCCAGACTATGCTACAAAAACTGCAAATTGGCTTAAAAATAATCCTGGAGGAGACCCTGTTTCAACATATACAAAAGATGAAATTACTTCAATAGAATATGATGAAAATAAAGAACCATTTAAACTTGGAAGTAATTGGAGAAATTGGAGTGGATTAACTAGAGAAGGTTATACCCCGTATAATCAATCTCCAACAGCTATTCCTCAAATAGATAATCCTGCATATATAGCTAAACAAGAAGCTGAAAATGCAAAGAATGCTGACTTTTTAAGATTTGTAGGAGAAACTGAAGGTAAATATGCTGCAGATAAAGCAACTAAAGATATTGCAGACAAAAAGAAAGAAGAAGATAAAAATAAACCTGGATTCTTTGATAAATACGGAACTGATATCGCAAGAGCCGCTCCTATATTGTCTAATATACAAGCAAGAGCCGCTATTACTGATCCAACAGGAACTCGTTATGCAAGATTAAATGATGCATATAATGTTCCTCAAGTAGATGAAGCTAGATTGTTAAGAGATGTTAATGCATCTTATGCTAATCAAACTAGAGCATTAGGACAAATGGGAGGTAGTCAAGCGCAACAAAGAGCAGCTTTACTTGGAGCTGGAGCTCAAGATGTACAAAGAAGAGGTCAAGCATATGAAAGTATGGCTAATGCTGATTTAAATAGAGCTGCACAAGAACAGCAGTTTAAAACTGGTATAGCTCAATATAATGCAGCAGCTGGCGATAGAGAGATTGAAACATATGCAAAAGATATTGGTAATGTAGAAACTCAACGTTCTAAATTTACAGGAGAGATTGGAACACAAGCTGGAGATGTAGCTAAAGAACAAGCTTATAGAGAAATGGTTAAAAATCTATATGGTTATGATGACAAAGGTAACTTTGTTAATAAGAAAACAGGTGAAAAGGTTACTGCAGGTGAATTAGCTTTATTAAAAGAAGAAACTGCTAAAAAATCTACAACCAATATGAATGTAGTTGGAGGCCAAACAGGAACAGTTATTAGCGCAATGGGAGGTTATATTAAAAGAAGAAAAGCAAGATACTAATGGCAAATAGATATACAAATTTAACACCGTCAGCATATACTCCTCTAACATTAGAGGAAATTGCTATGGTGCCAGCAATGAAGCGAAAAGCTCATGATGAATTAGCTAAACAGCTTGCAGAATCTGCTGTAAAAGTAGATCCATTAAAGGTTCATGAAGCAGAAGCTATGAGGATTAAAGGAGAAATAGAAGGAGGCGTAGCTAGTTTATCAGAACAACTTGCTTCCCAAGGAATATCTCCTGAAGCTCAACAACAGTTTTATAAATTAAATAAGCAATACAGAGATGAACTTGCACCTACTGGTCGTTTAGGTAAAATTAATTTAGCTAAACCAGCCATGGAAGCTTCTAAAAAGGCTTTTATGGATGCTCCTGAAAATAAAGAAATGCCTTTAGAGGTTAAGAAAAAAAGATGGGAAGAACATGTTGCTAAATATACAGGATTTGAAGGAGAAGGAATTGACCAATCTAAATTAGGTATTACTAATATAACAGATTTAGGAGCTCCTGGATTTCAAGATTTACAAAAAGATTTAACCTGGGGCCGTACTAATTTAGGAGAAACAACAAGAACATTTTTGCAAAATTCTGGAGCCAAATTTGAAGCAGGTCCTTTTGGAGGTTTAATCATGGTAACTAAAGATGGTAAAGAAATTAAAACTGATAATATCAAACAACTTAATGATCTTAAAACATTTATGGAAAATAAATGGATTAAACCAGAAGGAGAAGGATCTCAATATGCTGAATTTGCATATATGGATAAGCAAAATTTAATTGATCAACTTAATGCTGGTTTAGGCATGATGGAAGAATCTAAATCTATTAAAGATTTAAATGTACAAAATCAATATATTGGAGCTCCTGCAGGTACAGGAGGAGATGATGCTGGAGATATGGAAATACTTGATGTAGAACATGATATAGCAAGAGAAGATCTTACTAAGAAATCTTTTGGTCAAAATCAATTAAGATTAAATGAACTTCAAAAGATGAGAGATGGTAATAGTGGAAAACCATTAGAACCTAAATTAGAAGCAGAGTATACTGCGCTTAATAAGTTTGTTCAACAAAATAACGCTAAGATTCAAACTGATCCAGAGTATAGAAAAGCACAAGTAGAAGAAAAGAAAATAAGAGCAGGGTTTGTTGCTAAAGCTCCAGGTAAATATAAAGATATATATGAAGATATATTGTCTGGTAAAACAAAACTACATGATCAATCAGGCACTCCTTCATCTAGAGCTATTGAAGAATTTAGAAAAGAACATCCTAATATGAGTGTTGGAGATCTTCAGAAGATATTACAAGATTCTGGAAATTTATTTACTAATGAACATACTAAAAAGAAATGGGAAATAGCTAATAATTACAATAAAAAGAATAACTTAACTTCAGATTTCTATCAATTAGCTCCTAGAACAGAAAAAGGAGAACAAAATTATAAGCGATTTAATAATCAATTAGAAAACGTAATAGCAACTAATACTACTAATACTCTTCAAAATATGGGTCTTATAACTGGAGTCCAAGTAGAAGGTCAGGATAAATATGATATTACCGATGATGATAGAAAAGGAATTCAAGACATGGTTAAAAATCAAGTTGAACCTGGTTCTTTACAAATATCTGGTTTTAGCGAAAACAATGTTACAGGTATGCCATCAGTTAAAATATCTTTCCAAACTAAAAAAGACGCTAAAGGATATGATTTATCAGGAATGTGGGGTGGAGGTAATGAAGTTATTGGCGCAGATGGAGAAAGAGTTACATTTGATTTAGATATACATAATTTAAGTAATATTCCTGACAAAGATAATAATCTAGCAACTAGACATGCTGTTGGTGATTTAGCTAAATTCCTATATGAAAATGGAGGAGCAAAAGGTAAAGCTATATCTATTCAAATGATGAAGAATTTAAAAGATAAAAAGAAAAAATAATGGGTAAGAAAAGAATAAATCCTGACGATTCTGATTTCGAAAGAATGTATTCATCTTACATTAAAGGAGATTATGATCAGCAATTTGAACAAATGGTTGAATCTAGCCCCTTTAAAGATAAGAATTATGAAGATGATACATTAGACTTAACGAATGAAGATTATTTAGATGGAGACGAAAATCCATATACTTATCAAGGAGGTCTTGATTTAGAAGCTAAAGATCCATTTAATGAAATCAGAGCTGTTAATCAAGGCGGTTGGTCTGAAGCAGGGACGGGAGTTGGAAGAACTGCTTCTAAAATATCTAGAGAAGTTCTTAAAACAGCTGGAGCTATTGGTGGGGCTACTGCTGGTCTTGTTGGTAATACTCAAGATTTACTTACCGGTAAAGATGATACTGATTTCTTAAGTGCTACATTTAATAATGATTTTATTAAAGGAGTTGATAAAAGTTTTGATGATTTTAATAAAGCTAATTTACCTGTATATGTAAAAGATGCAGTTACTAATGGAGACTTTTGGGATAAAGTATCTAGTGGAGAATTTTATGCAACAGAAGGAGCTGATGGTCTTGGTTATATGATATCAGCAATGGGTCCAGGATTTGCTGCTAAAGCTCTTGGACTTGGTAATAAAATATTTAGAGCAGGTGTTGGATTAAATAGACTTAGATTTGCAGGTAATGTTAATAAAGCTAGAAAAGCAATGGGAGCTATGTCTGCAGGAAAAATAGATGGAGTTATAATTCCTGCTTTTAATACATTTTTTGAAGCTGGAGCTGAAGGAAAAGGAGTAGAAGATACTCTTAATCTTCCTGAAAATGTTCAAAAATATTATGAAGAAAATCAAGGTTCTCAACAACATCAACAACTTACTATACAAAAATTAAAAGATTTAGACGTTCAAAGAAAAAGCGGAGAAATAGATGCAAATCAATATAATGAATTAAGCGCTTCTGCAAGTCAGAATGCTCTTGAAGAAATGAGAAAACAAGATGTTAGTTCATCTGTTCAAAGAGCTGTTTTAAAAAATGCATTTATATTAGCTGGGCCTAATTATATTCAGGCTAAAATAATGTATGGTAAAAATGCTGCAAAAAACTTAGCGAAGAAAGTTACAGAAGCTCCTGTTGAAGGAGGTAAGAAGACTATTGGTGAAGCTATAGGAGGTGCGGTTAAAGCAATTCCTGAAACTGGAGCCGGTAGAGGAATTAAAAGAGTAGGTGAAGGTTTCTTAGTAGAAGGTGGTGAAGAGGTTTCTCAATCAGCTATAGAGCATAGAAGTGTTGAAGATGCTTTATCTGGAAAAGTAGGAGAATCTGTTATAGATGATTTTGCTTTAAATACTTTTACAAACGACTTTGTTAAAACATTATCGACTACAGAAGGACAGGTTGCTGGATTCTTAGGAGGTATACTTGCCGCACCTATATCTGTATATCAAGGAGCTAAGCAAGATGTTAAAGATAAAACTAAAGAAGCTCAACTTATTAGTAAAATTAGAGCCGCAGGTTCATCTATAAACGATATACATCTTCCATTATATCAAACTAGAGTAGCAAAAGATCCTAAGACTGGAGAAGAGTTTGATGAAATTATAATGGATGAAAATGGTCCAGTTCAAAATAAAGAAAATATAATTAAAGCCGGTAAGGCTATTAAGCATAATGAAGAGTTATCTAGAATATATGATAAAGCTGTATTAGAAGGCGATACAAAAACAGTTGAAGATGTTGTAAAGAAAGCTGAACATGATTTAATAATGAATTTTATTAATGAAGACGAAGTATCTTTAGACGCTTTAGCTCAACATTTAGATGCCACAATGCCATCAGACACAGAAGACGCGTCTACTAATAAAACTAATCAATCTAGACGTAATAGTATTATAGATAAAGCTAAATTTCTACAAAAAGAATTAACATCTTTTAAAGACATGTCTACTAATATTATAAAAATAGATAAGAAAGATGCTAGCGATAAACAAGTTGAAGATTTTCTTGAAACATTAGGAAAAGAATTTTTGTCAGACACATCAAGAGCTTATGATTTAACTCAAATGCTAGATAAATTAAATGATGCTAAAGCTAATTTAGACAAACAAAGTAGAGTAGTAGAAGTATTAAATCCTAATTATGTAGAAGGAGTATCTCATGAACTTGATAAAACTGTTACAAAACGTCAAAACCCTAGATTAGATCTTGTTCAAAAACAGATAAACGCAATCAATAAAGAACTTTTAAAAATTGATGAAAATCTTAATGTAAATACTTGGAACTCTGAATTAGTTAATAAAGCATTTATTAAACAAACTAATCAAGAGGCTAAGAATGAAAAAGCTTTATCTCCTGAAAAGGTGGCTGAAAATAATAAGAAATCAGTTGATGTTAAAACTGCTAAAACTAGAGATGAACTTGATAAAATTGATACTTCAGAAGATCCTGCATTAGCCGCAGAGAAAGCTAGAAAAGAAGCTGAAATAGTTGCTAAACAAAAAGCTGCAAGAGATGCTAAAATAGCTCAAGAAGAAGAAGAAGAAGAAGAGGGTAATGCTGTAGATAAAGATATGGCTGACTTTATTAGTGAAGTAAGTCAAGAAACTGAAACCACAGAAGAAGCTACAGTTACAGAAGAAGTTATAACAGAACCCGAAGTAATACCTGTTACAGAAGAACCTCAACACGCTCCTCAAGGTAAACAAATTTTACATCCAATAACAGAAGAACCTATTACTATATTAGCAGATGATAAAAATGCTATTAAAATAGTAGATGAAAATGGGGAAGTAAAACAACTTCCTAAAAATAAAAAAGAACCTGGTGATGGATCTGCTAAGGATGTTCCTATAAATGATTCTAATCCAGTATTAGACGGGGCTACTAATACAGATGCTAAAACTCCTGGAGTAGCAACTAATAATACTCAATATTCTGACTATTTAATGGATCCAAGAAGTAAAATTGGAGATCCAGTTACTTTTAGTTTAAATATGGGTAGTATAAATACTAATAAAGAAGGTTTAGCTACAGGAACAGATCCTGCATCTAATGCTTATAATGTATATCAAAGATTATTAAAATCAGGATTTAAAGGAATAACTCCTGATGAAAGAGAGACTCTTATAAGTGGTTTAGCTATTAATTTTAACTATAATAATAAAGCATCATCTTGGTCTGCTTATCCAAAAAATAAAATAGGTGGAAATTATTTATTAAGAAAATCAATTATAGATGCATTAATAGAAGGTAATTCATTAGAATCATTATCTACTATAGTTAAGAATCAAGAAACTGCATCTTTTAATTCTGAATTAGATGGTAAAGTTCCTGCTAAAAATAATGTTTTAGAATTATATGATTTTACTGAAGTAAAAAATATAACAGATGAAGTTCCTTTATATCATATAAATGATTCAGGAGAACCTATTAGAGTTTCTAGAGCATCTGCTAAATTTGAATTTAAAGATAGTAAAGTTAAGCCAGATTTATCTGGAGAAATATTTGTTGTATTAAAACATCCTAAAGGAAATAATGTTCCAGCTAAACTTAATACAAATAAATTAAATAGTAATCAAGCATATGGTTTAGCATCTATATATGCTGAACTATTAAAAGATCCTGAATTAAGAACAACACCTATTTCTGCAATAGATAGTTTACAAGATGCTTTAACTGATTGGCTTTCTAATGAGGTAAAAGTATTAGGAAATAATCCAGACCTTATTAATTTTGGTCAATTAATTGAATTATTAGTAGTAGAAGAAAGTAAACATGGTAGAGAGATAATTGTTAATAATGATACTGACTTCGCAACTAATATTCAATTTATGAATGTTCAATATCCATTAGATACTGCAGAAAGTATTAAAGATCTTGCAAATGCATTAGTTGCTAATAAGAAGCAAAATGTTATTACATTAACAACTAAAGAGAAAGTAACATCTATACCTAAGATTAATTTTCAAAATAGCACATATTTAAACTATCTATTTCAAAACAAAATTGTTTCTACAGATATTAAAACTGGAGGAGAAAGATCTTTTGTTCAAGCAACTGATTTTAAAACTAAAACTACAGGTTCTGAATTATGGTTACAAAGTAGCGTTAATAAACCTGCGGCTAAAACTCTTAAAGAAAAACTTGCTGCAATAGATACTACTGGATATGCAGAAGCTATAGCTAGCACTGAGAAACCTAAATTAGAAATAGAAGAAGAAAGTATTGCTTCTTTATCTGATGAACAAATACAAAATTTAATAGATGCAATAAATTCTGATTCTAGAATAAAACGTCCAGTAATTTTAAATAGAGAAGCTTTAGAAGAAATAGAGAATTCTACAAGTGGAAGACAAACTGCTGAGATATTAGAAAAATATAACCCAGAGAGAGCTTTTGCTAATAGTTCTTATGGAGTTCATACTATGACAGATATAATAGATGATGCTATTTATGATGCATTTCATCCAGACTTAATTAAAGAACAACTTGCTAAATATGAAAGAGAAGCAGAATTAGATAAACTGATTGGTATAACTACATCTATTGATGTTGCTAGATTAGAACCTACTCAATTTCAAATATCTAAAATCGCAGAAGCTTTAGATATATCTTTACCTGAAGAAGATAATAAAGGTGTTAAATTATTAAGACAATTATCCTTATCTGGAGGTGTTGAATATAAAAATATTCAAGAATGGTTAGATTCAGCAGAGAGTATTGTTAATAACAGAATAGCTGCTGAGAAAAATAAATTAGGATTTACTAGGAAATCTCCAGAAAAATCCGTATCTTTGTTAGAAGACGTAAAAATAGAAAACGATATGGAAATACCTGCTACTGAAGATAATATAGATTATAAAGAAGAACTTAAAAAAGTTACTATTGAAAGTAATTTAAAATCTACTGCAGATGATTATCTTGGAAGATTAGAGCAAATAGATTCTATTCTAATTAATGATTTCATTATACCTAAAGATATGTTGGAAGGATTTCAAAAAGATAAAGTTACTTTGCAAAACGAAATAGATAAGTTCTTAAAAGACAATAAACTAATTAAAAAGTGCCCATAAATGAGTTGTATAGTATTAAAAAATGGAGTTGAATCAGCTCTACATAGACAATTAATAGATTTATTTGGTCAAGAAATTGCAGATAAAAAGATGTCTGTATTCTTATCAGATGATTTTAAGAAAAAGTTTGGAGACTTTCAGGCACTACAAGAAGTTCAATCTGATCTTATTCCAGCAGTTTTCTCAGGTAGACTAAATGAAACTTATGAGCCTAAGTTAACTAAGGACGATGTAGGTTATTATTATTTAGATGCTCAATATACAAAACAATATATAGATGTTGTTGAGTCGAAATTATATGATACGTTTAAATCTGAGAGAGCTATTAATACATTAGTTGATATATTAGCTTCAAATCATTTAGAAGAAACTGGATTCAAGTTAGACTTTGACTCATTAGAGTTAGGGTCTGCTGAATCCTCAGTTTTATTAGAAACATCTATTAGAAATAAAATGATGTCATTAGCCATGGAGTTAATGAGATCTGATAATATGGCGTTTAGAATTAATGGAGGAAGTTTAATGGTTGCATTAAATAATAAAGAAGCTTTAGATGAATTATCTTATAAAGTAAAAGAATTATTTAAAGCAAGAAGATTTGAATATAAAGAAGATGGCCCTGTAGGAGAAGAAGAAATCCACAATGAGGCTGGACTTCAACGTGATCAGATAGTATCTAAATCATCTGTTGAGATTAACCCTAAGAGCAGAATAGGAGCTTTAGTTAAATTAAGATTATCTCTTATTAAGAACCCTAAAGATATAGATCCTGATTTTGGTCAAGCAAAGTCTATCGACTTCAATGTGTTATATAATAAACTTACTAATATATTAAAAGACAGTCCTATACTTATTAAAGATGGTAAAGTAGTGGATGCTTTTAAAGTACTAATAGGCAAGATTGGAGCGCATGCAAACAACGTAAAGTATGCATCTAATCTCGTAGCATATCTTGAGAAATTAGATGTCTTAAAACCACCTAAAAACAGCAAAGAAGCTATAAGACTTAATCAACTTAAAGCAGGTATAATAAGAACGTTTAATCTGCAAAAGAATAAATTTGCTACTAAAACTATAGTTGCAAAAGAGGTTGATGTAATTCCTGCTATTAAAGAAACTATAACTTTACCTAATGGAGCTAAGACATCTAAAACTGTTAAGGCAGCTGTTAAAGGTAATGAGTATACTTATGATACTAAAGATGCCGTATTCTTAAGTAACGGACGTAAAGAAGTTGTAACTGAATGGGGTCTTTCATTTAAAGAATATTTTAAATTTCCTGAAAAAGCTGAAGACGAAGTTAATGAGGCTAAAAGAGAAGAACTTAATTCTGTTATATTAAAGATAGATAAATTAGTTGAAACTAAAAATGTTACTAATTTTGAGAAAGCTCTTAATTTAAATAAAATGTTAAATAAGATAGGTATAGAGATTTCAGATGAAACTCTATATAGAGCTTTAAATCAAAATAAAGATAAAGCCGTAAGCGATGTAGCTTTAGAAGAAAATAGTTTAGGATTTATTAAAAACACTAAAGATGCTCTTTCTAATTCATTTAGAAATCATAATTCTAAAAAACCTATATTTGGATATTACTGGTATAATCAATTAGCAGACGCTAAAATATTTTATAGTGATAATGGTTCAGAATCATCTATATTAACTGCAGGTAAAAACAAATATCTATTCTCTAATCCTACATATATAAACAATAAAATTAATACTTGGAAACAAGATCCTACTTTATTACAAAAAGAATATGATAGTTTAGGAGTATGGGAACAAGGTTCTAATTTATATAAATATCTATTAGCACTAGAAGAACTTACTGAATCAGAAAGAGTTAGAATAAGTTCAGATAGAATTGCTAATTTAAATGTAGAGACTTTTAATAGTTATAGAGATATGAGTGAAAGAAACTCTAGACAAAAAGATGTCAAAGAGCTTTCTAAGAATGAAGATATTAAAGATACTGTTAATGGATTATTATACTCTAAAACTAAAGAAGGAGAGTTTACTCATGGTAGAGGAACAACTGCCCCTGGTAAGTCTACTCAATTAGAAATAGTTCACGGTTTGTATATAGAATCTGGAACATTTTTAAAAGATGAAAAGACTATAGTTGCAAAATCAGATACAGAAGTTATGTTTAATTATCTATTTTCTGAGTTTCAAAGGATGGAAGAAGCTTATGATTTTATTGCTGATGATAAAAATAAAAATAAATTAAATGTTTATTATCATACTAAATCTAATAAATCAGTTAAAGATGAAAATGGAAAAATAATTAAAGGTAATTTAGGCAATGCATTAAAATCTCAATTATTTCCATCGCTTAGTTTTGATAAAATTAATAGTAGAAAATTAGATTTATTAGAAGATATTTATGACGAAAATGGTAGAGTTATATTAGACAATGTATTAAAAGAAAAAGATAAGCTTAAAAATCATATACATTCTGCTATTGTAGAAGAAGTAAAAAAATTAAAACAAGATTTAATTAATGCTAATATAATAGAGGTTGCAGGTAAAGGCCTCTATAATAATAAAGGTATAGATACAAGAGCTGTTGAAGCTTATAATACTGGTAAACAAATAACAGAAAAGGGATTAACTAGAATATTAGGAAATCTATTTCTTAACGGTACAATAAATCAAATTGAATATTCTAAGTTATTCTCAGGAGATGTTGCATACTATAAGAATGAAGTTGATTATATCAAACGTATAGGTTCAAATTTATCTGATGGTATATATCAATATTTAGATGAAGGTACTAAAGATTTTAATATAGGTGTAATTGAACCAGTAGAGTATGTAGAACCTTATTTAAATGAATTAAAAGAAGTTATTCAAGGAGACTCTAAATTATTAAAAGCTTGGGAAGAAAGTGTTAATGCTGCTGATGGTCAAGCATGGATATCTGTTAATAGATGGAAAACTTTATTAGAAGGAATAGGTAACTTTACTGAAAAACATCAATCTGTTTATGAAAAACTTATAGGTAAAAATGATGAAGCTATTTCTCCTGATGAGTTAAAACTTGTTGCTCAGCCAATGAAAGGAGTTTACTTCTTCAGAGATGAAAAAGGTAAACCTATTTATTTAAAGTATTCTCAAGCTGTTATAATTCCACAACTTGCTAGCAATCCTGGATTCAGAGATATGTTAGCCTTAATGAAATATAATAATCTTGATGAATTAGTTACATTTGATGCAATTAAGGTTGGTTCACTAACTCCTACTAAGATACATAATGAAGATGGTACTACATCTGTTCGTAATGAAGACGGTACTATCAAAGATATGAATGTAATGACTCTAGATTCTAGAGGATGGAAGTTACAACAAGACCTACCTACTAAAACATTTAAAGAAACAGATACTGGCTCACAGCTTTTAAATAATATGCTTGTACTTATGTCAGACAAACTTGATAGTAAACAAGCTGAATTTGAATATAATGGTAAAGAATATAGTGCTTTAGATTATGCTAAACTATTAGATAATACTTTAGGAGAATATATAGAGTTAAACTATAAGTCTTTTATGAGTGAATTTAGTATTGATCCTGTAGACGGTATTATACATGGAGTAGATAAATTCTATAATATGTTAGCTGATGAACTTGCGTCTAGAGAATATAGTGATGAGATAGTTAAGGCTATTCGTGCTAAATTATCTATAGCTGCTATGCCGGCATTCGAAGGTAAACTACAAAGTATCTTTAGTGCCATTGTTAAAGACAGAGTTAATAAGATTAAGACTAATGGAGGTGCTTTTATTCAAATGTCTCCATATGGTTTCAGTAAAGAAGAACTTGACCACAAACATCCTGGGGTTAAATGGTCTCCTAATGTAGGACAAGTATTTACAGAAGGTGAATGGAAATGGGAAAAAGGACATCACGTTAAACCTTATCATTTTAAACTTAATGAAGACGGTACACGAGCTAAGAGTATCTTTGGACGAGATATAATTGTGCCAGAGCAAGTTCTTATATCAGGCTCTTTCTTAGCTAAGTATGTTCCAGATTACGAAACTAAATCATCTAAAGAATTATTTGGTACACGTAATCCAGAGACAGGCAAACTTGAAGGAGGTCTTATAGACAATAGAATTCTTGAAAACATTATAGGATACCGTATTCCGAACCAAGGGCCTTCTTCTAATGGAGCTTTAGAGGTTGTAGGTATATTGCCTCCAGGAATGGGAGATGTGCTCGTAGCATTTACAGGAATCACTAAGAAGACTGGTGGTGACTACGATATCGATAAGCTTTACGTTATGTTTCCAAATTATAATGCTAAATACAGAAGTAGAGCAGATATAGTTAAACAAGCCGAAGCTTTCATTAAAAAAAATGGCATTACTAAAAAGATAATGAAAGAAGAGTTTGCTGCAGATGATATTCCTATTTCAGATAGAATAGATTCTCAAACTTTAACAGCTAACTATATATCTCAAATATTACTTGAAAGCGATAATAGTTATTATGCTGAAGGATTTAGAAGTCAGGTTAGTGAAAAAGAAGTTATTGGATTAGAATATGTAGATGCAGAAGATAAAAGCAAAAAAGGTATTCAGAATAAAATAATTGAATTATATAAAGGCCTTATACTTCACAAGGATAATGTAAAGAAAGTAATGACTCCTTTAGATCATCCTTATATTAAGGAAGATGCTCAAAATCTTGCTCCTGAAGCTCCTAAAAGAGATTTAGCTACATTTAGTTTTATACAAGATGTTGAAACTAAATATTCATTCTTAGATGGCTTATTAGGTGTTGGTATGGAAGCTAATGCTGCGTCTGAATATGGACGTGGAAGTATGGCTGGAGTTTACTATGAAGGAGTTGCTATTGGTAAAAGAGGTAATGAAGGTAGAACTATACCAATGACTATTATAGTAGAAGGTAAAGAAAAAGTTATAGAGAAAGTTCATACTAAATTTGATAAAGTAGATTCTGTAGAATTATCACCTACAGAATTAGAAGAGTATGTAACATCTTATAATAAAAGAGCTCCTGCTGATCAACAAATGGATTGGAATAAAGTTAAGGCCTATAAGTCACTACCTATATCTGATAGTATATCTGCTTTAATGAATGCCTTTGTTGATATCGCAAAAGATCCTTATATTACAAATATAAACTGGAATGCAATGACAACTAATACAGGCAATATGCTTATACGAGCTGGAGTACATCCATTCGTAGTATTATCCTTCTTAGCTCAACCAGTTATATCTGAATATATTAACTTCACTAAAACATATGAAATTAAAGATGCTAAATCTCAAGTAACTAATACTAAAGATGCATTTAGAGTTCATAAAGTTGGAGATTTAATAAAAGGAGAAGCTATTATATTATTAAATAGTTATAAAGACTCTATGATTCAAATTAATAAAAAAGTTCTATATGAATCAGTAGCCGCTACTGTTACTGGAGATTTAGATTATTTAAATTCTAAAGACTTTACTACAGATAAAGTATTAATATCTTTAATGAAAAAACAAGGTATTGAATATAGTCAATTAAATGCAGATCAAAAAGAAGAACTTAAAAAGAATATTTTAGAAGCAGCTAAGCCTATTGTTGAAAAGCATAGAATATTCTTTAAAAGAGACTTTAAAGATGAAAATGATGTTATAAATACAAATTTATTTAATCTAAGAGAAAATGTATTTAAAGATAATTTAAGTTTTCAAGCCGATACGTTTAATACTTTTCTTAAATATATGAATTATTCTAAGAAACTTAAAGCAAGCATGGAAGCTTCTGGCTATGATGTAAACGGTTATGGAAAGAATACCACTAGTTTGCTTATGGCTAAGAATAGAATTAATAGCGTTAGAGATAAAGGTGTATTAAATTATAAAAGTAAAATTAGTTATTTAGATGGTACTTTAAAGCTTTTAGGTCATAGAGAGAAATATACTATAGATAATAGCATGAAAATAGTTCAAGCTAATCCAACAATGTTTCCTTCTGCTGCTCCTTATGTATGGAATACATTTAATCGTATATCTATGGATATACATGGAGAAAATCTACAAAATGAAGATTTAGCAAAACTATTAGATGAATCTTTTAAAACTTACTTAATGTCTGGGTTTACTCCATTTAATATGAGTAATGAAAAGAGAGGTAATTTATTAGAAAACTTTCCTGATGAATTTATTAAATTTAAAAGCAATAAAGAAAATCTTGATAGATTTTATGTATTACAAGAACTTCATATAAAAGAAACTCCTACTAGGAAATATATTGGATTGAATAATAAATCTAATTCTAAAGAGTATACTGATAAAATGATTAACTCTTGGAGAGAAATGATGAAGTATCATCCTGAATTTGCAGAAAAACTTATTAAATATTCATTTGTAACTTCTGGATTTAACAATTCAACTATAAGTTTCTTTCAATATATACCACCTACATTCTTTTTTCAAAATGATTTTAATGGATATATTGATGATTTTACAAAGAAATTTGATAAAGCATCATTTGATGAGAACTTTTCAGATCATTTCTTTATGTCTAATTTAGATAATAATAAAGTTGTAAGACAAGTTAGTGAATTCTCAATGACAAAAGAACAGCCTTATGGATCTATTGCTAGAGTATTTAAAAATCATGTTAATGGTAAATATATTAAAGTAGTATTAAAAGACGAAGAAGGTTCTTCATTTAGTACCTTCTATAAAAGTATAGGTATAGATGTAGATAATAATAATATATATACTAGATATATTCCAACTAAAGGAGGGTATTCATTAATACAGCCTTTAATTAAGGAAGATAGAAATGGAGCTTCTACATATATTTATAATGTAGATGAAATTACTTTACCTAAACATAGTGATTTAACTAAGGAATCTATAGAGTCTTTAGATACATTATATTCAAGTGTGACTAGAACACAAACTACATCAACTTCAGTAGATGAATTTAATCAAGAGGATGAAATTGTAAAAGAAGATGATCAGCTTAATACTGATGATATGGATAAAACTTTAACTAAATATCCTGAATTTACTAAACTTCCTAATAAATCAAATACTCCTACAATGACTTATGCAGGTGTAGGAAGTAGACAAACTCCTAAAAATATAATGGAAGAAATGACTAAACTTGCAAAAGAGTTAGAGTCTAAAGGATATACTCTAAGAAGTGGTCATGCAGAAGGAGCTGATTTAGCCTTTGAAGAAGGTGTTGTTCATAAAAAAGAAATCTTTCCTGGAACTAAAACTACTGGTACTAGAGAACATACTATTGCAAGAGAAATACATCCAGCACCATATGCTTTAGATAAAACTAAAAATCCTTCATTTGTATGGAATTTAATGGCACGTAATACTAATCAAATATTTGGTAAAGATTTAGATGTTCCAGTAGACTTTGTTATAGCATGGACACCAGATGCATTAGAGGATTATAAGGAACGATCTATAGAGTCTGGAGGTACAGGTCAAGCAATTGAAATGGCTTCAAGAAAAGGCATTCCTGTGATTAATATGGCTAACCCAGATTGGAGAAACAAATTAAATGAAGCGTTAAATGTTAAAAAAGAGATAATAAAATCTGAATTAAAAACTTCAGCTCAATTATCTTTATTTGAAGATGCAACTAAATCTAAAGCATTTAGTGATTTAGTAGAATTGTTAGAAAATGGAGGTCATAAAGTATTAGAAGAATCAGGTATAAAATCTATAGAAGATTTAAGTAATAAATCTGAAGACGAATTAGGAGAATTAATTAAAAAAATATGTAAACGTGGATAATAATAGAAAATTATTAAATGATAAAGTTGTAGAAGCTTTAAACTATAGAGTACAACAAGAAGAACATTCTTCAAGAATATACGAACAACTATCTTTATGGTTGAATAATCATGGATTTCTTAATTTTGCAGAAATATTTAAAAAATATTCTGAAGAAGAAATGAAACATGCAGGATGGTCTAAATCATATTTATTAGATTACGGAGTAACTCCATGTTTAAGACCTCTACCATCTCCAGAAATGGAGATAGAAACGTTATTAGATGTTTTAGAAGCTGCTTATGATCATGAACTACTTGTTACTCAGCAATGTGAAGAACTTGCTTCTGTTGCCTTAAAAGAGGGTAATCATGTACTATATGCCCTTGCTTCTAAGTTCTGTGCAGAACAACAAGAGGAAATTGGTAAAACTATAACAAATCTAGATATCTATAAGTTAAGTACAGACATGTTGCTTATAGATCATTACGCTGGAGAAAAACTTTTATAATATGATAAGTTGTCCAAATAAAAAATTAAAAGCATGGAAAGACTTGGTTAAAGTAGTAGGTGAGGATAAAGCTCACCTACTATGGACTGAGTATGATGGTATTATACCAGATAAATATTATGAAGTTCGTCCTGATATTGAAAAAGTAGATAAAACTATACCTCAAATTTCTTTTCAAGAATTTGTAGATGATAACGCTAAAGAATTATTTCCAGAAGATATTGAAGAACCTACTAGTTTAAATGATAATTCAGACGCTAAGACATTATTATTTGGAAGTAAGGATGTAAGTCAAGTTAATGCAGATGAGGTCTTAAACAGGCTTATTTCAAGCGACGTATTTGAAGAAAATGTAAATGAAGGATTCTTTTTAGAAAGATCCATGAATCTTTTAGGTAAATCAGGAGCTAAATTAATAATTGCTACTCCTAATATGCATGTATATAAAGATTTTGTTGAAAATGAAAATGTAGTTATGGTTCACGATCCAATGACTAACAATATATATGTAACAGAAGAATCTATGGCTAACTTTACAAAATATGACTTAGCAGGTACATTTATTCATGAAGCTGTACATAGTATAACCGCACAGGCTTATTTTAATCCTAAGACATTTGAAGAGAAAGAGTTTAAAAGATTTATAGATAAGTCTTATGAACAATATAAACATCTATCTACTAAAAGAGATTCACAAGGACGTCCTTCATATGGATTTACAAATCAAGCCGAGTTTATTGCTGAGATATTTTCTAATCCTGCATTTAGAGCAGAAATACAATCTATAGAGAAAAGCTTTTTGGCTAAATTTATAGATGAGGTTAGACGTATTATGTATATGGTTAAGAATGGATTTAATAATGATTTAGTTAAATCTGCTGTATTATTTGAAGTAGTTGATAGATTTTCAACTGAAGATAAATCTAGATGGAAAGGCACTATTGTAAAAGATCCTCGTTATGAAGTATTTGGAAGAATATTACCTAAAGAAATAAATGAGATGGAGAATAATAGTATTGAGAATAAAATATCTTTACTATTAAACAAACAACTAGATAATATGGAGCAAGTAGTTCGTAAGGCTGCTAAGCAATCCGATACAACAGAGGGCATGATATTCTTATCTGGCCTTAAAGAGCTTGAACATTCAATGGTTGAAGCAATGGATACTAATAAGTTAGAATCTATTAATTTATATGCAGATTTTATGATAGAACAGATTAAATCTGTTTATACTCTTGTTAATAAGCCAATGAATCAAGCGTCTAAACTTGTTCTTGTTGAAAAATATCAAACATTTTTAGGAGCAACAGATTTACTAGAAATGACTTTAGATACTTTAACAGATGAAAAGATAAGTCAACTAACTGAAGAACAAAAAGTAATTGCTAAACAAATATTAAAAAAACTTAAATCTATAGGTGGTAGATATAATTTTATTAAATCTAAGTTTAAAAGCATGCTTACTGATGGTTTAAGAAAAGAACTTAAGTCATCTTATTTTACAGAAAAAGTTATTAAAGATTTTAGAGATAAGATTGGAAAAGAATATCCTGAAAATAGTAATTTATCTAAAGAGGCGTGGATTGATACTCAAGTAAAAGATCGTCAAGAAGAATTAGATGAACTTATAGAAAAAGATATTGACGAAGTTCTTGATAAAGCATCTAAAGATATATCTTCGTTTGACTTTAAAGCATATAGTGTTCTTAATACTAAATCTAGGTTAATACAAATAGCTTGGAAGATGATTGAAAGAATGAGATCTAAATTTAACAATATAGTTGCTAAACATGACTTTATATTAGACAAATTACATCAAGATCTTGTAAAAGAAAAAGGTTCTTATGACGTTAGCAATATGTTTGAAATAGATAAAGATGGAGAATCTTATGTTAAAGGAGAATATAGTTTAGAATATAAACAAGAGTATAAAAATTATTCTAAAATACTAGACGAAGTTAACGAACTTAAAATCAAACTTAGAGAACAAGGTATAACAACCGAAGTAGGATTAGCTAAAAATACTGAAATGAAAGCTCTTTATGCTAAAGCTGAAGAATGGAGAAAAGAACATACTATTTCCCAAGGAGAGATGGGAGGTTTTTTCCCTAAAGCTAAATATAAAAACGATCTTAAATTTTCAAAAGCTGAACAAGCTATTTATGAACAATATAAGAAATTAGCTGAAAAAAGTAGAGAAACTTTTGGTAGAGAAAATAGTATTAAAAAAACTATAGGTGGAGCTACGTATTATACTATACCGTATGCAACTAAATCTGGTGTTGAAAGAATGCTAAATAAAGATGTAGATATAGTAGAAATGACTGTAAATAAATTCAATGATTTAAGAAATTTTAAAATGGACGAAATCGAGAATAGAGAAGAAATGTATACTTCAAGTGGTAACAGAATACATAGTATACCTGTTTTATATAGAAATAATTTAGATAAAAACAAAGAACCTGATAAATATAAACTTGCAGTAAAAGAGCAGTCTAGAGATCTATTAACTTTAATGAGGTTGGAAAATAGAAATCAAACTAACTTTCTTACAAAACAAGAACAAGAACTTGCATTAAATTCTTTAGTAGAGGTTGCTAAAAATAAGAAATATCTTCGTACATCAACATCTAATAATATAATATCTAACTTATTTGGTTCTAGAGCTAAAGAAGTATATATGGATGGAGTTGAAAGCAATGAATTTAAGAGATTACGTTCAGTAGTAGATCAAGCTTTGTATAATGTGTTTACTGAAGACACAGGAAAGATGAAACATGGTGACATGAATAAGATTGTTAAAACAATAAATTCTTGGACTGGATTCCTTGGTATGACATTTAATTATTTTAGTGCTCCAGTAAACGTTCTTAATGCTGAATTTCAAACATTTCTATTAAAGATTGGTGGAGATATGGATAAAAATGCTATATCTAGTGCCCATGCATTCTATTTTAGTGAAATGCCTGAGATTTTAGCTGATACAGGAAGACCCGTAGCTCATTCACTCACAAATCAAATGAATGCAGTTTTCGATATATTTGGCGGACTTACAAGTAATCAAGTTGAATTTATAAAAAATAGTTTTCTTAAGGCAAATGTTAATATGCAATCTCTTCAAATTTTACAAAAAGGTGGAGAGCATATGGTACAATCTGTTTTAACTATAGCTATACTTAAATCTATTAAAGTTAAAAATGCTAATAAGAAATATGTAAATAAAGAAGGTAAAGTAGTAAAAACTAAAGAAGAAGCTGCTTCTGTTTTTGATATGATTAGTTTAAATTCTACTACTAAACAATTACAATTTAGTGGAGATTTTGAATATACAGATAAAAGCACCATAACTGCATGGGATGATGGAGGTTTTGAAAATGTAAAACTATTTATTAAAAAGAAGTTAGAAGACACAATGGGACAACATGATAAAAACTATCAAAGTGAGTATCAGAAACATTGGTTTGGACAACTTTTATCTATGTATAAGAAACACGTAATTCCATTAGGATTAGCTAGATTTAAAGGTCTTAGTATGAGAACTGTATTTACAGATCCTGAATTATTAGGTGTAGATGATAGAGCATGGAATGAATTTTCTCAAAAATACGAAGAAGGATATTACACAACTGCGGCAAGATTAATGTTAGGGCCTTTTAATAAAGGTATAATTAACGGACTTGTTAATATGAAATGGATATTGATGTCTTCTGAATGGAAGAAGTTATCTGAAGAAGATAGATATAATATGAGAAAAATGGTATTCGAAATGTCTGTTATATCATTATTAAATATGGTAATATTCCCTTTATTTATGGCAATGGGTGCAGAAGGAGATGATGATGATATATTTATACCTTATATGGCATTAACTGCTAGAAGACTAGAACAAGAACTTTCATTTTATTATGATATTACAGAAGCCTATAAAGTCACTAGAAATCCTATAGCTTCATTAAATGTAATAGAAGATGTATTGTCTGTTAGTAAATTTATGATAACACCTTCTGCCTATATGTCAGAAAATGAAGATGGTGAATCTAGATTTCTTAATGCTTTAGGTAAAGTAGCAGTTCCTAATGTATTTAGAGAAAAAACTACTATTGATAATTCATTAAACTTTATGAATAGAAACTTAATAAGACCAGTCGAAGAATCCATGTTTTATAGACTTTGGAAAGAATAAAATTTAAGGGTCAAAAAAAAGCCACTACCTACAATTAAGTAAGTAGTGGCTTTTTCTATTTAGATAGGTACCAGTATGTTAAAAACAACTGGAGATAATGTAACCACTGGTCGAAACCAATAGCAACAAAGAAACTGTGAACTCTTTTATCTTTCCACAATTTTCTATTTAACTTACTTGTATAATAATCTGTTACAGTATGAAAGAAAAATGTTATAGCTGCAAACCACATAAATTTATATGGTAAGTCATATACTAACATTATAGGAATTGATGCAAAGAACCAAAATGTTGAATAAGTCAACGTATGGTCTAATAATTTATCTATCCTTTTACTCTTTTCTTCCGCCTCTTCACTAGTTTGCAGTACAAAGTCTGCAAACCAATGAATTAACAGTATTATTATAACTAATGAAATATCTATCATTTGCTAAATAATTTTTTAAAAGCATGAACAGATTTGTCAAGTTTTTTTAAATGCATCATATAATCATCCCGAGTAATATCAGTACGATTACGTGTAGCACTAAATGTACTTGTTTTAGACTGAGTATTTCTTTTATTATTACTCATAATAAATTTACTCAGCTTCTACAGCAACACTCCACATAACGATATCGTTACCGCTATTAGGATTTCTAACTTCAACAGTGCTTACAGAAATGTTATCTAAAGCTTCTCTCAACATAGGAGTTCTTGCAATAGATTGTTCTGTAGTTGATAGTAAAAGGATTCCGGCAGCAACATCAACATCCTCACCTTGATATGTAGCGGTTAAATCTTGTAACCAAGCACTAGCGATGCTGCTAAATACTTCTTCTACATTAATATCATCAGCTAATCTTAATCTATTAGCATTAGCCGCTAAGAATGCATCAAAACGAGTTCTTAAAGTCTCAAAATGACCTCTTAATCCGTCTAATCCATTTAATGACTGAATACCACAAGATGCTGATACATTAGCAGATTCAATAATAAAACCAGTATTGTAGTTGAATGTTTCATTATTTCCAAAATCAAATACAACTGAAAACGATACGCTTCCATCATCATTTGTAGCATCAGTATTTACTTCTAAACGATCTACAATACGAATAGGTGGTGCTTGTGGAACCGCAGCAATAGCTTCAGCTAAGCCTTGATGTCTAGCCAATTGTTCTGCACGAGATGGACGACCTCTTCTACGAGCCTCTACTGGAGCTGGTATAGCATCAACATCTCCTAATCGAGCTACTTCAATTGGATCATGAAATAAGTTTTTACCATACATGGCTTGAATACCTCTGTCGTTTACCAAAGTATAACGACTATCAGTTTCATTTACAATTTCGTAAACTCTTCCTACAGTAATTGAGCTAACGCTCCCTAATTTTTTACAAGTTATTTGTCTCATAATTAAATATTTCTGTGTTTATTAGTATCGATATAACCACGATACTTAGTTAATTTTTTATTTACACGTTCTTCAACAGCTTCTTTAGAGAATATTCGTTTAAGAACATCTACTCTAATTTCTACATCTCCTATTTCATCAATAATTTCTTTAGTTGGTACCATACCTCCTTTATGAACTCTTTGAAGTAATACGAGAGCAAGCTCTTGAAGTTCTTCTGCTGCTTTAGTAAGATTGTAAGAACCTTCGTTTCGTCGAGCCATATGATCTAGAACCGCTTCTTTCTCTTCTACAGACAAACCATTATTCTTCTTCGTATTTAGAATACTCATTTATTGCTTCTTTTAAATTATTGCATAAAATATAGTTATACTCTTTAGAATTTTCAACCATTTTATTAAACCAAGAAACCTCTTGAGTGTCTTCTGTTACGATTACAAATACATGGCCTACTTTACCTTTATTTTCTCTAAGACGTCCAACTCTTTGAATAAAGTCTATCTCAGTACTATAATAATCCTTTATAAAGCAATTATCCACCTCAGTGAGGTTTGCGCCTTGCTTTAACTTTTTAAACGATCCTATAGACCTTATATTGCCTTTCTCAAATGTGTTACGAATTAAATCATTTCGTTCATCGTCATTACGTGACGACATAACCCTACCTGGAGTTATAAGTTCTAATGAATCAAGATTATTGCCAAACACAATAGATTTGCCTTTTACTAAAGCTAATAAATTCTTAACAACTTCACCTTTTGAGTAAAGACTGTACAACAATGTATTACGTCTATGTAAGGCCCTCTTAACAAAGCCATTCTTTCTTTCTTCAAAATCAAATATATTTTCTCCCTCTTCAGGCTCTAAGCTTATAGCTTTGTTGAACTGATTAGTAGCATAATCATAAGCATCTCTTTCAGTTTGATAAAAACATTTAATAGCATTACCTGCTTTAACATTTCTATATCTGTCGTCTAGCTTATGTCTAATAACATAGATGTTTAACTGTCTAGCAGTACCATCTTTTTGTCCATCATTAGTATTATATTTGAAACATATTGGAGCTATTTGATTAAGTATTTCAATCTTATTTACTAAAGGACTACCAAAATATTTTTGTAATTCTGGATATTTCTTTAAAGGATAACATTGATATGCATTAATCTTAGCACTTAAACCAAGTATTGCTTCACATTTATTATTTAGATGGAACATTACATAAGCTGGCGATAATTGGTCGTGAATTTCATCACAACAAACTAGACCAAACTCTTTACCCTGCCATTTGTAAGCAGTTTGATAGCAAAAAAACTGAAGATTGTAATCTTTAAGAACTTTAGTATGAAACACACTATCAAATTTCTCAATTTCAGCCATTAAATCCTTTTCTCGTTCTGTTGTTTCAGCTAAGAATAAATGTACTGTCTCCATACATTCTATAGGCATTGTATATAGAGCCTTCAGGAAGATGAAAGTTTTTCCACTTCCTGTTATAGACTCTATAGTGCCTTTTTTTTGTGCTAGCACCCACTTTTCAACTGCAGAATCTTGTATATTATTCTTTAGTTGGTTTAAATTCATTCCTCTAATATAAAACCATAATAATGACTAGCATCAGGATCTTCTCCTGGACTTTGAGAAACAGTACAAACATTTAAAAATATTTGATTGTTTTTAACATCTTTCGTAAATGTATACACAAAAGATACTGATTCTTTTTTATCATCACGAGTAGTAATATAGACAGTTGTATTAGAATTATTAACTGTACAGAATTGGTCTGGTGTATAGCAATGATCTGCATCATCAACTAAACATACTTGACCAGTACTTCCAACTTTAAATTCTATTTTAGATGCCGAATATTTACCAGTAAACAATAGGGCAGTATAATTTCTGCCAAAATCTAGCGCTTGTGCGCCTACTACAAAGCTTGTAAGCAATGCAATCGTTAAAAGAAATTTCTTCATTAGCTATTTAATATAAGTTTTTAATATAAATTGAATTAGTACTATCGCTACAAATTACAACTACTTTAACTGTATCTGTTTCATATAATTTAGAAACTTTTATATCTCCTTTTACTAAAGATGTATAAAGAGAATTAGATAATTTAGTGCTTCTAGGAATCGACCCTTCATAACTAAGATTACTTGAGGTTATTCCATAAAACTTAAATACTTTTAAAGCTTCATTATAAAACAGTGAATATCCTTCACTTGTTTGTTTTGTTATAAATATTTCAGGTTTAATTGATGATGAATCATCATCAACATATGTCCATAAGCCATAATCTCCATCTTTAAGAACTTCATTATTCTTATTATATTCAGTTTGACTAAAACTTAACGCGCTCAATAATAGTAGAGCTCCTAATAAAAACTTCTTCATTATTTACAGCTACACGCTGGATTCATAGATTTAACAATCGTGTACAATAGGCCGCAGATTGGACCTAACAAAGCTGTTACCCAAAATGCATTCCAGTATTTTACACCATTATTTTCAGCTACATGGCCTACCCATACGGCTGTAATCACATTAGTTAATATCATTAACAATAAAAACATCATTCCCATAGTCATTTCTTTTTTAAATTAAATAGGGGGCAATATACCCCCTATCTTATTATATTTCGCAACCAGAACCTCCGCATGCGATATTATCACTTAATGAAGTGTCGTCAGCTAACTCTACTACTTTTCGAAGATCAACACTTTTAAGATGTTCCATCATAGTTTCATAGACTTCTTTTGTACAATCTTCAAATGGAGTTTGCTTATATGAACCACCATCATGTGGCAGCACAGATAAGCCATTGTAATAATCTTTATTAGCCCACATCCATTCTCCTATAATTTTCCACTCATCAGGTTTTACAGACACAGTACAAGATACATTATGTGTATTCTGTCCTTTAACGTGACCTGTTTTAACCCACTCTTTAGAAATAAGTTTAACACGCTCTAGCAAGTCTAATGTAGATTCATGCCGAGTTATAGCACCTTCTGGAGACTTTTGTGGTACAGAAATAATGGATTGCACTTTTGGATTAAAATATTCATCTTCCAGTAAATCTGGATGATATATAGATAGATAGGTATAGATTGCCTCATTTTTACCTAATCTTAATCTACGAATATAATAGTCATTATGCCAAGCGTGGATTCCAGACGATGTGCCCAATACAAGACTAGTCGTTCCTGCAGGTTTTACCGCTGTCGTACGAGCTGCTGGGTTGATCCCTAACAACTTAGCTAACTTCTCATTTTGCTCAATAACAACTTCAGCTGCTTGAGCATAATCAAGTTTAAGATTACTATCTGATGCGATTCCAGTCATAGAGACTCCGATTAAGGCATCTTTTTCTGTATGCTTACGCCAAACATCTCTAAGGTAATGAAAGTCCGTGTATGACGCTTGTAACGTGCCCACGAAGCTCGCAGCTCTCGCTCTCTCATTAAGATCCTCTTGCGATGTGACGTTAGACATATTTATCTCACAAAGGTTGCAGAACTGATAAGGTCGTAGCGCTATCTCACAACAAGGATTAGTCCCCCAGTCCTTGTCATTAGTAAGGTATAACCCTGGCTCTCCGGAGCCTGACAACTCAATGCGCTCCCAGACTTTATCGAAAGTCTTTTTATCAATTTTATGCCTAAGCAGTACGACTGAATTATTTGCTCTACCTAATTCTGGCATATTCTCCCACCAGCTACCAGCTTTACAATTCATCATAGCATCGCTATCTAAATCGAATAGGCTAATCATAGCTGCTCTTCGTATACCACCCGCTAATACAGCATCTGCGATGAAACATTGAATACGATGGCACTCAATGTCTGTAAGTTTAGAAGCATCTTCCTTCTCACGAAGAATAGCCTCTATACGAACAAGGGCAATACGCAAAGGTTCTGGACCTGGCGCTTTACCTCCTGCCGTTACCAAAAGAGCTCCTTTTGGTCTAATATCTGATAAGTCAAATTCTATATGTGATCCAATACCTCCAGTATATGATTTAAATAAAGTTTTAACCGCATCTGCCCACCCAATTATACTATCCTGAACTACATACCTCTTTCGACGATTGTAATTAGGCTTTCTAATTTCAGGAAGTTGGTCTATATGATGTCCTTGGACACTATAACCAACTCCAGTACCACCTAATAATAAGAACATGGTTTCACTGAAACTACGTATATCATCTACTGGTAAGAATGCACAGTTGTAAATTCTACTATTATTTAATTCAATTGCTTTACCTCCAAATTGTAAGCTACGCATGGATGGCAAAATCTTCTTAGTGAGCACAAAATTATCATACACATATTTAATATCCCGCATCAAAGCTGGATGCTTCTTAATATGCATATTCATATTTCTTTCACATAATTCTAACCACGTCTCACGCCTTTGCATAAGAGGAAGGTATTTAGCATACTTGGTATGCACCGTAATATCACTTAATATCTGCTTATCTAACGTCAAATTCATCTAATATCCCTTTCATTAATCATTCACCATTTTAAAAGTCTCATCTTCAACGAGGACTAAATCCCCTAATTCTGCATCGTCATCTAAGACGATTCTACATTGCTCCGAACTTAAACGCTCTTCTATTTGTTGTTTGAGTTTTTTGTCTTTATATAGTATTTGTTTCATCTTTAGAATTGCATTAATTCCTGAAGCAGTTTTACCATACATTTGCGTCCAAAAGTGTAAAATTAATCTTTTTGCATCATCTCCAAATTGAGAATATTCTCCTTTTATAAAATGTTTATATTCAGGAAGATATTCTTCTGGAAATTTAAATACATAAACTACTTCATCCCCAATATCTATACATTTAACGAAATACTGATTATTAGTAATCCTATGTTCATAAGCTGTAAATTCAGGGTTTTTAAAACTGAATTCGTGTCTTATAAATATACAATTTTCATATTCACCATTTTCATCAAATATATAAGTATCTTCGAGATAGTCTACAAAATCACTTTCTACACCTATTACTTCCGCTATAAGCGGCAATAAATAGTTTTTAGACATGTTATACTTACCTTTACTCATTTACTTCAATAAAATTATCTTTAAGTTCAACAACTCCGTTAGCCTCTACGACATGTTTTGGTATATTGTACTCTTTATTTTTCCAACACCAGTAGATATCATCTACTAATTCATCAATACCTCTGAAAACATACTTCCCTATTCTAAATCCTTCAAAAGCAGCTTTAAGCCATTTATCAGTCATTTTAAATAGTAGAGGTGTCTTATCAGCCCGCGATACATATAAGAATTGAAATGGCTCCAAAGTATAGTTACCCAAATCTAATGCCTTACATACCTCTTCAAATGCTCTTACATATAGAGCGGCTTGGAAATAATATCTCCATTTAATAAAACTGTCTTCAAATTCTATTGATGGATTTTTACCAGTTTTCAAGTCAGTCATTATAACTCTCTTGTTGTTGTGGTCGATTGAAAGAATATCAATTATACCTCTAACTTTAAAACCCTTATAATCGTATTCAAATTTAACTTGGTAATAATTATCGAAATCATTATCTAAAATATCTTTAGAATATTTATGAGTTCGAAGGATCTCAACTAGTTCCATAGCAGAGTTAAATTCAGACGTGGTTATAATAGTTCTATTGCTAATTGCAAACATAGCCTTCAAGTAATCCCAGAATTCTGGGATATTAAATTTTGCTAAATATAGATCAGGTTTTTTAATGTTTGTCCAGAAATTGTTAGTCTCAGCAATATGCTGTACTTCTTCTAAAGGAGGTATTTCAACATAATTCTTTAAAATTATGTCAACTAACAATCCCAATGTTGCTGACGGCTTTTCACCATCAAATAGATAATATCTCTCGTCAAATGCTGACTTGTCTAAAAATAGCAAATCATCTACAATTGAACCAAGCTTGGCACCTGCATTATCTACGCTAGTCCTGCGTATGAGTGATATAGCACCGTTGCGGTCAAAATCTGATAACTTACTATAGGATATCGATAAATCTATAGTTTCCTCATTATCTAAAAC
>Ga0137423_1000058_pt1 | contig 46712 bp, 57 predicted proteins | sample EasRivERMZT600_2_FD_102326 | JGI IMG/M metagenome (GOLD analysis project Ga0137423, IMG submission 102326) | Soil microbial communities from meander-bound floodplain in the East River, Colorado, USA - East River MetaG ERMZT600_2 | ecosystem: Environmental > Terrestrial > Soil > Floodplain ...
ACGTGAGGTGTTTTAGGTCTAGGACAGTAATTAAAAGTAAACTGAAAAATTACTTCAGTTCCTTGGTGTTCTTGTTTTACTTCTACATGTAATTCTCCGTCGTGAATAGGATCGTAGATTACGATGTTAGGATTTACAGGTTCTATATGCATGAATATCTCCATTTACTTTACGTTATCAATTTACTATCTATCCACCAGAGTAGCGGACGTATTGCTACCTGGAATAACAATTGTCTCACAGGTTGCAAAGCGTGTCAAGCGATTTTTTTTCTGTTAGTGAGTCTGTTAGATTTACTATGTAGCCTAATCCCTTTGTGCTATTTGTGCTCAATGTTCCCAATGTGAACCTGTGCTACTCCCCTCTTTCCCCGTACAGGCAGTCTCCTGCTGTATTCTATTGTTCTCTACAGTTCCTATCTCCACGGGTATATTCTTCGGTAGATCTAAAAAGTAAACATAAAAACACCCTACTATCTACTATGCCTATACAGTAGATACTCTTAGCAGACCCGATGTATAGGGATAGATACTGGCACGTCACAGTGTCACATACGTCACATTGAGCACAACTGGAACATGGGGATTACTTGCTACAGTTGCAATCTATTACTATGTTTACTTATCACCTTGTTGAAGTATTACGCAGTTTGCAGAGCCAAAGAAACACCGCTGCGCTCGTTTCTCTGGACTCTTCCCCGCTAAAACCTACAACGCTGCTATGCAGCTAAGATCAAAAGAAAAGGCAAAAGTGTTTACTACAAACTGCATTGTAACCACCATAACAAAGAAGAACAACTGCAACTACAAAGTATGTGTTCGCGTGGCCGCTCACAATACATCAAAGTCCAAAGAACAAAACCTACACAAGTTAGCTCGTATGCAATCATCGAGTATATCTTACTCTACTACGTCGCACCATGATACCATATCATACTCGGAGTCAAGGATGAAGTGTAGCATCATCTACTAATTACGGCTGATTATAACCGGAATCAACAGTGCAGCCGATGGGAGGTAGATGATGCTACACTCCACCATCATAGAGCCACAAATGAGATTCTGCAATAGAGCTGCTTCGCAGCTAATAAACGAATATACTTCGTATGGCAGAATCAAACTATTTGTGTGCATGATGGCAAGTCCTTGACTCACTCCGTGCGATATGCTATCATTATGCTGTGTAGTAGAGAGTTAATCATAGATAGGAGATAATCATGAATCTGCTTAAAATCCAGTTCATCACTGATTCACGGTTTCAAGAATATAACACCAAATCTCGTGGTGCAATGCTGAAAAGAGCACTCCGTGCGATTCAACGTAAAGTTGGTTCATCAACTACTGTCGTTGAAGTATCTGATGAATCCAAGTATCCGGATGCCGTATTCGCAGTATATGGCGCAGGGAAACAGTGGATACTGCGAAAAGTCGGAGCAACAAAGATTGGAACATAATCGCTATCTTCCAGCAGCTACTCACTTTTGGCTGCTGTGAGATAGTGGCAATTTTGCTGCTATCAATTCATCTTACTTCATTGGAGATACTAATGCCTAACTACGCTGACCTACTCATCAACATCGCAGTTATTACCAACATGCATAATCTAACTGTTGCTGCACGTTGGGCAATGATAGCTCAACTTGTTTGCGATGTGCAAGAACAAGAAGAACTTGCGGAAGAACAACTCCGACAAGACACACCACAGTCTTAACCTCAATCACAAAAGCAACTTTAATCTCAATCATACTGGAGACTTTGCACCTATGAATACCGAAAACACTCTCGCCTCTGAATCTGGCTTCTTCACCGTTGATCTACTCACAAGCAAATCCAAAGCACCTGATGGATTCCGCCTCAGTGAGATCAACTTCAAAACTCCGAAAGCAAAGAAGAACGATGCATCCTACAAAAAGCCTGATGCACGATGCATTGCAATTCCGAAAATCAAAGTCCACAGCACACCGGATAACCTGAGCGAAGCGTGGCAAAATGCATTCTACGACATTCAAGATGCACTCATCCGTGATCTGGTAATAACTGCACTCGATGAAAAAAAGTCTGTCATAACTCTGATGGCAGATCAAATCAACATTGAAGCGGTTGCTAAGTTTGCTGCGGATAATGTATCAAGCGGTAAACTTACGAAGGAACAAATCCACGACTGGTTTGATGAGTCTCTCGCGGATATTCTTACCCTTCGTGTTGCTGTTGTAATGAAGATTTCCGCTGATGCAACTCCAACACCACAACAAGAAAAAGCAATCGCTGATGCAGTTACTAACTATCGCACCAGCTTCAGCAGTCTTGCTGCACCAAAGGCCGGACTGAGCCAAAAGATTGCAAAACAACTGCAAAATGTTCTACATCTCACTGAGGACATTGAACATCGAGTCTATCGCAGCCTTGACTCCAAGCTCACTGATGCAATCGCTGCACAAGACCCTGATTTGATTGCACTGAATCTTGGTCTTGAGTAAGCAAATATGATGGTCGCCACCGAACTTACAACAAAAGCGACCTACTTCACCATTGGCAGCATCATTGAATACTCGTGGTTTCGTGGAAAGGTTGTAGGCATCAATTTCCCCAGCCTTTCCATGATGGTGAGAGTATCGGAAGTAATCTATCCTTCCTCTCACCGCTGCATTGGTGATATTCATCGTGTTCCATTCAACTTCGGAAAGGAGATAAATCATGCACTGGACTGATGCAATTGCAAATGAAGCTTGCCCAGCAGCATTAATTTGGGCAAGACGGACAAACTCGATTCAAGAAGCTTGGAATACTTGTAATAAGGGTGATTGGATGTTATGGCTATTACGCTGGAATAAAAAGAGGTTGTGGAAAATTGATATAAATATCAGTAATCAAGATGATGCTGCTTCTGCTGCTGCTTCTGCTGCTGCTTCTGCTGCTTCTGCTGCTTATGATGCTGCTTCTGCTGCTGCTTATGCTACTATTTATACTGCTTCTGCTGCTGCTTATACTGCTGCTTCTGCTGCTGCTGCTTCTGCTGCTGCTTATGCTGCTACTTATACTGCTTCTGCTGATATTGCCTATGCAATTCGCAGAATACAGCCTACAGCCCCAATCATCGAATAAACAAGAAAACGTCAAGCAATTCACTCTACTGGCAAGTAATCACTGATTCTTCAGCGGTTGCTTGCCAGTATCTCTGCTGCACTGCAACAAAATCGCTCGCTGCGCTCGAAGCCAACAGCAACAGCAACAGCCAACTGCAACAACAACATCTACATCTTACTGCAACATCAACTACTCTTATCGTGTTCGCTTCGCTCATACACAACAGCAACTACAACGATTGGGTTATACTAACACCAGTTTCAACGGGGGATAGTGGCCTTTTTGAGTTTTGTCCAGGACATAATCCTTTAGCAGCTCACTTAATTTTCTAAAATTTTTTCTACATTCTACCATCTAACTGTTAATAACAATCCCCAACACCAGCACACAGTTAATAGGAGTATAGTAGGAAGTAAGAAGTAGAATAGGCGCCCCAGCGGTAGCAGCAACGGTAGCAGTAGCAGTAGTGACTTTGGAGACATCGATGGTAGATAAAGAGCGAATGCTAAAGTTGTTAGGCAATGGATTACAGCCAGGAACAGTGGCTACTACTCTTGGCTGTGATCCTAGTTATGTGTCGCAGGCATTGATGGATGAAGATTTTAAACAACAAGTTCTTATTCTTCGTATGGAAAATCTTAATGCAGCAACTACAAGAGATAAGAAGATAGATAAGATAGAAGATACATTGCTTGAGAAGTTGGGAGACGCAGTAGTCTGGCTAACTAAGCCGCGAGATATACTTGGTGCATTTAATATTATCAATGCTGCTAAACGAAGAGGCGCTCAAGTGCAGGGAGATGTGCTAATACAGAATAATATAGTATCTATTACTCTTCCTCCAGCGGCGCGCGAAAAATTTATTACTAATGGACAAGGAGAAGTAGTACAAGTCGGGGAAAGAACAACTATCACTATGCCACTGCAAAAACTGCTTAAAGATAGGATAGCATCAAATGCTAGTAGACAAAACTCAGAAGGAGAATTGCTGCAATCTCTTGGCGCCTCTGAGTAAGCAACAAGATAATATGAAAGTCCAGGAGAAGAGAATCAATGGTAATACTGGAGTGCATCTTGAGCAGAAGCGCAAGGATGCTGAACGTGCTCGTCTTATGCTTCTTGGAATTAAATTGCAACTAAGTCAGAGACCACAATAAATGCCAGCTATTGGTACAAATAAATGGGAAGAAGCTCTTGGTATTGACGCTAATTCCCTTATTGCTATTCAACTGCAAAAAGAACTTCATGATAAAGAAGCTGCGGCAATAGCTTCAGATGCGCCAGAGCAAGAATTACAGTTTGATGTAAATGAGGTTAGAGATGCCGCTAAAAGAGACTTGAACTTTTTAGCATCATTAGCAATGCCAACTATTTTTAAATACTTTTTTCCTTTTATTCTTCTTACCGTTTGGCATCTTATTATTGAATTAGTTTTTCGTCCACGAGATTTTTCTCAGGTTGCTCTTGGTATTCCTCGTGGACATGGAAAAACTACTCTTATAAAACTGTTTGTTCTATTCTGTATCCTCTTTACTAAAAAACAGTTTATCATAATTATTTCTAGCACTGGGCCGCTAGCCGAAAATGTTTTGGCTGATATTATAGATATGCTCAATGAACAAAATATAAAACGAGTATTTGGAGATTGGACAGTAGGGCTTGAAAAAGATACTCAGAATCTTAAAAAGTTTACTTTTTGTGGTCGTGCTATTATATTAGCTGCTATTGGTGTTGAAGGTTCTATTCGCGGACTTAATATTAAAAATGAACGGCCTGATGTTATGATCTTTGAAGATATTCAAACTGCCGAAGCTGCTGAATCTAAGGTACAATCTGATGCAATAGAACGCTGGATGATTGGCACTGCAATGAAAGCCAAAAGTCCACAAGGTTGCTTATTTATTTTTATCGCTAATATGTATAGAACTCCTTATTCTATTCTCCGTAAACTTAAAAAGAATCCCAAATGGATTAAATTTATCTGCGGTGGTATTCTTAGTGATGGAACCGCTCTTTGGGAAGAATTACAGCCGCTAGAACAACTACTATCTGAACTTGATAATGATGTAGCAATGGGTAAAGAAGATATTTTTGCTGCTGAAGTTCTTAATGATGAAAATGCTGCTGTTTATACAAAGATGAATGTAGCTGCACTTGATGTTTGGCCCTTTAGTGGAGAGTTAGACCGTCCTCAGGGCCGCTTTATTGTTATTGATCCGTCTGGTAACAAAAAAGGTAGTGATCTGGTAACTATAGGCAAGTTTGATGTTTATGATGCAAAACCAGCTTTTGTAGAAGTAGATGAAGGTAGTTATTCTCCAGGAGAAACTATTAAACACGCTCTTCTTATGTGTCTTAAAACCAATACTACATTGATAGGAGTAGAATCTAATGCTTATCAACAATCTTTATGCTACTGGTTTGATTTTATATGCCGTCAACTTGGAATTGAAGGAATTCAAATAGTAGAATTATACTCTGGTAGTTTTAGTAAAAATTCTCGTATAGCTAATAGTATTAAAGCTATTAACGCTAATGAAATTTACGTACATTCTAGCGTTAAAGGCGCAGTATTACGTCAAATGATAGGTTGGAATCCAATGAAACGAGATAATATCGATGGTATTCTTGATATTTTAGGTTATGCTCCTAAGATGATTGAAGAATTTAGTCATCTTATGACTATTGAAGGTGAAATTGTTAGCCAGGAATTTGAATCTTCCAAAGTAGTAACAGATAACTGTTCTTTCACCAATGCAGTGTTTACTGGTTAGGAAAAAAATCATGGCTGCCGCAAATCCAAATCCATTTCCACTTACTAATAAAAGGATTACAGATAATATTATTCAATACGCTAAAAAAGCACAGGATTATACACGAAGTCAGTTTGATATTAGAGGTAATCTTGAGTCTATTGATCGTGCTTATATGCGTGAAGATGATATGACGGAAGAGGATCAAAAAGCTCGTATCGCTAATACTACTGGAGATAAAAAGAAGCGCCGTAATATTACAGTTCCAGTAGTTATGCCACAAGTAGAATCTGCACTTACATATCTTAGCGAAGTATTTCTTACCGGTTATCCAATCTTTGGTGTTGGAAGTCCGGTGGAATATGATGATGCCGCTCTTCAACTGGAAACTATTATTGCTGAACAGTCTGTATATTCTGGGTGGGCAAGACAGTTTCTTATGTTCTTTCGTGATGGACTCAAGTATAATCTCCAGGCAATTGAAGTGGTGTGGGATCAAATAGCTACAGCAGCTATTGAAACTACTGCTACTGTTGGTAATACTAAGATGGGTAAGCCAAAAGAAGTTATATGGTCTGGAAATTGTCTTAAGCGAATGAATCTTTATAACACAGTTTTTGATCCTCGTGTAGCTCCAGCAGAAATACATACAAAAGGAGAATTTGCTGGATATACAGAACTATACTCTAGAATTCAACTAAAACGTTTAATAAATAACCTTCTTACTCAGATTCCGGTATCAGTTCAGACCGCAGCTATGCAAGCAGGAACTACTGATTATGGTATTTCCAGTGATGCCAGTACTGGTTATTATATGCCTGCTATTAACCCTAGCGCCTTAATTGATAAAGGAAATGTAGGTAGTTTTGATTGGATGGCTTGGGCCACTGATGCAGCTAAAAATAAGATTCAATATAAAAATATTTATAGTGTTTTTAAACTATATGCTCGTATTATTCCTGAAGATTTTGGTCTCTTTGTTCCTCAAGACGGAACTCCGCAGGTTTGGAAGTTTATTATTATTAACGATCAAGTTCTTCTCTATGCTGAACGCTGTACAAACGCACATGATTTTATTCCTATCATCTTTGGACAGCCTATTGAAGATGGTTTAGATTATCAAACTAAGTCTTTTGCACAGAATGTAGCTCCATTCCAAGACTTAGCTAGTGCTGCTATTAATGCTAGTATTGCTAGTAAACGTAAACTTGTAATGGATCGTATGTTTTATGATCCAACCAAAATACGAGAAGCAGATATTAACAGCGATAATCCTAGCGCAAAAATTCCAGTACGTCCTACTGCTTATGGTAAGCCAGTAACAGATGCTTTTGCAGTAGTACCGTACAGAGATGAATTAAGTGCCTCAGTAACTCAGGAGGCCGAATTGTATGTTCGTTATTCTAATCTTACTAATGGTCAAAATCCAGCTCAACAAGGACAGTTTGTAAAGGGAAATAAAACTTTGCGAGAGTATGAAGATGTTATGGGTCATGGAAATAGTCGTAATCGTATGATGGCCCTTGGTTCAGAGTATCAAGTTCTTCAGCCGATTAAAGAGATTATAAAAATTAATATTCTTCAATACCAAGAAGAAGATACCATCTATAATCGTGATCGTAAAGTAACAGTTAAAATCGATCCACTTACTCTTCGTAAAGCTGTTGCTGCTTTTAAAGTATCGGATGGATTTTTACCGTCAGAAAAATTGCTCAATACAGAAGAGTTTCAAGTTGCGGCCCAAGTGTTAGGTTCTTCTCCAGAACTCTCTTCTCGCTATCGTATTGATCAAGTTTTTAGTCATCTTTTTAAACAACGCGGTGTTGATCTTCGTCCATTTGAGAAAACTCCAGTAGAGATTCAATACGAGCAAGCATTAGCTGCCTGGCAACAAGCAGCAGCTCTTGCGGCCCAGAAAGGTACTCCTTTTTCTACACCAATGCCAACTCCTCCAGATCCAAAACAATTAGAAGAACAACGTCGCCAACAATTAGCTCGAAGTGGTGTTCCATTAGCTGAACTAGTGGAAGCTGCGGCACAGCAGACCCAGAATGGAGGATACTAATGCTACAAGTTGATACTGTATTCTCAACATTTGAGTTATCTGCTGAGGAACTTACATCAGCACGCACTCTTATTCCTTTTCAACGAGCTTATTATCAAACTCTTCTTTCTTCAGCAGCAGAAGAAAAGCTGGCTATTGAATTTGATCCTGAACATCCACTACTTTCTACTAGACAAGAAGCTTATCTTAGAGGACAGATGGATATACTAAATATGTTGCTTGCCGAAAATGGAAATCGTCCTAAGAGATATACAGGACAAGAAGTTGCAATACCTCAACCCAGCACTATTTAACTAGGAGAACTATCATGGCATTAAATAGTATAATGGATTACTTCCGCGGCACTCCTTCTGGCAGTCAAGGAGTTGCTCCTAACGCTAATTTAGCTAATAATGTTCCTCCTGGAGGAAATCCTAATCCAAATCCAACAGGAGGTGGAAATACTGATAATAATACCGGTAATCCAGGAGTTTCTGGTGGAAATGATACTCAACCAGGTGCTAGTGGTTCTGATACTGTTATTGGTGGTGCTGGAAGTGAAGATAAATCCCCAATGGCAGAGTTTTCAAAATTATGGGAAACTAAACCTACAAAGGATGCAGCGGGAAATGATACAACTCCGTCTGATCCTTTAGATATACTTCCAAACCTGCAAGCTGATCCGAAGAAGATGTTTGAAGCTGCTTCTCGGATTGACTTTTCAAAAGTAATGAATGTAGAGAAGGTTAAAGCTGCTCTCAGCGGTGATTCGGCTGCATTCAGTGAAGTAATCAACCAAGTAGCACAAGCTGCTTTTGCCAACAGTGCAATGTCCACAACACGTATTGTGGAAGCAGCTCTCAAAAGTATGATACCAAAACTTACGGACACCGCAATTCCCCACCTAGTCCGTAAACATTCCGTTAGAGAGACTGTAGTAAACGAAAACCCAATCTTTGCTGATCCAGCAGTAGCTCCTATGCTGCAAATGTTGGAAACTCAACTTTCCACTCAGTTTCCACAGGCATCAGCTAAAGATATAAGCCAGATGGCTAAGAAGTACCTTGGTAATCTGGGTACAGCGTTAAATAAAGGTTCCGAAGATACTTCTAATCCCAATGATGGAACTAGCGCTGGTGGAAAAAGAACTGCACAACAAGAGGACTGGAGTACTTTTCTAGCCTAACACTCTTTTTGGTAGTAACATTTTTCAGGAGAACTTCAAATGCTGGTCGCACCGGTTGTTGGTCAAGGAGCAAGTTCTGCTCGTCAGGCAGGTCCTGGTGATATTCTAGGTTCTGGTGAAACAATTGCAGCACTCGCAACTGCTGGTGCAGGTACTATTACTGCTGCCATGATTGCGGCTGGAATTCTTAATAGAACAGGCCCTGGTGGTGGATATACAGATACCACAGATACTGCAAATGCAATTCTTCTTGCTCTGGCAGGTAATGATCCAGCAATGAAGATTGCAAATGGAACTACTTTTCGTTTTATTTTCCGTAATACTGTTGCTTTTGCTATGACACTTGCAGGTGGTGTAGGAGTTCTTCTAGGCTCCAGTGTCAATGGTACTGCATCGTTGGTAAGAGAGTATTTAGTTAGTATTCTCAATAGTACTCCTGCCATAATTTTGGTGGCGAATACTACCAACGCAAATGCTATTGTTACTCTCCAAACACCACAACCTCTGGGAACTATTACTCCCGGGATGCTAGTGGTGGGAACTGGTATTACTGTCGGTAGTCGTGTTGCCGGTGTTAATATCGGCGATCAAACTAATCGTGGAGGAACAGATAAAATCTACACGATTACTCTTGATCAGAATGGAGCAAGTGTACAAACTGGAGTAAGTCTTACATTTTCTCCAGTTGTTCGCTTCGATGGATTGCGCGAAGGTACGCTGTAATCCAACACCTCACCTCAATTCCATCTAAAGGACAACGATCATGACTGGTATCTTCAACACCGCTGGATTTACTCAAGACCTTGCAAAGAAATCATTTGCAGGAATGATTACTCGGCTAATGCCGAATGGAACAGCTCCATTGTTCGGTCTTACAGCAATGCTCGAAAGCGAAGTTGCAGCAAGCTTTGAGCACGGCTTTTTCACCAAAACAATGCTGTTTCCACAATTAACTCTTGGTGGTGGTGGTCAAGCCATCGGAGATACTACTTTTACAGTTACTTCAACCGCAAATGTGCTCCCTGGCATGATTATGCGAGTTGATAGTACTGGAGAGAACATCATCATTAACAGTATTCTCTCTACTACGCAAGTAACTGTTACTCGTGCAGTTGGTACTGTTGCTGCTGCGGCGATTGCCGCTAGTATCAATCTTTACCAAGTTGGTAATGCATTCGAAGAAAGTAGTGTTCGCCCGAATGCACTGCAAGTTGTTCCTGTTCGAGTTACTAATCTTACACAAATCTTCCGTAATACTTGGGCAGTCAGTGGTTCTGCTGCTGCTGTGCAAGTAATTGCTGGAGATACAACAGTTGCAGAAAACAAGCAAGACTGCGCAGGTTTTCATGCCGCTGATGTCGAGAAAGCATTGTTCTTTGGTCAAAAGTTTCAGGGAACTCGGAACGGTCAACCCTTCCGTACAATGGATGGTGTTTACTCGACAGTAAACAATCTTGCCTACTACCCAAGCAGCTACAGCGCAGTTAACGTGACTGTTGCTGGTGGTACTACCAACTATACGCAGTTTGAAGCTGCGTTTGATCCTCTCTTTAATCAGACAACTGATCCGAAAGTTGCAAATGAGAGGCTGTTGTTTGTTGGTGGAACTGCGAAAAAAGTCATCAATAACATTGGGCGCCTCAACGGTACTTACATGATGGTTGATGGTCAAACTTCCTGGGGTTTGCAGTTTAGCTCCATTAAGATTGCCCGTGGAACATTCCGTGTAATTGAGCATCCGTTGTTTAATACCAACACTTCTTGGAGCAAGTTGGCTATTGCAATTGATCTCAGCTCTTTTAATGTAGCCTATCTCGGAAATCGCAAAACACAACATCGTGCATTTAATCAGAGTGGATCTGAAGCTCAAGATAATGGCATTGATGCAATCGGTGGAACACTCACAACTGAGATTACTTGTCTCATTAAAAATCCTCCTGCTTTCGGGATAATGACAAATCTAACCGCTGCTGCGGCTGGATAAAACTTTCTGCTGGTGGCTGGTGTGTATCCGAGGTAGTGTTATAGTTGACACTACCTCGGATTTTTCTCTCAACAAAATTTACCAAAACTCAGGAGTTTATCATGGCACAAGATCCAAATCTTCTTCCAGTTGGTAATGACTCAAATCAAGCCTCCGCATCAGTTCCTCGACTTAATGTTCTTACTGCGCCTATGCCTAATACACCGGTTCAACAACCAGTATATTATCGTTGTACAGCTCCAAATGCATCGATGCATCGACAAGATGGAAAACGGTTGCCATTTATTAATGGTTTTATGAAATGCATTATGAAGGAAGATATACGTTATATGGAGGAAGAAATTTCTCAAGGTAATATTTATATTTTTCGCTGTTCTCCAGAAGAAGTTAAACAAGTAAGAATGATGGAAGATCCTCTTGGAGTTATTAAAGAGCAGGTTAAACAAGAAATTGTGCGGGATCTTACAGTGGAAAGTTTGGAGAAGTTATTGGAAGAAAGAAAACAAGAAAGAAAACAACCGCAACCTCCGACAGAAAGTTCTAAGCCGCCAGGAGAAACTCCTAAGATTGAATCGCTTCTTAGCAGATCAGCCGCACTTCTTGCTCTTGCTCAGCAAAAAGCTTCAGAAGCAGTAGCAGCACAGAAAGCACAGCATGCAAGTGCTCTTACTCCTGCTAGCACAGGTGATCTTGGTGGAAATGTGAAGTCTAGTGGAACTTAGGAGTTATTACTACTGTGACTTACCAAGAAATCTACGATGACGTTGTAAGTATTACCAACCATCCAGAGATGGCGTCTGAAATAGCTACTGCTATTAAGGCGTCAACTCTGCGAACTCATCAAAGCGACTTTTATTCGCGAGATATTGCAGAACAAAGCATAACTCTTAGCGCCAGTGGTTATCTGCAAACAATAACTATATCTCCATCCTTTGTTCGTTTTCGTGCACTTAAGTATGTTCGTAAATGGGATCCAACTGGTATTGATCCACTTACTGGAGCAACAGGAACTCCAGGAATATTCTTTAAAAAGCTTGATCCTGATGCTGTTATTGATGGCTACGGCTATCATAAGAATAATGTATATTATGTAGCTGGAACTAATATTAATATTCGCTCTGATACTCCTATTAGTGCAGTTCTTGCCGGCTGGTATCAAAATCCAATAATTTCTCCGGTAGGACAGTATGCTAGCTGGATCGCTGATTTGGTGCCTCATGCTATTATCTTCGATGCTTGCAGCTTTATATTTCAAATGGTAGCACAGAATGAACAGAGCAGAAAATTTGATGCACTGGTTGCAGAACAGATGCAGCTAGTAAGGCAGCATGGATTGGAAGGAGTAGGATACTAACATGCCTACAACTGTATGGGATGGCAGTACTGCAACACCAGCAACAACAAACGAACTTATTTATAATCAAGGCGGAACTGGCGCAGTTAGTCGTACAGTAACTAATCGTCTGCAGGAAAGTATTAGCGTTAAAGATTATGGCGCAGTTGGAGATAATGTTGCAGATGACACAGCCGAACTTCAGGCTGCATATGCTGCTGCTAAACTTACTAGTAAGAAGTTATTTGTGCCAAAAGGAACTTATAAGTTTACTGCTAAGCTTACTTGGGATGGTGAAGTTGATATTGTTGGAGAAGGAACTGAAAATAGTATTCTTCAAAAGTGGGGTAATTTTATTGGAGTAGAGATTACTGGCGCTGGACAAGAACATCGATATTCTGGATTTGCAGTAAAATCTACTGCTGGACAAGGTGATGTTTCTGTTGGTATTAAAATATTACAAGTAGCTAGAATGAAAATAGATCATGTTCGTTCTAGTGGACATGGTTCTCATGGTTTTCATTTTGTGCAAGGTGCTCCTGGCGGAGAAGTAGGATTCTTTAGTCAACTATTCTCTAGTCAAAATGATGGTGCTGGTATTCTTGTAGATAATATTAATACTAGCACCTGGATAGGCTGTGAATGTATTGATAACGACGGTATTGGTTTTGATATGACTAATGCCGATGAACATTTTATATTTAATCTTAATTGTGAGTTGTGTAGAGCTGGTGGACTTCGTATTGATGGAAGTTTAGGAAATATTGTATTTTGTAATATTGAAAGTTGTGGAAGTGAGGCTCCAGGTGGAGCCGGTAATCCTGTACTTACTGGCGGTACTAGTATAGGAAATAGAATTATCGGTAGATTAGGAAACTCTAGTACTTCTCTTAGAGATACTGGAACTAATAATGCATTTTGGAATTATTGGACTAATGATATTTCAGTGCCGTTTTTACAGAGACATCCTACTGATAATGGAATTGCTGGTAGAGATATTAATATTATTGGAGGTACTAGTAAAGCTGGTGCCTCGGCAGCTAGTGGTGGGTGGGTTCGTATTACTGGCGGATCGGCTGGAGGAACAGGTAACGCAAGTGGTGGAAGAGTTGTTATTGGTGGTGGAGCTGCGATAGGAACAGGAGAGGATGGTTCTGTTCAATTAGGTCCAGCTAATGATCCTGCTAGTAATGAATTGGTATTTTGTACTGCTCCTTTTAGAGTTTGGAATCTTACTACTGCTAATAGAGACCTTATTCCTGCACCAGAGAATGGAATTATTATATATAATACTAGCACAGCAAAATTTCAAGGTCGTCAAGCAGGTGCTTGGGTTGATTTAGCGTAATGAGCAAATAACAAATGCCATATACTCCAGATGCAACTAATCCCACCGAACCAGTAGATGGTCGTCCTGCTGGTAGTGCGGCAGCAGAATTTAGAGCAATAAAAGCACAATTAGCAAATTTTAGCGGTAATGGTTTATTTTTTAACATTATGGCCTATGGCGCTATTGGTAATGGTACGATTGATGATAGCGCTGCGATTCAAGCAGCTATAAATGCTGCCGGAGAAGGAAAGATAGTTTATTTTCCTAAACCATCTAATCATTATTTTATAGGAACAACTTCGTTAAAAATTAAAAAAGGACAGTGGTGGTTAGGAAATTCAAGAGATGATTCCGGGGCTTCTAATGATTTAGCTACTACTATTCGTTATACTGGAGTCGGTTCTGCAGTTTATGGTATAGGTAAAGATACTAATACTACTACCGGTAATGTTCGTATTAGTAATTTACGTATTATTGGTCATTCCTCCGCAGTAGTATTAGATATGAGCGGTATGTTCGGGTCATTAATTGAGTTTATTAATATTGATTCGTCTAATGCCGCTGGAATTGGAATATTACTAGGAAGTACAGCAGGTGCCGGTTCCGGCGGTGGAAATTGTTACTATAATACTCTTCACCAAGTAACTTTACTTAATGCTACTGGTATTGGAATTAAGATTTTACAGGCTGGAGATACAGGTACTAATGATAATCGCATCGTTGGTGGTAAAAATACGTGTAATACCGGAATTAAGTTTGAAGGAACAGGTGTCGGAGCACTTAATAGCGGAAATGTTATTCAAAATATTTCCTTTGAAAATGTATCTGCTGGAACTAAAGCAATTCACTGCGATACTGGAGTTGATAATCTAATAAGCGGATGTAGAATAGAACATCCTGGAGCTGGTTCTCTTGATTTTGTATTTGGAACTACTGGACGAGATAATGTAATAATTAGTAATCATTATGGTTCTGTTGCTGGCGGTGTTCGTTATAGCGATGCTTCTATAGAAGGACAATTCTGGTATGGTAGAAAAGGATTGTGGACTCCTGTTATTACATGCGGAACTCCAGGAAACCTTGCTGTTGGATATTCTGTTCAATATGGAGCCTGGGAACGAGAAGGTAAGCTTGTAACGGTTTCTTTTAATATTGAAACAAGTTCTTTTACACATACAACCGCTTCTGGTACTTTTTCTATTACTGGACTTCCTTTTACTGTGGAAAATAGCACAAATCTGGTAGCCGAAGGTACATTGCTGTTTCAAGGTATTACTAAAGCTAATTATACACAATTTACATTTCGCGGAATTCCAAATGATACTACTACAGTTATTGGATGTTCCGGTTCAGCACAAACTAGAGCAAATTTACTTATTACTGAAGTTCCTACAGGCGGAACTGTTCATCTAAAAGGAGGTTTAACTTATATTGCTAAAGGAGGTTAGTTCGTGTATTTATTAGTATACAGTTTAATTTTAGTTCATCTTGCTGATGCAATTTCTACTATTATCTTTCGTAAGTTAGGAATTAAAGAAGCTAATCCACTTCTTCGTAAGTTAGATGAGTTTCTTACTCCACTGCCTAATACAGGAAAATGGCTTTGGTTGTTACTTCCTAAGCTGTTGGTTATTTCTCTCCAGTGGTGGCTTCTTTGGCTATACTGGCCTGCTGCTTGGGTAGTTTGGTTTACTATATTTTTTATTGTTCTTTACATCGGTGTTGTAGGCTGGAATAGTTACAACATTTATTTGCGCCTCAAGAAACTAGGAAAACTCTCATGAAACCTTCAACTAATCAAGATGCCTCTGAATTAGCGATGGAATCTGTAATTGAAGCCCTGGAAACCATGCTAGATGGTGGTATACAAGATGGTATGGTTTTTATCTATATTCCTTCTGCTCATGCTGCTCCAGAGGAACCCGAAGATAAGGATGAATACGAACAAACGCCTGCTCTTAAAAAACGTGGTAAAACTGTTTACGATCAGTTCCATGCAGAAGATATCTTTGCTGGTGGTTTAAGTCCAGGAACCGGTGGAAGTACTCTTACAGTAACTCAAATCTAAACTAAGGCGCCCAAGTGGTAGCTCCAGTTACCGAGATCCAGTTTGACTCTGCGGATGGATTTACTGTTACCGACTTAGGTGGCGGTGTTGTTCGTATTGATTCAACGGGAAGTGGTAGTGCTCCTGCGGATGCAGTTTATATAGTAGGAGTACTTCATGCTGGATTAAGTGCAGAAAGAGTTGTTACTGATACTGCTACGGTAGCTTGGGATTTAACAGTTGCTTCTCAAGCTAAAGCTAACGTACCCGACAATGCAGTAACCTACGCAAAACTTCAAGACGGCTCAGGTTTTTCTGTTGTAGGAAAATCTACTACTGGCGCTGGAGATAATGCTGATATTATCGCAGCAGATAATACAGTCTTTGGGCGCTCAGCCGCAGGAAATCTTGTCTTTGCCGCCCTGGCTACGGCTCAAATTGCTAACGATGCAGTAACTTATGCTAAGGTACAAAATGGTACCGGCTTCTCTGTTGTAGGTAAACCAGATACAGCAGCAGGCGACAATACCGACATTTTAGCTGGCGCAGATTCTATTCTTGGGCGTAGTGGTTCTGGTAATATTGCATTTGGAACTATTGTAACCAATCAAATTGGGGCCGCCCAAGTTACCTATGCTAAACTACAGAATGGTGCTGGCTTCAGTGTAGTGGGAAAAACAGCGACTGGTGCCGGTGATAATGCTAATATAGTAGCTGGTGATGAAACTGTTTTTGGTCGTACTGCCGCTGGTAATCTAGTATTTGCTGCTCTTGCGACTGGACAGATAGCTAATAATGCTGTTACTTACGCAAAGATGCAAGATATTAGTGCAACTTCTCGTATCTTGGGGCGTATTACTGCTGCTGCTGGAGATACTGAAGAATTAACTCCAGCTCAAGCCCGTACAGTAGCAGATGTAGATTGGAGTAAGGCAATAACTGTAGAAGATCCTACTAATGCTGAAGATATTAGTATGTTCTTTACCGAAGATGCAATAACAATTACAAAAATGGCAGCAGTTCTTATTGGTAGTGCTACTCCCAGCGTAACTTGGACAGTTCGTCACTCGACTGATAGAAGTGCTGCTGGGAATGAAGTAGTAACGGGAGGAACTACTACTACCAGCACTACAGTAGGATCAATAGTAACTGCTTTTAATGATGCTACTATTCCAGCCGCTTCTTTTGTCTGGCTGGAAACTACAGCTAAAAGTGGTACAGTAGATGAACTACATCTTACAGTACAATACACCAAAGACTAAGGATATATACTGATGCCTAAGCCTGATGTTCATCCGGTGCAGCATTGTCCCACAGGGTGGACAACAACACAACGCACAGGATACCTAGAACTTGCTGTCGGTAGACTGTGGGATCAGGTTTGGTGGATGAATCTTCCGTTTTGGCGTAGATGGTATTACTGGTTGCAAGGTTATAGAGCACCCATCGGCAGTTTCTATGATATAGAATTGTGAGGTTCTTATGGCCGCCTTAACGTATTTTCTTACCAATGCTAGTGCATCTGTAGGAAGTGATCTTAGTGCTTCGGATCCAGGGGCAGAAGCTACTCGTTCTCCAGTCACAGGTTGGATTGTCAGTACTGGTTCTACTAACCACAGTGCATGGTTTAATGATGTAGAACGGGCTGCCAGTACTTTTGTTGATACTGCTCCGCCAGACGGTAGTTTAGATACCACTAACGGAGATTTTTGGAAGTCTCCTGGTCTTCTTACCGGAGACTTTGACTCTGCTAATTGGAATATTCATTTTGCGGCCAGAGCTACTTCCAATGGCGGTACTCAGGATGGAAGAATGCGCTGTAGATTGTTTCGAGGACCTAATGCAGATGGTAGTGGTGCAACAGAAATAACGGCGGCTCAACAAAGTGGGGGGTTGATTACTGATCTTCTTACCAGTGTAACTCAAGTATCTACTGCTACTTTTAATCCTGGAGCATTTAGTGTAGCCGGAGAATTTATATTTGTGCAGCTTGCTTGGGAACGCACTGGTGCTGGGGCAATGACTACAAGTGATGTAAATGCTAGAATTGGTAATGGAAGTGGAACAGGCAGTAGAATTATTACCGCTAATTTTACCTCTACTGTGGTTAGACGCATATTTAACATTTCTTCTTGGTTAGCAGCAGTAGTTGGAGTTGGGCAACTTGTTCAACAGTTTTTGAGGAATTGTATTGGCCCGGTATCACACAAGATGTAATCTCAGTGCAGCGAGATTTCCATTTATAAGCAGCTTTCACGGAAGAAGTGTTATTCTTCCGCAGCAGGATATTAACTTCCAAAAGTCTGCTATTTTTGGAGGTGCAGATGCAGATAGAGATGTTGGGGTGCCTCAAGTATTTTACATGCATAATACTATTCCTACTGAGCAAGGGTACCAAAGTATAGGATATGAACAAGTTATAGAGCCGATGTTAGGAGAGGTAGATTTTGATAACTTTATTCCTCTGCAAGATGTTCTTGGAAATAAGTTTCTCTTTGTACCGGGTTTTGGAAAGAACTATGTATTTGATGCTCCAACTCTTGGTTGGGCTAAGATAAATCCAATAGTTGGATTAGAAACTGATATACTCGTAACCGCTGCATTTGTGCAAGGAGTAAACTATGTATTCTACGAGAAAACTGGCTGTTTTAGATATAACTCCACTACTAAGGCGTTTGATCCAGTTACTCTCACCGGTCTTACTGTTGCTAACATTGTTGGGATTGTGGGCAGCAATGGTTATCTATTGGCTTGGGATATTAATAATGTACTGTATTGGACTCCTATTCCTACCGATTTTACTCCTTCTTTGGTTACTGGAGCCAGCAGTGCGAGCATTACTGACCTCAAAGGTCGTATCGTTACTGTTCACCAAGCGATAAATGGATTTATAATCTATTCTACCGGTAATGCTGTAGGAGCTACTTTTACAGGTAATATTCGTTTTCCGTTTAATATGAAGGAGATTCCTGGTGCTGGTGGAGTTAGGACTAAGGAGCATATTAGTTACGAATATAATGCAGATTCGCATTATGCTATTACAAGCGCAGGAGTGCAGGAAATAAATAAAACAAGCAGTAAGTTATTGCTGCCAGAAGCTGCAGATTTTATCTCAGGGCGCATATTTGAAGATTTTGATAGCGCAACTAAACTTTTTACTACTACCTATCTTACCGGAGACACTAGATTAAAACTTGCAGTTGTAGCTGCTCGTTATCTTATTATTAGCTATGGTATGCAAAGTCTTACTCATGCGATAGTCTATGACTTTCTTCAAAAGAAGTGGGGTAAGTTGAAGATAGCGCATGTTGATTGCTTTGAATATACGTATCCTAATCTATATGGTATTGTTACTTATCAGATGTTGTTATCTCTGGGCACCACTTATGATGAGTTGATCGATACCACATATAACGATCTTAACAGCGTTGTGGCTACCGCAGAGCGTCCCCGAAGAACTATCGCCTTTCTCCAACAAGATGGCACTGTATATATTGTAGAGATGAATCCAGGACAGATTGATAATGATTCTGTTATTCTCTTTGGTCGCTATCAATTTACTCGCGGCCATATGATGCAACTCTTTGAAATTGATATTGAAAATATTGATCAAGGAAGTAATTATGCTTGTTTTATTCTTCCAAGCTATGATGGAAAGAATTTTGCAGCAGCAGTAACTCCAACTGTACATAACAGCAGTGGTCTGGTTCGTAGTTTTCGTAGTCGAGTAACTGCAATCAATCATACTCTTCTTTTTGTTGGTAGTTTTAACTTATGTTCTTATCAAATTTCTTATACTCCAGCAGGCGTAGCAAGAGTACACGCAAATGCCTAATCCAGCTATTCAGTTTAATCTTCCGTTTAATATTGCTCTTGGAGATTCAGCTCCTTCTACTTTGCCGCCTGAAGTACGTGGTGCAATAGAAGCACTGTATAACGCAGTAAATCAAATACAGTATGTATTTCATACTCATGTAGGTATTGGACAGCAGTTGCAGACTCTATGGTCACAGTTGAAGTACTTTCATACTCTTCATTTAGCTTCTCCGTGGAGACTTTATGCAGAAGCTACAGAAACAATAGTATACGGAGCTGCTATAAACTTATTCCTATCCGGTGGCGCTCTTAAGGTAAGAAATGCAAATGCAACTAATAATACTAAACCTGCTCATGGATTCTGCACTACTGCCGCTGGCTTAACTAATGCAGTATTTGGAGAAGTTATTCTTATGCAAGGACTTCTTACTGGACTTGCTGGACTTACGATAGGAACTCGGTATTTTCTGCATACTACTGATGGGCAGATAAATGCTACCGAACCAGTAGCAGCAGGTAATATTGGACAAGCTCTTGGTATTGCTGTGGATACTACTGCTCTTCTATTCTGTACTGATTTTGACTTTTTGCAACATTAATGGGAGTAGTCGATGACTCTTGGTGAAAAGCAGCGTCTCTTTGTATCCCTGGTGGGCGATTTAATACGTTGGGCGTATGCTAATGGTTATGAATTTACTTTCGGAGAAACAGTTAGAAGTCGTGAAGAAGCAGCAGCTAATGTTGCTGCTGGAGTTGGAACAATCAATTCTCTTCATATTATTCGTCTTGCTATTGATCTAAATCTTTTTATCAGCGGAGTATATCAAACTAATAGTAGTGCTTATCTTCCTATTGGAGAGTATTGGAAACTGCAACATGAATTGTGTCGTTGGGGTGGAGATTTTCGTCGTTCGGATGGCAATCACTTCTCTCTAGAACATAACGGAGTAAGGTAAAGATCATGAAGAAACTACTATTTTTGGTTCTTCTACTTATTGCTCGGCTGTCTATTGCTCAAAGTGCTATTATACTTGGAGAGGAATCTCCAGGAATATATGCACCCATTAAAAGTACATCTGGAGTATTACAGATAGTAGGTACTGTTACTCCTGCTTCTGTTGATCCGTGTCAATCAAGCGCAATAGTAAAATCTAGTGTTGCTATTGCTATCTCTACTGCAACTACTGCTGCTTTAGTGGCAGTCTCAGGAAGTACAACTGTCTATATTTGCTCTTTTACTCTTAGCATTTCTCAAGTAATTACTACCGCAAATACTATTAAATTTATTCAAGGAACTGGAGCTGCTTGTTCTGGGGCTCCGGCTGATCTTACAGGTGCATTTGGTACTGGTGGTGTTCTTGCTGCTGCACCATTAATAATTTCTAATCCAGGTGGATTTACATTATTTAAAACCGCTGCTTCTAACGGTTTATGTGCCACCACTACTATTGGTGCATCTGGTAGTTTCCAAGGAGTTCTTACATACGTGCAACAATAGTAAAAACAATAAATATTGGAGAGTTTCTGTGGGTAATGGTGAAAAAATAGAAGTTAGTACTCCTCAAGATCGTGTAGATTTTAAAGGTCCAGGAGGATGGAGTGCTTCTATTATGGGTAATAAGCCACTATATATAACTATGATCTTAGTTATTTGTAGTCTTATCTTAGGTCTGCTGTGGATACATTCCAGAGACGCTGATAATAGACATAAAGAAGTAATGGATGGTAATAAAGATGTTATTAGAGAATTAGGAGTTCAGTCTTATATTATGACTCTTGCAGATGAAGAAAAGAAAGCTTTACGATTACGAGAACCCGAAGAATTATCTAGGAGACGCAGATGAGTCCGCTAGTAATTCCAGCAGTAGTAGAACTAGGTACTAAACTTATTCGTCACTTCTTTCCAGACACAGAAAAACAAAAAGAAGCAGAAGCAGAACTTAATAAATTAGCGGCCCAAGGAAACTTGCAGTTAATGATAGAAGAAGTGGGTCTTGCAAAACTGCAACTGGAGATTAATCGACAAGAAGCTGCTCATGCTAGCATATTTGTTGCTGGTTGGCGTCCATTTATCGGATGGAGTTGTGGCCTTGCTATCTTCTGCTACTATGTTCCTCGTTTTATAGTTGGAGTTTACTTTTGGGGCAAATCGGTGTTAGTGTTAATGAATACAGGAACTCTTGCTGCTCTTCCTCCTATGCCAGATATGGGAGTTGGTGATCTTATTGCACTTGTAACTGTTCTTTTAGGCGCCTCAACTTTGCGAACTATTGAGAAACAATTGGGAGTCTCTCGTGATTCCCTTAAGGAGTAAGTTATGGCTCAAGCTCTCTCTATTCCTCAGCAATCGAATCAAGTAGTTGATGTCTCAAAAGCATTAGCTAATTTAGTTCCATTATTCTTTGGATCTAGTACCACTGCTACCCAAGTATCTCAAGTCAATCCTGTGTTTCAATCACAAATGCAGGCTCTGATTGATAATCTTGTTGCTCGTGGTGGAGATCAACAATCTGCTCTTATACAAGATATTATGACTCGTGCGGCACAAGAATTTGCTCCGGTAATAGGAGCAGAACGAGCTGCTGGAGCTTATAATAGTACTGTTAAGAAGCAGCTTGCAGATGAGTTTATGGCTCGTGCAGTTTCTGCAAGTTCTAATGCTGTGCTGGATAATCAGTTAAAGGCTCTTACTGCTGCTGCTCAACTTAGTGCCTCTGCTGCTAATGCCAGCAAAACAACTCAGACTACTCAGAAAACTCCTGCCACACTTCCTCTTGGCGGCAGTTTACTTGCTACTGCTGCTGGTGTTGGTGGAAATTATCTTATTAAACGAATGCTTGCAGAAGAAGAAGCCAAAAAGAAAGCTAAACAAACTGTTGGTAAAACTGGGGCAAGAACAGCAGCAGATTCTGTTGCAGATGTTTCTCCATTTGTGGCAGAGGATGCTGCTGCTGCACAAGCTGCCAATGTTATTACTGCTCCAGCTCCTGGCGTTGCTCCAGTAGAAGGTATTCCATTTGGATTCGAAGGATCTACTAGCGTTCTTGATGGTAGTGCTGCTCTTAATTTTGCAGACACCTTTACAGCTACAGGAGTAGATACTGCTGCTAGTGCTGGTGCCAGTGCTAGTGCGGCTACAGAAGGTTTAATTGATGTAAGTGGATTGGAGATTACTGCCGTGGATGAAGCTAGTGCTGCTGCGTTTGCTGGAAGTGAAGCTGCTGGTTTCGGTGCTGAAGAAGCATTATTCGGAGCCGGTGTTGGTGCTGGAGCTGCGGAACTTGGAACTGCTGCTGTTATTGGTGAAGGTCTAGGTGCTAGTACTGCTGGTGGTATTGCAGCCGGTGTTGGTGCTGCTGCCGAAGGCTTGGCTTTAGAGGAAGTAGCATTAGCAGTAGCTCTTTGGGTAATCTGTACAGAACTTAAACGAGGTGGAGAACTTGATGCTAAACTATATGAACAAGGAGCAGCTCACATTAGCAGACTCTCTCCCCACACTATTAATGGATATCACTTCTGGGCAATACCATACACAAGACTTATGCGTAGAAGCAATGCTGCGAGGAAGTTCATTACGCCTTGGGCACGTGGACGTACTCTTCAGCTTTCCGGCAAGTGGAACATTCTTGGATTCATTACTGTGGCGTTGGGTGAACCTATCTGTTATCTGCTTGGGAGGATTCTTCAATTAGGGCCGCAGAATTGGCAACAACTGTATCCTGCTACTACTGCCAAAGGAAACTAAGATGGCACAAGCACCTGGAGTTGATATTTCTTCTCTGCTGCGAGAATATGAAGCTACAGCAGCCACAAGACGAAACGTTGTAGGAAAGATTGAAACTGCGGAGAAAGAACTGGATACTTCGATTACTACTGAGAAGACTGCTATAAAGCAAGATGCACCTTTGGCGGCTCAGATTATCGAAATGATTGGTTCTTCAACTCTTCAAAAGGAGCAACGAAATGCTCAAGCTGCGACTATTTTTGGAACAAATCCAGAAGTTTCTAACTTCGTTATTGAAAAGTTTGCGGGAGAACTTGCAACTCGTCATAGCGAACTTCAACAACGTCAAGCTGGTATTAAAGCAAAACAAGATACTGGTTTTTGGGATAATCCTCTTGACTGGATTTATAACCAGTTTGCTTTGCCGTCTGATATAAACGCTTATAATACTGCGGCAGCACAATATAATACTCTTGATTCTCATCTGAAGAATCTTCAAGATCAAACTCAAGAGCAGGTTGCAACTAATAATGCTATTGCTGCTACAACCTCCAGTGCTGTTATTGCCAATCAAAGTAATAGTATACTCCAGCGTGCAATAGTTGAAGCTGAAAAGGCTAATCAACGAGCACTATCTCAAGGAGTGCAGTTTGCTAATGTTCGTCTTGCAGCTACTCATCAGCAGTTCCAAGATGTGGTGGCACTTCAAGGCGCACAGATTGCAGTACAGCGTCTACAGATTGATCGTGCTCAACTCGGAATGGCCCAAGAAAGACAAGTTGAATGGAAGAAAGAACTTGAACGTAAACAAGGTGAACGAGAGTTTATGCAAGAAGCTCTGGATAAACTTACTCAGACGGTTGGACTCTCTCGTATTAGTGTAGATCAATATAATAAAATGACCGGTAAGCAGAAAAATGCAATAACCTTTTTATTGGAGAATCCAGATATTCAAGAGGGACGTCTTGGCAGCAATATATTCGAAGCACTTCGAGTAAGTAACAGTGTTCCTATGGCCCTTACTCCTGGACTTAATACAGTAAAAGATAGACTTAGCGACTGGCTTGCTGGAATCCAAGATCCACTAAAGAATCCAGCTATTGCAGGAATGAATCCGGAGAAAAAATCGGAGTTTATAGCTAAGGAATTTAAAAAACGTATTGATGATGAACGTAGAGTTATATTAGATACTGGAAGTATTTTCTCTCCAGCTCCACTAAAAGCAGTTGGAGCTATTCCTGTAGTAGCTCAAACTGAAATATGGAAGCAGGTAATGAGTGCTCTTGATAAAAATCCTATGGCTGCTACTTCTTCTCAACAAATCTATGATACCGCAGTATCTTTAGTTGCACAGAAAAAATTATCTGTAGAACAAGCAGCCGTAGAAGTTTCTACCATCTTTACGGCAATTATAGCTGATAATAATACTCAACGTCAATATCAGCGGCTGGCAATTATTCCACAAACAGATTTTACTGCTAATCTTAAGATTACTACCGGTTTTATTGGAGAAAAACGTCCAGTGCAACTTAATAAAGAAGTAACAGTAAAAAATGCAATCCTTCGCTCTCTTTATGCAGACCAGCCGGGAGTTAAGTTTAATCCTATTCTACGTGGAATAAGCGGACTAGAACAATTAACTGGACCCATTGCTGGAACTAAGTAAAACCAAGGAGCAGTAACTAATGGCATCTGATCTTGCTGTTGCTGGTGATAATCACGAAGTTGGACAGACTGGAAAAAGTCTATTAGATAGTGTAGTTGATACTATTACAAAGGGCGGCCCTGTAGTAGGTTTAAGTGTGTATAATAGTTTTGTTAATACTGGTATAGAAGTTGCTAATTTCTTTGGGGCCGAAATTGAACTCAATGATCCTCGCAAGCAGTTAGCTGCATATGATGATAATCTTTATCGGTATTATGATGAACGTGCTTCTGGTGTAGAAGTGGGAGGTCTTATTGTTGGTTCTCTTATTCCTGGCACTATTGGAGCTAAAGTAGTGCGCGCATTTGCTAGTAGCGGTAAATTTGGTGCTAATATTGCTCGGGCTACTAATCTTATGAGTAGAGATGAAGCTGTAGTTACTGCTGCAAAAGCCGAGTTTAATCTTGGAACCAGCGGTATCTATGGTCAAATCCAAACTGATAAGTGGAAAACTATTGCAGCGGGATTTGGTGAGCAAGCATTAGAAGCTGCTGCATTCGAAGCTGCTACTATTGCCACTCTGAAAGCTAATCCAACAATTTCTAAGGATGGTCTTGCAGATATTACATCTCATATGTTTTGGGGAACTCTTGTTGGCGGTGGAGTTGGTGGAGTTATCCAAGGTTTTGGTATTCGTGGATTAGTTAATAAAGCATTAGTAACTAAAGACTTAGAAGAACGAGCATACGATCTTGCTACTCGTATGGGAATAGGAGATTTTGTTGCTGGTGATAGAGTAGTTCAGTTAATACAGTCTATTGATAATATTCCAACTCCTACTACTGCTAGTACAGCAGCAAAACTGCAACGTACAAAGTTTCAAGCAGAAATTGAAGCAATGAAGATATTAAAAACTATCTCTCCAGAAGCGGATGAAAATCTTGGCGCCGCTTTTATAGATGTACTCAAGGAAATGAGAAATAAACACGCAGTTAGTAATGAAGAAATGTATGATATGTTTGGTCGTCTTTCTCGTATTTCTCGTGTAGATCAGTTTTCTCATCTTGAGCAAGATATTGTTTATATTAGTAGTGGTGTAAAGAAAGCAGTAAAAGCTGCACCTGACTATAAACCTTACTCAGCCCGCCCTCTTAGTCAAGAAGAGGCAGACCTATCTTTTGCATATAATCTTACTAGTCGAGAAGCGCCACTTAAGATTGCACGTTTTGATGATACTACCTATGATCCATCTACCGGTGCTATTCGTAAATATCCCTCTATGCAGAAATCATTTGATGCAGGAGAAGATATATGGATGGATGCTAATTTGGAATGGCATATTAATCCAAAGAGTTCTCTTCTAGTACGTATTCCACGTCCCGGAGAAAGTCGTATACTTTATGCTAAGGAAGAAAAAGTTTTTCGTGCAACTCAATCTCTTCCTTCGGAATCAAAACCTCTTTACGGCGCTCCATTGTATTTTAATCTTCTTTCTGGACAAGTAACTAATCGTGCACATGCAGTATTTGGTGATCTAGGGCCAATTAAAAGTGTTGATGATCTTCTTACACACGATGCCACTGGAGCTATTAATGGAGTTCGCAACGGAAATTTTTCTTCTCAACAGTTCGTAGGAACTGGATATTCCTATAAGGATCTATCTACTATTGATGCAAATTCTCGCTATATTTGGGCGCATCTTCGTAAATTGCAGGATGGAGATATTATTAATTTTAATGATATTCCTCTGCTGGAACAACTTCGATACGAAGTAACAACTATAGGTCGTACTTCTGCGAATAAAGCTACGATTCGTACTGAAGATAATCGTGTAGTAAAAGCTACCGAATTCTTTGGTATTAGAGATGAGAATCTTCTGCCAGCTATGCCTACTAGCGACTTGCAATTTCTAGATACTTATATCCAAAATACCAAAAACTCTATTATTGGTGATCTTATCAACGCTGAAAAGGCTGCTGAAGAGATTGCAATAAAAGCAAATGTTCCGTTAAAGTATCTTGATGATGGTCTTGTAGCTGCTGAGTATAAAGATTTTACTCGCCCAATAGCCGACTATCTTCGTACAAATACCATTCGACTTGAGTATGATATTGGCAGTATTAATACCAATGAAGGAAATATTCTTCGGGGCATGCTAGATGTTGATAAGCGTGTTCAACTAGCGCAAGAACAAGCTAGTAATGCAACAGCGCATTTCTTTGGGCGCGAGTGGGAAGAATTTATTATTCCAGCATCTGCATCGGAGGCTGAGATCACTGGAGTTGGTAATCGTGCATTTGCAACTTCTAACAGCAGCTACGGCAATATTGGACAAAGAGCAGAAGCTGTTGGTGCTAGTGTACAGCGATTAACTCAAAAACGCTTTAGCGCCCTATCTGATCGTTTCTCTAATGAAATTGCAGCTCTTACTGATGATGCTATTGCTGGTGCTGAATTAGCAGTTCTTACTAATTTAGGGCGCAGAATCTCTAGGCAATACGTATTTATTCCTCCTACTCTTGCTGCACAATATAAGTTGTCTCTTGATACTATCGTTCTTCGTGAGTCTCTTCGTAGAGATCAGACTGGAGCAGTGATTTCCTGGAATCCAAATTATATGCCAAATGAAGGTAACTGGATTAGTGGCGCTAAATTTAATACTTTAGCTCCAGGAGAGACTGGTGCTTTTACCTATATGAGTCTTAATGATAAGGTAGCCAAGTTTCTACGTACTAGCACTGAACTCAATAATGGTCGTCTCTCACACCATAATAACTGGCTTGCCGCCCAAGGTATCTCCAAACATTATGATCTTGATACTGTTTACTTTCCACCGGTAGATACTACTAAGTATAAATATGTTGCTATTGTGCGCGAGATTGATGGAAAAGGAATGGGAACGAGTGATGCTGCTGCTCTTGTTGCAGATACAGCAGAAGGTTTGCGCGCTAAGGTAGCACAGCTTGGAGAAGGGTGGAAAGTTACCTTTAAGGATAACTCTAAAGCCTACCACGAGGCGCTAGGTGATTATGATTATGCTCTTAATTTAGTTGAATCTACAGTAGATTCAACTCTTCGTAAGAAAGGTGTTCTTTCTGATGTATTTCCGAAGGTTCGTGGTGAAGAAATTATAGGCGAATATTTTAACTGGCATAAGCGTCAAGAAGTTCGTCTTATTCGTAACTATCTTGAACTAGGTAATGCTCAGTTGTTTGCAGAACTTCGTGCTCTTGGGCAGAAGTTTGTAGAAGTAGAAACCTCTACTGCTGGAGTTGTTGGAATATTTAAACGTCAGATTCAAGATCCGTTTAATCAATATATTAAAACCGCACTTAACATTGGAGAAAAGGCAGAGTATCGTTTATGGCAGGAAACTCAAGATAAAGCAGAAGCATTCTTTGGAACTGCCTTTCGTATGGCTAAAGAAACTTTTGGTCAAGCTCAGAAAGGATTAATTTCTTATGAGCAAGCAAACGCTATTACTCAGAAGTTTGGTCTTGGTAATCCATACGGTAGAGCAATGGATTATATGCAAGCGTATGCCGAGGCAAACAAACTCCCTATAACTTCTGCTCTTAGTCAGTTTACAGCATCAGCAAATTCTATTATTGCCGCTACCACTATTCGTCTGGATTGGTTTCAAACCCTGATTAATGTAGTTTCTACTCCAGTTCTTCAGGCAGCAGAATATACAAGCGCTAAAAAGATACCTGCATTAAAAGAACTGCTAACTACTCCACTTCCAGGCTCACCAGAATTGGCGGCCCCAGCTTACACTAAAGCTCTTTACAACGCTATTGCTAATATTCACGGAACTCGTAAGCAAGAACTCTTAGAATGGGCTGAACATCTTAATGTTGTTAATGTTCAGCCTCGTGCATATTATGAGATGTTGGATAATCTTACTGTGGCTGGTAGTGAAACTGCTTCAGTTCTTTCAAAGAAAGCTCAACGAGCTGCTGAGATAGGAGCTAAGCTTACTGGTAGTGATTGGGCTGAACAATATACTAGATTAGTTAGCTTTGATGTTGCTAGACAATTATTCGAAGCTAAAGGATACTTAGGACGAGAATTGGATGATAATATCCGAACTTTCATTAATCGTGTCCATGGTAATTATATAGCTTCTCAACGACCTGTTGCGTTCCAAGGTCCTATCGGGGCCGCTGTTGGTCTCTTCCAAACTTATCAATTTAATCTCCTCCAACAACTGTTCCGTTATATAGAGAATAAAGAGGTTTTGCCACAAGCTATGCTCTTTGGCATTCAAGGAACTTTGTTCGGAATGCAAGGGCTGCCGGGATTTCATGCTCTTAATACTCATATTGTAGGTAACGCCACTAATAACCCAACTCACAAGGACTTCTATTCCACTACTCCACAACTCTTCGACAAAAATCTTGGTGATTGGCTCCTCTATGGGAGTGTTTCCAACTTCCTCAGTACCGGACTTTATAGTCGCGGAGATATTAATCCTCGTCAAATAACTATTCTCCCTATCAATCCTCTCGACTATCCTGCCATCTCTGGTGGCATAAAATTTGTTAAGAATCTGTTTGATATTACTGAACGTATTAAGGATGGTGGAAAGTTCAGTGATACTTTGCTCCAAGGACTTGAACATAATGGAATCTCTCGTCCGTTAACTGGTTTAGCACAAGCAGTGCAAGGATATACTACTACCTCTAAAGGTTCTCTTATCTCTGCTGCTAATGATTGGAGCGCAATAACTTATGCTGCACGATTTGCTGGAGCAAGACCTCTAGATGAGGCTATTACAATGGATGCAATGTATCGAAAAACTGCATATGAAGCAAAGGATGATCGCAGATTAGCACAGCTAGGAGAAGCAGTTAAAACTAATCTTATTGGATTACAGGAACCGGATGCCGAAACTATTATAGATTTTGCTTCTCGCTACGCAGCAAGTGGCGGAAGAATTGAAAACTTCTCTCGCAAGATGATAGAATGGACAAGAGATGCAAATGAAAGTGTAGCTAATAAAGTATATCGACAACTAAAAAATCCTCAAGCTCAAAACATGATGACTATCATGGGCGGCCAACCATTACCAGATTACTTTAGCCGTCAGAATCTGGCTCCCGCGTCAACTCAATAGAAACTGGTATAAGTTTCTCATCATTAGCAGCAATTATAAGCTGCCCTCTCTGCTTTAGTCTCTTCAGCAACATTTCACACAAATCTACGGGATCATAAATTCCGTCGAGGATAATATCTAACTTAGCAGCAATTGCGCCTAAAACTTCTGCATCACCCCTGGCACCGCATTGATGTACAAACTCCACTATGTCAGGATGATTCTTTAGTTCCTGCTGAAAGGCTAGTATTACTTCAGGAAAAAGTACGTGAGTTACCATATTATCTCCATATCTTCACAAGATGTATTGCTTGCGCTCTTGCATCTTCTAGAGCATTATGAGCTACAGTTGGTTTAATATATTCTTGTTGTGGAAGAATAGCAATAGCAGTTCGATAGCATCGTATATTACGAAAATTCCAAGGAATTGCAAAACCAAATTTTTCGTAAGCAGAGCCTAAGATAACAGGATCAAAGTTAGCCCCATTTCCCCACAGAAAGTAGTTAGGAGGCAACCAATTTAATATCTCATTATTAAAAGCTAGAAGAGCATCTAATAACGATCTATTATCTACAGAAGTAATTTCTGCTCTTGCTTCGTCAGACTGCTTCATCCACCAGAGGATAGTATTCGCAGCTATATCGCGACTAGCTTCTATATTAGAAGCCAAACTAACTCGTGTATAAAACTTTTTGCCTATACTTCTTACTTCCATATTAAATTCTACTGCACCGATTGCTACTATAGCTGCATTAGGTTTGGTGCTCATAGTTTCCAGATCAAGCATTACATGGTGTGTCATTTCATTATCTCCTGTTCTTCAGTTGTTAGTAGTGTCCAATCAACATACTTCATAGCTGCTTTTCTTTCCTTCTTTACCAGCCAACCACTGCCACTAATTCCCTTCACTGCATGTATCTTTTCCGCTTGCTCTAAATTCTGTATAATCACTGCCATATCTGTAGGTTTATCAAGGTCCTTATGTATTTCTTTCCATATATCTTTCATTCCTACAGGGCGCCCAGTGTTAGTTCCTCCTGCTATAAGCTCCAATACCTTATTTGCAATATCACTGTGTTTACCTTTGCCATACTCTCCTAATGCCTTTGGCATATGATGTTCTGCTGCGGCTAGTGTAGTATTTGCCAGTATTACAGTGGCTTTGTCGATAATAGTTTTTTGTCTTGCTGCTGAGTATATCAAACATAACTTTATCAACTGAGTAAATCTTCTATTAGAATAGTGTTTAAACCGCAAGTCTGGAATGGCCGCCCAAGTATTATATATCTCATCCAGAATACTTTTAGCGTCAGCCTCGATGGTAGCAACTCCGCGCATAGACTTATGAATATTTTTGAGCGCCCCAATTACCTTCTCTCTTTCCTCCAACTTTGGTGGTTCAGGAAATGCAAACTTTCTTCCGCTAATTTCTCCGTGTATAATAATAATACGACTGATAAATCCTTGACCTAACAATGCGGGTGGAAAAGTAAGAGCAAAATCTTGGGACGTAATTCCTCCTAGTATATTTATTGTGGGCTCACTTATTGCTACACTTCTACCGTTTTTTATTCTACTCTTATAGACTCCTTCATAGTCCCAGAGTTGTCCAAGCATTCTACAGAAGTCGATGTTGTTAGTCCCAATAAATTCATTAAGTTCGTCTGCGGTAGCGTAAAGTTCATGTGGACCGGTGTCATTAACTTCATTAGAACCCCACAGATTTTCTGCTGTCGTACGATCATATGCTGATCTTCTCCTGCTTTCGGAACTGCCAATATCACCAAGATCCTCCGTTTCTCCTTGTAAATCGAGAAGAAACTTTTCTTTACTTGTTCTATCTGCTGCGATGCTTGAATACCCCGAGGAAGTGATGAGTCTGCGAACAAGACGGATTGCAGTACTTTTACGAGTTCCTGGGTCTCCGATGAGGACACAGTATAAGTTTGGATACACTGTGAAATGTCCATGTTGAAAGTAAAAATTTCTACCAAGCAAGGCTGCGATTCCTGAGATAATACACCAGCGATTATATATGGTAGGCGGCTCAGTTTCTTTGGTGTATTGGAAATAAAGGTCCAATAAAGATTCTGAAGCTGCTGCTGCTGCTGCTGCTGCTGCTGCTGTTGGTTCAGGTTCATTCACTATCTACCTCATAAGTTATGCGGCTATCTTTAGCCAATCTACCTTTTTTACATCTGCCCAGGTTTTTCCTTCAGCCTTCATAGAAACCGGGACACGTAGTATCCTGCTAGTACCAAAAGTATCCACCACAGCGGTATCAAACAACATACATTGATGCACACTCCGAATAAGATCATCTCTCCCCACTCTATACTGAAAGAGTATACTATCATGGATTTGGGCGCAGAGTTTGAAATCCTTTGGATTCGGCAACGCAACTTCATAGAACACCTTTAGCCAGGCTTGATTAAGAGTCATTGCATTGAGACTCTGGGGAGGATGTGCAGCATATCTATTCATATCTCGCTTATTGCGTACTGGATTACCGAAACAATATCTAGTCCAACCTGTTGGTCCAACTAGCATATGAGTTGTAATTACATCTACCTTAATCTTATCATACCAGGGGCCTCTAACTATTGGGTAAGTTTTATCAAATACTGCTAAAAGATATCTACAGACTTCGAGTAATGTCCAATTTTTCGGTAGTCGCAACATGCTTCTCGCCCGTAATACATTTTCAATTCCCATTGTATTAAGTAACACTTGCTCCGCCATATTATAATTCGCTCCGTGGTTAACTCGTTTAGATAAATCTCTAAGTGTTTTATCAAGTACATCGCCCAAGGCATCCACAATTTTCTCGTACGGAATGCCAAAAAAGGAAGATGCATTGAGAGCATGGAAGTCCTTGTCCGAATTGACTGTTTCAATGAGACTGGTATCTCCCGACAAGTAAGCTGTACCTCTACTCTCGGCTTGGTCATAGTCTCCCTCACCTATATAAAACTCTTTATCCGCTGCAAATATTCCTTTATATACAATGTCCGTTCTGTCTCTCGGTATATTTTGAATTTGCAATCCGCACCAATAATGTGATTCCGCACTTGCGAGCCTACCAGTATCCGTCCCTGAAGGATTAAGTTGGTATAAAATTCTACCATGAAGCGTGAGTCCATCCTTAAGGTAGCTGCTAAGAAGTTTTCTGTTCTTCCTAATATTTTCAATCCTATCCACCACAAATCTGTTAATTGGATGGCGATTCTTAACGATATCTCTTGCTGGAGTATCACTGCTACTAATGTCGGATGATCCAAGCACTTTCCATAGTTGTACCACCTGTTTAGGTGAATTAGGATTAAAGTTTGGTTCTCCGAGAGAGGAACGAAGAAGTTGTAATTCCGATGCAATAGCTTCTTCGATTTGATCCTTGAGCTTTTGGAAGTTAGATTCATTTCGTTTGAGTCCTGTCAGCTCCGCTTGAAGGCAGGGAAATACAAGCGGGAACTCTTGTTGGTAATTCTGGCGCGCCCAACTTGGCATCTCTTGCATTAACCCTAAGAATGCTATCGCAGTGGTAAAAGCATCTTTTGCATTATACCTGTAATACTGCTCGCTATGTATAGGAACATCAGCTTCATCCTTCCAAAACTCCCACTTCCGAAGAATAAAGCTGGCAATAAAATCTAGTCTCTTTGGGAGTTCACTATACCAACAGTGGAATAGATTAAGAGTATCCCAAGTCCAATTGACTGGTGGTATTCCCCACCGAAGAAAGTATGCATTATCATACTTTCCGTTTTGCATTATCTTAGGTGCTGGCAGTTGATTAAACTTTCCTATCCATGCCAACATGAATTCATCGGTGCAAGGTATTACAATAGCGTGGAACTTAATAGTATTATTGCTGCTATCAAACCATACTCCACAATAACCGCTACAGGTAATAGCCAGTTGTTCTTTGATAGTTTCAATATCCACAGCAATAAAACTAGCAGATGAAAACTTAGTGTAAAGACTACCAAGGCTAGCAGGAGTAGCGATCTCCCAAGTGAAATTTGGAACAGGAAACCATTTTTGCTGATCTGTAAATTTACTGAAATATCGTTTATAAAGGAAGTTACCGGTAGGGGTAGTAACCAAATGGTCAAGGGGATTAAGAATAAGATACTCATAACCATTACGTTCAATAATACTTCCAGCGTAATCATCGAGAGATGGCTTCTTTCTCGCATATTCTGCTCGCAGAAGTTTATATAGCAATGTTGGATTAGTAGTTGCTATGTGTTTTGCGCCACGAGCTGTTGCCCGCATTTCCACTTCAGTAATAGTTCCAATAGGAGCATCATTTAGTCCTACGTTGTGCCCTTGCAACAAAGGCTTCAATGAAGGAATAAATGAGCGATCAGCAGAAGTTAATTGTAAATGTATTTTCATATAAATAATATAACTATACTATTAAATATCCCCTCCAGATGTAGGTTCTCCTGGAGGAATAATAAGAAAACCAAATGGATCCATTCCAATATCTCGTGGATCTCTAGAATTTTTTGTCCAAGGATTATATAACCAAGCAATTTCACCGTGATACTTTCTGTATTGTTCAGCGTGCGAAGGATAGGGTTTATCTGTTCCCCAAGCAGGATCGATTATCATCAATATAGTTTGTTGTTTCATACAAACTCCTTTAAAGAAAAATACTCTGGGCGCCAGTTGTTAGCCGGTGCCCAGAGTTAGGGCTACTTTGTTTTTATTGCTAGTGGTGCTGGTTTTTACATCACAGCAAAGGAAACGAGATTTGCGTAGTCTCTGTCTTTCTTATCATCGTGCGTTTTTTTGATTACTACAAGAGCACGAATACCTTTGCTGGCAGCAAGAAGTTCATTGTTGTTCCTAATACCCAATGCTTCACTGATGGGTTTAAGAACAAGTTTGAGAAATCCTCTGCCAATCTCGTTGTCGAGCATGAAGGCAGTACTGCAAACATCGCCAACCTCAGGTACTACATCATCACCTTCAGGATTAGCAAGTTCCTTCACTTCGACCAATGTCATTTCCATCTCAACAGCGGGATGTTTGGCAATAGCTTTCCTTACCAAACCTTTTACCAAGTCTACTACATAGGCACCAGAAGGATAGGCACCAAAACCTGGCAAATCCTCGATGTCATCGAGTTCACCGTCAAGAACAGAAAAGTCCAAAGCTGCTGTTTGCTCGGTAGTCATAGTTGATAGTTCCTTTGAATGAATGATGCGTTGAAGAAGTGTTACTTGGTTGAAGCAGAAGGAGCATCGCTTGCGGTGGTGTTCTGCTCATACACCATGCACTTGAGCAAGAGAAGATAAACGATAAGATCGTCGATCCTACCTTCTATTCCCTCGTTGCTAAAGACCTGGCCTTCTTTGCAGTACGAACAAATTGAATCCCAGTGTTTACCTGCATACACTAGGAGTACTTTACGGTAGTCTAAATCCAGTGTTTCTGCATAACGACGAAAGTTAGCGAGCCTATCTTCTGCTCCGCTATACTCCCTTCCTTTAGTAGCAGCAAGATTAACAATAGATGCAAAGGTACGTTGACAAGTTCGGCCAAAATCTTCTGAAGTATAAATCATACTTTACCTCCTTCTCGGTTTTGATTTCCGTAGTGTCGATCCAACAGTTCTATTGCCCTGATAAGTAATGTTCTTAAATCTCTCTTACCCCAAAAGGTTACTGCGCTACTATCATCATCTCCAGGCTTCTGAAGGAAGGGACCTTTGTGTTGAGTATATCCCATGTGTTGTCCTTCACTAACAACAGGCACAGTAACTGGCAGTTCCAGATAAAATCTAAGCCCAGTGAATTTCTGTCCATCTACACTCTTACTTATAATCTCCACTTTTTGAGTCATTTCTTCTGCGTATACGTTTACTCTCACAGCGCATCTCCTGTTTTGTTAACCGCTGCTATAGAAGCTGCTCTTGCTCTTGCAGCCTCTAATGCACTAACGGTTGCATCGGGTTTAGATTCTTTCTCTGCTGGTGGAATTGTACCATCAAAGAATGGCATTAATGTTACAACCGCCTTAGCGTTTTCTTTCTCTTGATCTTCTATCCTCACATCAGTTCTACTACCGGTTAAAATTTGTGGTCTATAAATTGTACTACTTCCATAAACATGCTTGCCAGTACCAATATCGCAATAAACGACGTGATCAAAATACTTAGCAACATTACGACTAAAATTATCAGTTCCCATAACCGGTACCAACTTAGTTTTTTCTGCATTCTCCATACGAGCCATCGTAGTATGACTAATAATGATCGCATGATATGCTCCGTGTTGAAGATTGCTAAGAAATCGATCCAACATAAATCCTTGTCTACGATAATCATCCCAATCAGGTTTATAATCATCATCCAGATTTCTGGTTAAATGATTCATTGCACTATTACCAAGCTGAGTGCCAGAATCTACTATGAATATATCATTAGGCCCCAGCTTATGCAAAGTAAATGTTTGTTGAGGCGCCGTATTCTTCTGGCACACTAAACAAGTTACTTTGCCATGTTGTTCACAAATCTTTACTTCTCCTCCCTTGATTACTTTGAGCATTGTATCTATACCGACAGGATAGCTACGAGTATCGGGAATGTGGTAGAGAGTAATATTTTCTTTAAAAGCAGCAGGAAGTTTTAGCAGAGTTTTAAACCCATTTTCCAGATCGAACCAATGTAGTTTAAACCTCTCCGCCAGTTTACCAACTAGCTCAGTCTTACCGGTTTTACTATCTCCAAAAACCATAATATGTTGTGGAGCAAAAGACTGCTCTACATAATCAGAGAGTTTCATTTGTAAGTTCTCCATGTGGCTGTTGATGGCGTAGCAACTGAGCTTCAATTAATTCGATTAGCGAGATATTAAATGTAAAATCTATATCAGCTTCTATTTTATAGTCTGTAGGAGGATTTTTCAGCAGCACATCATTACTAAGATTACATACTCCAAAGAAGTCACAAGGTCTACCCCAAGATTCGCAGCTTTCTCCGTGCATAGGAAAACAATCTTCTCTATCATAAATCTCCATAGTATCAACTTCAACTAACATTTCTTTAATCCACTGGGCGCGCTGACTATGAGATTTACTAAAAAACATTTCTTCATATTCAAGCAGCGTAGTTTTATATACTAGATAGAGTATTCGATAACTACTTGCAATAACATCAGGATGCTGTTGAGCAATAAAATCACAGATAAGACTATACCCAAGTCCTTGACTACTATTAGCAAACTTAGCTTCATGTATGTATTTTGCTGCTGTTGTTTTCAACTCTACCACTAACAATTCCCTCTTAACTTTGTGTATAAGAACTACGTCCACGAAACCCCTATAATAATAATCGGCACCAATCTTAATACGAAAGCCAAGTTCTACTGCTGGAACTTCATTAAAAGTAGCTACTTCATAGTGGTTGTTAAGTTGTATAAGATGTGTACGTTCAAAGATTTGTATAGCACTAAGTGCATGCCATATTGTTTTCTTTTTTCTGTTTATTGCCGGACTATCTTCTTCTATATCCCGCTTCCAGCCAAGGAATACATCAAAGAAAACGTCTACAACTGACCGCCCTAGAAGGAGCTGTTGAATTCCATAGCCAACAGCTTTACCAAATTCTAAATCTTCGGAGTCTTGCTCCTGCCTACCACATAGTTTGGTGAGCTGGTATTTCCTGGGACACGTATGCAGTAGATTAAGACTACTGTGACTAAGTTGTTTAAGCAGAAGATGTAGCATTATAGATCGTCCAATCCAATTGTTTTTAGAGACTTAGGTTTTGGTGGTATATTTTCTACTTTAGACCCAACTGCATAATAATCCGGTTTAATATATTCTTCGTACCACCTACCAGTTTGACCACAAGAATTAGGATTATCTCTAGCTGCATAACAATCTTTTTCAACAAAGGATAATAATTTTTTTCCGCTAACTAAATCATAACTACTTGCATTAAGATTACCTTCAGCATGACACCTCCAATTATCAGTATTATCAGGATAGGATCTATTACCTAGTAGGTGTTTACAATCTCTACAAAAACGTAGAGTTGTAGGATCAATTTGGTCCGACATAGTTTCTCCCCATTAGCTGTTTATATTCTTCGCGTTCAGCCACAGCTTTATTAATATAACAATCCAATAAATACTTTATAACTTCAGTAGTTATTTCTTGTACAGTAGAATCCTTATTATGAGAAAATGTAGTTTCTATTGCTTGGCCACAACATATAGCTGTTGCGTATAGTGTCTCTTTATTCTGTAGCGCAGGACAAGTATAAATAGCCAGCGATATAATAGTAGTATTTAATTCCGATATTTTAGTTAGACCCAACTCAGGCGGCGGTATTGATGGTTTACAAAATATATTACTTCCAAGAATACTACTCATAAGTCCTCCAGTCCAAGATTTCTCAGCGTCTTATTCTTTCCACTAGAAGCGCTTGCTACAGTGTCACTAACAATACGAGTATTAGTTTTGACCTGAAGGGCAGCAAAAACTACTGCTCTATCTTCCGGCTTTAGCAGATGTACTAATTCGGGGTCTTGGCTAAGATTACGGTGAATAGTTTGCAGAAGGGAAGGCATTGCAGGATGTTTCTCCTTCAAAGCTTTGTCGAGATTGAGTATTAGTTCCTGTAACTGATACAGTCCAGGGTACTCAATAATAGCTTCTGAAGAAGATTGTTTTACTTCTGACATTTCTGTTCCTTAAGTATTTCCTCTCTGAAAATTCTGTATACTATATTAAAATTCTCGTTAAGTAAGTCTAATAATTTTTTTGTTTCAACACGCAATATTCCGTTTTCGATATCAACTACATAAGTACCATAAGGAATAATACAGGATTTGTTAGCAAATATCCATTTAGATTTAGCATGTTGACGTGTTTCTGACCAACCTTCTGATAATTTCCACCAAGATACATCACCATGATTTATTTGATTAAGGGGCATTAGAGTTGTATCTCCTCAATAGTGGTTTTAATATCTACCAGTCCGTATCTTTGTCTTAACCTAAATTCTATCCGCACATGCACCTTATCACTTAGCGGTATCTGTTTAATATCTAGCCTCGGAGTATCAATAGGATTTATCATCCTATAAATAGTGTCCATATATTTCTCTTTTACCACAGCCTTAATAACTCGGGCGGCAATTAGTCTATTTACCTGCACATTACAAGCAAAATTACGCCGCAGTAATTTCCAGATTTTATAATACTTACGTTGTTTAGTTGGAGGGAGCATCTTCTAATCCTGTTTTATCTTCCTCCTCAAGTATAACTACTTCATACTTGGGAGTATGTTCTTGTCGAAACTGTAAGATTATTACTGCCGGGGAATTGGGAGAATCTTTTGCCTGTGCTTTAGTAAAGCTAAGCACTGCACGAGCTTCTTCCGGCTGCATACCAATGCCTTCAAGAAGCTGATCTTGTCTAGATTTGTATTTATGCAGTTTGATCCTGAATGCCTCAGCTACTTCTGAGGTGGCAAACTGCATAGCAACACGCTTACCTGCCAGTAAGGTGTTGTATAGTTGTTGAAGTGTTAATTCTCCGTGCTCCACATCTAACTCCTGAAATAGCTAGAAAGAGTCCCTATTGCTAGAGGCTCTTTCTGACTACCACTCTTTTGAAGTGGCAGCAGGAGGACAGTTTCTTTATCGTAGGAAAAAGAAACTGCCAAAGAATACCTGATGTGGAGATTAGAGATTTTGCAACAGTTCTGCTTCGTCGCGCTTCAGGAAGTCCTCGATCTTACCAGTGAGAAACTCGTAGACTTCCGCAAAATCATCAGCAGCCTGTGTGTTGGTAAACCACAGTGCAAGCTGTGATTGAAGGAATGTAAGGATTTTCTTCTGTGTTTTGACTGGCTGCAAGCGAGCAACAAACAACTTGCCCGCATTTTCAACCTGTTCTTTGTTCTTGCCAGTAACGCTGGGCATAACTTCGATGTAATCTTTGAAGAAATCTGCCCATGTTTCCTTGCTGATTCCACCACCACGACGTTCGGAAGGAGGAATGCTGGCAATGTATTCCATTGTCAGCTTGGTCAAATCCAGCTGATCTTGCTTGTTTACTGGACTTGATTCATTGCCAACTTGTTGGCGAGCTTGCAGATATACCTGGTCTGCAAGAACAGAGAGAAGATAGTTACGCTGCTTCTCATCTGCCAACATAGAAGTAACAGTATCCGCTGTAGGAACAGGCAAAGCCAATTCCACAGTAGGACGTTTTACTCCCAGATCATCCTTCTTAAAAGTAAACTTGATGGGCTGTAGAACAGTTCCAGCGATGGGAGAAGGATGTTCCATAGCTGCTTTCAGTGCAGCAGACATCTCTGCATTAAATGCAGCAAGTTCAGCAGCAGCAGCAACTTTAGCAGCAGCAGCAGCAACGGGATCAACAACAGCTTCGATAGTAGCTTCGGTAGGCATTGATGGCTCCTTGATAGGGTTAAATACTACTAGGTTGAAAACAACATCGGTTGTTTATTTCCCGACGCTGGTAGATAGTTTACGCGCGCGGCAGGGGGATGTCAAGCTCTTTCGCGGCTTGAATAAACTGTGATACAACGTCAGAAGAAAGACAAAATAGAGTAATATCTACACGTGCTGGATCGTTAGTTTTTGCTGTAATAGTTAATATAGGAATATCGGAAGATGGAATACAATTCCAGCCTACTATAAGTTCAGTTATGCGGTGAACAGAGAAATTCATAATTACTCTCCTTGTTGAGAATGTATATTGTAAAATGGAGAAGCTCTGTGCTTCCAAGATAGTTTCTTCTTTTTATCCTTCTGAGTTTTACCTTTGCGAAACGGCTGCTTTCTCTGAGCCGCACCTATTGATCGTAATAGATACCACTTAAACTCTTGCAGCTTACGTTGATAATAGTTACCTTCACTACCAATATAAACTGTATCTAAGTTAAACGTCTCCATAATTATGAATCCGTTGGTGTTACGTCTGTTATTATTTCTAGTATTTTAATAGATACTCGTTGTATTTGCCAGCTATTATTTTTATCATGTCTTTTTTTATACCATTTTATAGCATTAAGATTTGTCCAAAAGGTAGCTTGTGTCCATCCTCCAAAAATGGAGATAAAGTAACTAAGCTTTTAATAATATAACTCTTTTTTTCTGAACTATAAAGAACATAAATCATGCTGCCTCCGGGTCAAGATCAATAAGTTGCAGTTGAGCTAGTTTTTCTTGTTCTTTTACTTTTTCTGTTTCTTCTGCACTTCCTTCCCACGGTAGCCCCCAATGTGCAGCACAGATTGGACCGTAACCATGAAACACAGAGATTGAGTTTGTAAGCTCAAGACCACAGAAGCAACAGGAAGAAACTCTAATTCCAAGTTGTTTAGCTTCTTCTGTGGGATTGACAGCCACCCTACGAATATATGTTTTAATTTCACTGTTCGTGGAATGGATAAGTTCTCCAGTACCTGTAGATTCCACAGTCCCGTATAAAATGCGGTTAGGATATTGTTTTCCGTTAGTGATAACAATAATGCCAGGCGTTTTACTACGTTGTCCGGAAATATAAAATAGTATCGGTTTACCCGAAGGAGTTTGCATTTTAAGTTTCGGGTATTTAAGAAACTTCGCAGCTTTTTGGAAATGACTAAGGAGATGGCTTCCATCGAAGATTTCCTCCACAGGAGAAGAATGTTGTTCAGTTGAACTGCCTGCTTTTTGTATTAGCTTATCTACCCAATACTGCTGTTTTTCCGAGAGATCCAGCTTTCGTTCATATTGGGAAATAAAACTGGCGGCAAACTGTTGATCGTGTTCAGGGAGATTATGTAACTTTTGTTTAAGAGTAGTAACCATCAGTTGAAGAGTTTTAGTTCCCATCATGGCTCTCCTTAGTTATTTGTTGCCACCGAATAGTTCCAAGATACCAACGAATACAAGCTATCTGGAACCAAGTAAATGAGTTATCATTTATACTGTAGAGAAACTGGTATAAACAGCGCTTTCCATATCGATATAACATAACCTATCCTCCGTGTCTGCGAGTACGATTGTTAGTGTAAAAATCTTTCCAATAGTCAAAGTATTTATCTAACTCAAATACTACTTGAGTCTTAATAAATCCTGCGGTAGGTAAATCTCCGCAACGATAATTAGTTCTAACACGACTAGCTAGAGCTAAAATTTGTTTAGTAGTTTTTGGGGTTGGAGGTTGTAAGGTAGAAGTAGTTTTTACCATTAGCATACTTCCAATCGTTCTTGTTTAATATTTATGCTGAGTCCTTTGCGAATGTATATCTTTTTAAGTTTATAGCTAGGATATAAGTATACATTAATACAATCCTGCGATACATTAATCTTCCAAGACGGTGCCCAAAGTTCTGGCCTAAGTTTATGACAAGCAATATACTCTTGTTTAATTGGATTAGACCTAGACATAATACGCGGACTCCACAAACTAGAATTATAAAGTTCATAATTTATCCATCTAGTAAACTCTTCCCTAACCGGGCAGGAAATACTAAAATAATCCTCTAAGGGGGGTAATAAGATGGTTATCTGTTGTTAGTATTATTGTGGTTCTATCCGGAAAACGAGGAGTTCCTAAATATACTGTTTTAGGAGCAGGAGTTACTTTTGTGATTTCCGTTTTATTCGCATTCATCTTTTTCTATCTTTCCTTTAAGTTCGTTATCTGCATCAGTTAGAATCTTCCTCAAGGCGCTTGGTAAGCTGCCAAGATTGTGACAGCGAGATTCTACTGCATTTCTACCAAACTTCTCCATTACTCGTTTCCAGCCAAATCCGTGTCCTTTGTCTCCGTAAACATGATTAGATACAATATGAGCTACTTCATGAGGAATAGTATCACTAATCATATCATTAGGAGCAATGAACAGATATACTGGAGAACAGGTAATAGAGTTACTACCGTATGTTGCACATCCAGCACTACTGCCTCTAATACGCCAGCCAAATTCAGGCTGTTTCTTAGAAGTTAGTTTCTCTGGCCACCATTTATTCGCTATCTTCCACCAGTGAGCTACAGTATCATGAGCAATACTATCCCACTCTGGCACCATAGAGAATGCAATAGTCATAGCATCTTGCTGTCCAGCAGCAACTTTAGCTTTAGCAAGAAGTGCTATTTCTCGCTCTTGTAGCTTACCTTTAAATTCTTCAGCCTTTTCTGCGAGAGTATTACCTTTAATCTTCTGGCTGCGAATACCTTTTTCAAATGTGCTAGGTTCGCAGATAATATGTAGATGACGTTTTGCTCTAGTTACTGCGGTATAGAGCAGCTCCCTTTGATTCATTGTTGCATGGCTATGATGCATAAGTAAGAACACCTTATCCCACTCACTGCCTTGCGCTTTATGCACAGTAATACAGTAACCTCCAAGTAGAGCATTAACTTCGGATGCTGTTTCTAAAGTAACAGCTTCTCCGGTAGCTAAAAGTTCGATATCTATAATATGACTAGCAGATGTTACTCGTTCTTCAGTTTCCGCAGCAGCAGCAGCGAGATACTTATCTATTGCTTCCAGATCAAATTCATCTGCTTCCTCTTGCTGGTGTTGCTTATGTTCATCTAGCGCATCTTTATCCATATCTTCGGTGCGAAGATAACCCCAGCGATCTAAGTATTCACTAGGAGGTTGGAAAGATTTGCCTAGATACTCACCATTACGAGCAATCTTAAGTATCTTAGCATCTTCCTTAGCATAAAGGACCCGATCTCCTTCTGCAAGATAGTGTTTATTATATCCAGCTACTACTTCATGCACAGTAGCTTTACGCTTGCGGCCCAAATGTTGACTAATACCTTTATTTATTTCCAGTGTTCCAAAAGATACGTTAAAAGGGCAAAGAATAATGTCATCATCAAAGTTATAATACCCCGAATCTGCCCATGAATTGAATTGTTTAACTGCTGTGTTGAGTCCGTTTTCCTTAGAGAGTTGTTTCTGCCAAGGTTGAAAGATAACTTTACCATCTTCATTCTCCCGGCTAAGAGCCTGTAATGCAGGAATACGAATACGTTTAGCTTCCTTACCAGATGGAAGGGTAGCAGTGTATTGTTTAGCACGACTGTTAAAGATGCTTGCATCACCTTCAAGTAACTTCCATGCAAGATCAATAACAGGAGAATTACGTGCTTGGCGATAGACTTCTGTAAGCTCGATTACTGGAAGTTCTAGCATCTTAAAGCCAAGGATAGCACTATCAAAAATGGGAGGAAGCTGTTGAATATCTCCAAGATAGATAAGCTGTGGTTTATGCGGACAAGCATCTAGTAGTTGATCGTGCAATCCATAACCAATCATACTAGATTCTTCAAAGATAATCAGCTTAAGAGTAGATGGTAGAGGATTATATCTTGTGCGCGAAGGTTCAAAGCGCATAGTCTTTTTAAATTCTCCAGGATTATCTGGATCTTCTACTTCATAAAATACAGGAGCAAACTCTAGTAGCTTATGAATAGTAAGTGCATGAGGCTTTATTTCCTCTGGCAGTGCATGACGAATAGTATTTACAGCTTTATTAGTAAAGCTGCAAACTGCGATGCCAGGAAGTGTTTCTCGGAGCCACTTAGTTGATCGGCCCAGAATTGGTATGCGCCCAGAGGCAATAAGAGCTTTACCTAATCCACGCTGACAGGTTGTTTTACCTGTGCCAGCAGCACCGATAAGAACAACATCCTTTCCAGCAAGACCAGAATCAATAAACTGTTGCTGGAGAGAATTATAAACAATATCGTCACGAGCTACACCTAAGATTTTACGCACAGGTGCATCTTGTGATAGTGGAATAGGTGTTATCTCAGGCGGCGTTGCTGCTGCTTCGATAACATTAGCAACAGTTTCTGCTGCTTCTTCGGTATATATATTCTCAGCAGTAATACCAAGATTGCTAACATCAAGTTGTGCTCGATTAATTTCAAGAACAATTTCTAAATTACGTAGCTCTTGTGCTAGCTGCCTACTGGTTTGAGCACGTGCAGAAGCAAGAAGCTCTCTTACACGTTCTGGAGTAATAGGTTGCTTAGCCATGATTACTGTGCTCCTTTACTGTCTTTTTTCCAGACTTTAATCAATACTACTCCCAAATGTGCTTTTTCACAGCGACGAAAGCTAAGACCGATATCTTCAGCCTCAGCTAGTCGTTTTACTGAGTTCTTAAGCACAACTGTATAAAGCTTTCCACCTTCCTCCAGAGCAAAACGATATTGTTCAGGAAAGCTACGAATATCATCCTTAATAGAATCCCAAGTATCATGCAACAGAAAGAATGCATCTAACTGTTGGACAATACTTTGCGGTAGAATCCATGAGCCACCAGCAATGGCACATTCAGATTCAGTAAGAGGTATTTGGTTACTAGATAGCTTATTCATCGTCTGACTCCTGTTCATTGGTTGGGTTATCTAAGATAATATCTGGTTGATCGTTTATTTCTTCCTCTTCCTCAGCGATAAGATTAGTTTCCTCATCTTCAGCTAAGGTAGTTTCAACATGTTGGGTAAAATCAGCCGCATATTGCTTGGCGCGCTGAGCTAGTTTCCATCCTGCATGTGCTCTAAGATACTGCACCCTACCAGCAAAGTCTACGGCTTTTGGTTCTTCTTCTGGTGCAGCAGCAACAAGAACGTTTATGTTATGCTGTTCAATACTACCCTCTACAATTGTAAAAGGTGAAGAGTCTAGATCAGCAAGGTCGGCATCAGTAAGACCAAGACCGTAAGTAAGACCAGCGGAGTTCTTTTTAGTTAATAGTCTTACGTGTTCCATAGTAGCTTGTGCAAAGATGCTACCATGTTCCAAGTATTCTTCCATGTGTTCTACCAGTTCTTGCAGATCAACTTGGCGAGCTTCATATACTTTAATTCCTTTAAGTAGAAATAAACTACGCCAGTAATCTTGCAGTCCCTTTGGAACATTAGCAGCTTGCATTGCCCAACTTGCTAGTAAGCCAGCATAATCTTCTACTTGTTTTGTGCTTGTGCGAATAAGACGCTCAAGAGCAACTTCCTTGTCTCTTAACTTACGAAGTTCACTGGTAGCAATATAGCCAGATTCAAAATCAGTTCTAGCTTTTTGCCATACTTCCAGCCAGTAACGTATATTTGGGAGCTTTCTGTTATCTGGCTGAATAGCAAACTTAGGAAGAACAAGCTGAGGTCTGCTAAGTCCAGTCATCCAAGCAACAAAGCGAGATAGCTGCTCCATATTAAGCTGCACTGTTCGATTCTCTGGCACAGCAGTAGCTCTAAATTCAACTAACTCTGTGCTGTGAAGAAGAGCTAAGAATAAAAGTCTGCATTCTTCTTCAGTGTATTTTTGGGCGGCCCAGTGTCCCATTCTACTTAGCAGCCACTTAGGTTCCGCAGCAAAAATTGGATGAATATATGTAAGATCAGTGCTACCGAATCCGGTAATATTATAGCTTATACCGGAGTATTGACAATAAACTCGCATAAGAAGAATCTCCAGGTTAATTATAATGTAATATGGTTTGCTATAAACTTAGCGGCTTCGAGAAGAACATGTTTAGCTACGTGAGGTGTTTTAGGTCTAGGACAGTAATTAAAAGTAAACTGAAAAATTACTTCAGTTCCTTGGTGTTCTTGTTTTACTTCTACATGTAATTCTCCGTCGTGAATAGGATCGTAGATTACG
>Ga0137423_1000064_pt1 | contig 43830 bp, 54 predicted proteins | sample EasRivERMZT600_2_FD_102326 | JGI IMG/M metagenome (GOLD analysis project Ga0137423, IMG submission 102326) | Soil microbial communities from meander-bound floodplain in the East River, Colorado, USA - East River MetaG ERMZT600_2 | ecosystem: Environmental > Terrestrial > Soil > Floodplain ...
CCTGCAACCATCTCGCGAACGTCGCAGTGTTCGAGCATGGTCCGTCGAAGACGGCTGCTGCCAAGAAGGGCGGCAAACGGACTGTTGCTGCTCGGAAGAAGGTAGCAGCTCCAAAACGTACTCGCGTGAACAAGAAGAAGCGCGATGCTGACAAGCGGGTGGACTTCTAACACCAGCACGGCCGGAGTACATCATAGCAGGCTCCGGCCGCATCCCACGGTTGACCAGTTCGATCCAAGGTCACGGTTGGGTCACAAGAAGGAGAACATATGAATTTGTTACGAGCAAGTCACCAATGGGCCACCCGTCCGGCAGATGAACGTTTCTGGGATCTCAGCGAGCTGTACGAGGCAACGCTGGGCTACAAACAGTCGGCCCAACTCTCGGATATTAGTCTTGGTGACGTTCGTGTCGAAGCCATCGACGGCGAGGTAGCTCTGGTCAGCAAACGAGAGAACAAGGCGCACCTCACGCACTGGTCCTTTGGCCAGATCTCTTCACGCGCAAATGCTCCGGCCGAGTATCTGCGCAGACTGCCGGCAACGCTCGCTTGCCAGAACATCAACTTCGGCCTTAAGAAGGTTGCTGATGAACGGCAGGCCGACGATCCAAAGTTGGAACTGCTGCTCCACAAGAATGGCGGTTACTACGTCCGCGCCATCACCCGTGCATACGAGAGGATCTGGAATGCGGACATCGTCAAACGTCTCTTTGCCTTGGAGCAGGACGGCTGGAGGACTCCTCCGGCTTATCCGCACGCAGCGAGAACCGGGCAAGCCGTTACAGATTCGACAGCCATGATCAAGAACCGGCTCCGTCACGCCACGGCCGCTGACGCTGCGGTCTCTCTTACAATCCGCGAAGGCGATCTGATTGGGCCTGCCGGGTTGTACGCCTCGAATGAGGACATGTTCGCATTCATGCTCAATCCCAATCGCGTGATCAAGGATGGTTCGCGAGGAGGACTGATGCGCGGCATCATGGTCTGGAATTCCGAAGTGGGCAAGCAGACCTTCGGTTATTGCCAGTTCATGTTCCGAGGCGTCTGCGGCAATCACATCATCTGGGATGCCGAGGACGTCAAGACTGTCAAGGTGCGCCACTTCGGTAACGTCGCTGACAAGGCTCTCAGCGGCATCGAAGTGGATGTCAAAAAGCTGATGGACTCGTCGGCCTCGGATGATGAGGCAAAGATCGAGGCATCCAAACGTTTCGTCCTCAAAGGCCGCAAGAAGGAGGATGTCATTGACTTCATCTTCGGCAAGAAACTGCTCACCCGTGCGGCCGCACAGGAAGCCTATGCCGCAGTCATCGAGGACGAGGACGGACCAGCGTACACGGCATATGGGTTCGCGCAAGGCGTTACACGGTTCAGCCAGACAACGGCGAACGTCGATGCGCGTGTTGAATTGGATCGCGCAGCAGGTAAGATAATGCGCGTGGCATTTTGAAGGAGGAGTTATGAACCGATTAACCACGTTGATCTTGACAGCACTGTTCGTGATGTTAACAATCTTTCTGCTTTGCGCGGCCATGGCTCGACTCGCAGACGCGGCTCCGGCTCCACAACTCGGAAGCATGGACAACTGCGAAACGTTCTACAGACTCGCCAAGCAGAGCATCCATGAATTCGACGGGCGCATCCCGCAGCCGCAGCTCGAAACGTACAAGGCTGCGGTGAGGTTCGATCCGGCTCTCTCGGCGGCATACAGCCAGCTCTACCTCGCTTGCCGAGCACGCAACAACGACGTTCGATGAAAGGAGGAAACAGGGATTAAAACAAAGGGCATCTAAGGGGAACCAACGGCCGTCTCCGGGTCAAACCGAGGACGGCCGTTGGTGTTTTTATAACCTGTTGATTCTAAAGGATCTTGTCTCGAGCCTCTAAAACCCACTAGGAACACTCGCCTTTCCCAGACATCCGAGACCATGGGCCAGCGGCCGATCGCACGGCCTCGGCCATCCGGCGTGCGGAATCCGGCCGGTTTTGGCCATGGTTTTGCCGGGCATTCGGAGGACGTCAGGAGGAGGAGCGAGGAGCCGGAGGAGCCGAGGCATGGGCACTGAACCGATCGCCACGCCTCGGCCAACGTCGCTGGTCAGGCGTACCTTTTAAGCGCGAAGGACGGCCACGTGTAATACCGGCCGTGGTAGTCGTATCGGATCAAGGCAAGCCGGACATACAACCCGGAGGAGGTCTGGACCGCGAAGAAGACCGGCACCGGTATCCGGGCAACTCCGGCGATCGCCCACTGGCCTTTGCCGGGCACATCGAGATGACCGGTGGCATTGCCGAGGATCTTGACCGGCTCCGTCTCGGATGACCAACTGTTCCACGATCGAGGAATGAGGCTCAGCGGCCATGGCCAATCGCTATGACGTCCGGTTGGCTTAGGCATCGCCGTTCTTCTTTCCGCTGTAGACCTTCTCCCACGTCCGGGCACCCGTGTATCCGAGCATCACAGATCCGAATAACCAGAACAGCGGCTCCGGCAATTCGACTGGCATTTGACGGAACAACGGCACCACGACGTAGTTCCAAAGGATGATCAGGTTGACGATGTAAAGGAACGTTGGACGGGCACGCGAGGTATAACGGTCACCGCTGGTTGCTTCGGCTCGAATGTTTTGGCCGGCAACATCAACCAACTTCGACTCCAGCGTTGCCTCCATTTCCTTCAGTTTGTAATCGTTCTCAGCAAGCTGCTTTTCGAATTCCAATTTTGCTTCCGGCGAAAGCTTGAACGTGCCAACGACGTCCTTGACAAGCTTGCCGAGACCGCCACCTAAAATGTCTCCGATGTTCATTTGTAATGCTCCATTCTCGCGAGGACTTCATTTGGGTAGCTGGCATTGCCTCCTCCGTTGTAACGAAGGAGAGCTGCCGCCATGTTCCCATTCTCGCGGACAAGATTGCGTTTCAACTTCTCGCAGCCGTAGTTCAAACATTGAACCGGATCTGCGACCAATATGGAAAGGTACTTGTGACGAGAGCCAAGCTCACGCGCAACAGCGCCCATCACCTGCATCAATCCCCACGATGCCTGCTGCGCCCACCACTCCTGGTCTCGATCGCCGGCAATGGCAAAGAAGTCCTTCGGAGGAACCTTTGACGCCAGCTCCTCGTCACTCGGCCGTCGAAACGGCTTGTTGTTCGCAACATCCCAGAAGTATCTGTAACGTGGCTCTGGATTCCACGCATTGGGATCCCAGCCTGACTCCTGCTCGCAAACGGCCATAACAACGCGATGATCGAGGCCGTGGCCTTCGGCCTCCGATCTCGCTGCTGCCATGAGCTGATCCTTGTTCATGATCATGATTTCTCCTTCTGCTGCTCAACAATCACATCCGGACGTTCGGGCAGTCTCACCTTCATCTCTAATGCCAGCGCATGAAGGCTGGCGACAACCCAATGTGAAAAGTTACGAAGTCCTTTTATCTCGGCGCGCATATCATCAACGCGAGAGGCGAGGACACTTTTGTTCACCTTGTCGCAGGCATCCTTATGCTCTGACAACTCGAATTGAACGCTCTCGATCTTATCTGTCACCCTTCCCAGTGTCGCCTTCCATGCTATTCCGATAAGGGCAAAGATAATGGTCATGAAAATCGGTACGATGATGGCAAGAATCCTGATGGTCCAATCCATAGCATTCATGCTTACCTCCGAGAGTTACGCTTCAGCACCTGCGGGCAAGGCACGCTGTCCGTCCTCTGCACGCAGCGCGACTCCGCCACGAGCCTCGAAACAACAGCGCCCTTCAACGCTCGCTTTCAGATCCGGAACCTTTCCGCCCCATTGCCTGTATGCGATCTTCAGCAACAGCGACTCAAGCAGCTCCGTAAAGAACTGCTTATCAAACTCGCAGCGAGGATTCCCATCAACATCGCAGAACAAAGTGTCGAAAAGTTCAGGAGCCTCCTGCCGGGTCAGCGATATGACCGCAACGTCGTCCTTCATCGTTTCGGCCATATGGAAACGGCCGTTGGCATCGTAACCTCCGAATGCCAAGGCGAACTGGGCAATGCCCGTGTAGGCGTTGATGACGATCGAGATGAGCGAGAGGCCATTGATGTCGATGACCTCGGCCGTCCTCGTCTGCTTGTTGGTTATGATCGGCATCACGCCGACTGGCGCATCCAAATCTATTCTCACTCTTCTCCTCCTTAGATTTTCACAAAGCCAGAGCCGTCGTAAGACAACTGCGTCAAGGCTCCGTTCTTATACAGCCACAATGGCAGCAGCGATGCGCTGCTTGTGTTATCAATTCTCATTCGCTCGGTTGAGCTGATGTAGCCTTGAATCTGGGCAGATGGAAAGGCGATCGAGGCATTGCCTGATGCGTTTTGTATTCCATAGCCATTAACGACCTCGATGTTCATGCTGCCGACGATCCGGAAAGCAGTCGTCGTGATTTCGAATACCAGGCCTCCAAGATTGACTTCGAATCGATCGCGCAACCGCATGTAGTTGGAGAAGTCTCCATTGCCAATGTACGTGCCGGCAGTGGATCCAGTTCCAATCGGCTGGATCTGTACAACGCGCATCAGCGATCCACTCAACGGAATCTTCACAAGTTCATTACCGCCAGAGTCGAGAAGGCGAAGGCCATTGGATGAATCAATCTCGATGCGTTGGCCGCTGGTGGCGGTCTTGAATACGGTTCCGATGAAAGTGCCGGCCGTTATCGTTCCTGCCGACACAGAGATGGCATCGAGCGAGGCCACAGAAATCTTTCCGGATGTAACGGCTCCTGATGCGATCAATCCATTGGTAACGGCAAGCAGCTTGATCTCGTTCGTTGTAACTCCTCCGAACGTCGCAGAGACCGAGGCAGACAGCTTGCCCCAGCCATGAAGATTCGAAAGGACTGCCCAGCAATACACAGTCGGAATGCCGGCTGCGAATTTGATCTTGCGTTTCCTCGATGACCGTTCATCAGTCAGTGCCGTGACACCTTCGTTAACAACGACAGGTCCAGCAAACTTGACCTTCTCATGAACGTGATGCCCGGCTCCGGAGTTGACGACGAAAAACTTGCAACCGGTCAACGTCCTATGCTGGCGTTCAGCCGGCAACTCAAAACTAATTTCATCAGCCGAGTTGGCGAGAATCTTCGACATCACAACCATGCCTTCATAGTCCCATGTCGGCGATCCTCCTCGAAGTGGGCTGAAGATGACGACGTCCTTGCCGACCAGCGAATTGACTCCCCAACCCGGAGACGGAGTAACAGAACTAAGTTTCGAGACGCCAGAGTTGAGACTGCCGGACGATCCGGATGCAACGCTGTCATAAAACTTCGTCGCAGTCGGGAATGTACTGGAGTCATGAACGTACTCGGCGTGGCCCCAATACGATCCTGATTCTGCAATTGGTATCTCGAATGACAGCTCGAATTCATTGCCGGCAAGATCTGACCGTGTGGCTTGAGTCGCAATCGCCAAACTCGCCGGAACCGGCATCAAGTCTGTATCGTTCGTCGTGTTGTCGCCGGAATGCGTCTGACGACTAATAGGCGTTGTCCAACCACTCGCTCCGAACGAATTCAGCACACGAGCACGGAACCAGTATGTGCCCGGAATGTTTACCTTGAACGGTATCGTGATCGGAGGTCCGGTCAAGCCGGAGTTTGAGGACGTACCATCGAAGGATTGACCGGCCGGAAACGTCGCGAAGGTCTGATCAGGAGAGATCTGAAGCTCAGTCTTGTAAACGGAACCCCAGTTGACCGGTGACCCTGGCCTGTCTACTCCAACGAACCATTCATACTCCGATACATTGAAGCTGCCGAGGTTACGAACAGTGCCGATGATCGGCGTATCGGGCATGCCGGTATCAGCTCCGGCATTCGCGGCCGACATTGTGTTCACGGAGCCGGGCACGGAACCTTGAACGTTGAGCACGGAGAATCCGACAATCCAATAGTAATAGGTCGTGGACGGGGCAACGGTTGTATCGATGAACAGGGTGCCGTCAAGATCAGAGATTTTAGTTGCCGATCCAAAGACATCCACGGTGTTTCTGTAAACCCGAAAATGCTTGAACAGCTTAAGGTCATTGCCCGTATAAGCATCCCATTGAAGGAACACAAGGCCTGAGCCGACCTTTATCTGTATGCCTCCGGGTGCAGGGAGAACGTCAGTGATGCCATCGATGATCGCGGATGCGCGAGGGTATTTGAAATTGCCGGCCGAGTCCTTCGTGCCAATGTCCATGGCATGACCAGAAAGTGCACGCGAGACCGCGCAGAAGTGGCGCCTGGTATTCGTGATCTCGAAGTTGCGAATAAACTCGCCGGAGTTGTAGAGATCGCCGAGATATTGCCAAGCTCCTTCATTCGGGTTGCCTCCTCCGTCGTCCTCCGTTACGTGAAGGGCAACGCACTTGAAGTTGTGCTTTGGACTCGGCTCCGTGAAGCTGAACTGAAGATGGGTCATCGGCTTGTTGTTCGTATCAAACTGTCCAACCTCATTAACGCCAAAACCCGTTACGGCCGGAACCTCGCCATCAGTAGGTATAGGCCCATCAATCCGGTCATACTTCGATACTGTCAGCGCAGTGTCGTCGTATATCGCATTTGCGTGCAACACTGCCTCGATCGTCTTGCCGAAGACAATGCCGCCTCCTTCAACAGGCATTGGTTCATTCGAGATCGCCGATACACGAAAGAATTCCTCTCCATTTGCAGGATTCAACAGATCATCCGTGACCTTGATGATGTCACCAATCTCCAGATCCTCAGCGTCACGGTAAAACGTCCGAAACGTAACCTTGAGATTGTTCGACAAACCTCCTTGTCCAAACTCTCCTGCTCGAAGGATCAGCGTTGCAATCCTCGCTGCCTCGTCCAGCGTGCTCGTGCCGGGCAGATCGATGACCTTGACAATGGCTCGTCGGCTGTTATCGCCAAGCTTGATTCCGAGATCGATCTGAGACAATCGATCTGCAACAGTCAGGCTGACTCTGGCATAGTCCGTTTTGTCAACATAGTTCACCCTGATCTCATTCGGTATCTCCGAGACCGGCCGACGCTGCTTAACAAGAGTCGAGTGATCATTCTCCCAAAGTATGTTGCGCGACGCGATGACCTGGAATTGACCTTGACCTGTCTTTGCATGAGACAGGATGCGATCGTCCATCAGTCTGTAGTTATAAACCGCAATCTCATCAATCGATCCAGTCAGATAATAAGTGCCGACGCCACTGCCTGCTCTGCCAATCTCGAAAGGATCTGTTGTATTGCTCATCGCCGTCGCAGACTTGCGAGCAACAGTGCTGATTAACACGCCATCTTTATAGACATATGAATTAACATCGTCGGCCGTAAAGACCCAATGATGCCAATTGCCATCGGCAACGCTGGCGATCGGAATTGGGTTGTGATACTTGTCGGCTCCTCCGCTATGATATCCGCGAAAATCAACATATGGGTCTGATGCTTCCCTGTGTATGGTATATTCCCAGCCTGCGCCTCTCTTGCCTAAAATGCCAAACGTCGCAGCACCAGGGTCAGGGACATTGGCCCAAAACTCAATCGTGAATTTACTATTCGTAAATGAAAGTGACGCGACATCGCCCATTGTCGTGTACTCACTGCTGGAGCCAGTATATTGTATGGCCTTATCCGTATCGCCAACCAGTGCGCCGGTCACGCCGAGTGTCGGAGTATTCTGATGCGTGCCTGTGATGCTGTTGCCGCTCGAATCAGCCATAGATGTTCCAACAGATTCATTTGCGCGCCAATAGCCGACTGGTGCGTCCAGTAGGACGTCTTGCGAATATGTTCGAGGCGTCAGCGTTGCGGACGTACTGCTGAACTCAGGAAGGCCAGACAGTGACTCTGACTTCAGCGCCTTAACTTTCAGCAAGCCGTCCTTATCAACAAATGGCGGCAAACAATAACAGCCAAGGAAGATCAAGTGAAGCCACTCGACATAACTCTTCCTGATATCGAGGATGCCATTGAATGTCCACCGCGGAACCGTCGTTCCATCGAACGTACTCGTCACAGTCGCATTGCAATGAGATGCGAGATCAATGAATGATTGCCGGTTCAAGCGCGCATGATCAAGTCCTCCTCCTGCGCGCTTCGCAGTCATCACATCCATTCCGACCCAAGCCGGAACCGTCGTTGCCTTACGCGTGAATGTCGATGGATCGGTATAAACGCGAACAACACGACCAAACGCTACCTCGAAGGCTCCTGTAACAGTCTGTCCCTGAAGATCAACAGATGGGTTATTCTTCGTGTTGATCCGAAAGAGCACGCGTGCCGTGCCCCAAAAGCCAAGATAGTTGGTCGAGAAGTCTGCGATGCCGGTGATGAAGGCCGAGGACGGCTCCGGCTGATCCTGCACGCCGTTGTACGATTCGATGCCATAACCCGGACGAGGATCGTGCCGGCTCACACCGTTCACGTATATGTTCTCGACACCGGACGTCTTTACATAGGCGTTGCTCGGAGTCGTCTGATCGTCATCCGTCGTATTCGTCGCAAGGACTCCTTCTGCCACCGCCCACAATGTTGTCAAGAAATCGCCTTCAGGCTTGACGAGAAGTAAGACCGGATCATTGATGCGAACCTTGCCATAGACCAGCGGCAGTATTCGACCATATGCGCTCTCGTTTCCAGAGAACACAAGACGCATTGGCTTTGGCTTCTCGCCAGACTTCGATCGGTAGTTGCCGAACTGCCAGCCTGAAACAAATGGGAAGCCTGTGAAGTAATTTCGTTTCCTCGCACCTCCTGAATAGGTATCGGCCGAGTTGTTGCCATACATGCCATGCCGCTTACAATCTTCGGTATCGAAGAAGCAGCTGGCGAACAAGACGGTTGCGCCGATGCTATGCGTGGCGGCAGTCGTTCCTCGTTGAGCACGCAGGACTGTTATATCCTGAGAGTTGCCGACCCAAGCCGGAGTCGTATCAATCAGCATGATCTCGCTGTCGATCTTTATGGAGTGTCCCTTCTTCAATTCGGCTCCGGCCGTAACGTCTCCTGCTGCCCAGTCAACTCTGAAGGCAGTGTCTCCGGTTCCAATGCCGGCATTGAGCGTCGATGCAAAGCCAACAGTTGATACTCTTCGATATGGGCACTCAGATCCTTCGAAGTCCTTCGAGCTGACCCATGTGTTCGTGAAACCAAAAACATTACTGCATGGGATCCCAACACTGCGCTGCGGAATGTGGACGTGCGGGTTAGACGTAACAGGAAATGCTTCGAGGACTGCATAACGCTGCGTCAACTCACCGAGATCATTACACCAGCCTGACCAAACGACATAGTACTTGTTAAGTGAAGGAAGGTAGGCAATCAAGTCAGCCTTTGATCCGGCGAATGACTCTGCCCTGTCCAGTGTCGTGATCGCTCCATCGACGTTTGACAATGTAATCGTTATCGGCCCAGCCTCATCCGCCGAGTAATCAAAACCACTGATGTCCAGTATCCTCGGCTCATATGTCCGATCGGAACCGGCCCCATCATCAAATGTGACACTCTTCTCCGACCAACGCAAGTAGATGCCGCCAGACAGGCGCTGAACGCGCAAACAATAAATCGGAGCAACAAGTGATGTGTTTTGCAGTTCAGACTTAACTGATGCGGTCAAGCCACGAGCCATACTATGACCTCACTTCTATTAAACTGATTCCGCCTCGCTGAAGGTTCGATACAAACTCCTCCAGCTCTAAATCATGCTGCTCGAATCGAACCAGGTATCTGCCTGTTGTCGCCACGCCAGTTGGATCGATCGCTGCCTCAGCAGGGTTGTAGAAATAGAATGCCTCGTGTCCGCCGAGACGTGCGACAAAGAATTCCCACAACCGGTTTGCCGTTGCAGCTGCGGAGCCATCAGCATTGATGTGCTTCAGGTCATCCCACGTAATGACAAACCGGTTCCTGCCCTTGTATGAAGACACTCCGCCAAGACCATTGGCGCGAGAGTATGCCTGATTCTTGTTTGCGCGTTGCTCGAAGCCGTCACCAAAGTCGGCAACAACATTCGAAAACTTTATGCCGCGTCTAACAGGAGCCGCAACTTCAATAGTCAAGACTGCCATTACAGTTCATCCTCTCCTAATGTTCCGGCAATGTTTCGTCGGAACTGATTTGATGACTCCAAGGCCATCGGCAAGCCGTCCTTGACCAAGACGCCAGGAGGCACTGTATTCAATCGTTCGAAAAACCTGCGCATTTCATCCATGCCTGTAAAGAACAAAATTGATCGACTCCGCTCAATCTCATTCGGATCTTTTGTAAATGGCGCCTCAATCGTCTTGTGGCCGAGAATCTTCTTCAAGATCAAGCCAACGCCAAGCGCAGCTCCTCCGATAACCGGTATTGTTAAGGCTCCGAGGCCAAGCAATCCGGCTCCTCCTCCGAGACCAAGCATGCCGGCCAAACCTCCTCCGGCCGCTGCGCCTCCTCCAACGAATGCGCCGGTGCCGATACCGGGAATCTGAGCCAAGGCTCCTGCACTAAGCACGCCCGGTGCGACGGACGGGATGGCCGCTGCGGCTCCTCCTCCGAAGAGGCCTGCGCCTCCAAGCAGCTTGCCAAAGCCGAGTGACGCTCCAAAGTTTCCGACAGACGATGCAATGCCGCCTCCTGACGATCGGTTGCCGGTAAACAAGCCTGTTGCAAAACTCTGAAACAGAGAACGTCCGAGAGAGCTGAGCAATGAACTGCCGAGTGTAGACAATTTGGTCATCGCTCCGATGCCACGAGCTGTGAACGTATCCCAGACAAAACCTGCGCCTTGCTGGAAGTTTCTAATGAAGTCCTCCGTGGCCTCATTCAAAGCAGCAGTTGTGCGAGCAATCTGTTTGGCCTCGACAGCGGCCGGATCATGAACATTGGGATCGAAAAATGACATCAGGGCAGGACGGATATTCAAGCCGGCAGCGGCCGATGATGCCGCACGTTTAGATTCTTGATCAGCAATGAACTGCATTGTATCGAAGCCAAGAAAGTCCGACTGCGGATCAAAGAAGCCAGTCTGCCCTCGCTCATTCTTCTTACGCCATAGCGCGAATGACGAGTCTGCCTCCTTCAATGCATCGGACAGCGCCTTGGCATCGGCGATCGCAGTCTTGATTCCTTTTGTTACATCGGCCGCAGCAGTCAACTTCAACTCGTCCTTCAGCTTGACGACGGCCGCTGCCGCCTCTAACGCGGCATCATTGAACTTCTTTACATCCGCCTCCAACTCAACAATCGTTCGCTGCGGCCCAGTTCCTTCACCTGGACCTGCTGCGCGAAATGAATTAGAACGCAGCGCATTGATCTGTTCCTGTGCCAGCGTCCTGTTCTTATTCGCTGCTTCAAGCTGAGACTCTGCCGCAGCCAATCGAACGTTCAGCGATGCCTTCTGTCCGCCTTCTGTAGTCAGGGATTGGACCTGTGCCAGCTTGGCGTGAAACTCGGTAACACGCTCAATGGCCTTCTTGTTGTCTTCGAGAAAGTTGGCATATGCCTTTCGTGATGCCTCGTCCCATCCCGTTATGGACTCGGTTATCGTCGTGAGCATTTCCGGAACCTGGCGCAGGACTCCGATAAATCCGATCAGGGCGATGACATTAAAGGAGGCCGAGAGAGCTGGACCAATTAACTTTGATTGGGAGATCAGCTTAGTCAGCTCTCGCGGTATCTGAATGCCGAACGTATCCTTAAGAATGTCGGCCGAGTCCTTTGCCTGCGCCATCGATTGTTTCGAGACGCGGCCAAGCTCAACCATGTCGCGCTTCGCCTTATCGGTTAGCTGCGAGTATTGATCTTTGCTTTTGATGAGGACTTCGGCCGTCACACTCATTGTCTACTCCATCGCTAGAAGGATTTGAAGGACAAGATAAGACGTCGGATCATTCTTGTCCTTCGACAATCGGGTTGCCTCACTAATGATCCTGCGCAACTCGGCTCCTCGTTCCTCCTGAGCGACACGCAAGACTTCATAGTTGAGAGTGAGTTCGAATGGCCCAAGCTTAACCAACTCACTAGGAAGCACGCCATATGCTTTGCCTAGTGCGTGGACTGCTCGGACCCAGATGCGTTTTTTAGGATAAGATCCAGTTTGGCGCGCTGCTCCGGCTCATTGATTCCCGAAAAGCAGACGATCTCAAGATACAACCAACTCTCGTCCTCGGAGATCCATGCGGCCTTGACGGCATTGTCATCAGCAGGCTCTCCGGTGTACACGACCTTCGGATCAACAACGCCGTTCTCGATCACATAACGTGTCTGTGTAATGGAGAATTTATCGTGCATGCTGGCGAGCCATTGAATGGCCTGCGCCTCGGCGAGAGTCTTGTTGTCGCTGTCAACCTGCGGAGGCTTCTCCTTGGACATGTCGATGACTGGAGTGAGACCGGCTTGAAGCAGATCTGTCGCAAGCAACTTGCGAATGGTAAATGTTCGGCCGGAGATCGGTGACGTGACTTCCTTTTGAAAGGACTTTTTTGCAGTTTGAATCCACTCTTTCATTTCTTGTACCCTTTCGCCTTCATCTCAGACTCGAAGGCAGACACCATGGCCGACTCGGTTACAACTTTCAATGCAGCGCCAGTAATGGCGAACATCTTACGAGCAGGCAGTGCCCGGCTCTTGCCGGTTGGCTGCTTTGGGACTCGGCCATGGGATTGTGTCCCGTGTTCATGAAATCGAGCTATGAATGCTCGATCGCCTCTAACCTTGACGGCAGCGTTATACAAGCCGTCCTTCTTACTCTTCCAAACCTTGACTGCGATCTGGTCATATGTACGACCTGAACGCCGGCCAAGACGGCCAATTGGCGCCTTCGTGTTCTCTGTGACTGGAAACGAGAGAGCCTGTCTGACAGCAGGCAGGACAATCGTTCGCGCAACTCTTCGTGTCGCTTTGGCATCGGCATCCTGAATATCCTTGACAAGATCATCAATGCCCTTGATTGCGCCGTCAACATTAACCTCGAATTCAACCCACATCGGCCGTCTCGCCCTTCTAGGTAACGGACGTGATTGCGTTCTTCAGGACAAGTGAAATGTCATCGTTCGTTGCGCGGCCGGTCATGAATGCCTTGAACGGAAATGTAACGGCAAGCGGACCAGGACCTGGCACTGTCGGAGTACGACCCTGCCAGTTGACTTGCGGCATATCGATTTGTAGCGTGTAGTTGTTGCCGCCTCCACCAGAGATCGCGCCACCAGTATAGACCCACTGAAGTGCGACGTTCGTCAGCGCCTTGAACTCATTGTAACGGTTTTGATCTTCAAACTGAATCGTGATCTCGCCAGTAACACTACGTTTGGCGCCTCGAATGATCTCGCGAGTGACGACGGTTCCAAGCTGCGGCCGGAAACCTGTGAGGTTGTTTTTGAAACTGATCCGATAACTGTTGATCGGAGTCACGACGGTTGCGACCTTGAACACGAGCTGGCTGGCGTGAATCTTAAGAACCGGAACAAATGTCGGAGTGCTCGCCGACACCTGCGTCTCATCTCGGCCTCGGAACAAAAATCGAACAACGAGATATTCAGCCGAGTCCTGAACAAACTCTACCTCTTCAACCTGACAGCCCTCATACAAGAAGGCGATGACGTCGCGATTGATCTCCAGACTCAGACCTGGCGATTTCATCGAGTCCTTCGGAGTGAATGTATGCGAGTTGGCCGTGCCAGACAACACGGCAGTTACAACGCTGTTGTTCCCGAACAGCGCCTTGAAAAATGACTCCAGTCCTTCAAAGGCGCCCATCACTTCCATCGATCCTTCGGAGTGACGACCTACCTCTGTGTTGATGCGGTCAGCCGTTTCAGATGCCCCAATCCAAGGCTTCTGCTGCAACTGAAGCTCAACGCCTTCAGACTTGAAATCAATGAACTTGGTTCTTGCGACAGGCGTACCAAGCGTACTCTGCACGCCGATGCCTGCCCATGATGCATAACCTTGACCTTCGGGCATTGTGTACTCCTTTCCTCTATCAGTTTACGAACAACGTTTGCAGCCGCCAGATGGATAGACGATCTCGGCAGGCACTTGCGAGCCGCATTGATCGCACGTAAACAGACCGGTGGCGGCAGCCAATTTCTCCGTGCGCATCGTCTGGTACAACAAGGCAGATGCCTCGTCGGCCGTCGAAACAATGCGCGTTGATACGAGATCGAATGCCAGCTTGGCATTCATATCAACCGGCTCATTGCGCTCGATCGTACCGTGGCCAGGAACCTCTAGCGCCATCGAGCCTTCAGTCAACACGACCTTCATCTTCATAGATCACTCCTTGTATAATCGTAACGAACAATAACAGCGAGCCTTGCAAAGCCTCGCTGATTCTCGATGCGCTCGAAACTGCTCACCTCTCGCTCAACAATCATTATGTCACTCGGCTTGCCAGAGTTGGAATTGTTGAATCTGTTCGCAAGGCAGCACTTCTCGACTGCCGCAAGAAACACTTCCATTGCATCCTCGATCGTCGTCACGGTGTCGCCGGCAGAGTCCGGAACCTTTATGCTGAGCATCAACTCCATGTTCCAATCGAAGTAATGCTGATTGGCAAGGTTCCCGCCTTCAGTCTCCATCCGGCGAACGTCGATGCCTTCTCGAATCTGGATGGCCGGCAAGTCCGTGATATTGATGTCTCGCGTCTGCCGTTTATACAGCTCAACAGTTCTAACATCGAGGCCATAGCCATTGGATTCGAGTATGGTCCTGAACTTCTCAATCAGGTAAGCACGAACGATTTGACGAGGAGTCGGCATTAGATGAACCTCCGGTCTCGAAGGTCTTCCAAGCCTTCATACACCTGCTGCAAGAACCGATGAGGACTGTTAAACGTCACGGAGCCGTCCGGCAACGTTCGGCTTGTCAGGCCAATCTCGTTGTTCTGCCATGCTCGATAATCGAACGCAAGCTGGGTCAGCAGCAGCTCCTGTGCTCTAGCAAACTCAGGATCAGTCATCGCAAAGCCAACGTCCGTAGTGAACAAGATGTTTCTCTGGCCCTTAATGAACGAGTCGTTGATCAGCATGATAAGGCCAAGTCCCTTATCCTTGATGACGAAGTCTGCGGCAAGAGTGATCGTCCGATACACAGACTCATCGGAATTGCGCAGCTCGATCTCGGCAATGGATTGGACTGGAGCATACGGAAACAGGAGTGATGATTTGCCCGTGCCATCGACGCGAAAATCAGTCAGTGTTTGAGTGCGGATCTTACGTCCAACTTCCTGCTCGAATGCGGCCGACAAGCCGTTAACCATTCGGACTATCTCTGCGTCATTATCCGTTCCAGTCTCTTTCAAAAAACTCTTCGCCTCATCCAAGTTGACAATGCCATTGGCGGCAACATTCTTGTTTGTATTGAGCGCCATTAGTTTACATTCTCCTGTACTGTAAATTCGCCAACTTCAGTTCGGCCGTTAAAGGAGCCGATGACGAACTCAACTTGAAATCGATAGACGCCAAGCTCATCCAAGTCATTCGTCAACGTCACATACTTCAGCTTTCCATCCGTTCCATCCGTAACAAAGGAGCCTGCCCAGGTTACAACAGAACCGGATGGCTTAAGGACTTTGAAATTTTTTGTCGATGCGCTGGCAATCGAGATCGCAACACCGTTCTCTTTAACGGTTGTTTCAATCGTCACTCCGATACTTGACTTTTGCAAAGCCATCAGCGATCTCCTCTAGTAAAACAAATCAAGATCAAATGTTAACGTCCTCACGAGTTCACTGGACTGTGACTCGCTTCGAGCAACGGCAATGTCGCTGCGCTCAGTTCTATTCAACTTGCTCTTCAAGCGATGCGTCACGACGATAAGAACAGGAGCCGGTGTGGAGCCTTTCGGCCAATACCTGCTTGCCCAATATCGCCTCGACCAATATCGCTCGCCCCACATTCAACCGGCTCCTAAGTTAAGTCAGTCGTGACCACAGATCGATTGCCATTTGCGTCTACAGTGGCGCTGATCCGGTTCTTTGTATCGCCGAAATTTCGGATTACAGCCGAGGCCGTTTCCATTCCGGACGTCTTGCCGGCATCGGCCGCTGCCGCGAGGCGCATCTGCTGACGAGGCGTCAAACCCGTCTCAACGCCATTCGCTCGATCCAAAAGTGCATCAGCAACCGAGTCACGCTCTCCAGTCGTCAGCGTCATCGCCGATCCAACAGCGGCCGGACTGGCCGGCAAGTTATCAGTCTTCGCCTTTACAAGCAGGAGATCGGCTTGAACGGCATCGCCGATATTGCCGGCAGGCAGCTTGTCGTCAATGGCCTTTATGCGTTCATTAATCGAGTTGGCAGTTGGCGAGCCTGGGATTGCCGTATCCAGAGCGTTGTCAACCTCCGTGTTCACCTGTGCCGCCGAGAGATCATTGAAACCTGTTACACCAACGCCCTTTGCCAACACAATGTTTGTGCCGGCCGTCAGCAAGCGAGACGCAACAGACCAGACCGCATCAAAGGCTCCGGAGGCAAACTTGGCCGCAGTGAGTACGGCATCAGCGACTGCGCCAACATAACTGTCAACACGTCCGCTTTGTAACGTATTCGGAGCCGTCTCGCGCCACAGCTGGACATCAGAACCGGCATTCGGCAAGACGGCAAAGATGGTATCCGAAGAAGGATTGGTTGCCCAGTTCGGAACAATCGTTGCGACCTTCGACGTGCCGTTATAAGCCGTACACAATCGAGTCTGACCGGCTCCGGTTCCGCTCAACGTCGCAATCCATGCGCCCTTATAGAAGTCTGTAACGCTCGATGCGCTGGCATCCAGCGTAATCGTCCCAGCAGCTCCGGCTTGTGCCGTCGCGAGGCGCAGCGCAGCGATCGATTCCAAAGAATCCGTATAGGTTGCAATGGCCAAGAGTATGGCGACAATATCACCGGCCGTCTGAGAATTGCCCATGACCTCGCTAACATCGACTCGACCATTTGCGTCGCCAAGCGGCAAGCCATTATTCGCTCCGGCAGCAGCATTGGGGAGAGCCGTCAAGCCAAGCCGCACGCCATCGTCAAGGTCTGCCGCGACCAGCTGTAGCTCGATCGTCACAGGCGCCATATTCGTTGCGCCCTTCAGCATCAATGTGACGGTGGACACTCCGGCTGCGACGATGGCATCGGAGAGATCGAGTCTATACATGCCGGGCATATTCGAAGAAGACAGCTCAACAAACCCGCCATCCGAGTGTGCGCCGCCAACAGTCTGTGTTGCGAGCGTCAACGCAGTAGGCGTACCAGTATGACCTCGGCGATAGTAACAAACAAGACTAGCGGAGTTGTAAACGAGGCCAGTCAGGCCTGCGCCAACAGATGAGCTGGAATCTTGAATAAAGATGTCCAGTGATTGGTCTGCCAAGCCTGCCTTTAATATCTTCTTCATGCGCCAAGTCCTCCGGTCATTCCTGGGTGAACCTTTACTCCGGCTCCACCAGCGCCATCATGTAATTGATCAAACCAAAAACCCATCTCAAAACGTTTCGTTCCAGAATCAGTCCACGATCCTGCGCCAGACGGATTGTTCGCCGATGTAGATATCAGCGATTGGCCAAATTGAAGCGTGTCCATTATCGCAGCAGCGTTCACATTCATGTGCGCCGCTGTAATCGAGCTGCCCCCAGGCTTTGCGATCACCCGATAGTCAACTCCAGCAGACATTTCTAATGACGTCGATGACAAGAAAAATGAAGGCAGGCCACTGCTGAATCCGCGCAAATCGACATCCTGAGCAAATGTCAAGTTTGATGTTCCGTCGTTGTCAGCCGTTCCATCCCATGAATCGGACGCTATGATGCAATCCAAGCCTGCATTCTGATAGTTGATCCAGCCTCCAATACATCGTTTAGGTGTCGGATTCAAGTAAACATTTCCGCGGTGATTCGGATTTGTACCGGACCCCCATGTATCTGAAAATGTAGTATTCGAAAACGGCAAAGAGTTTGCCAAAAAGCCATATGTGCCATCGCTGTATCGTACAGCAAAGGCTCCGCCAAGATCCTTCCCATTTGACCCAGTATTCGCGACTGTGTATGGGAACATCATCCGCAAGGCATTCGTTCCAGGCCATTGTACTGCATAGCTGGTTCCAGAAACATATCGTACAACAACGGCCATTAGATCGCCTCGCGTCACCGTTGCATCAGCATCAAAATCGCCAGAGTCCTTCCAACCGGATGTAACTGCGACATTCGTTTTAATGCTCTTGCTGCCGCCATCATTAACAGGCGTACCAGTCGGAAAGCCTGTGGTCATGTTAACGGTTTCAAGCTTGAAATCTGCAACTGGAGAGCCAACAGCAGAGCTGAAGTAAAGACCAAAACCGCGAATGTTCCCGCTCTTGGGTGCCTGAAATACAAAACCTACATACTCGCCTGCCGCATCATTCGTTGTGGTTGAAACTGACAGTGTAGAGACTCCAGTATATGGCCATGGAATAAAACATGGGCCGTCATTGGCCAAAGCGCCAAAGACGGCCGGGCATCCGCCAACAATAGAAGCAAGTGCCAAGGCGCCATGCTTTGTCCACTCTTTAATCGCTTGCCGGCGAGACGTCTTGTTATATCGCCAAAGATCATTTGGAGGGTGTGTGAATACCCAGCCTCCTTGGATCTTACGAGGACTCCGAGCGATCCGCTCAGGAGTAATAATTCGATTGCGAATAAGAGTGATCATGGCTACACCTTAAATGTGCGCGTCTGGAGATCGGCGCGAATTTGGGCAAACGTTGCATTTGGCAGCGTCTCTAATACATGCGACCGGATGCGGTTAATTACAGCATCCAATAGATCATGCGGAGCCTGATTCTTGAACTCAGACTTGCTGATTTGCGCCGATCGCTCAATGCCATCCACTGTCGCACGCAGCTCTCCGTGATCGCAGCCGGAGGCATTCGGAACGATGTCAATGTTTGTAATCGTGGCCACTGCTCCTCCTCGCTGACGTTCGTGTCGCAGTCTCGAATGATCTCTTCACGGCCGTTTCCTCATGCTCGACCATCCAAGGCTCCGGCACGGAGGCATCTCCTCGCTCAATCATCTTTCGAGCCGACTCAGCAGGGACGTCGATGATGCTGCCGGGATACTTCGTGTCTCGGTCATCGGCTCCGGCCATTATTGTCAACAATAAAACCTTCACTTCTTGACGCTCCTCTTCTTCGAGACAGGCTTGCGTGTCAGCCGTCGATGCATTGACGACAGATCCTTGATCAATCGCGGCAGCTCGTCTACGCGACAGAAAACTTCATTGCCGGCACTCGTGCCTTCGCCGATCGAAACAAGTTTGCTCGTCCTCGTCTTAAACAATCCAACCTTCACGCAAGCCTCCTCTTTTACGCAGCGCCTTCTAACGGTGACGAATGCATCTCACCGGCGACATTCGTGCCGTGAGTGACCTTCTTTGCCGTGGCTCCATATTGCATATAATGAGCCTCGGCAACAACAGCATTCTGCGTTCCGCGATCGACAACAAGCCGAACATATCGTTCATTCGGCCGTTGCAGATCGATATAGAATGTCTTGTCATCATCCGTGTCGGCAATCGTCTGGCCGGTGCCGAGCAAATCGGCCGCATCCGATCCATCCGACTGCTGGCCCTGCTGCGCCTTTATCGAAGTAACAGCGCCAGCAGTAATGGCGCCGAAGCGCACTACCATGAGGACTCCTTCGAATCCCGCCATGTCGATGACTGTGCCGTTGATGTCGGTAACACCGGCAACGCCGGCAGTCGGAGTAATGGCGGATGAAATCTTGCAATCCTCCGAGATGAAACCTCTATTCATAATGTCTCCTTTTCGATTTTGAATGGGAGGAGCCTGTAAAAGCCTCCTCCCAACCAAAACTACGGATGAAGCAGGACTTTGATCGGATCAGTGCCGGCATCCAACGTTCGGCCGTCCTGCCGCATAAAGGCCAGGAAGCCAACCTGATGGTAGTCAGCATAACGCTCAGTCAAACGAAGGACCGTGACATCGGTGATGTTGCGGATGTAGTACTTCGAGAAATCACCAAAGCCAACAGTCTTCTGGCCAGTCGCGATCGAGGCCATATCCTGATTGATCGTGTACGGCTTGCCGAGGATCGTGTCAGGAATACCAGCCTGCAAACCGGCCATCCAAAGGAAGTTTCCAACGCCAGCTCCACCGCTGTTATCGACAAGCTTTCGAACAGCCTTGAGCGTCGAATCATTCAGCATGAAGCGAACATTGGGTCCTTGTCGATAGGCAGGATCAACGCCGTGGAACAGATCGATCAAATCTGCGGCGACGATCGAGCCGGCATTAGCAGCTGCAACAGTGCCGGCCGCAGTTACATAACCCTGCGGCTTGGAGGCGTTGTCGCCGGTCGTAAAGTGGGTATTGGTGATGCGTCCAAGCCTCTCGCCAAAGATACGGCCGAGGATCGTGTCAAAGCTGAATGCTGAATCCTGAAGCAACTCGATCGGAACCAGCACAAGCTTGGAGCTGTACTTGTACGCTTTAAAGACGATCTGTCCAAACGTAACGTCCTGCGCAGAGACTTGAGTATTCTCCGACAACAGCGCGCCAACCTGGGCAGTGTCATCTACAGTCGGAAACGGCAGGTCATTACCAGAATCAGTATTCAAGATAGTCGCGACACCAGGCTGGCGCATGCCACCAAACTGCTTCATCGACATCTCAAGCTGATTGACAAAGCCAGTCGGAATGGTGTATCCACCGCCTGTGGTCGTCGTAGTCTGCGCGCGTTTTTCCGACTGACGAGGATCATTCCGATAACCATGTTGCAGAATGTTTCGCTCCTCCGGAGTCAACTCTGCGCCGCCATAGCGAACAAAATTGGTGAACGCTGATCGGTACTCGTCCGACGCAAGCGGATTAACCTGAGCCGTTTCCAGAGCACGCTGTTGCTCCGGCGTTGCAACGCGCACGCCAGCTTCCAGTTCGCGCTTCTCGGCCTTCTCAGCACGGCCGATGTCTGCGTCCAGCTCGTCCAGGTCTTTGTCGATTGCGTCCAGCTTCACGCGCTCCTCGGCGGTGAAACCTCGGTTTTCGGTTTTGGCCTTTAACACAATAGGGTTGTGGTCGTTCTCCAGAATGCGCTGTCGCTTCTCGCGAAGAGTATTGCTCAACAGGACATTGATGGCGAGCGAGCCTCCTGCTGTCGTCGGAGCCGACAGAGCAGCAGCCTGAAAGAACAGCAAGAACATCAAGATCATGACGAGGCCGATGCCTGCGATCAAGTCTGCTCGGACGGCCGGCAAATCCGGCGTGTGCTCCGTGCAGCAGTGGACTCGGAACCACAGCCAACTCGGTTGATTCTTCATACAAATAATCTCCTTAGTGAACGGTTTGTTGTGGCCAGATCTCTGTCACTACCGCGACATCAACCTTGCCGGGTTACGCCACTACCGTGGCAGTCTGTACCGGCGATCACGCTCGAATACCTCAACAAGGCCTGGATCTGAGCATTCTGCCGGAATGTGCTTTTTGAAAATATCCTGTAGCGCCGATCGTACCTGCACACTCGTCTCCTCGTATGCAGGGAATGCGACAACAGAGACATCGAACAAATCTGCGTCGTGGATCTCGCGGATGGGCGTCTCGCCTCGCTTCTCGATCCACTTTTCTTCAACAGATCGAAAGCCGAATGACATCTGATCGACATCGCCTCTCTTCAGCGACACGATAACATCGCGGCCAACCTGTGTATCAGGAGGATCAATCTCAGTCAACAAGCCTTCGTCGTCCTGCTTAAGACGAAGAGTGCCGGCCGCTGTTCGTCCGAGAATCATGCTTGGATTGTGATTGACCAGTGCCCGGACGTCCTGCTTCTCCTTCAATGCTCGCGTAAAGGCTCCGGGCATCACACGCTCTCGCATGAAGCCAAAGTCAGCAATCGCTCCGAACACAACTGCATAACCTCGAATAACAGGAGCCGTATCGCCATCAGCAGCGCGAAACTCCAACGAGGCATCCGGCCGATACATCGCGGCCATTCGAATTTCATTCTTCATTTAAGACCTCCTACAAAACCGATCATGTGTTGAAGTTCATCTGCAGATGACGCATCAGTCCAATCCTTTGCCCTCTGCGCCATATCATCGAAAAATTTGTCCTTGTCAGCTTCATTAAAATTCCATTGCCGGCCAACAAGCCTCGACATCGAGGACAACACAGGCTCCATCCTCGATCGGATCCACTGGCGATCGCGCTTAGTTGACTTGACGATCGTTGCAACTGCGGAGTTGACAACAGGCTCGAAGACCATTAATGACTTCTGCTCCTCATCATCCTGATCCTGCTTCGACTGCTTCGCTGGCTTCGGCTCCTCTTCTTCATCCTTCGGAGCCTGCGTTGTAGCAGAGCCGTACAGCGTCATGCCGCTGCCCTGAAGATGTACGTCGCCACCTTCGAATCCATTCTCATCTTCCAGTGCAAGGATTCTGTTCGCCGTATATGCGCCAGTCTCGGTCATCGTCTTGTAGAATGTACCTCTGGCAACAATATCAGCTCGCTCCAAACCGCGCAAATCAATCTTGCTGTAGTACTCCGTCGAATTTGGAAACAGTTTACGGTTGAATTCCTGTTCAATACAGATAAGCCATGGCGCCAATGTGAACTTCGCGAAGCTGAGAAGAAACTGCTCAACACTGGCATATGTAGCAGTCTTATCGGCCAAGCCAAGGAGCACGCCAGGAATCCGGAAACCTCGCGCAATATCGGCCACTTGAAATGCCCGTGTTTCAAGGAGCTGCGCATCATCAGGATCAATGGTGATCTGTTTCCACTTCAATCCTCCTGCCAGAACAGGAGTCTTGCCGACATTATCGACTCCGGCTTGTACTGCTTGCCATGAGTCCTCAATCTCCTTACGCTTCGACGGATCTGTGATTGGCGTGTCCGTTTCCAAGATGCCAGACGGCCGAGAGCCATTATTAAACAGCTTGCCGGCAGACTTCTCTGCGGCCAACTCAAGGCCGACCTTGTTGGCAATCTGCTTAATAATGGACTGGCCGGCAACGCCATCGAGTGCGATACACGGAACATAGATGACATCTTGATACGGCAAGCGACGTTTCGAGCCATCGAGGTATGTAACCTCGAAGCCAACCAGCCTTCTCTCTCGATCCGGAGTGCGAAGAGGAAGGACAGTTTCATCGAAAAATGGCCTCAATGAACTGGTCCTCATCCCCCTGTCACGCACAATCTCGGTTGCCCAAGCACCGTGGAAGCACATCTTCATCAGGCCTGCATACCTGAATTGATAGCTTGTCATCTCCTCGTTCGGTTCATTCTTCAACAACCAGCTCTCAATCCGATTGTCTGCGGCCTCTCTCGTCTCGCCTACACGCCGGTTCACGTGCCACGGCAGCTGGGCAACAGACTGGGCAAGGATATGTCCACAGGTGAAGGCAGTGCTCTGCATCGACGTCCGGGCATTAACCGTCAAGCCGGAGTCTGCGCGGGTTATGCCGAGAGCCTCATACAACCAATCTGCCGGGTTGGACAGATTAGTGCTTGGGTTCTCCGGTGACGATCGCCTTTCCAACAGGCTTGTTATCGTTGACAGAAGTTTCATGATCCTTCTCTCGTTGTATCAGCAGCGCAATCGCAAAACAGGAGAGGCCTGTCACGATCAACGCGCTGGGAATGTGCATCAGCGCAATTCCGATAACAATCAGAATGCAGCCGGCAATTGCCAAAACGTCTTGTGTCGTCATACAGCGAATACCGAGACCTGTGGCGGAGCCTGGTTGGCAATAATCCGAGACAGGCCATTGATGGTCGCCACAATGCCATCGATACGCTTCGATGACTTGAGGCGATCCGGTTTGATCGGCTTAATGTTTCCGTCAGCATCCTGCTTTACTGACGTACAATCCATCATCCATCTAAGAACGGGATTGCCGCCATGACGGAAATGCGAAGCCAATACCAGCCTCTCCAGCTCTTTGCTAGGAGGCGACATAACGCCCATACTCTGTCGAGTTGGAACAATTGTGAAGCCGTCATCCGTAAGGTTAGTCAGCAGCTGCGTCGCATTCCAAGGATCTGCGCCGATCTCGCCGATGTTATACAAATCCTTCAGCTGGTTAATGTGCTTGCGAATGAACCCATAGTCAATCAAGTTGCCCGGCGTAGTATGTACTAGGCCCATTGCAACCCAGTGCTCATAAGGAACCTTGTCCTTGATGGAGCGTTGATGAAGGTTGTGCTCTGGGATCCAGAATGTAGGCAGTATGAAGACCTCCTGTCCAATCTGGAAGAGAAGCACGAAAGCTGTAATATCCGTGGTGCCGGAGAGATCGAGACCGCCGATGCAATGCCGGCCGATAAGGTCTTGTGGATTGAACGGAGCCTTGCATGTGTCCCACGAAGCAAGATCAAGCCAACGTGTTGCGGATGACGTCCATTGATTAAACCGGAGACGGCGAATGCCATTCTGCTCCGAAGGAACCTGTATGGCCTTCTTAATTGCCTCACGCACCTTCTCGACTCTGAGGAAGTCTCCGAGAGCCGGATTGACTTTGTACCAGCCTGTTGCTGGTCGATCGCCTTGCGCAGGCTCTCCTTCAAACGTCCAATCTTCATCATCGGCCATCGAGAAAATGACCGGATAGAAACTTGGATCGTGTATGACGCCTTCGAGGATCTGCCGGGCATACTCGTGTTGATCCCAGCACAGCGGTGACTCGCCGTATATGCCTGCCGTCGTGATCGCGAAGGTAAGAGGCTGCATGCGGGTGTCGCTGCCCATTGTAAGGACTTCCCAAAGGTCTCGATCCTTCTGGCGATGCAGCTCGTCAAACACAACCATGTGCGGATTGATACCATCCTGCGTACCTGCATCGGCCGAGATCGCTTTGTAGAATGAGCTGGGATCGTCGCGCAGGACAATGGTCTTTGTCGAATCGAGAATGCGCACAAGCTTGCTAAGTCTCTCGCTGTTCCTGACCATCTGAGCGGCAACCTTGAAGACGATCGAGGCCTGATCACGTGTCGCGGCAGCAGAGTAGATTTCAGCGCCAGGTTCGTTGTCGATGAGGAGACCGCCGAGAGCGATGCCGGCAGCAAGCTCGCTCTTGCCATTCTTCTTGGGAACCTCGATGTAGGCAGTTTGATACTGTCTGTAACCATCATCGCGAATCGTCCCAAATATGTCACCGACAATCTGCCGCTGCCAAGGTGGAAGTAGAAACGGCTGGCGCGCATAGATGCCTTTCGTATGCGTGAGACGTTTCTCGAAGAAATTGATCCAGACCTTCGCATGGTCCTCGCTGTACATCTATTCATCATCCTCAAGCTCATCGCGCAGCGATCGCGTCTTGGCTGGATTAACCTTGGGGATGATAATGCGACCTTTCGCCGATTGCGTCAAACCCATCTCGGCGAGAAACTTGGCCTTGAGGCGCATCGCGGTATCACGCATCTTCACCTCCGGCCGAGGTGCCACGTATCCAGTCGATGTCGTGAACGTCATTCCTTTCGCTTTGATCTCGGCCTCAGCATCGATGATGTTCTGATGAGCCTGACAGCACAGCGCGAGGATCTCAGCGAACTGAGCGCCGGCAATGCCGGCATCCTCAAGGTGACGTTTTATCTTGCGCCAAAGTTTCTTGCCGTCCTCTCCCAGCTCCTGCGGAGGCCGAGGCATTTTGTTGCTCTTGAACTTGGGTCCGAAATTTAACGGCCGGTGACCTCGGTTCCCCTCGATCAGCTTCAGTTCGGCGGGTTTGGCAGCTCGGCCGGGCACTAGTCCAGCCATAAACGACTCCCCTGTGTGTATATAGCGGACGGTTCAATAGATGTAACTGGGGGTTTTCGCCTATGCGGTCGTCGGGATCTCACCCGCCCCCCTTTCGATGGTTCGTGTCCACTAATGATCGCCTCGAATGACACGGATGACAGACTCCTCTTATGTTGGATCGTACAAGCGCCAATTGAGGATGCGTGCGCAGTTCCTTTATATGATCTGCTACCGTTGATGGAGCCTTTCGACACAGACGACATATCGGCTCCTCGGCGAGGACTATGAGCCGCAGCGCCTTCCATTCCTTCGACTGGTAGAACGAATGCGATTGCGGCCGGTTCATATCGTATTGCGCTGGGTTGTTGAATGTAGACGGATGTACTGGGCACGGTTTGAAGTTGGGACAACCTTGCGAGGCTCTTGAGCACGGACGTCGTAGTTGCCAAGCCATACATAGTCCGAGAGTATGGCTGGTTATTATGTAGTGGGGAAGCCTAGAATGCTGGCCGTGTGCGTCCGTGTTGTATATACTAGAGCTGTGTAAATAAATAGTTATAGGTAGAGTAGGGTCAGTATTTCTTAGTACCTTTTATATAGCACTAGCCCGCACACGGCCACTTTCATATTTTTCAATATCATACATCTTGAAAATTCTTCTTTGTGTTGTCGTGCCCATTCAGGCATAATTGCGCCGTTTTGTCGAAAGGAGAATACAGAACTGACATGAACGCGACCACCATTAGGACGGCAAAAGTCTACGTTCCTTATGTGCCGCAGAAGCGTGAAGGCTCCTCGTTTGTACCTACCATTAACATCCAACCGGCCGCTGAGCACGGCGAAGTAGTCATAATGATGACCGCCAATGCTCGCTTCCATCCCGTCTCCGATCTCATCCGCGATCTCTCTTCACTTCTGAGTGGCTACGATTATGAAGCTGGCGATTGCTTCGTTGCAGTAGGCGATCCGGCGATCATCGCCGTGGCCTCGGCGATACTCGGACGGCAGGGCAAGTTCACGATCCTAAAATGGGATCGTACTCTCGGCCGTTACATCCCAACCAAGATCATCTTTTGATCTAGCTAGAAAGGAGAATTGAGAATGGACCATACACAAACGTTAATGTCGGAGGAGATGAACAGGCTTGTCAAGGAGCGCGATGAATGTAGACGTCTCGCGATCGAGTACACTGAGGCAGCGGAGTCGCTTGGTAAGAAGATTACACGCATTCAACATTTTCTTGCTAACTATGACGATGTTCCGGTCAATATTCCTCAGTCGGCTCCGTCTCGCACTAGGGTTGTTAAGAAAGGCGTGTACAGGGCGATTCGACAGCTGCTTGAACAAATGGCGCCACAATGGCTAACCATCAAAGAGATCCAAGAGGAGATCGCCTCTCAGGGATTCAACCCCAATTCAGTCCAACCGTACCTCTGCGAGATACGGAAGATGGGAACAATTGAACAGGATGTCACTGAGGATCGCATTACGCGAGTACGTCTGTCTGCGTCTGCGTCTACTGGTATTGCTACCGCATAGATGCTCTCGTTGCGATAAACGCAAATCGCTGCCGCGTCCTTTCAAACATTACATTCGTAAGCCTCGCTGTCCTCGTTGTGGACATGGCGTTTTCTACCTTGCGAAGGATCGATTGCGCAAGAGACGTCCTGTTTGCTACTGCGATGGCTATCACTTTGTTCACCGGCTCAAATCACGTTTCTGTAAAATGAATCCCAACTACCTTCGGAACATCGAGGCCGAGGAGTTGGACTACAAACGCAACCGCAAAGACCTAGAAGAACTGTAGAAAGGAATCGATTATGAACACTGCTGTACCGATCTTACTTGAACCTCCAGATGGCGTCTCCGGCATGTATCACCTTGTTCCCGGTAATGCCTACATTCTCGCCGTCCCATCGGCAAAAGATTGCCGCGAGGTCGCCAACTCGCTTGCTGGGCTTCAGAAGCCGTTGATGGCTCGTGGAATCTCATTGATTGTGGTCAGCGATGAGTTGATAAAGACCTTCGAGCTGATTGAAAACATCGAAGAGGATGCAGCGGACGTCGAAAACATCAGGTCTATTAGGAACAGCCTGATCCATCTTCGCAATGCCTGTCTTACGGCAACGAAGGACTTCGATGCTGCTGGCGCCGTTCTCCTCTCGCATACAATCCGGTATCTCTCGTTCAAGATCGCCGGAGAGCCTTACAAGGAGCTGCCGTGAAGTTGCGGCATTACCATCCCAAGTCCCAGCGCCGGGCAGCGTCCCACGGCATTCGCCGTTTCCTTCGTACAAGGAGACGTCGCATGCGCGCCAACTGGCTTCGACGGCTCTGGGCTGTAATCGTTGAACAAAAGGAGGAACAACCGTGAAGATCATCTGTTCAATTCTCTTGGTCGTCGGCCTTGCAATACCGGCCGCTGGCCAGCCAACCTGGATCATCGAGTCGGAATTCACGCTCACGGCCGCTGACCTGGACTTTCTTGAGAACGTCTACCTGCCGTTCATGTACACGTTCGCGCAACAGAACTACGGCTTTGCCTATGGCACGGCCCCGGCCGAGTTGACTGGCGCCATATACATCCGGCTTCGCGTCTCGCCTTGGCCCAGCCGGCAATTCCTCGGTATGTGTTGCGACATATCGGATCTGGAGCTGGGTCCAACATCGCCTCCTCGAATATCGGTTTATTGGACGGAGGAGTGGCGGACGCAGCGATTGATCACGGTTAGATTGTCCCAGCTTATGGCGTATTTGGCCGGAGACGTGGACTGGGGACACTTCGGCATCGGAGGCATCAGCGATCGGTTCCTCATCGGCCTTAAGGGATTTGCCAGCCGCGTCTACATCGAGGACTCTCAACATTGGCCGTTTCGCCGTCCGGGTGAGCCAACGGGCAACGTCTGCCCGGTTCTACCGTAGGAGGCACGGCCGTGCTCAAACCATATCAGCGGTCTATGCTCGAACAGATCCTCCTCGCGAGGAGTACTTTTGGAAAGGAGTGTTGTGAAGCAGCGAAAATCGGAAACACAATTGACGGTTCCTCCGGACAAGCTGACGCGTCTCGTGGAATTGTGCGCGCAGCTGACCAAGGCCGAGTTGGACGAGTCGAGAGCGGAGGAGGCATTGGAGAAGGCCAAGAAGGTAACGAAGCAACTCGAAGAGGAGTTGATACCGGACCTGATGCACGAGATTGGCGTGACTGAGTTACGGTTGTCTGCTGGCGCGAAGGTCTCGATCAAGCAGGACGTCTATGCTTCGATACCGGAGGAGTTGAAGCCAGCGGCATACAAGTGGCTCGAAGACAATCAATTTGGCGGTCTCATTAAGAGTGCCGTCAGCGTTCCATTCGGCCGAGGCGAGTTGGAGAAGGCAAAGGAATTGATCCAACAACTCGAAGCACTCGGCCTTCCAGCAGAATTCGAGGAAAGTCTTCATCATCAAACCATGAAGGCATTTCTTCGAGAACAGTTGGCGAAGAAGAAGCCAGTCCCATTGGACCTCTTCGGCGCCAGACCAGTTTGGGTAACGAAGATCAGCAACTAACATTCAAGGAGAATAATTCAGTGAAACAACGCAAGCAACTTAACGACAAGAATGATAAAACCACTTCGACGGCCGCTGCCAGAACTGAAGCCAAGCCTCCGGCCGCAATTCCCAATTTCGAGGCCGATGCCAACAAGGGATTGGAGAACACGGACAAGGACAGCTTTGCCATTCCGTTCCTCCTCCTTCTTCAATCCAACTCGCCGCAGATCGAGACTGTGGAAGGCGCGAAGGCAGGAATGTTCCTCAACTCCGTAACGAATGAGTTGATGAAGGAAGTTCTGGTCATCCCATGCGCCTTCGAGCGCAAATTCCTGCGCTGGGCGCCACGCGAGGACGGTGGAGGATTCAAGGGCAGCTTCAGCGCCGACGACGTTCTCACCGGCAAGATCGAAGGCATCACGTATGACGAGGACAACCGCATGACGCTGGACGGCGATCTGCTCGCCGATACTCGTCTCCATTATGCCTTGGTCACGCCGAAGGACAAGACGTCGTGGCAACCGGCTCTGATTTCGATGAAGAGTACGCAGATCAAAAAATCTCGGCGCTGGCTCTCTCGCATTGCCGGCATCGAGATGACTCGCGCAGACGGCTCCGGCACCTACAATCCGCCGTCCTTCTCCCACATCTACAGCATCGGTTCCGTCAAGGAGGAGAACAACGAAGGAACCTGGTGGGGATTCTCGATTGATCTCTTCGGACAGGTGGACTCGATCAACCTCTATGCCAAGGCGAAGGTCTTCCATGACAACGTCGTTCAGGGCAAGGTTGAAGTTGCTCCTCCTTCTGAGGACGATGCTCCTGCCGGCAACAACAAAGGCGCACTGTAACCCGTCACAACTGTCCGACTGAGGTGTTATGACCGATAAAGAGTTCATGGCAGACGTTCTGAAGCATGCGCTCCTCTATATAGCACGCGGCTGGGCAGTGTTCCCGTTGCACTCGATGACCATGAAACACGAGTGTACATGCGGAACCTCGAATTGCGCGGATGCCGGCAAACATCCGCGCATTCGGGCGTGGCATAAGGGCGCATCCAAGGACGAGAAGCAAATCAGAGAATGGTTCGGCCCCAAGGCTCCTTTGTCGAACATCGCATTGTGCTGCGGCGAGACGTCCGGTATTACAGTGTTGGACGTCGATACAGGTCCGGGCAAGAGCGGTGCAGAGTCGTGGGCAGAAGCTACAAGAGAGAAAGGCGAGCCGGTTACATTGATCCAGCGCACTGGTTCTGGCGGTCAGCATGCCGTGTTCAAGTACATCTCAACCGTTAAGACGGCAAGCAACGTACTCGGCAAGGGCATCGACTCGCGGAATGATGGCGGATACATCGTTGCGGCTCCGTCGCGTCATCGATCTGGTGGCGTATACAAATGGGATAACTGGGGACAGGAGCTGGCGGCAATGCCGGCCCATCTCGCAACACGCAAGGAGAGCCGAGGCCGAGGACGCAAGGACGATCCGTCACGGCATCGGTACACGGTTGATCATGTCGTCGAAATGCTAGCTCATATCTCGGCCGACGATCGAGATATGTGGCGGCAGGTCGGCATCATCCTCGGCCGTGAGTTCAATCAAGCCGATGCCGCGTGGAAGGCATATGTGGATTGGTCAAATACGTGGAAAGGCCGCAAAGGTCGTAACCACGATCAGATCATGCACGAAGCATTCCATATCATTTCGCAGCAATCCTCCTCGAAGGAGCTGACCTTGGGAACCATCATCAAGGCGGCAGTCGAAGGCGGATGGGTTCCGAAGGCTGGTGGCATTCCAATCCAGCACTTCGTCTACTATGGCACAGGCAACAACTTCATCTATCGGCCGACGATCGCCCAGAACTGGGTGGCCGAGGCCGTCAACTATTGCGTCTCGCAGGTCAATGTAAACGGGCAATTGATCAAAGCTGCCGAATGGATTCGACAGAACGTAATGTGTACCAGCATCACCTGTGATCCGTCAATCGAGGAGGACTATGTCAAGGGGTATGACTGCAAGGATGGGATCATCATTCCCGTTCAAGGAGCTGCCCTGTTCAATACCTATCGAAAGCCTACAATTGAATCCGGCGATGCGCGGCTGGCGCATCCCTTCGTCAATCACGTCAAGCGACTCTTCAACAAACCGGGTGACGCAAAACAGTTTCTCGATTACATGGCACATCGAGTACAGAAGCCATGGGAGAAGCCTCGATTTGCTTTGCTCATTGCTGGCGGCCAAGGCATTGGAAAGGACACTGCCATTGAGTCATGTATCCCTGCCATGGGATCGTGGAACGTCGCCAACATCGATCCATCCGCCCTTGACTCTCCGTTCAATGAGTATGCTGAGTCCGTTCTCGTTCGCATCAATGAGACTTCCAACCTTCATGAGTTGAACAAGTTTGCATTCAACGAGAGGACAAAGGTTCTCATCGCCGGCATTCCCGACATCACGGCGATCAATCCGAAGTACGGCCACAAGCGGGTCATCCGAATGTATTGTGGCGTGATCATGACAACGAACAACCTTGCGACGGGCATCTACATACCGGCCGACGATCGGCGATATGACGTCATGGACTGTGCCACATTGGAGGAGATGGGCCTGGTTGATGACAAGAAACGTCGCGAGTACTTTGATGAGTATTGGCATTGGTTCCTTAAGGAAGGAGGAGATACACACGTTGCGGCTTTCCTCCGAGAGCGCAACATCAAGGACTTTTCAGCGGCCCAAGGGCAGCGTAAGACGGAGGCACACAAGGCTCTCGTGCTTACTAACATGACGTCGGACCAGTGGCTGGACGATATCATCGATGAACTTGGTTCGCCAGATCAGCTGCGAGCCGACTGGCTCATCAATCGAGCCGTGCAAGGAGGAGAGAAGGAGGCTGATGTGCGCCGCAAGCTTGCTGCTGTTATCGGCCGCATGGGTTATGTCCTCCTTCGCAATCCGAACATTGCGGACGGCCGCTGGAAGGTCGCAGGCAAGAAGGTCACTGTATACGTCAAGGCTGGCTTCAACGCCAATCAATTCGATCCGTCGAAGCTGGCGCAGGAGCCGTTATGAGAGAATTTGTCGGTTATTGCGCGGCACACAACGTCTATTGTTGCACGGCCGCTGAATGTAGAAAGGAGATCGAAGAAATGGGTTATGGACAAACAGGGCTAACTGTTAAAGAGTTGGTCTTCACAACAATCGAGCGATCCAAACGATGGCACAATGGAGATACCGCGCAATGGTCTGTTCTCGAATGGGCCGGAGCAATGTGCGGCGAGGCGGGTGAAGCAGCGAATGCAGCGAAGAAACTCAAGCGACTTGAAGATCAAATGAAGAGTTTCAACGAGGCTGTTCGTCATTTTGCGACAGCGCCTGAAGCGCAGCAGGCTGTAATCAAGGAGGTCTGCGACACGATCCTTTATGCCGTGTTGGTGGCGCATGCGGCTGGAGCCTCGCCAGAGGAGTTTGTCAGGGTTCTCTGCGAGACGTTCAACAGGAAGTCAGAGGAATATGACTTCCCAGAAAGGATCTGGCCACATGATAACTAAAATCTATGGAGCCGGCATTGCCGGTCTCCTCGCTGCCAATGCCTTTCAGACGGCCGAGATATTTGATGGCGCTCCGGCTCCTCAGATACACAAGGCGTTGATGAGGTTCCGATCGCCGGCAGTAGGCGATGCGGTTGGGATCCCATTCAGGAAGGTTACGGTCAACAAGGGCATCTACTATCAAGGTGCCTTTCACCAGCCCAACATCGCTCTCGCGAACATGTACTCACTGAAGGTCGTCGGCCGTCTCGCCGATCGATCGATATGGAAGACAGAGACGGTGGAGCGATGGATTGCTCCGGATGATTTTCAGGAGCAGTTGTTGGCGCGCTTCGCCAATCGCATCACGTGGAATCGTCCTCTTGATCCTGACGATTTCATAATGGAGTTTCCGCAGACACACTCAATCTCGACTGTTCCTCTCGGCGTACTCTGCGCGTTGTTCGATAAACAGGCCACTCCGGTATTCCGGTGTTCATCTGTCATCGTTCGGCGATACAAGCTCTTCAATGCCAACGTGTACCAGACCGTCTACTATCCTGACCCGGAGATGAAGATGTATCGCGCCAGCATTACCGGCGATACATTGATTGCCGAGTTTACGGAGCAGCCGAATGAATACTGTTCGGCGATCCTCGCAAAGTCCTTCGGCATTCCTGAGCTCATCAACACGGAGCCATACGAACAAGTTGTTCAGCGACAGGGCAAGTTGGTTCCGATCGATGACGAATGGCGCAAGCAGTTCATCTTCCAACTCACGCAGCAGCATCGCATCTTCAGTCTCGGCCGTTTTGGAACGTGGCGCCAGATCCTTCTGGATGACGTCCTTCATGACATCGATGTCATCCGTCGTCTCTCAGCAAGCAACATGTACGACGTCGCCAAGGCATTGTCGTGAACGGCTCTGGGCCTTTCGGCGATATGATTTTGGACCTTCAACTTATCAAGGAGATCAACGACTATGATGACTACAGAGAGCGTCACTTCAATCAGTGGCGTGCCGATGGCAGTGGATTTGGCGAGCGGCAAGGATCAGACGATCGTAACAGCAGCCGGCAAGCCGATAACGAACGCAGAGCTGGTGGCCGAGTACAACCGGCTGTCCGGCAAAACCATAAAACGGTTCTCCAGCCGCGCAGCCGGATTAAAGGCTCTGGCGGCTCTCCGGCCAAAGGTCGTAAAACCCGCTAAACGGACCAAGGAACAGTCGGCCGAGGCACGCAGCCGATCGGCCAAGGGATCATGGGCAAACGCTGCTACGGCCAAGGAGAGAGCGAAAAGGACGGGTGTAAACGTCTACTTCGCCAAGGGCCATCGCCAGTTCGTCGGAGAGTACCGATCTGTGGCCGAGGCTTTCACGGATTTGAAGCTGCCGATGGGCGTGCACATTCGGTTCCGTGCCAAGGTCAAGAAGGAAGGGCACGCCAAGATCGAAGGCAAGCAGGACGTCTATCAGTTCTGTGCTCGCTGCGCGGCCGGAGCCTGCAAGTTCAGAACGTAAATCATTAACCCGGAGCCGGGCAACCGGCTCCACATCCCGACAAGAATGGAGAAATGAAAATGAAGGTCACATTGATCAATTACACATTCGGCGCTGCCGAGCTGCTTCTGTTTACAAAGTCCACGCGGCTGACGCTGTCTCCGGCATTGATGGAGACGATCGAGAAATTGACGGATGAGGAGAAGTTGGACCAGCTTCGCTATATGGCCAGAACCATTCCGAGCAGCTGGGAGTTTGTAGACTATACGTTTCTGGTCGAAGGAGTCAGCCGAGCATACACTCATCAGCAGGTCCGTACTCGCAGTGCCTCCTATGCACAGCAGACCATGCGCGTCCTCCCGATGGGAGCGTATGAATACATCTACACGGATGCCAACCTGGCTTCGCCGGAGGCGATGAAAGTATTGAAGCAGGTTAATGAGCAGATCCGAGCGGCATACAACAAGCTCATTGGCCTCGGCCAAGCCGTCGAAGATGCACGCGGCATTCTTCCTACCAACATCAGCACCAACATTGTTTGCAAGTTCAACCTTCGAGCCTTCTGTGATGTGGCGGCATCGAGGAGCGGAGGCCGTACCCAGAGCGAGTATCGGAAGGTTGTCAATGGAATGATCGATGAGGTTCTCAAAGTCCATCCTTGGGCCGAGGAATTCATCTTCCAGCATGGCCGGAATTACTTTGACGATCTGGAAGAGTTTGCCGAGCACCTTCGAGGCCGTGGGCCATTCGGCTCCGAGGATCGAGCGCACCTGCTCAAGATCGTTGACCAAATGCGAAAGGAGCGGCAATGATCAAGATATTCGACCTGGACAATTGCATTGCGGACGACGCATGGCGCGCTTCGAAGATCCGATTCACGGAGGAGGATCTGTTCTTGAAGTACCATGATTACTTCTCCTTGTCGGCATTCGATGAACTTGCGAATACTCGGCCGCTGGAGCACTCACAATGGATCGTGATCAGCGCGAGGTCCGAGCTGTATCGACAAATCACCATCGAATGGATTCGACGTAAGACGCAACAAGCGCAGTATCCAGGCGTCATCCATATGCCCTTGGCCATCTACCTCCGGCAACATGATGACCATCGGCCGGCAGTCGAGATCAAGCGCGATATAGCCAAGATGATCTTGGATACCTTGACTGTGCCTCCTATCATTGCTTACGACGATCGGCCTGAGATTGTCGAGATGTACGAAAGCCTCGGCATCAAGGCCTGCGTCCTACAAATCAACGATCCCAATATCATCTACGATCCAAAGTCACACGAGAGGTTCTGACCATGAAGAAAGGCTCCGACGTTCTTAAGGACATGCTCAAGACCTTCCAGCAGCGGTACAAGCTGTACAAGGCCAACTACCTTATCATTGGCCATGTCATGGCTGCGCTGTTTCCTCGCGGCATCACTCTGCGATCGCCGGAGGAACATAACAGATATCACCTGTTTCTGATGATCATGGTCAAGGCAACTCGGCTTGCCAATACCAATCTCAAGCACATCGATTCGAGTCATGATGCCGGCGTATACGCGGCAATGTTGAATGCCTTTCAACAATCCGTTGATGACGAGCTGACCAAGAAAAGGAGGCGACGGTGACGACGTTCAATGAACATCTTGGAAACATTTTCGCCGTCTTTGCGCGCTCCGATCGGCGAGACAAGGAATGGGGCATGACCGCATACGAATGCTATCAGGAACGCATTGCGCGCATCGCTGCCGGCCGTGCAAACATCGAAGTTGCCTGCGGCATATTCGCGGCTCTCTCGCCGAATGTGGACGAGGCGAAAAACTTCCAAGGCTTGGAACGAATGCTTGGCGGAGGTCACGACTCCTACATCTCAGGCTATCCTCTCAACAAGGTGAAGGCACGTCGCATTATGGATGGGGAGCATCCATTAGACGTTCTAAGTGGCTTGAAGACTCGCTCATTCTACATCAACCTTTGTTATCCTGAGCGAACTGATGCTGTGACGATCGACATGCACATGTTATCGATCTGGCTGATGCAACGGTTGAAGGCGCACGAGGCGTCGATGGCCGAGTCGCTATACAAACGGATTGCCGGAGACTATCGCCAAGTGGCATCGCTGTTGAATCTCCGGCCGAACCAGCTTCAATCAATCTGTTGGACAACGTGGAAACGTGTTCACAACATCGTCTATGACAAACATCAAACGGAGTTGTTCGTATGAAGATCATCATTCTTGACACGGAGACGACCGCATTGACAATGGGATCGATTGCCGAGGCTCACAAGCAGCCTCGCATTGTCGAGATCGGCGCCATTGTTATCACGCGCCACGGAGAGGCCGAGGTCAGCCAGTTGATCAATCCAGGCTGTCACATTTCCGAGGACGCGACAAAGATCACAGGCATCAAGGACGAGGACGTTGTTCACAAACCAACTCTCGATGTCTACCTGCCGGCCATGGCGGTCTGGTATAGCGGAGCTGATCTAGTCGTCGGCCACAACGTTGGCTTCGATCTGGATGTCCTTCGTTATGAGCTGCGACGGCTTGGCTTCGAGAAGGCTCCGTGGCGAGAGCCAAAGGACGTTATATGCACAGCGGCCGAGTACCAACACGTGTTCGGCTTCAAGCCTCGTATGATCGACATGTATCCGAGGATCATGGGCGAGGAGCTGAAGCAGACTCATCGGGCATTGGACGATTGCAAGGCGTTGTACAATTGCCTAAAGAAGGATCGGTTTTTCCAGAAGATTGGTGTACACATTTAAAGGAGCGTTTGATATGAAAGATGAAATGAAAAGGTTCACGGTTGCCGATTTTGAATATGATCGATGTACACGACGATTCAAGTTCAGAGGAGGAGATCCAACTTGGAAACGAGCAGGCGTTGAGTCCGTGACAAAGGCCGTCAAGATTGATGGCGGGTCAGTCAAGGCAACGCTCTGGTTAATGCTTCGAGCACTCGGCATTCTGAAAAAGGGATTATGATTCAACTTCGTCTCCGAACTGAATACACTTTCGGCGGAACATATGCGCCGATCGGCCGTGTAATCGAACGTCTTAAGGCAATCGGTTGTACGGCCGCTGGGATCGTGGACGTGGACTCCACTTGGGGCCACGTTCCATGGTTCAAGGCGTGTAAGGAGGCAGGCATCAAGCCTCTCCTCGGCATTGACATCATGGTGACGGATAACCCGGAGAACGTTCCACGCATGTGGTTCCTCGCCTCGACAACCGATGCCCTCAGCGAGCTGTACGAGATCATCAGTCAAGCCCATCACCAACCCGTCAAGACTCCGAGCGGAGACAAGCCAAGGCTCTATCCTTCGGACGTCTTGGCGATGTCAGACAAGATCATCAAGTTTGCCGGTGACAAGGTTGATCCAGACTTCCTCTCTCGATGCCGGAACATATACCTCGACATCAATCCGGCGAGTCGCATGCTCAACAATGCCAAGTTTCAGCTGGCCGAGAAGACAGGCTTGGAGCTGGTATCGACATCCGACAACGCATATTGTTACGAGGATGACCGGCCGATATTCGAACTGGTGGACTGGCGAAGAGGCGTCAACCAGACTGCTCAACACATCCTCGATCGCCTCGATCACCAAGATGTTGCGGCCGAGATCGCCGAGCAATGCAAGGATCTGGCATTGCCGAAGGCTCCGATGATCCGGGTGAAAGGCAATCTTGAGAAGGTCTGCCGCAAGGGCATCAAGAAGCGCAAGCTGAAGTGGACTCCTGAATACGAGGAACGTCTACAGTATGAGTTGGGATTGATCAGGGAGAAGGATTTTGAATCCTACTTCATTGTCGTGTCGGACATGGTTCAGTACGCTAAGAAACATATGCTTGTTGGTCCGTCTCGTGGATCAGCAGCCGGCAGTCTCGTCTGTTATACCTCGGCAATCACAGAGATCGATCCGCTGCCGCCCCAGCTTTACTTCGAGCGATTCATCGACATCAATCGTACAGACCTGCCCGACATCGATCTGGACTTCCCAGACGACAAGCGCATCATGGTCTTCGAGTACATGGCGAAAAAGTATGGAGCTGCGAACGTCGCCCATATAGGAACAATCAGTCAATACAAACCGAAGTCAGCCTTGATCCAGGTTTGTAAACGTCTCGGCATTCCTCCGGCCGCTACAGCCGCCATCAAAACGGCGATCATCGAGCGGTCCATCGCGGATTCACGCGCAAAGCTGTGCTTACAAGATACGTTTGAAACAACACAGATCGGCAAGACGTTCATCAAGCAGTATCCTCAAGCCGAGATCGCCGCACGCATTGAAGGTCACGCCTCTCATACCGGCATTCACGCCGCAGGTCTCCTCGTATGCACGGAGCCGATAACCCGCTATGCGGTTGTCGATGCCAACGGCATTGCTCATACAGATAAGTACTCGGCCGAGTATGTTGGCCTTCTCAAGATTGACATTTTAGGTCTCCGCACTTTGGGCGTCATCGCGGATGCGGATGTTGGAGTGGACTGGTACAATCTGCCATTGGACGATCCGAAGGCGCTGGACGTGTTCAACCAAGGTCGTCTCTGTTCCATCTTCCAATTCGATGGACCTGCGCTCCAGAGCTACAGCAAGGCAATTCACTTCCGAGGCATTCGCGAGATTGATGCTGCGACGGCTTTGGCAAGACCTGGGCCATTCGGCTCCGGAGTCTCCCACAAGTACCTTCAGCGGCATAATGGCGAGTCGTATGATCCGATCCATCCGAAGATCCAGGAGCTGATGAGCGATACATACGGGTTGCCGTTGTATCAGGAACAGACTCTGGCGATCGTCCGCAACATAGGAAAGTTTGGATGGGACGAAACATCCTTTGTTCGCCGGGCAATCAGCAAGCGAATGGGCAAGGAATTCTTCCAAAAGTTTTATCCCAAGTTTCTCGAAGGCGCCATGTCTCAGGGCATCGGCGAGAAGGCCGCACGCGAGATCTGGGAGCTGATCAATGCGATGGGAGCGTGGCAAATGAACAAGGCTCACACGTACTCCTATGCCGTCATCAGTTACTGGACCGCATATCTGAAGGCACATTTCCCGTTGGAGTTTGCCGCAGCCAATCTCCGCAATGCGAAGGACGAGGACAACGCAACGGACCTGCTGCGAGAGATGGTCAGAGAAGGAATCGAGTACGTGCCATTCGACATCGAGCATTCGAAGCTAAACTGGTCTGTACAAAATGGCCGGCTGATCGGAGGATTCTTGGCGTTGAAGGGCATTGGCGATGCCAAAGCTGCAAAGCTGATCGAGGCTCGTGATGCCGGTTGTCTGACGCCAAAGCAACTAGAAGAGATCCAGAAAGCTGAGAACGTCTTTGGTGACATCTTCCCATTCGAGACGCGATATGGCCCGATGTATCGTGAACCTCGCAAGCACAATATCGCTGCGGATACGGTGACGTACATTCGCGATTTGGTCGAGGGAATGCCCCATCGAGATGAGCGAGTGTTCTTTGGCGAGCTGATTCACAAGTCCGGGCATTCAGCGAACGATGAAGTTGATGTCAAGAAGCGCGACGGCAAGCTTGCCAAAGGTCCGCTCGACTATGTAAACGTCAAGCTGAAGGACGATACAGGCATCATTGGTGGACGAGTCGGACGGTATGACTACAAGCGCATTGGCCGAGAGTTGCTGGAGGAGGTTCCGTTGGGAGCGCATCTCGCCATTCGCGCTCGCTTCTACAACGGCATCCGTTACGCATTCATTATGAAGTGGAGGAGGATTGACAATGCTGAAACTGGCGGACATCGTCCAACTGGAGACGGGTCAAATGGTTCTGATTCGAATTGACAAGGAGTCCATTGCTCCTCGCCTCGAATACTATCGCCGGGCAATGATCACGAAGGTCGTGTTGAACATTCAAGCTGCCGAGCAAACCAAGATCGATTGCGTTGTCCTCGGCAGCAATAACAAAGGCCACAAGGATGGAGTGCTGCGAAGGCTCTCAGTGCTCGATGTAGTAGAAAGGATGAAGTGATGTCGGAGAAGAAAGATTATCAGACGTTTCGCAATCATGTGATTCAGCCTCGCGATCGCTGCGACAGGATCGAGAACCTTCTAGTTGCCGGCATGCCCGATGTCAACATTTGTATCAACACATACGAGTCGTGGCTTGAGATCAAGTCTCCAAAGGAGCCTGTCGGCGCCCATGTCGGCTTGTTCGTCTCGAATCACAACGTGTCCATGAATCAGTCCAATTGGTTCCTTCGCCAGATCAATGCCGGAGGCAGCTGCTATCTTCTCGTTGCGACGGACAAGAGATGGTTACTGATCGATGGCGTGTATGCAATCGACAACCAGCGCATCAATAGGATGACCACCAGCGAACTGATCTTGGTATCGGACTGGCATGCCGTCTCGAATCCGAGAGTCACACCGCAACAATGGCAACTGCTGCGCAATGCCCTTTCAAGGAGGCTGCCACGTGGATAAGTTCAAGACCAAGCCAATGCAACATCAGCTGAAGTGCCTGAATGAATACGGCCACAGGGAGTACTTTGGCCTCCTCGCCGATATGGGAACCGGCAAGACGTGGATCATACTGAACAACTTTGCCGATCTCTGGCAATCGAACCTGTGCGCGGCCGTCCTCGTCCTAGCACCCAATGGCGTGCATCTTAACTGGACACGGCTGGAGCTGCCGCAGCATATGCCGGATTGGGTCCGGTATAAGACGGCGACGTGGCAGGCCGACATGAATAAGACGGAGCAGCGAGCATTCGAACAGTTCATGACGAGATCGGCCGGAGAGTTGAGGGTGTTTGCGATGAACTGGGAGGCAATGTCAACTCCTCGTGGCTTCGCAGCGGCCGAGAGGTTCTGTATAACAGGCTCCAACTTAATGATTGTGGCGGACGAGTCCGATGCCGTTAAGAATCCAAATTCAATACGAACAGAGAACCTGATGAAGTTGAAGAAGTACAGCCGATGGCGACGGATCATGACAGGAACCTTCGTCACCCAAGCACCATTCGATGCCTTCTCGCAGATGTCATTTCTGGATGAAGCGATTCTAGGCACCACAAGCTATTTTGCGTTCAAGGCCGAGTATGCGGAGATGATTCCTGCCGGCAGCAAGTTCATTCGCTCGATCGCCGAGAAAGCAAATGCGAGCCGGAGAGCGGATGGCAAGCGGAGCATTCGCAAGAACATGATCCAGATTGTACGCAAGGGGCCAGGCGGATTGCCGAAGTATCGGAACCTCGACAAGCTGAGTCGGCTGATTGGTCCACATGTGTTTCGAGTCCTGAAGAGTGAATGCTTGGATCTGCCGCCGAAGGTTTACAAAACAGTTTTGTTCGAGCTGACCAAGCAGCAAAAGGAAGTCTACAAGAAGGCAAAGGTGGAATGCCGGCTCGTGTTCGAGAATCGAGAGACGCCATTCAACAAATTGGTCGCTGTTCAAAAACTCGCGCAGATCACAAGCGGATACTTTCTTCACCCGGAGGCCGAGGAGCCGGTGCGCATACCGGGTGAGAATCCGAAATTGGATCTGCTTGTTGATCGATGCAAGGCTCTGCGCGGAAATAAAATCATCATCTGGGCCAGATACAGAGTCGAGATTGCCGACATCGTTGCGCGTCTCCGTGAAGAAGGATTCAATGTTGTCGAGTACCATGGTGGAACGTCGATGATTGATCGTGTATCGGCAATCGAGTCCTTCGAGCGAGGAGCCGCAGATGTTTGGGTCGGCAACCAACAAGCTGGAGGAACCGGCATCACGCTTGTTGCCGCCTCCTACGTCATCTACTTCTCCAACTCCTTCTCCTTGCGCGATCGATTACAGAGCGAGGATCGCGCCCACCGCATCGGGCAAACAAAATCGGTAACGTATTTGAACCTCGCCGGAAAGGGTACGGTGGACGAGTCGGCCATAAATTCGCTCCTTAATAAGAAGGACGTCGCAGAGATGATTATGGATTTTGAGCGTAACCTCAACGATTCGAGTGATTTCTAGCATCCAATTTTTGTTCCTTTTGTTGCGTCGTTCGGCGATACTTAAGGAGTCCACTGTTCGGCCGATAAAGGCCACCGTAGGACGGAAAGGCAGAATTGAGAATATGGACCCAATCATCGTAACGGAACAACCCAGCGGCTTCGGCCGTAACTTCACAATCCACTCCACGCGTCTCGTCTCCAACGTCGAAGTCTCTCGGCGCAAACGTTTCGGCAAAACGGAACTGGAGCCTGCGGAGATCAATTGGCCCGGTTGCGGCAATCGCGACGTCGAATACACGACGGAATTCACGCGCATGCTTTTGATCGCCGGAGTCATCGCGCAGACTCTCAACCGAGAGCCGGAGCGAACGATGGAGCAGCTGGCCGACGACATCATCTTTGTCTATCCTTGGTCCGCTAGATTCGAGCGATCGGAATTTTCCGCCATGATCGTCGTGGAGGTGCGGTAATGCCTCGAATCAAAGCAGTCGAGACAACGGCCAACTACAACGCTCTGCGACAGGGCACATTTGCCAAGCGCGAGCAAGGAGACTGCGCGGTCATCGCGGTGGCAATGGCGTGCAACGTTTCTTACGAGGATGCCCACACGGCTCTCGCTCGATATGGCCGCAAATTCGGACAGGGCACGCCCACGCATATCATTTGGGCAGCCATGCGCGCCTTGGGTAAGGACGTCAGGGCACTAAGCTCTCGCCAGTTCATCAACGAATATCCTCGGCCGCACAACACGCTCCGAGGAGTGACCTCTCATCATCCTCGCCGTTTCGCGAAGGTCTGGAAGGACGGCCAGACGTACCTCTTCCTTACGGCTTCCCACATTCTGGCGTGCGTCGATGGTCAGGTTCACGATTGGTCAGTTAATCGCGCCTTGCGCGTGAACGTCGTATATCAGGTCATCGATCTTCCGGCCAAGCCTGTTCCTCTTATCCACCTTCAGAACGTTACTGTGATCGAAGAGAAAGGAGGCGCACAATGACCGAATTGATTCACATCATTCTCGCCTCGCCGGGCAACCGGCGAGAGTTTGAGTTTTTCTGCGGCCGAGAGAGCAGCCGCACCGTTGAAGGAACATGGCGCGAGGAGCAGGCAACGTGCCTCGATTTGTCACGAGGAGTTTGGAAAGTGGATCGCGAGCAATCAGACTCGCGAGGAATTTCAGGAGGCCAAGTAAATGTACGGCCGGAGTACCTCAGAGACGGCTCCGGCCGCATCCCACAGTTGGCCAGTTCGATCCAAGGTCACGGTTGGGCGATCGAAAATGAAGAATAGGAGAATTGAAAATGGAAACCAGAACGTGGAAACAAACATCTGCTAACGTCTACTCGGCCTCCGGCCACCACACTTTCGTCGGAGAGTATCCAAGCATCGCTCAGGCCTTCACGGATTTGAAGCTGCCCATGGGCGTTCACATTCGATTCCGAAAGGAAGTTAAGGCGAAAGGCCACCTGACGATCGATGACAAGTTGTTTTGCGTTCGACACGATGCGAAGCCCTGCAACCATCTCGCGAACGTCGCAGTGTTCGAGCATGGTCCGTCGAAGACGGCTGCTGCCAAGAAGGGCGGCAAACGGACTGTTGCTGCTCGGAAGAAGGTAGCAGCTCCAAAACGTACTC